>JABXNS010000001.1_pt1 | contig 475180 bp, 479 predicted proteins | sample 7301101 | NCBI WGS metagenome assembly JABXNS01 (sample SAMN14449646, study PRJNA615230) | soil metagenome | isolation source: soil from bare, unvegetated metal-rich iron-sulfur acidic spring small-cell... | place: Canada: Paint Pots Mound, Kootenay National Park, BC | collected 2017-05-25 | reverse complement strand
GTACATCGCGTAGGCCGCAAGCGGTGACAGCTCCATGAAAAACGATCCCGGGGCGATCAGCGCGTCGACGAGTTCGCGCCCCGTCAATTTCTTGCGTTGGCGGTGGCGCTCGGTAGATTCCGGTCCGCCTCCGCTCCGCGCCGCGGCGAGCGCCTCGCGTAACTGAGCGGTCAAGCGCGTCATGTTTTCGAAATTGCGTTTATACGTATCAGTCTGAAGGTTTAACCGAGTCTGCAGGACAGCCATGCGAGCGCGCTTTCGTTAAATGCGGATTAACCCCGTTTCCAAGCAACCTTTAACCACGTTACGGCGTTCATCCGCTACAATGTGGAAGACATGGCTACCGCGTTAACACCCCGCACCGACGTCGCCGGCATCTACCGTCCGGCGGGTCACCTCGACGCCGCGACCGCGCTCGCTCCTTATAAGGGATTGTGGGACGCCCGGTTGGCGGCACATCTATCGCGCCGCGCCGGTTTCGGTTCGTCGCCGGACGAGGCTGCGAGATTCGGGAGTATGGGGGTTCATGCCGCCGTCGATGCGCTGATCAATTTCTCGTCGACCGATAGCTTGCCCGCGCCGGACGAGCTGTACGATCCGCGCGCCGCGCTCATGCAATACTTACAGCCGGGCATGCGTCCCGGCGCGTTGGACGATATGACCAAGCGCAAGATCGGCCAAGACGTGCGTCAACACGAACGTCAGTCGGTCATCTCTCTGCAGCGCTGGTGGCTGAACCGCATGCTCGTTACGCCTGCGCCGCTACAAGAGAAGATGGCGCTTTACTTTCACGGACACTTTACGTCGGCGGCGATTCAAAAAGGCGTCTCGCCGGCTATGGTCTACAATCAGAACCAGCTTTTCCGCACGAACGCGCTCGGCAATTTGCGCGAGTTAACGTGGCAGGTCTCGATCGATCCCGCGATGATGATCTACTTGGACAACGCGCGCAGCGATCCGCAGCATCCCAACGAAAACTACGCGCGCGAGCTGATGGAGCTCTTTACGCTTGGCGTCGGAAACTACACCGAACAGGACGTGCGCGAATCCGCGCGCGCGTGGACCGGATGGATCCTTCGTCCGCGCGACGGTACCGTGCAGTTCGTGCCGTTCCGTCACGACAGCGGGAGCAAAACATTCCTTGGGCAAACGGGGAATTTTGCCGGTCGCGATATCGTGGAGATCATCTTCAAGCAGCCGGCGAGCGCAACGTTTTTTGCGAACAGCCTGCTGAACTTCTTCGTCTACAACAGCCCCGAGCCGCAGCTGGTCGACGCGGTCGCCAAATTGATCCGCAAGAACGACTACAATATCAAGCCGGTCATGTCGACGCTGCTGCGCAGCAACGTGTTCTACTCGAGCCGCGCGTACCGCGCGCTGGTGAAAAGTCCGGTCGAGTTCACAATCGGTACCTACAAGACGCTCGGCGCAAAACAGGTCGACGATCGCGCGCAGCGCGCACTGGTGCAGATGGGGCAGATTCTGTTCTATCCGCCCAACGTGGCGGGCTGGCCGGGCGGCGCGAACTGGCTGACGAGTCAAACCGTCATCGCGCGTGAGAACTTCTTGGCTTCGCTCGTCAACTCGCCGATGATGGACGGCGTCGACTGGATGCAGAAGTTGCCGCTCAAAGCGTCGCAGGCGGCAAAAGATCTGGTCGCAACCGTTCTACACGGCGATGCGTCCCAGCAAAGCATTGCGCAATTGACCGATTATCTCAACGGCGCGGGTACGTCGGCACTCGGCATGCTCTCGGGAGAGAACTACCCCGAACGCATTCGCGGAGCCGCGTATCTAACGATGGCGATGCCGGCCTACCAGTTGAATTGAGGGAACGACGATGAAACGCAGTAATTTTTTGGCCGGAACGCTCAGCGGGCTCGCGGTCGTCGCGAATACGCAGCACGTTTTTGCGCAAGCCCTCTCCCAGAGTCCGCTGCCGGGGCTGCCTGGGGCCGCGAACCGATGTCTGGTGCTCATCAATCTGCAAGGCGGAAACGACGGGCTCAACTGTATCGTGCCCTTTGGAAATCCGCAGTACTACCAGTTGCGCCCGACGATTGGCATCTCGCGCAACGACGTACTTCCCATCAACGACAAGGCCGGCTTCAATCCGGCGATGCGTTCGTTCAAATCGATGTATGACAAAGGCATGGTTGCGGTCGTGCAAAGCGTGGGTTATCCCAATCCCGACCATTCGCACTTCCGCTCCACGGAGATTTGGCAGACGGCTGCGCCCGACAAGTACGAACACACGGGCTGGCTCGGCCGCTATTTGGATCAGGCCAATCTTCCCAAGGATAACTTGTTCAACGGCGTGGCGATCGCGCAGGTGCTGCCGGAGGTCATGGTTGCCGGCAAGACCGACGTTCCCGCGATCGCGCAGATCAACGGTTACGGACTGATCAGCGATCGCAACAATTCGGCGAGCATGGCCTATACCAAGCTCGTCAGCGATAACCGTCTCCCGTTCAATTCACCCTATCTCGCGCACGTCGCCGAGATTGAGGACCACGCGCAAAAAGGCTCGCAAGAGCTTCCGAAGTTGATTGCCGGCTACAAACCGGCCGGATCCTATCCCGCGACGCCGCTCGGCCGGAGTTTAGCGCTGGCCGCGCAGATCGTCGGCAGCAATTTAGGAACGCGGGTACTCTACGTACAGCACGGTTCCTTCGACACACACGTCGGACAGAAGCCGACGCAAGATCGGCTGCTCGGCGAATTCTCGGACGCGCTCAAAGCGTTTTACGACGACTTGGCCGCACACGGCAACGACAATCGCGTCCTGACGATGACGTTCTCCGAATTCGGCCGGCGCACGGCCGAAAACGCGAGCCGGGGAACCGACCACGGCGAGGCGTCTCCGCTATTCTTGATCGGCGGCGGCGTCAAAGGCGGAATCTACGGGGCGTATCCGGATCTCTCCGACACGAACATGGGCAACCTCAAATTCGACACGGACTTCCGGAGCGTCTACGCGACCGTGCTTGAGCGGTGGCTGGGACGTCCGTCTGCGCCGGTTCTGCAAGGACAGTTCGCGACGATCGCAGCGCTCGGCTAATTACCGGCGCGCGAGCGCGCGCTCGCGATCGATGAGCGCGCGTTTGCGTCCGACTCCCCAGCGATAACCGCCGAGTTCCCCGGTGCCGCGAATAACGCGGTGGCACGGAATCACGATCGCGCAAACGTTCGACGCGCAGGCTCGCGCGACGGCGCGCGCGGCGCCCGGCTTTCCGATAGCCTGTGCAACCTCGCTGTACGACTGCAGTTCTCCGGCCGGGATCGACTGCAAATAGGTCCACACGCGCATCTGAAACGCCGTCGCCCGGACGTCCAGCGGCAGATCGAAATGAGCGCCGCCCGATTCCAAATGCTTCGAGAGCGCGGCGACCCAGGCGGCTAAGTGCGGCTCGCCCGCGGGCTCCATCGGAGCGATCTCGGCGTTGGGATATTCGCGGCGCAGTTGCTGCAGAAGGCCTTGCGAATTCTCGGCAAACTGCACGAAGCAGATTCCGCGATCCGTGGCGCCGACCATCATTAATCCAACCGGCGTTTCCGCCGACGCGTAAGAAATTTTCACGCCCTGCCCGCCGCGGCGGTATTGCGCGGGCGTCATTCCCAGCCGCGAGTCCGCCCGTTCGTAAACGCGGCTAGCCGAGCCGTATCCCGCATCGTACACGGCCGCGGCGACATCTTCCGATTTTTTGAGACCGGTTTTCAGCCGTTTGAGGCGCACTTCGTCAACGTAGCGCTTCGGTGTTACGCCGACAAGCGATTTGAAGCTGCGCAGAAAGTGAAAGGGGCTCATGCCCGCAACCTCCGCAAGCGCTTCCAAGCGCACCGGCTCGTCGATGTGCGCTTCGGCGTATTCGCACGCCGCGCGAATGCGATCGGAGTTCGGTGCCGGGCCGTCCTTGCGTTTCACCACCTCATGATAGCGCGCGGCATGCCAGGGCGCTATCCAAAAATTGCGGCCGAATGTCATGGCGACCCTGCGGCGAACCCGTTTCCGGAGTGATCGAGATTCTTTTTCTGGGAACGGGCGGTGCGCGCTTCGTGGTCGCGCGTCAGATACGCGCGTCCGGCGGTATGTGGATGCGATTCGGAAAAACGCAGATCCACGTCGATCCCGGACCGGGCGCGCTCGTTCGCGCTTTGTCTGGGGTCCCACCCTGTAATCCGCGCGAGCTGGAAGCGGTCGTCCTTTCCCACAAGCACCTCGACCATTCCAACGACGTCAACGTGATGATCGAAGCGATGACGTCGGGAGGCTTCAACCGTCGCGGCGCCGTGTTGGCGCCGGCCGACGCGCTCGAAGGCGAGCACGTCGTGCTTCCGTACGCGCAAAAGTTCGTCGACCGGGTCGAGGTCTTGCACGAGAGCGCGGGTCCCTATCATATCGCTGGGGTCGAGCTTTTTACGTCGATCCGTCATATGCACGCTGTCGAAACCTACGGACTGCATTTCCGGTACGAAGGCCGCACCGTTTCGTACTTGCCTTGCGGAAAATTTTTCGCGGGCTTGATCGACGACTATCGTGCGCACGCACCCGACGTGCTGGTCGTTAACGTGTTGCGTTTTCGCGATTCCATGGACGTCGATCACATGACGTTCGATCAGGCGCGCGAGGTATTGAAGGGCGTGCGGCCGCGCGTTGCCGTTCTACAACACTTCGGAACGAAGATGCTCGAACAGAACCCGCCGAAGCTGGCGCGCGGACTCGAGCGCGAGCTCGGCATACGGGTGATCGCAGCACACGACGGGATGCTGCTCGACGCCGATACGGAACTGGCCGCGCTTGCCGGTTGAGATTTCACGCGTCGAAGGCCGCGACGCCGAAACATTTCTGCGCGACCACGAGCGCGAGGCGCTGAAGACGCTCTTCAATTTTAGCGTCGTTTGGCACGAACAGCGTCACGACTTCGCGGCGCTCGATGGAAAAGACGTCGTCGGGATCGCGACGGTTCGTATTGCGGCATCGCTCGCGCACGTCGAACAAGTCATCGTCTTGCCCGAGCGCAGGCTCGCCGGCGCCGGAAGATTGCTCCTGGAGCGGGCAGCCGAGGTCGCCAACTATTACAATTGTCACAAGATGAGCGCGCTGGTTCCGCACCACAGCTCCGCTCAGCAATTCTTGGAGCGCTGCGGCTACAAAGAAGAAGCTGTCTTGCCGCAGCACACGTTTAAGCTCGACGTTGCTGCGATGCGAAAATTTTTGCTGTAACCATTGCTATGGGGGCCGAAGGCCGGGGGCCCCGGCGGCTTTGCCGGCGGGGGCGTGGAGCGCGCAGCGCGGATACGCCTGTTAAATGGAGTTGCTGCGATGCGGAAGTTTTTACTGTAGGTTAGTGGATCCGGCCGCGCGCCGGTCTTGGGGGCGGGCGGCGCTGCGCGAATCCCGCAAGCGGGCGCCATTGCGCCGGCAGACGCTGCTGCGAACGCAGCGTTCCATTGTAGAGAAAGATCGCTCCGTGTGAAGAGCTCGCGGTTATCATCGCGCGTCCGTTGCCGACTTGCGCGTCGGTCTGACCGGAGCGCACGCCGCTGCCGCCGACGACCGAGTAAATTCTTCCGACCGAACTGTGCGCGCCGACCTGTGCGTCCCGGCTGATCCCAAGTGCGACGCTGCCGTCCTCGGTTTCGAAGCGCGCGAGTCCGGGCTGAAACGCGCCGCCGTCGTAGACGATCGTGCCGGTGACACTCGAAACTTGAATCTCGCGGGAGGTGCAATTCTCGAAGACGATGTTCCCCATCGCGGTGCGCGCGCGAATGCGGTCGAGCTGCGAGTCAAAGATCACGATTGGTCCGCGCGCGACTTGCGCGAAACCCGTGCCGGATACGTTGCGCAACCGCATAGGTCCGTTGTGGAGTAAGAGTGTGAACGTGCCGTGGTAATCTTGCACGTCGATGCTGCCGCGCTGAACACTTGCGAGCAGCAGCACTGTTCCAGCCGGCAGCGTGAGCACAAGGTCGGCGTCGGCCGCTTGAACGAAGATGCCCTCATGCGGTGCGGCAGAGAGCGGCGGCAGCGCAAACTCTTCTTGCGGGAGCGTAATTTGGCCGACGGGATCGAAAACGGAGGTTGCAAAGATCGGAATGCTTCCGGCCAGAGCGCGCGCGACCGCTTCCGGTTTGAAGTTGCGGGCGCTGACGGGCTGCAGCGAACTCACCTGGACATCGCTTCTGTTCCACGTGCGGATGGTCAGGGTTCCCGTGCGCATCATAACCTTCACAACCGGAGCATCACCCGCGGGCAAGACAACAGGGGTCTGCGCCTGCGCTGGTAAGGGATGAGCACCCGCAAGGGCGCACGTGAAAACGAGGAGCACGGCCCCTCGTCCCTGGAGACGATCCATCACCTTACCATTGTACGGGCTGCGCCGTTTCGAACATGAGAATACTATGAGATGCGCGGAAACGACGCGCGCAAGAGCGCGCCCCCGCCTGGTCTGTTCAGTGCTTCAACGCTTCCGTCGTGGACTCGCGCAATCGAACGCACGATGGCCAGACCCAGCCCGGTGCCCGGAATGACCCGACTGCGCGATTTGTCCGTGCGGTAGAAACGGTCGAAAACCAGTGCAAGATCACGCGGATCGATCCCGGGGCCGGAGTCCTCAACTTCAATGAGAGCTTGGTTGCCCTCCGAGCGGACACGCACGTTGACCGAACCGATTTCCGTAAATTTGATTCCATTGTCGATCAAGTTGCTGAAGAGCTGGCGGACGAGCGAAGCGTCGCCGAGGACGAGCGGCTGATTCTCCGCCCGAAACGTTAACTGCAAACCTTTTTCCTCGGCACGCGGGCGGGCAGCCGCGACCGCCTCGGCGCCCAAAGCGCTCACGGAGACGGGCTCTTTGGGAATCGCTTCGCCCGAATCGGCTCGCGCCAGCGTCAGCATTCCGGCGACCATGCCGGCAAGCGAAGCGCTTTCCTTCGCGATCGTTTCCAAACTCTCGCGGCGCACGTTTTCGTCGCGGTCGCCCCAGCGGGCCAGCATCTGCGCGTTGGCGTTGATCGACGTCAGCGGCGTTTTCAGCTCGTGCGAAGCGTCGGAGATGAACTGGCGTTCGCGGGCGAACGATTCTTCTAAACGAGCCAGCAAATCGTCGAACGTCGCTGCGAGTTTTCCAACTTCGTCGCTGCGGTTTTTCCAGCGCAAACGCCGGTTGAGCCGATCGGAACCGATCTCGCGCATCGCCAGCGCGAGCTGGTTGATAGGGTTGGTCGCCTGCGCTGCGAGCACGAGCGAAAGTGCGATGACCGCGAGTACGGTGGCGACGAGTATTCCGGCCATCGCTCGACGCGTTTCGTTGAACGCGCGATTGAGTTGGTCCAGCGGCTCTCCCACGCGAGCGACCAGCGCATTGCGTCCGCTGACCAAGAGTTCGTTTTGTATCAGGAACGGCGCTCCATGGAGATCGACGTTTTGCAACGCGGCCGGCTTGGCCCGCGTGAGTTTCGGACTCGGCGGAAACTGGCTCGTTCCGAGGTTAAAACTCTTGGACAGCACGTTTCCGGCCGCGTCGTCGATTTCGACGAACGTGCCGGCCGACGACCAGCGCTCCAGATTGTCGGCATTTTCCAGGATCAGCAGCGAGTCGCCGCTGGTATCCTGAATCGAGAATTGATCGGGCGGCGGCAGGGCGACGCGCTTGATGTCCTGCATGGTGAGCGCCAAGTGTCCTTGCGCTTGTCCGTACAGAATCTGATCGAAACGCAGCGAAACGATCAGGCCGAGGGCGAGAATGGCGGCGACGAGGAGCAAGGCGTACCAGGCGGCGATCCGCCACCTCAGCGAGTGCACTAGTCTTTGATCGTGTAGCCGACTCCGCGCACCGTCGTGATGAGTTTATCGTCGAAGCCGTCGTCGATTTTTCCGCGCAAGTAGCGAATATACACGTCGATCAGGTTCGAATCGCCGAGAAAATCGCTTCCCCAGACGCCGTTGAAAAGCTCGTCGCGCGAGTGAACCTTGTTGCGGTGCAGTAAAAGGTACTCCAGCAGCGCGTACTCTTTGGCTGTGAGATTGACGGGTTTTCCGCCGCGCTGCACTTCGTGCCGGTCGCGATCCATCAGCAGGTTCCGGTAAGCGATCACGTTGCTGGCCGGCTGTTTTTCGCGCAGACGCGCGCGCACGCGCGCGAGCAGTTCCTCGGTTGAAAACGGCTTGATCATGTAATCGTCGGCGCCCATGTCCAGGCCGGCGACGCGTTCGGGAACGCGGTCCTTGGCGGTGAGCATGATGATCGGCACTCGGCTCTTCGCGCGCACACGGCGGCAGACTTCGAGCCCGTCCATTTTCGGGAGCATCAGATCGAGCACGACGAGGTCGGGTTCCTTGAGGGCGCGCTCCAAACCCGAAAGTCCGTCCTGCGCGCTTTCGACTTCGTAGCCCTCGTGTTCGAGTTCGAGTTGGAGGACGCGGCTGATGGCGGTGTCGTCCTCGATCACCAAGACGCGAAACGGTTTGTTAACGGCGCACCGCCGACTTGGACGGCATGACGGCCGGGCTCAGATGCGAGAGCCAAACCGATGCCGCACCGCCGACCGCGATCCATAAGAGCGTCGTAGGCTGCGACACGACGTAGAGTATGGCCGCATCAACGGTGTTCAGAGCGGAAATTACGGGTGCCGTACCCTCACGTAAAACGAGCACCATGAGCCAAGCGATCGCGGCCAGGCAGCCGCCGATCAGCCAAGCCTCCCACGCTTTGACCGCCGGAAGCGAATGACGGTGATAGACTGTGCCCGCAAGAATCGACCCGCGCATCCCGGCCGGAGTCTCCTCCAGCGGGAGGTTGAAGAGGGCCCGTTCCAGATCGTTGTCGCTGTAGTTCATTCCCGTGCTCCCGTTGCGGTTTCGTTCAGCATTCGCCGCAACTGTTCTTTTGCGCGGAACAGGTGAGTCTTCACCGTTCCGATCGGTATTTCCAGGACTTGCGCGATTTCGTCGTACTGCCTGCTCTGCAGGTGATAGAGCGTAATCACGCTTCGATATTTTTCCGGCAGCCGCGCGATCGCCGCCCGGAGCCGGAGGGCTTCTTCGCCCGCGATGGCCTCCTGTTCCGGCCCTGCGCCAGGGTCGGCCCGGTCGGGAAGCTCCTCACTGGAGTAACGTTTGCGGCGGCCTAACCGGTCGCAGCAGGCGTGGTAGGTTATCGAAAATATCCAGGTCGAGAACTTGGCGCCGGGGCGGAAGGTCTTCAGGCTGCGGAAGGCTTTGAAGAAGGCCTCTTGGGCCACGTCGCGCGCCTCCTCGGCGTCGCGCAGCGTGCGGTAGGCCAGGTGGTAGACGGCGCGGTCGTACCGCTCCACGAGCGTGCCGAAGGCTTCGCCGCGGCCGGCGAGGGTTTCGGCCACGAGGGTTTGGTCGTCGACCGTGGTCGCCGTTTCGATGAGAGGGGCCTCCAGGACGGCTGCAGCCACGCTCGTTTTACGCGCGCGCGCGAAGCATTGTTTCGGCCGCCTTGAAACACTCCCCCGGGCCCCTCCGTACTTGGGTCAGAATGCGCTACTCAAGAACCGGCATTATCGCCGTCCTCATCGCCGCCGAGCTGTTCGTCGCGAGCATCATCATTGTCTCGGCAGGCGGCCTTAAGACTTTCACCAGCGCGTCGAGCGGTCACGACATCGCCTTCGAGCCATATTCGCTGCCCGCCCTTGACGCGGGCTCCAAACCGCACGTCGTGATCGACGATCCGGATTCGCGTGTGGTGATCACGCCGTCGAGCGACGGCAAGATCCACGTCTCCGATTCGACGCGAATCGCCGGGTGGGGCTGGGGATCGCGGCCCCAGCGGGTCCGCGTGAGTCAAACTTCCGACGGAGTGCTGATCGAGCGCCCGTCATCGCCGGGGCGCATCGTCATATTCGGTTTCGAAGCCAGCGGCACAGAAGTCGCGCTGCCCGCTAACGCTACGGTTGAAATCCGGAATTCTTCCGGCGCCATGCTAAGCGATCTCACCGGCACCGTTACCGCTCATTCCAGCGATGGCCGCATTACCGCTACGAATTTGCGCAGCAGCGAGGTGTCGCTGCATACCTCTGACGGACGGATCGACCTTACGGGCGTCGACGCGGACAAGCTCGATGCTACCACGCTGGACGGATCGATTCGCGTTTCCGATCTGCGCGTGCGCAACGGATCACTGCGTACATCGGATGGTTCGATTACAGTGGCATTAGCGGACTCAGGGGACGTCACGGTGCGCGCGCGCACGCTCGACGGCAGCGTTCGCATCAACGGTACGCGTCAAGATGATTCCGTGCCGGTCGATTACAAACTTGGAAACGGCGCGGGCTCGCTGGACGTCGCGACGCAAGACGGCAGCATTCGCGTCACCACGAACGGAGCGAACTCATGATGAATCACGCGTCAGATAATTTCGTCGCGATGATCGCGATTCTCGTCATCTTCGGTATGCCGCTCGCGTACGCGATTTCCCACCGCTGGTGGTCACATCAAGAGCGCCTCGAGATGATCAAGCGCGGAATGACGCCGCCGCCACCGCCCGATCCGCGAGCCGCGCAGCGAGCTGCGCGCGCCGGATACGATCCGTTCGCCTATTCGCGCATGACCCCGCCGCCTTACGGTGCGGGAGATCAGTCGCCGCAATATCCCGAGCGCGTGCTGCGCAAAGGCGTGACGATCGCGATGGTCGGACTCGCGCTGCTGATCGGATTGTCGTTCATCGATCCGGGACGTCCCGGTCCGTGGCTGCTCGGCGGGTTGATTCCACTCTTTGTCGGCCTGGCGCAGATCATACTCGCGCTGATGTCAGGTGCGCATTTCGGCGCGTTTACGTTTCAAGGACCGCCGCCGGTTCAGCCTCACACTATGGCGCCTCCGCCGCCGCCCTATCAAGAGGGCCCGTACGGCTGGCGTCCCGGCTCCACGACCGAACTGGAGCCGCCCGTCGGACCACCCGACGCCAGACCCTAACCAGAGCTAAAATGAGAAGAACCGCCGGCAAGCCGGCGGTTCTTTTTTCAATAAGCGAGCGCGAGCCCTACTTACAGGAGACCAGGGCGATAGCCCATCCAGCCGCAGTTCTCGTCCGGACGAGGTAACCGTCAGACGTCCGGTCGTAAACCTGGTAGCCCGCTCTTAGCGCGTCGGCTAGCGATTTGAAGACCATGAGACCTGCCATTTCCTGGACCCTCCTTTCTTTTTTCGTTCTATACCCTATAACGGCTTTTGTCGCAAGTAGGTTCAGTCAAACGTCGCAGCTTTAGATTAAATATTTCGTAACGGGATATGGCTGGATGGTTGCGAGAATCAGATCGAGTGCTCCAGAGGCCGTCAGTTTTTGACGTTGTGGTGCTCGATAGTACCGAACTCGCTCGGGGCGTCATCTTACTAGGTTTTTACGCTCCGGAACTGGTTGCCGTGACGCAACCGGGCCAGTTCGTTATGGCGATTCCGCCCGGCGGCGAACGTTCGGCGACGGCGCTTGCCATCTATGAAGCTCAAGGTGAGCGCGCCAGTCTGCTGTTTTTCGTCTGCGGCGCGCGCACGCGGGAATTAGCTGAACTAAAGCCCGGCGATAAGCTTTCACTGACGGGACCGCTCGGCAACGGCTTCGATCTCGGAGAAGCCCGAAACGTTGCGATCGTTGCGGGCGGCGTCGGCATCGCTTCAGTGCTCCTTCCCGCGCAGCAGCTGGCGCAGCGAGGATCGCGCGTTCGTCTATTTTATGGTGCCCGCAATGTCGAATTCTTGGTCGACCGCGATCGTTTTGCGAGCGCGGGCTGCGAGTTGTGCTGCGCGACCGACGACGGTTCGCTCGGACACCATGGATTCATCACCGAGCTTTTGGCGCAGGCGGAAGAGAAGCCCGATCTGATCTTGGCTTGCGGACCTTCGCCGATGCTCCGCGCTACCGCGTTCCTTGCTGCGGAGCTCGGCGTTCGAGCGCAGCTCGCGCTGGAAGAAACATTCGCGTGCGGTGTCGGCGGATGCTGGGGCTGCGTCGTGCCGCTCGACCGCAAGAGCGCGCAGGCTCCGAAGTTTCCAAAAAGCGACGGCAGCGATTTCGTGAACGCGCGCGTTTGCAAAGAGGGTCCCGTATTTTGGGCGCACGAGCTGCGGTGGTGACGCCGGCGGCTTACCGAAAGCGGTTTCACCTTCGCAGCCAAATGTGATAGGCTTAATGCCGGGAAGGCCTTTTCGGGTGAGCAAGGCTAACGCCACACGGAGGTTTCTTTATGAATATCGCTCCTCTTGGCTTTTTACTCCGCCGCCCGCGGGATTACCACAGAGTTGTGATTTGCTTTGCGATGGCCACGGCCGGATTCTTTGTATCCGGAGCGGCGGCAAACGCGCAATTCGCCCCGCAGGGCGCCGTCCCACATCCCGATAACCCGCAGATTGCGACTTGGACAAACCCGGTAGACGGTTCGACGACTTCTTTCTACTACGATTGCCCGAAAAAGAAGTGGATCATCAGCGCTAAATCCGGCGCACACCCCTTTCCCAACCCTATCGGCGGCGCTGTAGGAAGTGGCCCCCCGCCCGGCTCAGAACGAAGCATGTCCGATCCGGCGCATGCGTTTAACTCCAGTACCGGTCAAAATTTCGTCAACGAAAACGGTAATTGGATCGATACAAAAACAGGCCAGGCCGTTCCGCAGCCTAAGCTGTGCCCTGAAACAGCCACCGCGGCCACCAACGCCGCCACGCCGACTCCCGCTCCGCCGTCAACGCCGGTGACTCCGCCCTCGCCGACTCCCGTGCCGATCGGGATGGTAACGCCAAAACTATTCATCAACCACTTCGATGCATTCGCGAATTTTGATAGCGTTCATACCAACGGATTCAACGGGACCGGCATTGGTGAGTCTTTCCGGCTGACAACGCAATGGAATACATACGAAGACGGAATCGTGCGGCCGTTATTTACAAACCGGTTTACCTTCGAAAGAACCAATGCACAGCAGTCGGTTCTGCTCGGCAATCTCATCATTGACGAGAACGACGATGAAGATGATTGCGACGACTTCTTTTACTACGATTTCGGACCGTACGACGAGCCGTGGGGAATCGGCGTCGGGTACGAGCATTACCATCCGATCTATGTCTACGGAACATCGTACGATATGCAAGGGATCGGCTTTAGCGTCAGCAAGTTCCCGAACTATTCCCGGCCGTTCTCGGTCTACGGCGACCTCTCGTATGCTCCGAGCGTTTCCGGCAACGGCAGCAACGGCAGTACGGGATCGTACAACGTCTGGAAGTACGACGTCGGCGCGGCTGTAAATCCGGGCTGGAAGATGCCGATCGATCTAAAAATAGGATACAAGTGGGAGTCTTGGACCGGCACGGGATCAACTTCCGGTTACAGTTACCGTCTCAACAGCCCTTACATCGGCCTCTCGCACCAGTTCTAACTCGAGTCTTCCTCGATTTCCGTTTTCACCTCGTCCGGGGACATCGGGCCGCTCCAAAATATCTCGCTGTTCCTGGACCCGACAGATTCGTCTTTTCAATCGGTGACATGGATCCCGCGCTCGGCAAGCAAAGCGTCCTTGGATGAGCCGCGCGAACGCCCAGGATGTTGACCTTTCAGTAAGGATAGGCAAACTCGAACTCCCGTATCCAACGCTGATGGCCAGCGGTTGTTACGGATCGGGCGAAGAGTTCGAAGCCTTCGCCGACCTTTCAAAGATTGGGGCGGTCGTTCTCAAGAGCGTGACACGCGAGCCGCGCTTGGGCAATCCCATGCCGCGGCTCGTTTCTACTCCGGCTGGAATGCTGAATGCGATCGGGCTGCAGAATCCGGGGATCGACTGGTATCTCGAGCACGAGGTTGCGAAGTTCGCGCGGCGGCCGTGGACCGTCGTCGGCAGCGTCGCCGCGTTTTCCGTTGACGACTACGCTTACGTGACGGAACGGCTTGCGGCGCGGGACGAGATCGCGGCGATCGAACTGAACATTTCGTGCCCGAACGTCGGAGCGGAGGGAGAGACGTTCGCCTGCGATCCGGCGCTGACGGGGAAAGTCGTGCGCGCGGTGCGGGCGGTCACTGGCAAGACGCTGATCGTGAAGCTTTCGCCGAACGTAACCGACATCGCGGCCATTGCATCGGAGGCCGAGAGTGCCGGCGCCGATGCTTTGGCGGTCATCAACACGCTGCGTGGAATGTCCATCGACGTGCACACTTGGAAGCCGCGTTTGGGGAACCTCACAGGCGGTTTGTCGGGACCCGCGATCCGGCCGGTTGCGGTTCTTGCCGTGTACGAGGCGGCGCGCGCCGTTTCCATTCCGATTATCGGGCAAGGCGGAATCGAAACCGCGTCCGATGCGCTCGAATTTTTCCTGGCTGGAGCGAGCGCCATCGCTATCGGAACGGCAAATTTCACCGATCCGCGGATTCCGGAAAAAATCGTGAACGAATTGGGCGCCTATCTGGAAGCGCGCGGCCATCGATCGCTGCGTGAGATCGTCGGCAAAGCCAACGTCGGTTTCGGCACGCCGTTCCAATATGAAGGCGACGTGGGCTAGTGGCGCAGCTCATCGTCGCGCTCGACGTTCCCACCGCCGCCGATGCGGAGCGAATGGTGGACGAGCTCTACGAACTGGACGTGATTTTTAAGGTCGGTCTCGAATCGCTCTATGGATACGGCGACCGTATCTTCGCGCACATGGAATCGCGCGACGTGCGCCACTTCATCGATGCGAAGCTGCACGACATCCCGCGCACGGCGGCCGCCGCGGCGCGTCAGCTGGTGCGGCAAGGGACACACATCATCAACGTGCACGCGATCGGCGGAAACGAGATGATGCGCGCCGTCACCGACGGCGTCGCGGAACGCGCGGCGGAGCTCGGCATGACGATGCCGCACGTCTTCGCGGTTACCATGCTCACGAGCATCGCCCAGGAGGATCTCAACGAGCTCGGTTTCCGCGGGGGCTTGGGAGAGACGGCGATGCGTTTGGGCGCGCTCGCGCGCGACGCGGGATGCAGCGGCGTCATCTGCAGCGCACACGAAGTCCGCGATCTCAAGCGCTACTTCGGCGAAGATTTTTTGACGCTGACGCCGGGCATTCGTCCCACGGGCGCGGCCCACGCCGACCAGAAGCGCGTGACGACTCCGCGGGAAGCCGTAGACGCGGGCGCGGACTACTTGGTTGTTGGTCGCCCGATCACCGAAGCGCCGGACGCGCTCGAGGCGGCTAAAGCCATTCTCGACGAGATGCGTTGAGTCTCGATCTCGAGCGGGAGCTGCGCGAACGCGGCGCGCTGCTGAACGGGCATTTCCGGCTGAGCTCGGGACGTCACAGCGATCGCTTCATTCAAAAGTTTCGCATTCTCGAAGATCCGAAACTGGTCGAGCCCGTCGCGCGCGCGATCGCGCAGGCGTTCGCGGATGCCAACCCTACGATCGTGCTGAGTGCGGCCGTCGGCGGAATCGTTTTGGGTTACGAAGTCGCACGCGCGCTGAACGTCAAGGGAATCTTCGCCGAAAAAGAAGCCGGCGTTCCGGTTTTGCGTCGCGGCTTCCAGCTGAACGCGGACGAGCGCGTACTTGTGGTCGAGGACGTCATCACGACCGGCGGTTCGGTTCAAGAAGTCATCGGCATTGCGCGCGCCGCCGGCGCGACGGTCGTAGGAGTGGGCGCGATCGTACGCCGGGGCGAAGCAGACTTGGGCGTGCCCACCGTCGCGCTGCTGAAAATGCCCGTCGTGTCGTATGACGAGGGCGAGTGTCCGCAATGCAGGCGCGGAGCGCCGATCGACGATCCTGGGTCGCGCAGACGTTAGGGATGGAACGCCCGATGCGCAGGCGTAGTAGGTAAGGGAAGATGCAAAACGCTGTCGGCGGAACGAACTGGCGCCGCGTCGCGATAGTCGCCGGGATCATCGTGCTCTTCGGGCTCGCGCTCTGGTTTGCGGCGCGCATTCCTAAGACGATGACAATCTTCGTGATCGCGCTGTTCCTAGCGTCGGCCGTTCATCCGATCTCTAAGCATCTGGAGGATCGGAGGATCCCACGCCCGCTTGCCATTTCGATCGTCTTCACGCTCCTGATCGTGATCGTTATCGGCTTTATCGTCATCGTCATGCCGATGCTCTTCGCACAGTCGCAAGCGCTGCTCACAAACGTGCCGGAATACATCAGGACGACGGAATCCTGGGCGCTCGAGCTGCGCGCCGGCATCCAGCACCGGTTTCCAAGCGCGAACATCCCTTCCCAGTTTTTCAACGTTCAGCAGTTCAGCGTCGAGCACGTCACGGCAATCTTCACCGCCGGATTGGCATCAGTTGGCGCGCTGGCGCTCAATGTGGCGACCGCGCTCTTCATCGCCATCTCGGCGCTCATTCTCTCGGTCTTCATGCTGCTCAACCAAAACCAAATGGCCGAGGGATTTGCCGCGCTCTTCCCAACCCGCAGGCGCCAGACCGCTCTCATGCTTGCGAGCCAAGCGACGCACGTCTTCGGCAGTTACATTTCGGGCCAGGTCATCGTTTGCACTATTACCGGCGTACTCATTGCCGGCATCACCGCGATTCTCGGATTCAAGTTCGCGCTGCTTTTCGGATTGGTGAGCGCCGTTTCGTATGCGATCCCGATCGTCGGCATGATCGTCGCGCATCTCCTGGGCCTCGTCCTCGCCGCGCCGCAAGGCGCTTGGATGGTGGTCGAAGTCGAAACGGTCACGTTTATTATCGCGCGCATCAGCGACAACATTTTGGTTCCGCGGATCATGGGCGAGAGCATCGGCGTATCGCCGATCGGCGTCATGTTCGCGGTCTTCGCGGGCGGAGAGCTCTTCGGTCTGCCCGGTTTGATCTTGGGCATTCCGGCTGCTGCTCTCATCAAACTCATTTGGGGATACTTCATCGGACCGTGGCTGCACGCGCAGATCGAATTTGCCGATCTCGCGACTCCGGCTCCGCCGTCTGCGGCCGCCCTGCCCGATATAGAAATCGTCGTCTCGGAAAGTTGACCAAGCGGTTCGTTTCCGAATCCCTGACGCCGGTCGTCGAATCGTTCGACTCGGCGGCGATGGAACACGGCGAGCCCGGACTCCCAAGCGCCTTCACGTGGCGCGACGGGCAGTTTGCGGTAAAGAACGTCCTCAAAGTATGGCGCACCATGCGCGAAGATCGCGGCGACCAATACTTAGCGCGCCACTGGTACGAGATCGAAGACCAAGGGGGACGCCGGTTCACGATCTATTTCGACCGGCACGCGAAGGTGGGCAAGCCCCGCTGGTGGCTCTACACGCTCGAGGAGTAGCTACATCGTTTCCGGCGCGCGGACGCCGACCATGTTCAGCACGCGCGCGAGCACCGTCTGTGTTGCCATGCACAGACTCAGGCGCGCCAGGCGGTCGTTCCGGTCGGGCACGAGAATCTTGCACACTGTATAAAACTGATGGAAGTCGGAGGCAACGTCGCGCGCGTACCGCGTCAAGCGATGCGGAGCCAACCGCTCGACGACGCCGGCGACGAGGCTCGGGAGTTCGGCGATCCGGCGAATCAGCGCGAGTTCGGCGGGATGCCTCAGAGGCTCGAGCCGGGCGCCGGCGCGGGCGGCCTCGACGTCCGCCGCATCGGCATTCTTAAAAACCGAGGCGATCCGCGCGTGCCCGTACTGCACGTAGTAGATGGGGTTTTCGTTGCTCTGCTCTTTGGCGAGTTGCAGATCGAACGTTAGTGGTGATTCGGGTGCCGGCAAGACGAAGAAAAATCGCGCAGCGTCTACCCCGACTTCGTCGATGATGTCGTCGAGCGTGACGATATGGCCCGCGCGTTTGCTCATGCTGACCTGCTCTTGTCCGCGCATCAGCGTAATCTGCTGGGCAATCAGCGCGTCGAGGCGATCGCGATCGTAGCCGAGCGCTTCGGCCAACCCTTTAAGCCGGCCGATATATCCGTGGTGATCGGGCCCGAGAATGTCGATGACCCGGTCCGCGCGCTGCAGCTTGGCGTAATGATACGCAACGTCTGTGCAGAAGTACGTCGGCCTCCCGTCGCGGCGGACCAACACGCGGTCTTTATCGTCGCCGAACTGCGTGGCGCGAAAATAGATCGCGCCGTCATCTTCGTAGGTTACGCCGTCGTCGATGAGTCGCTGCAAGCCCGCTTGCACGGCGCCTGCATCCTGTAGTTCTTTCTCGCTTTGCCACAGATCGAAATGCACGCCGAAGCGCTCGGCGGTGCGGCGCTGCTGATCGACCAGCGTGTCTCGGCCGATTCGTGAGAAATGCGGTAGCCACGCGCTTTCCCCTTCGCGCACCCACTGCTCGCCGTCGGCCTGCGCGATCGAACGCGCGATCGGCTCCAGGTAATCTCCGGGATAGCCTTCTTCGGGAAACGGAAACTTCGGATCGTAGATCTGGCGGTAACGCGCGTAGAGCGATCGGCCCAGGTCATCCAGCTGGCCGCCGGCGTCGTTGATGATCCACTCCGTGAAAACGTCGTAGCCGCAAAATCTCATGGCGTTGGCCAGGGTCGCGCCGATGCTGCACGTACGGCCTTGCACGACGACGAGCGGCCCGGTCGGATTCGCGCTGCCGAACTCGAGCGAGATGCGCACGTTGTTCGGCGCCTGTTGACCGAAGGTCAAACCATCGCGAATAATTTGCGCCAGCGCTGCTTGCCAGACCGCGGGTTGGAAGCGCAGATTTAGGAAGCCTGCCGTAGCGGAGATGTCCGCGAAAAGTTCGCCGAGCTTCGGTACGCCTTGCATATCGGCAACCAGCGTCGCGGCAACTTGCTGCGGAGCGGTGCGCGCAACTTTCGCGAGCGAAAACGCGGCGTTGGTCGCAACGTCGCCGAACTCCGGACGGCGCGGAGCTTCGAAGGCTATCTCCGTGGTGTGCGCGCCGGGGTATCGCGCGGCGATCGCATCACGCAGCGCACCGGCAAAAATGGAAAGAGCGTCAGTGGTGATACGGCTCACTGCGCGCGATCTTCGCCGCCCGGTAGAGCTGTTCCAGCACGACCATGCGCGCCCACTCGTGCAAGAACGTGAGCTTGGAAAGCGACCAGACGAAATCCGCTCGTTCCCGGACGTCCTGCGCTAAACCGAACGTGCCGCCGATTGCAACCGTAAGCGGACGACCTCGCGACTCGAGCTCCATGACTTTCTCGCTCAGCTCCTCGCTCGACAACTCTTTACCGGCGCGATCGAGCGCCCAGAGCGCGCCGCTGCCGGCGGCCTTTAAGAGACGCTCGCCCTCTTCTCGAATCGCCTTGGCCGGATCGGAGCCGCTCGAAGCGCGCACTTCGGTGATCTCGACTCGGTGGTAGGCGCGCAGGCGCTTTTGAAAGTCGGCGCAGATCGCGGCGGCCGCCGGGTCGCGCAGCTTTCCGGCGGCAACGATTCGCAGATGCATGCGTTGAGGTTCGCAACGCCGTCCGCACCCTCCGTGTTAGAAGAGAGCGTGCAGCAGATGGCGCTCTTCGGGTCAGGAAATCGCGAGTTCGTCGACGACGAGAGCGGCAAGATCGCATACTACCCGGCTGTTTTTAGGGCTGCTGAGAGCAAACGGCTCTTCGAGCATTTTTCGCTGAATCTGGAGTGGGCGCACGAAACGATGTGGATGTACGACCACACGGTCGAGGTCCCGCGTCTCATCGCGCGCTTTTCCGGCGAAGGCGAAATGCCGGGCGAAGTTAGGGCCGTATGGAAGCGCGTTGAAGAGTTTCTGAAGGCCCCTTTTAATTCCGTTTCCTTTCAATGCTATCGCGACGCCAACGACAGCGTCTCGTGGCACAGCGACCATACCGAAGATCTCATCGAGAATGGGATCGTCGCGGTCGTGAGTCTGGGAGCGGTCCGGGAGATGCGCGTGCGCAGCAAAAAGCGGCCGCGGCGAACGTTCTCTTGCGCCCTCGATCCGGGCAGCATTTTCTTCATGGGAGGCCGCGCCCAAGATTTTTGGGAGCACCATATTCCAAAATTGCGCGACGCGGTCGAGCCGCGGATCAGTATCGCTTTCCGCCAGAAGCGATAGCATAACGCTGGCCGGAGCGCGCTTCGATTACGCCTTTCAGTTCCAGCACGCAGAGCGCTGCGAGCAACTCCGCCGTGCTGCCGCCTGCAGCCGCGCAGAGCTCGTCGAACGTGGCCTCGCCGCCATCGAGGATTGCCAGAACCTTTGCCTGCAGCGGATCGGCCGGCGATGGACGTGCAGCCTCTGCGGTTATCGGGAGCTTCATGATCTGCAGCTCGTCAAGCACGTCTTGCGCGCTGCGCGCAAGCGTGACGCCGTCCCGAATCAGCGCGTGACAGCCTGCGGAGTGCGAACGATCGATATCTCCCGGAACGGCAAAAACGGGAACGCGCCCCGCCGCCCAGCCGGCCGTATTAAGCGCGCCGCTGCGCGCGGGCGCTTCGATCACAACGACGGCATCGGCCAGCGCTGCGACGACGCCATTGCGTTGCAAGAACTGATGCGGTTTTGCGGGATGCTCCGGCGCGAATGGTGAGAGCACGGCGCCTCCGTTCGCAACTATACGGGCCGCGAGCGCGCGATTGCGGCGCGGAAAAAACTTGTCGTGCCCACCGCCAAGCACGCCGATCGTCGGCGCTCGAGCGTCGAGCGCGCCTTCATGTGCCGCCGCATCGATTCCTAAAGCCAGCCCCGAGATGACGCAGCACCCCCAGGCGCCGAGGTCGTTTGCAAAACGCCGCGCGTTGCCGCGGCCGTACTCGCTCGCCGCGCGCGTGCCGACAATCGCAACGCACGGTTTTTTCAATCCGGCGAGATCGCCGGCGACCCAAAGTCCATCGAAAACGGCCGGAAGCGGCCGCGGCGCGCGCAGCGCTTCGAAGAGATCGCGGGCTTGCCACTCCGGATTGTTCACCATGGCCATTCACGCTGGTGGCGCCCGCTTGAAAGGGTGCCCCTGCCGCCTGAGGGCCTCTCCCTCGTGGCCACGAGGGGGAAAGTCGGGCACGCCTGGGAATAGGGCCCCCAACCCGGCAGGGGCTATCCTCGCCGGCACCGGTCTTGAGAGGAATCGAACGTGGCAGCTGAAGCGTACTGTGTGAAATGCAAGACCAAGCGTGAAATCAAAGACGCCGTTCAAATCACCATGAAGAACGGCCGTCCGGCCACCGAGGGCAAGTGCCCCGAATGCGGGACGAAGATGTTCAAAATTGGGGCCTCGAGCTAGCGCGCTCGGGCTAGAGAGATTGGCCGGCGGGGTAACCCGCCGGCTTTTTCTTTGAGGGCTTCAACCACTACGCGAAAGAGCTCGGTCTTTGCGCCGCAATGGATAGTGGTCTATAATGGGGGGACCCACAATATGTGGGCGTCCGATGAGGGCTCGCCACTGATTTGTCCCACTTGCCGCAAGAACGAAACCCGCGTCGTCGATTCGCGCGACGATGAGAGCGTCGTGCGCCGCCGGCGTGAGTGCCTCGATCCGCGCTGCAAGCATCGCTTCACGACGTACGAGCGCATGGAAGCGCCGCGGCTCTTCGTTGTAAAGAAGGACGCGCGCCGCGAGCAGTTCAGCCGCGAAAAAATCCTTGCGGGCTTGCGCCGGGCGTGCGAAAAGCGGCCGGTCTCCGAAGCGCAGATGGAGGCGGTGGCTGCTTCGGTCGAGCGCGACCTCTTCGCGCGCGGCGAAAGCGAAGTCCCCGCGACGCTGATTGGCGAGAAACTCATGGAGTCGCTGCGCAACCTCGACAAGGTTGCGTATATCCGCTTTGCGAGCGTCTACCGCCAGTTCCGCGACGTCGAAAGTTTTCAAGAAGAGTTGGCATCGCTGCTTGCCAAGTGAGCGGCCATGGCTCCCGTCACGGTCGCGGTCAAGAGGCTGCCTGAAGGCGAAGGACTTCCACTTCCAAGGTACATGAGCGAAGACGCCGCCGGCGCCGATCTCTGCGCCGCGGTTTTTGAAGATCTGACGCTGCAGCCCGGCGGGCGCGCGCTGATACCGACGGGGTTTGCGATCGCGCTCCCGCCCGGTTATGAAGCGCAAGTGCGCCCGCGCAGCGGGCTGGCCATGCGCAACGGCGTTACGTGTTTAAATTCACCCGGAACGATCGACGCGGACTACCGCGGGCCGGTCTGCGTCGTTCTTGCAAACCTCGGCGCGGAGCCGTTTACCGTCCGGCGTGGCGAGCGCATCGCGCAACTCATCGTTGCGCCCGTTTCGCGCGCGCACTTCGATCTGATTGAAGATCTTCCGCAGACCGCGCGCGCCACAGCCGGATTCGGCAGCACCGGATGAAAGTCTACATTGTCGGCGCCGGCGCGGTCGGCACGTATTTGGGCGACCTGCTCCAGAGCGTCAACGTCGACGTACACTACGCGCCGCGCGACCTCGCGGACATCACGCCTGCCGACGCCGACGTCGCGATCGTCGCCGTGAAATCGTACGACACGCCGGGTGCGATCGAGACTTTGCGCAAAGCGATTCAGTTTCCCCAGAAGTGTGTTTTCGTCAGCCCGCAAAACGGGATTGGCAACGAAGAAAAGCTGGCGGAAGCGTTCGGTGAAGACAACGTGGTGGCCGCGGCATTAACCGTCCCCGTCGGCCGCGATAGCGGCAACGGCCACGGCCGCGCGACCAAAGAAGGCGGTCTCGCCTTTGCGCCGCTTGGAAAGAATGCCTACAACTGGCTGACGGCCGCCTTTGCGAGCACGGGCCTCAAGGTCCAGATCGTGCACGACTGGCGTGCGTTGAAGTGGTCGAAACTCGCTCTCAATATTGTCGCCAACGCGAGCTGCGCAATTCTCAACGTGCTGCCCAACCGCTTGGTGCACTACGACGAGATATTCACGCTGGAGATTCGTGCAATTCGTGAAGTGCGCGCCGTCATGCACGCGATGGGAATTTCGCCGATCGATCTGCCGCGCTATCCGGTGCGCGCGATGCAGGGAATTGCCACGCTCCCCAGTCCGGTTTCGCGTAAACTGCTGGCCGGCCGCGTTGCGGGCGCGCGCGGAACGAAGCCGCCCTCGCTGCTGCTCGACCTTCGTGCCGGGCGCGCGCAAACGGAAGTGGATTACCTGAACGGCGCCGTCGCATGCGCGGGCCGCGACCATCACGTGCGCACGCCGGTCAACGCCGTCTACGCGCGGGTGCTCGAGGATATCGCGCACATGCCGCAGCTCTGGGCGAAATATCGCGAGCATCCCGATACGCTTGCGGGCGAAGTCGCGGCCGAAGTCAAACGCGTGCGCACGCTCGCGAAAGCATAGTGCGCCACCCCGGCGTTCCCGAATCGCTGGAAGGCTGGTGGATACTCCACCGGATGTTCGGCTTCGATCGCCGCCGCTGGGCGCTGATTCCCGACGAGGAGCAGCAGCGCATCGCCCAAGAGGCCGGCGACACGTTCGCGCAGTGCAAGAACGGCGAGGGCGATCTCGGTCTAGCGCAACTGGTCGGACATAAAGCCGATCTCATGCTCACGCACTACGCGAAGACCTACGACGGGTTGGCCGAAGCACAGACGACGATCGATCGATTGGAGTTGCTCGATTATCTCCAGCCGCGCGACTCGTACGTTTCGGTGCTCGAGCTCGGACTGTACGACGCAACCGGTAAGATTCACGCCACCCTGCAAGAACGAAATCTCAAGCCGCACTCGCCTGAATGGAACTCGGCGTTTGACGACTTGCTTGCGGAGCAAGAGAAGAATCCGCGTAACGCCGAGCGGCTCTGGGCGAAGGTCCCGCAGCGGCGTTACGTCTGCTTCTATCCGATGGACAAAAAACGTGCCGAAGGCGAGAACTGGTATACGCTGCCGTACGCCGACCGCGCGCGGCTCATGCTCGATCACGGCAAGATCGGCCGCACGTTTCACGGCTTGGTGACGCAAGTCATCTCGGGGTCGGTTGGCTTTGACGACTATGAATGGGGCGTCGATCTTTACGCGGACGACCCGCTCGTCTTCAAGAAATTGATCTACGAGATGCGCTTTGACGAAGTGAGCGCCAAGTATGCGGTTTTCGGACCATTTTGGAACGGCTTGCAGTTTTCGGTCGAAGAATTTCCGCGGTTCCTGGCCGGCGAGGTTCCGGCGTTCAACGAGAAGGTCAGCGCATAATGGCGGTCATCGAGCTCACGGCGTACATCGACGTGCTGTCGTCCTGGTGTTACGTCGGCGATTTGGCATTGCAGAAGATCGAGAAGAAGTACGGCGACCGGTTGCGCGTCGATTGGAAGATCGCACAGCTTTTCGATTTCGGGCCATTGCCTTATACGCGCGAGCAATTGGCGTGGTACTACGCGCGCACTGCAAAAATCACGGGCGTGCAGATGAATGCGGACTGGGTCGACACGCCCGAAGCGACGACGCTGCACGCAAATCAGGCGGCCGAAGCGGCCCGCACGCTCGGCATAACCGACTTGAGTTTGGTTCGCGCGCTCAATCGCGCGAACGTTATTGACGGCAAGCCGCTGGGCCGGCGCGAGCCGTCGCTCGACGAAGCGGCGCGCTTGTCAGGCTTGGACCGGGGCGAACTCGATCGCGTGATGCGCGATCCGGCGACCGCTGCACGCATCAAACAAACGACGGCTGAATTCGTAGCGCTCAACCTACCACAGCGCCCTTCGTACGTCTTACGGAATCCGACCGGCGATCTGGCCTTGCTTTCGGGCATCTACACGTTCGAGTCCCTGGACGCGGTTACGGGCGAGATGCTGCACGCGTCGGAGATTACGGAACAAGCCGGCCCCGAACCGGTGTGACCTTCCGGATGCGGGAGGCCGACGAAGATGACGTCTCGTTTGTCACCGGTCTTTTTAAACTGCCGCACTCGCGCGAGTTCCTGAACGAACCAGGGCGTGACGCGATTCTCGATCTGATCGAGGGTACCGAAGGCGAGGCGTTCATTCTGGAGGCCGATGGGGAAGATTTCGGCTACTTTACGATGCACGACCGCGGCTGGCTGATGGAGCTCGGCGTGCTCGTCGTCACGACGACGGGCTTCGGCGCCGGCCCGTTTGCGATGCGGTGGGGAATCGAGGAAGCCTTTCAAAAACGCGACGCGCATCGCATCTTCATCGAGATCCGCGAAGACAACGATCGCGCGCGCGCCATGTGCGAACGGCTTGGCTTTAGGTCCGAAGGGCTCTATCGCGATGGCTTCCACGATGCCGAAAGCGGCGAGTACAAGAATCTTATTCCATACGGCATGCTGAGAACGGATCTTCGCCCGATCGCTTGACGACCGCGCCATTTAGTTGTAATATGCAACTGTTGTGAGTCGCAACTACAATCGGTCGGAACGCCCCGACGACGTTCTGGACTTTCAAGACTCGATGGTGAGCCTTATACGTTCGCTCGGGCTGCACAAGGCCGACACGACGCCCTGTGGGCAGCCCCTCTCGGTCGGCGAGGCCCAGGCCTTGCTCGAGGTAGGGCGCCAACCCGGGCTGACGCAGAATGGGCTCGCCCAACGTTTGGGCCTCGACAAGAGCACGGTGAGCAGGCTGGTTGGCATGCTTGAGCGGCGATCGTGGATCGAACGCGTGCGCGATCGCAGCGACTCGCGCTTTTGTCACTTGCGCTTAACCGCGGCCGGCATGAAAGCAAACGCGAATCTGGCACGATCGCGGCGCGCAAAATTCGAGCGCATTTTTCGAGCAATTCCGCGCGCACAGCGGCCCGGCGTCGCCGCTTCGCTCTCGGCTCTCATGGAGGCTATCGATGAGTCCTAAGCTTTTGGTTCCGCTGTTTCTTGCGGCAGTCTCCGTTTCACCCGCCCTGGCGCAGACGCCCCAGCAGAACGTCCGCGAGCGAAGCCCACGCTGTTTACCCGCGTGTATTACTTCATTTATGATTCCGCGACTGGCGTCCTGAAGTCGTACGGCAACCGGCTGGCAACTCCAGCGGAGGCGACGGCATCGCATTTACCAGTGAACCCAATTCAGTAGAGGCAGGAGATATATGTTGATGAAAAACGCTCGCGTACGCTTGAGCGCAGCGGCGCTCGTAGCCATCTTAAGCCTCGCCATAGCAAGCTGCGGTGGCATAATTGGGCCGCCCACCCCGACGCAGACGCCAGCACAGAACACTCCTCAGCCGTCGCTCGATGCGGTTGCCGGAGTGGGCATTTACAACAATTCGGACTACTCACCGTGCACGTTTAATACTCTGGGTCCCGTGGACGACACAAATATCCAAAACGCTAGGGCAGACCTTATTAATGAGCTGGCCGGCTTCGGGTGGTCGAACACGGTAAACTTAAGCGAAAACTCCGTCAACTCCGGCCTTGTAAACCAGTCGTTGTCGGATACGATTCTCATCTACTTTGGACATGGTTCACCAGGTCTAATGGTTTTTAACAATCATCAGATCTGGGGCGTCGGAAGCACGAGCGGATACTTCCGGTGCGATGACGTGCCTGGCGGCAATCCCGTAATAGCGTTTCTTGGTTCAAATACGCAGAACATGCCTATTACTGGCAACCTTCACTGGGTTTTCTCAATGAGTTCGGACACGATCGCTGGGCCGCCAAAAACGGATTCATGCAGCGATGGTCCGTACTGGACAGCTGACTGGCACCTCGCGTTTAGCACGCAAGGCGCTCTCCATGGCCTGTATGGTTTTTGGCAGCATCCACTATCGTTGTGCAATGGTCAAATCGCCGACGTCACTAGTGGCCAAGTTGGGCCGGTTGCGCATGAGTTCGCGCAGCTCGCCAACAACCGCAGCACACCACTTTCAGTTTTCACCTCCTATGTGGAGGCTGCGGAAGACGCGAACAACGGAACTTCGGATAAGTGGGCCATCTGGGAGGATATTGCCAACCACAAAGAAGCTTTGAGCACAACCGGCCTAAGCGCACCCTCGGGTGTTATCGATTTCTACGATCAAGAGCTTATTAATGGAATAAGCACCAAATCTACCATGACAGCGGATACGCCGGAAAGTCCGGTTACGGTTCAGGCCCAGACCTTCACTCTCCAACCAGTAAACCTCGTGAACGAGGCGATAGATGATGGATCCGAGCTATCAAATATTCGAAATAATGCCGACTCAAATGCTTCGTATAATGACGATGGTTTGGTTCGGACTGCTTACGACGTCTGCTGCTCAGTAGAACACTTGTATGCAACGACGGGCGCGGCATTTTTCCACGCCGAAATTAAGAACAACGCAGTCGCTTTTGACGAGCCTACTGCGCTTCAGGCGGCGCAAGAATTTCTAAGCACGTCTCTAGGCCTGCCTTCAGATGCCGTGCTTACCGAGACCGACAATCTGTGGAATATTCAACCTTCAAGCTCCGGTCAGGTCCAGATCGGTTATAAGTTCGTCTGGCAGCATTCGAGTCCAGAATATGGTGGAGATGCGGTCAAAGTGATCGTTACGGACGACTACCATGTCGAGCGCACATGTACCGAATACAACGAAAACGAGCCACCCCACAACATTCCAATCTGCCTGGCGTGGTCAAACACGGTTGTGAATCAACCTTTTATCTCGTACGGCTATAGGCTTTGGCGAAGCGCGTCATCGAATCGCTCAATGCTCTCAACCGGTCAGCCGGCCGAAGGGCAGCAGTCGATCGATGCCTACACGGCTTCCCTTTCTCTGCCTAGCGGCTTCACGGTCACAGGCTATACGTCCGGTTATTGGAATGGGGGACCACTTGACCCGAATTCAACTTCCGCTGGCCTTGTGCCAGCGTGGATATTTTATGATGGTGATTTTGCTCTTGCGGTTGACGCTGCCAGCGGCGCCGTGCTCGGTCAGCCCTAGCCGTACACAAGAGACCAGGGATTCGTTTTGCGTGCGCGTGAGCGGCCGATAGTGTCCGTGTGAAATCACGACTCGTTCCCGTGGTTTTGATTGCGGGCTCGGTGGCGCTCGCGATGCCGTCGAGTGCGCTAGGCGGCTCGGGGGCGTCCGCCGCCGCGAACGTTGCGTTTGGCGTAGCGCTCGCCGATCACATGGCTGCCAGCCGCCGCAGCAACCTGCTCTTCTCGCCGCGGGGCCTACAGCAGCTGCTCGCGCTATTATCACTTGGAGCGCGCGGCGAAACGCAAACGCAGATTATGCGCGTTCTTTCCCAGCTCTCAGTTAAGCCGGGCTCACCGGAGGCGATTCGTTTCCTGCGATCCTTGGCCCAGGCATCTGGTCCAGGAATCGTGTTAAACAATGCGATTTGGCTCGATGAACGCTATCGCCCGAGCGCCTCGTTCAAGGCGCAGGCGCGCGATATTTTCAGCGCACCGGTTTTTCGAGCGAATCTCTCATCAGCGCTCGCGCGCCGGCAGATTGAGTCTTGGCTGCAGCGCGTGACTCTAGGGCGAATCAACGATGTTCCAATCCCACGAAACGCCTCGTTTGCTGCTATTAATGCGCTGTGTTATACCGGCGCTTGGCGCGAGCCGTTTGATGTGAAGCAAACAACGGCGCGTAATTTCTATGGTTATCGCACCGTCCGCACCCAAATGATGTACAGCGAACGTAACGTTGCTTACTATGAGGCAGGAAAAGTGCAGTATATCGCGCTGCCGTTTGCGGACGGCCGCGAGATGTTCGTGGTACTTCCCACCCGGTCGGCCGCTGTTAATTTGGCCCAAGCTCTTGCGTTTCTGGGGCATCGTTCGCTTTTGAAGCGCGCTTTCGTGCGCATTTCACTTCCGCGGTTTGAATTTCGCGACCACATTGATCTGGTCGACACCTTGAAACGTCTGGGAATGCCAAACGCTTTTTCATCGGAAGCCGACTTCACAAACCTATTCGGCGCGGCTCACGTTCCATTGACTTACGCTTACCAGGAGGGCTGGGTGAGAGTAAACGAACGTGGCGCCCAAACTGCTGTCGCTTCTGTTGCCGGCGCCGCATTCGGACCATCTAAGATAATTGAATTTCGCGCCGATCATCCGTTTGCTTTTGCGATCGACGACCCAAGGGACGGCGCGGTTTTAGCCGCCGGAATCGTTGATCGCCCTTGACAGTCGTCCTATGTGGAGCCGTGACCGCATGACTCACGAGCCGGCACGAAGAGTTTCCGCGGCCGCGGTCGTGTTTGGGATTGCGATGCTCGTTTGGCACGGAAGTGCGCTGGCAGACACAACCAAGCCGGTCGTCCGAGTGTCTCTCGCGGTTAGCCCGGTTTCCGGCGCGCATTCAGTTGGCCAGTTTTCGTCTCGAATTCAAGGTGAGGCCGTGCTGGGTTCGCTCGAACTGCATTGGAAAGCGCTATCCGCTGGAGTTGATGGGCTGTGGACGAGCCCACTGAGCCTCAATAACTGCTGTACAACGCGACTTGGCGCGCTCGCACCGTACATCCGCGCTGATCTCAACCGCACAATTGATTTGCGCGCCGGTGAGTATGTCGTTGCCCAAAGCACTGCTTACCAGCAGAGCACGCTCGCGCTAGAGCAGAATTCACGCTTGGCCGGTGGTTTTCTAGCCGTGGGGTGCGCAGCGCAGGTCGGCCTAATCTCGCTCTCGCTAGACATTGCCGCTGCGCCGGCGCTTCACGGTCGCATTAGCACAAGATTTCCGCCGGCGCTTGCCGGCCTCAACTCGGATGATGGAGAACACGGTTCGCTTCTCACATTTAAGGCCACCGCCGCCAAGCAAGTTGGACAAGTGTCGGTTTTTGCCGGAGTTATGGTCGTAAATTTCGCTGCCTATTTCGACAGTGACGGCAAGCTGGCTGATCGAAACTCGGGCATACTTCCTATGATCGGAATCGGGACGCGGCTGTGACCTGAGATCCCGAAGCTCGTGCAGCGATATGCAGCAGCCGCTGCGGGTCACGATGCTGCGGCGTTTTCGGCGCGCTCGCCAACTTGAAGAACAGGGTGTAGCAGTGGGCCCGCAAACACCACAGCAAATGTCGCTTAAGGCCTGGACCTAGCTAGTTCACTCAGGCAGGTTGTAGGATTGTGCAGCAGCTTTTTCTTGGTGAGGCGCCAACCATGACCGTGTCAGCCGAACCGCGACCGAATACTGAGCAGATCGCGAACTGGTTTCGCCTATTCGCAGAGGAGCGCTGGCGCCTGCCGCCTGGCGGCGCTGAGTACGCTGACCATGACTTCCTGCGCGAGCACTGCCGTTTAGGTTTTTCTCGTTTTGTTTCAAGTGCCGTTGATGAAGCGCTGCTTATGCTGCTCTCGCGCGCCGCCCGCAACGGGTTGCCGCTTGTTGTAGGAGCGCCATACACACCATGCCACTGGGGCGCATTGGCTGTTCTTTTCTACCTTTTTAGAGGCAACCATACTCTAACGGCGCCGCGGCGAGTCGTTTGGCTGACGACAGAGCGGCGCGAGCGTGCACTCTTTGCAGGTTTGCGCATGCAGTCTAGGTTTAGGCGGGTTTCCGAAGCTGTTTCGGTGCTGTCCTTCGCCGAGGTTCACGCGGCCTCGCCGCTCCCGACGTCGCTACTTATTCTAGATGACACCGCGCAGCTTGCGAGCGTCGAGCATGCGGATGCCATCGTGGTTAGCGATGGTCGCGGAGAGCTTGTGTTCAGAAGCGGTGAAGCTTCCAACTTGCTTGAGGTCGTCAGGGAGCGTGCACCGGCTGCCGCAATCGTGCTGCCGTCACCCTCGGTAACCCACGCGATGGCCCAGGAGGCAATGTGCTGGCCATGGTCAGATGCGGCGATTGCAAACATGCGCGTGCCGCCTCGGCACCGCCTTCGCGGAATTCTTGCGGAGTGGTCAGATGCCGCTCGGTGCGCGGGGAAAACGGTTCGCGCGGTCGCTTCGGTGCGCGGCCTCGGCGACATCGAAAATTTGCTGGCAGAGCTAAAAGACGCGAGCCATAAGGTTTTCTCGCGGCCTAAGAACTTTTTTGATTTTCGGCTCACGATGGAATTTCAGCGAATTGTCGGTGCGCTTCGGGCCCTGTCCATACCGCTCGATTTTCACGAAAACACTGACGACGAGCAGACGCTTACAGCGCGCCTAGCTCGCCTCGACCGCGATGCGGACTCAGCGAGCGGCGACATTCGCGACTATCTCAAGATCGGGCTTCTTTTGGTTCAGGACTTGTTCAAAAAGCTGCACGCAACGAATGCAAAGTGGGATCTGCTTCGCCAGTGCATCGACAGCGCTGTTGCGGAAAATGCCGATGTTCTGCTTGCCTTTCCGCAGGTCGACGCATACTCGGCCGAGCGAACTCGCCAGTTCGTAGCGAATTACGTTTCCGCTCTTAAGAGCAGTATCGGCGTCAACGTCCTTGCCAAGCCTGCGCAGCTCATCGGCCGCAAAGGGCATGCCGTGCTCCTGGGGACTCCGAAGCTTGCGCATGCTTCGCGCTGGCGCGTCCCTTTTGATGGGCGGCTGACTGTGCTCTCCTGGGAATTCGATCGCGGCTGGGCGCTTTTAGCAGTGCGCGGCGCAAACAATAGCGCGGAAGCGCTTCGCCGAGAGTCATGGGCCACGCATTTTTCAACGCCGGTTGACCAGTATGGCTTTGAGGCAAGGCTCGCCGGCATTCTTGAGGAGACCTCCGAGCTGGTCGCGAGCCGAGAAATGAACGCGAGCATCGAGGCATTTGATCCGGCATACCGCGGAAGCCAAAAAGCCAGTGCAAGCGAAGAGCTTGAGAACGCCGTTCGTGCGCGCAAGCAATACATTTTGACTTTTGAGGACGGGTCATCTATCCCGGTATTTGCCGGCGAAGAGCATCACGTTGTCGTCAGAACGTTTGGGAGCATCAAACTGAGCCGCAAGATCACTGCCGAGCTCAGCGTGGGAGACAACCTCGTTCTAATCAACGGCACGACCTATGACCAGCTCTCAGCAAGGCTGCAAGTAGAGGCAGACCGGGTATCAGGCTTGCTGTCCTTTAGGGAGCTGCAGGAGCGATGGCAGCTGCTGTGCTTAGAGCAAGCGGACCGCGCGCCAGACTTTATTGAGAAAGTGCGCGGAACATTTGGCTGCGAGCGGCAGCCTCAGACGATCCGCTCGTGGCTCATGCTAGAGCGTTATGGCCCTGAAAAAATGGAAGACATCGTCTGTGTCGCTCTGGCTGCCGAGGACTACGACCTTGCGCGGTCGGCTGCGGACTTCTGCGAGGGCCTTAATGAAAAGCGTTTGCGGCACCGCAGGCTGGGAGCTTACTTGACAAGGGCGCTGACTAAGAGCACTGCTTTCGAAACTTCGGCCGCTCACCGTTTCGTCGATGAGAACCTCGGGCTGACATTTGCGGATCTTCAAAGGTCAGTTTCCACTCAGCGGATCGCGGCCATAAGGCCCCCCGAGGGGCAAGGCGCACCCAATGAATAGCGCCAGCGGAAAGCGTTTTCCTAATGACGAGATCTTCGTCGCCGATTTCGCAAAGCGGATTCTTGAAAAGGGCGCCGGCATTGCACCTGAGCACGCCGTAATTGACGATGCGTCTCCGAAGCGCATGTTTTTCAACGGTGTGCTTTGCGCTCAGAGACCCGACGAAGACGCCAAGCGAAAAAAGATGTTCCAGATCTACCGTCCCCCGTCGTGCGGGCTGGACTTTGTGTGCGCACCAGACGAAGATTTGGAGATTCACGTTGATATAGCGCTTCATGTCTTTGGTGCAGCTTACCAGCCGTTTGACACTTTAGGCGCTCGAGCGGCCCCGGTCGCAGAGTTTGCGCCGCCACTCCGCTATGTGCGGCATCCAGTTCGCATTTCTTTTTCGCTACGAACCAACAGCTTATCCGAAGGAGCGCAAGAAGTACCGTCGGCGACAGCGGCGCTTGTGGATGAGCTCGATCGCGTTTCCACGCTCGTGCTTGCGCCGCCAAATGCTCTCAGGGAGGCCGATCTTTCCTCCCCGCAGCCGCACCGGCTGGAGCGGTGGGAGCCGTCCCTTTATGAAGCGGCGGTTTTTACTGGAAGCAAAGCTCAGCAGCGCTGGAAGGCCGCCGTATATGCTCAAGCAGCCCGGACGCCAATCGGCCTGCGCATACAAGTTTTTTTGCAGAACGACACGGAAGACGCGCCGGGAGCGCTTGACGGCAACTTTTACGGAGTCAGCTTGCGCGTTTGCGTGCCGCCGAACTCATTGCGCGAAATTCCTCTTGAGCGCGCTCCGCTAAAAGATTATCGCTACCGGCGCTCGGTTGTAGTGCAAGGTGTGAACTGCAACAGTGTTTCTCCCGAGCCAGGCGTGCTTGAGACATGCTTCGCGCCATCTTATGAGCAGCGCAGGTATCTGCCGCTGTCGCATTACGACCTTTCATTTAACCGCCTCACTTCGCAGCTGGAGGAAGTCTTCGCGGAAATCGAGCGCGCAATGACTGATTATGAGCGCGCGTGGCGAGAGCGGCTGCGCATAGGAGAGCTCGGCATCGAATCAGATGGAGATCTTCAGATTGCGGCTTCATTTCACGCGGTTTTCTTAGATGAGATCGAGCGCATTCGGGAAGCCATAGCGCTTATTCGCAACAACCCGAGAATTCAAACAGCGTTCATATTGATGAATGAAACATTCGCGTATATGAGCACACTGCGCAAGGCTAGCGGTGCCAGGCCCATAAGCGGCTGGTACCTGTTTCAGCTTTGCTTTATTCTAAGCGTGCTCCCATCGGTCGTAGAGCGCTCGCAAGAGAAGGGCCAGTTTGCGCACTTGCTCTGGTTCCCCACTGGAGGCGGCAAGACCGAGGCCGTGATGGGGGTCACCGTGTTTGCGATGTTTCTCGAGCGGCTTTCGGGGCGCTCGGACGGCGTGACGGCCTGGATGCGGTTTCCACTCAGGCTGCTGACATTTCAGCAAATGCAGCGCTACGTCGACGTCATAATCGCTGCTGACGAAGTTCGCGAAAGGGAGGCAGCGGCAAACGCGGGCCTCGGCGGAGCACCGTTTACTCTTGGATATTTTGGCGGTCGAAGAAACAGTCCTAACGACCTTCGCTATATCCCGGATGACGTTGATGTCCCATCTAAACTTTTTCAGCGGCTAAGGTCCGAGCTGCAGCACGCGCCTAGCGGTATGGACGTGCTTCTCGATCCTGAAGGCCGCCTCGCGTTCCAGCACCTAAAGCTCGTCGGTGACTGTTTTTATTGCGGCCGCGAGAACACGGTCGAGATTGTCGGCGATCGCGAAGCTCTAACAATGAGGCACAAGTGCGCCGCCTGCAGCCGGGTTCTTCCCATTTTTACAGTTGATCAGGATCTATACACGCAGGTTCCAACCGTGCTCGTTGGCACACTGGACAAACTCGCTACGATCGGCTTCAGGGCTGGTTTTCGCACTCTGGTCGGCAAGGGTGACGGGAAGTGCGCCAAGCACGGGCACGGCATTTTTGGTAAGTGCCTGAAAAGCGCGTTTGGCGCATGCGGCCACGCGGACTGGCGCGTGCGGCCCGCGGGCGAAGGATCTTATGGCGGCATAAGCATTCTATTCCAAGACGAGCTGCACCTCATCCATGAGCAGCTCGGCTGTTTCGACGCACACTACGAGTCGCTGCTCATGTCCCTGTGCGGGGAGTCATCAGGGAAAAGGCCGCTGGTGCTTGCTGCGTCCGCGACGATTGAAGGTGCGGTGCACCAAATCGACCACCTCTACGAATCCCCGGTTGTGCGGTTTCCGGGCGAAGGCCCGTCTTTGCGCGAGACCTTTTATGCTCGGGAAACGGATGATCTGCAGCGCGTCTTTGTGGGCATCAAGCCTTCGAATCTTGCGCACCTTGACACCACGATGGCTTTAACGACCTTCATTTTCGAAGAAATCAGTGATTTACGAAACCGCCGCGATACTATGGAACAGTACTACCCGTCCCTTCGCGGTATGCCAAATGCTGATTACGAAGAGCTCATTGACCGGCACGAGCTGACGGTTGCATACGTAAACTCGAAACGCGACGGCCAAAACATCCGCCGAAGCGTTGACGAGCAGGTTCGGGATGCCTTGTTGCGAGGAAACCGCGATCAGCCCTACGGCATCGAGTCGCTCACGGGCGACAGCACTATGGACGAAGTCAAGGATGCGCTCAGGCGAATGAACTCGAGCCGCTCACGGCTGCCAGACAAAGAGAAGCTTGATTTTGCGGTTGCCACGTCGATGATTTCGCACGGGGTCGACGTCGACCGGCTTAACACGATGATTTTTTACAGCTTTCCGCGTACAACTGCCGAGTATATTCAGGCAAGCTCGCGGGCTGGGCGCACTTACCCGGGCATTGTTTTTGTCGTGCTCAAATCGACGACGTACAGGGACCGCAGCTTTTACAGAAACTTCCGCGAGGTTCATGCAGCGATCGACAAGATGGTTGAGAGCGTTCCGATCGACCGGTATGCGGTGCACGCCGTAGAGCGCACTGCGCCCGGCCTGGCCACCGGAACGCTCATCAACCGCACGGTCGACCAGCTTCGGAAGACAAACAGCATCAGCCTGGACGATGCGCGCGAAATCGACAACGTCCAAACCCTCAAGCGGCTTGTGATCGGCGGCTTGCACTTCAAGGATGCCGTTAAAGAAGATCTTGATGGGTTCTACAACGTATCGGATCCACGGGCTTCCGACTGGCGCGCAGATCTCGTTACAATCCTTGACGAGCTCGACACGAACATCTCAACCGTCGAGAGCGGCACTTCGATTCCGCGAGCGCTTAATTACTCTGGTACACGCGTCATGACAAGCTTGCGCGATGTAGAGCCGCCTGTCGACGTGCTAATAAAAGACCGCATATTCTCCGATGAAGGTGGTGCTGACGATGAATAAGCCCAAGGCGGTTGTGAGCCGAAGCCAAGCTTTCACCCGGTTTTTGCCTGGAGCGGTTGAGACGATTGATGGTGAAACGGTCCTTGTGCGGCTGCACGATGTGCGAGCCGCCGGCGTCGAGCATCTTACGCGCACATTCCTGCAAGAGCAGCTGCGCGGAACGATTGCGCGGTGGGAGTTTCGCGACGCAGCGTTTCGTCCGTTCTTGGAAAACGCGCAGAGCGCGGCGTTTGAGTTCGTAAGAAGCGACAAGATTGTAACCCAAACTCTTCCGGTGGTTGAGTGCCGAAAGTGCAGGGCGGTTTTCAACACGCGCACAGTGCGCTCGGAGGAGGGTAAGTGCCAGCGGTCAGCATGTAACGGGCGCTTGCGGGTCTTGCCATTTATCGAGATTCACGCTTGTGGCGAAGAGACTGCAGTTCGCGTTCCGCTTTGCCCTATCCATGGAGACCAGTTTATTGTCCTCGAGCGCCACGCCGCCCGCAGATGGGCGTGCGGCGTCGAGAACTGCGAGTGGCACGCAGGCGCGTTTGCCGGTTTTTGCGGTAAGGGCTGTTACTACACGCTCCTTCGAGTGCCGCTTGAAACAAAGCAGAAGCGCAAAAACCAAGTTCTGGTTGGGTCCGGTAGTGTGTTTCGGACGCAAACGGTCGACATCGTTAACCCGCCGCAAGGTGATCTCGGCAGGCTTTTCAATTTATACTCAGATTTTATCCCTCAACTCTTTTTTGCGGACTACCTTGGCGTATATCAGATCGACTTCGACGATCTGGAGCCGCTTCTTCAAGTTCTTGCCGAGATCCGAAGCGATGAAAAAAAAGATCCTTCGGCAGGAGTGCGCTCTGTGGAAAACGTGATCGAGAATCTTCCTATCTCCGACGAGCAGCGCAGGCAGCTGCTCGAAGCGATGGCTCACGCGCCTGGACCCATGCAGGCGCGCTCGAGGGTCGGCGCATTTCAAGCCGCTATGTCAAGAGCCGAGGAGCTGGTTCCCAACCTCGCTTCCGCGACTGTGCCCTGGCAGCTGCAGAAGCAAGTCCATGATCTCTCGCTCGCAGTTCACTTGCGCGGCGCGTCAAACATTGAGCGCTTAATTGGGGTGCTTGGGAGCCGAGGCGGCTCGGCTGCCCTGAGCGCCTTGCAGCTGACGAGTGTTCGCAGCAGCCTAGAGCGCTTCTCTCTTCGCGATATCACGGTGCTCTCAAATTTCCCGATCGTCAGCTGCGCCTACGGCTACACGCGGGGATCTGCGTATGGGGAAATATCTCCAGTGCTGCGGGCATTTCCGAAGCGCCCGTCGGTCTACGGTGGAAACAGCGACAAAGTTCCATTTTACACATTATCTGGCACTACTGAAGCGCTTATCTTCGAACTCTCTCCCGCTTCGGTGAAGCGCTGCTTAGAGCAAAATGGTTTGATTGGAGATCGCGGTGTGCGAGCCGGAGGCGAAGAGACGTTTCGCGCGTGGCTGCTCGGGCAGTGCATGGTTGACGATCCTGCAGAGAACCCCGTGTTCTATTCTGTGTACACTCTGGTTCACTCGTATGCGCACAGGCTTCTTGAACAGCTTGCCCTGGAAAGTTGTTTTTCCGTAACGTCCTTGTCTGAGATCATAATGCCAGCTGCGCTCGGGCTTATCTTATATGTTAACCAGCAGTCTGAGTTTAATATTGGTGGCCTGGCGTCTTTTATTGAGCAGCGCCTTGAGCGCGCCCTTGAAGCAGTCATCCAGCCAACGCCGTGCATGTTTGACCCAATCTGCAGCCTAAAGGACGGCGGCGCGTGCAATGGGTGCTTGTATCTTCCCGAGGTCACCTGCCGAGAATTCAATGCGGGCCTGACAAGAACGGCGCTGTTTGGCGGAGCTCTGCAGCCGCAACATGACTTGGCGAAAATTTGCGGCACAACGCATTTTACGGGGCTTTTCGCGGGCCAAGGGCAAGACGCAGTAGCTTCGTGACAAGCGATGAGGACCTTCGTCTTCTCGCGAGCATTTTCGAGGGGAATATCCCGCTGTTCACCGAGGCGGCTGCGGCCGCCAAGGGCGAGGCGCCGCCGCCCAGCAACCCCTCCGCAGCCGCAGTTGCGTCGTTTGTTCGTTTGCGCGTCCCTCAAGACGAGATGGAGAGCGCCTTGCACCAAATTCGCGGAGCCGTGCTAGCCTGGCGCGGTGATCGAGATCGCCCACGGTTGTGTGTTACAATCCCGCGCTGGATGAACCAGAGCGAACAAATGCGTTTTGTTTCCACTGAGGCTGCCATGGTCAGCGTTATTCTCCACGCAAAAAAGACGCTTCGGTTAGCGTTTCCATTTGTTGACCGGGCGTCGGAAATGATTTTCCGCCAGCTGAGCTATGCCTGGCGGCGAGGCTGCGCCATACAGCTGCTCTGCCGCGATACGTCAGCGCTCGAGCGGTTGCAAGCCGATCCCGATCTTCTTCGCGCTCTGCGAGAGAACCGCGACGGAGCCGCCGTTCGGGGTCCGTTCAGCGCAGTGAGCGGCGAGCTGTGGACTTTTCACGCAAAAGTTCTGATTGCCGACCAGGTTCAAGCGTATGTTGGTTCGGCGAATTTGACGCGCTCCAGCTTGCGCGATCAGGCGGAGATGGGAATGCTAGTTACTCAGCCAGATGTGCTGCTCGATCTGCACGCGTGGTACTCGGTGCTGTGGAATTCGCTCGGCGGCCTGGCCGCGGATCCCGCCGGCTAAAGCCTTTAGCGGCAGCGCTCCTCGTTTTTTCCGCGCCGTACCGGACTTAATAACTGGCTACAGGTTTGTGCCAGCGCAATCTGGGAGGCTCTTCATTTACGCCGGGATCCCGGATTGGTTTCAGGGCCGCGCTTCATTGCTTCCGCCATTAGCACCGCCCGGTTCGGAACGCCAAACGCTCGCAAGACGGCCTTGACGTGATTGGAGATCGTAAAAGGACTGCGACCCGTTACTTTGGCGATTTGCTCGGTGGATTTACCTTCTAAGAGCAGGTCGTATACGCGTTTTTGGGCGGGGTGAAGAAAAGGCGCGTCGGGCGCGGCTAGCGCCCGTAGTTCGTCGTAAAGCCAACTCCCGGCGTAGTTCTTGAGCTTTTCGCGCGCTCGATCACGCCAACGTACCTCGCCCGTCAGCTCATACAGCAGTAGCGCGCTGCGGCCGGCGCGCCAGTCGTAACCGATCCTGTCGTAGAGTTTCCACACCTCGCGCAGCGCGGTCAGCGCGGGCTTACGATTGCCAAGCTGCATTTGAACGATTGCGTTAGCATATTCAGCTAGCGCCTTTAGGCGGTCGTCATAGCGAAAGTGAAGTTGCGGATTGAGGACGTCGCGCATACCGAAAAACGTGGTTAGGTATGAACCGGCGCGACCGCTGTCGAGCGGCGCGAGAAGCTCTGCGGCAAGGGGTAACGCGACTCGCTCCTCATCGCTCGTTTCGCGCCACGAGATGCTCTCGAGCAGCGTCTGGGCTTCGGCCAGTTCCGAGCGAGACCAGAGCGGCTCGCCTACGCAGCGCGCGAGGTAAGCCCGATCGAGCAATGTCATGGCTCGCCAGGGTGGCGACGGAGCGATGTTGCCCGCCATCTTCAAATATCTAAAGGCGTTGAAGTAATCGCCGTCGAGCGCATGGCACCATGCCACGGCTTTTAAGGTTTGGAATTCGTTGACGGAGAGGTCCGGTGGCCAGTGTTGCCGGCTAACGCGTGATTGAACGAACCGGCGAATTTTCGGCGCGTCTAATTCGCGAGCATACACAGCCAATGTGTGCAGCGTCCAGACCTCGGTTTCGCGGTGCTGATCTTTTAGGCCGTCCATGAATTCCAGAAGGTGCATCAACAGCACCGCAGCGTCGAGATAGCGCTGCTGTTGTGCCAGGAGTCCGCTTTCCAGAAGGTCTGCATGGATTCGCGCGTTCTCGCCGGCTGCGTTCCGCACGTTGCGTAATTGCTCTGCGGCTTCTTTCAGGCGCCGCTCGTCCAGGTAACGCCGGCCCCGCCAATACGCCAATTCTTCGTCGGGAAGCAAATTCGGCTCGAGTGCTGCGGCCTGTTCGAAGTATTCGTCGGCTTCCGCGAAGCGATTCGATTGTGAGTGGGTGCTTGCCAGCAGCACGTACCGTTCCGCTTGCTGCCGCGGCGTTAGGTCGCGGAACCTCTGGCCGTTGAGAAACTCGATCGCTTGGGAATATGCGCGCGTTTTAAAGTAGATCCGAGCCCGAAGAAGACCCATATCGGCCGATGCGATGCTTGCATCTCGATCAAAGATGTCTGCTGCTTCCGATAAAAGACCATTGTCGACCGCCACCCGCATGCGATCAAGGAGCGCGTGCGAAGCGCGCGCCTGCGATTTCGCCATGAGTTAGAGACTTGGGTAGCGGGCCGTAGTTGACCCGCTACCACTAGCGAGCGCCGTCTATCTGTTGGGTAGCCCCCCGCCGCTGTCACACGTCGGGCACGGCGGCGGGGTCTCGTCCATTGGCGTTATTGCCGGGACCTTGGCGCCGATAGTTTGAGGAACAAGCGTTGACTGAAGTCGGCTAGTGCATGCCGAGAGTGCCGCCAAGGCGGCAAGGGCAAACAAGGCCTTTCTTAGAGAAGGCATCGATTCTTGGCTCCTTTCACCCCGAGGGGTGGCTTAAGTGACTAGCCAAAATAAGCTAGTCACTTAAGAGTATGCCGCGCGATACGCTTCCCGCTAGAGCGAAATGTCAAGCCTCCGAAAGCCGCTTGTCGGCTGGATGAAGGAAAAGTGGCGTGGCGACTGCGTTTCAAGGGCATCCGCACCAAGAGGCGCGCCCAGGGGAAATGGGGGGCCGACGTGTTCGGGGCCTCCATCTTATGGTCGCGGAAAGGGCGCAGGGGTGGGAGCGTGCTAGCTCAAAGTGGCCATCATACCGGGGCCAATGGCCGGTGCCTTTAAGGTCGGGCCAGGCCACCGTTAGGACGGAGGGTGCCGTTGCTTTTAGCGCCTGTGGTGCCTGAATCGGCTGTACGCCAGCTCGGCTTGCGGCGACCGGCTGTTGCCCCTTCGGAGGACGAAAACACTGGCAGTCTTGCTGAAGACGAGGCGCCCATAAATTTGCTCAACGCACTCGCGGCCGCAACAGCAACGCGTGTTCGGGTTCTGCAAACTCTTTTTATGATTTTCGCGACCGTCTCCAGCGGCTTCGCGCTCCAGGCGCACGCGTTTGCGGCCGAAGATACCGTCGCGTTATATGTCCGGGCGCCTTTAGGGAAGATGGCCGCCGAAAAAGGGGCTCAAACGACCGCTTCCGGGTGCAAGCTTACTGCTGGGCAGCCCGCGATCATGGGCGAGCTTTGCGCCCAGATAAACGGTCACGCGCACGGTTACCGTGCCAAAATAGCAAAGACGCTTCCGGATTGGGTCGGCGCTCCAGTGCAGGTCTTGATTGTGCCGGTATCAGGTGACAAATACAATTTAATTTCCCAGAACGCTGCGGGAAGGCGCTTCAAAGAGCGCGACGGTGAATCGGCTGCCTCGGTGAAGTCATGGAAAGCTACCGATCTCCAAGCATTTCTTCCGCCGACGACCGTTGGGAGCGGGCCGTCCTTCGGCTTGTCGGGCGCGCCTCCAGGCGCGCTTGTCGTTGCATCGTTTGCGCCGCTTTCGGATGTGAATCAACCTGTCGCGATGTGGAACGACATGCTCGCTGGCTGGCTCATCCACCGCGGAGTTCCTGCCGTAGCGGCAACCGAGTCGGCAGAAGACATCATGAACCGCGGCAGCTGTAATTCCGGCGAGAAGTACATTCTCTACGAGGCTACAGGCTCGCACCGCGATCGCGCGCTTATCGGCGTTTCCAACGACACTGCCTACGTCAGAGGCTTTCTCTATTCGTGCGGTGCGATTTCGCCAGCGGTCTACGGTCAGGATCGGGCTACGTATGTGAAGACATCCGACAAAACCGCGATACTAGGCCTTGGGGCCCTTCTTTTTCCGAAATTTTCCTGGAGCGGCATCAACCCAATTGCGGCGCTGAGTTTCAGTTTACTGAACCCTTCGGATACTGAAACCATGATTGGAAATGATTCTATCGATCGTGCCATGCAACAGTTTGTGGACCGGCTTTGCGCACGGGAGTCCACTTTGGCCTGTTCTCTGCCGCCGATCACTCGCTGCGATGAAGCACCTTCAACAGCCGTCCTCGGACAAATTTGGAGCAACCCGCGCCAAGAACCGAATTGCGAACGGTTTCCACAGCCGGCGGTGACGCCGCATTGAAGAACAAAACGGCAATCATCGCCGTGCATGGCGTCTGCCCGCATCCTCGGTACGCGATGCAAGATGATTTTGCCGAGGGGCTGCGCCAAGAACTGTGCCGGCTGCAACACCTAAATAAGTCATGGAGCAAGGCCATTCTCTGGCCGGTGATCACCCGCAGCGACGCATCAGCTTCGGATTTGCATGCGACCGCTGTGCGGATCTACCCTGAAGGCGAGACTCCAGAAAACACTGAGCATTTTTACGATGTCTTTGAGGGTTATTGGAGCCCGATCGACAAGAACCAGACAACGGTACAGGCCGTCTTGCAATGGTTGTTACGGTCGCTTTTCTCGCCACTTAACGGATTTGCAAAGCTGTATGCATCGCCTCGCAAGACGCTTTTTGACATCGGCTACGTGCTTTGCGCCTTTTTCATCATCGTCGCGTTGCTTATTCTGTTTGCTGCGATTGCAGACCGTGCGTGGTTTCTCTATGCCTCAATAGTCACGTGCGGTATGCAATCAATCTGGGATACTGTACGTAGCGCGGGCACACCGTGCGGGAAGATCATTCCCGGATTTCTCGCCTTTTTTACAAACCCCGTAAACGCGGTAAACGGCCTCGGGTCTCGAGCCGCGATAGTTCTGCTGATCGCCGCGATTGGTTCTTACGCCTTCTGGCAGCTCATTTTTAGCGTTATCATGGAAATGCAGCGAGCTTGGCGTAGGCGAAAACAGAAAAAGACGGGCGATACGCGCATCCGCGAAGGCCCGCGTACATCCTGGCGTTATTACATGCAGGCGGCGCTTGCCGCACTGTCGATATTTTGCTTTGGCGTTTTGGCTTGGGGTTTTCCAATAACCCCGGGAGCCCGGGTATACGAGACGCTCGCTCCGGCTTTCACATTAGTGGCAGCTGTGGGAGCGCTAAAGAGCGCACTGGCACTTATCCAAGGGTTCCTTATCAATTTTCTGGGGGACGTTCAGATATATTGTACCCAAGATGAAAATGCAAAATTTTTCGAACTGCGCAAGAGTATTGTGCAGGCTGTCGAGAGCGTCATTTTAAGCGTGCTACGCACGACCGACGATCAGCGCCCAAAGGCGACGGTCGTACACGTAGAAGAAGCGAACATTTTGGACACTGAACCTCCGGTCGTTCAACCATACTACGATAAAATATTCGTCGCCGCGCACAGCCTCGGCTCCACTATCGCCCTCGACGCTTTGATGAACATCCATGAATTAGTCGAAGAGCAGGGTATGTCCGAAACGTTATGGCGACGGCTGCGGGGGCTCATTACCTTTGGAACATCGCTTGAAAAAACCAGGTTCTTTTTCGATGTTCGTAACCCGTCGTATTCGGCATCGGTGCAGCGCTGGCGCGATGACGTGTACGGACATCTTTTTACCAAAAATAAAAGTGTTCTTCAGAAGGCCAATACGGGGCACGTGGGTATTTACTGGGCAAATTTTTGGTACGAGCATGACCTCGTCGCTAACCAAATTGTTTCTTACCGCTCCAGTGTCGCGCCCGGCAGCCGATTGTTGAGCACGACTACGCCTTCGACACACTCGGTGTGCGATAACGTTCGCCTAGGATCGGCGTTCCCTTGGAGGGTGTGGGTCCACGGTGACTATCTGGGCGATCCTCAATTTTGGCGGTCAGGTTTGGACGCAGCGGGCAAGCAATACACGGGCGCCGCTCAAATCATTGCGTAAGCCGCCGTTCAAGGGCGATTCGGCGGACGTGCTTTTCGAACTTACGTTCGGCGTGCATTCACGCCAGCGGGTTTCTTCCGGCTTCGATCGCGTTCTCAATCAGGAATGCTTTCGGCGTTTTCCACAAGTCCAAAATACGGGAATACAATGCGGCGCCCAGAGCTTTTGGAGTTACGGGCGGGTTATAACGCAAGGAGCGCGCCGTGCTTTTGTAGCGGTTGAGAACTCTGGTCTTGGCGTGCTGGCGCCGAGCTTGGGCCGAGAGGCCGACGATCTCTGGTCCGAATTTCGCGTACAGAGTTTTTAGGCCGATGCGTAGATCCTTAGCGGCGGCCTTGACCGAACCGGATGCGAGTATTGCATTCACGATGTCCTCGCTGCGTAGCTGTCGGCGGCTTTCAGGAGCAGAAAGAAATCCCAGCTCTGTTCCGATTTGAACAAGTCTTCTCGCGCGCGTTTTCCCAACGGGCGGGTCCATGGCCCGGCCTGCGGCAGCAAAACTGCGGAGGCGCCTGTAGAGATCACCGGCTTCTGTGATCCGCTCGTGGTTAACGCGTTTGGGTTTTCCGTTTGTGCGCGGAGCGTAATTGAAAAGCCCAAGCGCTGCGCCTTTAGCAAGGAGGTTTTGCATCTGCGTTCTCTTGACGGGAGGGCGGAGCGATGCTCCGGCCTTTGAAAGCGATCGGTATTTCTTATAAGCCTCGTACGCTGCCGCGAGGCGTTCATGGGTTGATCGTGACTTGCTTCTTGCCACCGTTTCTCCCGAGCCGTCCACGGCTCTCGCACGGCGAGCCGTGGCGGCTCCAGGAAAAAGCAACCGGCATGTTGCGGGATATCCAACATGGTGACACGAACAAAACGCGCTAAATAAAGTTCGCGGCTCGGGGCTGAGCCGCAGGGTTTTCTGCTATATCTTAAAGGTGGCCGTCAGTCAGAGAGCTTGTGAAAAGTTTGCAGTTTTCTTATAGCGAGCCCAAGCGCAGAAACCGCATCCTTGTTTCTTTCGCGCAGGACCGCCTTGAAACGTAGCCTCGTCGATGGGCGGCGGGCGCCTCTGGTCGCATCTCGGGTTAATGAGCTGCTCAGAACAATGTACTTCGACAAGATCGTTGGTCAGGGCCGCTCCGCTAAAGGCGGAACATCATCGGGCGCAAGAGATCTGCGTCAAATGTTTGAGCGGCTCGGAGTAGCGGCGCGGCACTTTGCACCGGCGGATTTTACTGCTCTCCTTTTCCACCGCCGGCGCGTCTGCCGCGCTCAGCCTCGCTGTGCACAATGTCCGCTCGTTTCTTTTTGTGGCCTTGGCAAGCAAAGAATTCGTTCGAGCGAACTCCCGGTTGTCGTTGATCTTTTTGGAGGTGCCGGCGGTCTTGGGAGCGGCTTTCGCAAGGCTGGTTTTCGAGTCGGCCTCGCTGTCGAGATGGATCGCAACGCCGCTCAAACATACCGTTTCAATAACCCTGGAGTTCCGGTGATTGAAGCCGATATTGGGAAGCTGACGGCGGCCCAGGTTCGCCGTGCGGCGGGGCCCAACGTGTCTGCGATATGTGCTGGTCCACCTTGTCAGTCGTACTCTGTCGCCGGACTTCGCAAAAGAAGAGATCCGCGGCATCATCTGTTCAGGCATGTGTTGGCAATTGCGCGTGGCTTGAAGCCGCAGGTAGTACTCATTGAGAATGTTCCTGGCATGAACCGCAAGTTCGGCCGCCGGAGCTACAAAGAGATTGTTGAAGCAGAGCTCGGAAAGCACTTTAAGGTCGAGGTTCATCTTTTGCGAGCTCTTGATTACGGAGTCCCTCAGAAGCGTCAGCGGTATTTCTTTTTTGGACGGCGCAAGTCTATGCGTCCGTTAGGAGCTCCGCCAGCAACGCACCGTGAACAGACAGATCGAAGCCGGTTGCCGTCGGCGCCAACGGTCACGGAAGTTTTGCGCGGGTTACCGAGCCGGCAACACGGATGCGCCCGTGACTGGTACCGTTTGAGCAATGGTTTCTATATTTGGAACGTGGGAACTATGCGCCATTCTCGGCGAGTGTTGAAGAAAATTAAGAAGATTCGAAGCAACGGCGGCCCCTTGTCATACCGGAGGCTTTCGCGGTTATATGCGAACACGATAATTGCAGGGCACCGCGCCCTACCAGTTCATCCAACTTGCCACCGCACGTTGTCTGTCCGAGAGGCTGCCTCGATCCAGAGTTTTCCCGTTAACTATGTATTTCTCGGGGCTCGTGCGAACCAGCCGCTGCAAGTCGCGAACGCAGTCCCGCCCCTTTTAGCTTTCGCGATCGCTTGTCATATCAGAAAGAGTTTGATTCCTCGTGGCCGCACAACGCGTTAAGGCGCGTGCAGCGTCCGATGAGGAATTCCGAAAACAACTCGCTGCATCCGGCTCGGTAACCACAGAAGTCGCGACCGATCCGCAGGTTTTCGAGCGGATCACCCTTGGCCTGTACCGCGAGCCCGCTTCTGCGCTGCGCGAGCTGGTTTCCAACTCCTATGACGCGGATGCGACCGAGATTCGCATTACGATGCATCCGCCTTTTTTCGACAAGATTGAAATTGAGGACGACGGTATCGGGATGTCCGAGACCGCGATCGCATATTTGGTGCACCATGTTGGTGGGACACTCAAGCGCTCCGAGCGCGGTTCCGCGGCAGGCGTGACGCGTTCGGTAGGCGTTAGCCCAGGCGGCCGAAAGCTGATCGGGCAGATGGGGATCGGCCTGTACTCTGTGGCGCGCCTAACGAGACACCTGACCGTAGAATCGAAGCAGGAGGATGCCTCGTACCGGTTCTTCGTCGATTTGGATCTTAGTGGGCTTGATGCCGATCAGGTTCAACCTGCTGGAGGTGAGCGCTACGTTGCGGGTTTTGCAAAAGTTGAGCGGCAACGCGTTCATCCTGCCGAAGTCAACAAGCATTACACGCGGATTGTTTTGCATGACGTACTTGAGGATGCGCGTCACATTCTGCGCAGTTCGGACCGTTGGGATTTATTGCGTTCCAATGCGCCGCGCCAGAAAGGCGAGCTGAAGTATCATATCGGGCGCGCCGAGCCGAAGACCGAGGCAGTTTTGCCGTGGGCCCCTGGCGCATCCCCGCTTCAGAAATTCAAGAAACTCGTCGACGCGTTGAGTACTCAGTCTGAAGCCGCAGCCGCATCGCCATCGATCGATAAGACCCTCGACTATTATCTTGCGATGCTGTGGAAAATCTCATTGAGCGCGCCATTGAAGTACGTGGAACGCCATCCGTTCTCGTTGACGGCTGACGACGGAATTGACTTTTACAGCTTAGGGGGAGACAGCACACCAGAAAAAATTGAAGACTTGCCTCCTGGCATTAAGATTGGTCCCTACTTAGGGATTTCAGAAGAGGGGGCACCGCCCATTCCCTTTTCAATCTATATTGACGGTATCGAACTGCGCAGGCCTATTGTTTTTCAGAAGTTTGCCGCGGACCCACGCCGGCTGCTCCCGCGCCCTAAGATGTTCGTTGGTGATTTCACGAGCACTCGCGAAGGCGCGGACCTTCGTCTAACCGGCTATTTCTTTTGGTCTTATGCGATCATTCCAAAAGAGAATAACGGAATTTTAGCGCGCATTGCCGGCGCCAGCGGCACCCTATTTGACCCTCAGTTCTTAGGATTTCGCACATCGGAGAATCTTCGCCTCAGGCAGGTTTCCGCTGAGGCGTTCATCGATCACGGGCTGGAGAACGCACTCAATGTTGACCGGGAATCGTTTGTGCAAACGGATCCGTCGGTGCGGCAGCTAGAGTACTGGGTGCACCGTTCAATGACCCGGTTATTTTCACGGCTGAAAGCGGATCAGAAGGCAGTCGCATACGATAAAAAGGGGCAAGAAGAAACCCGCGAGGCCGAGATATTGCTGCAGACTGCGGCGCGCATGTGGTCGCACCGGCGCAACGCGCCGCGCGCGAAGCCCCCTGAGATCGTGTTCTCATCCAGCGAGGAGCCGCCAAGTTCTTTACCGCCGGATACGCTTTTTATTGGCGGGCTTCCGAACAAGAAGAAGGGGGGCGTTGAGAGCGATATCGTCTTTTCGGCGCGCCTCAAGGCCGCTCTCTGGGTTCTCGATGCGCACCGGCTTCTTGATGGCCTTACGGAAGAAGAGCGCTGGCTGCTCGTGAGCGATCTCTCGCGCGCAATGGATTTTTAGTCGGAAAGCGCCGGGCGTGGGTTTTGCCCTTGCGCGCGGCGCGCCAAGATGGTAATTAAGAAGAAGCCCCGGCGAGAGCCGGGGCGGAGCGTGGCGTTTTGGGTTTGCTGCGCCAGCGACGGTGTTTAAGCCTGAGCACTGTGAACTCTCACCTGCCTTTCGTTCTTAACCGGAGCCGCCAAGCCGCGGCTCCGGTTTTTAGGAGCCCAGGCGCTGCTGCCAGAGCTCACCTGCCCAGTATAGCATAATTGCGCCGCGGCGGTAGCGCCGGCGTTAAAATAGCGCGCCGGCGCAATTCGAGCCGGAAAGTAGTAGGAGTATAGGTCGGCCGGTTCGAACCCTGATGGGCCCGGGCCGGGAGTTTATCCCGCCTTGGTTATATTGCTTAGCAATGCAAGCGGGCGAACTCGGTGGCCCGGTAGAGCGCCGATGGGAGGTCCTGAGTGATCTCGCATTCCCATATGCGTACGACGCGATAGCCCATCCCGCTCAGGCCGCTGGCGGCCTCCGCCTCCCTCTCCTTTACGCGAGCGAATTTTTTTAGCCAGGCGCCCGCATTCGGGCCGGTGATCGGCTTGGTGCGGCGGCCTCTTGGGCAGAAGTGCGAGTGCCAAAAGCAACCGTCTACCATGATTGCGACGTGGTATTTGGGAAGCATAATATCAGCCGTTAACCGCCTTCCGATTTTATAATGTATTCGGAAACGGAAGCCAGCGGCGTAAAGTGCGCGGCGCAGTGTGATTTCGGGCGTAGTGTCGCGCGAGCGGCGGCCGGAAAGCTGCCTGGAGAATTTGGTTGACGCCCAGCGTTCACTTCTTGCAGCCTTGGTAGGTTTTTGATTTTTGCGGGCCAAGTTTTGATCGCGGCGTTTCTTCATGGCCGGGTGTTTATGCGAACGCCGAAGGCTAATTTCCTGCGATTTGGTTTCTTGGTAGCGTGCGCCGGTGCGGCTTTCGGTGCGATGTTTCCCTGTTGAACCAATTTTCGTGCGCCGTGAGTTTCTTACGCGAACCCGATGTTCTTCTAGGGTAATCACTTGATAGTTAGGACCGAACCCGAATCCTTGCAGTTTCTCTATTGGAGTAGGCAATGTCCAAATCTTATCTTCGCCGCTATTGCGACTTGACCTCATTGATATACGTCCTCAAGAAGCGCGCCATCACGTTAATCGACCCGTCAATGTGGGACGATGGCAACGACACGCACTACCTGACCGTATATAAAGAAGCGAAGAACCTGAAATCAGTTCTAGCCGTCTGCTTCACTCAACGTGGCGAACGGTATCATCACTGGCGCGTCTTTGCCAATGGCCCAAGCGGAGTCTGTATTACATTCGACCGCAGCTCGCTTCTCAAGGCTGTCCGGAGCCATCCTCGCGTCAAAGCCAAGACTGTCCGTTACATACCTCTTAAGGCGGTTCGCGAAGCGGACCACCCTCCTGTCAGTCAGTTGCCTTTTTTGAAGCGGCTTGGTTTTGAAGATGAACGCGAGTTTCGAATCGTTTACGGATCGAACGGAACTAAGTCGACGCTTGATTTGCCCATTCCGATGTCGAGCATTAAAAAAGTGACTTTGGGTCCTTGGGTCCACCCCGGCGTCTTCGAAACCGTCAAAGATGTTCTCGGCTCGATTTCCGGATGCGAAAAAATCGAAATGATCCGATCGACGCTGATAGGTAATGAAGAATGGAAAGACTTTGGGGACGGGGCTCGTTCTTTAGGTGAGGAAGTGTAGCAGCATTACTCTACGTCCCAATTACCTAGGCCCCGCACGTTGTCCATCTAGGGGGAATGGAGTAACGCGCCGATAGCCTTTCTTCTCACCCACCGTCGCCGGTACGCTGACCGCTCTGGTTCCCACGACGAGCTCTCCTTTGAAGGTTACGAATAAGCCACCGCACGCGACCGAGACTGCTTTTGCGACCGCGCGCCGGTCCTCTATTTCAGCCGCACTCCATAGTTCCGCCGCACTGCGGATGAGTTCACGAGCATGTGCCACGCTGACGCTACGAGACTCGTCTGCTGCTAGCTGGCTTTCGATAGAGGCGATGACGCTGGCGAGATTCAGCTCCGAGTCGCGAAGGTCGGTTAGCCTCCAGCGCAGATCTTCGTTAGATATCGTTCCGCTCTCGAAGGCATCGAAAATTTTGCGTTTGCGCGACTCCATCGCATCAAGCTCGCGGATGCGCGCATTCAGTTTGGCCGTGAGGCTTTTGCGGCTCGGCCCGTGCGTTTGCGTGGTGACGTAGCGTTCGAGAAGCGCGTCGTCGGCGGAGAGCCGCTGCAGTAATTCGACGAACTGCGCGTCGATTTTGGCGATAGGGTGGGAGCGGGAATGCCCGCCGTGGTTTTCTAGATGCGAACAGTGGTAGTTGCGCCAGCGGCCTTCCCCGCGGGCTGCGCCGGCATGTCCGATAAGCACATAGCCACACTCGCACTGCAGTGCGCCGCCCAGCGGGTAGTCGAAACGCCGCGATTTACAGCGCATCTCGCGCAGGTACTGCTGGGCGCGCAGCCATGTCGCGTCATCGACCAGCGTTCCCCGGTAGGTCACCTTGGCGATGATCTTATGCACGCGATCAGCAGTCCAGACTTGCGGCACGGCGCGGCCGTCTTTGAGCGTCATCGGCGGCGCCGTCGCGCCAATGCGTTTGGCGATTAGATGACCGCCGTATCCCTGAATCTTTAGATCGTAAATCTGGCGAACGGTGGCAGCTTCCGGAAGCTGTTCTGCATATTTGCCATTGGTGAACTGCAATCCGTACGGAGGGCGGTTACTTAGTGCGATCGTCGGATCGGATTTGTTGCCTTCGCGCCGCCGAGCGTACGTCGCGTGAAGCTTGTCGCGGCGCACCTCGTTCTCCATCCCGCCAATGAAGAACCTCAGCACCGGCATCAAGAGTTCGGACGCTTTTTCGTACCCGACGTCGCCGTCCAGACGGGTGTGCACGATGATCCCCAGCTTCCGAATGCGCAAGAATGATTCCATAGCTTCGAGGCCGTTGCCGCGGCCTAAGCGCTCGAGCCTGATCATGAGCACGCGCTGAGGTCGCGACTCCGCCGGCATCTCTTCAAGTTCGGTGATCATCCTCGACGCGAGCGCGCGCGTTCCGTACTTCCCGGTCGACACGCCCGAGAAATAGCGCGTGATCGTCCAGCCGTTTTTGGCGGCCGCTTCGCGCGCCCACGCCTCTTGGTTGGGTAGCGTCTCGGCTTGGCCTGAGTCGGAGACCACGAGCAGCGCCCATGCGCTGGACGTAACCGGGGCCCTTTTCTTCGCTGTTGCCTTCATAGACGATTACCGGACAGCGAGGATTGAACTTGCCAATCGTCAATTCCTAGTAGTTGCTGATTGACAACCGGGAGAGACATGGAGTCTGAAGGCGTCAAATCGGTTACGCAACTGGTGTACGAGTACGTAAAAGCGGCGGGCCGAACGGTTTCGGCCCGCGAGCTGGTCACGGCGCTGCCGGAAAAGACCCGCTCGTCGATCACCTTCGCGCTGACCCGGCTGACCCGCGAGGGCAGCCTCAAGCGCCTCGAGCACGGGAAGTACCGCGCATCGACGGTCGCTGACAAAACTCCGGAGGTCGATCGCGAGGACGACCGGTACCTCGACGAACTGTTCGAGCGGATCCGGCCGCAGCTGCAGTTCTCGGACCTCGCCTTTTTGTACGAGATCGTCGCGTCCGCGCGGCGGCTCATTCCCGAAACGTTCCAATCAGCGCGCAGGCGCGCGCAGCCGGCAGAAGGGCGGAAGACATGAGTCTTCACTTTTTGCCTTCCTTGCGAGTCGCCGAAATGCGGTCCAAAATCGCGAGAATGGCCATGCCTTCGGCGTTGTCGCCGAGGCGTAATGGCTGAGCCTCTGAGGCTTTTCTAGCTAAAACTTTTTTTGAAGGAGTGGCTTTATGTGGACTGACCACAGTACCTCACTTCCAATAAGCAGACTTATCGGAAGTCAGCGTGGCGGCGTGGCAAAGACACGCTGGTCCTGCAGCACCGACTTGCCAAGATTTGTCATTTGGCAATTTTCAGCGCTTGATTTTTGCAGTGGATAACCGGCCGGCGTGGTGGCAAACGACCCACGGATGCCTAAAACGCTGGGGCGGGCGCTTCGAACGCTCCGAGAACGAGCCGGCTTGCAGGCCACGGCGCTCGCCCGGGCCGCGAACCTAAGTCAGGGGACGCTCACAAGACTTGAGAAGGACGAACGCCAGGGCATCCAGCTTTCCACTGCCTGCCGCCTTGCCGCCGCGCTTGGCATATCGGTCGACGAACTGGCGTCTAAGGCTGGCCTTTTGGATCTACCTGACGTGGTTTCTGCCGATACCAAAGCGCGAGGGGCTCAGGTGTCCCAGGCGATCGATGCAGCGCAAAAGCGGTTGAAGGCGGCGGCGGACGATTTGAGCCGAGCGCAAGCGTCGTTAAAGCGGCGCAAATAATCTCGTTGCGGCCGAGGCTGAGTAGGCCATGCTGACGGTTCTTCTTGGAGCCGGCTTCTCTCAGGGAATCAACCTGCCAGGTACAGACGCAATCACGTCTCACATTCGATCGCTTCCTTTGTACGGTGTCAGTGGCGATGACCATCATGAGGTCCCTATTGGCAATGTCCTTTGGAAGATGGCCAACGCCTATTATGACAAACCAAACTTTGAAACGCTGCTGCATCTAGTCGAGTCCATGTTGTCTGCGGGAAGGAGCCGCTTCGGATATACGCTCCCTGATGCGCATAAGGTCGCCTTCAACGCCTTCATGGACATCGGTGGACGGTGGGAACGTTTGCTTGAACAAACGTCCTTGGAACGCTTCGGCATCGAGATGATGGCAAACGTTGCCGACTTTCTGGATGAGAAGATCAGCGAGTCGTCTCCGGAAAAGCAAGGAGTAATCTCAGCGTTCTTACGGCCCTTGCGCGAGCACACAAACGTGCGAATAGCAACGCTCAATTACGATGACGCGATTGAACGTAGCGTGGATACGTTTTGGGACGGCTTTACCGATCAGAATCCCGCCGGCGTCGATTACCCCGGATTCTTGCACGAGCATCCCCTAGAAGTACTTCACCTGCACGGCAGTATTCGGTTTGCTCCACCAGAGTCGAACGCTCAGGTGATGCCCGAGCTTCGCCGTTTTGCGTCTAATGCCGAGGCTAAACCGCAGCGTTTAGCAAGAAAAGATCTTATGTTCGTTTCGCAAGCAGGAGAAATACTGTTTAACGGTCCGATGCTTTCAGGACTTCGCAAAACGGAAAAGCTGATTCTCGAACCCTACGGCCTGTATCATCAGAGGCTGGTAGACGGCCTATTAAGATGTCCTCGTTTTCTGTCCATAGGCTATGGCGGGAACGATCCGTACATAAATGCAGCCGTGTTCTTGTCTAGGCGCGTCCATGGGGATAACTTTCGAGGAGTTTACGTCACCAAGCTAAACGACGAGAGCTTGAGCAGCGGCGAAACATCGCGAGCGTTGCTGCTTCCGGCAACGCATTCGGTTACCTATCAGCCGGAATATGCCCAATTTTTGGAGCGGGTCAGACAATCAGATTTCGTCATTCAGGAAAAAAGGATGTTTTTAATCGGAACTGGTTTTCCGTTAAACGATCATCAGAGAGATCAAATGATCGATTTTCTGTTTGGCGCGAATATCTAATGAAGGGGCCGAGAGTGACTCGGTGCGCATGGCCTGCTGCGAAGACGGTCTCGTTATTCCACGCCGGCGGCACACAGCCGCAGTATTTTCGACAGATCGGTGCCCGCCTGTAAGGCCACGCCGGCTTCGGGGTACTTAATGTCGACCCGCAACGTAGGCCGCGTCGGCGAACTGTCGATGTCCTGCCACTGTTGTGCAAAGCTCTCGCTAAACTGCTCCGCCGAACCCGCCGCCGCCAATCGAAGCGTTGTGGCGTCCGCATAGGACTGAATTACGCCGGGCTTCAGGTCGCCCATTACTCGGTGGGTTAACAGCGTTGAGCCATGGTTGGCGTCGACTTGTTTCACCGTGTACACGAAGTAACAACCCTTGTTGTCAAGACTGTATTGGGAGCGCACGTGAGTCCACGCGTAAGTCGGGTCATACGAAACGGCGCTCCAGGTGGATAGTTGCTCCCAGTTGTCAATCGCCGCGTAGAGTTGGGCAGGCGTACCCACCCCGCCGCTGGGTGCTGAAATCGCACGGCTTACGCTCGAACCCTGCGCGGCGCTACCCCGCTGCAAGCCGGCAGTCGCTTGGGCGGAAGGCGCCGGCTGTCGCAACGTGGCGCTTTTTGGACGCCGCGACGACGTGAACCCGGCGTGAGCAGGCGTGAGCGTTTCGAAAACTGGCGCGCGGATCGTAGCGCGAGAATTAGCATCCGGGGCCCCGTGCAACAGCGCGCGGCGCCGAATGCTGGAGGGTTTTTCCGTTCGATGGCTGTGTGCGACTAACTGGCCCCTGATGGGCTTGGAAGCGGGCGCCGGGCGAAATGCGGGCGCGCGCACGGTGCGCGTATTGCGTTCGAACTCTCCGGCGGCAATTGAGAGCGCAACCACTGTGATTGCAACGAGAGTTGCGGGTAACCAAACATACATCCTAGGCCTCCCGGTGCTTTTTGTGCTCGGCTCGACCGGCTTTCGCGGTTCCGGATCGTGAGCGCGGGGACCACTTCCAGTTTGCCCCTCGACCGTTTTTCTCTCGCCTGGATCGACCATTTCTTGAAGTATTCGCCTGATTTCCGGAGGGGAGATCGCCCCGGCATAGATTCTACTCAATGCCTCGTTGGCGCTCTGGTGCAAATCCGTCGGAGATTGCCCGAAAGGATCGGGTGCGCTCACTTGCAATTCGCTTAACGGCCGGCTTCCGTGTAAACTTGCGAGCACGTCTGGAAGCGATATGTGCCGGCCGTTGCCCAGTAACAGCTTAACGCCCAAATGATATGGAAAGAGTCCGATGCCGTGAGCGGGTGCATGTTTAGCCAGCAGTCTGAACGTAGTTTCAGCTTCGCTTCTTGGCGCAACGTTGATTTCGAGTGACTTGGTAGCCACGGAATTCGGTTCGCGACTAATAACCACGAAGCGCTCGTTCGAGGGAAAAAACTTTTCAACGGGCGCTCCCACTCCGCTGCGGTAAGGATCGGGCATATTCCATTGAGCCTTGGTGATAAACTCGACCCCGATGACTCTTCTGGAACGTAGCGCATTGTTTCGCAGCGAGATCGTGATAAAGGGAGCATGAGGAAAGTCCTCGTCGATTGCGACGAACAGACTTGCCGTTAGACCCCACTTGCGGTTCCACCAGGTGGCCAGCACAAAGAGGACGCTCGAGACTCCTGGTAGGTTCTTGACGCGGTCCCAGTCGCGCCACACATAAGCGGCGGTAGCTATCGTAAAGGCGAGAATCAGTCCAGCGAAGCCTAAGTGATCGCGTAGTTCTCGCAGAACCTCGTCACTCAAGTCTTTAAGCACAAGCGCCGACGTTTTTGCTTAGGGTCAACGACGTATGGGACTCCAATAAGAGAGTCCGCGCCCTCGAGTTCTTATGCTGGTTAACGTCGCAGGTGGTGCTTTCCGCCCTGATGGGATGGATTCTGTACTCAATGGTCGCGAGGAACCAAAGTGAGACGAACATTCTAACTAACTGACGTCAGATTTCATTGGTTTGCCAGCCGCGTTTTTCTCTCACTTGACTTTTCGAAACTTGTCCGGTGATCCGCTCTTAACATGACGCACGCGCGCCGCATGGATGGGCGCGTCGGGGTCGATTTTCTTGGCCTTAGCGATGGCCCGTTTCTGCGTCGGCGCCGTCGCGCTTGCCTTCCCTGCGCCGCCCTTGCTGACCTTAAAACCGCCGCTACCATTGGGCTCGATGTAAAAAGCGTTTGTATTTCTAGGCATTATTCTCCCTTGCTAAAACCGATTGGAAGGTGTGTTGGCTTCGGTAATTGGTTGGATTGCATACTGAAAGAAGGCGCAGTCCGACGGCCCTTCATCGAGCATTCTTTATTCTTGCACCGTTGGCGTTGCATGCGTCAAGTGCCGCGTTCGGCTCCGTGGACCAATGTGCAGCGTCTCCGACGAGATAGACCATGCTATCGAGGGTTTCATAGTCCGTCGGGAAGTCGCCGTGGTCCGTCGCGAAGCTTCGCCAGCCGCGCGTTGCTCCGGGTCCGGTGGGCGAAAGCGCGAATGGCGAGCCCCGCGCGATGACCTGCATCCGCTCGTTTGCGTCCGTTATTATGTCTCTCCATTTTGGCCCGGTCGGCCAATCTTGAAAACGCGTAAGGCACGCGAAATTCTCGGGACGAAAGCGATCAAGGCCGACGAGCGGCGTGTCGGGTTCGGCTTCGAATACGCCGGAGATGAGATAGAGAAGCGAGTGTGAGTAGACGCCTGCAAACGGCGAGAGAAACACGCCCAAGGTCGACGCAAGAACATGATCGCGGGATTCCCAGGCGTCGAGCATCGTAAATATCCTCAGATTTGCGATGCGACGCCCGGCCTGCGCCAGCGTTTCCTGGAAATCGTCATATCTGACTGCCGGCGCCAGTAAGATAACTTCAAAGTTTTGATTGGTTGTTTTCTCCGAAGTAAAAACCTGATGCGCCTTGCGGATGAATTTGCTGATGTAGATCGCGCCGGTGCTGTGGCCGATTAGGACGATGCGGTAATCGTTCTGGTTTAAGGTATGGAGAAAATCGCGAAGTTTGAGTAGAAAGACGTATCCGCCGGCCTGTTCGGGGTCGACCGGGCCGTTAGTCGCATCTATGAGCAGGCTGTTATTGATTGCGCCTTTCATGTACGCCCACGCGAGGGACCCCAACCAACCTACATTGCTAAGAATCCCTCCGTGCCGCATGAATTCTTCGACGTGCGTTACGTCGTCGATTCCGGGAGACCAGCTGCCGTGGCTGCGATCAAGCGCGTGACGGATTCGGTCTTCCTTGTTGAGTGCCATGTAACGGTTAATGAGTCCGACTTCTCGGAGATCCTCGACCGGGTACAGCGTCGAATTCGCGCTCCCTTGTCCCACTGATTCGCCGGCCCCGACGTTGTACACGAAGAAAAACGGAAAAGCTCCGGCATCCTCAAACGGCTGCCGCAATCGGGCGGCGCCATTAAGCGCGCTTGTTCGATCCACGAGGCCGCCGTGAAAGTAAATGACCAGCGTCCGCTGGGGGCGATAAGGATCGTGCGCCTTTTCCTTGAGCAGGTCGAACGTCGCGTCCAAAATCACGCGTCCGTCTTGCTGGGGGGTGAAGACCCCGTTAGACAGATCCAGGTACAGCCGTCGGTCCAGATCTTTTCCGAGCATATCGAGGTTGCCCAGCGCCGCGGTTGGGATGCCCGCTGCGGCCATCGCGCTCGAGGCGCTGATTAGGAAGTTCGTCCGGTTCATAAAACAGGCTCCCCGCTGCAACCGGCCTAATAAAGACAGTAGCCAAAATTGGCTAGTATCTGCCGTGCGCCCTGCGCTCGATGGTTTGACCTCCTGGGACGTGGTGCTTGCTTATCAGACCTCGGACATTCCAGTCCAGGAGCATTCTTGAAATGGCTCTTTTGGGCTAGTACGGTGGTAGGCCCTGAGCCAAGTGTTGGCCTGGCTCATGAGCTGGGTGAGGACAGCGACATGATTAACAGCAGCCGCGCCAATAATCCGGGATCCACGCTGACTTTTGTTAGTAGGCCCCATGGTTCAGCCAGGTAGGCGTGGTGGAACGCTGGCGCTCCCGACTTGGTTCGTACTTTGAACTCAACCGCGAAGTGGACCCGCATATTCTCGAAGTTCAAGACAACGTCTTTAAGAAAATACCTGATTTGGCCAACATCGTCTTCGGTGTGGCTTTGACGTTTACGGCGGCGCTGAGCGATTTCTCATCCGACCCGAGAGAGAACGCACTGACGGCGCTCGCGTGGTGGCTTGTCTCGAAAGTCCCGCTGATAATCTTGTTCATTGCTGCTTGGATAACGTACATCGAGCTCACGCAGATCGTTGTTCTGAAGAGCTCGTTGCGGAGCGGCCGTTTCTTGGTCTGTATGACCATGCCGCTCTTATGCGTCTTGGTAGCGGCTGGAGCTGCGGCGCCGGGACTGGGGCTAGCATTGGGGAACATATCCGATAATACAGCCCTACTGAGAGGAGCACTTCAGGTGCTCTCCGCATGTGCGTTATCGTCGTTTTTCCTATCTATGTATATAGTGGGGAAGATATTGGTGCAAGATCTCTCCATGCCCAACAGCGTTTGTCATGATATGGTTTTGAGAAGTACGTTTTCTCGCGAAATGTCGGTGATTTGTCTCCTGGGTACTGCGGTAATGGCTTCGCAGTTGTTAGGTGAAAGCGATGTGGGCATCGGCTTTACCGTTACGTCGCTTCCGTTTTTTGCGATTTTCTTGTTTCGGCTTTTCACGTTTCAGCGGCGTGCTCAAAAACGCTTTCGCTCCCTAATTATTTGAATGCGCGAGTCGAATACTATGATCGATACTTTGCACCGGATGGCGCCTGGCCCTAGCGAATATACATCATAAACAGGGCGAGGACGAACTCGACCATTGCAACATATCCGACGGGAGAGTTCACGCGGTGCGTCACAAGCATGGTGAACAACACCGGGATTGTCGCAAGCATGGCGCCTGCGATCCCGACGTCGATTGCGTGTTCACCGCGGTTTGAATTTTTTGGGCCATCGTAGTGAATGATATATTCCTGGCACAATGAGTAAATGAATCTGTTCATGTGTTTTCTCCGGGCTGGCGGCGTGGTAAAGACTTAAATGGCTGAGCGTGCGTTGCGCCGAGCGCCGAGCGTCGGCGATTCCATACTTTGGGGTTGAAGGGCGGTCCCCGCAAGGAGAGGGACCGTCCTCGGGTGCGTGCCGTTAACTACCGTGCGCTTTCTTTAGGTAGCGCGCGCAGGATGGTCGCTCCAAGCGCGGCATAGCGAGGCGAGCGGAGAGACAAATTGCAACCAGGCTTCCGTAAGGCGCCTCAAGCAGCGGAGATTACACTGCTTAAGGCGCGCGTTTATCCTTTCACGTCGGCAAAATCGCCGTAGAGCACTTCGTCAAGCGGTGAAACGGCCGGCGCGCTCGTGTGTGTGCGCCATTTCGATCCGTTTCCGGCGATCGCGGACCATGCATCTTGCAGCGAATCGACCGCGTAGAGATCGATGCCTTCGACCAGCGCAGCTTCTTCGGCGTTCAATCGCGGCACGACGATCTTCGTGAAGCCGGCGTTGCGCGCCCCGAGCACCATCGGCAGAATTCCGGCAATGGGTTGGAGCGATCCGTTCAGCCCGAGCTCGCCCAGGGTGACAAAGTCTTGCAGCGCGAGCCGGTCGATCTGTTCGTCCATGGCGAGCAGCGCCAGCGCGATCGAAAGATCGAACGCCGGACCTTCTTTGCGCACGTCAGCCGGCGAAAGGTTGATGAGCAGCCGTCCCGCCGGATACATGAAACCCGAATTGAAGATCGCGCTGCGCACGCGTTCGCGCGCTTCATTTAAGGTGCGGTCCGGCAGCCCGATGATCGCGAGTGTGGGAGATCCGGGCGAGCTGTCGGCTTCGACGCGCACCACGTAACCGTCGATGCCGAGCATCGCGGCCGAAAACGCAAGTGAGAGCACGTAACCCTATCACGCCGAGGGCGCCCGTTGGAAAGGCCGCGTCTTAAGGGGAGCCGAAGCCGCGCCGCATGCACCTGACTGCGCTCGATTGGGTCATCATCGTCGTCTCGGTCGCCATCATGTTCGTGCCGGCGATCGTCCTCGCGCGGCGAGCGGGAAAAAATACAGCCGAGTTCTTCGTGGCGGGGCGGCAGGCGCCGTGGTGGCTGATCGGCATCTCGCTCGTCGCGACGACCTTCAGCACCGACACGCCGAACCTCGTAACCAACCTCGTGCGCACTGGCGGCATCGCCGGCAACTGGGTCTGGTGGGCATTTTTGCTGACCGGCATGGCGACGGTCTTTTTCTTCGCGCGGCTTTGGCGGCGCAGCGGCGTGCTGACCGACCTCGAATTTTACGAGCAGCGCTACTCCGGGAAAGCCGCGGCCTTCGTGCGCGGTTTCCGCGCGGTTTACTTGGGTTTGTTTTTCAATTGCTTCGTTATTGCGAGCGTCAACTTGGCAGCTGCCAAGATTGCGAGCATCTTGTTCGGCATTCCCGAACTCGAGACGCTGCTGATCGGCGCGTCATTTCCGGTGATCTTTGCCTCCATCTCCGGATTGTGGGGCGTCATGGTCACCGACATGCTGCAGTTTTGCATCACCATGACCAGCGCGTTTGCAGCGGCATTCTTCGCCATACGCAGCTCGCAAGTCGGCGGACTGCACGGCCTGTTACAACATATTCACGCGGTCCATCCGAATTTATTGAACGTCCTGCCGGATTTCTCGGATTGGAAAACGGCTGCCGCGATCTTCGTGATTCCGCTGACGGTCGCATGGTGGTCATCGTGGTATCCGGGTGCCGAGCCGGGCGGCGGAAGCTACGTCGCGCAGCGCATGCTTTCGGCGAAAACCGAACAAGACTCAGTTTTCGGAACGCTGTTATTTCTGGTCATGCATTACGCGTTGCGGCCGTGGCCGTGGATCATCGTGGCGCTGGCGTCGGTGATTGTCTATCCGACGCTCGGCGACATCCAGCACCGCTTCCCGAATCTTCCGCCGAATCTGCTCGGCAACGATATCGCCTACCCCGCGATGCTCGTCTTTCTACCGGCCGGTTTTGCGGGTTTCATGGTAGCAGGACTCTTTGCTGCATACCGTTCGACGCTCGAAACGCATTTGAACTGGGGCACGTCCTATCTCGTGCACGATCTCTACCGGCGCTTCATACGCCCCGATAAATCCGAGAAGCACTACGTGCTGGTCGGGCGGATATTCACTGTCGTGCTGATGCTGCTGGCTATCGCGTTGACCTTCCAACTCGACAACGCGCAGCAAACCTTCCATTTGATCGTCTCGATCGGCGCGGGCACCGGCCTCGTCTATTTGCTGCGCTGGTTCTGGTGGCGCGTAAACGCTTGGACCGAAGTGAGCGCGATGGCGGCTTCGTTTGCGGTTTCGCTGACGTTCTTCGCGCTTTCGAAAGCGGGACACACGTTCGACGACAACGTCGTGCTGCTTACGACCGTCGGGATCACGACCGTCGTTTGGCTTGCGGTGACGTTTCTCACGCCGCCGGTGGACGACGCCACGCTCGATGCCTTCTACGAAAAAGTCCGGCCTGCGGGCGCCGGTTGGGCTAAAGTTCGCAACCGTACGGGAGCGCCGGCCTCTCCTGACAGCCTTCCGGCGTCGCTGCTCTGCTGGGTTTTGGGTCTGGTGGGCATTTATGCGGCGCTTTTCGGCACGGGAGCCTATCTCTACGGCCATGCCCTCCAAGGCGTGATCTACACCGTTATTGTGATTGTGGCGGCCGTTTGGCTGGCCCGGCTGACCTCGCGCGCGCGCGTGCGTTCTCCACAGCGCTCACAGGGGGGCTGACCCCGCTGTGGATATAACCTGAAACGCGAACGTTGCCATAAAGTAGGAGAGAATGTTGAAGAAATTCGGCCCTGCGGCCCTCGCCGCGATTGCGCTTCTCGTGCCCGCGTGCTCCTCGAATTCTGGTTCGACCACCACGACAAACGGAACCACGACGACGGCCAAAACCACGGCCGGCGTGAATTCGCCCGGTCCAAAGACGATCGGCGTCTCGATTCAAGATCTCGAAGCGCAGTTCTATCAGCAGATGGAAGCCGGGATGAAATCAGAAGCCGCCAAGTTCGGGTACAAAGTGACGTTCGTCGACGCCAGCCGCGACAGCTCGCGCCAGCAGTCGCAAGTCGAGGACTTTATCTCGCGCAAAGTCGATGCGATCATCCTGACGCCCTACGACTCGCAAGCGATCGGCAGCGCAATCGTTGAAGCGAACGGCGCGAATATTCCGGTCTTCACGGCCGACATCGCCAATGCGAGCAAACAAGGCGTCGTGGTTTCACACGTTGCCTCGAACAACGTGCAAGGCGGACAGCAGGCCGGCACGCTCATGTGCAACGCGCTGCACGGTTCGGGCAGTGTTGCAATCATCGACGAACCCGAAGTCACGAGCGTCCAAGATCGGGTCAAAGGTTTTCGCTCGGCGCTCGCACAGCATTGTCCGAACGTCAAAGTCGTCGCCGACGTCGATTCGGGCGGCACGCGCACCAAGGCGAACGCCGACACCGGCGACGTGCTGCAGCGCTACAAAGATCTCAAAGGCATCTTCGGCATCAACGACGATTCCGCGCTCGGTGCGGTCGCGGCGATCCAAGCGGCCGGTATGAAGGGCATCGCGGTCGTCGGGTACGACGCATCTCCTGAAGCGCGCACAGCTATTGCCGGCGGCTCGATGGTCGGCGATGCGATTCAACATCCCGACGTTATCGGCGCCAAGACGATCGACGTCATCCACGATTATTTCTCGGGCAAAACCGTTCCGGCGCGCATCGACGTTCCGGTCGGAACCTATACGAAGGCCAACGCGAAATAACAGAGCCGGCTAGTCCGCTCCTCCAAATGCGCGGCATTGGGAAAACATTTCCCGGTGTTCGCGCGCTCGAAGACGTTTCGCTCGATCTGCAGGCGGGCGAAGTCCACGCGTTGGTCGGCGAAAACGGCGCGGGCAAGTCGACACTGATGAAAATCCTAGCCGGCGCGCAGCGCGCCGACACGGGCGAGATCGCCGTAGACGGCAAGACCGTTACGATCGACTCGCCGCGCGCCGCCGAAAATCTCGGCATCGGCATGATCTATCAAGAGTTCAATCTGGTTCCGGCGCTCAATGCGGTCGACAACATCGTGCTCGGCAATGAGCCCGCCAATGGTTTGCTGCTCGACGAAGGCGCCGCGCGTAAACGTGCCGAGGCGGTCTTCGCCGAACTTGGCATTGTGCTGCCGCTTACGGTCGAGACGTCGCAGCTGCGAGTGGCGCAGCAGCAGCTGATCGAGATCGCCAAGGTCCTGTCGCGCGACGCGCGGCTCATCGTGATGGATGAGCCGACCGCCGCGCTCACCGAGCGCGAGATTGCCAAACTCTTCGAAATCATCCGCACGCTCAAAGCGCGCGGGGTGGGAATCGTCTACATTTCGCACCGTCTCGAAGAACTGCCGCAAATCGCCGATCGGGTGACCGTTTTGCGTGACGGCCGAGTTATCGAGACGCGCGCGGCCAAAGATTTCCCGCCCGACGACGTGATCCGCGCAATGGTCGGACGGCGACTCGAGTCACACTTCCCCGACCTGCCGCCGGTTGCGTCCGGCGCCCCGGTGGCGCTAAAGGTCCAAGACCTCACGCGCGCGCCGGCCGTGAACGGCGTCTCATTCGAGGTGCGTCAAGGCGAGATTGTCGGACTTGCGGGCTTGGTCGGAGCGGGGCGGACCGAAATCGTGCGCGCGATCGCCGGCGCGGATATTCCGCAAAAAGGCACGATCGAAGTGAAAGGCCGGGTGATACGCATCCGTTCGCCGCGCGACGGTATCGACGCCGGATTTGCATTCATTACCGAAGATCGCAAGGCGCAAGGCCTCGTGCTGGGAATGAGCGTGCGCGAAAATGTGACGCTCGCGCATCTGGGGCAGTTCGTGGAGCGCGACCAACTCATCGACCGCTCAAAAGAGCGGCAAACGACTCGCGAATACATCGACCAGTTGCAAATACGAACGCCCGGCACCGAGCAGTTGGTCCGCAATCTTTCCGGCGGAAACCAGCAAAAGGTCGTACTCGCAAAGTGGCTGCTCGGCAATGCAGGCGTCTTTCTCTTCGACGAGCCGACGCGCGGCATCGACGTCGGCGCGAAGGCCGAGATCTACGATCTCATGGTGAAACTCACAAACGGCGGAGCGGCAATCGTCATGGTCAGCAGCGAACTGCCCGAAGTGCTCGGGATGGCGCATCGCATTCTCGTGATCCGCGGCGGACAGATCGTGCGCGAGTTCGCGCGCGCGGACGCGACTCCTGACGCGGTCATCGCCGCAGCGACCGGAGCGGCTGCATGAAAGCGCAGGCTCGCGCGTACTGGCTGCGCGTTGCGGGCGCCATCGCGCTCTTGGTCATCGTTGCGCTCGTCATAAATTTTGGAGCGCACGGGACCTTTTTGCAGCAGGATAACCTGGTCCGCGTGCTTCGCCAGATCACGTACAACTTCATCATGGGCGTAGGCGAAACGTTTGTCATCATCACGGCGGGAATCGATCTTTCTATCGGGTCGCTCATTTCGCTCACCGGCGTCGTGATGGCACTCTTCGCAAACGCCACCGGGTTACACGGTTTTGCGCTGATCGCGGCTACGTTGCTGGTCGGACTGTCGGTCGGCGCAGCCGCCGGATTCGTCAATGCCGTTCCGGTGGTGAAACTGAATTTGCCGCCGTTCATCACAACGCTCGCGATGATGCAGATCGCGTTGGGGCTCTCTTACATTCTTTCGGGCGGCCAGCCCGTTCCGCTGCAAATGACCGACTTTCAACATACGGGTTACGGAGTTATCCCACATACGAAGATCCCGTATCCCGTTATCTGGATGATCGTTGTCTTAATCATCAGTTCGGTCTTGTTGATGCGCACACGTTTCGGACGCTACGTCTTTGCGATTGGCGGAAACGAAGAGGCGGCACGACTTGCCGGCATCAACGTTGCGCGCATCAAAACGGCCGTCTACGTCATTAGCGGGATGTGTGCGGCCGTGGTCGGGTTCTTGTGGATGGCGCTGTTTTCTTCGGGCTCGCCGCAGACTGCCAACGGCAACGAGATGTTGAACGCCATTGCGGCGGTCGTCGTCGGCGGCACGAGCCTGATGGGCGGCCGCGGCGCGATAGTTGGAACCTTTTTCGGCGCGCTGCTCATCGGCTTTTTGGATAACGCCATGAACTTGCTACAAATCAATTCCTATTTGCAATGGGTCGTGCTGGGAGTCGTGATCCTGTTGGCCGTCGTGCTCGACGAACTGCGCAAGAGGTACTTCAAACGGGCGTAAAACCGAGCCGCCGTCGAAAGGAACCGCTATCCGCATTAGCGCTCGGCGCGCTGGGCGTTGTGTTCGGCGACATCGGCACCAGCCCGCTCTACGCGTTTTCGCTCTGCTTCGCGGGCGACTATCCGGCGAAAGTCACGCCGCAAAACATCATCGGGATATGCTCGCTGATCTTTTGGGCGCTGGTCATCGTCGTCACCGTAAAATACGTGATTTTTATGCTTCGTGCCGATTTTGACGGCGAAGGCGGCACGCTCGCGCTACTCGCGCAACTCATTCCGGTTCGCCGCGCGGCCAAGCCGGCCGGACTGACGGCAATCGCACTGCTCATGCTGTTCGGTGCATCGATGCTCTACGGTGACGGCGCAATTACGCCGGCCATCTCGGTCATCTCCGCGGTGGAGGGCCTCAACGTTTGGACGAGCGCCGCGCATCCGTACATCGTACCGATATCAGTCGTCATTTTGGTCGGCCTCTTCCTCATTCAAAAACGAGGAACGGGCGGCATCGGGTTCTTGTTCGGCCCGATCGTCTTGGTGTGGTTCTTGGTCATCGGCATACTTGGGGCGATCTCGCTCGCCCATCATCCGCAGATTTTGGCCGCGCTGAATCCGATCTACAGTTGGGAATTCTTCCTGCGCAACGGCTTGCTGAGCTTCCTGATTTTCGGCGCGGTCGTACTTTGCGTCACCGGCGTCGAAGCGTTATATGCCGATCTCGCGCATTTCGGCAGAAAGCCGATTGCGATAGCCTGGGCAACCGTCGTCTTCCCGGCGCTCGTGCTCAATTATTTCGGTCAAGGTGCGCTCGTGCTTTCCAACCCGGACGCAATCGGATCGCCGTTCTTCGCGATGGTGCCGCGCTGGGGTTTGATTCCCATGGTTATCCTGGCGACGGCAGCCACCATCATCGCATCGCAGGCGCTCATCACCGGCGTCTTCTCCCTCACTCAGCAAGCCATCCAACTCGGGTATCTGCCGCGCTTCCGGATCGTGCACACGTCGCGCCACTTCGCGGGTCAGATCTACATGCCGACGATCAACGCGCTGCTGGGCATCGCGTGCATTCTCATCGTGGTAACGTTCCGTTCCTCGGCCAATCTCGGTGGCGCATACGGGCTCGCGGTCACCATTACGATGCTCACGACCACGATCGGCTTCGCCGAGCTGGTCCGCAAGAAATGGAAATGGCCGGCTTGGCAGTGGGCGCCGCTCGTCCTGATCTTTCTTTCCTGGGACGTGCCGTTCTTCATCGGCAACGCTTCGAAGTTCATATCCGGCGGCTGGGTGCCGGTCGCGATGGCGCTGACGCTCTTCACGGTCTTCATCACGTGGAATCGCGGCCGCCGGCGCTTGATGGAGAGCTTGGACTCGCACACGATGCCGGTCGATGACTTCCTGAAAGAGCTCAAAGACCCGACGCTCGTCGGAGGAACTGCGTTCTTTCTCAGTCCACAGCCGACCGGGATACCGTTCGTTCTGCAGCACGGCTGGATCCGCAGCCACATCATTTACGATACGATTGTCCTGCTCACGGTCATGCACTCGGCGCGGCCCTTCATCCATCCTGAAAACCGCATCGAGGTGGAGCAGTTGGCGCCGCGATTGCTGCGCGTCAAAGCGTCGTATGGGTTCATGGACACTCCGAGAATTCACGACATCTTGCGGCTGCTGCGCGCGCGCCGTCCCGACGTGGATTTCTCGCAGCCGACGTACTATCTAGCAAATCCGAAGATCGCCGACGATACCTCGACACACGGCATGCCCTCTTGGCAGCTGAACCTGTTTCGGTGGCTGGCGCGTAACGCGCGTCCGCTCACCGACTCGCTTGGCTTACCGCCGAACAGCGTGATCGAATTTGGAGTTGAGGTAAAACTCTAAAAGTCTGAGTCCTTGAGTCCGGCGTTGGTGTGGAGATCGGTCCACGACTCTTGGGAGATAATCTTTTCGCCGGCCCAGCGGATTTGCGCGACCGGAAGGTGTGTCGCTTTGGAGAAATAGATGACGGCGCGCGTTTCACCCGGTTCGCCGGCGCCTTCAGCGATCTTCAACTCGACGAGCGTGGTCTCTTGACCGCCGATTACCGGTCCGTTGCGTTCCGAAAGCATGCCCTTCATCGTCGTGTACTTGCCGACTTGGTTCGGCAGTACGCCGTCGGGAATCGTGTAACCGCGCAGCGACGTCGCCCGCCCGTCGTGGATGCCAACGGTCAAATGAATGAACGACAAGATTCCGCCCTGATGTCCGCTGACCGTGTCGCCGCCATTCCACACGCCGCCGCCGCCCGCTCCGGGGCCTGAAAGAATCAGCGTCTTGACCAAGTGCGGCCGCTTCCACATGTAGCGGTACGTGCGGTCTTGCGTTTGATTGCCCAGCACTTCGTGCGCGTGCACGATGACCGTGTAATCGTTCACCCTCGCGAACGTTTCTTGGAACGCGGTGATGGCCGGGAGGGTTGCGGCCGAGGCGGGCGCGATGACGGCGGCCGCGGCCAATACGAGAATCGAAAGTTTGTATAGCACCGCTAGGCCTTCTCTTAGGAAGCGCCCGCCCCCGCTTGGCTTTCGTCGGTGAGCAGCGTGCCGTGCTTGCCTTCCACGCCGATAAGAACGTCGCACTTCGCGTTGGCCGCTATCTCTTCGATATCGCTCCCAAGCGGCGCCCCGGTGTACTTGCCCTCACGATATGAGCCCAGTACGATGAGGTTCGCTTTTTCGCGTTTCGCTAGCTCCAAGACAGCCTGGCTCGTATTGCGCGTCTTGATTATGTCGCTGCGGAAGTTGACTCCGCTATGCATCGCAATTGCCTCGGCAGCGCCCAGCGCGTCGAGCGCGGAGCGCTCTTCGTCGACCATGATCGCGTCCGGCGGCAGGGTGAAGGGAACGTCTATTACATAGATTGCGAAAAGATCCGACCGCCCGCCGTGTGCTAGCTTGGCCGCAAGCGCCATCATATGCGCCGACTCGATCCCAGCAGAAAAGACCACTATGACGCTGCCGACGAGCCGTTCGAGCTGATGTTCCGCCTGCGCAGCCAGGCGCTGCACGAAGGAAGTCGGCGGATGCAGCATCCACCACAGCGTTGTCGCCATCGTCCCGGCAATGAAAACGGCGACGAGCCCTCCGGCCCATGAAACGTGCAGCATCAGTGCCGCGCCGTTCTTATTCGTGCTAGCTGAACGAGTCTATAAACGCCAAGCGCGATCAGAAGCAGGCCAAGTACGATTCCGGTCAATGTTTCGTATCGAATACCAAAACTGAGAACCCGGATCAAAACGACCGCTCCGAGCGCGACGTACAAGACGTAAAACATGGTGCGCAGGTGAATCACGGCGCTGTGCGCTTCCGTTCGTCGGAGGCCTTAAGATTGGCGTGATATTCGTCCATAAGCTCGAGCTCGCCGGCGTTTTTGAGGATGTGCGTCTGGGCTGTTCGCCAATCGTGAGGTTGCGAGCGCAGCATTGGCAGTTTTTTCCGGCGGCGATACAACAGGTAGAAGAATACACCGAGTATCAGCCAGCCCGGTCCGGCGACGCGTCCGATGTCATGCGTTAAAAGCGTGAAAACGAGGATCGAAAAAATCCCGACAAAGCCGATTACCGCCACAATTGGAAAATCGACGCGTTCGCCGCGCACACGCAATGGGATGTTGAAGGGGATCTTAAACTTACGGGGCGTCATAGGATCGAAGAGACGAAGTGCAACGAGCGCGACAAAGACAAACGAGTAGCTCGTTGCGGCCCCGAAAGCGTACAGATCACCTAAGAACGTGATACCATCCTCGCCGTGGAAGAGCCGCTGATATAAAGCACGCGCCCCGTGATCGAGCTGCGGTAGGGCTGCAAAAATCAGGACGATGGCGGCAAGTGCGCAAAACGTAAGTATCGACGAAGCCGGCGTACGGAAACGAACGTGAATCCTTTGAAAGATCGAGGGTAGCAGCTTCGACGTGCTCATGGAATAGGCAATGCGCGAGGCGCCGAAGACGCCGGAATTGCTCGAGATCAATAGCAACACCGCTCCCAGTATCGGAACGTAGAACTGAGCCAGATAGCCATAGTACGGAATCTGCGCCGACAGCAGAGCGACGCCCTTACCTTGGTTGTCACCGTTGCCGGGGAAGAGTTGCCAAAACGCAATGGCATGCCCGTGAGCGTCGTGCAGCGGATGCCACATCTGCATTCCGAGCGCAAGATTCGAGTAGCCGACCGCGTAAATCAGAATCGTCAGGATAAGCACGACAGACGTGCGCGGAATGACTGAAGCCGGCCGCTGCGTTTCTTGGGCCGCCTGCGAGATCGACTCCAGGCCGACGAACGAGATGATCGCAAGCGACGTTCCCTGCATCAACGCAAAAGTTGATGGCCATGCGACGTGCATCGTGTGTATGAGAATCTGCGGTTGAAATGCGAAAAGGAAACCGAAACAAAGGATCAGCGTTTCGCTTACCACGTCGATTGCCGCTACCGAACCTTGGAACGCCGTACTTTCGCGTACGCCGACGATGTTGAGCAGGCACAACAGGCCAATGAGCCCAAGGACGAGCAAGAAATGCGACCAAGGATGTATCGAAGCGAGTAATGCCGGCATGAGCTGAGAAATATAATCAACGCTAGACCACGCAAAGAGCGTTATGTCTATGGTGAAGTCCAAGAGAATGGCCCAACCGGCGATGAAGCCAAAAAAATCGCCGAGTCCACGCAAGACGAAATATTGGCCCCCGCCCGCAACAGGATAAGCGGCCGCGAGTTCTGTGTACGCCAGGCCGATGCACACGTAAACGAGCCCCGCAAACAGAAACGCGAAGTTTGAAGCGCCGGCAGCATACGCGAGGACCAGGCCCAGTCCGATAAAAATATCTGCCCCGACGTCCGAATATCCCCATGAGAAAGACCCCCACGGTGTTACGGCACGCCGCAGTTGTGGGTTGCTAGAAGACATTGCGGTGCAGCGTCATCCGGTCGCCGTCGAACGCGACGACGTCGAAACGAAAATGCGTGCCGGGAGCGACGATTTGCATATAGTCGGCGGCAATCCGGCGCAGTCTTGCGCGTTTGCGCGGTCCTACTGCCGAAAGCGCGCTGCCGAACGTGCGCGTGTCGCGGCGCTTCACCTCGACGAAAACGATCGTGGCCCCGTCGCGGCAGACCAAATCGATTTCGCCGCCGGGCACGCGTACGTTCCGGCGCACCACGCTATATCCCGAGGATTCCAAGAACGCAGCGGCGCGATTCTCTCCCTCGCGGCCTTTGGCATTGCGCTCAAGAGCCAAACGCGGCTTCCGCTTCCGTGACCGTAAAACCGAAGGCGAGCTGAGCTTCGCGCACGCGCCACCAGCCCGAACGGTGATGGACGCAGGGGCCATGCTCCTTGAGTGCGCGTAAGTGTTCGGGCGTCGAATAGCCTTTGTGATCGGCAAAACCGTAACGCGGTTCGATTTCATGCAACTCGCGCAGCAGCGCGTCGCGATGGACTTTGGCGACGATCGATGCGGCGGCGACGATCGCGCTGCGCGCATCGCCTTTGATCAGCGGCTCTTGCGGGCCGGCGAAAGACTTGATGCGCACCGCGTCGGTGATGAGGTACTCGGGCAGAACCGCCAGCGCTGCGAGCGCTCGCTCCATCGCCAGGACGCTGGCCCAATAAATGTTGAGGCGATCGATCTCGGCGACGCTCGCGCTGCCGATGCTCCAAGCGGAGCAGCGGGTCTTGATCGTTTCGGCGAGTTCGGCCCGCAATTCCGGTTTGACTTGCTTGGAATCGTTCAGCCCGTGCAGCATCAGCGGTTCGGATGCGACGACGCACGCGGCGACGACCGGCCCCGCCAGCGGTCCGCGGCCGACTTCGTCGATGCCGCCGACGTACAAGAAGCCTAGCGCGCGCGCGGCCGTTTCAAAGGAATGAATGCGGTGTAAGCGGCGCCGCTCACGTTCGTAGGCGTTCTTGGCTTTACGCTGTTTCGACGTCACGCGTGGCGCTCTCCAGAGTTATCCTGCCGAACTTGCCGTCGTTGAAATCCTTCACGTACGACCGCGCGGCGTTATGGTAATCGCTCTCTCCGCCGCGCCGCACGAATCCTCGCGCTTGCGCGAACGCCGGGAGGCCGGGCACTTTCGTCCGGCCGCCGCTTTTTTCCGTCAGCCAGCGGTGAAAGCGATTGGCCACATCCTCAGGGTCGTAGTGATCGCGCGGCACGGCGCCCACCAAGGCAAGTTTCCACTGGGCGTCCGCGGAGGCGATGCGAGGTACCAGTATGCCGGGCGTATCCATCACCTCGAGCTCCGTGCCGACTTTAAACCACTGCAGCTGCCTGGTCACGCCGGCGCGGTCCTCGGTGCGCGCAACCGAACGGCCGGCCAGGCCGTTGATGACCGAAGATTTTCCGGAGTTGGGAATTCCCACGACCATCGCACGCTGCGGACGGTGCCCGTCGCTCACGAGGTCGCGCAGGCGTCGTTTGACTTCGACGAACGCGCCTTGCGTTCGCCCGTTCACGCTGATGCTATGCGGTCCGAGCGCTTCGAGCCAGCGGACAGTTTCGGGGCGTTCGGCCAGGTCGTCGCGGCTAAGGATCTTCAGCCGGCGTTTGTTACCGGCAACCTCGTCGAGCATGGGGTTGAAACCGCTCCCGGGTACGCGCGCGTCGGCAACCTCGATCACCACATCCACGAGTTTGACGTACTCCGCCATTCTGCGCATGGCGGCGACCATGTGGCCCGGAAACCACTGGATGATCTGCTCGAAGCCGTAGTTTTTCATGCCATCAAAACGTGCCCAGCGCTGCCGGCGGCCAAATGCCCGCGACGGCTCTGCCCAGCACCTGATCCTGTCCGACGAAGCCCCAAAAGCGCGAGTCGTTGCTGTCGACGCGGTTATCGCCCAAGACGTAGAGCGAGCCGGCGGGCACGGTGACTTCGGAAAAACTGCGGTTGTCGGCAAAGCGGACATACGGCTCGGGCAGAACCGATCCGTTAACCATCACGCGCCCGCGATCGATCGCGATCTTGTCGCCGGGCAAGCCGATGATGCGCTTGATGAAAACTTCGGGCGCCGGCGAATCGTGCCGGAAGGCGACGATATCTCCGCGCTGCGGCGCGTGCAGACGATACGAGATGGTATTGATGAGAACGAATTCGCCGCTCGCAATCCGGGGAGCCATTGAAAGCCCGGAGACCTCGGGCGTTCGCATGAAGAACGCCATCGCGAGCGCAGCCGATGCAGCGAGTTGCAGCGTCGTCCGTGCGACGGAGCGCCAATGCAGTTGCCCTTGCACGGATCAACTCCTTCGCCGTGCGGGCGTGAAATCCTAACTACAGTATGTGAGCGTGGCTGAAAGGCCAGAAGATCAGGAAGGCGCGGCCCGTAAAATATGCGGGCTTACCGATCTCCGGTCCGGTGTCGAATGTGCCCGCGAATTGCGCAAAACCCCAGACGTGCGAATCCTCGGAATCGTTGCGGTTATCGCCCATCATGAAGTAACAATCTTTGGGAATGCGATCGGGCGCGCTCCAATACTGCCGCGGCGGGACGTTCGCTCTATGCGGGTCGAGCGGGTCATAACTCTTCGGGTCGCCGAGCTGGGTTACGTAGATGCCGTAGTTTCGAATCTGCAGATTATAGCCGGGCCGCTGCGCGATGTAGCGCTCGTGGAGGGCCTTGCCGTTGAGATAGACGACGCCATCTCTGATGGCGAGCCGGTCCCCCGGCCGTCCGATCACGCGCTTGATGAAGTCGTCGGTCGTCGGAATCGGCGGCGGAAACACGACGATGTCTCCTTCGGCCGGCCGTACGAAACGGTATTGGAACTTGTTCACCAGCAGCACATCGCCGACTTGCAGCGTCGGAACCATCGATGCCGAGGGTATGTAGTACGTGCGCGCGACAAATGTGATCAGCAGAAACGCGGCGAGCCCGGCGACGATGAACGGGTCGAGATACTCGCGCGCGAAAATGGCCGACTTTCCGTGCGAGCCTGCCGTGACCGGACGAAGGCTCAGAACGATTCTGGCAACCAGAAAGATGGCGACGAGGATGAGGAGTTGGACCGGCGTCACGGCGATCAATCCCGACTGCTAATGAAGGACACGCAGCCGGTTGAGCGGCCACAAGAGTAAGAATGCGCGGCCCGTGAACTGCGCCGTCGTCCGGGTTTGCGCCAGTGGTCCTGCGGCGAATTTTCCGTGGAGCTGTGCGAAGCCCCAAATATGCGAATCATCCGAGTCGTTGCGGTTGTCTCCCATCACAAAATAAAATCCGGCCGGAATGCGGTCGGAAGTTTGCCAGAGCGCGCGCGGAGGCACGTCGGCTTCCGCGGGGTTAAGGCGCCGCGCCCCGGTGCCGGTGTCGACCGTAATCCCGTACCCGGCAACGCGCAGCTCATAGGAAGGCGCTTGCGAAATGTACGGCTCGTCGAGCGGCTTGCCGTTCACGAAGACGGCGCCGCCGCTCACACGCAGGGTATCGCCGGGCACGGCCACGACGCGCTTGATGAAATCGGTCGGCGATGCGATCGGCGGTTTGAAAACAACGATGTCTCCGCGCGCCGGCGCGTGCACACGGTATTCGAATTCGTTGACGAGCAGCACGTCGTTTTGCTGCAACGTCGGAACCATCGAGTCGGACGGAATGTAGAACGTCCGGATGACGAACGTGATCAGAAAGAGCGATGCGAGACCCGCGACGATGAACGCGTCGAGATATTCGCGTACCGCCAGCTTCGCGCTGTCAGTTTTGAAACTGAGCGCGACGCGCGCCACGGCAAAAACGCAAATCAGCCCCAGCAGCTGTAGCGGGGAAAGGGCCAGATTAGCGGGCAGCTTTCTTCTCTTTGATGCGCGCGGCTTTGCCGACTTTTTCCGTGAGGTAATAGAGCCGGCTGCGGCGGACGGAACCGCGCTTGCTGACCTCTATCCGTTCGACGCGAGGGCTGTGCAGTAAGAACGTCTTTTCGACGCCGACGCCGTGTGCGACGCGCCGGATGGTGATCGATTCTTGCGCGCCGCCGCCCTTACGAACCGTCACGACTCCTTCGAACAGCTGCGTGCGCTCTTTGCCGCCTTCGGTGACCTTCGAATAGACTTTTACGGTATCGCCCGGACGGAAATCCGGCACGTTTTCTTTACGCTGCTCTTGATTGAGGAGATCGATGACGTTCATGGCTTGGGGATTTTATCACGGGCGCTCGTCGTTCCGCAATGACGGGCCGTCGAGGTCGGGGCGTTTCGCGCGCGTCCGCTCCCGAGATGCCTCGCGCCGCCAGCGGGCGATCGCAGCGTGATTGCCGGAAAGGAGCACCTCGGGCACGTGGACTCCCCGGAAGACGGGCGGCCGGGTGTAGCTCGGGTAATCCAAGCCGGCGGCGCCGAACGACTCGCTTTCCAGGGAGGCGGCCGTCAGCGTGCCGTCCAGCAGCCGAACGGTCGCGTCGATCATCGCCAGGGCAGGGAGCTCGCCGCCGGTCACCACAAAATCGCCGAGCGAGTACTCTTCTATCGGATAGAGCGCGCCGAGCCGGTCGTCGATTCCCTCGTAGTGTCCGCAGAGAAAGACGAGCCTGTCTTGCTGCGCAAAGCGCTGAGCCTCAGCTTGCGTGAACGGCTTGCCGCCCGGAGATGGTACGGCGAGGATACGGCGTTCCTTTGGCGGAGCCAATGCCGCGATCGAATCGAGGATGCGCGCGAGCGGTTCGAGGCGCATCACCATGCCGGGCCCACCGCCGTAGGGCTCGTCGTCCGCGCGCTCGTTGCTCTGCAGCGCATCGAGCACGTGGTGGTAACGGATTTCCACGACGCCCGCCTCGACCGCACGCCCGACGATCGACAAACCAACGAACGGAGCGAAAACCTCCGGAAAGAGCGTCAGCACATCGATCGTGAACATAAAGGCGAGTGTTCAACCTCGGCCGCTTCCTCGCTCCTTGGCGCCGCAAGCCGCTCACGCCGTACGAGCTGGCGCTGCGCGATCTGGCGCGCGGAGAGTACGCGCAAGCGCTACATCGCCTGGACACCTTATTAGAAGATGAAACGCTCACTGGGCAAGAGCGCGCCGCCCGGCTCAACAAGCGCGGCGTCGCTCTGGTCAGCTTGCACCGCCGCGACGAAGCGTTGCGAGCCTTTGAAGACGCGCTCGCGACGGTCCCGCGTTTCGCGCCGGCGCTCGTCAACATCGGAAACCTGCACTTAGAGTCGGGGGAACTCGAACCGGCGGTGGCCCGCTATCTGGCCGCGATAGCAGCGGACGACCGCTATGGTCCCGCGCACCACAATCTGGCTGTGGCCTACAAGCGCATGGGACGCACGGCGGATTCGGTCCGCGAACTGCGCCGTGCCGGAAAGTTGATGTGAGCTATTTCACCAAATCCGTGTTCGTGATCTCTTCGTGTAAACAGGCGCATCCGCGCTGCGCGGCTCCGCGCCCCCCGCCGGCAGAGCCGTCGGGGCCCCCGGCCTTCGGCCTGTTTGCTATTTCACCAAATCGGTGTTCGTGATCTCTTCTAGGTATTCGAAGAGCTGCGGTAGCGTGATCTTCTCGAGCGCCGTGCGGTGCATGTCTCCGTCGCCGTCCTCGCCCTCGTCGCGCAGATAGCAGCGGGATTCCACGCCGCCTTCGCTCTCGCTGATAAACGAAACCGCGAATCCCTTGCCGGGCATCTCGTCGTAAATGCGCATCGTCGCAGGGTTCAAAATCTCGATCGAGTGCGTCGCGTTGTGCGCGTCGAAAATCGTAATCGTCAAATAGTCGCGGTTAACGATTTCGATAGAGCCGACGACGAAGACGTTCTTGGCCGAGAAAAACTCATGCCCGCGCTTGTTGCGGCTGGAGACTTCGTAGAAGACCCGGTGCGCGACAAACCTATTGAGAATCTTGCGCAACGTCGAAAGAGAGGCGAGAGTCTCCGTCCGGTTGCCCCGCGTATAGATGATCTTCACGGGACGCGCAAACTTGCACAGGGTCGCGGGGCAACCCTCTCAAAAGTGCGGGAGTGCTCTCCATACCGGACATGGCAATCCTCGGCGTGCTCGCGCTCCTCGTTTTCGGCGAGAAGAAGCTGCCCGGCGTCATGCGTCAAGCCGGAAAGATGATGCGCGACGTGCAGAACACGTCGCAGTCGTTCTTGCGCGAAATGGATCGCGCGGCGGATATAAGGGAACCCGCACCGGTTATCGATACGCCCGCGACGGCCGAGCTGCCGTTCGAGCCGGCCTTGCCGATCGAGCCCGAGAAATCGATCGAGCCCGGAAAAGAAGCCGGACGCTAGACGTTAAAGTTGCGGCGGATTTCGCCGATGCGCTCTTGCAGCAGCTGCTTGGCCTGCGACTGCAGGCGGCCTTTTTGATCTTCGGGCAGGCGCTGGAATACCAGATAGCCGGCAGCCGCGGCTAAACCGCCCAGCACGCCGACGAGCAAAGCTTTGCCCGCTTCGTTCGATACGTCGTTTCCGGGGCGATCGCCGGCGGGCCATTGCTGTTCCGCCGGCGGCGTGCGATAAGTCTCTGTCATGTAATTCTCCTAGATGAAGCATTCGCGGCGGAAGCCTGTCTCTCACTCTTACCCGCGGAGCTAGGTTTCTGTTTCCTCGCGGCAGGTGACGTGGCGCGGATATTGCGAGGCGATTTGGGCGATCGCCAACCGGGCCGTATCTACAATCGCCTGCACGCGCTCGTCCTCGCGGCAGCTGCTCGGCCAGCGCAGCGAAAGCGTTCCCGAAGTTTGAGTGGCGTCCAGCGGCACCTTCACGTGCGCTTCCAAGCCGAGGCGCGCGGCTTGCAAGATGCCCGAAACGGCGGCGCAGACTAGTGAGAACTCATCCGAGCTGGTTTCGGGCAGCTCGACGTGCCCTTCGGCAAAAACAGAGGACAGCCGGTGCCGGCTGTCCTTGCGAAACGTGACGTTCATCACCGCGCGGAGCGTTTAAGGCAACTGGATCTTCGTGATTTGAATCTCGGCGAAAGGCTGGCGGTGGCCGTTCAACTTGCGGACCCGCTTCTTGGACTTGTATCTGAAGACCAAAATCTTGCGGTCTTTGTCCTGACGAAGCACCTTGCCGGTGACCGAGGCTCCCTTCACGATCGGCGATCCCGCCGTCACCTTATCGCCGCCCTTGCTGGCCAGCACGACGCGATCGAAGGTCACGTTCTTGCCGACCTCGCTCTCGAGCAGATCGCAGCGGATAACGTCACCCTCGGCGACCTTATACTGCTTGCCGCCGGTCTCGATAATCGCGTACATAACTTTGGAACATTATCATCCGCCCAGAGCCCTGTCAACGCGCGCGGGAGATTCGGGCAGCGGCCCTTGACGGCCGGGCCCGCTGATGCTATATTTGGCAGAGAAGTCTATAAAACAGACTTATCTAGAACGGAGACTGAAATGGAATCCCTCAGCCCAGCCCAGGTCCGGGACCACATCGAAATGGTCGACCGAATCCTGACCCGCTCGGAGCGCTCGCTGCGCGTCGGGGGCGAGTTTTTTCTGGTATGGGGCCTGATCGGGACCAGCGTAACGCTGGCTTTCCAGCTCGTCGTGGATGGGCGGATTCCAATCCGGGCGCTATGGGTGCTGCCGCTGTTTTTTGCCGCCGGGATTTTATTCAGCATGCTGCGCGGTCGCCAGCTTAGCAAATGCTCTGAAGGCTTGCCGCTCATTCAGCGCGAGTTTTTTGCGGTGCTGTGGATCTCGCTTGGCGTCGCGTTCTTTGCCGATGCGTTTGGATATCGCATCTTTTCGACGTGGGCGAGCTCTGCAGTTTGGAATATCGCCGCGGCGATCGTGTTGCTCTTTATCGCGGTGCATGGCAACCGCCGCGCACTCGTTTGCGGTATCATCGTGCTCGCCTCGGTTGCAGTTGCGAACTTTCTGCCGGCCGTTACCGGGTACGTGCTCGCGGCGGGATTGCTCTTCGGATACGCCGGTTTCGGTCTCGTTAGCTTAACGTCGCGCGACTGACGTGGACGATCTCTTGCTTTCTAAGATTAGGTTGGGCGTGATAGCGCAGCTGCTCAACGTAGAATGGGTCGCGTTTAGCGATCTCCAGCAGGCGACGCAGACGACCAACGGCAACTTGGGTGCGCACTTGGGCAAACTCGTCGAGGCCGGTTACCTTGCGGAGGAAAAAATATTTGTCGCGCGCCGTCCGCAGACGCGCTACCGGTTGACGAAAACCGGACGCGCCGCATTCGTCGAGCACGTTCGTGACATGCAGCGCCTGCTCGAGAAGGAGAGCGCATCGTGACGTCGCCGTGGTGGTATCGCGGCCGCAGCTGGATGTTTGGGGCGATATATTTTGCCGGATTTTTCTTCGGCGCCGTCGTTTCGACGGCTGTACACGGAACGTACGTGCCCGCTTTTCGGGAACTGGGCACGCATCTCGGGCCGCAAGGTCCGGCAGCGGTCCTCGTTTTTGCCGCCGTATGCGCCGCGATCTGTTACATTCTGCGCGTTTGGGGTTCGAGCTATTTGCACGCGGGAATCGTATGGAGCGCTCCGGCGCGTAGCGATACCCTGCTCGTTGCCGGTCCTTTCCGCTACATTCGCAACCCGCTGTATTTCGGCAATTTCTTCTTAGCATTAGGCGTGGGACTCTTGGCGCCCGTGATCGGCTGCGCCATTATCGTCGCGGGCAACGTGCTCCTGGTGATCGCGCTCGCGCGGCACGAAGAAAAGATTCTGGAAAACGCCTACGGAGAGCGCTTCCGCAAGTATGCGGCCGAAGTTCCATCGCTGTTCCCGCGCCTGACTCCCATCGCGGCGCAGAGTGATGCGCGGCCGTCACTCGTGCAAGGTTTGCTCGCCGAAGTCTTCACCGGCGCTTTGCTTGTGGGAATCATCTTGTCGTTTATCGACCGCCGGCACGGTGCGGCGGATTTCTTCGTACTGTACTTCGCCGGGCTCGTCGCGCAACTCGCGATTGCCCGCGCACAACGTCTTCATTAGAAGAAGAGAGAGTTTGCTATGTTTGCCTCACTCGTTTTAGCGGCCGCGACCGTGCTTGCTCCGGCGATGCCGGCAAATTGCACCAAGCCGGTGACGTTCACCGGAACGATCTGTGCCCCAGCTACGCCCGGAAAACGTCCGGCGATCGTGTTGCTCGGCGGCTCCGAAGGCGGCGACTCGATGGCGCAGGTTGCGCCGCAATTTGCAGCGCAAGGGTACGTTGCCGCGTCGGTTGCGTATTTCGGGTTGCCGGGGCTGCCGAAGTTATTGGAACTCATTCCGGTCGAAACGGTCGGCAGCGCGCTGGCCGAGCTTGCGAAACGGACCGACGTAGATCCGAACCGCATCGCGATCTTCGGGATATCCAAAGGCGGAGAGCTCGCGCTGCTCTCGGCTTCGACGTTTCCACAAATTCACGCGGTGATTGCGGACGTGCCCAGTCCCTTCGGTTGGGAAAGCATTCCGAACGGTCCGGTCAGTAAGCCGCTGTCGTCTTGGACGATTGCCGGCAAACCGGTTCCGTTCGTGCCGTATGGCATGGCGATGGCTCAAGCCGTAGGGGCAAGCTACGCGCAACACAAGCCTTTGGATTTGCTGCCCGGCTACGCCGCGGCGATGGCCGACAAGAACGCGGTGTCGGCTGCGATGTTTCATCTGGAAAATATTCATGGGCCGATGTTGTGCTTAGCGGCGCAAGACGATCAGATCTGGGATTCGCCTGCACAATGCACGATCGCGATGGCGTACTTACAGGCACAGCACCACGCTTATGCCGACGCTTCGCAAACCTATGCCGGCGCGGGTCACATCTTCTTGTTCGCAACGGCGCAACGGCCGCTGATTCAAGCCGGGCAGAACGGCATGCAGATTCTGCTTGGCGGCACCGCGCAGGCGAACGTCGCCGCCGCGCAGCAGGCGTGGCCGAAGATCTTTTCCTTCCTGGCTGCTGCTCTGCAGGCGGGAACTTCACCCTAAGGCAAATAGCGAAGCGCGATGCGCGCAGCTCGAGTAGGTGTGATCGTGTGGAGCGCCGTCCTCGTAGTGACGGCGCTTCGCGCGATCTTTGATGCCACGCTGCCGATGACCGGCGACGAAGCGTACTATTGGGAATGGAGCCGGCGGCTAGCGGCCGGCTACGTCGATCATCCGCCTGCCGTCGCGTTTGCGATCGCGGCGTTTGCGTGGCTCGGGCAGACGACGTTTGCGGTCCGGCTGCCGTTCGTTCTGTGCGGTTTGGGCACGGCAATTCTCGCAGCCGCCGCTGCAAATGTTTTGACCGGCGATCGCCGCGCAGGGTGGATCGCGGCGCTCGCGGTTTCATTGGCGCCGATGATGATCGTCGCGTTCGGCATGGTTAGCCCTGATGGTCCTTTCGCATTGTTCTGGACGCTCAGTCTGTATTGCGCGGCCCGCGCGTTCCGCGGCCGGTCGTGGCAGTGGTTCGTGCTGCTGGGAATTGCGCTCGGCTTGGCGCTGCTCTCGCGCTTCTTTGCGATCGCGCTGGTCTGGGGCGTCATCGCGGCCGCTTGCATGAGGCCGTACCGGAGCATGCTTCCGCGCGTCGGGCTTTCGGTGCTCGTTGCGTGCGCGGTCTGGTCGCCGTTTCTCTTCTGGAACGCGTCCCACCATTGGATCTCGTTTACGTTTGCGCTCGTGCAGCGCCACGAGCCGCAATACTCGTTCGGACGGCCGTTTCTCATCTACGTCTTGGGCGCGATTGGCTTTTCACCCGGGCTTTGGATAGCCGCGACGCTCGTTGCGCTGCGGCCGAAAGAACCGCTGATTCTGTGGACCGCACTGCCGTTGTGCGTCGCGCTATTGTTGCTCGCGTTGCGCGAATCCGTCGAAGTCTACTGGTTCATCGGGCCGTTCATATCGCTGGCGGTCGGACTTGGCGCCGTTTTCACGGGATGGGATACTCAGCGGCAGCTTCGCCGTGGCTCGTGGATCTTCGCTCCCGCCGTGGCGCTGTGCGCTCTCGTCTTCTTTGCCGGAATCGCACCGGACGCCGTTTATGCGGGCGTCCGCCACGCCGGTCTGCGTTTGAACAACGGTGGCCCGTTCGAAATGTTCACATATCCGTCGCTGGCCAAAGATGTGCGCGCGCTGACGCGCACGCGTGAAGCGGACGTCATGACGGACGGGTACGGGTTTTCCTCGCTGCTGGATTTTTACGGCGGCCTGCGTCCCATTCTGATCGGGTACGACGCGCAAGGCCAAGAAGCTCGCCACTGGTTCACCGACGGCGACCATCCGCATCTGCTGCTCTTCGTCGATAAAGTTCCGCTTGCGAAGCGCGCCGACTTTACGGAACAGATGCTGCTCGCGTGCAAGCGTGTCGCGCCGGGCCCGGTGCTAACCTATCCGCTCGCGGGCGGAGATCGCAGCGTTCCGCCGCGCCAGTATTTCACGACGTGGTGCAGCGCAAAGCCCAACACGATCGCGACGTTGCGTTGGCCGGATGGACGCTAAGGCTGCAGCGTTAACGTAGCGCGCGCCGCGGCGCGTACGGCGGCGTCGCTAAATGGTAGCGGAACTAAGCGTTGCGCGATCCACGCCGGGCTTTGATCGGTGTAGTGTCCCGACCCGGGTTGACCGGACTCGCCGCTTGGAACGGACATTCCGCCGGCATCCCAATTTCCCACGTCCCACACCGCGCGAAAACTCTGCGACGCCGTTGCCGTCTGCACGTGAACGCCGTAACGATCGCCATCTCCCGGTAGCATTGCGCCGTTCAAGAACGAAAAGCCGAGCGAATGGAGTGGATGGTGAACGGTGACTTTCCCATATTCGCTCCAGGGTGCAAGCAAACGCGTTCCGCCGGCTTCGACCGCTTGCCGGAATGATTTCACGAGCAGCGCGTCGAGGTTGGGCCCATGGCGCAGTAATCGCAGCAACAGCATAAAATCCGAGCCGTCCGCACTGGCCTGGTAATCTTCGTAACGATCGGGCACAAGCGCGCGTGCCAAAGCCGCCACCGCGATTCGCCGCGTCTCCCAAGCGATTGCGGCGCCACGCGAGTTTGCCTCGAAGCGTCCGTTCCAATTCGCGAGTGATGCGATATAGGGTGAAAGCGCGCGGTCGTCCGCCAGGCCCTTACGGTGAAGCGCGGCGAGCGTTGCGCGCGCCAAATCGCGCTCGGGCGCCGAGAGTGTATCGGTTTGAAACCCGGCCATATCGGCGATGCTCAGCCGCCTCTTTGAGTGCAGCAGCGCTTTGATACGGGCTGCGCGGTAGGGCGGCGCAAAGCTCGGGCTGAGTCTGTACGGATAGCCTTCGCCGTATGTGCGGTTGTTGGCGGTGAAGAGAATTGCGTCGCGCGAAGGCGCGATTTGCGGGACGCTTTGAAATCCGATGTAGGCGTAGTGCGGATCCGTTGCAGGGTGAACTTTTAATCCCCAGGATGGATCGTTCGGAATGAGACCGGCAACGGTGTATGCCGCGGCGCCGCTGAGATCGGCGACAACGAAGTTTTGCGGCGGTCCCGGATACGCTCGCAGCGCCTTGAGAGCATCGCTCACCGAATGCGCGCGATCTAACCCAGCGAAGGCAATGACGGGCGAACGCGGCAATGTCGCAGCGTTCCAGTCAACCGAGTACCCGACTGCGCCGTCCGATTGCGCCACAAAACCGTGCGCCGTTTGCCTATACGCCATTCGCGCGTCACGGCCGAAGCGCACGTGAAAGACTTCCCGGCGCGTCCGTGCATTCATCAGCGTTGTGCGGTAGACGACTTCCGTTACGACGGTCGCGTTGGTGGCGCCCCAGGCAACCTCGGCATTATGTCCCAGAATGACACCTGGCGTTCCGGGCAGCGTGCCGCCCGCGACGTGCAGATCCGGCGATTGCAGATCGACCAAATACCAAACGCCTGGAATTCCCAGGCGCAGGTGCGGATCGTTTGCGAGCAGCGCGCGGCCGGTTGTAGAACGGTTTGCTCCGACGGCCCATTCGTTGCTGCCCACGGGTGCGCGTTCTAGTGATGCGGCGCTTTGGAGCGCCTTAACGATGCCGAACGTTTTTAAAGCCGGTACCGGCGCCGGGCGCGGCGGCGCAATCGGCGCGTCATACGCGGGATCAGTAATTGTGTAGAGATCGACCATGCGCAACGGCGCCGCTAAGTGCCTGGCCACACCGTCGCGCCGGATCACGTCATCCCATGAATCGATCAGATCGAGAACCGTCGCCATTCCCGCGGCGAGCGAGTCCTGCGGCTTCCACGGTTCGGGACGATAGAGCAAGAGCCGGAACTCTACGGGGAGCGGCTGCTGTTGCATTGCGGCGTTCACACCGTTGGAGAACGACCGCAACATCGCGCGGTCTCGCGGGGCGAGCGCAAGCCATTGCCGTGTCACGATGCCGCGAATATCCACGATGCGCGCGTTTTGGTCGGAAGGCAAGGCTGGCGAGCCGACGACTTCGGCTAACCTTCCGTACACGTAACGCCGGATAAAATCCATTTGAAAGAGCCGGTCCGAACCCTCGGCGAAGCCTTGCGCAAAAAAGAGATCGTTGTCGTTTTGTGCGCGGATGTGCGGGATGCCACGATCGTCGCGAACGATCTGCACGGGAGCGCTTAGACCCGCAACGCGCAGCGATCCGGTAGTCTGCGCCGCCGCCTGCATGCCGGCGAACGCGTTAATTCCATAGATGGCGATGGCGGCTAAGAAAATCAAGACGGCCAGCGCAAAGAAGCGAAGCACTAGTCTCCCGCGCCCGCGCCCGCGCCCGCGCCCGCGCCCGCGCCCGCGTCCGCGCCTAGAGAGTGACGTAGATATCGTCGCCGTCGACGCGGACGGCGTACTTGGGTAGGGGCATGACCGCCGGAAGCGTCAACGCTTCGCCCGTTCGCACGTCGAACGTGGCGCCGTGGCGCGGGCAGACGATCCGCGCGCCGTCGAGTTCACCCTGATCCAGCGCTCCCCCGTCGTGCGTGCAGATATCCTCTACGGCGTAGATCTCGCCGCCGACGTTGCAAAGCAGTACTTCGACGCCGTCGACGACGACGCGGTGCGCCTCTCCCTCACCGATCTCGCTTTTCTTCGCGGCGAGTTGCTCAGCCATTGCCGGGAATCTTAATCGCGGCCGCTTTTCCGGAAGTGGATGATGAAGGTGTTGCCCTCCGAGTCTTCAGCGAAAGCCATCTTGCAGACAGGCGTATCTTCGGTCTCCGCCTCAATCTTTACGCCCGCCTTGCGATACTGATCGACGGCCGCCTCGAAGTTGTCGACGGCGAACATCACGCCGTTCCCCTGCGTCCACGTCCCGTCGCTCATCTTCCATATGCTGAACGTCGTGTTGTCGGGCATGACGAACTCGGCGCCCTGACCGCCGAATTCGCTCGTTACCGGCAAGCCCATAACGTCGCGGTAGAATTTCGTGGCTCGGTCGACGTCCTTGACCAGGTACGCGGTAGTATCTATTCCTACGATCGACATTCGTTAACTACTCCTCTTTAGTGCGGACTCTGCGGTTTCGGCAACGAAAAAGGCCGCCCTTGCGGGCGGCCATATTTGATCGCGCAATCGGCGTTAGCCGACCGAGCCTTCCATCTCCATTTTGACGAGGCGGTTCAGTTCGACGGCGTATTCCATCGGCAGTTCCTTGACGAAAAAGTCGAAGAAACCGTTGACGATCATCGCGGTCGCATCGGCTTCGTTCAGGCCGCGGCTCATCGCGTAAAACAGCTGCTCTTCGCCGATTTTGCTGACGCTGGCTTCGTGCTCGACGGTGGAGCGCTGCTCGTGGATCTTCATGGTCGGCTTGGTGTCGCTGGCCGATTGCTCGTCCATAATCAGCGCGTCGCACTTGACGCGCGTCTTGGCGCCGACCGCGCCGGGAAAAATCTCGACGAGTCCGCGATAGGTTGTTTTGCCGCCGTGCGCGCTGACGGATTTATTGGTAACCATTGAGGTCGTGTTCGGGGCGGCGTGGATGACTTTCGCGCCGGCGTCTTGGTGCTGGCCTTCGCCGGCAAATGCCATCGAGAGCACTTCACCGCGGGCGCCTTCGCCCATCAAATAGATCGCCGGATACTTCATCGTCAATCGCGAGCCGATGTTGCCGTCGACCCATTCGACCGTTGCGTTCTTGTGCGCATAGGCGCGCTTCGTGACGAGATTGAAAATATTACGGTACCAATTTTGAATCGTCGTGTAGCGGATTGAAGCGCCTTCGAGCGCGATGAGCTCGACCACGGCGCTGTGTAAGGAACTGGTTGAAAATTTTGGCGCCGTGCATCCCTCGATATAATGCACTTTCGAGCCCTTGTCGACGATGATCAGCGTGCGCTCGAACTGCCCCATATTCTCCGCGTTGATGCGGAAATAGGCTTGGAGCGGCTGCTTGACCTCAATGCCCGGCGGAACGTAGATGAACGAACCGCCCGACCAGACGGCCGAGTTGAGCGCGGCGAACTTGTTGTCGGCGACCGGAATGATCGTCGCCAGATATTTTTGTACGATCTCGGGATACTTCTTGACGGCCGTATCCATGTCGCAGAAAAGCACGCCGAGATCCTCGAGCTCTTTGTTCACATTGTGATAGACGACTTCCGATTCGTACTGCGCCGAAACGCCGGCTAAAAACTTGCGTTCGGCTTCGGGAATTCCCAGCCGGTCGAACGTTTTCTTGATGTCGTCGGGCACGTCGTCCCACGAGCGTTCCGATTTGTCGGTCGACCGCACGAAGTAGTGGATATTGCCGAAGTCGATCTCGGAGAGCAACTTCGTGTCGCCCCACGTGGGCATCGGCTTGCTCAAGAATACGTCGAGCGCTTTGAGGCGGAACTCGCGCATCCACGCGGGCTCGTCCTTCATCTCGCTGATGCGCTCCACGATCTCGCGCGTTAGGCCCTTCCCGGACTTAAAGACGTACTTGTCCTCGGAATCGTGGAACCCGTGACGGTATTCCTCGATGAGGGGCTGGGCAGGCTGAAGTTGGGTGGCCATGTCTTATAAAGGTATGTCAGCGCTTAGCGATAGTCAAGATAATGAAGGGGTATCTTCACTATCTTTATGACCGCTTCCGGGACCGCCGAGTTGCAGTTGGGGAACGCGCGGAGGCGGCGGGCGCCCGGCTCCTTGCGGCGTCCGTACAAAAACCGCTCGGGATGCATTCGTTCGCAGTGCGCTCGAATAGCTTTACAGCGACGGCGATAGGGGCTATTCTTTTTTCGAGCTCTTTTTAAGGAAGGAGCTCGCGGTCATGGGAGGCGCGCCCTTACGCGCCATCGCGGCGAGCCGCACGCGCACCGAAAAAGCGCCGGCAAGAGTTCGCCGATAGGTCGGGGACGTGGCTGCACTGCAGGCGCCAGCCGACAAGTCCGGAGGTGGGATTCCCACAAGTCGAGGAGAGCTCAGAATTGAAAGCACTCGGTACGCACATCGTGTGCGAACTCTCGGGGTGTGACCCGACCGCACTTTCGGACGTAGACGGCGTCCACGCCATGATGGTCGCAGCGGCGCGAGCCGCCAACGCGACTATTCTGCAGAGTTCGTTTCACCGTTTCGAGCCGCAGGGCGTCTCGGGCACGGTGATTCTGGCAGAATCGCATCTCTCGATCCACACCTGGCCTGAAAAGAGATACGCCGCCATGGACTTTTACACGTGCGGCGACCACACGGACCCGTGGCTGGCATGTTTACACGCAGCCAAAGTTCTCTCCGCAAAGCGAATGCTGACCACCGAATTCAAACGGGGCATCGAAGCAAAGAACGGGACCTTTACCCACGTCGTAACGGCAACCGAAGCAAAAGATCGACCGCGAACCGCCTAACCCGCGGTTTTTATTTCGTAAGCGATGCCGAAGACCGAACGTTGGCAGTGGTATGTCGAGCAATTCGCTCCCACCGAGGCACATTACCACGCGGTCGATCGCGTCTACTACGCGGGGCGCTCGCAATTCCAAGATATCGGTATTATCGGCACGCCCGTTTTCGGGAAGATGCTCATACTCGACGGCGACACGCAGAGCTCTCAAGCCGATGAAAAGATCTATCACGAGGCGCTGGTGCATCCCGCGATGGCCGGCGCAGGCGACCGTTCCGAGGTCTTAATACTCGGCGGCGGCGAGGGCGCGACGCTCCGCGAAGTATTGCGCTATGCCGGGGTTCGGCGCGCCACCATGGTCGACATCGACGGCGACGTCGTCGAGCTCTCCAAACGATACTTGCCGGAATGGTCCGCGGGAGCTTTTGACGAGAAGCGTGCGCGCGTGATCGTCGGCGATGCGCTGAAGTTTTTGGCCGAAGATAAAGAGCACTACGGCGTCATCATCTCGGATCTGACCGAACCGCTGGAAGACTCTCCCAGCAACCCCTTATTTTGCGACGCAGTTTTTCGGGACATCAAAAACCGCCTCGCACCGGGCGGCATCTACGTTCTGCAAGCGAGCACGGCGGGGTTTCACAACCTGTCGCTGCACGCCAAGATGGCGCGCACGCTGCGGAAATACTACAACCACATCGCTTCGTACTACACGCACGTGCCGGCGTTCGACAACGACTGGGCGTTCATCGCGTGCAGCGATGACGTCGATCTTGCCCGGCTGGAAGAAGGCGAAATTGAGCCGTACTGTAGAGAATTGCGCGGCGAAAATTTCTTTTATGACGCGCAGACGCATCGGCGGCTCTTCGCGCTGCCGCTGTACCTGCGGCGCGCGCTGGCGCAAGGCGGAGATACGTTTTGAGCTCGATCGATCAAGAGTCGGTCCGGCGGCAGTGGGATAAGGAGCGCTCGTACTTTGTCGAGCTGCTCGACCTGAAGCTCGAGAGCGTCGGCAACGGCACCGCGGTTATGCGCATGCCGTATCGTTCACAGATCTCCAACGGTACGGGAGCGGTTCACGGCGGCGCGATCGTGAGCCTCTGCGACACCGTCTTCTACGTGGCGCTCGCGTCGCTGTACGGACGCGACCAAGACACGACCACCGTTTCGCTGCAATGCAATTTTCTGGCGCCCGCGGTCGGACCGCACGATCTCGTTGCGGAAGCAACCGTCTTGCGGGCCGGACGACGCATCTGTTACGGCGAAGTCACGGTGCGAAGCGGCGAAAAAGTGGTCGCGCACTCGACGCTCAACTACTTGAATTCTTACCCCAACGAAAAACCGGCAAAAAAATGAAACGCACCGCCCTTTACGACGAGCACGTGACACTGCGCGCCCGGCTGATTCCGTTCGGCGGCTTCGACATGCCCCTGCAGTACCAAAGCATTCTGCAAGAGCACGAAGCGGTGCGTAAAGCCGCGGGGCTTTTCGATCTCTCGCACATGGGCCAGTTCGTTTTGGAAGGCGAGGGCGTGGCCGAGTGGGCCGACCGGATGACCGTCAACGCGGTTCCCACGATGAAACCATGGCAAGCGCGCTACAATATTTTTACCAACGAACGCGGCGGCGCGCACGACGACGTCATTTTCTACCGTCTGCCCAATCGCTGGCTGCTGGTCGTCAACGCCGGCAATGCCGGAAAGATGTGGAAACTTCTCAACGATAACGCCGGCGGCTCAGGCGTGAAGCTGACGTCGCTGCACGGCCGCAACGCACTGATCGCGATTCAGGGACCGCGCTCGGTCGAGATGCTGCAGTCTCATTCCGACGCGGACGTGAACGGCCTCAAATATTATTTTTGTACTGAAGGCAGCGTCTACGGCAAGAAAGCCGTCATCGCGCGAACCGGATATACCGGAGAAGACGGCTTTGAGCTTTTCATCGACGGAGCCGACGCACCCGAGATATGGACGAAACTTCTGGCCGACAATGCGGGCAACGGCTTAATCCCCGCCGGTTTGGGAGCGCGTGACGTCTTGCGTCTGGAAGCGGGCATGCCGCTCTACGGACACGAGCTCACCGAAGAGATCACGCCGCTGCAAGCCGGCTTGGCCTGGGTGGTCAAGATGAGCAAGCCGGAGTTTCTTGGGAAAGCCGCACTGGAAGAGCAGCAGAGCCGCGACGACTACCCGCGCATCGTGGGGATCGTGATGGACGGGCGCGCGCCCGCGCGCGAAGGCTATCACGTTTTCCTGGGCGAGAAGCGCGTGGGCGAGATCCGCAGCGGATCGATCGGGCCGTCGGTCGGGAACAAGAGCATCGGAACAGCGCTGGTGGAAAAGGAAGCCGCAACTCCCGGCACGGACGTAGTGGTTCACATTCGCGGGACCGCCTACGGCGCTAAGGTCGTAGAGCTTCCATTTTACAAGAGGAGTTACAAGATTGGCGCAGCCTGAAGGCTTGCTCTACAGCAAAGAGCACGAATGGGTGAAGATCGACGGCGATAACGCAACGGTCGGCATCACCGACTACGCGCAAGATTCGCTCGGCGATATCGTCTACGTCGAACTCCCCAAAGCCGGCAAACAGATCGCGCAGTTCGCCGCGGTCGGCGTCGTTGAATCGGTGAAAGCCGTTTCCGATCTGTTCACCCCAGTCGGCGGAGAAGTTACCGAGATCAACGCGGGGCTCGAGAACGATCCGGCGCTGGTCAACCGCGAGCCCTTCGAAGGCGGCTGGCTCTTCAAAGTGAAGCTTTCCGGCGCGCAAACGTCGGGGCTGATGTCGGCCGCCGACTACGAGAGCTTCACCAAAGAAAGCTAACCCTTGTACACGCCCCACACTAAAGCCGACGTCGCGCAGATGCTGCAGACGGTCGGCGTCGAGTCGCTCGATGCGCTGCTGCGCGTTCCCGACGCGGTCAAGTTGCGCGAAAAACTCGAGGTGGTTCCGGCCCTGCCGGAGACCGGAATCGTGAGCCGCTTCGAAGAGTTCGCGCGCATGAATCCGGGGGCTTCGTTCGTTTCTTTTCTCGGCGCGGGCAGCTACCGGCACTACGCTCCGCCGGCGATCAGCGCGCTCGCCATGCGCGGCGAGTTTCTTACCGCGTACACGCCCTACCAGGCGGAAGTATCGCAAGGCTATCTGCAAGCGATCTACGAGTGGCAGACCTACATGTGTCTGCTCACCGGAATGGATATCGCAAACGCTTCGGTCTATGACGGCGCGACCGCGCTGGCCGAGGCCGCAATCATGGCGCTCAATGAAAACGGCCGGCAAAAAATATTGGTCTCGCGCGCGATTCATCCAAACTACCGTGCGGTCCTGAAAACCTATTGCGACGGTTTGGATGTGGCGATCGAAGAACTGCCGGTGGCAACCGACGGCACCACCGATCTCGGCGAACTTGCGCGTTTAACCGCGACCAAGGAATACGCGTGCGTTGCGATCCAATCGCCTAACTTCTTCGGCGTTATCGACACACCCGGTTCGGCTGAGCAAGCCGCGCTGAAAGAGAGTGGCACCGTTTTGATAGCGGTGATCGCTGAGGCCATCTCGCTCGGGGCGCTGCAGCCGCCGTCGCAGTGGGGCGCCGGCGTCGTCGCGGGTGAAGCGCAGAGCTTCGGTGTCCCGGTGGCTTACGGCGGTCCGTACGTCGGATTTATCGCTGCAACGAAGGAGCATCTGCGCCGCATTCCGGGGCGGCTCGCCGGAAAGACCGTCGATTCGCAGGGCAAAGAAGGTTACGTTCTGACATTGCAGGCGCGCGAGCAGCACATCCGTAGAGAACGCGCGACGTCGAATATTTGCACGAACCAGGCGCACTGCGCGCTGATCGCGACAATGTATCTGGCGCTCGTCGGAAAGACCGGTTTGCGCGACGTCGCGGCGGCGAATCTTCAGCGCACGCGCGAACTGGCGGCAGCAGTCGATGCAATCGACGGCTGTTCGCTGAAATTTCCGGCGCCGCATTTCAACGAAATCGTCGTCTGCGTGCATCAGCCGGCGCGACACGCGCTGGCGAAACTCGAGCAGCGCGGCGTTTTAGGCGGCGTCGATCTCGGACGCTACTATCCCGAGTACGACAATTGCATTCTGATGGCGGCGACGGAAATGACGACGCCGCAAGATATTCAAAAGCTCGCCAAAGCTCTGCATGAGGTCGTACATGTCCACGCCCGTGTCTGACCATACGGCCTCGCCGCTCATCTTCGAATCCGGGCAGGACGGCCGGGCCAATCGCTATTTCGAGCGCGGAAAAAATTTAGATGAATTCTTGCCGCGCGAGAGGTTGCGCGCCGACCTCCCGATTCCGGACAACAGCGAGATGGACGTCGTGCGTCATTTTACCCGGCTTTCGCAGCGAACGTTTGGCATCGACGTCGGCTTCTACCCGCTCGGCTCGTGCACGATGAAGTACAATCCGCGCGTCAACGACGCGATGGCGAATCTTCCGGGGCTGCGCGACTTGCATCCGTACACTCCCGACGCGCAGGCTCAAGGTGCGCTGCGGATCATGTGGGAGCTCGAGCGCAGCCTCTGCTCGCTCTTCGGCATGGCGGCGTTTTCGCTCAATCCTTCGGCCGGCGCGCACGCCGAACTAGCGGCGCTGCTGATCGCCAAGGCCTACTTCAAGAGTCGCGGCGAGAGCAAACGTGATAAGGTCATCGTTCCGGATACGGCCCACGGCACGAATCCGGCCTCGGCGGCGATGTGCGGTTTCAAAGTCATCTCGCTCAAGAGCGACAAACGCGGGCGTGTGAGCGTGGATGAAGTGAAGAAGGTGCTCGGCGACGACACCGCCGTCGTGATGATGACCAATCCCAACACGCTCGGCCTCTTCGAAGATCACGTGCACGAGATCACGCGCGCGGTGCATGAAGCAGGCGGCCTTTGCTATTACGACGGCGCGAACGCCAACGCGCTGATGGGCAACGCCCGGCCGGGCGACATGGGCTTCGACCTCATGCACCTCAACTTGCACAAGACGTTTACGATTCCGCACGGCGGCGGCGGTGCGGGATCGGGGCCACTCGGCGTAGCGAAGCATTTGCTCGATTTCTTGCCGACGCCGTACGTCCGGAAGAAGAACGAGTTGTTCGTCTTAGATTTCGACATCCCAAAGAGCATCGGTCCGATGCGGTCGTTCTGGTCGAACTTTGCGCACATCGTGCGCGCGCTGGCGTACGTGTATGCTAACGGGGCGGAGGGGCTGACGAAAGTCTCGCAACTCGCCGTTCTCAACGCGAATTACCTGCGCGTCAAGATTCGCGAGTTCTTGGAGACGCCGTACGACGAGATTTGCCGTCACGAGTTCGTCGCGTCGGCGCAGGAGCTAAAGAAGCAGACCGGCGTGCGTGCGCTCGACATCGCCAAAGCGCTGCTCGACCGCGGCTATATGGCGCCGACGATGTACTTCCCGCTCATCGTTCCCGAGTGTCTGATGATCGAGCCGACCGAGACCGAGTCGAAGGAAACGCTCGACGCATTCGTCGACACGCTGCGCGACATCGTCGAAACGGCGAAGCGCGAACCCGAGAAAATTTTAGCGGCGCCGATCACCACGGTCGTCGGCCGTCTCGACGAAACACGCGCCGCCCGCGAACCCGATCTCCGGTGGCGGCCGGCGTCATAACCCCTTGCGATTCTTACCGCAACGCGTGATATGATGGCAGGGAGATGAGTTTGCAATTAGATCTCCCGCCGCCGCCGACGGGAGTGCGCCGCATGTACGCGATAGCGTTTGACCTCGATACTGATTTACTAAAAACTGCCTATCCGGCGCCATCCTGGAACAACGCATACTTCGATGTGCGGGCCGTGCTGGAAGAGCACGGGTTCAGTTCGCGCCAAGGCTCCGTCTACTTTGGCGACGAGCGCGTAACGCCGGTGACGTGCGTGCTCGCAATCCAGGAGCTCTCTAAGCGCTTCGAATGGTTCTCGACGTGCGTGCGCGATATCCGGATGCTGCGCATCGAAGAGAACAACGACCTGTCGCCCGCGATCGAGTTCGGCTAGAGCTGAATCGCCTTGAAAATTGCCTCGGCGATCCCTTCAGCAGCGTCCGAGCTCCCGTCGGGATTGACGGCCATGTTTTCAAGAACGATGATAGCTATATCGTCGTCGGGGAAAATGTCATTAGCAGACGAGAATCCGTAGGTGTCGCCCAGTCCTGAAAATAAGCGATGGCCCTGCTGCGGGTCGGTCCACCAGTGGAAGCCGTAGTCGTCAATTTTTCCGCTGCTTAGCCGCGCGGGCGTGGTCATCAATTGGAAGTCCGCTTTGCTGATGATTTTTCCTGACTCAAGAGCGATGTCCCAGCGAGCAATATCTCCGGCCGTGGAGACAATGTCGCCGGCGGACCACGTCCACGATTCGAGCGTCGAGGGCGCCGGCCGCAGCGCGCCTTTCATCTGTAATCCGCGCCAATAGCCCGTCGCGCGCTTCAAGGCGCGCTCGCCCGCGATGGTTGAGCTTTGCCGCATAGCTGCTGGAGTGAACACATGATCGCGCACGTACGTATCGTAGGGTTGCGCCGATGCAATCTCGACCACACGGCCTAGCACAATGTAATTGGTGTTGCTGTATTCCCAGTGCGATCCCGGCATGAAGTGTAGCGGGCCGGATGCCATGCGTTCGATCTTCGAGAAGCCGCCCGGCGTGGAATGCGATATGTGCAGGAAGTGATTTACGGTCATGAAGTCCGGTAGGCCGCTGGTTTGATTGAGCAACTGGCGAAGTGTGATTTCGCGCGCGTGCGGGAACTGCGGAACGAACTTTGCGAGCCGATCGTCTAGGGAAAGCTTACGACGTTCCTTGAGTTGGAGAATCGCCGCTGCCGTGAACTGTTTTGTCAGCGAACCGATTTCGAAACGGGTGTCAGGATCAACGGTGCGACCGCCCAATCTTCCAACGCCAAACCCTTGCGCATAGACAATCCGGCCGGCGCGTACGATCGCGACCGAAACACCTGGTGCGCCCGTCGAGGCCATTCGCTCTTTGACGGCCGAATTGACGAGCGATGTGAAAAGTGAAGACGCGGCGAGGACCGCTGCAAAAATGGCAGATGGGTTCAAGGCATATCCCTCCTGGCGACAGACGACTTCTTCCTCTTATGGAATGAAGCTATCGCCTAACCGGGCACCGTGGTCTCCGTGGAGGAGCAGCGGGGGACGAGTCTGATTGAAGTCTTACTCACGGTTGCGATCCTGGCGATGCTTTGGGCGTTCGCATCGATGAGTCTAGGCAACCGTTCGTTCGAAACGCGATCCGCCGCGACCGTTTTCGATGCGCTCTTCGCACACGCGCGCACCGTCGCATCGGCGGCGGGCGGGAACGCGACGCTGAGCTTCGCGATCGCGCCGAGCGGAAGCGGGACGATCGTGTCGCTCACGCCCGCCGACGCGCCGCCCGAAACGCTGCGCGCCGACGTCTCGGAGGCCGCCTTGGGGAAGCCTCCCTTCGCGATTACGCTCGACGCCTATGGGCACGCGGTGGCGCCTCAGCCTTGCCCGTCCGCGGGGGGATTCGCACTCACGTTTTCGTCCGGACCAGCCTCGGAGAGCCGCCTGCTGCCCTGCGCGGTCACGGCCGCGGGGTCTCCCGAACCGGTTGGAACGGTCCCTCCCTAGCAGGCTCTCTTGGGCCCGTCGGCTATAATCGAAGTAATAGGAGGCGACCCCAGCGGGGGCGCCTTTCCGGTCCTCTAGGGGTTCTTTAGGGGCTTACGATGCGAATCAAATTCGAGGTTTCCGCCGGCGGGCTCGTGCTCCGGCGGCGCGAATCGGCCTACGATGCTTTGCTCATCGGGCGAGGCACGCCGCGGATTTGGACGCTCCCCAAGGGCCACGTTGAAGTGCGGGAATCGCACGAGCAAGCCGCCTTGCGCGAGGTCCGCGAGGAGACCGGCTGCTGGGCCGAGATCGTCACCAAGCTGAACGACATCTCGTACTGGTTTTACCTCAATCATCTCAAGCACAAGAAGTCCGTGACGTTTTACCTGATGCGCTATCTTTCCGGGGATACCGCAAATCACGATCACGAAGTCGACGAAGCCCGGTGGTTCGACGTTGGAGCCGCAAAGCGAGCGCTCAAGTACGTCAACGAGAAGCGGCTGATCGACATGGCACAGGATTACCTGATGGCCCACCCCACCGAGTTTGGCGATATTCCGGTTGTCGCGAGGGTTGCCGAGCAGCGTACCTCGTAAAGTAGCTTCGTGACCGATTCGGGCGTTCCGGCCGTCTTACATCCTGACCAAAACGACCACGCACTGCGTGTAAGCGTTGCCAATTTCGACGGTCCACTGGACTTGCTGCTGCATCTGGTCAAAGAGAAGCAACTCGACATCGCGACCGTGCCACTGGCGTTAGTCGCGGAGCAATTTCTCGAATATGTTTCGATGATGCAGGCCATCGACGTGGAGGCCGCCGCCGAGTATTTGGTGGTCGCCGCCACGCTTGTGTTCTTGAAATCGCGCGCGCTGCTGCCGCCGATTCCCGCGGAGTTTTTGGAAGAGGGCGAGTCGCCCGAAGAGGTCGAGGAGCGGCTGCGTCAGCGCCTCATCGCGTATTCGAAATATCGCGAGGTCGGCGAAGATCTGCGCCAGCGCCAATTCGAGGCGTCGTCGTATTTCTTTCGCGACTTCGGCGATCCGCACGGCGAGCTGCGCCAGCGCTACCGCGTCGATCCCAATCGGCTGACGCACGCGTTTCTCACGATGCTGCAGAGCGCGCGCCCCGAAAAACGGACTATCGCGCGCGAACGCTTGACGCTGGTCGCGTCGATGGATTACATCATGCGCCGCGTGCGCGAGCAGCGCGAGGTCCTGTTCTCGGTTATCTGCAAAGAACTGGGCATGACGCGCGAATCGATCGTGGTGACGTTTTTGGCGATCCTCGAACTCATCCGCCGCAAGCGTCTCTCGTACGATCAGCAAGCGCCCTTCGACGATATCCGGCTTTTCTTGGTGGCGAAAGCGTGAACGCCCTTCGACAAACTCAGGATGACATAATCGACCAGTTGCGTCGCCCGATCGAGGCGCTGCTCTTCGTTGCCAGCGAAGCGCTCCCGATCAAGGAGATCGCGAAACTGACGCGCGCGTCGGAGACTGATGTCGCGACGGCGCTGCAGCAGATCGAAGCCGAGTACGCGGAGCGCGGCATCGTACTACGCGAGGTGGCCGGCGGTTACCGTTTCGCGACGGCGCCTTCGGCGCGCGAAGTCGTCGAAGCATATCTCTTGCCGCCGCGCACAAATCTCTCGACGCCCGCGCTCGAAACACTGGCGATAGTGGCCTACCTTCAGCCGGTCACCAAGAGCGAGATCGAGTCGATTCGCGGCGTCGCCTCCGATAGTGTCGTCTCGACGCTGCTCGATCGCATGTTCATCGCCGAAGCGGGGCGCAAGGACGTTGTCGGCCGCCCGCTGCTCTACAAGACGACGCCCGAATTTTTGGAGTCGTTCGGATTGCGCTCGCTCGACGATCTTCCGCCGATGGAGTTGGAGCAAGGCCAGCCGCTCGAACTCGGTTTGTTGACCGCCAACCTGACCGCAAGCGCTCCCTCGGAATAACGGCATGCGAATCGGCGTGCACGTGCGCGTCTCGGCCGGGTATCCGGCGGCCATCGAATACGCTAAGCGCGTAAAAGCAACCGCGTTCCAAATTTTCTCGAGCAATCCGCGCAGCTATCGCACGAGTCCGGTCAACCGGCCGGCGCTCGAAAAGTTCCGCGAGCTGCGAAAAGAAGCGGGCATCGAGCCGTGCGCCATCCATACGCCGTATCTGATCAACCTCGCGGCCGAGAACGAAAAAGTCTCGACCGGTTCGCTCGCGCTGCTGCGCTTCGATCTCGAGGCGGCTGAGGCGGGCGGCGTCAGCTACGTCAATACGCATCTCGGATCGTATGGAAAGCGCGACCGTGAGGAAGGGTTCGCTTCCGCGTGCCGGCTGCTGAGCGCCGCGCTCGAAGGCATTACACCGGCTGTGACGCTCGTGATGGAAAACTCCGCCGGCGCCGGTTCGCTCTGCGGTGGAACGCTTGAAGAGCTCGGCAGGTTCATCAAGGCGATCGACCACCCGCAGTTGGGCGTCTGTCTCGACACGGCTCACGCCTGGGCCGCGGGCTACGAAATCAACTCGCAGCGCGGCGTCGACGATTTTCTTTATCAGGCTGCCGAACAGATCGGACTCGAACGCATTCCGATGTTCCATTTCAACGATACGGAAGTACCGCTGGGCGGAAATCGCGACCGGCACCATCACATCGGCGAAGGCAACATCGGGTTCGACGGTTTTCGCGCGCTGGCCGCGCGTCCGGAGTTGCGCGACAAGACTGCGATTCTCGAAACGCCGGGTGAAGAAGCCGACGACGCGCGCAACATCGAAACGATTCGCGCCATCTTCAAAGGCGCCGGCCACGAAATCTAAGATGCAGTTGCATTTGGAGATGAGCTCTAAAGGTGTCCTTCGACTACGAATTCGCTACGCGAACTCTACTCAGGATGACAAGGCACTCAGGATGACACCGTTATGATCGCGCACTTTGATATCGACGCGTTTTATGCGAGCGTCGAAATCCGCGACAACCCCGACCTGCGCGGCAAGCCGGTCGCGGTAGCCGGATCGAGCCGGCGCGCGGTGGTGCTTACCGCGTCTTATGAAGCGCGCCCGTACGGAGTGAAATCGGCGGTCCCGCTCTGGCGCGCGCTTGAAGCTTGCCCCGAGCTTATTGTCGTGCGCCCGAACATGCAGAAATACCGCGAGGTGTCATACCAAATCTTCGCAATCTTCGAGCGGCGCGGCCATCAGGTGCAGGGCCTGTCAATGGACGAAGCGTTCGTGGATTTCGGCGATTGCACGGTCGATGCGGGGCGCGAATTGGCGCAGACAATCCGTCGCGAGATCTTCGATGAATGCGGATTGACCGCGAGCGCGGGCGTCGCCAGCGGAATGATGGTCGCAAAGATTCTCTCCGATTCGTGCAAACCCAATGGTTTGGAATCGCTTGCTCCGGGCCGCGAGGCGGAATTTCTCGCTCCACTGCCCGTCGGACGGTTGTGGGGCGTCGGTCCGAAGACGCAAACGCGCCTGCAAGAACGAAGCATTAAAACGATCGGCGACGTGGCCGCACTTTCGGACGAACGCGTGCGCGCTATTTTCGGATCGTGGGGATTGGAATTGCGCGACTTAGCGCGGGGCATCGACCGGCGTAAAGTCGAGCCCGAACGGGAAACGAAATCGATCTCGACCGAGGAAACCTTCGAATACGACGTGCGCGACGAAAAGCAATTGCGCGAACTCTTGCGCGAGCAGGCAATCGAATTAGCGCAGAAACTCGAGAAGGACGGGCTGTCGGCCTGCACGATCGGCATCAAGATAAAACGCGCCGATTTTCAGATCATCGTCCGGCAGACGAACCTGGCCGAACCCACGATGGATGCGGAGCAGATCTACGCCTCCGCGGTCCACTGCCTACAGCGCGCGGAGCTCGGCCGTTCGCCCGTGCGCCTTCTAGGAACGCGGGTCGCTTCGCTCGTGGCCGGGGAACCGAAACAGCAAACGTTATTCGCAGGTAGCCTGCAATAGGAGGCTCGGCATGATCGTAGCAACCACGGAAAACATCGCCGGTTATCGGGTCAAGGAAACAAAGGGACAAGTCTTCGGAGTGGTCGTTCGAAGTCGCGGCTTGGGCGGAAACATCGTCGCGTCGCTGCGCGCTATTATGGGCGGCGAAATCAGGGAGTACACGCAACTCGTAGAAGAGACGCGCCGCCACGCGATCGACCGCATGGTCCAAAACGCGCAAGCAATGGGTGCTGATGCGGTCGCGATGATGCGATTCGACTCTTCCGAAATGGGCAATACGATGACCGAAGTCGTGGCGTACGGTACCGCCGTCACGTTGACGCCGGTCCAATAATGCTGCGCGCAATTCTCATTCTCGCCGGACTCTGCGCACTTGCGTTCGGGCTCTTCACGTTGAGGTTTTCCGTTATGGGCGCACTGCCGCCGTTGATCGCAGGCGGTGCGTTGCTGCTCGGGACGCTCTTCGAAGGCCGGTATCGCCCGCGAGTTCGAGCGGGCTCTGATGGCTGGGAGCCGACCGGCGAGAAATTCATCGATCCAGGTACAGGCAAGCTCGTCGACGTTGTTTACAATCCAAAGACGGGCGAACGTGAGTACAAAGATTCTCCGCCGTAGGTAGCTGCCGCGCGGGCCTCGTCCTTCGACTACGAGTTCGCTATGCGAACTCTACTCAGGATGACATCATCCCCGGTCACCATGACACCAAAACGCCCGCTCACCATGACACTACGCCGTTCACCATGACATCGGGGGGCGTCAGATATGATCGGTGGACCAGACTCCGTCGGCGGGGCCGGTCGTTTTGGCGCGCTCTAAGAATTTCTTGCCGGGTGCGCTGAGCGGCGCGATCATCAGGGCGGCGTCTTTGCGCTTGCGCACGGAACCGCGCGGCAATAGTGCGCGCACGTTGTCCGGCGGCAGCCAGCCCGTGATTTTTCGCAGGTCGCCTGCGGCGGCGCGTAGGAGCGGCGCGACAAGCCGGCGATCTTTTTCGCCGGCAAATCCGAACTCGTCGAGCACGTATGCATCATGCAGCGGTTCGCGCTGGCCGAAAACGTAGCCGGCAATTCCGCGTCCGCGGCGCACGACTAAATGCACTGCCTGTCCGCTCGTGTGTTCCGAACCGTGCTGGATGCGCGTTTGCAGCCACTTCCAAAACGCGGGCCCGCGCTCGAAGCCCCAGTCGCGCTGCGATTGGGTGGCGTCGAAGCAGCGCCTGATGGCCGGCCAATCTTTTTGCGTCATGGGGGCGACATCGATGCGCGTCTGCGAAAGCGCATCGGCGCGAAATGAGATCAGCCGCGAGGGGAGTTCGACGAATCCGAGCGCCTTGTAAAACTGTGGATGAATATCCGAGAAGAGGTACGCGAAATCGAAGCGCTGGGATTTTGCCTTATCCAGCGCCATGGCAAGCATCGCGCTCGCATAGCCGCGGCCCCGCTCCTCCGGCGGCGTGAAAACGGCTCCGATGCCGATCGATGCGAGTCTATTCGAGCCCAACCACGCGATCCGTTCGTAGCGTTTGAACGAAGTGACGATGGTTTTTCCCGAACGCAATCCGAGCGTCTGGTAGTGCCGCTTGCCATAATCCGTGCGCGCGAGCTGCAGCGTCTGCGCGACGTAGGCATCAAACGTTCGGCCGTTCGCCCAGAACGGCGCCGTCAAAGGCAGCACGAGCTTCGCGTACTCCTCGGCGGGTATCGGGGTCAGCGTATCGGTCATCTTGCAGAGCGAACGGAGCCGGTGGCGCGCCACTTATCGGACACGTCGACTACGCCCGGGATGCGCGCGGCTTGCAACTCGGCCAAGAATTCCGGAGCCGCGACGCCTCGCGTCGCTTTTTCATGCGCGGTGATCAGTGCCGAGCATTTTGCGCGCCGCAATGCATAGACGAATGCCCGCCGCTCTTCGCGATTGTAACGCTCGCGCGTTTTGCTTCGGAACATGTAATACGTAAACTTTGCCGTGCGCGCCGCTCGCGCTTCGCCGACGTTTTCTTTGGCAATCATGCCTTGGCTGGGGCTGTAAAGGAACGCGTCGGGCACGTAGTAGCGCGGGAATGCGCCGGCCCGGACGTTCGGCAAGATGACGTGGTCGAACTCGCGTCCGGCCGCAGCGTCGATGCTCAAAATGCGAACCGTGTCGCCGCCTTCGATCGTTTCGCACGATTCGAACTCGCTAGACAATCGCTCTTCGGCATAGGTCAAGAATTCCGCAAGCGACGCGTCCGGATGATCGGAAGCGAAAGCTTCGATGCGATCGTACAGACGGCGCAGCGTCAATTGCTGATAGCCCGCGCGGGCAGATCCGGTTGGGCCTTTTCGCGCGAGGCTTTGACCCCAGACAAGCCGCGCGAATTCGGGGAGCGGACGCACGCGCAGCGCGTTCAGCCACTCTTTTCGAAGTTCGCGCAGCCGCATCAGCCGGTCGCGCGCCAGATCCGGCAGCGCTCCGTCTCGATCTCCACGCAGCACGTTCCATCCCAGGCGCACGTCGCGCATCGGATCCCAGCGCGGAGCGTGCGGCCCCGTTTCGGGCAGCGCCTCTTCGGTGAAGAGCAGCGTTTGCGAGTCCTCCGGTTCGGCGCATAAAGCCGCAAGCGTTGAATCTGCAAATGCGAGTGCCGGTGCCGAAAGCACGCGCAGCAAATAGTCGTGGCGGAACGGGTCGTGCACGAACCAAAGAATCGCTAGGGCATCGATAGCTTCCGGCTCCGCGAAGATGTTGAGGTCACCGGCTATTTGCGCGGCAATATTCCGATCGAGCAACGCGTCGCAATAGCTGCGCACGTTTGAAACGGAACGGAACAGTAGGGCGATCTCGCCCGGCTTCGTCCCGCCGGCCAAAAGCGCCGCCACATGCTCGGATACGAACTGCGCTTCGGCTTTCTTGGTCGTCGCGCGGAAGAGCGTGAGGCCGACTTGCGGATCGGTGCTGACCGGCGGAGAGCCGTGCGCTCCCAAGAGGTGCCGGCACGCTACGTCGACCGCGAACGGGCTGCGGCGCTGCTCGGTCAAATCGACGCGTTCGCCGGGCAGGGCGAGCACCCGGTCCGGACGCGCGCCGCGGAACGTCGAGGTCGCCGAAGCCTCGTCGATCGCAAAACAAACGCCGTCGGCATTTTCTCCGTAGATGGCCTGCAACAGCTGCAGTTGCGCAAGCGTCAATCCTTGCGCGTCGTCGACGAACGCAGCGGGGTAACGTTCGCGCACCTCGGCGGCGAGGGCAGGCAGGTCGCGCAGCGACTTTACGGCTTCGGCGATCGCGTCGCGAGGACTCAGGCAGCCGCGCTTGACCGGATGATCCAAATAAGACCGGTAAAGTTTAGCCAAGATCTTCGCGAGGTCGACTTCGCGCCGGTACTGGCGCTGGAGCTCGGCGCTGTCGACGTTGAGCGAGTCCTGGTGTGTCTCTTTCGTGTAGTACAGGAGATCGGGGTGCGCGAAATTCGGAGGTTGCGCGTAAAACGCGGTTGCGCCGCGTAGAGCGCTCTCCAAAAACTGTTCGGGTGAAACGAGCGCATCGCGAAATTTGCAGAACAAAAGAAAAGCCGCATCCAAGAAACGCTGCGGCGCACGCAAACCCGGCACTTCGGGGTCGACCGTCGCTTCCATAAACTCAGTCCACTCGAGCGAAAGCAGCGGCTGCGCCGATTCCTCGAACAGTAAGGCCGCCTGCACATCGTCGATGAGCTCCGGGCGGGGACCATCACCGGCTTTGCTTATGAGTATCTCCAACGCGAGTTCGTCCAGCGCCCGGACTTCGATCGATTCGCCGCTGCAGAGCCTGCGCGCGACTTCGAGCGAAGCTGCCGACGGCGCGGTCAAGAGTACTCCGGCTGTTTGCGCCGCTTCCTTTGCGCGCCGCGCGAGCTCGGTCGTTTTCCCGGTTCCGGCCGCGCCGGTAATGAAGCGGCTCATCGTCCGAACCGCTGGTCCGGCGGATAGGGACGGCCGGCGCAGGCGATCGCATAGGAGCAGTACGTGCATGCCGACGGATCCGTCGTGACGGGAAACGCAGCCGTGGTGCCGGCGGTAAGCTCCGCGCAGATGTCGATCATCCGCTCGCGCGCACGCTCGAGCTCGCTCAGCGGGATCACGCCGGTCGCGCTTTGCGAGCGGCCGATCTCCGACGGCACCGGCACGACTTCGAGGACGATCGGCTGTACGTCGAGCAGCGCATCTTTCAGCGGAAGCAGCGCCAGTTTCCAAACTTTGTCGCCTTCGGCGGTTCGCGCCCAGTAATAAAACGGCAGTTGGAAATCTTTGAACTGACGGATCTTTTCGCGGTACTCGGCCGCGCTCGTAGCGATCGTTCCCGTCTTATAGTCGATCACCGCAACCGCTCCCGTCTTGTCGTCGCGGTCGAGCCGGTCGATGTAGCCGATGAACTCATAGCCTTCCATCTCCAGCTCGGCTGAAAGCTCGCAGCCGACGACGGTAAAAGAGGCGCGTTTGGCCTCAGCGAGCAGCCACTCGACGTATTTTTTTGCAGTGCGCTGCGCGCGGCGGCGCTGCAATTCGTACTCCACGGGCGTTTCGAAGTTGTTGCGGTGCCGGTCGAAGGCCGAATTGACCAAGCCTTCCAGTTTGAGCGAAAGCTCGGCGGGCTCAGCGTCGCCGGGGCGCGGAAATTCGCCATGCAACGCTTCGAGGGCGGCGTGAAATGCGGTGCCATAAAACGAGGCGGACGATCCTTTGTCCTCGACGGCGCCGCACATATACCGGTAGAACCATTTTCGCGGACACTCGACGTAAGCGTTGAGCTGCGATGCCGAAAAACGCGGGCGCGCAGCGCGCATTCCAAGACGGGGTTCGGGAACGGCCGGCTCGCAAAGTTTCAGTTCGCCGCGCTCCACCGCAACCGGCGGTACGTCCGCTTCGAGTTGAAAACGGCGCACGATTTCATTCCGCGCGGTCTCGCCGTCCCCGATTTTCTCGAGTTCGCGCAGCGACGCGGCGAACGGCGCGAGTGAGCGCTCTTGCGCGACGCGATCGAGCAGTCCGCCCTCGCTCGCCGAGAGCGCCGCGTATGCGGCTCCGAGTTCTTGTGGGACGCCGGAGAACGGGGATCGCAGCATTCGCACCGCGTGGCGTTCGTCCGGCCTTCGCGTCCACGCTAAAGCCGCCGTTAGAAAAGCACGCTGCTCGGCAGACTGCACGATGCTCTCTTTGAAGCTCACGAAGGCGACCCTGCTCGCAGCGTATAACCGCGCGTCATGCGGCGAATCATCATCGGCGTCAGCGGAGCCAGCGGAAGCGCGTTTGCGTCCCGCGCGCTTGAGGCGTTGCGTGATGCTCCCGGCATCGAGTCGCATTTAGTGGTCAGCCGGCAGGCTGCGCGTACGATTGAACTGGAGACCAAGAAGACCGTTAAAGATTTTGAGGCGCTAGCCGACGTCTCGTACGATCACGACGATCTGGCTGCGGCGATTTCCAGCGGTTCGTTCATCACCGAAGGCATGCTCGTCATTCCGTGTTCGATCGGAAGCGCCGGCGCAATCGCCCATTCGCTCAATGCAAATCTGCTCGTGCGGGCGGCCGACGTATGCTTAAAAGAAAGGCGAAAGTTGGTGCTGATCGTGCGTGAGACGCCGCTGCATTTGGGCCACCTGCGCACGCTGACGCAACTGGCAGAGATCGGGGCAGTCATCATGCCGCCGATGCCGGCGCTCTACGCCAAACCGAAGTCGATCGACGACATCGTCGCACACACGGTCGGAAAAGCGCTCGACCAATTCGGCATCGAGCACAAACTTTTCGAGCGCTGGTCCTAACGGGCGAGTTTTTCGGCGAGCGCGATGTCGCTCGGCCGGTCGACGTTTATTCCGATTTCGGCGTACGGCGAGACGACCGCGCGGACGGGCGCTCCGATCACATAGGACGCTCGCGCCTCGGCTTGCGCAATGGTCAATCGCCGCAGCGCGTATCGCCACAGAATTCGCCAGCCGAAAAGCGACGCGAGTTTGAGTGGGTTCTTGCGCGCCTCTCCCAGTCTTTCGATCACGCGTTCGAGCGCAGGCCAAACGCGCGGCTTCATGGTGATGAAGCCCGTGCCGCAATAGTCTCCGTCGCGCAGGTGCGCCCACGTGTGCGGCGCTTCCGGAAATGCGGCGAGATGCACCGTTTTTTCGAGGCAGCCGTACGTGAGGTCGGCGTTCGCGGCCGTGGCGCGCGCGATGTAGTCGTCGATCGCTCGCGGAGTGAGCACAGGTAAATCCGAGGCGCTGACCAAGAGGTCGGCGTTCGGGTTGCTTTCCGCAAGCCCGCTGCGCAAGCTGTCGCGAATGCGCACGCCATCCGGGCGCGCTTCATCCGCTAACGCAAGCGCGGGCGAGCCGTGCGACGCCGGCGGAGCGACGACCACGATGCGTCCGACACTTTTGGAATCTCGCAGCGCGCGCAGCGTGCGTTCCACCAGCGTCGCGCCGTTGATTTCAACAAAGGCCTTGTTCGGCGCGCCGGGCGTATGAGCGGCGAGTTCGTCGTGCGGTCCGCCCGCGAGGACTATCGCGTCCATGCCGAGCCGCTCCGGAAGGCGCATGCAAAGATCTCGAACTCAGGCACGGCGGCGATGCGCTCGGCGAGTTTGTCGCGTTCTGCGGCCGTCGGCGCCAGCGCATAGACCGCCGAACCAGAACCGCTCAACATCGGTTTGCGCGCGCCGGCTTTGCGCAGCATTTCGATCGCCTGCGCAATTTCGGCAGTGGAAGAGACGGCGTCCAGAAAATCGTTTTGCTGCAACTCGATCACGCGATCGAAGTCCCCGCGCTGAAGCGCCTCGCCCAAACTCAGACTTGCCGACGCATTCCGGGGGCGCGAACCGCGATCGCCTTCGTCGAGCGCCGTGTAGGCATCGCGCGTTGAAACTGAAACCGGCGGCTTCACGATCACGGCATGCCAATCTGGTGCCTTTCCAAGCGCCGTCACGCGTTCGCCCGTGCCTTCAACGAGTGCCGCCGTTTCGACCAAGAAAAACGGCACGTCCGATCCCAATTCCAAGGCGGCTTGCAGATAATCGATCTGCGGGACGCTTCCAAAAACTCCGCGCTGGGCCGCGAGCAGAATCGCCGCGGCGTCGCTCGACCCGCCGCCAAGGCCGGCTTGCACCGGGATGTTTTTGCGCAGTGCGATCTTCGCGCCCGCAGGCAGATCCAGAGCGCGATATGCGCGTTCGACCAGGTTGTCGTTTTGCAAGCCCGGATCGTCGCAGAGAAATTGCAACTCCTGGCCGCCGGCAGAGATCTGGAGTTCGTCGCAAAGATCGACCGGCACCATCACGCTACGGATGCCGTGGAGACCACCCGCCACCCGGCCGAGCACTTCGAGCGAAAGATTTAATTTCGCCGGGGCCTGCAACGTAACGCTTGCCTTCATCTTTTGGTCAAGCTCTTGTTCTCGAATTCGCTCATCCCCTGGTCCGGGTTGCGGCGGGACATCGTCTAGCGAGGTCGTAGTCCACCGCCAATGCGGGCGAGCTACGACGCACAGCACAACGAATTTTGCGCCTACGTCTTGCCGGAAGCCCAGACGCCCTACGGGCTTTTGCTTGGAAATTTCAAGACATACGCGCAATCGACCGCAAAGGGCGGCGTCCGGGGATTGTGGGATGCCGACACCGATCAGATCATCTTCGGCACGCACCAGGTCGCTTACCGGCTGCGCGAGCTGAAGCAGACGATTTTTCCGCATCAAATCACGCGCGAGTTCACCTTTCTTCCTTACGCGCAAATTTCGGAGTTCACGCTGGCCGATCGCCTGCACGTGACCGAAGCCTTTTACGTCCCGCACGGACCGCAGCACGAATGCGCGGTCAGTTTCGTCGTCGACATAACGCTCTACAATCCGGGCGGAACGCCGGTCGAAGTGGCAGCCTTTCCTTGGGCGCTGCTGGTCGGCCAGCGCTTTTACGGGGAACCGGAACACGAAGTGCACGCGTCGGTCGAAGGCGATTACATCTGTTCGAAAAACCAGCAGAGCGGCGCCGAGCGCTGGTGGGGCGCGTCGCGTTCGCCGCACGCGTCGGTTGTCGGCGTCCGCGAACAGGTCATGCTCCACAGCATGCGCGTCGGTTCGCTCAAACCGGACGAGCATTTGGAAGAAGTGACGCCGCAGCTTGCCGAGTGCGTCAGCCGGCGCATCTTCGGCGCGTTCGAGTATCGGATTACCGTGCCGCCCGGCTCGCGTGAAGCGCTGAGACTGGCAGTCGTCTTTCACAAGGACGGCCGCGAAAAATCACGTCCCGTTCTCGAGCAGCTGCTTCACGATCCGAAGGCACTGCACGAAACGCAGCGCTATTTTGCCGTCAAATTGCGCGACGCGCGATTTATTTGCCCGTCGCCGGCGATTAGCCGCGCGGTCGTGTGGGCCCGCGCCAATATGCTGCGAGTCATCAAGAGCTATCCGAACGGCTGGGGCTCGACGAACTCGCCGCCGTCCGATATTCTTGTTTCGCGCGACACGTCGTGGTTCGTCCACGGCTTCGACTATTTCTTACCGCAGTTCAGCCGCGACGCGATCGAAGTCTTCAACAAATTTGCCGACGAAAGCGGCGAGATGATCGAGTACGTGCGCGGCGTCAGCGGCTTCAAGACATCGTACGACCTCAACATTAACGACGACACCCCGCTGCACCTGATCGCAATGCTGCACCATTACAATGCGACGCTTGATGATCAGTGGGTCCGGGAGTGGTTTCCGCTGATCTGTAAGATCGCGGATTACATGCTGACCCAGCGCGACAAAAACGGCTTGATTTTTTGCCGTGCCGGCGGCGTCGATATGTTCGGTATCAGTTCCTGGCGCAACATCATCCCGTACTATACGCTCGACGGGGCCGTCACCGAAATCAACGCCGAAGCGGTCTTCGCGCTTGACGCCGCTGCGATGCTTTCGGCCGTCGTCGGCGACAACGAGCGTTGGAGCAAGTATTCGCAAGAGTCGCAAGCGCTGCGGCAGGCCGTGATGCAGTATCTTTACAACGACGACACGGCCGCATTTGTTTTAAACTACGACCAGCAGCAGAACTACCAAGACAACTTTACCGCCGATGAAATCTTCCCGGTGCTCTTTAACGTAGCCGACGCAGGTCAGCGCCGTCAGATATTAGATCGCTTGTGCGAGGCCGATTTCGAAACGCCCGTCGGCATTCGCACGATTTCGACAGCCGACGCCTGGTATTTTCCGTCGCACGGTTTTGGATTGCTCGGCGGTGTGTGGCCCGATTTGACGCTGTGGTTTGCGGTTGCGCTGGCGCACAACGGCTCGCCCGATGCGGCGGTCAAATGGCTGGAAGCGATTTACGACACGATGGAAGCGGGCGCTGTGCGCAATACGGTTCCGGGCGAGTTCTGCGAATGGTTTGACGGCGGTTCGCTGACCAACCGCGGCATGTATCTCTCGCCTTGGACCAGCGCCAAATATTTGTGGGCGATTGCGGAAACGATCGGCGGCCTCAACGGATACCGCACAAGTGGACGGCCGCACTTGGTCCCGCAGCGCGTGAAGACCTGGCAATGGTCGGCCGCGGCGCGCGTCCAGTGGGGTGGAAAAAGTTGCACCTACGTGATCGATTTCAACCGCAATCACATCTATGCCGACATGCACGAACTCTCCGCGGAAGAACCGTTCGTTTGCCTCTATGCCGGGCGCGATGTGAGCCTTGAGGTAACGACGTCGCCGGTTGAAGTGGCTGCGGTCGCGTTTGAAGACGATGAAGGCGCGGTACGCGTTTTTCTCTGCAACTTGCAAGATCAGGCGCGTCACGTTTCGGTGGAATTCCGCGGGTTTACCGAACGCGTGGCGCTCGAAGCCGGGGAGCTGCACGAACTTCACCTGCTCGGCAAGCCTGCCGACCGGAAAGCTCGCGCCGCCGCACGCGACGTCGCGCCGCAGGCGCTGCAGCATGTATAATCGTCCGATGGATCCGTCCAAGCGGTTCGCAACCATCGTCATGGCGCTGGGCATCGTCGTGCTGGTTTCGGCGATCGCTATTGGCGAACGCGCCGGCGATCGCGCGATCGGCCAAGTGACCGAAAAACGCTTGGAAAGCATCGCGCCCATTACCGTCGCGCCGGCGGCGCCCGATGCCACGGTGGCGCCCTACGGACCCGACTGGAAGCGCACCGACGTTATGGCTGCCGCACCCGATCCCGGCTTCCCCGACCCGCGCGTGCCGCCCGCGCAACCGCCTCCGCCGACGCCCATTCCGCGGTTTACACCGCCGCCGTTTGTCGCGCCAACGAACGTTCCGGCGCCGAAGGCCACGCCGAACCTCAGCATACCGATCTGGCGGCGCAACCAGCCGTTGCCGACCACCGCGCCTTCGGCCACCACTGCGCCCGCGACGCCGGCCAGCTCCCCGCAACCGGAGCAAACCACTCGGCCTTAGAAGGTATATCAAGGGAGCTTTTATGGCCGAAACCGGCACCACCACAGTTAAACGCGGACTAGCCCAAATGCTCAAAGGCGGCGTCATCATGGACGTCGTCACACCCGAACACGCCGTTATCGCTCAAGAAGCCGGCGCGGTGGCAGTGATGGCGCTGGAACGGATTCCGGCCGATATTCGCGCTGCCGGCGGCGTCGCGCGGATGAGCAATCTGGAACTCGTGCGTTCAATCATGGATGCCGTGACGATTCCGGTTATGGCCAAATGCCGCATCGGGCACTTCGCCGAAGCACAAGCGCTGCAGCAGCTCGGAATCGATTTCATCGACGAGTCCGAAGTGCTTACTCCCGCCGACGAACAGTACCACGTCGACAAAACGCCGTTCACGACGCCATTCGTCTGCGGCGCGCGCAATTTGGGCGAAGCGCTTCGCCGAATCAACGAAGGCGCCGCGATGATCCGCAGCAAGGGCGAAGCCGGCAGCGGTAATATCGTCGAAGCCGTGCGTCATATGCGCGCGATCACCGAGTCGATCAAAGAGCTCGCGGATGCCAAGGATTTAAAGGCGCACGCGCGCGAGATGCGCGTGCCGCTGAAGCTGGTGAAAGAAGTGGCCGAGGCCGGGAAACTTCCCGTCGTGCTGTTCTGCGCGGGCGGCATTTCCACACCGGCCGACGCGTCGCTCATGATGCAGCTCGGCGCCGAAGGCACCTTCGTCGGGAGCGGTATCTTCAAATCCAACAATCCGCGCGCGTTCGCAAAAGCAATCGTCGATGCGACGACGCATTTCGCCGATCCAAAAGTGATCGTCGAGGCGAGCTTGTCGTTGGGTAAAGACAGCCGCGCGATGGAAGGACTCGACTTGCGCAAGATCCCGGAGTCGGAGCTGCTCGCTCCCCGTGGGAACTAACGCCGAAACGATAGGCGTCCTTGCGCTGCAAGGCGATGTGGTCGAGCATCTGAGCGCGCTGGAAGAGTCCGGCGTTCAAGCATTACCGGTAAAATCCAAAGAAGACCTCGACCGCGTTGACGGCCTGATTATTCCGGGCGGCGAGTCAACCACGGTGATGAAGCTCCTCGATCGTTTCGAACTTGCCGAACCGGTGACTGCGCGAACGCGCGAAGGCATGCCGCTTTGGGGCACGTGCATGGGCATGATCGTCGTTGCGCGCGATGTCATCGGCACGCCGCAGCGGACGCTTGGGTTGATGGACATCTCCGTGCGCCGCAATGCCTTCGGGCGGCAAAACGAATCGGCCGAAATATCGCTTCCGATTCCAGCCCTGACCGGCAAGGATTTCCCGGCGATTTTCATTCGCGCGCCGTGGGTCGAGCGCGCTGGGCGCGCCGTTGAAGTGCTCGCGGAGCGCGACGGCCGCGCGGTTATGGTACGCCAAGAAAACATGCTGGCTACGTCGTTCCATCCCGAACTCAGCCGAGACCGCCGCGTGCACGAGTATTTCATGAAGATGGTACGCGACGCGCTTGTAGGGAAGCGCCGCAAAATCGCTTAAGTCTGGGTAGGCTATGGAGACGCACGCGCCGTCGCAAATTCCCTCGATTGAGGAGTTAATTACTGATGCCGTTGCCCGGCTGACGCTAACCGCGCACGTCTTTCTCTCCGATGAGGAAGGGAAGCAGGCCGACTTGGCCTCGGCGGAAATTGCGATCGACGTCGCCGGGGCCGCTTTCGAACGGGTCAAAGAACGCCTGAAGCCGGAAGAACGGTTGGCCATCACACAGTTGTTGACCGAAACACGCATGACGTATGTGAAGAAACGGGGCCTGTGACCGACGTACTGGTGCTGAACTTCACCTATGAAGCGCTGAACATTACCAGCTTTCAGCGCGCGGTGAAGCTGTTGTTTGCGGGCAAGGCCGAGCTCTTGCACGGCCGCGAGCGCATCATTTCGTCGACGTCGTTCGAAATGCGGATGCCGTCGGTCATTCGCATGCTCTACTACATCCGCCGGCCGATGCAAAAGGTCGCGCTGACGAAGAAGAACATTCTCATTCGCGACGACCACTCGTGCCAGTACTGCGGTGTGCGCGGCGACCGCCTCATGACCGTGGACCACGTCATCCCGCGAAGCAAAGGCGGCCCCTCGACGTGGGAAAATCTGGTCTGCGCCTGCATGCGCTGCAACAACCGCAAGAACAACCGCTCGCCCCACGACGCCAACATGTCGCTCAAACGAAAGCCGCGGCAGCCAAAGTACATTCCGTGGATCCAAATCAAACGGAACACGTTGCCCGACGAGTGGGGCAAATTTCTGTTCCTCTATAACGTTTCGATCGACGAGCGAATCGAAGCGTAGCTCCGTGGGCCGGATACTCTCCGCGGCTGTTGCAGCAGCCGTTGTGTTATGCGCGTCCGGCTGCGTGCATGCGCGGTGGCCGGCCAAAGTGCTTGGAGACGGCGTGCCTATCGCTTCGAAACCGATAGATGCGACGATAACCCAGCTGCGCGCGATACCCCGTCCGCCCGGCGTCGACAGCTTTAACGCAGCGCGAGTGCTGCAAGAGCGTCAAGTCTATCGAGTGCGCGCGGTGCTCTTGCGCTTTTCGCTGGCTCCCGACGGCGATGTTCATTTGGCCATCGGCGAACTATCCGATCCGGTTGCGACCATGATCGCAGAGATTCCCGATCCCGATCGCATGACCGGCGCGCCCGCGCGGTATCGCGATCAAGTTGCACGAACGCGCCGGGACTTCATCGCCACTTTCGGCGCGCCGGCGCTGGACGTGTGGCGCCCGGTGCGGCGCCAAGTCGTGCTTACCGGTCCGCTTTTTTTCGATTACCTCGCCGGGCCGGCCGGCGGTCAAGCGGGCGTCGCGCCTAACGACGTAGAGATTCACCCGGTTCTCACCATCACTCCGGCAGGGAAAATGTCACATTCTTTGCATTAGGGTGAGTGAAATGATGCTTTCAAGTGTTGCGCTACGTATGGCCGCCTGGCTCATTTCGCACCACAGCGCCACGGCAAAGGGACAACCGCAGATCTAACTCTGCCTTTTTGTTTCTCCTCGCTCTCCAATGAGGGAGTATAGCCGTGGACCAATCTAAGACTCCGTACTTTCAAGCTTTGCTCGACTATGTCGACGCGGGCGTCATTCCGTTCCATACCCCGGGCCATAAACAGGGCATCGGCATGGACTTGGCGTTCCGCGAATTCGTCGGCGACAACTTTTGCGCGATCGATCTCACGCCGATGCCGGGCATTGACGACCTGCTTCAGCCGACGGAGTCGCTGCTCGAAGCGCAGCAGCTGGCGGCAGAGGCGTACGGCGCCGACCACAGCTATTTTCTGATCAACGGCTCGACCAGCGGCAACCAGTGCATGATGATGGCTGCGCTGAATCCGGGCGACAAGCTTGCCGTGCCACGCAACGCGCACAAATCGATGTTGGGCGGGCTGGTCATGAGCGGCGTCGAGCCGATCTACATGCAGCCGGTCATCGACGAAGCTCTGCACATGGACCACTGCGTCACGCCGGAGATCGTGGCAGAGACGCTCGAAAAACACCCTGAGGTCAAAGCCGTTTACGTCGTAACGCCGACCTACTACGGCGTTGCCGCCGACATCAAAAGTATCGTCAAGGTCGCGCGCGCCGCCGGGAAACTGGTGCTCGTGGACGAGGCCTGGGGTCCCCACTTTCACTTCCACCCGCTGCTGCCGATCTCGGCGACGGCGGCTAAGGCTGACCTCGTTATCAACTCGACGCACAAAATGCTTTCCGCATTCTCTCAGTGCGCGATGCTGCATGAAATCGGACCGCGGATCCGCATCGACCGGCTCGAAGGCGTGCTCAAGATGTTTCTTTCGACCTCTCCCAATCTGCCGATGGTTGCGTCACTCGACGTGGCCCGCAAACAGATGGCGATGGACGGCTTCGAATTGCTTTCACGCACGATCGGCTTGGCGCAGGAGACGCGCAAGAAACTGAACGCCATCCCCGGCGTCTACTGCTTCGGCGAGGAGCTCAAAGGGCGGCCCGGCGTCTTCGATCTCGACCCGACCAAGGTCACGATTACGGTTAAAGACCTCGGCTACACGGGATATGAGGCCTCGGCGATTCTGCGCCGCCGGTACAACGTGCAAGTCGAGCTGGCCGATCTCTTTAACGTCGTCGCGCTTTTTACGATTGGCACATCGCAAGAGGCTGCAGACCGTCTCGTTCAGGGCGTAGCAGAATTGGCGCGCGAGGATCGCCCGGTCGATATTTTCTCGCCGTCAGGTATCTTGGAACGACGGTTAAAGACCGGCAGCTACAAGCTGCCGGCGATTCCACCCATGCGCATGCTGCCGCGCGACGCATTCCTGGCGCCGACCGAGCCGGTGCGTTTCAAGCAGAGTAAGGGCCGGATATGCGCCGAGACAATCTCACCCTATCCGCCGGGGATACCGGTGATCGCGCCCGGAGAAGAAGTGACCGACGAGATTATCGACTACTTGTCGCTCGAGATCAAGGCCGGAGTCCGCATGCAAGGTCCGTTCGATCGCGAGCTGAAGCGGATCCGCGTTGTCAAGGAATAGTGAAGGAGAAGCCTATGCCGACGGTCGCCGTAAATGGAACCAGCCTGTACTATGAGTCGAGCGGATCGGGTACGCCGTTGCTGTTTATTCACGGAACGGGCGGAAGCGCGGCGATGTGGGAGCCCATGATCTCGCGTCTGTCCCCGGATTTTCGTTGCATCAGCTACGACCGGCGCGGGAACGCGCGCAGCTCCGCGGGACAGGACACGAATGGCGGAATTGAGGACGACGCACAGGACGCGTCCGCACTCATACGGGCGCTGGACGTAGGGGCTTGTCACATTGTCGCGCTCAGTTGGGGCGCCGCAGTTGCGGTTGAGGTGGCACGCCGGCAAGATCATCTCGTTAAGGGCATGGTGCTCGGCGAACCCACCATCTTCAGTCTGGCCGAATCAGACGCTCGCGCGCTTCTTGCGACGATGCAGCCAAAAATCGAGGAGGCGGTCACAGCCGGCGGGCCACGTTCAGCGGTGGACGCTTTTTATAACGAGGCTTGCGGTTCATATTGGAGTCTGCTCAGCGAACAGCAGCGCGAGCCGTTTCGTGCTAATGCAAACGGAATGTTTCGTGATTTGCAAGCCCCCGAATACGGGTTATCCGCCACCGACTTGGAAGTGATAAACATTCCGTGTTTGCTGCTCGTTGGCACTCATGCCCTAAAATTGCACCGAGAAGTCGTAGCAACCATGAGCGGCCATCTGCCGAATTCGCGGGTCGTGCCGGTTGAAAATTCCGGACACGTTGTTTTTGGCGAGCAGCCGGATGCGTGCGCAGCGGCCGTGAAGGCCTTTGTGCCGGCCGTGTAAAAAATACACCAAACGGAATTCTTAGTGAGGATTGGTGTTGGCCATTAAAGCCGAATCCATGGCTCCTAACTGGGAGCTGACGCAACTCCTCGACATTTTCCCACTCCCGATACGGCAATCGCTCGTCCGGCTGCCCAACCTCGAGGATATGATCGAGGTTGTACTCGACCTCGGGCGTCCACCGGAAGCGCGCTTCGAAAACGACTTCGTCTATCTCTCGGAGACGCCGGTCTCGGCCGAAGATATCGCGCAGGTCAGCTCGCGCCTCTCGGCATTCGGAGCCGACAATCGCGCGGGCATCGAACAAACGCTGCACCGCATCAGCGCGATCCGCAACCGGACTGGAAAAATCGTCGGCCTGACATGCCGCGTCGGCCGCGCGGTCTACGGCACGATCGACATCATCCTCGATATTTTGCGCAGCGGTAAATCGATTTGCTTATTAGGACGCCCCGGTGTGGGCAAAACGACGATGCTCCGCGAGTGCGCGCGCATGCTATCCGAAGATCGCAAGCGCGTGGTGATCGTCGATACTTCCAATGAAATCGCCGGTGACAGCGACATTCCGCATCCGGGAATCGGCACGGCGCGCCGCATGCAAGTGACCGATCCGGCGCTGCAGCACGGCGTTATGATCGAAGCGGTTGAAAACCACATGCCGCAAGTTATCGTCATCGACGAAATCGGAACGGCAGCCGAGGCTGAAGCCGCGCGCACCATCGCCGAGCGCGGCGTGGTGCTGATCGGAACCGCGCACGGCCAGACGCTGGAAAATCTGCTGATGAATCCGACGCTAGCGGACCTGATGGGCGGTATCGGCGCGGTCACGCTTTCTGACGAAGAAGCGCGGCGGCGCGGAACGCGCAAGACGGTGCTCGAGCGCAAGGCGCCCCCGACCTTCGACGTGGTCGTGGAGATTCACGATCGCGACCGCCTCGCGATTCACAAAAATGTCGGCGAAGTCGTCGACGCGCTTCTACGAGGTTACCAGCCGCAGCCGGAGATCCGCCAGCGCACCCCCGCCGGCGTTTCCATAGTGCAGGAAGCCGACACGGAGTCCATGCCGCACATCGCGATGGCGCCCAGCTACGACGTGCCGGAAGAAGACCGCGAAAAGCCGCTGATGATTTTCCCTTACGGCGTCTCGCGCAACAAGATCGAGCGCGCCGTCCACAACCTGCGCGTCAACGCATCCATCGCGCGCAAGTGGGACGACGCCGATGTGGTGCTGACGTTAAAAGCCTTAGAGCGTAAAGAGCAACCGCGGCTCAAACAGATCGCCTCGGAAAACATTCCGATCTACGCGATCAAGACCAACACGACCACTCAGATTCAAAGCTGCCTCAAAGACGTTTTCAATCTGCCCTCGCTCGACAACGAAGAGATTGCGCTGCGGGAAGCCGAGGAAGCCGTCTACCAGGTCCTTCTCGACAGCCAGGCCATCGAGCTTTCGCCGCAGACCTCGTATCTGCGCCGGATGCAGCACCAAGTCGCTGAGAAGTACCGCCTGCAGTCGCGCAGCACGGGTCTCGAGCCGAATCGAAGGGTGCGGATATTTAAAGCCTAAGTACACCGCATGCGAAAAATCGTTTATCTTGCGAGTATTTTGGTGTTGCTCGGGGCCGCGCCCAAACCGGCGAAAACGTCGCTTGGAACCTTCGTGCGGTCGATTCTGCCGATGGCGGCTCAGAATTTCGCGCCGATGCGCGGCTCCAAGTACGACTCCGATACGTATTACGTCGAGTACAAACCGTTGAAAAAACCGGGGATGTGCGCGGCGTGCAAGATCTACGATCAATACGCCCGCGGAAAATATCCCGAGAACTGGTATGTCAACGACCGATGGAATACGACATGGACGATGCCGAAGACCGAAGCCTACATCAGGGCGCAGTTGGGTCCGGTGCTTTCCGCGTTCTCGCTCCATCGCACGGTGAGCTATTCCTATCCGACCCTTACTTGGCGCAATCCGGCCAACGCCGAGTGGGTCGTGATCAACGTCTATAAGGATTCTTTCATCGTTCAAGTAGGGCGAGATCTCGCCAAGCCGGTGCACGTGCTGAATCCGCCGAGCAAAACCCAGCTGCAGCAGCTGACCAGTGGCGTTTCGAACCTGATGCGATTGGCGCTACCCGATGCCGTGAATAATTTTGCCGCGCTGCGCGCGCCCGGGAAGAAGAAAGACATTTTGGGTGAGGATAGTTATCCACTGAACGCTTCCTTTGGGTCCATGTTTGGCAAATGCGACATCTCGAACGTGACAAACGGCTACGGCTTCAAGGATTTTCAACCGAAGTGGGTGCTGAACTGCGACACGATTTCGATGGCGGGCACGAAAGCCGCGCTGGAAGAACCCGTGCGTGCGGCGGTCTACGCAGCGATCCCGAGCGGATTTACCGCCGTGACCGATGCATCGGCGCTCTTGTTGGACGACTACCGTTGGGATAACAGCGATTCGATGGTCTCGGTCAATATCGGTTCGAACGAGAATAAGGGCGTCGTCAACTTTAATATCTCGATCTTTCACTTCTTGCCGAAGCCGGCGTAGCCGCTGTTTATCTCATTCGAAGGCATCGAAGGCAGCGGCAAAACCACGCTGCTTTCGGCCGTTGAAGCGGAGCTCCGCAAAGAAGGCCGCGACCTGCTCGTGACGCGCGAGCCCGGCGGAACGCCGGCCGGCGACGCCATCCGGCGCGTCTTCATCGAACCGCACTTCGAGCTGAGTGCGATGGCCGAGACGCTGCTCGTGAACGCGTCGCGCGCGCAGCTCGTCACCGACGTCATCCGTCCGGCGCTCGGAGCCGGCACGCTCGTCCTCTGCGATCGTTATGTCGATTCTTCGCTCGCATACCAAGGTTACGGGCGGGAGCAGCGGCTCGCTGCGGTGCGCGCCATTTGCGACGCCGCCACGGGGGGCTTAATGCCCGACCTCACCTTGCTCATCGACGTGCCGTACGAAACTTCGCGCGAGCGGCTGCACCGGCGCGGCAATGTCGACGACCGTCTGGAAAAGATGGAAGAAGCATTTCACCGCCGTGCGCGCGCCGGATTTCTGGAGCTTGCCAAGAGCGATCCGCGAATCGTCGTCATCGACGGCGAGCGCGACGAAGCGCAGGTGTTCCAAGGTGCCATGGAAGCGATCCGGCATGTACTTTGACGTCGTCGGGGCGGAAGGCCCCAAGCGTTTCTTCGGACGACTCACCAAAGAGACGATCGCGCACGCCTATCTTTTTACCGGGCCGCCAGGAGTTGGAAAGAAAACGTTTGCGCGGCGGCTGGCGCAGTCGCTGCTTTGTGAAGCGCCCAAGGAGCACGTGCTCGGATACGACGGAACGTGCACGGCGTGCAAACTCACCGGCAAGGAAGAGACGCGTCACCCCGATCTCTTGGAGAGCGTCGGCGCGCTGAAGATAGGCGAGGCCGACGAGCCGATGGCCTTTCACGAAGCCGACGCAATGACATCGCGCGACCTTGTCCGGCAGCTTTCGCTGCAGTCGTATTCGGGCGGGTTCCGCATCTTCGTGTTGGGCGATATCGATTTTGCCTCGCCGGCCGCCGCTAACGCGCTGCTAAAATTCTTCGAAGAGCCGCCGCCACGCGTCGTACTCTTGCTGACGACGCCCACGCCCTCGCGGTTGCTTGCCACGATTCGATCGCGGTTGGTCGAAGTGCGTTTTCCATCATTGCGCCAATCCGAAGTCGTCGAAATTCTGCTCGCGAAGGGCTTCGATCAGAAAAAGGCTCAGCTCGGCGCCGCGCTTTCACAAGGTTCGGCGACGCGAGCGCTCGCGGCCCTTTCCGACGACGAGGAACTGCTGCGCGACCAAGTTGCGGATTGGTTTTTCGAGGTCGTAAAGGGGGCAACGCCCGAAGGAGCCTGGGCCTCGCGCGAAACGCTCGACGAAGGGCTGGAGATCGTCAAGACGTTGATGCGCGATTGGATCGCGTTACGCTCTGAAGGCGTCGCAGCCGGCGATGCGCTTGCGGTTGATTACGAACCCAAACTTAAGAAGCTTCCAAAGATCGACGCCGCCTCGGCGATCGGCGCGCTCACGAAAATCGGCGAAGCGCAAAAGCTCGCACGTACGAACGTCTCGCCAGCCCTTGTGAGCGAGTTTGTCCGCATGTCGCTACCAGTACGGGCGAAAAGCTAAATCGCTATACTGCTTTGCGACAACCAGGGCGATGTATCCGAGCGCGATCGCCGTCAGTAATGCGACCGCAATTTCATTGCCGATTTCGTTGAACGGCAGCCATTGGACCGCGTATTGCGTGAGCCCGATCCACACGATGAGACAAACGATGACGAGGATAGCGGTCGCCAGCGGCTGACGCCGCGCGGCTTGTAATGACGCGGAGAGCGACGCGCCGCCCGGGGTTCCGCCGATCGCGGCGGCCGGAATCGCGTAGATGAAAGCCCACAAGGCGAGCGCACCGAGGGCCAATGCGATGTAACTGCTGCCGCTCATCGCGCCGATGTATCGCGCAACCCAAGTCAAGAAGAAAAATCCGATCACGGCAATCAGAATATTCCCGGCCTTGCGCCGGCCGTCGTTCCACGCTGAAGGCAAGCTCGCGCGCTCGTGACGCCATGCATCATCGGCAAAAATCAGCGAGATGCCGAACGCGAAGCCGTACATGATGTTGATGAGCAGCGCGATGATGCCGATGCCCGCGCCGCCGCTTGCCGCAAAAAACCACGTTCCGACGTACATCAAGGCGATCGCGATCAATGCGGCCATCAGCGGCGGAAAGAGCACGCCGAGATTGCGCGCGTAGAGCGGCAGCGCGCGCACGTACATCGCTAGGTCGACGTTGCGCGTCACGCGCGCGCACCTTGCAGCGCCGATTGGCAGGCGCATGTAGCTTTGACGTCGGTTTTCTCGATAATGCGCGCGATCGCGCCCTTCACGCGGGCGTTGTTGCGGTTGAAGACTTCGATGACCTCATGATGCGAGACGGGCGGCCCCTCCAAACCTTCCAAGCCGACGTCGTAATCGGTGATCAGCGAGATGTTGACGTAGCACATCTCAAGTTCGCGCGCGAGATAGCACTCCGGATATTGCGTCATGTTGATGACTTCCCAACCTGCCGAGGCGAACCACTTGGATTCCGAGCGGGTGGAGAATCGCGGTCCCTGCACGACGACAATCGTGCCGCGTTCGTGAGTGTCGATATCCAGCGATTTCAGCGCCTCGATCGCGATCGGCCGCAGCTGCGGACAGTACGGGTCGGCGAAACTGACGTGCGTGGTGATGGGTCCGTCGTAGAACGTGTCGACGCGGCCGGTAGTCCGATCGACCACCTGATCCGCGACGACCATCGAACCCGGCTTGACTTTCTTGGCCAGCGAACCGCAGGCGGTCGGCCCGATAATGCGCGTTACGCCAAGCGCTTTCATCGCCCACATGTTGGCGCGATAATTGATCATATGCGGCGGAATGCGATGGGCCTTGCCGTGGCGCGGCAGAAAGGCGACCTTCTTGCCGGCGATCTCGCCCAGAGCAAAAGCATCGCTCGGTGAACCGTACGGCGTCTCGACCTCGACTTCGCGCGCATTTTCGATCAGCGAATAAAAGCCGGATCCCCCAAAGACGCCGATGTCGGCGCGTTCTTTCGTCTGCATGGCGGGCGCTGTTCTTTAGAAAACTGCCGAGCCCCTCGCTAGCGGTTAAAATCGCTGGGTTTGAGATCTTCGATGAACTTTTTGAACTTCTCGATATCCGCTTCGCCCGTTTTTTCGCTGGAGATCGATTCTTCGAGCACGATTTTGTCGGAGACGTAAATCGGCGCGCTCATGCGCAGCGCAAGCGCGATGCCGTCGGAGGGACGCGTGTCGACTTCTTGCAGCTCGCCGTTCTTTCGCACGACGAGTTTGGCGAAGAACGTGGATTCGCGGATGTCGTGGATGACGACTTGTTCGAGCCGCGCCTCGAGCGTTTCGAATATCGTGCGAATCAAATCGTGCGTGAGCGGGCGCGGAACTTGCGCTCCTTCGAGCGCCAGCGCAATCGCGGTCGCTTCGAACGGACCGATGAGAATTGGAAGGAAACGTTGTCCGTCGACGTCTTTGAGGATGACGACCGGATCGTGCGTGAGCAGATCGATCCCGAGCTTATCGACCTTCATCTGGCGCATGCTGATCCAAACGTACGCGCTCGGAAGCGCTCTGCCTGCCAGGTCGCGGCAGCAGCCCAGCCGAACGGAGCGCCGTTCCATGGCGCTATCCTGCGGTATCGTCGGCTTGCCCAACGTCGGCAAGTCCACAATCTTTAACGCGCTCACGCGGTCCGCGCAGGCGCTGGCTGCCAACTACCCGTTCGCCACGATCGAACCCAATGTCGGCGAGGTGCCGGTGCCCGACGAGCGGCTCGACGCGCTCGCGGAGCTGGAAAAATCCGAGCGGATCGTTCCGGCGACCGTGCGCTTCGTCGACATTGCCGGCTTGGTGCGCGGCGCGAGCTCGGGGCAGGGGCTCGGCAACGCATTCCTGAGCCACATTCGCGAGACCGACGCAATCGCGATGGTCGTCCGATGCTTTCACGACGAGAATGTCGTGCACGTCGAGGGCGGCCCCGATCCGGCCCGCGATATCGAAATCGTCGGCCTCGAACTCGCGCTGGCTGACCTAGCATCCCTGCAGAAACGGGTCGACAAACTCGCGCGGGAGGCTCGCGCTAATCCGAAGATGCGGCCCAAAGTCGCGGCCACCGAGCATTTGATCGCGACGCTCGAACAAGGGCGGCCGGCGCGCTCGTTTCCGGCGGGCTCTGACGAAGCGGAGGTGGCCGCCGAATCGTTTCTGCTGACCGCCAAGCCGCTGCTCTACGTGGCCAACGTCGACGAGGAGCAACTCGCGCAGCCTGGCCCGCTGGTTCAAGCCGTGGAGGCCATTGCGAAGGCGGAGGGCAGCCGCGTCGTCGTCTTGAGCGGCAAGGTCGAGGCCGAACTGGCCGGGCTGACGGACGCCGAGGCCGTGGAATTCCGCCACGAGCTCGGCATCGAGCGCAGCGGTCTGGACCGTCTGGCGGCCAGCGCCTACGACGCGCTCGGCCTGATGACGTTTCTGACCGCCGGCCCCAAGGAGAGCCGCGCCTGGCCCATCGAGCGCGGGACCAAGGCGCCGCAAGCCGCCGGCACCATTCACTCTGACATCGAGCGCGGCTTCATTCGTGCAGAAATCGTAGACTACGCCGACTACGTGCGATACAAAACGATGGACGCGCTGCGGGCCGCGGGCAAGGTGCGCAGCGAGGGTAAGGATTACGTGATGCGAGAAGGCGATGTAGTGAACTTTCGGTTTAACGTGTGAACGCTCCAGTAGTCACCACCGCACGCGATGTTTCTGTCTTCGGCGACGGCATCGCGTATTTCAACGAAGCGGCCGAGCTGCTCCAACTCGAGCGCTCTATGCGCGCGATTCTCACCCACCCTTCGCGCCAAATCATTTTTTCGATTCCGTTCCAGCGCGATTCGGGCGAGTTCGAAGTCTACACCGGTTACCGCGTGCAGTACAATTTCGCGCGCGGACCCGTGAAGGGCGGCATTCGCTACCATCCCGGCGTGACGCTCGACGAAGTGACCGCGCTCGCATTTTGGATGACGTGGAAGTGCGCAGTCGTCGATCTGCCGTTCGGCGGAGCCAAGGGCGGCGTCACGTGCGATCCGTCAAAACTTTCCGACAACGAACTCGAGCGCATCACGCGCCGGTATGCGGCGGAGCTCGTGGAAGTGGTCGGCCCCGACAAAGACGTGCCCGCGCCCGATGTCGGCACCAATTCGAAGACGATGGCATGGTTCATGGACACGTACTCGATGCACATGCGCCAAACGGTCCCGGGCGTCGTGACGGGCAAGCCGCTGGCGATCGGCGGATCGAAGGGACGTGTCGAGGCGACCGGACGCGGCGTCACGATTGTTGCGATGGACGAGATGGAGAACATGAAGCTCAAGCCGTCGCAGGCGAAAGTCATCATACAGGGGTTCGGTAACGTCGGTATGTGGGCCGCGCGCTTGTTCGCGCAGCGCGGTTGCAAAATCGTCGGCATTTCCGACGTCACCGGCGCGTACTACAATCCGAAGGGGATCGATCTCGACAAGGCGATCGAGTTGGCGGAGCAGGATCACAATCTGGCGGCATTCCGCGGCGGCGATAAGATCAGCAATGGCGAGCTTTTGGTAAGCGAGTGCGATGTGCTCGTGCCGGCCGCTTTGGAGCGAGTGCTGACGTCGGAAAATGCGCCGAATATAAAGGCGAAGCTCGTAGTCGAGGGCGCGAACGGCCCGACGACGCCGGATGCCGATCATATTTTGAACCAGCGTGGCATCACGGTTATTCCGGACATTATGGCAAACGCGGGCGGCGTTACCGTTTCATACTTCGAGTGGGTTCAAGACAAGATGGGCTATTTCTGGAAGCTCAACGAAGTCAACGAGCGGCTTGAAGACACGCTCATAACGAATTTCCACGAACTACGGGGAATGAGCAGGCGTCATAAAATTCCGTACCGCACTGCGGCATATATGGTGGCGATTGATCGCGTCGTGCAGTCGTTAAAGCTTCGCGGAGTTTACGCCTAGGATCCGGAACGGAAAACCCTGGTAATAAGTCCGCGACTTCCGGCGACGGCCGAGCGCGCGTTACTGTTCGGCGTACCGATCGACAATGTTACCCGAGCTGCTCACAGCGTAATCTACGTTAGGGCCTATTAACAAGAAAGCTCGCAGCTCCGCTTTGGTCCGAGGCGGTCGGTACCCGGCGAAGAAAAACACTCTGTCTTGTACGGGACCATGGATGAAGGCTACTCGGTAACGCTTTAAGCAGGCAAAGTTTCGCGCGCAATAGCGGACGACAAAATCTTCGCTCGCGACGCGTATCGCGTTTGAAACCTCTCCCGCGAACGCTGCCGCAGCAACGGGCTTTGCTTCAAACATCATGTTCTCGCCAGCCGATCCCATAGACGCGGCGATCAATAATATTGTGCCTATTATCGGACGCATTTTTTATCTCCTAGTGCATCGGGATACAACCTCGACAGAACGCTCGCGCGCATTATCGGTTCGTAAGTGGCCTGCGGGCCTCGTCAAGCTCGGCCGTGGTTCGACATCGCGTTCGCCCCAAGGGCGAACGCGGCTCACCATGACACTTTATTCGTCCCGTCGTCGCTCCGTCGGAAGGCCGGCGGATTGCCACGCTGCGTAGCCACCGTCAAGCGCTTCCGCGTTGTAGCCCTTTTCGCGGAGCGTTTGGGCAACGCGCGAACATGAATTGCCGCTGCCGCAATAGAGCACGACGTGCTCGTCTTTGGAGAACGGAAGATCGGCGGCGTTTTCGAGTTCCTCGCCGTCCGCACGCGTAGAGCCTGGGATCTGCTGCTCATCGGGCTTCTTGCGAATGTCGATGAGCTTGAGCGAACCCGGCGCGGCCTTCTTTACCTCGTCTATGCTAGCCATCGGCTAGGGCAGCGGATACGGCCAAGCCGGATTGATCGCCCGGATGACGTACGGATTGTACGTGTCCGTTTGCGCGATCGCACCGATTTGCGCATTCGACAGCGGCGCTATCCCGAGATTGTACTTCGTGTCGAGTGCGCCGATGAAGACGTTGGCAATCACCGCGTAGCCGGTATTCGATGGATGCAAGCCGTCGTAGCTCAGAATGCCGCCACCGAATTGCATCGTCAGCGTAACGCCCGGTGCAAGTGTGAGCCCGGTGGCAGCCAACGCCCTGAAGTTCGCCGTAATTGGCGCGAGCGCGACGCCGGTCGCGGTGACGGTCGAATCGATCGCCGAATTGTAGGCGGCATTCAGGCCGATAACCTGCGCGGAAAAGGCCGCATCCAAATAATTCGCGCCGTCGCCGCTGCCCGCGCCGTTCGGATCGAGATTGGGCGTAATGCTCGGCGACGAAGAGCCGAGCTCCGCTAGCACTCCAAAGAAGCCTGACTCCGTTAGAAAGCCGGTCGCCCCGGTGTACTTCGCAATGATGTACGCTTGCACGGCTCCCGCAACCGGGGCCGGCACGCCGAGTTTTTGCAAGTCGGCCGAGATCTTCGCGGCCGGGAAAAACTGAGGAACGGGCATTTCCCCGGTCCCGGGATTACCGAGAATGTCCGGCAGATCGCCGACGACGACTTGCGAACCGCTCGCCTGAAGCGACGTGATGATTTGCGTGAGGTCCGTTGCTAGTTGCGTCGGTGAATCGGTTGCCGGCGAATTCCCATGCGAGAAGATGAACTTCAGCAAGTCGTTCGCGCCGAGCCAAACCGTCGTGACCTTCGGCTTGAGCGAAACGGCCGCATTGAGCATCGTCGGGTTCGGCAGCGTCGCCGCGAATTGGCCGAGCACCGGATAGAAGAGTTTGCTTTCGTCTTGGATGAGCGATTGCAGACCGCCCGAACTCGCGTCGCCCGGAAGCGTGACATACGCAGGACAGCTGCTGGTGCATGTGCAGCCGACCGGTCCCGGCGGCGCGCCGGTGATCGGCGCGTTCATCGCAACCGCTTCGTGCATCGTCGCACCGGGAATGCCCAGGTTGGCGATCGGTGCGGCCGGCGCCAAACGCGTGAACTGCCAAGTCGCTAGTGAATATGCTTGCGCGTTGAACGCGTCGCAACTCAAGTGCGTCGCGGCAAAACCTGCGTTCAACGTCGAGACGACGAGTTGTCCGCCTAGGCCCGGCTTAGCGATCAGCGGCAGCACGCCGGTCGTCGCCGGATTTTTTCCCGAGTATTGCTGATAGAGCAGCGACCAGAAGCCGTTCTCTTGCGTCGGCGGTACCGCTGCACCCGGAAGTGCGGAGATTCCCGGCGCCGTTGCCGTAGGATCGCCCAGTTGTCCGCTGGATTGTTCGCCGAACGTCAGGCTGTCGCCGACGCCGACTAAATTCTGTTGCGTCAGGCCGCCGCCCGCCGGCAACACAGGTGCTATCGGCACGCTGCCGTTACTGCCGACGCCTCCGCTGCAAGCCGCCAGAGCGATGAGTGTGAGCGCCGCCGCAGCGCGTTGGATAGTCGTATGCATGTTGCTCATCCCCGTAATTAAAACTGAATAACGCTGGGCGAACCGATACCGATTTGAATCTGCAGTTGCGTGGCCTTCAGCCCTCCGACCATCGGAAGCGTATTGGCCGAGCATGGCAATTGCAGGCAGTTGAGTTGCTTGATACCGTAGGGCGAGTAGTTTGTCGGACCGCCGCTATTGAGGACCAACTGCACGAACGCCGTTGGCCCAAGGCGCTGCGCAATCCCGGCAAAGTAAGCGGCCACATGCTGCGCGTACGGATCGGCCGGCAGGTAATCGCGCGAACTCTGCGGTTCGAGAAAAATTTTGGTGCTGGGCGTCGGGTTGTACTCGAGGTAAAGAATTTGATAGAGCTGCGCGTGGTTGACTTGGTTGAGTCCGGCCGTATGCACGAGCCACGACGGCGCCACCGTAAACGTGCCGAACATTTTCGGCGTCTTTAAGAACGGAATCGTTACTGCCAGCGAGTAGACTTGCGTCGTGCGCGTGCTGATGCCGAAGTGCGGAATACCGTTGAGATCGACGAACGGGACGACGTCGCCATTACCGCCCGATGCATTGACCTGCGACCAGCGCGAAACATACGTTGGAGTGACGACGATCGGAATTGACCGCCCGCGGAATTTTCCGACGTTGATCAGGTTCTCCCAAAGACCGAGGAAGAATTTATCTTTGGTCGTGACGTCAACGGGCGAGCTGATGCCGGTGCATGTGCTCGACGTCGCACCGCTCAAATCGACGCAACTCGGGTTGACGCCCGGAATCGGCGGGAAACCGTTCGGAAGAAAAAACGGAACCTGGCCGCTATTGAAGCCGACCGGATAGTGCTGCAGCTCGTAATAGTTTGCGATGACGCTCATCTTCGGACTGAAGCCGTAGCCGGCGACGACGTCGGTGCCGCCCTGCATCCATTTATTTCCAAAGCTGCCGACGTTGCCGTACGGACGCGCGAACGAAAAATCGACCGTGTAAGTGAAGCCGGTCGGCAGCCCGATCTCAGCCTTGCCTCCGACGGGAACCTGACCGACGGGCGGGACTTGCGCGACTGTGCCCGGCTGCAACCCCTGCGTATTCTTTTTGGCCGATTGAGCGTTCATCGCGTTTTTGATCGCGGTGTTCGCGCCGCGGACGACCGTGCCGTAAGGTCCGGTCACGTCGGCCAGCGCCGGCGCGGCCGCAAGAGTGCCCGAAATCACACAGAGTGTGCCTGCACGAAAAAAAGAACGAAGCATCAAATCGATCTCCAGCTCCAGCGGTGAGAATTCGGGGTTAGGCGGGAACTGGGGGTTCGCCTTCTGGCTTGCGCCGCAGAGCCCATGATTTCACGATGACGTAAAGCACGGGCGTGATTGCTAAGTTTAGGATCGTGGAAACAACCATGCCGCCGAAAACGGCCGTGCCGAGCGAATGGCGCGCCGCGCTTCCGGCACCGCTCGCAAAGACCAGCGGCGTGACGGCGATGATAAAGGCAAGCGACGTCATCAAAATAGGCCGTAGCCGCGTCTGGGCAGCGCGGGACGCCGCGGTTACGAGATCGGCGCCGTGCGCCAGCTGCTGGTTGGCAAATTCCACGATAAGAATTGCGCTCTTACTGGCAAGCCCGATCAGCATGACGAAGCCGACCTGCGCGTACGCGTCGCTTGCGATGTGACGGACATCCAGGAAGACGAGCGCGCCGAGAATGGCGACCGGGACCGCGAGCAGCACGATAAACGGATCGACGAAGCTTTCATATTGCGCAGCCAGCACGAGGAAAACGAAGACGATGCCGACACCGAAGATTAGCGCGGAAAGCACGCCGCCCTCGATCTCTTCGCGCGAAATGCCCGACCACTCGTAGCTCACGCCGGGCGGATCGATCTGCGCGGCGAGTTTCTCCATCGCGGCGATCGCTTGTCCCGAACCTTTGCCTGCCGCAGCCGATCCGTTGATCTCGATCGAGCGGTAGAGATTATAGTGGTTGATGATCGGTGAGGAGAGCCCAAGTTTGGTCGAAGCGATGCCGCCAAGCGGGACCATGCCGCCCGACTTCGATCGCACGTACAAGTATTGCAGCGATTGCATGCTGCTGCGGTATGGCTCCTGAGCCTGCACCATCACGCGATACGAGCGGTTGAGATAATCGAAATCGTTGACGTAGAACGAGCCCAGGTCGGTCTGCATCGTGTTGAAGACATCGGTCAGCGAGACGCCGATCGATTTGGCCTTCTCGCGATCGACGTGGATCTGCATCTGGGGCGAATTGATGCGGAACGTGGTGAAGACGTTGAGCAGATCCGGGTTTCTGTTCCCGAGTCCCATGTAACCGAACGCGGTTCCCATCAGGGCGGGAAGCCCGACGTTGCCGCGATCTTCGAGTTCGAATTGGAAGCCGCCGAAATTGCCGACACCTTGAATAGCCGGAAGGTTGAACGCGAAGACCTGCGCGTCGGGAATGCCGAAGAATTGCATTTGAATGCGCTGCAGAAGCGCCGGCAGCGAGTGCTGCCCGCCGCGCCGCTGCGACCAGGGCGAGAGGCGCGCGAACAGGATGCCGCGATTGGGTCCGCTTCCGGTAAAACTGAAACCGGAGACGTCGAAGACGTGAACGATCTCGGGCTGCTGCTTGAGAATCGCCTCGACGCGTTTTGCGACGCTCAACTCGTGTGAGAGCGACGAACCTTCCGGGGCTTGGATCGTTACGACGAAGAACCCCTGATCCTCATCCGGAATAAACGCCGTCGGCGCGGTGCGGAAGAGAAAGAACGTTGCGAATAGCGCGCCCAGAAAAAGACCGGCGACCAGGTACCGCGCGCGCATCATCTTCGGCAGCGTGTCGCGATACCAGCCGCGGAAGGCGGCCAGGCCGCGGTTGAAGATCACGAAGAGCGGAAAATTCGAGTGGTAATCCTTGCGCAGCATGCGCGCCGACATAACCGGCGTCAGCGTAAGCGAGGCAAAGAGCGAGATCGTGATCGAGGCCGCAATCGTCATGGCGAATTGGCGGTACAGTTGTCCGGTCGTTCCCGGAAAGAATGCAACCGGCACAAAAACCGCCAGCAAGACGAGCGACGACGCTACGACGGCACCCTGAACCTCGCGCATGGCCGCGGCGGCGCCCTCGTTGCCCGTCATGCCCTTCTCTTGAATGAAGCGCGCGATGTTTTCGATGACGACGATCGCGTCGTCAACCACCAACCCCGTCGCGAGCGTCAGGCCGAAGAGCGTGATCGTGTTGATCGTGAAGCCGAAGAGTTTCATCACGAAGAAGGTGCCGATGAGCGAGATCGGAAGCGTGACGGCCGGTATGACCGTGGAGCGGGGATCCTGTAAGAAGAGATAGATGACTGCGATAACCAGGAAGATCGAGAGCAGCAGCGTCCAGATAACTTCGCGGATCGATTCGTTGACGAATTCGGAACTGTCGAACGCCATCTCCCAGGTCACGCCGGGCGGGAAAGATTTTTGGAGCTGCGCGAGTTGCGCGCGCACGCCTTGCGAGACTTGCAGCGCATTCGCGGTCGGCAGTTGCAGCACGCCCATCCCGACGACGTTTTTGTTTCCGTCAAAGGCGATGACGCTGGAGTAATCCTCGGCGCCGATCTCGATCTGCGCCACGTCGCCGAGCCGCGTGAAGCCGCCGCTCGGATCGGCCCGCACGATGATGTTGCGGAATTGCGCGGGCGTGCTCAAGCGTCCCTCGGCGTGAACGCTAATGGTGAACGGCTGATTGGACCGCTCCGGCGCGCTGCCGATGCTGCCCGCGGCAACTTCGACGTTCTGCTCTTGCAGCGCGCCGATGACGTCGGAGATGGCGAGGCCGCGCGCTTGCAGTTGCTGGGGATTGACCCATACGCGCATCGCATAGCGCCGCTGCCCGAAGATGATCACGTTGCTGACGCCGGCGACGCGCTTGAGCGAGTTGACGACGTTGAGCTCCGCATAGTTGCTCAAGAAGAGTTGATTGTATTGTTTGTTGGTCGAACGCAACGCAAGCGCCATAGCGAAGGTCCCGGAGTTTTTCGAGACCGTGACGCCGGTTTGCTTGACCTCATTGGGCAGGCGCCCGAGAGCGGACTGCACGGCGTTCTGAACGTCACTCGCCGCCGTATCCAAATTCGTGCCCAGGTTAAAGGTACACGTAATCGAGCTCGTGCCGTTGTCGGAACTCGTGGACGTAACGTAACGCAGGCCCTCCACGCCGTTGACGGCTTGTTCCAGCGGCGTAGTGACCGCGGATTCCACTGCCTGCGCGTTCGCGCCGGTGAAGTTGGCGCTGATGCTGACCACGGGCGGAGCGATCTGCGGGTATTGCGCGATCGGTAAAGTCGGGATGACGATAAGTCCCGCAATGACAAGAACGAGCGAACAGACGGCCGCGAGGATCGGTCGTCGCAAAAAGAACGGAGTCACTATTATCCGCTAGGCAAAGGCCTGTTCGGCGTAATATGAACTGCGCGAAAGCGGGCTCGAAACAACTTGATGAAAACCTTTGGTTCGAGCGAGCTCGCCGAGTTGCGCGAATTTCTGCGGATGGATGAACGTTTCGACCGACAGATGTTTTTTCGTCGGCTGCAGGTACTGGCCCATCGTAAAGATGTCGACGCCGGCGGAACGCGCGTCGTCCATCACCTGTTCGATCTCTTCGTCGGTCTCGCCCAAACCGAGCATGATCGACGTTTTCGTGTAACGTTCGGGCGCGCGTTTCTTAGCGTGATCTAGAATACTGAGCGACTGTTCGTATTTTGCGCGCTTATCACGGACGCGCGGCGTGAGGCGCCGTACCGTTTCGAGGTTGTGCGCGAAGACGTCGGGTCTCGCGTCGAGTACGATATCGAGCGCGTTCAAGTCGCCGCGATAGTCGCCGCTTAGGATTTCTACGCGCGAGCCGGGAACGCGCGCGTGAATTTCGCGCACCGTGTTTGCGAAGATGAGCGCGCCGCCGTCAGCCAGGTCGTCGCGGTCGACGGCCGTCAGCACCAGATATTTCCAGCCGAGGTCGCGCACCGCTTCGGCCACGCGCACCGGTTCCATCCAGTCAACGACGCCCTTCGGGTTCCCGGTTTTTACGCTGCAGAAGCGGCAGCCGCGCGTACACGTGTCGCCGAGAATCATGATCGTCGCCGTCCCGGCGCCCCAGCACTCGGCGAGGTTCGGGCACATCGCTTCTTGGCAGACCGTATTCAAACGCAGGCCCGTCACTTCGCGCTTCACGCGCTCGTAATCGTCGCCGTGCGGCAATTTCACTTTCAGCCAGTCCGGTTTCGGAACGCGCTGCGCGCGCGTCAAGTCGACGTGTATCATGCGATCCGTGTCACCGAGAGGTGTTGTGTCACTGCCGGCTGTGACGTCATCGTGAGCTTGTCGAACGACCCTGAGCAACGCGCCGTAGGCGCGTCAGTCGAAGGGCGCCCCTCGACTTGCGCACTGACGTGCGCTGCTCGGGGTCCTTCGATAAACTCAGGATGACAAATGGTTTCCCACTTCAACGAAAATTCATGAGTGAAAGCTTCTAACAATGCGTCGCGAGCTTCAGCGATCGAAACAGCACGGTCGCTCTCTTTCGATAAGCTTGTGAGGCCGCGATCGTTCAACCCGCAAGGGTTGATGAGCGAATCGTAGGTCAAATCGTTGGAGACGTTGAGCGCAATGCCGTGCATCGACGTCATTTTTCGCACGGCCAACCCGATCGCGCAGAGCTGAGCGTTGCCGACCCATACCCCGGCGTGATCCGTATTCCGTTCGCCGCGCACGCCAAAGCGCGCGCACGCTGAGATAACCGCGCTTTCAAGCGCACGCACCAGGGGAACGACTTCGCGAAAGCGCGCGAGCTTTCGAATCGGATAAACCACGAGCTGGCCCGGTCCGTGATAGGTGACGTCGCCGCCGCGTTCGATCTCCACGAGATCGACGCCGCGTTGCGCCAGTGCTTCCTTAGAAAGAAGAACGTTGCCGGTCTTGGCGCTGCGCCCGAGCGTAATAACCGGCGGATGCTGCACGAAAATCCATGTCTCCGGGTCTTGTCCGCTGCCGACCCGCTCGTGTAACTCGTGCTGAATCTGCCAAACCTCGCGGTAAGGCCTTAGCCCGAGGTCGAGCACCCTGGCAATCATTTCAGCCCCTAGAACCCCACCCAAATAGCGTTTGTTGCGCTCGGGCCCTCGACTTCGCTCGGGCGTGGTTCGACTGGGCGTGCGCTATGCGAACGCCGCTCACCATGACACATTACTTGGCCGCCGGAACCGGCTGAGCTTTCGGTTTGGGGTTCACGATGTGAATCGCTTTGCCGTGGGCGGCTTCGGCGGCATCCATGATGCTTTCGGTCAGGGTCGGATGCGGGTGGATGGAGAGGCCGATGTCTTCGAGGGTGGCGCCCATCTCGAGCGCGATCACGCCCTCGCCGATGAGTGACTCTGCCTGCGGCGCCACGATGTGCATGCCGAGCAGCATGTCGGTCTTGGCGTCGCCGACGAGTTTGATCAAGCCGTCGGTTTCGTTCATCGTGCGCGCGCGGCCGCTGGCTTTGAGCGGAAACTTTCCGATTCGCAGCTCGTGACCGGCCGCTTTGGCCTCTTCCTCGGAAAGTCCGACCGTGGCGACTTCGGGATCGGTATAGACGCAATTTGGAATCGCTACCGGATCGAACGCCGCGGAGCGATCGCCGGCGATGACTTCGGCCGCGATCACGCCTTCTTTCATCGCTTTGTGCGCGAGCAGCGGCATGCCGGCGATGTCACCGATCGCGAAGATGTTTTTCACCTTCGTGCGGCGTTGTTGGTCGACGTCGACGAATCCGCGTTCGTTGGTTTGCAGCCCCGCCGCTTGCAGATTTAAGTTGTCGCTGACGGGGCGCCGGCCGACGGCCACGAGCACGCACTCGAAATCGCGGGTTTCGTCTTTGCCGTTGGTTCCTTCACCGTTGAACGTCGCCTTGACGGTCTTGCCGTCTTTTTTGACGGCACCGACCTTGGTGTTCAGCATGATCTCGACGCCCTGCTTTTTCAGGATGCGCCCGAGTTCTTTACCGATCTCCAGATCGGTGCCGGTCAAAATCTGCGGCATCATCTCAATGACGAGCACCTTCGATCCAAGGCGCGTGTAGACGGTCGCGAATTCCAAGCCGATCACGCCGCCGCCGATGATCAATATCGTCTTCGGAACCGATTTGAGTTGCACGGCGTCGTCGGAGTTGATGATCGTTTCGCCGTCGCGCGGCCACGCCTTCACATCGACGGGTGCCGATCCGGTCGCGATCACGGCGTACTCCGCCTTAATCGTGTCGGTGCCGCCTTCTTTCGTCTTGACTGAGATTTCGGTCGCACTCTTAAAGGAAGCTTCGCCGTAGATAAACTGCACGTTGTTGAATTTGAAGAGCTGTTTCACGCCGCCGACGTTCGCGTTGACGACCTCGGTCTTGAACTTGGCGACGCCTTCGCGATCGACTTGCGCTTTGGGCACTTTGAGCCCGAGCGCGTCCGCGTGATCGATCTGCCGCACGATCTCTCCGACGTGCAGCAGCGCCTTGGTCGGAATGCATCCCCAATTCAAGCAAACGCCGCCCGCCTCGTCGCGATCCACGCAAATGACTTTCTTCCCGAGTTGCCCCAACCTGATCGCGGCGTGGTAGCCGCCCGGACCTGCGCCGATAACGACGGCGTCGACTTGATGCTCTGCCATGAAAATCGGCTTCGACGGGCTCGTGCGCGCCTCCGCCGAAGCACCGGGCGTGAAGCCGGTTCAGCGACGTCTGCTTTCCTGGTATGCGAAAAATGGCCGGGCGAGCTTGCCGTGGCGAAAAACACGCGACCCGTACCGCATTCTGGTCAGCGAGTTTATGCTGCAGCAAACGCAAGTCGATCGCGTTCTGCCGAAGTACCGCGCGTTTCTCAAACGCTATCCAACTCTTCGAAAGTTGGCCGCCGCTTCGCTGGCTGATGTGATCCGCGAGTGGCAAGGGTTGGGATACAATTCGCGCGCGGTTCGATTGAAGCGCATTGCGGAGGCGGTCGTGACGCAATTCGGCGGCGCAGTTCCGCGCAATCTCGACGCGCTGCGGAGCCTTAAAGGCATCGGCCCCTACACAGCCGCGGCGTTGCGGGCCTTTGCTTTCGAATGCGACGATGCGGCGGTCGATACGAACGTGCGCCGGGTGGTCGAACGCCTCACGCTCGGTAGAGAAGAGCCGCAGGGGCTGGTTCCGCGCGGCCGAGGACACGATTGGAACTCAGCCCTAATGGATTTCGGCGCGACCATTTGCACGGCGCGAGCGCCGAAGTGCGCAATCTGTCCGTTGAAAACGCTGTGCGCGTCGTTTCCGATCGATCCGTCCGATCTTAGGCGCGAGCGCCCGAACGTAAAAGCGATGCCGTTCGAACAATCGACTCGTTTCGCACGCGGACGGATTATCGACCGGTTGCGTGAACTGCCCCCGGGCAAACGGGTGTCGCTCCTTGTCTTGCACCGGGAGCTGGAGTTGCCCGGCCGTTCAGCGCAGGACGTTACCGCGCTCGTTCTGGGGCTCGCGCGCGACGGTCTGGTGGACGTTCGGAACAGGCAGGTCGCCCTTAGCGATTAGCGTACATTTGCCCCGATGCGCTTAGCAATAATCGCCGCGGTTTCTATCGCGGTTTTCTTCCCGGCGGCGGCCTCCGCCCGAACCATCGACTTCAGTGACGTTCGCAACATTGTATCGTTGAGCAGTCCGCAAATTTCACCGGACGGCACACGAATCGTCTTCATTCGTTCGCATCCCGATTTCACAAAAGATCGCTCGCAAAGCGACCTGATGCTGATAGACGTGAAGACCAAGAAAGTTCGTCAACTAACCTTCAACCGGCGCGGCCTCGGTTCGCCACGCTGGTCGCCGGATGGATCGAGTATTGCGCTCTTGATCTCCACGACCGTTGAGGGTGTGACCGATCCGCAGGAAGAGATCTTCGTTCTGCCGCTGGACGGCGGCGATCCGCGACCCGTCACCAAAGCCGAACGAGGCGTTGACGGATTTGCGTGGAGTCCGAACGGCTCGCAATTTGCATTCGTTACACAGGATCCCAATCCGTATAAGAAGCAGGTCGACGCGCATCTCGACGCTTTCGAAATAGGTGCAAACGATTATCTGCACACCGAAGCGGCGATTCCGTCGCATCTATGGGTTATCGGTTCGAACGGCGGCGCCGCGAAGCGCTTGACGAGCGGATCGTGGAGTTTGGGCACGGTCGATCCCGGCGCAACCTCGGGGATCTCGTGGTCGCCGGATGGCAAGAAAATTGCGTTCACCCATTTTCCCACGCCTCTGATCGGAAATTCGCTGGGCGCGGTTGTCGATATCGTCGACGTAAGGACGGGCAAGCGCACCGCTTTAACCGGCAACACGGGTTTGGAAGGCTCAGCGGAATTCGCGCCGGCCGGAAACCTGATCGCCTATTCGCGCAACACAAACGGTGATGATACCAACGGAAACGCGATCTACGTTACGCACGCCGGCGGCGGTCCGGGCAAGGATATTCGCGCGCAGATCGACCGCAACATCAACGGCACCGCCTGGGATCCGAGCATTAAGGCGCTCTGGCTTTTCGGTCCTGACGGCCAGCGCACCGCGGCGTGGTACGTCACGATCGGCGGAGCGACGCAGCGCGTCAACATGGGCGACGTCGCAATCTCGCAGACCGGTCCGGTCGCGCGCAAGACGGGCGCGCTGGCGTTTGTGGGAACGATGACCGGGCATCCGGCCGAACTCTATTATCTTGCGTCGCCGAAATCTTCGCCGGCGCGTCTTACGAATTACAACGGATTCATCACCAAACTGCAGCTGGGCCGCGTCGTCGAGATGAATTGGAAGAACGACGGCTTTGCAGAAGACGGCGTGCTCACGCTTCCGCCGTCCTTCGACAAGCTCAGGATGACAGGGCATAGTTTTCCTTTGGTTCTGGTGATCCATGGCGGCCCGCAATCGGCATCGACGCTGGCCTGGAACAGTCAGAATCAGCTCTTTGCCGCGCACGGCTATCTGGTCTTCAATCCCAATTACCGCGGCAGCACGAACCTGGGCGATCGTTACGAACACGCGATCTGGCACGATGCCGGCGCCGGCCCGGGACGCGACGTGATGGCGGGCATCGCGACCATCGAGAAGGCTTATAAGGTAGACAAGAGCCGCATGGCGGTCACGGGGTGGTCGTACGGCGGTTACATGACATCGTGGATGACGGGCCACTACAATATTTGGAAGGCGGCCGTCGCGGGCGCGGCGCTTAACGACTGGTTCGACGACTACAACGTCGCGTTTTATGTCTACACCGACGTGCCGTGGTTCGGCGGATCCCCTTGGAATCCAAAATACACGGCGATGTGGCGCGATCAGTCACCCATCACCTACGCGCAATCGATTCATGCGCCGACGCTGATAATGGGCGACATAGGCGACAACAACGTGACCATCACCAATTCATTCAAGATGTATCACGCGCTCAAAGACAACGGCGTGCCGGTACAGTTCGTGGCTTACCCGGTGCACGGGCATTTTCCGAGCGACCCCGTTCGCTCTGAAGATGTAACGAGACGCTGGCTTGCCTGGGTCGACCGGTACTTGAGGTAATCATGAAACACTTCGTTTTGGTTTTGGCGCTCGTTGTCGCCACGGTAACGTCCGCATCGGCGCGTACGATGGTCTTGGACGACATGAAAACGCTCTCGGGGCTTTCCGAGCCGATGCTCTCACCCGATGGCAGCGTCATCGCTTTCATTCTCTCGCAGCCCGATTACAAAGCGGATCGCAGCACGCGCACGCTGATGCTCTACGATCTGCGTGACCCTGGTACGCGGCCGCTGACCTCGGCCCGGCGCGGCGTCGCTTCGCCGGCCTGGTCGCCCGATGGAAAACGTCTCGCGTTCTTATCGATCACCGGGGAAGGCGATAAGGCCGCGGAGCAGATCTTCGTTTTGGATATGCGCGGCGGCGATGCGGCGCAGCTCACCCATGCCGCAAACGGCGTGGAGCAATTCACCTGGCGTCCCGACGGCGGTGCGATCGCGTACGTTACGGCCGACGATCCGCCCAACAAGAAAGAGATCGAGCATCACCTCGACGCATTCATCGTGGGCGACCAAGCCTATCAAGAGAAGGCCGCGCCGGCTCCCAACCACATTTGGATTATCAATTCCGACGGCAGCGGCGACAAACGCTTGACGCAGGGTTCGTGGAGCTTGCCCACCGCCACGCCGCCGGGTCCGCCCGCGTCTCCGCTGTCCTGGTCGCCCGATGGTAAATCGATTCTCTTCACGCGCATGCCGAACGCCTACGATACCGACGGGTACTTGGCAACGGTCGACGTGCTCGATGTGCAGACCGGTGCGATTCGCGCCCTTACGTCACACGGCAAATACGAGGGATACGGCATTTTCTCACCCGACGGAACCAAGGTCGCGTACTGGTATCCGTTCCAAGGCGATCCTGCCGCGCAGAACGACATTCTGGTAACATCTCCGGCGGGCGGAAACGGCAACGACGTAACGGCCGACGATATCGACACGAACGTCGTGCGCGCAATGTGGATGCCCGATTCGAAATCGTTGTTGATTGCGGGACACAAGGGCACCGACGCGGCCCTTTGGGTGAAGCCTCTGGATGGCGCCGCGCAGCGCTTGCAGCTCGGGCCGGTTCAGCCCGTGCAACCGTTTTGGCTCGACGCGAGCGTCAGCCACACGGGCGCGATCGCGTTTACGGGAAGCGAAGCGAATCACCCCAACGAGCTGTACTACATGAGCTCCCTCAGTGCCACTCCCAAGCGCCTGACGTCTTACAACGATGCCGTCGCAAAACTGGATCTCGGAAAAGTTCAACCGGTTGCGTGGTCGTTCGAGGGTTTTTCCGAGAACGGAACGCTGACGTATCCGCCGGGTTATGACGCGAGCAAAGCCTATCCGCTCGTGCTCGTGGTTCACGGTGGTCCGAATTCGGCTTCGATCCTCTCGTTCAGCACGCTCAACCAGCTGTTGGCCGCGCGCGGCTTCTTGGTGTTCAATCCGAATTATCGCGGCAGTGACAACCAGGGCGAGAAATATTGGCACGCCATCTTCAAGGACGCGGGAGCCGGACCCGGACGCGACGTGATGGCGGGAATCGCAGCAGTCGAACAGGCGGCGCACGTCGATACTTCGCGTATCGGCGTTTCGGGTTGGTCGTACGGCGGCTACATGACGTCGTGGCTCGAAGGCCACTACAATATCTGGAAAGCTGCAGTCGCGGGTGCGGCGGTCAACAACTGGGTCGACGAGTACGCGCTTTCGGATAACAACGTTACGGTCGGCGTAAATCAAATGGCCGGATCGCCGTACGTCGCGAACAACATGGAGATGTACCGGGCACAGTCGCCGATCACGTACGCCTGGAACATCACCGCGCCGACGCTCATTCTCAGCGACACGGGAGATATGCGCGTGCCGATCACGCAATCATACGAAATGTTCCGCGCGCTGACGGATCACGGCGTAACGACACGTTTCTTTGCTTATCCGGTCTCCGGTCACTCGCCGGGCGATCCGGTGCGAGCAATGGATGTAAACCGCCGCTGGATAGGCTGGCTAGTTCAGTACCTAAAGCCGTAACACCATTGTCATGGTGAGCGCGCGCGAAGCGCGCTGTCGAACCACCCCGAGCAGCGCGCCCTCGGCGCGCAAGACGAGGGGCAATCCTCTCGTCCTTCGACACGCGCATCAAAGATGCGCTACTCAGGATGACAACTATGGCCTGCCATGACAGCGCTAAACCAGAAGCGTGTTCGCCATCATCCCCTGATCTTCGTGGACCAGTTTGTGGCAATGAAAGACGTCTTTGCCGCGCCATTGTTTGTAACGCACGCGCATGATGACTTTGCCGTTGGGCGGAACCCAGACGGTGTCGCAAATGATGGGCGGATTGTAATTGACGGTGCCGCTCGGACCGGTTACCGAATGCACTTCAAAAGAATTGGTGTGCAGATGGAACGGATGGCCTTCGGGCATGTTGTTCGTGATGGTCCATACCTCGGCGGTTCCAACCGGTAAGACGAATGCCGGTCGGACGCTCGTCTCGTCGTAGACGGCGCCGTTGACCGTGAGCGCCGTGCCAAAGAGAACCGACATCGAGTTATTGCTGCTGAACAGAACCGACCGGTTCCCTGTAATGTCACTGTCCGCAATGAGCGGATATTCCCGCGTCGGGGTGGGCAGCGACGACGGGATGGCCATCGTGACGGGCGTTCCTGAAACGGTGAACTGCATTAGTCCGAATGCGGGCCACGGATGCGGATCGGTGGTGTCCGCGACGCCCGAAAGCGTGTAAGTTCCGACTGCGGCGGGGGCGCGCAGCAGCAATTCGACGCGGCCGCCCATCGTCAGCAGCAGCGGTGCAGTTGCGGTATTGACCAGCTGCGGAGCCAGCAAGTTCACGCCGTCGTAGCCGATCACGTAGACTTCGAAGCCCGGAAGCGAGAGCGGCAAGTTAAGCGTGTTCGACCCGTTGAGAATGCGCAGACGCACGACCTCACCGGGCTGCATCTGCATTTGCGGAGGCGCCGAAGGGGTCGGGACGCCGCAATTCGATGCGCCGCACACCGGCGGAACCGTGAAGTCTATCAAGTTTACGAGTTGCCCGTTGACCAGGGCGAAGAGATAATCGGCGCGCGGTTTGAAGCCGCCGCCCGCGGGCGGCTTGTACGCCGTATACTCGAGATCGTAGATGCCCGGCGTCGCCGTGCTTTTGTTGACGTTGATGGTTTGAAAAGCGAGCTGCAGATCGCGCGCGGCGGCGATTTCCGGAACGTTGTCGATCGCGCCTTTTACGATTATAAGACCCGCCATTCCGCCAGAAACCTCGACGTCGGTCGATCCGTGATGATGCGGATGGTACCAGTACAACCCGGGCGGCTGGTCCGCCGGGATAGTAAAATTATACGTGTACGTGCCGCCCGGTTGAATCGCGACCATCATTGCCGTTTGATCGCTGGTGCCCACGGGATCGAAAATGTGCGGCACGACTTGAACGCCGTGCACGTGCAGATTGGCCGTGTTGAAAAGGTGCGGGTTATTCATCGAATCGATTCCGGGTCCCGGCGTTGCGGCGGCGTTTGCCGGAAAAGTGTTGGTAACGTTGATTGTCAGCTGCTGGCCCGGAACGACCGAGAGCGTTCGTCCGGGAATGATGCCGTCAAACGTGCGCGTTCGCACGGTCTTGCCGCTGAAAACGTGATCGGAATATTGAGTCGTCAGCGTTACCGCTGTGGAAAGCGGCGGGGCGAGGGAACCGCCCCCGGATACGACGTTGCATCCCTCGATGCTCAGCACGCCTGCTGTGGCGGCGGCCGCGACTCCGCCAATGAGAAGATCGCGCCGTGATATATCAGGCATGCGGTGAGGATACGTCGCACGGAGCGGCAAATCCGCTCCAGGAATGCCGAAGGTACCATTCCCGAAAACCAAGGTAAGCAAAGCGACGGCGCAGCGCGAGCTGGCGATCCTGGAGAAGACCTATCCTCACGCCGTCACGGCGCTGCACTATTCGAATCCGTTCGAACTGCTCATCGCCGTCATTCTTTCGGCGCAATGCACCGATGCACGCGTCAATTTGGCGACGCCGGCACTGTTTCAAAAATACCCGACCGCCGAGAAACTCGCAAAGGCTAAACAAAGCGACGTCGAGCGTCTTATTCGTTCGTGCGGATTCTTTCGCATGAAGTCGAAGAATATTATCAGCGCTGCGCGCGCTTTGGCCGAAAAGCACGGCGGTCGGGTTCCTTCGCAGCGCGAAGAGCTCGAAGCGCTGGCGGGCGTCGGCAGAAAAACGGCGAGCGTCGTTATGTCGGTGGCGTTCGAGCAAGCCGCGATCGCGGTGGACACGCACGTGTTCCGTGTCGCGCACCGTCTGGGGCTAACGCTCGGAAAAACTCCGCGCGACGTCGAACAGGATCTGCAGAAAATCGTCCCGCGCGATAACTGGCGCCACGCGCATCATTGGCTCATCATGCACGGGCGCGCGATTTGCAAAGCTCCGATCCCGCGCTGCGGACAATGCCCCGTCAACGAGATCTGTCCCACGCCGAAAATACTCGCTAGAAGCTTAACGGCCCGGGCCCTTGCAAGTGCGGCGGCGGTTCCAAAATCTCGTCCGCGGCGATCAGCTGCAGCAAAGAAGAGGCGGTAAGCGCTTCACCATACCCGGCTTCGGTCGAGATCTTCGAAAGATTGATCAAAGACGGCGCCGGCGCGCCCGGATCGAACTGCCAATCTCCGTCCAAGTTCAGGCCCGAGATGCGCACGAGCTGGTGGACTTCGTCTAGATCCAAACTGACGCGTTTTTCTGCGAAACGTAAGCGCAATCGTAGGGGACGCAAGATCTTCACGAATTTCATGCCGCTGCGCCCCAGGATCGCGTTGAGCCGTTTCGCGCCGGCAGCGAGCCGCTCGCCGAAGGCATCTAAGGCCTGTTCCGCATCCTCAAAGGGAACCGGCCCCTCGTCAATACCGTCCGCGGCGCGCGCGATCTCACGGCGGGCGCGAAGACGCGTGGCCGCTTCGACGATCGGATTTTGCTGCGTAAACTTCTCTTCAAAGGGATCGGGCATGAGAGGGTGTCTCAAGTATTCGTGGCGCCTTTCGGTGAACTCCGCTTCCATGCTTCGCCGGTTTCTCGCTTCGTTGCCGTTGCTCGCGCTGCTCTGTGCCGCGCCGGCCGGCGCGCAGTTGTCGCTCGATTCGGTCTTCGGCGTTAATCCGCTGTGGGGATCGCAACCGTCCCGCATCACATGGGCGCCCGACGGCAACTCGTTTCTCTACGTGCTCCCGACCCAGGATCCGTTTCAGGCCATTCCCGTCCACCTGTACGACGCGCGCGCGAAAAACGACCGCATCGTGATCGCTCCGCGTACATATGGCAAAGGCGCGGGAACGCCGGGCTCGCTGGTATGGTCACCCGATTCACATTCGCTGGCCTTTACGATTGGTGGAACGCTGTACGTGCGCACCATCGCGACCGGACAAGATCGCGCCATCGCCAGGCGCGCGTCGGATCCGCAATGGTCGCCGCGCGGCGATGCGATCGCCTACGTGAAAGCGGCCGATCTCTACCTGGCGACGCTGGCTCCGAAACTTTCGGTGCGCCGCCTCACCAAAGGCGGGAGCGAAGATGGAATCCTCAACGGCGGCCTGGATTGGGTCTACCCAGAAGAGCTCGGCACCTCGCATGGTTTTGCATGGGCGCCGGACGGCAAGTCGATCGCCTATATGCAGATGGACGAACACCCAGTAACGGCTTTTCCGCTCGTCGACTTCATGCCGGTCGACAACGTAGTTGCCAACGAAAAATATCCGCTCGCCGGCGAAGGCAATCCGAAGGTAACCCTTAGATTTGTCACGCTCGCAACCGGAAAAGACTCGCTCGTTTACAACGCGGGCTCGCGCGACGAATATCTACCGTTTTTCGGCTGGCAACCTCACTCGCAAGCGCTGATTTTCGAGCTCCTAAACCGCGCGCAGACTTCGCTGCGCGTTGTCGCTTCGACACGAGGCGGTTCGCCGCAAACGATCTACGAACAGAGCGATCCGAAATGGCTTGACGATGTGCCGTTGCCGGTATGGCTTGACGGCGGGCGTTCGCTGTGGATGCTCGATCGCGGCGGCACGAACGGACTGTACTTGCGCGATGCCGGCGGAAATCTTACGCGGCTAACGGGCGCCTATCGATCTGACGTGCTCCTAGGAGTCGATGCAAATAGGACGGCTTACGTAACGGCGGCCTATCCCACGCGACGCGATCGTTCGCTGCTAGCGCTGCCGTTGAGCGGCGGCAGCGTGAATAACCTTACACCCACGCCGGGCGCGCATAACGTTTCGCTCGCTCCCCGTGGTGCGTTCTTCGTTGACACGCATTCGACCCTGAACGATCCACCGCAAACGGACCTTGTTGCGGTCGACAATCTCGGTTTGCTGGCCGTATTTGCTCCGCGAAACGAATCGCTGCGCTCGGAACTGCTGCCCGTCGAAATGTTTTCGGTGCAGTCGCCGTACGGGCCGCTGGATGCGACCATGATCAAGCCTCCGTCCTTCGACAAGCTCAGGATGACAAACCCGAATTACAAGTTTCCGGTAATAATCTACGTCTATGGCGGACCGGCCGCGCCGACTACCACGAATACATTTGGCGATCAGCGCGCGCTCTACCATCAGCTGCTCGCGCAGAATGGATTCATCGTCTTTAGCATCGACGGACCGGCATCGCAAGTAGACAGCGACGCCAACGTACGGTTGCTCTATCACAATTTCGGACCCGCCTCGCTGATGGGTCAAGAGATCGGTGTGCGGTATTTGCAGTCGCTCGCATACGTGGATCCGGCGCGGATTGGGATTTGGGGCTGGAGCTTTGGCGGATACGAAACGGCTTACGCGCTGACGCACAGCACGCTCTTTAAGGCGGGTGCGGCGGTCGCACCAGTCACCGACTGGCACTATTACGACACGATCTACACCGAGCGCTATATGGGCAAGCCGCAAGACGATCTCGCCGCGTACAATGCGAGCTCGGTCCTTCCGGCTGCTGCGAACCTGCACGGCGACTTGCTGATCAGCCACGGAACGTCCGACGACAACGTGCATATGGCAAACACGATTTCGCTGCTCCAGTCGTTCATTGACGCCGGCCAAACGAGCGTTGACTTCATGGTTTATCCCCGGCGTACGCACAGCATCGCGGGGATCGCGCAGCGGCGCCATCTTTACGGCCACATGCTCCAGTGGTGGCTGAAACATCTGTGAGCGACGTCCCGGATTTTAAAGTCGTCGTCGATACGCCGGGCTGGCGCAAAATCAAGCCGCGCATTCCCGACACGCCCCAGCGGCGGCACTTAGAGAAGCAGCGTCGCGTCCGCGAGTTCGTCTTCGGAGCAAAAGACGGCATCCTAACGACGATGGGCGTGGTCACCGGTGTCGGCGTTGCTTCGGGTGGCCGCACAGCCGTGCTCGTAAGCGGCCTGGTGGCGCTGATAGCCGGGTCGCTGTCGATGGCCGTCGGCGAATACCAGGGAAGTAAGTCGGAACGCGAAGTCGTGCGCAAATCCATCGAGGTGGAGAAGCGCGAGATGGCGGAAAATCCCAAGGACGAGTTCGCCGAACTCGTGGCCTATTACAAACTCAAAGGCTTCAGCGCGGACGAGGCGCACATGATCGTTTCGCGTCTGGCCAAAAATCCTGAAATCTACCTGTACGAGATGATGCGCGACGAGTTCGGCATCGATCCGCGGATCGCCGAATCATCGGATATTCTTCCCGCGCTGGCAATGGGTTCGTCTTATGCGGCGGGTTCGCTGATTCCGATCGTGCCGTACTTCGCGACGGGGCTTGCTTCTTCGGAAGCGGTCTTCGCGAGTTTCGCGATAGCGTTAGTGGGGCTCTTCGGCATCGGCGTATACGCCGGCAGTATGAGCGCGCGCAACAAGTGGCTGCGCGGCCTTGAGATCGCGCTTTACGGCTCCATCGTTTTCGCGTTGTCGTTTTTGGCCGGGCATTTCATTCCGGCGCTGTTCCATCAGAAGGCGGCCGGCTTCTAAAAAAAAAGCGCAGCTCGCGCTGCGCTTTGGATGAAATAAAGACGGGTTGTTTTACGGCTTTTTCGTAGGTTTGGGCATCGGTTTTTTGTGCCCTTTCTTCGAGGGTTTGCGTTTTATCGGTTCCGGCGTCGATGTTTTCTTAACGTTGGGCTTCATGCCCTTGCGACTGGTCTTGGTACGCTTGGTTGCTTTCTTGGGTGCCGCTTTAGCGGTCGATTTGGCGGTTGACTTAGCCGTCGACTTAGCGCCCACTTTAATGGCCGCCTTGGTGGCTTTGGTGGCTTTCGTCGTGGTCTTCATGGCTTTCGGCTGGTTGGCGGCCATAGCCGTGCCAGTCAAAAGAAAAGCCGCCGCCGTCATTGATGCGAGTAGCTTCTTCAAAATGCGTTCCTCCTTTCCGTAAAAGTAGCACCTGGCTCCCAATAAGGAAGCCGGTCGGAGCGGTAACGTTTCGTCCTTCCGGAAAGTGCCCCTCTCCCGGGAAAACTAGCCCTTCCAGCGCCCCACGAGCGCCCGCGAAATCACCAGGCGCTGTATCTGCTGAGTGCCCTCGTAAATCTGGGTGATCTTGGCGTCGCGCATCATGCGCTCGACCGGATAGTCCACGGAATAACCGTAACCGCCCAAGACCTGGACGGCGTCCGTGGTCACGCGCATCGCGACGTCGCCGCACTTCAGTTTGCACATCGCCGCCCAAAGAGTGACGTCGTCGGATTCGTCGTCGCACTTGCGCGCCGCTTCGTAAAGCAAGAGCCGCGACGCTTCGACTTCGGTTTTCATATCTGCGAGCATAAAACCAACGCCCTGTTGCTGACCGATGGGCTTGCCGAACGCCATGCGCTCTTGCGCGTACTTGGTCGCGTACTCGAGCGCGCCTTGCGCGATGCCGAGCGCTTGCGCGGCAATTCCCGGGCGCGACTTATCGAGCACCTTCATCGCTATCTTAAATCCGTCGCCTTCCGGTCCGATGAGGTTGGCGGCGGGAACTTCGCAGTTGTCGAAAATCAGTTCGACCGTCGGCGATCCGCGGATGCCCATCTTTTTCTCGATCTTGCCGACCTGGAATCCCGGGAATGTTTTCTCCACAAGAAAGGCGCTGATGCCGTTGGGGCCTTTTTTGGGGTCGGTGACTGCAAATACGCAGACCGCGTCGGCTACGCTTCCGTTGGTGATCCAAATTTTCTGGCCGTTTAAGATGTACGTATCGCCGCGTTTCTCGGCGCGGGTGCGCATGGAGCCGGCCGCGTCGGAACCACTGCCGGCTTCGGTCAGGGCGTATGCGGCGATCCACTCGCCTGACGCAAGCTTCGGCAGATACTTCTTTTTCTGTTCGGGCGTGCCGGCGATGAGCACGGGGAGCATGGCGAGTTCTTGGACCGCGACGATCAGCGAGCTCGACGCGCACGCCTTGGCGACTTCTTCGACGACTTTTACATAGGTGAGAAAGCTGCCGCCCAGGCCGCCGTATTCGACGGGGATCGGAATGCCGAGCATGTCGTTCTCCGCGAACAGTTTGCGGATGTCTTGCGGGAATTCGCCGCGGGTGTCGATATCCGCCGCTCGAGGTGCGACTTTTTCGGCAACGAGCTCGCGCACGGCTGCGAGTATTTGCGCATCTTCGTCGGGCATGCGCCGCTTGTTCGGCGGCCGCCAGGGTTTCCCCACGCAAAAAGCCTATGACGGCAACGGATGGATAAAGTAGTCGCCACGTGCGCCGAGGCCGTGAAAGACATTCCGAACGGCGCTTCGATCGCGGTCGGTGGTTTTGGCCTTAACGGGATTCCGTTTCATCTGATACAGGCGCTGCTCGAGCAAGGCGCCGCCGATCTCGTGACCGTCTCCAATAATTGCGGGGTCGACGGTTGGGGCCTCGGAGTCTTACTCGACGCAAAACGCATCAAGCGAACGACGGGTTCCTACGTCGGCGAAAATCGCGAGTTTGAGCGTCAGTATCTTCAGGGTGAATTGGAAGTAGAACTTGTTCCGCAAGGGACGCTGGCCGAACGTCTGCGCGCGGGCGGCTGCGGCATTCCCGCATTTTATACGCCCGCCGGCGTCGGGACGCAAGTCGCGGACGGCGGACTCCCTTTGCGGCACAACCCCGACGGAAGCATCGCCAAGGAATCGCCCAAGAAAGAGACGCGCGCGTTCGACGGCACGGATTACGTTCTCGAACGCGGCATCGTCTGCGATTTCGCGCTGGTTCGCGCGAGCGTCGGAGACCGCACGGGAAATCTCATCTTTCACAAGGCGACGCGCAACTTCAATCCGCTCTGCGCAATGGCGGGCAAAATTACGATCGCGGAAGTCGAAGAGCTGGTCGAACCCGGCGAGATCGATCCGCAGGACGTTCATCTGCAAGGCATCTTCGTGCAGCGCGTGGTGCGCGTGGGCACGGAAGGTAAGCGCATCGAGCGCGTAACCAACCGGAAGCGGTCCGCGTAATGCCGTTAACGCGCACGCAACTGGCGGCCCGCGCCGCGCAAGAACTGCGCGACGGCGAGTACATCAATCTTGGCATCGGCCTGCCGACGCTGATTCCTAACTATTTGCCGCCCGGGGTAACGGTCGTGTTGCAGAGCGAAAACGGCATACTCGGAATGGGTCCCTATCCTTACGAGGGCGATGAGAACGCTGACTTAATCAACGCCAGCAAAGAAACGGTGACCGTGCTGCCGGGAGCTTCGTTTTTTGACTCTGCGCTCTCGTTCGGCATGATCCGCGGCGGCCACATCGATTTGGCTGTACTGGGCGCCATGCAAGTCTCCGAAAAAGGCGATCTCGCAAACTGGATGATTCCAGGCAAATTGGTCAAGGGCATGGGCGGCGCGATGGATCTCGTGCACGGCGCCAAATATCTGATCGTCATGATGGAGCACGTCGCAAAAGGCGGCGCGCACAAGATCGTCAAGGAATGTTCGCTGCCGCTCACGGGCAAAGGCGTGGTCGACCGCATCATCACCGACATGGCGGTGATCGACGTTGAGTCGAAGGGGCTGATTCTGCGCGAACTCGCGCCCGGCGTTACGATCGATGACGTAAAAAATGCGACTGGCCCCGAAGTGCAAGTGCACGCGGAGCCCACCGTGATGAAGATTCCCGAAGGCGTGGATTAGTTCTTCGTAGGTTACGCGGCTTCGGCTTGGGCAAAGGTCGCGCCGCGCCCTTGTATTCTTGCCGCCGCGAAAACGATCAGCAGGAGCGCCTCACAGAGCGCACAGGCGACGCCCGCAACCGCGGCCGGAAGGAACGAGCGCGTAAGTATGCCCGCCGTTACTGCCGCCGCGATCGCCGGAACGGCGAAGACGTAGGTCAGCAGCGCGCGCAGCATCGCCAGCGGCCCGCGCTGATCCAAACCCGACGGCAGCAGCGCGTAAAGCGCCAGTCCTATGCTTCGCAAGTAGATCGAGATCGCGATCGCGATCGGTATTCCCGCAAGCGCGATTGAGTATATTCCGAGCATCGCCGCGAAAACGATCGTGCCGGCTGCGATGCAAACCGATAAACGCCACGACGTTGCCAGCACCCACGCCAGCAAACGCAGCCAAATCGGATCCGGACCCATCCACCAGAGCGGTTTGCGGAGATCGGCGGCCAAGCCGAAAGACGAAGCGATCGTGATAAAGATGATGACCATGTTAGAGATACTGCCCGCCATGACGAGCGCGGTCTCAAGCGGGTTGCGCGACTGCTTGGCGGCGCTGCCGAGAATTGCGCCGGCGGCGGCACATCCGATCAGACCGATCAAGAACATTCGTTTCGCACCCGGCGCGCGAACGAATGCAATCCATTCCTTCCACGCGATCGTCCACGCTCCGGACGCATTTTCGAAAAACGTGAACCTGGCTGGTCCGCCGATCTGATAAGCGCGTTCCGCAGTGAGAACGCCGGGAAGCCGGCGGCGCCGCTGGCGGTAGGCGAGCATGCGCAGCGAAGACGCGTAGAGTTCCGGATAGAGATCGCGTCCCGTAACAAAAGAGAGCGCCAGCATACCCGCAGCCGCCGCGTAAAACGATCCGATCGCAGTTCCGTTACCGTGAAAGAGCGCGTTGACTGCGAATCCGGCGCCCGACCTTTGCACGCCGGCAGCCCAGCCGGTCAATCCCGGATCGAGCAAACTTCCCAGTAAAACCGCAAGCGGCAGCAACCCAAACGCGACAATCGCGGCCGCAATCGTTTGTGCGGCCCGCGCGCCGGCGATCGCCCGCAATTTCAGCATTGGAACCGCCGTGGCCGTAGTAAAAAGCGTTGCGGCTATGACGCTTACGCCAACGACTCCCGTAAGGCTCACGTGCCTCCCGGCCGGAAGCACCAGCGCGTAAAATAAGACCGCTAGCGTCGTGCGCAAAACCACCGACGCGCACCGCCGCAGCTGGAGCCAGGTGACGACCGCGGTTTCCGAGAGGTGCGATCCGCACAAGAAGCGTGCGTCGGCGGCTGACGAGAAGACGCCGACGAACCCCGAGGCGGCGCCGTACATAATGATGCCGAGCAGCGCAATAAAAGCGAACATGATCGCCGATGCAAACGGCTGCGGTATAGTTAGTGCGTAAACCGGCGCGCGCGCCTGTGTGCGAAGGAATCCCATCATGACGAACCAGGCGACAATGATCAGATACATGATCGCGCGCCCCGGCTGGCGGAAAACGGTTTGCACGCGGTGCAGAAACTGATGCCAGTCGAGGTAGGCGAGCGTGAGGAAGTCGCTCACTGCGTTAATTCCAAAAACAAATCTTCGGCCGTGCCGTGGCTCTCCGAACGCGCTTGCAATTCCTCGAACGTTCCCGACGCCACGATGCGCCCGTTCTTGAGAATGACGACGCGGTCGCAGATAGCCTGCGCCTGCTCGAGCATGTGCGTGCTCATGACGATCGCGGTGCCGCTTTCGCGCAGGTTTTTTATAATCGCGCGCAGCTCGCGCTGGCCCAGCGGATCGAGCCCCACCATCGGCTCGTCGAACAAGATGACGGGCGTTGCCGCGAGCACCGTCGCGGCCACGAGCGTTTTTTGCCGCATGCCTTTCGAGAGCGCGTTGCCGAGCGTGTCGCGCTGCGGGCTCATCCCGAAGCGTTCGAGCAGATCGTTCGCGCGGGTTTGCCAACCTGCGGGAAGGCGGCAGCTCTTGGCTACGAAGACCAGATGTTCCCAAACGGTAAGCATCGGATAAACGTCGGGGGTTTCCGATATGAGTGCGATGTTCTGGCCGCGTTTGGAGCCGAGTTCGCGCCCATCCCAGGAAAAGGTGCCGGCGTCGGGACGAAGCAGGCCGGCCGCGCACAAGAACGTCGTGCTTTTTCCGGCGCCGTTTGGTCCGAGCAGCCCGACGATCTCGCCGCCGTTCACATTGAAGGAAACGTTGTCGACCGCGACCGTCCGGCCGTAGGTTTTGCGCAGGCCCGCGATCGCCAGCTGCGGCATCAGGTCGCGATCTTCGTTTCGTCGCGGAATTGTTTGTTGTACAGCCGTGAATACGGTCCATTTCGCGCGAGAAGAACGGCGTGCGTTCCGCTCTCGACGACGCGCCCGTTTTCGACGACGAATATCACGTCGGCGCTCAAAATCGTCGAGAGCCGGTGCGCGATCACTAAACTTGTGCGTCCGCGCATCAACGGAACGAGCGCATCTTGGATTGCGGCTTCGCTGTGCGAGTCGAGCGAACTGGTTGCCTCGTCGAGAATAAGGATGCGCGGGTTTTTCAGGAGGACGCGCGCAATTGCTAAGCGCTGGCGCTCGCCGCCGGACAATTTGTGCCCTCGCTCGCCGACGACTGTCCGGTCGCCTTCGGGCAGCGATCTGACGAAATCGTCGATATTGGCGGCGCGCGTGGCCGCGCGCAGCTCGTCCTCGGTCGCGTCCGGCTTTGCGTAGCGCAGATTATTCGCGATCGTGTCGTGGAAGAGATATGTCTCCTGGGTTACAATTCCGATGTCCCGGCGAAGTGATTCAAGCGTCAACGTCCGCACGTCGTGACCGTCGATCAGCACGCGGCCGCCTTGCGGATCGTAGAAGCGGGGAACGAGTTGAGTGATCGTCGTCTTCCCGGCGCCGGAGGGGCCGACAAACGCCGCGATCTGGCCCGGTTCGACGGTAAAGGTCACACCGTTGAGGGCCGTACGATCGTTTCCATAAGAAAATGTCACGTCGTCAAAACGGATCTCTCCGCGGGCCGTTTCTAAGGTCGACGCGCCTGGGGGTTCGTACTGCTCGGGCGCCATGTCGAGGTACCCGAAAATGCGTTCGAAGACCGCGAGCGCACTGACGATCTGGACTTGAATGCCCGCCAGCGAAGCGCCGGGTCCGTACAGCCTGAACTGAATGTACTGCACGAATGCGACGACGACGCCGACATCGAGCGCCGCTCTGAGCGCGAGCCATCCGCCGCCGAACCATACGATAGCCGGCCCAACCGTTACCATCGCGCCAATGCTGGCGAGAAACCAGCGTCCCACCATCGCCAATCTGATCTCGAGATTCATCAGGTCTGAACCGACGCGATAGAACCGGTCGCGCTCGAATGCTTCGCGCGCGAACGATTTAATCAGCGTAATGCCCGAGATCGAGAGGGTTTCTTGCGTGATGGACTCGATTTCGTCGCGTTTCTCGCGCGTCAAGCGGCGCACGTTGTACATTCTTCGTCCGACCGGCGCCAGCGGAAGCACCATCAGCGGCACGATAATCATCGAGAGCAGCGCCAGCCGCCAGTTCCACAGAAACATCCAGACGACGGTCGTGGCGATCGTCACGACGTTGGTCACGATCGCCGTTAGCGTTCCGGTCACCATGTTGTCGATGTTGTCCACATCGTTGGAGACACGGTTCATGATCTCGCCCGTCTTGGTTCCGGTGAAGAACGAAAGCGGCATTTTGTGCAGATGCGAGACGAGGCTCGTGCGCATGTCCCGCATGATGCCTTCGCCGACGATCGAGTTCAAGTAGCCCTGCACCACGCCGAACGCGATCGTAACGAGCGCGGAGCCGATGATGACCGCGACGTCGATCCCAAGTTCGCGCAAGCTGCGGTGCGGAATCGCGCTGTCGATGATGCGCGCGACCATGACCGCCGGGATGAGTCCGAGCAGCGCGGCGACGACGATGCAGAGGAGGACCGTGGCTTCTTCCCGCCAGTAGGGCAAGAAAAATGCGCCGATGCGGCGCCAATTGACGCGCAACTGTATCTTCGGCTTATCGCCGTACATGTTGCCCCACATGAGGTGCCCGCCGAACATTGCTACCTCTTGCCGTTGCGGATTGAAGCGAGTTCTTTGAAGAGTTTCTTCTCTTTGTCGGAAAGATTAGCGGGCAACTGTCCGATGAGCCGGACGTATTGATCGCCTGCGCCGCCGTCGCGGACTTTGGGCATGCCCTTTCCGCTCAAGCGTAAGAGGCGGTTGCTTTGCGTGCCGGGCGGAATCGTCATCGCGACTTGCCCTGCCATGGTTGGGACCTTCACTTCACCGCCCAATGCGAGATCGTAGACGCTGACCGGCATGTCGACATAGAGGTCGTCGCCTTTGCGCTTATATGTCGGATCATCGGCCAGGTTGACGATCAGGTGCAGGTCTCCGTTGGGGCCTCCGCCGATTCCGGCGCCGCCTTGCCCGGCTAAACGTATGCGCTGTCCGTCGCGGATACCGCGCGGAATCGTGACCTCAAACTTTTTCGTCGCGAGCAGCCTGCCGGTGCCGTGGCATTGCGGGCAAAGCGTTCCGCGCTCGGTGCCGGTGCCGCGGCAGCGCGGACAGACGTCTTCGAGCTGCAGCGAGATCGATTTCTTTCCCCCGTCGTAGATATCGCGCAGCGACAGCTCGATTGTCGTTTCGAGATCTTGGCCACGGCGTGCGAAGCCGGTGCTTTGCGCGGTCGTGCGCCTGCCGACACCGGAGAAAAACATGTCGAAGAAGTCGGAGAAGCCGCTCGGCCCGGCGCCAGGCGAGGCTCCGCCGAAGTCTCCGAAATCGTACTCGAAAGCATCGCTCTGCGCGCTGCGGTAGCGGCGCTGCTGCTCGGCCTGATTCGAAGCCTCTTTCCAGTTGCTGCCGAGCACGTCGTACTTGCGGCGCTTGTCGGAGTCGCCTAAGACTTCGTAGGCCTCCTGAAGCTCTTTGAACTTTTCTTCCGCTTCTTTTTGGTTGTTGGGGTTAGCGTCGGGATGCCATTTGCGCGCGAGCTTGCGGTAAGCCGACTTGATATCTTTTTCAGCCGCGTTTTTTGGAACGCCAAGGATCTGGTAGTAATCCTTATAGTTCATTCAGATTTCGAAACGACGACTTTGGCGGGGCGTAAGAGCTCGTCGCCGATGGTGTATCCCTTTTGTGCCTCCTCGAGTACGATGCCGTCGCCGCCGGTAGAAGGCTGCGTTGCGATCGCTTCGGCAAACGCGGGATCGAATGGCGTGCCCTTCACGCTTAGCGGTTGCACGCCTTGCGATGCGAGCAGCGCTTCAAATCCTTTGAGCGTTTGAGAGACGCCTTCGCGCAGCGGCCCGCTTTCGGTACCCTCATACGAAAGCGCGCGTTCCAAATTGTCGATCACCGGCAGCAAACTCTTGAGAAGATCGCGGCGCTTATGTTCGGCGATATCACGGTTGTGCCGCTCGCTGCGCTTCTTGTAGTTTTCGAAATCCGCCATCGCGAGCAGCAGTTTGTTGTAGTTTTCGTCGGCGCGCGCGAGCGCTTCCGCGAGCTGAGTCTCCAAGTCCGGCGTTTCGGGCGCCGAGGCCTCGATCTCATCCGACGGCGGGACGTCGGCCTGGGTTACCTGTACTTGTTCTTCACTCATAAGCAATATGTTTAAGCGAGCCTATCGTCCAACCGGCCGACTAACCATACACTGTCGGCCGGTTGGATGATAGGCGAGCTTTATTATTTGCTTTCCTTAAATTCCGCGTCGATGACGTCTTCGGTTGGTTTCGAAGCTTCTGGTTCGCCCTCGGCTTGCCCATTCGTCGCGCCGTTCCCGGATGGCGCGCCTTCGGGCGCGGCCTTTTGATAGAGCAGCTCGGCCATCTTATAGCTGGCCGCTTGCAGTTTGTCGATCGCAGGCTTGATCTCCGCGGCGGTGCCGTTCTCGCTGACCTTCTTGAGTTCGGCTAGCGCGGTTTCGACTTCGCCACGCGCAGCCTCTTCGAGCTTCTCGCCGACTTCTTTGAGCGATTTCTCGGTGGAGTAGATCAAGCTGGAAGCTTGGTTGCGGATCTCCGCTTCCTCGCGCTTTGCCTGGTCGCTAGCCGCCGAAAGCTCGGCGTCTTTGACCATGCGTTCGACTTCCTCTTTGCTCAGGTTCGTCGAGGACGTGATCGTGATCTGCTGTTCTTTGCCCGTGCCAAGATCTTTTGCGCCGACGTTCACGATGCCGTTGGCATCGATGTTGAACGTCACTTCGATCTGCGGAACGCCGCGCGGAGCCGGCGGGATGCCTTCCAAACGGAAGCGTCCCATCGTGCGGTTGTCGGCAGCCATCGGCCGTTCGCCCTGCAGCACGTGAATGTCCACAGAGGTTTGACCGTCGTCCGCCGTCGTGAAGATCTGCGATTTCTTCGTCGGAATCGTGGTGTTGCGCTCGATGAGTTTCGTCATCACGCCGCCAAGGGTTTCGAGTCCCAGCGAAAGCGGAGTCACGTCGAGCAATACGACGTTGCTGACTTCGCCCGCAAGCACGCCGGCTTGAATCGCCGCACCGACCGCGACGACTTCGTCGGGGTTGACGGTGAGGTTCGGATCCTTACCGGTAAGTTTGCGCACGAGTTCTTGGATGACCGGCATGCGTGTCGCGCCGCCGACCATGATGACCTCGTTGATTTGAGAAACGTCGAGTTTGGCATCCGCGATCGCGTTCTTGAAAGGCTGCACGGTGCGATCGGTGAGATCGCTGGTGAGCTCTTCGAACTTGGCGCGCGTCAGCGTGAAGTCCATGTGCTTCGGACCGTTTTGATCGGCCGTGATGAACGGCAGATTGATGGTCGTCTGCACGACGGAACTTAGTTCGACTTTGGCTTTTTCAGCCGCTTCGGTGAGCCGCTGCATTGCCTGCTTGTCGCCGGAGAGATCGAGGCCTTGTTCCTTGCGGAACTCGCCGACCAGCCAGTCGACGATCCGCTGATCGTAATCGTCGCCGCCCAAGTGCGTGTCGCCGTTGGTGGCTTTGACTTCGAAGACGCCTTCACCGACATCGAGCACGGAAACGTCGAACGTTCCACCGCCGAGATCCCACACGAGGATCGTCTCGTTGCCTTTTTTCTCCAAGCCGTACGCCAAGGCGGCAGCCGTGGGTTCGTTGATGATGCGCAGCACTTCAAGGCCGGCGATCTTGCCGGCATCTTTAGTCGCTTGCCGCTGCGCGTCGTTGAAATATGCGGGAACGGTGATGACCGCTTTGGTTACGCGTTCCCCGAGATAATTGCTCGCGTCGTTGACGAGCTTCTGCAGGATCATCGCCGAAATCTCTTGCGGCGTGTAATCCTTGCCGTCGATTTTTACTGCGAAATCCGTACCCATATGCCGCTTGATCGAAGAAATCGTGCGGTCCGGGTTGGTGATCGCTTGCCTTTTTGCGAGCTGTCCGACAAGACGCTCGCCGGTTTTTGTGAATGCGACGACGGAAGGCGTGGTGCGCGATCCTTCGGCATTCGGGATAACTGTGGGCTGCGAGCCCTCCATAACGGCGACGACCGAATTGGTCGTGCCGAGGTCGATACCGACCACTTTTGCCATACTGATACTACCTTTCCGAGCCCCGGACCAGCTTTCGCGCGCGCCTTTTAGCGCTCGCTGAGCCTTGCCGCTTACGGACTACAAGGACGACAGGGGTACCGGTTATAGTACGCGCTCGGCGCCATCCTGTTCCACTCTATGAAACAATTCAGCGGCAAGCTCGGTTGCAGGGTCCCCCTGCTATGGCTGTTGCTGATCGGGTGGCTGCTGGTCGCCCTGTTGGCCGAGATCGGGCTTAGCGCCGAGCGTTACCTGGGATAGCCGCTTGGCGCCTTGGGACCAGATTTCGACGGTCACATGGTCGCCGGGACGCAGCTTCCCGATGGCCGTCGAAAGCGCGGCTGCGTCGCTGTAGTCCTTGCCGTTGAGCTTGAGGATGACGTCGCCGGGCTGGATGCCCGCCGAGTCGGCGGGCGAGCCGCTGACGACTTGGATGACCGCTACGCCGCCTTGTCCGCGATAGTTCGTTTGGTTGCGGAATCCGGCGCTCACCGATTGCAACTGAACGCCCATGAAGGCCTCGGCCGGCGGCTGGGTGATGCCGGGATGCGCGATCATCTGATCGACGACGCGCTTGACCGTGTTAGACGGAATCGCAAAGCCGATGCCTTGCGCGCGGCCGCCCAGCGTGGACTGGTTGACGCCGATGACGTTGCCGTTCATGTCGATGAGCGGACCGCCGGAGTTGCCGAAGTTGATCGGTGCCGACGTTTGCAGCAGACCTTTGAAGGTGATCGATTGTCCGCTTTCGGTCTGAATCGGTTCGCTGCGGTCGAAAGCCGAAACGACGCCGACCGTTACGCTCTGCTGCAGTTCGTAGGGCTCGCCGATCGCGATAGCCCATTGGCCCTGCTCGAGTTTGTCGGAATCCGCCAGCGCAAGCGAGGCGGGCAGACGATGCCCGTCGGTGACTTTGAGAAGCGCGAGATCGGCGCCGACATTAGCCGCGACCAGCCGGGCGGGCGCTTTTTCGCCGTTCGGAAAGACGATCGTGATCGACGTCGTCTGCGCGCCGGGGATCGGGCGCACGACGTGCGCGTTGGTTACGATGTAGCCTTGCGATCCATAAACGAATCCCGAGCCCGAGTCTTTCGCGCTGTACGGCTGAAGCACGCCCGGCCCTTGCTGTCCGAAAAATTGCTGCATGATCGGATCGACCGGAATATACTGGCGGCCGTTGACCGAAACGTCGATTGCCACGACCGAAGGTTTGACGCGCTTGACCGCGCTGATGATGCGCTCTTGATCGCTTCCGCTATTGTTCGAAAGCGGCGCGGCGGCGGCGGCCGGCGGATCGTGCGGCGCTCCGGTTACGGCGACGAAGTGCGTGCTGGCGTACAGCATCATCAGGAAAGAACCGATAACTGCGCCGGTCAGGCCGATAATAGCGGCCGGCATAATGCGTTGTCTCAACATATCTCTTTCAATGTTTCGTAGCAGTGAGTCTTCTCGCCTAACCTACTCCCCGCCGCCCTAAAGGTTGCTGAAAGGCGGATTAGAGTCTAGGCTGGGGCCCCCGCGGGCGCATCACTCATTATAACGCCGTCGAGCATGCGCAGGATGCGCCGCGAGCGTTTGGCGACCCCTTCGTCGTGGGTCACCACGATGATCGTGCGGCCGCCGGCGCTCAGGCGGTCGAACAGGGCGAGGATCTCCGAACTGGTTTTCGAGTCGAGGTTGCCGGTCGGTTCGTCGGCCAGCAGTACGGCCGGGTCGTTGACCAGCGCCCGCGCGATCGCGACTCGCTGCTGCTCGCCGCCGGAGAGCTCGGTCGGCTTGTGGCGAGCCCGCTCGCCGATGCCGACTTCGGTGAGCCGTTCCAGCGCCAGCCGTTCGCGTGCTTTGGCGGGCATCCCGGCGTAGAAGAGCGGCAGCGTCACGTTGCGCAGGGCGTCGGTGCGCGCCAGCAAGTTGAAGCCCTGAAAGACGAAGCCGAGCTTCTTCAAGCGGATCTCGGCGAGCTGATTGTCGTCGAGCTGCGAGACGTCGATACCGTCGAGTTTGTACGTTCCGGTGGTCGCGCGATCGAGACAGCCCAGAACGTTCATCAGCGTCGATTTGCCTGAACCCGACGGACCCATGATGGCGACGTACTCGCCGCGATCGATCGAAAACGTCAGACCGCGTAGCGCCTGCACTTGCAACGCGCCGCTGGCGTACGTCTTGGTGAGGCCGGCAACGTCGATGACGACGCTCGGACGATCACTCATAGCGCAGCGCCTCAATCGGATCGAGCCTGGCCGCACGATACGCCGGATACGTCCCGAAGACCAGCGTGACGATCGTTGCGAATCCGACCGCGATCACGATCGCTTCGAGCCACGGAATGCTGCCGGTCACGCCCGAGATGCGCGCAATGAAGCCGCGATCCACGATCGCGCCGAGGCCGACGCCCAGCAGCATGCCGGTAATGCACCCGAAGGCCGAGAGCAGCAGCGACTCGATAAAGAATTGCAGCAGCACTTGCGAGCGGCGCGCGCCGATCGCTTTGCGGATTCCAATCTCGCGCGTTCTTTCGGTGACGGAGACGAGCATGATGTTCATGATGCCGATGCCGGCGACGACGAGCGAAATGGCACCGACCGCGCCGACAATCAGGCCGACGACTTGGAAAAACCCGTTGATCGTCTGTGCGAAGAAGCCGAAATCGAAGTACTGATACTGCGAACCGTGCGTCTGCGTGAGCAGGTTTTGCGTCTGCTTCTCCATTGCTTTCAGGTCGGCGCCTTGATCGGCTAGTACTGAAATGCCGAAGAAGCTGCTGCCGCGCTGATAGTTGTTATAAAAGGTCGTCCACGGGATTGCGACGTCATTGCTCACGTCGAATCCGAGCGCGGCTGTGTCGATCTTGGTTTTCCCTAGGATTCCGACGATGACGTAGCGCCGGCTGCCGACGTAAATCGAAGTCCCCAGGACGCTTGCAGGCGATACTGCGTTGGGAAAGAGACGCGTGAGCGCGTTATCGGAGATAACGCAGACCGCTGCCGCCGTCGCGATGTCGTCGGCATTCAACGTGCGTCCCGCCGCCAGCGGCGACGTGCTAAACCGTTTGTCGGATTCGCCGCCAAATCTCAAGCGCACGCGCTGATGTCCGGCGTCGACGATCGATTGGCGGCGCGAAAATGGGATGACGCTCACCACTCCCGGCACTCGCCGCTGCACGAGCGAAAGATCGCTCAACTTGAGCGCGGCGCGCGTGATGTTTCCTTGTGTGCTCTTGGGAAAGACGAAAAACGTGTTCGCGTTGGTCCCTTTGAAGATGCCGCTGACCGCGCCGGCCATGCCTTGTGCCGCCACCTGTACCGAAACGATCGTGGCGACACCGACGACCAGCCCGATAATCGTCAAAATAGATCGCGTCCGGTTCGCCAGTAGCACACGCGCGGCCTCAATAAAATACGCCAGCATTAGCCGCGCAGCGCTTCCACCGGATCGAGTCTTCCGGCGCGCGCGGCCGGATAGGAACCAAAACCGATTCCCACGGCCAGCGAGAACCCGGCGGCGATCCCGATGACGAGCGCCCACGGCACGGGCGCCGCGCCGACGCTGTGCGCGATCGCCGGGAGCATCAGCAGCACGAGCAGCACACCGATGATCGTGCCGATCAAGCCGCCGCCCAGCGAGAGAAGCGTGGCTTCGATCAGGAATTGCAGGGATATTTCTCGTGCATTTGCGCCGATCGATTTACGAACGCCGATTTCGCGCGTGCGCTCGCTCACCGAGACGAGCATGATGTTCATGATTCCCACGCCCGCAACGAAGAGCGCGACGCCGCCGATGAACGTGAGCCCCACGCCGATAAAATTGAGAATATTCTCGAAGATGCCGTTAAACGCCAGCTGGTCTTGCACCGTGTACTCCGCGTGCGGGTGTATGCGTGCCATTGCCGCTTTGAGGTCCAAGATGACTTGCACCGGATTCTGCTCGCGGCTTAGCGGCCAAAACTCGATGTAGTCGATTGGTCCGGGCGCGATGCGGTGCATCGTTGTGTAGGGCACCCAGATCGCCTCCCCCACCAGGCTGCGAAATAAGTTGGCCTTGATCGAAACGACACCGATGACGGTGAGCCGCTGCGTGCCGACGTTGATCGTGTGGTCGACCGCGTCGCCGTTCGGGAAAAACGCTTGAGCGGCGTCGCGCGACAGGATCGCGACGTTCGTGCCGCCGGCGATGTCGCTTGAATCGGTCAAGCGGCCCGAATCGACGACAAATCCCGTCTCTTGAGTGAGTTCGCGCGAAGACGTGACGCTGATGAACTCACTTTTCCCGCTGACGGTCACGCGATAGTCTCGCTGCTGATAGATCGGGATTGCGCGCGAGACCGAGCCCGAGGCGTACGACTGCATCAACGCAGCGTCGCGATAATACATCGTCGCGGCGGCCGGATTGTTTTGCGACTGGTCGGGGACGATGATGAATCCCGGATCGCCCCCGCTTGCGATCGCTTGTTTCATGCCGTTGGACGCAGCCTGGCTCAAGCCGAGAACCGCGATAACTGACGCGATACCGATGATCATTCCCAGCGCGGAAAGGGCCGATCGCGACCGGTGGCGCCAAATGCTCTCGAACGCTTCCGGAATGTAGGCCAAAAAGCGCGACATTAGCTCGCTGGAGTCGCTTTTCCGGCGGGAGCCGTCCTTACGGTTTCTCCGTCGCTCAAGAGCGGGTTGCGCGCCGGCACGATCGCTTCGCCCCGCGTTAGGCCGGACTTCACGACGGTTTGCGTGTCGTTCTTGGGACCGGTGACGATGTAGGTCTTTACCAGTTTGCCTCTGCGGACGATGTAGATGTAAGAACCTTTGCCGTCTTTCGAGATCGCGCCGCTTGGTACGACGAGCGCGTTTTTGATGTCGGTTGTGAGAATGTCCACGTCCACTGTCATTCCGTCGCGCAGAAAACTCGGCGTGCCGTCCAGGCGAATTGTCGTAACCACTTGACGCGCGGTGCTCGACGGGTCGGCTGACTTCGTCGCGACCGGAGCGATTGAAACGACGTGGCCGGTCAGCGTACGTCCAGGGAAATCCTGGCCGGTAATGTTTACGCTTTGTCCCGTCCGGACGTTAATAATGTCTTGCTCGTCAACTTGCGCCTTGACGACGAATCCGCCGCCCGCTGCGATCGTGAAGAGCGCTTGCCCTGCGACGACGGGATCGCCCGGGCGCAGCGGCGTCAGCGGATCTGTCGGCTGCGTCGCGACGGTTTGGATCGTCCCGGCGACGGGAGCCGTGATCTGCGTGAAGCCGACCTGTTGCTGGTTGGATTGGTTGACGATCTGCGCTTTTTGGGCGGCGGCTTGCGCGTATTGGACGCTGCTCTGGCCGTAACCGGTGACGGCGCCGAGCTGCAGCTGCCGCACGGCTTGATCGTACTGCACCTGTGCTTGATCGAGTTTTGCGCGATCGACGTCGACCTGGTTGCGAGGAATCGCCTTATTATTGAAAAGGCTGACGTCGGCGCGATAGATGCGCTGGGCTTCGTCGAGGTTCGTCTTCGCGTTTTGCACGGCGGCTTGGTACGACACTTTCGCGTTTTGTTCGTTGATGCGGGCCGTGCTGATATTTGCCGCGGCCGAGTTATAGTCGGCTTGCGATCCGGCGGCGTTTGCCTGCAATTGCGGATTCACGATGCTCGCCAGCAGCTGCCCGGCCGACACGTTGTCGCCCGGCTTGACGTAAATCTGCTCGAGATTGCCGCCGATCAGCGCAGGTATCGTCGCTACGCGAGGCCGCTGCACGATGCCGTTCTCGGGGAGTTTGGTGCTGAAGGTCGCGGGCTTTATCGTCACGACCGTTACCGTGGTGACGGAGCGCTGACCGCGCCCTGCGATGACCGCTACCACGACGAGCAAAGCGAGTGCGGCGACGATGATGACGAGATTGCGTGTGCGTTTGCTCATCGATGATTCTCCGTGTTAAAGTCCGGCAACCGCGCTTGAGGCGTCGTAAATGCCGAGCGCGACGCGCAGCCGTATGACCGCTTCGACGTAAGCGACGCGCGCGTTGTACAGGTCGATCTGTGAGGAAAGCGCCGCCTCTTGCGCCTGAAGCACGTCGCTGATCGCGATAAGGCCGTTCTGATATTGCAGTTGTGCAACGCGGGCCGACTCGACGGCCGCTCGCACTTCGCCGCCCGCGTATTGCAATTGCGCCTTGGCGGTCTGCGCGGCCCGGTAAGCCTGGCGCACTTCGAGCGCGACTTGGCCGTTCGTCGTATCGAGAGCATTTTGCGCAGCGGCTACTTGCGCGTCGTCGTTCTGACGTTCGGCGCGTCGAGCGCCGTAATCCCAGAGCGGAAGCGTAAAGGTGCTCACGGCCTGCAGCTGCCAAAAACCGGGCGATCCGCGCGGTACTTTAGGCGCTTGTCCAGGTGGAAACTGTGCGTCGATCTGCTGCTGCAGCAGCACGGCATTGGTCGGCGAGAACTGGTTGCCGAAAAATGCCGACATCTGCACCTGCGGAAAGAGTTCGCGATCGAAACCTTTGCGCGTGATCTGCGCCGCCGACAAACTCGATTGAGCGCTGACGACGTCGGGGCGGTTCCCTTGCGCGATCGCGATCAGGCGATCCAGCGGCTCGGCCGGAAGCGGAGGCTGCGCGATCTGCGCCGGAATATCAAATGCCGTGTCCAGTGGTGCGCCGATCAGCTGCGCCAGCGTTTCGCGCGCGTCGGCGGCTTGCGAACGATCGGCGACCAGCGTGGAGCGGCTTTTCTCTTCGGAAGCTTGGGCGCGCAGCACGTCGACGCCGGCGGCCACGCCGGCGTGCTCTTTGGCTTGCGCGACCGTCAGCAACACGTGCTGATACTGCACGTCCGAAGCGGCGAGTCTCGCCGTTTCGTCTTTGGTGGCGATGGCATAAAAATCTGCAGCCACGCTGTTGGCGAGTTGATCGCGAATCTGGCGTAAGTCCGCTTGCGCGCCAGCTTCCTGTGCCTTCGCAGCGAACGCTTGGAGCGTTGAAAGGAAACCGGTATCGAATGTGTAGTTCGTCCCGATCTGTGCGGTGTTCTGGCTGAACGTGCGCTGCTGCGACAATCCGGCGATCGCGAAGTTTCCTTGTAAGTTGTTCGATTTTTGCGCGTAGTTTTGCAGCTGTCCGGTCAGGTTCGGCAGCGAAACCGAATGCAGTTTGACGTATTGCTGATGCAGCTGCGCGACCACGGCCTGCTGTTTGATGACCTGCGGGCTGTGTTCCATCGCGTAGCGCACCGCGGCTGCCAAATTCAAACCTGCGGCGCCGGCTGAAGCCGGCGCCGCAAGCGAGAGAATGACCGACGCTGCCGCTACCGCGGCGCCGCGAAAAGCCATCGTTGCCTTACGCGAATCCCATGTTATGCAGGCTTGCGAGGAACGCTGCGCTCACCAACGCTCCAAGGACTGTTATCAGGATAGCAAACGCGTAAGCCACCCCACGACTCGTTTTTGCCATTGCGCGGAGCATTGTTGCGTTTAAGAACATCCCCCACAACGAAAAAATGCTAATGCCGGCAAGGAAAACTCCTAATGCGAAGGGTGCGTTCGGCACTAAGTATGCCAGGCTCGGCGTTGCGCGAATAATTTGCGCAAGACTGTCGAACGAGTCGGGGCCGCGAAGCATCGTGATGATCCCGATAACCACGGCGCCAAGCCCGATCGTTGGAACTGCAATATTCATTGAGCCCGCCCATAAACGCTTGAAATCGGCCTGCCCTCGACCAACAGCGTTCGCAATAAGCGTGAACAGCGTGTTAAAAAACACGATGACGAAAACCGTGAGAACCGGCGTTATGTAAGACGCGACGGAAGGCCGTCCCGCTTGCGCGACCATCTGGTCTTTCTTTTCTGGCGTAAGGTTGGCAAAAATAGAATTGGTCGTAACCGCGTGCTTCATCGATTCCTGGCCTGCGTGGCGCGCTGCCGGACCTTGAAGATAGGTTCCGACAAGCATCAGCACGATCGCAATGAGGCAAGCCCAACCCCAGGTTGGGGCGACCCGTAATGTTTCGAATGCGTCGGACGGCGCCGCAATCGTATTTATAACGGTAGATAAACCGCCTGCTTTAGCAGCCGGAGCTGTGCTTTCCATGAAAACTTCCTTTCCGTTCGAAACGGAACGTCGCCGTCCGGCAATACGCCGGCGGCTCCCGGATTGTTTCACGAGGCGGTGAGCCCCGCCTTTTAGGGATGCGGGGACGCCGTTCCGTTCAGCAGGCGATCGACGGGAACTCGGCGCTGCACCGCTCGCCGGACGCGGTCGAGCTGTTCTTCGCGCAGCTCGAGCAGCTTTAACTGCAGGATGATGCGCGCGCGGCGCAAGGCGCGCCGGGAGTAGATTTCGATTCCGGCCATGGGCTGTATGAGGTTTGCGTGGCGGGCTTGGCGCGCATGGCGATGATGGCCGGACGACGCGGCAAGCAAGCAGAGCGAGGTCAGCGCCAACACGGCGCGGTATCGGTTGAGCATGATAGCCTCCACCGCTCCAATCACGCTCTGCGGCTTTAATGTAAAGATGCGGTGAATATAAACGCGCTGACGGTCCCTGAGCCCCCGGGCGGCCCCTACCTCCGAGTCATTCCACTAGGCGGCTGCGGCGAGATCGGCCGCAACATGACCGTGATCGAAACCAACGAGGACCTCGTGGTAGTCGATTGCGGGCTCATGTTTCCCGATGAAGAGATGTACGGCGTGGATATCGTCATCAACGATTTCACGTACCTGCGCGAACATCGCGACAAGTTCCGCGCTCTGCTCGTAACGCACGGACACGAAGATCACATCGGCGGCATTCCCTATCTTTTACGCGAGTTCAATGTGCCGGTGGTCGGCACGGCGCTGACCATCGCACTGATAAAAGCGAAATCGCGCGATCATAAGATGATCGGCGAAGCCAACCTCGTCACCGTGAAGCCCGGCGATCGCGTGCGTTACGGGTCGATCGAAACCGAATTCGTGCATATCAACCACTCGGTTTCTGGCGCGTGCGCGCTGGCGTTGCGCACTGAGACCGGGACCGTTTTCCATACCGGCGACTTCAAGTTCGATCAGACGCCGATCGACGGGCGACCCGCGGATTTTGCTTCGATCGCGCGCATCGGCGACGAAGGCGTGCTCTGCATGCTTTCCGACAGTACGAACGCGGAGCGTCCCGGCCACACGCTCTCGGAGAGGATCGTCGGCGAAGCGTTCACCAACGTCTTCTCGCACGCTAAGGGCCGGATCATCGTCGCATCATTCGCGTCCAATGTACCGCGCATCCAGCAAGTGATCGATCACGCGATTACGTTCGACCGCAAGATTGCGTTTCTGGGACGATCACTTACCAACGTCGTGCACTTCGCATCCGAGCTCGGGTATCTTAGCGTGCCCGCCGATCGCACGATGCGCGTCGAAGAGATCGAGGAGCTTCCGCCCGAGAAAGTCGTCGTGATGACGACCGGTTCGCAAGGCGAGCCGATGAGCGGGCTCACGCGAATGTCGGTGCGCGATAATCCGCGGCTGAAGATCGTGCCGGGCGACACCGTCGTAATCAGCGCGACGCCGATTCCGGGCAATGAAAAAGGCGTCTATAAAACGATTGACAATCTGTACCGGCTCGGCGCCATCGTCGTGCATGGGACCGACGGACGCTCGCACGTCTCGGGACACGGATCGCAAGAAGAACTGTTGCTGATGCTCAATCTGGTGCGTCCGGAGTTTTTCGTTCCGGTGCATGGCGAATACCGCATGCTGGTGCAGCACGGCAAACTCGCGCAGCGCACCGGGGTAGATGCGCGCAGCGTCTTCGTGGTGGAAAACGGCGACGTACTCGAATTCACGAAAGACTACGGCGATAAGGTCGGCAAGACGTACGGCGGCCATGTCTTCGTCGACGGCTCCGGCGTCGGTGATGTCGGCGAAGCGGTCTTGCGCGATCGCCGATTGCTTGCGGCTGATGGCTTCATGATGGTTGTCGTGGCGATCGACAGCGAAGAAGGCCGCTTGATTACGGGCCCCGACATCATCTCGCGCGGCGTCTTTTATATGCCCGATGCCGGCGGCGTGATGGAGGAGCTGCGCGCCGAGCTCACCGCGCTGATCGAGAAGGTTTCGCTCGAAGGAATTCGCGATGTGAACACGGTCAAGGAACACGTACGCGAGGGCTTGGCAAAGGCCATCATGGCTCGCTACAAACGCCGTCCGGTTATCGTCCCCGTCGTTATGGAGGTATGATTAGCTTTGAAAACGCGCAAGCAATTTATCGCAGTAGCAGCTGCCGGTGCCGGCGCGCTGCTGGCAGCGCCCGCGGGCGCGCAAACACCGCCAATGCCTGCACCGACGGCGACGCCCGCGCCTAAGAAGGCGTCAGATGCTGCGACCGCGCTGGCAGCCCGGATGCGGGCGTTCGATCCGAATCTCACGGACGCAGAACTCGCGACGATTGCCGACGGGATCGACGGGAATCTTCAGATCGGCCGATCGCTGAACCCCAAAGGAACGGCGATTCCCAATTCGGTCGAGCCGGCGACGGCTTTTAAAGTGATCGTGTCGTGACCGAAGAGCAGCTGGCGTTTTCGGACGCGACCACACTCGGCTCGCTGATCGCGGTCAAGAAAGTTTCATCGGTCGAATTGACCAAAATGTATCTCGCCCGTTTGGAAAAATACGGGAGTACTTACGGAGCGGTCGTGACGATCATGCACGACCGCGCGATGCGGGAATCGCGCAGCGCGGATCGCGAGCTTGCGGCCGGGAGATCGCGGGGTCCGTTGCACGGGGTTCCGTACGGGGTGAAAGATTTGCTCGCCGCCGCCGGCGCGCCGACGACGTGGGGCGCCGCGCCTTACCGGAACCAAGTTTTCAACTTCGACGCAACGGTCGTCCAAAAATTACGCGCGGCCGGCGGTGTGCTGCTCGCGAAACTTGCCATGGTCGAACTTGCCGGCGGATTTGGCTACGACGATGCGGATGCGTCGTTCACCGGTCCGGGCAGAACGCCGTGGAACCGCGACTATTGGAGTGGCGGATCTTCGAGCGGACCGGGCGCGGCCGTTGCGGCCGGTTTAGTCGGCTTTGCGATAGGCTCCGAAACGAACGGTTCGATCATGGCGCCGGCCGCATATTGCGGCGTCACCGGTTTGCGTCCGACATACGGACGCGTGAGCCGTCATGGGGCGATGGCGTTGATGTGGACTTCGGACAAACTCGGGCCGATGTGCCGTTCGGCCCGCGATTCCGAACTCGTGCTGCGCGCGATCGCGGGGCACGATCCCGCCGATCGCACCTCGCTCGATGCGCCGTTTCCGAAAGTTCGCGGACGCAAGCCGAGAATCGGTGTCCTGGCGCGCTCGACCGAACGCATCATGCCGGCCGTTGCCGAGAACTTCATGGCGTCGCTCGACGTGCTGCGCGAATTCGCCGATGTCGTTACCAGCGTCGCACTTCCCCGGGGACCGTACGGAACGACATTTGAGGCGATCTTTAACGGTGAGTGCGCTTCGGCATTTCGCGATCTGATCGAAAGCGGGAAAGCGCGCGAACTGCAGTCTACTGATGACCGGATCGGCGGCTATCAAGTCTACAACGCGCTCGCCGTCGATTACGTCGATGCGATGCGCAGACGCACGCTGCTGAACGAAGCGCTCGGCAAAGCCTTCGCCGGGTACGATGCGATCGTCCATCCGACCCGATCGACGGTTTCGTATCCGGTCGGCATTAAGTTCGACAAGGCTTATCCGTCGAAATATAACGGCGTTACGGGTTTGGGAAGTCCCGGAAACTTGGCGGGCCTCCCTGAGATCAGCGTTCCTAACGGTTTCGGCGATCATAACTTGCCGACGGGACTTGCGATGATGGGCCGCGCGTGGGGCGAGATGCAGATCACGCAGATCGCCAAGGCTTACCAGTCCCGCACGAAGTTTCATACAATGCATCCGAAGCTCGTGGTAGTTTAGAGCAGTCGGGCCATGCCGGACTCGCTTTTTCTTGCCTAATCGCTCGTCCGGCACGGCCCGACCGCTCTAAGTCATGGACGTAAGCTTAGTAGCGGCTTCAGAACAAATCGGGCCAGGGCGCGGGTATTTCGCCGACGTTTGGCGGCGGCTGATAAAATCGCCGGGCGCGCTGATCGGCCTCGGATTGATCGGCGTGCTTATTTTCACAGCGGCGTTCGCGCCGCTGATCGCGCACACCGATCCGTTGGCGCAGAATCTCGCGCAGCAGTCGCTGCATCCCAGCTTGGCGCATCCGTTCGGAACCGACAAACTCGGGCGCGATCTCTTTTCGCGCATTGTGTACGGTTCGCGAATTTCGATTCGCATCGGGTTTCTCGCGGTCGGCATCGCCATTACGATCGGCACGTTCTTTGGCGTCGCTGGCGGCTATTTGGGGAAGGCCACCGACAGCGCGATAATGGCTGTGATGGATCTCATGCTCGCGTTCCCGTCAATTATTCTGGCGATCGGCATCACCACTATCCTCGGGCCGAGCATCAACCATTTGATGATCGCAGTCGGCATCGTCTACATTCCGCAGTACGCGCGGCTCGCGCGTTCGTCGGTTCTGGGGGTGAAGGAGCTCGAATATGTCGAGGCGGCGAAAGCGCTCGGAGCGCGCGTGCCGCGCATCCTGTGGCGCCATGTATTGCCGAACATTCTCGCGCCGCTGATCGTGCAGGCGATGCTGGGCATCGGCACCGCCGAACTCGAGGCAGCCGGGCTTTCCTATCTCGGATTGGGTGCGCGTCCTCCGACGCCGGAGTGGGGCGCGATGCTCAACGATGCGCGCGACTACTGGCTCTCCGCGCCGTGGGCGCTAATTTTTCCCGGTGCCGCCATAACGCTGATGGTACTGGGCTTCAATCTTTTGGGAGACGGGCTCCGCGACGCGCTCGACCCCACGCAGCGGTAGACCATGGCAATCGTCTTAGGATTGCTCGCGGCTATTTTTTACGGCTCGGCGGATTTTTGCGGCGGCTTCGCGACGCGGCGCAGTCCGATGTTCGCGGTCACCGTGATCTCGCAGGCGGTCGGCCTCGCGCTGATCTTGTTTGCGCTGCCTTTCTTCCCGTCGAAGCCGACGTGGTGGACTTTGGAGACGGGATTCATCGCCGGGATGTGCGGCGGACTCGGGTTACTGCTGCTCTATCACGCGCTTTCGATCGGCAAGATGGGCGTCGTCTCGCCGATTACGGCAGTCCTAGCAGCACTTACACCGGTCATCGTTGGTGCGGTTCGCGGCGAACATTTGGGAAATCTCAAATTGGTGGGCATCGGGGTTGCGCTACTTGCCGTCATCCTCATCTCGCTTTCCACCGAAGCGGACGGTAGGTTCGAGTTTTCTACTGCCGGTGTGAAAGAGGCGCTTGCATCGGGAGTGGTGCTCGGCGGTTTCTATACGTTCCTCGCGCTGGGCGGACAACAGAGCGGTCTTTATCCGATCGTTGCCGCCCGTATCGGCTCGATCGTGCTGTTGCTTGTCATCGCGGTCGTCATGCGGCGCAGCATTGTGGTCGCGGCGCCCGCAGCGCTCGGCGTGATTGCGCTCGCCGGCGCGCTCGACATGATGGCCAATGCGTTTTATGTGCTCGCCGCGTACGCGGGTTATCTTTCGATTGCGGCGGTCCTTACGTCACTCTATCCGGCGAGCACCGTATTTCTCGCGCGCATCGTATTGGGCGAGCGACTCGGCGCGCTGCAGAAGACCGGCGTCGCATTCGCACTTGCCGGCGTCGCGCTGATCGCGAGTTAGTCCTCAGGCGGAAACGCGCGCGCGTTAACGCCCGACAGAGTCGGCGGCACCGGGTGCAACTTAGCAGTCACGCCGGCCGAGCCTTCGCTATCGTCTGGAGGTTTGGGTTTGCCGGAACTCCGCGTTCCCGGACGCATCGAAGTCTTGCGTCTGATTCCCAAGCGCTCGAGTATTTTCGTCAAAAGAGACATAAGCGCATTATACTCTTCTTTAGACTCCTGCGGCCTTCGTCATGACCGCATCGCTGCGGCCTGCTCAGGCGTCCTTCGACTCCGCATTTCGCTGAAGGCGAAATGCTTCGCTCAGGATGACACTATTGTAGCCCTGCCGCGAATTCCGGCGATCGCATTCGCTATAGGCTCGACCATACGTCGAGCTTGCGCTTAACGCGATCGATTACCGCGTCGGTGAAGTCGGTCGTTGAGGCGTGGCCGCCGAGATCGCTCGTCGCAATCCCCTCGTGTACGGCCTCCAGCGCCGATTCGTAAATGGCGCGCGAGGCATTCTGCGCGCGTTTGTCTTCCATATAAGAGAGCAGCGCGCCGCCGGCGAGGATCATCGCCATCGGGTTAGCGACGTTCTTTCCAAAAAGTCGGGGCGCGGTGCCATGCGGCGCCTCGGTCATGACAACCGAAGGCTTGAGCCCTTCCTCGAAAGCGAGCAGCACGGATTCGGCACCGGCGATCGATCCGAAGAGCTGCATGACCAGATCCGAGAGACAGTCGCCGTCGCGATTGAGCGAGGGAATGACGAGCGGAGTTTCGCCGTCGGTGCTCAGCAAAAGGGCGTAGGTAGCGTCGATGAGTTGAGGATCGTACGGAACGTCCGGATGACGCGCCGCGGCGGCATCGAGTTCTTCCTTAAACATTCCCTCGTAGATCGGGCTTACCGTAAATTTCGGACCGCCAAAAACTTTCGCGTGCATGCGCGCGGCGTGTACGAACGCGTACTCGGCGACCACTTGGCAAACGCCGCGATCGATCGACTCCGTGCGATACGCGACCTCGCTCGAGCCCTCGCCCTCGCGCCACTCTTTTGCGCCGTAGGCGTCGCCGACCGCCATGCGCACGACCGAAATCGGCGCATGCACGCCTGCGACCGGGCGAATGCGCGGTAAACGCCGGCCCGTTCGCACGATGACTTTCCCGCCGATCGCTTTGCGCAGAATCGCGTTGGGCGAACCGACGTCGTCCTTTGCATCCGGCGTGATCGTGGCCGCCTTCAGACCGTAATGCGCCCGCTTCATCGCAGCGGCGGCCTCTTGCACAACGGCGTTGTTGGTGGCGCGCCGGTTTTCGAGCGAAAGATCGAACCGCTCCGTGCCCAGCTCGACGTCGGTGACCGAACGGTCGAGAACGCGCAGCGCTTCACCCAGCAGCTCTTGTCCGGTCTGATCGCCTTCGAGAATCACGATGGTCGTTGGGCTCAAATGAACTCCTATTAGAATGAAGAAGTAAGCGGTCCATGGCACGCGTGCGCCGCCGGGCGGCGAAATCGCGATTGAATTACGAAATCGCCGGCATGGCGGCGATTGGCATCGCCGTTCTGCTGGCGGTCGCGCTGACTTTGGCTCCGGCGCATGCCGGGGCTGCCGGCGCCGTAACCGCGCGAGCGCTCCACTGGACCTTTGGATCAGCTGCCGGACTTTTCCCCGTATTAATCGCGCTCTTCGGCGCGATCGTCTTCCTGGAGATCAATCTTCCGCGCGTCATGGCGACGTTCGGCGTCGCTGCGCTCGGCTATTTCGTCCTGATCGACACCTCGCTCGCCAAACGCGGCGGATTCCTTGGAACCGAAATGTGGCGCGGCCTGTACGCGCTGCTCGGGCTTACCGGCTCGCGCATCGTTATCGGCTTGGCCGCGTTATTGTTGGCCGTATGGATTAGCGACGTATCGGTGAAGAAAATCATCGGCTGGCTGGTGTTGCTTTTTTCGAAGGTGCGCATTCCGAAGATCACGCTGGCGTTACCGGAAGATCACAAAACGTTGCGCGATGCGTTTGCACTGCCTGCGACCGATCCGAATCGCAAAAAAGAACGCGTCGTCGACACCGGCACGGCTACCGCGCTGGTTGCGGTTGAGCCGCTAATGCCTACGGTCGCACCGCCGCTGCCGGTCGAGTACGAGGATGAGGAAGTTCTCGAAGATGACGCGGCTGAGGACGAGGACGAGGAAGAAGCCGACGACGATCCTGATATCGGCGAAGAAGAAGACGACCCTTCGACAAGCTCAGGGCAGGCTGAGCTCGATGATGAGGAAGGCGAGGACGAGCTCGACGATGAGGAAGTTGAGGGCGAGTACGAAGCACCCGCCGCTGTAGGCGGCGGTCCGCGCAATTACAAACTGCCCGACCTCTCGCTCTTCGATCCGCCGCAGGCGCAAGTCGTCGATGAATCGGCGCGATCGGCCGTGCTGGAAGATACGCTCGCCTCGTTCGGCGTCGGCGCAAAGGTCGTGCACATCGAGCGCGGTCCCTCGGTCACCCGCTACGAACTCAAGCCCGACCGCGGCGTAAAGATTTCGAAGATTGCAAACTTAGCCGACGATCTCGCCCTGGCGTTGGCCGCAACGAGCGTGCGCATCGAAGCGCCGATTCCCGGAAAGTCCGCGGTCGGCATCGAGGTTCCAAACAAAACGGTTTCGATCGTTTCGATTCGCGAGATTCTCGAAGCGCTGCCGCAACGCGGACAGGTTCCGCCGCTCTGGATGGCACTCGGCAAGGACGTTCCGGGGCGCGCGGTTTTTGGCGACCTGTCCCGGATGCCGCACATGCTGATTGCGGGCGCTACGGGCTCCGGCAAATCGGTCTGCTTGAATTCGGTGATCGCGTCGCTGCTTGTCAGCGCGACGCCGGATCAAGTGCAGATTCTCATGATCGATCCCAAGCGCGTCGAGTTGGTGATGTATAATGGCATTCCGCATCTGATCAAAGACGTCATCACCGACCCGCGCATGGCCGCGGGCGCACTCTTTGAGATGACCAAAGAAATGGACGCGCGGTACGAGCGCTTTGCCAAGGCCGGCGTGCGTAAAATCGAAGAGTACAACGCGAAGTATCCCGATGAGAATTTGCCGTACGTCGTCGTCATCATCGACGAACTTGCGGACCTGATGCTGATTGCGCCCGCGCGCGTTGAGACGACGATCATGCGGCTGGCACAGCTCGCGCGTGCGACGGGTATTCATTTAATCGTGGCAACGCAGCGTCCGTCGGTCGATGTCATCACGGGGCTCATCAAAGCCAATATTCCGTCGCGCATCGCTTTCGCGGTGACGTCGCAAGTCGATTCGCGCACGATTCTCGACATGGTCGGCGCCGAAAGGCTGCTGGGCCGCGGCGACATGCTCTATCTGCCAATCGACTCGCCCAAGCCGATTCGCGCGCAAGGCGCATTTATTTCCGGCGGCGAGTTGCAGCGGCTTATTCACTTTTGGACGAAACAGGCGCGCCCTGAGAATCTGCTCGACGTGGACATTCAGCCGCTTGCCGATGAAGAAAAGAAAGACGTCGACCCGCTGGCCTTCGAGGCGGCCAAGTTTATTATCGAGAGCAACTACGCTTCAACCGCAGCGCTGCAATCACAATTTTCCATCGGTCATCCGCGTGCCGTGCGTATTATGAAGCAGCTCGAGGACATGAAGGTTGTCGGACCGCACGAAGGTACAAAGCCGCGCCGCATTCTTTTCGGGCTCGACGATCTCGAACGCGTATCAGATCGCTTCGGGCGCGAGCGAGGGCAGCAAGATCTCTTTGCCGCCGGTTCCTGAATTATGACGCAGCATAGACACGCGGTTGGCCACGTCGTTTTCGCGTGCATTGTGCTCGCGGTGTTCTTTTGGCTCGGATTCTACGTTACCAAACACGGCGAACCGCATACGTTAAATGCTTTTGCGCTGCAACTGCGCGGCCATGGTACGGCAATTGCGTGGAGGTTCACAGAGATGGGATGGGGCTACGTGCTCGGGCCTTTATACGTGGCGCTCATCGTGCTTGCGATCTTTCGCCCCGAATGGCGCAGGCCCGCGCTCTTCGCCGTCGCGATAGCGCTCATATGTTGGGGTGCGGCGACCGGATTCCAACACTTTTTCGCTCGCCCACGCCGCTTAGATTGGCTGATACGCCACGAAACGGCGGGCTCTTATCCCAGCTCGCATGCCGCGGTCTCGACCGGTTTCTATTTCCTGTGCGGCCTGCTGGCGCTGGGCTCACACTTAAAGGCTTGGTTGCGGTACACGCTTTTCATCGTGCTGACTTTTGTCACCCTGGCAATCATTTGGTCGCGCATCGAACTTGCCGCACACAACATCACCGACGTCATCGGCGGCGTGATGCTTGCTTTGGTGATCATCGGGCTCGGTGCGGCGGCCGCCGAATTTGCGGGAAGGCCGATTGTAAGCTAACCAGGGGGGATGCTGCCGACTCCGAAGCATCGGCTCATGGCGGCGCACGTGACCGATCCGGCTCTCCAACCCATCGAACGCAAGGTCGAAGAAGGCATCCCGCTTTCACTGGAAGACGGGCTGACGCTTTTTGAGACGCGCGACTTGCATTCGCTCGGACGCATGGCGCGCGCGCAAAAAGAGCGCAAGAGCGGAAAAAACGTTTACTATATCCTGAACCGGTACGTGAATTCGACCAATGTCTGCTACGCGGGCTGCAAGTTTTGCTCGTTTGCGGTGGATGAGTTCAAAGAAACGGACCGCGTAGTACGCATGGCCGCCGACCAAGTCATGTCAAAGGCGCTCGAGACCGGCACGAACTTCAATCAAATCCACATCGTCGGTGGGCACGATCCGCGCCAACTTTCGCTGGATTACTGGCTGCCGCTGATGCGCCGCTTCAAAGAGCAAGTCCCGCACGTGCAGCTCTCGCTGTTCACCGCCGCGGAACTCGATTACATGGCCAAACGCCACCGGATGAAATATCCCGAGCTGATTGCGACGCTAAAGTCGGCTGGGCTCGATAACGTCAACGGGGGGGGCGCTGAAATCTTTGCGCCTAAAACTCGCGCCAAGATTTGTCCGAACAAAGTCGGCACCGCCAACTGGCTCGAGATCCACGAAGAACTGCATCGCCAAGGCGTCGCTTCCAATGCGACGATGCTGTACGGGCACATCGAATCGCTCGAGGATCGCGTCGACCATCTCATCCGGCTGCGCGAATCGCAGCGCCGCTCGCCCGGCTATAACGCCTTCATTCCGCTGGCATTTCATCCGGACGGCAACGAACTCAACGACTGCGGCTGGACGACCGGTTTAGACGACCTGCGCATCTTTGCGGTTTCACGCTTGATGCTCGACAACTTCGATCACATCAAGGCGTATTGGATGATCCAGGGACTGAAGATCTGCCAAGTCGCCCTGCACTTCGGCGCCGACGATATGGACGGCACGCACGGCAGCACGGACGAGGAGATGATCTATCACAGCGCCGGCACGCAGTCGGGCCAGTACGTCGACGACCGCGAGTTCCGCCGCTTGATCGAAGAAGCCGGCTACGTGCCGGTCCGCCGCAACAGCACCTACGACGAATTCCCCCACGATTGGACGCCGCCGCCGGCAACCCGCGAAGAAGTATATGCTTAACTGCGGGCGGATCAAATACACGAATGATCTGCCGATTTACGCGGCGTTCGATGCAGGCATCATCGAATATCCCGGAACGCTGCACGCGGACGTACCGGCCGCGCTGAACCGCATGATGCTCGAGGGTAAACTCGACGTCGGGCCTATCAGCGCGTTCGCTTACGCAGCAGATTTCGACCGTTTCGTTCTGCTGCCTGACCTGTGCATCGGAGCGCGCGACGAAGTCATCTCCGTCGTGCTCGTCTCGAGCGTTCCGCCGGCGCTCCTCGACGGCGTTGAAATTGCCGTCAGCTCCGAATCGGCGACCGGACGAAATCTGCTGCGCGTTCTGCTCGAGCGCCGTTACGGTGTGCACGCTCGTTTTGTCGAAAGTGCCGACGCCGCGGGCGCGGCCAAGGAAGGCCGTGCGGCGCTGCTAATCGGCGATGCCGCGATCGATGCGCAACTCTCGCTTCCTGTCGGGCGCGTCTATGATCTTGGAACGCTGTGGCACGATTGGACCGGAGAGCAAACGGTCTTTGCCGTGTGGGTGGCCCGGCGCGAAGTCTACGAGCGAAGCTCGGAAACCGTGCGCGCCTGCATGCACGCTCTCACCGATTCCTATACGTGGGCGCGCGGCAATATGGGAACCGTCATTGCACGAGCGCAAAATATGATTGCGCGCCCGCCGGGATTCTACGAAAACTACTACGCCAAGCTAAACTTTACGTTTCATTCGGCCGCGCAACGCGGCTTGGCGGCATACTGCCGCGAGCTGTTAGCGATCGGCGCGATAGAAACGATGCCGCGCGTTCTTCCGGAGGCCATCGGTGTCGGTAGCTAGCCTGCTCGATCGCTCCGCGTCGGGCGGAAGACTTACCTTTGAAGAAGGCGTGCGGCTCTACCGCGAGGCCGATATTCACGATCTCGGTGCCGCGGCCCACGCGCGCCGCATGCAGCTCTACCCCGAAGAAGTCGTCACCTACGTGATCGACACGACGATCAATTACACTAACGTCTGCAACGTACACTGCACCTTCTGCGCGTTTTTCCGTCCCGAAAAGCATGGCGAAGGCTACACGATGTCGCACGACGACGTGCTCGCGCGCGTGAAATACGCGGCCGACCAAGGCGCCACGCAGATCATGATTCAAGGCGGCGTCAATCCCGAACTCCGGCTCTCTTGGTTTGAAGAGCTCTTCGCGCGCGTTGGTGCCGAATATCCGGCGGTCGACCTGCATTCGCTATCGGTTTCCGAAGTTGTCGGGCTGTCGACCGTCGAGCAATTGCCCGTTCCCGAGATTTTGGTGCGGTTGAAGGCAGCCGGAATGAAATCGCTGCCTGGCGCCGGCGCGGAGATTTTGGTCGAACGGGTCCGTAAGCGCATCAGCGCGCGCAAGGTCAAGCCCGAGGAATGGATCGGCGTGATGCGCGAGGCGCAAAAGCTCGGGATGCCGACGACGGCCACCATGATGTTCGGGTCGATTGAAACCGACGAAGAGCGCGTCGAACACCTCGACGTCATCCGCAATCTGCAAGACGAAATGGGGGGCTTCACCGCCTTCATTCCCTGGTACTACGTGCCGTGGAAGACGCCGCTGCGCGGAAAAGAAGCGACCGGGCTAGAGTATCTACGCGTGCTCGCAGTATCGCGCTTGTATCTGGATAACGTTCCGCATCTGCAAGCGTCGTGGCTCACGCCGGGACTGAAAATCGGGCAAGTCGCGCTGTATTACGGCTGCGACGACATGGGCGGCACGATCCTCGAAGAGCAAGTTGTGCACGACGCCGGTTCGACCAACGCGGCGACGCGCAAAGACATCGAAGAGATCATCATCAAAGCCGGCTTCAAACCGGTCATTCGCGACACGTATTGGAACCTGCGCGACGACATGGCGCTGGCGACGGCATGATTCGCGTCGTTGCGTTAGTCCTGGCTGCCGGCGTTCCGCTGTTCACCCCACCGAGTGGTTGGAACGCAACTTCCGGAGAGACGTTGATGAGCGGTATGTTCAGTATTTGGCAAGCGCCGCTACCTTTTACGGCCGACCAATTCAAGATGGTAGGCATGTGGACGGGCGCTGAGCCGATGCAAATGCTCACTCTGACTCAGGGGCGCGCCGTTGCCTCACCCGATACGATCGCTAAAGAATTTCCGCCGCGCGACGTCAGCCGGGGCCAGGTGCAGTATCACGTCGCGACGCAGCCCTATAGTTTTTGCGGCTCACCCGGAACGCTCGTGAACGTACGATTCGGCGGATTTATGGGTTTCACCATGGCCTACGATATCGCGGTAACGCAGTACGGCGGCGTGTCCTTCATGCTTTCGTACATTCACATGGCCGGCGCCGAGGACCCGGCGGCGGAGCGCGCGCTGCGTAGTCTGTGTCCGCGCGGTGAAATCCGCAGGCAGCCGCTGGGCTAGAACGTCGCCTCGATGGTGGCGGCTCCTAGCACTTCTTCGCCGCCGAGATCGAAGAGCGCGACCAATTGACCGGGTGAGACGGCTTTTTGTGGCGATTCGAATTCCAGGCGAAGAGTTTCGCCATCGATCGTGGCGGCAGCAGTCTCCAATTTCGCGCGGTAACGCGTCATCGCAAGCACTCGAACCGCGGCGCTGTTGAATCGCTCCGGTCGAATTAGGTTCAATTCGTTTGCCGTTAGCGTGCCTACGGCGAGTTCGTCTTCGCGCCCGATGACGATCGTGTTTGTTCGGGCATCTATGCGCGTCACGTAACGCGCACCGTCACCGCTTGCGGGCAACCCTTGCCGTTGGCCGATCGTGTAACCCGAAATGCCGGCATGACGTCCGACGATTTCTCCCGCGACCGTTACAACGTCGCCGGCATGCGCTGATTCCGGGCGGAGCTCTGCCACGATATCTCGATAGTCGGCGCCTTCCACGAAGCAAATATCTTGCGATTCGATCTTGTCGTGGATCGGCAGGCCGAGCCGTTTCGCATGTGCGCGCGTCGTTTGCTTGTCGAGCTCGCCGAGCGGAAGCACCAATCCTGAAAGTTGTGCAGGCGTGAGCTGCGCGAGCGCGTACGCCTGATCTTTCGCACGCGTGCCGCGCAGCAGGTGCGGGCCGTCCGCGCGCTGTTCGATGCGCGCGTAGTGTCCGGTCGCGACGTAACGCGCACCTAGCGAATCCGCATACTTGCGCAGCGTGCCGAGCTTCACAAAATTGTTACACGAGACACACGGATTTGGCGTACGGCCGGCGGCGTACTCTTGCGCAAACCGGTCGATAACGTTGCGGCGGAACGTCTCCTCGAAATCGAGCACATAGTGCGGAATTCCGAGCGCGCCCGCGCTTCGGCGGGCGTCGTCGAAGTCGTCCACGCCGCAGCAGCTGCGGGCATGCGGCGCGCGCGTCTGCGAATACATCTTCATCGTGACGCCAATGACGTCGTAGCCCGCTTCCACCAGCAAGCCGGCTGCTACCGCCGAGTCGACTCCGCCGCTCATTGCGGCGATTACGCGAGTTTTCTCCATCATCTAAAGACACAGGATAACAGGATAGGGCCGCTAACAGAAGCTCACATGGGGCTGGGCGAACGCTTTCGAGCAGCGCGCGAGGAACGCGGCCTCACCCTCTCTGAGGTCGGCGAGCAGCTGCGCATCCGCTCGGTCTATCTTTCCGCAATCGAGGAAGAAAACTGGAAGGCGATCGGCGCGCCGGTCTACATCCGGGGCTTCTTACGCACCTACGCGCGCTTCTTGGGACTCGATCCGGAAGAGGCCGTCGGCGAGTTCAACAGCGCGAGCGGCGTGGCGCCGTCGTCAGCCCCCGCGATCGAGAGCCGCAGCAGCGCAGGGCAGCGGAGCATGGCGCCGTTGCTGTGGATCGCGGGGATCGTCGCGATCGCGCTGATCGGTTTCGTGATTTACGTCTATGTCTCGCCGCCCCGTGCCGTGACGACCTCCCAGCAGAGCGCAGCGCCGGCTGCATCTCCAACGGCTGCCGCAGCCACTTCACACCCGGCGCCGCGTCCTCAGCCGCTGCTGACGCGAACCCTTGCACTCAACGTAATCTCAGCATCTTGGCTCAGGGTAACCATTGACGGAAAGGTGAGTATGGAGGGTATATTTCCGCGCGGCACGAGCAAAATATTTCACGGCAAAACCGCGGTGGTTCGCGCCGGCAATGCGGCGGGCGTCGAGCTGACTGTGGATGGAAAGCCCGCAGCGAAGCTTGGCGGCGTCGGCGATGTAGCTGAAAAGAGTTTTAGTTTATAATTTATGCCGACCGATGCATCGTTCGATATCGTCTCACGGGTCGATCAACAGGAGCTCGATAACGCGCTGAACCAGACGCGTAAAGAGATCGCCGGCCGTTTTGATTTCAAGAACAGCAAGACGACGATCGAGTACGACGGGAAGAAAGTCATTACGATCGTCTCCGACGACGAGCTAAAGATGAAGAACGTCGTAGACATGCTCCAATCGAAAGCGGTCAAGCGCGGCATCGATCTGAAGAGTTTGGAGCTGGGAACGGTCGAACCCGCGGCTGGCGATACGGTCAGGCGCACGGTAACCCTGAAAACCGGCATACCGAAAGACAAGATCAAACCGCTGATGGACGCCATCAAAGATATGAAACTCAAGGTGAACGCGCAATACCAGGACGACCAGATTCGCGTTTCCGGAAAAAACAGGGACGACTTGCAGAAGGTCATCGCGCGGCTGCGATCTCTCAGTTACGAGCTGCCGTTGCAATTCGTCAACTACCGGTAGTGCCGAAACGCGTTTCTTTCGTCAGTTTAGGCTGCGCGAAAAACCTCGTCGACACCGAAGTGATGATTGCGAAGCTCGGCGAGGCGGGCTGGGAGCTGTGCGCCGATTCCGCGCTGGCCGATACGGTCGTCGTGAACACGTGCGCATTCATCGATCCGGCGAAGGCCGAATCGACCGATGCCATCATGGAGCAGGCGCAGCGGAAGAAACCCGAGCAGCAACTGATCGTCGCCGGATGTCTGGCCCAACGATATGGGGAGCAGCTGCAGGCGCTGGTCCCGGAGATCGACGGCGTCGTAGGCACGGGCGCATATGCGAGCATCGTCGAGGTGCTAACGGAAGCTGCCGCCGGTGCGCGCCCGGCGCGCCTGGGCTTCGAGCCCGAACCCGAACACGATTTCTTGCCGCGCCTGATCACCACGCCGCGCGCGACGGCCTATCTCAAGATCGCTGAAGGCTGCGATCATCCGTGCACGTTCTGCATCATCCCGCAGCTGCGCGGCCGGTTCCGCAGCCGCAGCGAGGAATCTCTACTAAAGGAAGCGCGAGCGTTGGCGCAGGCGGGGACGCGCGAATTGGTGCTCATCGCTCAAGACTCGTCGATGTGGGGACGCGACCGCGGGTGGCGCCGCGGCGGATTGGCGCATCTACTGCGCGGCCTGCATGAGATCGAAGGTCTCGAATGGATCCGCCTGCTCTATCTCTATCCGGCCACGATCGACAGCGAGCTGATAGCCGCCATCGCTGAATTGCCGAAGGTTTGCAAATACATGGACATGCCGCTGCAGCACGCGCATCCGGAAATCTTGCGCGCGATGCTGCGTCCCGGAAGCGGCGAGCGCTATTTGGATATTCTCGAAGATTTTCGCAGCAGCATTCCGGGAATCACTATGCGCTCTACGTTCATCGTCGGATTTCCCGGCGAACGCGAAGAGCACGTAGCATACCTGGAAGAGTGGCTCGGGCGCGCGCAACTCGATCGCGTCGGATTTTTTCAGTACAGCAGCGAGCAAGGCACGCCGGGCGCGGCCCTTCCGGATCATGTCCCGGCGCGCGAGCAGCGGCGCCGCCTCGTGCGCTTGCGTGAGGCGCAGCGAGCTGCGTCACAAGCGGCGCGCTCGCGCCGAATCGGCAGCACGGTTCGAGTCCTCGTTGAAAATCGCACGCGCCGCGGGTGGGCCGGCCGCTCGATGGGGGAGGCGCCTGGCGTCGATGGCGCGATTCATTTTACGGGCGATGCGGCTCCTGGCGACTTTGTGGATGTCACGCTCGAACGCACCACCGCGTTCGATTTCCATGGCCGGATAGCGCATGGGTAAACATATACGACCCGAGGATTATGCCGAACCGCAGGCGCAAACGCGTCCACCGGTATTCAAACGCGTGGCGATCGTCGCCGGCATCGTGGTCGCGGGCATTATCGCGCTGCTCGCCGGCATGTCGGTCGCGCAGCGCAAACCCGTTTGGCAGATCGTCGCGACGGTTTTCACGCCTTCGCCGCAGCAGCTCTTCGGCAAGAGTCACATTCTAGTGTTGGTCGAAGGGTTGGATTACGATTACAACGCGCTGGATGAAGAAACCTCAGCGCATTCGCGCAGCGACGTCATTTGGGCCGTCAATATCGATTTCATCACGCATCGCGTATACCAACTCTCCGTTCCGCGCGACATGGTCGCGACCTTACCGGGCGGACGGCAGCAAAAAATAAACGAGGCCCAATCCGAAGGCGGGGTAAGCGAGGCGCAATCGGTCATCTCGCAGTTCCTCGGAATTCCGGGATTCGATCGGTACATCGTCATGCGCGCCAACACAACGAAAGATTTTATCGACGCGGTCGGCGGTGTAGATTTGAACGTCATGAGTTCGGATTGCTTGATGCATCCGCATAATTGCGTCAACGGCCCGCTCGACTATGACGACACGTGGGGGCACCTGCACATTCACCTTAAGCCGGGCTTGCAGCATCTCAACGGCGATCAGGCCGTCGGATATGCGCGCTTCCGCCACGACTGGTGCAGCGACCCGTGCCGCATCATGCGCCAACAAGTTGTCCTGCGTGCGGTAGTCCATAAGTTGACGAGCGACAAACTGAACACGTTGATGCATCTCAGCGGCTTGTTGGCAAGTTTGAACCGCGACGTCACGACCAATTTTAAGACGCAAGAAGAGGTAAGCATCGCGACAGCACTCGCCGACATGCCGCGCGACGGGCTCGTGACCAAACAAGTACCATACATCGGCGACGTAACGCTGCCCGACGGCGGGTCTGCGATCTCACCGGACGAAACCAAGCGCGCGCAGCTCGTTACCGCGATGCTGATCGCTCCGCCGCAGCCTACGCCTCCTCCTGACGCGGGAGCCTTGGCCGCAGTCGCGCCCAGCGCGTTACGAGTTGACGTTGAGAACGGCACGGGCGTACCCGGCATGGCAAAACGCGTGGCCGCGCTGCTGCGCTCCGAGGGTTTCAAGATCGCGCAAGTCGGCAATGCAGCATCCGGAAACGTCGCGATGACCGAGGTGCACGAACATTCGCGCGTTGAAAATGCCGGGCTGAAAGTGCGCAATGGTTTGGGATCGCGCGCGAGCCGCGTTCCAGTCATATCCGACGCGGTCTCATCTCAGACGCCATCGCCGAGCGACGTCACGGTGATCATCGGTGACGACCTCGTCACCGCGATGAGCTCTCCGCCGGCATCGCAATGAAGCATTGGCGCGCGATCGCTATTGCGTTGGTTTGCGCGGCGCTGGCCGCCGGCGCTTTTCGCATTTTTGAACACACCGCACGCCTTCAACCCGCACTCGTGACGCCGAAGATGGACGCACAGCAAGCGCTCTCGCCTTCGCTGGCCGGGCACTTGAAGCGGCTGCTGCGCGAACAGGGCATTTACGGCAGCCGCGCCGGCCGGCCCAAACTTATCGCGCTCACGTTCGACGACGGACCGTATCCGGTGTTCACACCACTGCTCCTCGATGCGCTCGAGAAGCTGAAGATCCCGGCAACGTTTTTTTTGATCGGCCATGACGCGCAGCATTGGCCCGAGCTCACCGCGCGCATCGAACAAAGCGGAGGCGAGATCGCCAACCATACGCAGACGCATCCGGATCTCGATCGCTTGACCGGCACGCAGGTCCGCCGCGAAATCGTGGACGGACGGACGTCGCTCGACGCGCTCGTCAAAGATCCCGCGATCGACCTGTACTTTCGCCCGCCGCACGGCCGCTACACGGTTGGAGTGGTGAAAACGGCACAGTCGCTCGGGTACACGACCGTCCTGTGGAACGACGACCCCGGGGACTGGCGCACCAGCAGCGTCACGCCGCAAGATATCGTCGCGCACGTCCGCCGGTTTGCAACCGCTCCCGACATCGTGCTGCTGCACAGTGGAAAGCTCGCCACCATCGAGATGCTGCCCAGCCTGGCGGCCGCTTTCCGCTCGGCGGGCTACCGGTTCGTCACCCTGGGGAGCCTCATGCGGGCCGTGCCTTATGACGACGTGAACCATCCGGCCAAGCATCCCGTTTAGAGCCTGAATGCCTCGGCAAATCATCGATACGGAATCGAGCCGGCCCCGTTACGTCCGGAGGGTCGCCTGGACTATCGCGACCATCTTCCTCGTGATTGCCGCACTGGCATTCGCCTTTGTCCTGCATTTTCCAGGAAAGTGATCCGCGCTGCGGGTATCCTGGGAAGCCACCCCTCTAGGAGAACTATGCTGCGCCGTTCCTTCCCCGGACTGATCTTTGCCCTGGCATGCGCCGCTGCGTTTGCCGCTTGCAGTTCCTCAGGAACCAGCATCCCGTCGAGCGGCGGAGTGCAGGGTCTGGGTCCGAACTTCGTGACGAACACGCTGTACGTGACCAACACCACGCAAAACGTGGTGGAACTTTACACGCCCAGCCCGGCCGCGGCAGCGACGCCGCAGTATGCCATCGGCGGATCGAATACGCAGCTGAACGGCCCGCAGTACGACGCCTTCGACAGCACTAAGCGCCTCTACGTTACCAACTACAATCCGGGAACCCAGACCGGCGCGGTCACCGTCTATCAGACGTTTGCGACCGGCAACGTGCTGCCGCTGGTGACGGTGGGCGGTTCGGGCACGCTTATCGATCAGCCGCACGGTATCACAATTTTGAGCGACGGAACGGTCGTCGTTGCGAACACGTCGCCTAATGGTTCGTTCTCCAATTCCGTGCTTGTGTTTACACCGCTGAGTTCGACCTCGGTTCCGGTTCTTTCGGTGGTCATCGCGGGAGCCCTGACGCAGCTCAGCGCGCCGACGGGCGTTTCATCCGATTCGACCAAGAAAATTTTTGTGGCTAATCGCGGCTCGGGCACCATCACCGCTTACGTTGTGCCGACGCCGACTCCGGTTCCGTCAACCACGCCGTCACCGACGCCGACGCCACTTCCATCCACGTCGCCTTCACCGACGCCGGCGCCATTCAACAACAACGTCGCACCGAGCATTCTCATCGGCGGCGCGCTGACGGGCTTGATCGCCCCCACCGGACTTACGCTCGACGCGAATAACGTGATCTATGTCGTTGATCCCGACAACGGAGTTCCCAGCGTGCGCGTCTTCGCGGCCGGTGCGAACGGCAACGTCGCGCCCGTCCGCGTCATCAGCGGCGCGCTGACGCAGCTTTCGAATCCGCTCGACATAAAGGTGGATGCCGCCGGAAACATCTACGTCACGGACGCGGGCGCGAACAAACTCTTGATCTACGGACCGGGCGCGACCGGCAACATTGCGCCGGCGGTCGCGATCACGCTTCCGATAGGCAGCGTCACGGGGCTCGCACTATCGCCCTAGAGCATCGTGCGCCGGCCGCCGACCGTGAAGCCAAGCTCAATGCTCTGCTTGCGCTCATCAACGAACGTGCCGGACACATTCTCGACCGGCGGCGCATTCTCGAATCACTAACCGAAGACATCCGCGCCGCTTTCGGCGCGGAACGCGCGGTCATCTACGGCCGCGGCGAGTCGCCTGAAGACGCGAGTTTGCTCGCGTCCGCACAAACCGAACGCGCGTGGACCGCATTGCCGCCGACGACCAAGATCGCGCAAACTTGGTTGGAGGAAGCTTTTAGCGGGGCCGTCGTGGCACGGCCGCACACGACGAGCGATCCCCGCGACGGATTTCTGCGATCGCTGGGCGCGGGTTCGGCGATCGTAGCGCCGCTCGTGATCGAGGGACGTGTCGAGCACGCCATCACCCTGCATTTCAACCAGCCCAATGCGTTCGACGAGATCGACGCGCTGCTGCTGCGTTCGGTAGCGTCGCACGTGGCGCTGGCGCTGGCCAACGTGCAGGTCTACGATCTCGAGCGCCTGCGCCGTACGCGCGCCGAATCGCTGGAACGTGTCGTACGCATGTTGCGCGACACGCGGACGGCCGAAGAAGTCGTGCTCGTGTTTGCGGTTACGGTTTCGCACGAAGTCAAAGTCGCTTGCGCCATCTATGAAATCGATCGCACCGCCGCGACCCGGCGGGCGGTTCGCACGCTCGAGCCGTCGCGCCGCGGCATGCCGGCACGCGTCGACGCCTCGCATCTGCTGCCGAAGCTCGAGCGCGGCGAACTGACCCTTTCTTCGAAACTTCCCGAGACCGAGCGCAAGCGGCTGTTCGGCACCAACAGCGGCGCGATCGTTCCGCTTCGCAGTGATGGGAACGTGTGGGGCTTCGTCCTCTTCATGGATTCGCCCGGAGAGTTCGACTGGGAAGACGTGGAGCGCAGGGTGTACCTGCGCACGCTGGCTTCGCATCTCGAGCTCGCCCTCTCCGCCGCCATGGGATTCGAACGCATCCAGCAGCTGGCGCGCGCGCTTTCGGAGAGCAACGAATTCAAAGACGATCTGCTGGCCATGCTGGCGCACGATTTCAAAGGTCCGCTCACCGTAATCGCCGGGTACTGCGAACTGCTCCTTGAGAGTTCTCCGCCGGCGCTGCACGAGGAGCTCGAAACGATCTATTCTCAGACGCAGCGCTTGGTGCGGCTCTCCGAAGACGCCGTCGCATTGGCGCAAACGCAGGCCGGCGGATTCTCACTCGACCGCTCGGTACTGGACTTACGCGAAGTCGTCGGCGAAAGCGTGAAGGCGCGCAACCGCGCCGACGACCGGATACGTTTCGAGGCGCCGGACCAGCCGGTTCCCGTTTCACTCGATCCGGGGCGCTTCAATCACGTGCTCGACAATCTCCTGATGAACGCGCTGAAATATTCTGACGGGGAGGTTCTCGTGCGAGTGAGCCGCGGCGAAGAGAACGCGTCGATCGCAGTTACCGACCGCGGCATCGGCATTCCCAGCGAAGAGCTCGGGCAAGTCTTTATGCGCTTCGGCAGGGCCAGCAACGCTCGCCGGAAAGGGGTATCGGGTTCGGGGGTGGGGCTTTACGTCAGCCGCAAGATCGTCGAAGTCCATGGGGGCAGCATCTCGGTTGCTTCCGCCGAGGGCCGGGGAAGCACGTTTACCATCTCGCTTCCGCTCTCCGACTCGCCCTAAAGCAACCCTCTAGGTCGCGGGACGGTACTAGGAACGTTATGTCGATTCTCAAGGCTATCTTCGATGGAAACGAACGGGAGATCGGGCGCATGCGCCGCACGGTCGAACGCGTCAACGCGCTCGAACCTGCGATCTCGGCGTTGACCAATGACGAACTCCGGGCGAAGACGCCGTATTTTCGCGAGAAGCTGGCCGCGGGCGAGACGCTCGACGACATGCTGCCCGAAGTCTTCGCCGTCGCGCGTGAGGCCAGCAAACGCGCCGCCGGGATGCGCCACTTCGACGTGCAGATCATCGGCGGACAAGTGCTCTACGAAGGGCGCATCGCGGAGATGAAGACGGGAGAAGGCAAGACGCTGGTCGCGACGCTGCCCGTGTACGCCCGCGCGCTCGAAGGGCGCGGCGTCCACGTCGTCACCGTCAACGATTATCTGGCCCGGCGCGACGCCGAGTGGATGGGTCCGATCTATGAAGCGCTCGGGCTGGCCGTCGGCATCATTCAGCACGATCTCGACAGCGCGCAGCGGCGCGCCGCCTACAATTGCGACGTCACGTACGTCACCAATAACGAGGTCGGCTTCGACTACCTGCGCGACAACATGGCATGGCAGGTCGAAGACATGGTACAGCGCGACTTGTACTTCGCGCTCGTCGACGAAGTCGACTCGATTCTCATCGACGAAGCGCGCACGCCGCTCATCATCAGCGGCCAAGGCACCGAGCCGACCGAGCTCTACGAAAAATTCGCGCAGATCATCCCGCGTTTGAAAAAAGGCGAGGATTTCACCGTCGACGAGAAAGCCCACGCCGTTCCGATTACGGAAGTAGGCGTTGCCAAAGTCGAGAAGATGCTGGGTGTTTCCAATCTCTACGAGCAGCGCAACATCGAATTGACGCACCAGCTCAATGCCGCGCTGAAGGCGTGGAATCTGTTCCACCGCGATCAACAGTACATCGTCAAAGAGGGCGAAGTCGTCATCGTCGATGAGTTTACCGGACGCCTGATGTACGGCCGCCGCTATTCCGACGGCATCCACCAAGCGATCGAAGCCAAGGAAGGCATCAAGGTCCGCAGCGAGGACCAGACGCTCGCGACGATCACGTTCCAAAACTATTTCCGCTTGTACGAACGGCTCGCAGGCATGACCGGTACGGCCAAGACCGAGGAGCGCGAGTTCCGCGACATCTACGGTCTCGACGTCGTCGTCGTGCCGACGAACATGCCGATGGTCCGCAAAGATAACTCCGATATCGTCTTCAAGACCGAAAACGCCAAATTCACGACCGTCGTCGACGAAATCATCGCGGAGCACGGTCGCGGACGGCCGGTTCTGGTCGGCACACGGTCGATCGAGAAATCCGAAATGCTGGCCGCGATGCTGCGCCGTCGCGGCGTCGAGTGCAACGTGCTCAACGCAAAATACCACGAACAGGAAGCCGAGATCATCAAAGACGCCGGGCAAGGCGGCCAGGTGACGATTGCCACCAACATGGCGGGCCGCGGCACCGACATTAAGTTAGGCGACGGAATCGCGAACAAAGGCGGGCTGCACATCATCGGCACCGAGCGGCACGAGTCGCGCCGTATCGACAACCAGCTGCGCGGCCGTTCGGGACGGCAAGGCGATCCGGGATCCACGCGCTTCTACGTCTCGCTCGAAGACGAAGTCATGCGGCTCTTCGGCGGCGAGCGGATGACCAACATCATGGAGAAGGTCGGCTTCAGCGACGAGGCGCCGATCGAATCGGGAATGGTCACGAAGTCTTTGGAGCGCGCGCAAAGCAAGGTCGAGGCGCACAACTACGAGATCCGCAAGCACGTCCTCGAGTACGACGACGTGATGAACAAGCAGCGCGAGGTCATCTATGGCGACCGGCGCGCGATTCTGCGGGGAACGTTCGACTCGCGCGAGTTCATGCTGCAGACGCTCACGTCCAAAGTGGACGGCGTCGTACAAGGCAACGCACCCGAAAACGCGCATCCCAGCGACTGGGACCTCGACGAGATGCTCAACGAGCTCGAGCTGATCTTTCCGATCAAACAGTCGCTGTCTGTTACGGATATCGAGAAGAAAGACCGCGACGAGATCCGGCGCATTCTCCAAGAGAAAGCCCTGGAAGCGTACGAGGCCAAAGAGGCCGAGGTAACGCCGGAGATTCTGCGCATGGTCGAGCAGCGCTACTTGCTGCTGCCGATTATCGATCGTATGTGGGTGGACCATCTCTACGTGATGGACCACCTCAAGAGCGGCATCGGCCTGCGCGGCTTTGGTCAGATCGATCCGCGCGTCGAGTACGAAAAAGAGGCATACGAGATATTCGAGGATCTGAAGAGCAACATCGCCGACGAAGCGATCAAGGGCGTCTTCCGCGTCGTCATCGAGCAAGGTCCACCCGACGCGCAAGGCAACGGGCTCGCAGGCCAATCGTTCGAACCGATTCCGTCGGGGGAGATGATCCCGCAACCGTCGCGTCCGCGCGAAGTCAGAACCAATCGCGACGACGAGGAGCCGGCCAAGCCCGTGCACCGCGATCAGCGTAAAGTCGGCCGCAACGAATTATGCCCGTGCGGCAGCGGAAAGAAATATAAGAAATGCCACGGCGCGGCCGCCTAAGCCGGTTTGATGTACAGTTGTCGCTTGGCGTAATCGAAGAATAACTGATACTGCGAGAGAACGTCGCGGCCTAAAATTCCGTCGTAGTCGCTCAGATTAAACGTCGAAGAGCTTGGGACGAAAACGGCGGCGTCGCCGAAATGAATTCCGCCGAACTCTAGATCGGTTAAGCGCCTGAGCTGCGCCGGAACTTCGCCACCGACTGCGCTTAAACTCATCCCCTGCTCGACGAGCGGCGCCGATGATCCGAGTTTTCGCACGTAGGTTTGGTAGGCGATGGTCCCCGCCGCCCCCGTGTCCACCAGGAAGAATCCCGGAACGCCTTCGAATGAAGCTTGGACACGCGGTACGCTGTCGTCCAGCTGCAGGGGAAGTGCGAACATTCCGAAGGATCGCGGATCGAAACCGGACGGATAGAGTGTAACCGTCGATTTTTGAAAATCGATGCCGAGCACCGACGATGCGATGAAATCGCAGCCCAAGACGCCGACGATGCGCGAACCTTCGGCGTAATGCGAAATCGGAACGACCGAAAAAGCAACGTCGTGCAGATGCAATGGCCCGACGGAGAGATCGGGGATGCGCGTTCGTGAGATATCGACGTCGCCGCCGATCGTCTGGTTTGTAACGCCGTAGGCCGTTAGCCCGAGCTGGTGCGCTACGCCAGGATCGATTGCGAGTCCGGAAGCGCCCGAATCGAGGAGGAAATCTAATCCGCGTCCGTTGATCGTCACGCGCACGACGATGCCGCTCTTCGAAAAGACGGCCGGAATGACCACCGGCTTATCGATCGTGTAAAGAGCGCGCGAGGCCGGCATCGTGACCGGCGGGCTGCCGGCCGGCGCGGGCTGGAAAGAGATCGTTTCGGTCACCGTGTCGTTTTGCGGGCGTCCGTCGTAGTTGTGGATGCGAAAGGGCCGCATGCTTTGGAAGACCGGGCGGTAATCGCTAAACTCGGTGACATGCTGATGCATGTCGGCATCGAACGTGACGAAGCGGTTCAGTAAGAACGTCTTGGCGTCATAATAGCGGTATTGGTCGCTGCCGTCGGGCGGATTTGCTTCGATGACGTATTCTTGTGGTTGCGTCTGAGTAAGGCCCAGAACGGTCACGTGGTTAGCCGGGTCCTCGGGATGCAGCAGCGCTTTGTTATTCGGGTCGACAAACCGGCGGAAATCGCTGCGCAGTAAGACGAGGCCATTTTCGTCTTGGTTCCATCCTTGGCCATTGTAAGAACCCGACGCGGTCGTGTACTGGCCGTTCTGTACAATTGCGATGGAATTTGCGCCGTCGATGCGCGTCGTGCGGATACGATCCATCCCGCCGCCTCGTATGCGATCGACGATGATATAACGCCCGGTCGCGAGCGTTCCGCGCGCCGTTCTGCTTCTCGCCACGATCTCCGGTGCGCTCAGATTCGCCGGCAAGTAACTGACCAAGAGGAGAACGGCTGCTCCGAGCAGTGCCCCCATGCCGCAAGGTTAAGTGCGGCGGAGCAAATCCCCGCCCAGAGTCACTGCGTGCGCGTCGACACTGACGTCGACCCCCGGACCGCTGTCGCGCAGCGTCGTCGTGACGGATCCGCCCGAACCGTTGTCGTCGGAGATGACCAGCGAACCATCGGCGTTTCGCGTCACCGTTTCGCCGCGGCCCAGCTGCATGGATTGGCCGGCGGCCAAGCTCTGGGACTTACCGTGGCGAAGCACGAGCGCGTGTCCTTCATTGTCGAGCGAGACCTGCGTGCCGCCGAAATTCGTGGCGACCGTCGCCTTGCGGTTCCATGTTACGCCGTTGGCGCCGGCCGGCGTTACCGACGTGCCGATCTGAAAACCGCCGCGGAACGAATTGGAGTCGAGCAGGTCCGGGTGGTCGTCCATGCTGTCGAAGCGAGACTGCTGCGTTCCCGCGCCGGTCGTGCCGTCGAAGGCCAGATGCGGATCGCCGGTGGACGAGCCTTGCGCGCTGCTGAAAAACGGTTGCGCGGTGTTTCCTTGGCCCCCGATCGCCGAGAGGAGCTGCTGCAGTAGATTCATGATCTGCAAAAGGAGCGCGTTCACACCGCCGCCGGCGCCGGCCCCCGAAGGCCCATCCGAAAAAGGCGGCTTGCGAATTCGATCGGCGTGTTGAGGACGGTTCTGATCCGTTAGGAGCGGCGTGTCCAATCCGGTTCCGGTCCCTACGTTTGGCGGCTCGCCGCTCAAGATGGAAGCGATGCTCTGCTGAATCTGCATGGGTCCTCCGTTCGTTCCTCATTCACGCCGCGCAGCGGTTTTGGAAAGGGCCGCGGTGCGAACCGCAGAAGGCGCGGGCATGAGCGACTCGCAGCTCACTGCCATCGGCCGGCTCTCCGAGCGTCTCGTGACGCTCAAGGAGCGTCTTTGACTATTCCGGCAAGACGCGGCTGATCAGCGAGCTCGACGCCCGCACCCGCAACGAAGATTTTTGGAACGATCCCGACTCCGCGCAGCGCGTGATGAAGCAGCTCTCGGAGCTGAGCGCCGACGTCGACGCGATGGATGGCGTTTCGCGCGCGCTCAGCGACGCCCGCGAGCTGCTCACGCTTTTCCCCGATGACGGTTCCGCGGACAGCGAGATCAATGCGAACCTCGCCGCGGCCGAAAAACATCTCGACGATGCCGAGATGGCCGCGAATTTCGACGGAGAGTTCGACGCGCACAACGCCATCGTGAGTATCTATGCCGGAGCGGGTGGCGTCGACGCCGCCGATTGGACGGCGATGCTCGCGCGCATGTATTCTCGCTGGGCCGAGAGCAAGGGTTTTTTGACGCACGTCGTCGACGAGTCGCCTGCCGAAGAAGCCGGGCTGAAGTCGATTACGTTTTTCGTGCGCGGGCGAAATGCATACGGAACGCTGGAAAGCGAGCGCGGCGTGCACCGCTTGGTGCGCATCTCGCCGTTCGACGCCGCCCACCGCCGGCACACGTCGTTTGCGGCGGTCGACATCATTCCGGAGATCGAAACCGGCGAAAACGTGCAGGTCGAGATCAACCCCGAAGATCTGCGCTTCGAAACCTTCAAGTCGGGCGGCGCGGGCGGCCAATACGTGAACAAGACCGAGTCGGCCGTGCGCATCATCCACGAGCCGAGCGGTTTGATCGCGGCCTCGCAGCAAGAACGCTCGCAGGCGCAGAACCGCGACGTAGCAATGAGCATCTTGCGCGCGAAACTCGTGCAACGCGAGTTGGAGACGCGTGATAAGAAACTAGCCGACCTGCGCGGCGAGCGCAGTGCGAATGAGTGGGGATCGCAGATTCGGTCCTATGTTCTCAATCCGTATCAGCTTGTCAAAGATCACCGCACTAACGTGGAGACAGGAAACACGTCCGCCGTATTGGCCGGCGAGATCGACACCTTCATTTGGCCGTATCTGCAGCAGCGCCGCGCGCTCTAGCACGCTCCGGCAGCTTGCGCGACGGCGTGCTGTGGGCTGCCGTCGCAGCGTATGCGATCGTTTATTTTTCCCTGGGCTACGTCAAGTATTCCGCGCATCGCAATTTTGTGGACCTCGGCATCTTCGCGCAGACCGCGGCCAGCGCGTTCGGATGCTTCTGCAATACTATTGAAGGGAGCCACTGGGCCTTTCATTTTTCGCCGGTCCTCTATGCGGTGGGCGCGTTCGTATATGTGTGGCACTCGGCGCTGGCGCTCATTGCCGTTCAAGCGATCGCGGGTGCGCTAACGGCGCCGCCGATCTATGGAATCGTGCGCCGCTACGCGGATCGCAAGACGGCGCTGCTTACCGCTCTTGTTGTGCTGCTCTATCCGCCGCTGGCCGGCGTCGTCTTCAACGATTTTCACGAGAACGGATTGGCGCCGGCCGTGATTGCGTGGCTGCTGTGGGCGTTTGACGGCGGATACATTGCCACGGCAGTTATTTTTGCCGCGCTCGCGTTAGCGATCAAAGAAGACCAAGCGCTTTTTTTGGCGGCGGCCGGAGCGGCTGGCGCATGGAGCTACCGGCGCGACCAGGTGCGCATGCGTCTCGGGTTGGTTGTCGCAGTCGCTTCGATAGCCGTCTTCGCTCTCTATTTTACGCTTATTCAGCCGCATGCGAACGCGGATTCACATTGGGCGCCGTCGCGTTTTTATGGTTGGGGTTATAGCGTGGCGAATGGCGGCTTGACCTCCGCCCTGGTGAGCATGTTCCTCCAACGCGCCGGCTATCTGCTGCTCGCGTTTGTTCCGCTTCTCTTCATCCCGTTTCGCAGCCGCGCGATCGTACTTGCGATTTTGCCGCTCGTCGAAGTGCTGGCTTCGCTGATGCCGACGACGTTCACCATGGGTTCTCATTACGCTGGTGTTTGGATCGGCTACGTCTTTTTCGCGTTTGCGCTTGGGATTGCGGCGATAGCGCGATCGGACGTTCGAAAGGCTCACCGCCTGCTGTATTGGTGCGTCGGTCTCTGTGTGCTTGAGTTTGCGGTCGCAGATCCTCTGCATCCCGGCTACTTCTTGCACCTACCGGCCGCGCGCGATGCGAGGCTCGATCGCTTCCTGCATTCGCTGCCGGCTACCGTCGACGTCGCGACGCAAGAAGAAGCATACACGCATCTAGCCGTCACCGATCCGAACGCGACATTGCTGCCGGAGACGGGCGGCGAAGTTCGCGCGTGCTACATATTGACCGATGCGGAGTTTTCGGACTCGGTCCGTTTGCTCGAAGCCGGACCGCTCGTCGAGATGCTGTCAAGTACACGTAGCTACGTTATAATGCGTCGCGAAGGTGGCATCACGCTTTATAAGTCGCGGCGATGCTAGCGTGTCTTGGACGAACCCGCGCAGCTCCTAATCAGCGCGCGAAACGGCTCAATCAGCGCCGACGGGTCAGTTTTCGTGTAAAACAGAACTTTATTTTGACCGATTTCTGATTGTATGGCGCCTTGGTAGCTAAACGTAAGATCTCCGCTTTTCGAGGAAAATCCAATCGCCGCATGCGGCGGCTCAGCAGTATCAATCATCGTTGTGCGTATACTAGCAGGCTCAATATTGCCCAGACTGCCGGTCCATAAGTGGTCAAAGTGAGAGCCATTGAGTACCTCAGACCATGATATGGAAAACGTGCACTCCGAGAACCCTACTGTAGTCGTCTCGCTGACGTCGAAATAGTCCCCTTTGCCGACCGCGCCGCCGTTCCACCATCTGAATGCAAATGAGCCGGACAAGGCGTAGCTGATATCGGCAGCACTAAGCCCTGGCGTAGCCGTTGGTGTCGCCGCCGTCGTTGACGTCGCCTGAATTGCGGAGCTGACGCTAGGCTCGACTCCGGCCTCGCGTAGGAATTGCCTGATGGACGGTGGCCCCACCGCAGCGTAATAGTTCTGGTTGAACGAACCTTTCACAACCCCAACGACGTCACCGGACTCAACGTCAAAGAGCGGGCCGCCGCTGTTGCCTTCGTCGGTCGGCACGTCGTGAACGACCAGCGACCCGCGAATCGAGCTGACGCTGCCCGGATGAAAGTTTGGCTGCAAGTCGCCGGAAGACTTGAAATACCGGTACGCCAGGTCGTCAAAACCGCCCGCTGCGACCGATTCGCCGATCGTCGCTGATGTGGCGATGGGCAGCGTGGGAAACGGCCCGGTCGGAACGCTCAAAAGCGCGAGGTCGCGATCGCGGTCGACTCGCATGACCGTCGCGACGAAAGAGCCTCGGTATCCCGCGTGAGCGTAGACCTTGACGCTTTTCTTGGCGCCGATAACGTGTTGCGCGGTCAAGATGATTGAGCGATTCGCATTTGATGCGACGAAGAAGCCGGTACCGATGTTGTCGCCTGCGTCGATCAGGACGATGCTCTTGGCGACGTTGTCAAACGCGACGTTGCCGAACGCAACGAGATTTCCGGCCGCGACAATGAGAGCGCAACCGGTTACAAAGCAAAAGCCGCTCATAATGAAGAAGCGGCGTAATCGTTCCATGCGACTCATGCTACCGTTTGATAGGCTTTGAAAGCCTTGCCACGGCGCCTACCGCGGGGGCGTAACGTTTTGCGGCGGCGAGTTGATAGTAGTGCAACGCGGTCGCGTCATCCTTAGGAACGCCGCGGCCCTGCTCATACCTAGTGCCGAGCGTGTACTCCGCGTAGGGGTCGCCTTGCGTCGCGGCGAGTTGATAATAATGTACGGCAGTCGCGTCAGCCTTAGGAACGCCGAGGCCCTGCTCGTACATGCGGGCGAGGAAGATCTCGGCGTGAACGTCACCTTGCGCGGCGGCGAGTTGATAATAATGCAACGCGGTCGCGTAGTTCTTAGGAACGCCGCGGCCGTACTGGTACATAAGGCCGAGGCCGGTCTCGCCGTAGGCGTCGCCTTTTGCGGCGGAGAGTTGATAGGTGCGCAACAAGGCCGCGTAATTCGCAGGAACCCCGCGGCCCCGAGTCTGCGCCGGTGGCGCTTGCGGCGTTGGCGTCGTCTGAATTGCGATGCTGATGTTCGCCTGGACCCCGGCCTCGCGTAGGAATTTTTTGATCGATACCGGTCCCACCGCGGCGTAAAGGTAGTTCAGGTTGAACGACCCTTTCACGACTCCGACGACGTCACCCGACTCGACGTCAAAGAGCGGGCCGCCGCTGTTGCCTTCGTCGGTCGGCACATCGTGCACGACGAGCGGACCGCGAATCGAGCTGACGCTGCCCGGATGAAAGTTTGGCTGCAAGTCGCCGGACGATTTGAAATACCGGTACGCCAGCTGGTCGAAACCGCCCGCGGCGATCGCTTCGCCGCTCGTGACCGACGCAGCGAGTCGCAGCGTAGGAAACGGCCCAGTCGGAACGCTCAAGAGGGCGAGGTCGCGATCGCGGTCTTCGCGCATGATCGTCGCGACGAAGGATCCTCGGTATCCGGCGTTAGCGTAGACCTTCACCCGTTTCTTGCTACCGAGAACATGCTGCGCAGTCAAAATGATCGAGCGTTTCTCGTCTGAGGCGATGAAGAAACCGGTTCCGATACCGTCGCCGGTGTCAATCAGCACGATGCTCTTAGCGACGGTATCAAACGCGACTTTGCCAAGAGCAATGCTGCCGCCGATAGCGACAAAAACGACGCAACCAATTCCGAGGCAAAAGCCGGTAAGTAACCGTTGCATGCGACTCATAGGCGAAGGGCGGACCTCTTCCTCGCTCGAACGGGGTGTTCATGCGAAAGTTCGCCGGCTTGCCTATGGCAGCCGTCTTGGTGCTGTTAACGGCATTAGGCCTCGTCGGTAACGCGGGATTCGCGTTTGCCTCCGAGCAGGTTTCCGCTGCTCACAAGCAGCCGCCAAAGGACAAGACGGTCCCGGCAAGCGCCGTGATCAGCGCCCCCGCTCCCAGGATTTACAATCAGTCAGCCAGGAAAGTGCGGGCCCTTGCGGCTCCGATGGTCCACGTTGGCAAAGCGAAGAAGCCAACGCCAGAACCGAAGCCGACAAAAAAACCTTAGCGGAGTAGATCCTCCAGCGCGTCCGACGCGAGGAGCGGCCAACCTCTTTCCAACTTCACAACGCGATAAGGCGACGCCCACGGCGACCAGCGCCCTGTTTGCAGCGCGAAATTCCGCGCTGCGAAGATAGCGACTGTCTTGGTCCCCGTCATTCCCGCCACGTGCACCGCGCCCGAGTCGGGTGCAACGATCGCTTTGGCGGAAGCGATCGCTTCTTTCCAAGGACCGAGCTCGCGAAAATACTCGACGGAAATGCCGGCGCCAGCCGCCAGTTCTTGCGCATAACTGCGCTCGTTTTCGGCCGCGACAAATCGCATTGAGTGGCGCCGTTGCAGCGCCTGCGAAAGGTCGGCAAGGGCTTTCGGTGCCGCTCCCAACCGCTGCCACTTGTCTGTTATCTGCATGACGACGCGTTCGTCAGGCTGCGGTTCGGCATCGACGACAAAACTGCGCAGGATACGTGGGTCGCGCGGGATCTGCGACGCTCCCGTGATCTCGCTGCCGAGTTGGAAGAGCACTTGGCTTTCGTGCGGCGCTCGCGGATCTAATCCCGCGGTGCGGTAGACCGTGCGTGTAAGCATCGAGCGCGTCCACAGGGATTTCAACGGCTTGCCCCAGCCGTTTTGGAAACCGACGCGGCGCCGCGCTCCCGAAGCACGCGCAAGACGGTACGCCGACGCGTCTTCGGTGGCGACGAGCGCGAAGTCGTAGCCGTTTTGCGCGAGCCGATCTCCGAGACCAGCTTGCTCGACGTAGACGCCGTCGACGGCGCTCTTCGAAAATACGTCCGCATTTTTCGGCGAGAGCACGACGTCGATGCGCGCGCCCCGCTCCCGAAGCGCGGCCAGTAGCGGAACCAGCGCAAGCGCGTCACCGATGGCGTCCAGACGGACGATGAGGACCGATGGGGAAGAATTCACTGAAGCCAATGATTGCGAAGGAGAATCTGGTAACCCTGGATGCACCCGACGGGTTTAACGTCGCCTGCACTCTGGGGCGCGTCACCGGCAGCGCCAGCCGCCCGCACAGCATGCTGCGCGCGACGTTCCGCAGTATCGGTGCGTTCATCGGCCTCGCGCCCATCGAATACTTGACCGACGCCGAGCGCGCGCGTGAAGAAGCGCTCGAAGCGCTGCGTGCAAACGCTTCGGCCTTGGGCGCCGACGCGGTCATCAAAATCCGGTTCGATGCGATGGAAGACGAAGGCGGCATCACCGCGGTGGTCGCGAGCGGCGAAGCGGTGCGGCTGCAGTGAGCCTGCAAGAGCGCGCGCGCCGCGAACGCTTTCTGGAACGAGCTGCGGCGACCGCTGCAGCATGCCGAAAGTGTCAGATCGGTTTTGAGCGGCGGCACAACGTCTACGGCGAGGGTGACCCGTGCGCGCGTCTCATGGTGATTGGCGAAGGCCCGGGTGAGACCGAAGATCTGCTGGGGCGGCCTTTCGTCGGTCGCGCCGGCGAGCTGCTCGATAAAATGCTGGCCGCGATCGATCTTCCGCGTGAAGACGTCTACATTTGCAACACGGTCAAGTGCCGGCCAACCGTTCTCGACGGCGAGAAGCTGCGCAACCGCGCGCCCGTTCCGGCCGAGATGGCGAACTGCCGTCCTTATCTAGACGAACAGATCGAAGTGATCGCGCCGCAAGTCATCCTCGCTTTGGGAGCGCCGGCCGCAAAATCGTTCCTTGGCGTTCACTTCAGCATTACGAAGTCGCGCGGCATCTGGTACGAGGGTCCCAACTCCATCCCGCTGATCGCCACATTTCATCCGGCCTACATCTTAAGGCAAGGCGGGATGGCGATGACCGAGACCAAGCGGCAGGTTTGGTCCGATCTAAAGCAAGTGCGCGAGAAACTCGACACGCTGCGGAAACCGTCCGGCCAACCGGAGCAGGCAGACTTGTTCCAATCGCCGCCCGTGATATAATCGGTCGCCGTGGTTCGAAACGCTCAAGAGATTTGGTTTGCGGAAAAAGTCCGGCGCGCTGGCTTTGCCGATGCGGCCGCATTTGCGGAGCATTTCGGCCTGAAGCCGTACCGGCTCGAGCAGATCTATCGTGCCGCGGCCAAAGAGCTGGCGGAGAACGTCGAAGCTGTAACGCCGCTGCCCAAAGAACTTCGCGCGCAGCTGGAAGCGGGCGGGTTCAGTTTCGACAGCATCACGCCGGTCGTTATCCAACGTTCGAGCGATGCGCAGACGAGCAAAGGATTGTTCAAGCTGGCGGACGGCGCCGAGATCGAAGCCGTGCTCATGGAACATTTCGGCAACCGCAACACCATCTGCATCAGTTCCCAGGCCGGGTGCGCCTTCGCATGCGCCTTTTGTTCGACCGGCCAAGCGGGCTTTACGCGAAATCTTACCGTGGATGAAATCTTCGATCAGGCGCGGTACTTTGCGCGCGAGCTGGCCGCCAAAGACAAGCGCATCACCAATATCGTTTTTATGGGAATGGGCGAGCCGTTTCACAACTACGACGCGGTTATGAACGCGGTCGCGCTGCTGCACGATCCGCACGGCCTGGGTTTGGGTCATCGCCACATTACGATCTCGACGGTGGGGCTTGTCGATAAAATCGATCGCTTTTCCGACGAACGCCTGCAGGTCAACCTGGCGATTTCGCTCCACGCGCCTAACGATGCCATTCGCAGTGCGATGATGCCGGTCAACCGGAAGTTCTCGCTTGAAGAAGTGATGGCGGCGTGCGAACGCTACATCACCAAGACCAACCGAAAAATTTTCTTCGAGTACGTCATGCTTCGCGACGTCAATGATTCCGAAGAGAATGCTCGCGAGTTGTCGCGCATCATGACCGGGCATCTCTATCATGTGAATTTGATCCCGTACAATACGACGCCGGGCGCGTCGTTCGCCGGAACCGATCAGGAGCGGATTTGGCGCTTCGCGGGGATTTTGGAAGCGGCGGGCGTTCCGGTTACTGTGCGCCAAAACATGGGACGCGACATTGCGGCGGCGTGCGGCCAGCTACGCGCCGAACCGCGACCCAGGGCCAAGCAGGTCGTCACACAGGTTTAGTGATTGCGCTTTTCGAGGGGCATACTAGTCAAGGCCACTTAGCTGTCGTTCACCTAATGACCGGCGAAGCCGTTTCGAAAACCTTACTACCGCAGGCCCCCTTTCTGTGCGGGGTGACTTTGAGCGATCCTCGTTGGTTAGCGCCGTGGCTCACAAATGTCATTCGAGATCTCATAGGAAACGGCGCAGTGTATCTAGCTTTTCATGGACCACGGTGTGAAGAGGCGCACGACATCGCTGATCGCGTCCGCGACAGCGTCATGCCAGACGCGGGCGATGTTGTAATGACGACATGGCACGAGGGGGAATCTCTAGTGGATTATCTTTGGTTCTTGGCGTTTACCGCTTTTCCGACCCGCGGTTTCAGTGCGGCCTCCGACCGGTACTGCGTTCTCGATATTGGGCAAGCGATAAATCCCGGGTTCCTTTCAGCGGTCCGGGAGGTTTTCGTCTCATGATATTGAGTTCAAGGAAAGCCGCTATCGCGTAGGAACGTTCCATGTGATGCCTATTGTGCTTATGCAGCGCGCGTGGCGAGACGACCCTAAGTACAAAGACACCGAGTTTGTCGTTTATCACTACCCACAACAGTACTTCGACCGAATTCATGGCGGTGAGAAGTTTGTATATTACCGCCCTTCTCGGGGAGCCGCGGTCGGGGAGGCAAGCAGCTATTTTGGGTGTGGCGAGCTCGGCGATATTTGGGATGATCCGTTTGAAGCGCAACATAGGTTCGTCGGTATCCGAAAACCCATTCGATTTGCAAAACCCGTCCCGTATGCTGATGGGCTTGGCCGGTTGTACGAATCGCGCTTCAATAATCGCAACGCATTCCAGGGTCAGTCTGTGCGGTATATCGACGACCTCGATTTCCATCGTATTCTAGACGCTGCGAGTCTGACAGGCGCCGCGTTCGCGGCTGCGCCGACGATTGACGACGTCATGTTGGGATTGGCATCACCGATGCTGCGACCACCCACCGATGCGTTCCGGCCATTGCTCGTCGTCCCCGAAGGCACCGGATATAAACCAAGCGGAGAGGGCCCGGACGTTTTTGAGGCGGCCGCGCTTCAGGAGCGAGCGCGCGACGATCACCAGAAGACGGTGAGGCTCCTCAAAGAACGGATCGATTTATGCGGTGGGACATGCCTTTTCAATAACAATGTCGATCTCTTGGCGCAATTTGACGAGCATCGCTTTCTTATCGAGGTAAAAAGTTTAAACAACCAGTCGGCAGCCGTCGATCGAATGCGCTACGGAATGGGCCAGCTATTCGATTACTCTGTGCGTTACCGAGCCAAAATCGGAAAAGCAACTCCAGTGCTCGCGTTCGCGACCCCCGTGCGAAACGAGGTGGCGTGGATTGGCGAGATTCTGCAAGGTAACGATGTTGCGTTCATCGCGCGCGAAGACGGAGACTTGAAGCCAAAAAATGAGCTCGCTTTTCAGATGCCCGTTTTTCGGTGATTGCTGAGGGAGCGCCGCTCGCAGGACGCGCTGCCTCGGTAACCTAAACTCAAGAGCTCTATGGAGAAGGAGCCCGCGGCGGGGCAAGTTTCGATGGAAGATATCGCGGCGTTAGCGAAGCGCCGCGGCTTCATTTTTCAGTCAAGCGAAATCTACGGCGGCATAGGCGGCTTTTACGACTACGGCCCGCTTGGCGCAATTCTCAAGCGCAATGTCAAAGATGCGTGGTGGCGCGACATGGTGGAACTGCGCGACGACGTCGTGCCGTTCGATTCGTCGATCGTCATGCACCCGAAGACGTGGGAGGCTTCCGGCCACGTTGAAGCGTTCAACGACCGGTTAGTGGACTGCAAGGTTTGCAAGCACCGCTTTCGCGCCGATCACTTGAAATCGCGCGAGCAATGTCCGGACTGCGGCAGCAAGAACTCTTTTACCGAAGAGCGCGCATTCAATTTGATGCTGCGTACGTTCGTCGGCCCGATGGAAGACTCGGCCGCGATGGCGTATCTGCGTCCGGAGACGGCTCAGGGTATGTTCGTCAACTTCAAAAACATCTATCAAAGCGCGCGCAAACGTCCGCCGTTCGGCGTCGCCCAAATCGGCAAAGCCTTTCGCAACGAGATAACTCCGGGAAACTTTACCTACCGGTTGCGTGAGTTCGAGCAAGCGGAACTCGAGTATTTCGTTCCTGATGATGGACAGGATCTCAAACGGTTCGAAGAGTGGGTACAGCTCCGGAAATCGTGGTATTCGAAATACGGCGTCAAACCGGAACGGCTGCGTTTCGCTGAACTGACTGCAGACGAGCGGCCCCATTACGCGAAGGCGGGCATCGACGTTGAGTATCTTTTCCCCTGGGGTTGGGGCGAACTCGAATCGATCGCGCACCGCGGCACTTACGACCTGGACGCGCACATGCGCTTATCCGGTAAAGACCTGCGCTTTTACGACGAGGCCAGCAAAACACACTATACGCCGTTGCTGATCGAGAGTTCCGCGGGAATGGATCGCACGACGCTGGTGATGCTCGTCGATGCCTACGAACGAGAAACGGCCTCCGATCCGGCTGGAAAACAAACTGAGCGCATCGTTCTACACTTTCACCCGCAAATCGCGCCGGTCCAGGCGGCGGTATTTTCACTAGCGCGCAATAAACCCGAGCTCGTCGAACTTGCGCGTTCGATCGAGGAAGGTCTGCGGCCCAAGTTCCGCACGCAGTACGACGAAGGAAATATCGGCCAACTCTACCGCCGTCAAGACGAAATCGGGACGCCGCTCTGCCTGACGGTGGATTACGACAGCTTGACGGGCCACGACGTAACCGTGCGCGAGCGAGACTCGATGCGCCAAGAGCGCGTTGCCATCGGCGCGGTCGAATCGTACCTGGGGGAGCGTTTGGCGGGACCCTAGGACTTTGCGGGCCCGCGCGGGCGCCGGGGCGAACGCCCCCGTCTCAGATCTCGATCGAAAAAGAGGCTCCAATGGTTCGCAAGCTTCCCGTATTTCTCGCGCTGGCCGGCCTGCTCGCCGGCTGCAATGTTGCCGCCGGTTCGTCGACGCCGCCGTCGGTGGTTGTCGTTCAGCATCTGTACGTCGGCAACGACAACACGCCGGGCACGGTGCAGGCTTACACACTGCCGATTACTGCATCTTCCACACCGGCATTCGTGTTTGCATCCAACAACGTCGTTTCGGTCGGTCTCGATGCGAACAATAACGCGCTCGTAGGCGATAATGCGGGCCATCTGCAATTTTTCACCGCTCCGCTCAGTGCGACGAGCACTCCGTCCGTCACATTCAATAACGGGAGCGCATCGAATAACGGACAGATCGTCTTTAATCTCGCGGGACAAGCGTTCGTAGCGACCGTCACGTCGACTGTGAATCTGTTCAATCCGCCGTTCACGAGTTCGAGCGCGCCTTCAACGGTTGTTAGCGGAGGGCTTATATCGGCCATCGGTGACGTGCTCGACAACGCCGGCAGCCTTTACGTTTCCAATGCGGGCACCGGCGGAGGAACCGGCAGCGATCTCGAGGTTTTTGCGCCGCCGTACACCGGCGCGCCCGCCGTTACTACGCCGAATGTAGCGGCGACCGCATACCGGAAAATGGCCGGCAGCGGCAGCACGCTCTACGTTTGCTCGGTCGCAGGAACGACGGGCCGCATTGATGCGTACGGTTTACCGCTATCAAACACGAGCGTGCCCGCTTTTGCAATAACGACCGGCGTTAACGTGCCCGAGGCGATTGCGTTCGATCAGAACGGCAACATGTACGTCGGAAACCTCGGGAATTCGACGATCACGGTCTACACCGCGCCGTTCAGCGCCACGAGCGCTCCTGCGGTGACGTTGACCATTCCCGGCACGTTTGCGATCTTCGGAATCGCCATCGGAAGATAACCGCATATGTCCACGACCGCTACCGCTGAAAAACCAATTTGGTTTTTCGAAGAAGGCAACGGCGACATGCGCGAGCTCCTGGGCGGAAAAGGCGCGGGGCTTGCCGAGATGACGCGCGCCGGGCTGCCGGTGCCGCCCGGATTCACGATCACCACTCAAACATGTCTGCAGTACTACGAACTCGGGCGACGCAACCCGCCGGGTCTCGACGACGGCATCAAGGCGGCGATGGTCGAGCTCGAGCGGCGGACCGGCAAGGGCTTCGGCGATCCGGCCAATCCGCTGCTGGTTTCGGTGCGCAGCGGCGCGCGCGCTTCGATGCCCGGTATGATGGACACGATTCTCAATCTGGGCCTCAACGATCAAACGGCGGAAGGGCTAGCGAACCTCTCCGGCAGCGATCGCTTTGCGTGGGACGCTTACCGCCGCTTCGTCATGATGTTTTCGAGCGTCGTTTTGGGCATTGAAAAGGATCTCTTCGAAGAGCAGATAACGGCGCGCAAGAAAAAACTGGGCGTTTCCACCGACCCGGAGATCGATGCGAAGAATTGGCGCGAACTGGTGGGCGACTTTAAGCAAACGGTCCGCGATCACGCCAAACGCGAGTTTCCGCAGGACGTGCACGAACAGCTGAAATTAGCCATCAACTCGGTCTTCGATTCGTGGTATTCCAAACGCGCGACCGACTACCGGCGCTACAACCGGATTCCCGACGACTGGGGGACGGCCGTCAACGTGTGCTCCATGGTCTTTGGGAATTTGGGAGACGACTCGGGCACGGGCGTTGCATTTACGCGCGACCCGAACACCGGTGCCAAGCAACTCTACGGCGAGTATCTGCGAAATGCGCAGGGCGAGGACGTGGTCGCCGGCATTCGCACGCCTGAGAAGATCGCCGATCTCGAACGCGCGCAGCCCGACGTCTATCATCAGTTTGTCGATATCGCCGGAAAACTCGAACGGCATTACCGCGATATGCAAGACCTCGAGTTTACCATCGAGCGCGGCAAACTCTACATGCTGCAAACCCGCAACGCTAAGCGAACCGCCGAAGCCGCAGTCAGGATCGCGATCGACATGGTCGCTGAAAACCTCATCACCAAAAACGAGGCCCTGAGCCGGGTCAGTGCGTCTTCACTCGACCAACTTTTTCACGCGCGCATCGATCCGAAAGAGAAATACGAGATCGCCTGCACGGGCTTGAACGCCTCGCCCGGCGCTGCCGCCGGACAAGTCGCGTTCGATGCGGATACCGCCGAGAAGTGGGGCAACGGCGGGAAAGCCGTCGTGCTGGTGCGCGTGGAGACCAATCCGAACGACGTGCACGGCATGTTTGCCTCACGCGGCGTGCTGACGGCAAAGGGCGGCGCCACTTCACATGCCGCCGTCGTTGCGCGCGGGATGGGAAAGCCGTGCGTCGCCGGGTGCGACGGTTTGCAAATCGACATGCGCAACCGCAAAGCCACCCTAGGCGGCAAGCCGATTGCTGAAGGCGACTGGATCACGATCGATGGAACGACCGGCGACGTGATCGCGAGCGGTCTAAAGTTGATCGATCCGCCTTCGAAATTGCCGGAATGGTTGGCGACGTTCTTATCGTGGGCCGACGAAGCGCGCACGATGGAAGTCTGGGCGAACGCGGACACGCCGCAAGACGCCGTGAAAGCGCGCGAGCTCGGTGCAATGGGAATCGGCTTGTGCCGCACCGAGCATATGTTCATGCAGCAAGAGCGGCTGCCGATCGTCCAGGAGATGATTCTCTCCGACACGCATGAGGCGCGCGCGGACGCCCTCGCCAAACTGCTGCCGTTTCAGCGCGAAGATTTCCACGGCATCTTGGAAGCGATGCAAGGCTTGCCGGTGACGATCCGGTTGCTGGATCCGCCGCTGCACGAATTCTTGCCGTCACAGGAAACGCTTCTGGTGGAAACCACCGAGCTGCGCCTGCGCGAAGGCGAAGAGTCGCCGGCCTATCGCGAAAAAATGCGCATCCTGAAACGTGTGCAGCAGATGCACGAGCAAAATCCGATGCTGGGGTTGCGCGTTTGCAGGCTCGGGATTTTATATCCGGAGATCTATGCGATGCAGGTGCGCGCGATCTTCGAAGCCGCCTGCGATCTGAAGAAGCGCGGCGTCGACGTGCGGCCTGAAGTGATGATTCCCGGTGTTGGCACGAAAGAAGAGATGAAGTTTACGGGCGATGCGGCGCGCAAGGTTGCCGAAGAAGTCATCGCTGAGCGCGGCGTGAAGGTCGACTATCACGTCGGCACGATGATCGAGTTGCCGCGGGCATGCACCGTTGCGGACGAACTGGCCGATCACGCGCAATTCTTTTCCTTCGGCACGAACGATTTGACTCAAACAACGTACGGCTACAGCCGTGACGATGCGGAGGCCACGTTCATTCCGCGTTACCTCGAACTCAAGATTCTCGCAGACGATCCGTTTCAAGTATTGGATCGTCAAGGAGTCGGATCGCTCATGCAAGACGCGGTGCGCCGCGGACGCGAGAAGCACAAGGATCTGAAGATCGGAATCTGCGGCGAGCACGGCGGCGATCCGTCCAGCGTTGCGTTCTGTCACGGCCTGGGCTTGAACTACGTCTCGTGTTCGCCGTATCGCGTGCCGATCGCGCGCCTCGCTGCAGCGCAGGCCGCGCTCGGTTCGCTGAAATAAGACGATGCGCGCCGTAAGCGTTGTTCTTGCAGCCATTGGGATTCCGCTGGCCTTGGTGTTGTTGTTTGCTCCGGTGACATGGGGATACGGTGGCATAACGGTGCGGTGGGTGGCGGGGAGAACCGCTGATGCGACGGTGGCGAATGTCCGCAATGTGGATCCCATCGGTCCGGCGGCGCGGGCGGGACTGCGCGTTGGAGATAAGTTTCTTCTCGACTACGGCGAACGCGTGACATGGAATTCGGGGCGCGCCGGCGATTCGGTCGCTTTCACGATGTTGCGCAATGGCACCCGGCAGTCCGCGCACTTGGTGTGGGGTCCCTTCACGCCGATGCTTGCGGCCGTCGAGCAATGGCGAAAAACGGGTTACGCGATCACGGCACTCCTCGCGTTTGTACTCGCTCTCTTGGTGGGGATTCGTGCCCGAGAGTCGCGGTTAGGGTCTATTGCGACATTCGTTCTGCTCGCGCTTGGCTGGCGTGCGATCGCAGGTGCGACAACGCTCGCAGCCCCCACGACAGCGTTAAGCGAAGCGGCCCAGTACGCAGTCTGGTTCACCGACGGCATCATTCTTTCGGCCATGCTCTTCCTCTTAGGAACGTTCCCGCCGAATCCAGGCATCGTCCGGCGAGTGTTTCAGTATGCAGCGATTCCCGCCGGTGTGTTTGCTTGGCTTGCGCCAACCATTCCCTACTTGGCATTTTATTTGCCGTTTGCGTTCGCGCAGCAATTCAGAACGCAGGCCGGAAACAACGGCATCGCGCTTGGAAGTCTCGTGCAATTGTTGCTGGTCGCCGCGTGTATCGACGCCCTGGTGCGGACGCCCATCACATACCGCGCGGCGACGCGATGGCTGGCCGGATCGTGGCTCATCGCGGCTTTGCTGGCGGCAGCGTACGGGGTCGCTTACGACTTGGCCGTTGGGACGTTTGGCTTCCATTCCTTGGATCCGCTGCCGTTTGTCGCCTATGTGTTGTTTGCGTTCGGCATCTCGTATCCGATTCTGCGCCACCGCTTGACGGACCTGAACATCTTTGTGACGCGCGCGACGATCTACGCCGTCGTTTTGCTAGTGATCGTTGCGCTGTTCGTACTGGCGGAGTGGCTCATCGGGCGGCTCTTCGAACGCGCGCCGCAGTTCGTCGCGCTGCTCATCGTGCTGGGCCTCGGCATTTCGGTGCGCTGGATTCATGCGTTTGTGGAAAACCGCTTAACGGCAATTGTCTTTCACAAACGGATTGCCGGCCTGAACGATATCCGCCGCGTTGCGCGGGAGGCGGACATCGCCACCGACTCGCACGCGCTGCTGCAAGTCGCTTGCGCCACGATGCATCGCGGTCTCGATATATCGGCGGTTGGGTTTTATCTGCGCGAGGGAAATGAATACATTTCGCTTTGCGCGGCCGGCGACGTTCCATGGCAGGAGGCCTTTGACATGAACAGCGCGCTGCTGCTGCGCCTGCGGCGCTGGAACGAACCGTTCGAAACGATGGACGCCGGCGGCGAGCATCAAACGCTCGTTTTGCCGATGAGCGCGCGCGGCGCGCTGGTCGGATTTGTGTGCTGCGGACCCAAAGCCGATCACACTGCGTACCTGCACGACGAAATCGACGCGCTTGCCTATCTTGCAACGGAAGTCGGCGTCGCCTGCGCGTGGCTTTCACAAGAACCCGTCACGCTGCCGTCGCTTTCGCCCGCTTAAACCCAGGTTAGAGTTCGCGTTTCCCGTTCTCAGAAAGGAACCGGGATAATTTCGCCGTCCGTTTTCTTTGCGGAGACACGAGTCTTCAACCGCAAAGGAGCTTCGCATGATTCAGAACTGGAAGGCCGCGCTCGGCGCGGCGATTCTCTCACTCTCGGCCTTCGGCGCGGGAGCGGCATGGACCGCAAGCGCGCAGGCTCGCTCAGCGATTCCGCTCGTCAGAGTAGATGAGCGCGGCGACCGCAATCTTCGTATCGACCGGCAACGGCTGGAAACCGTCATCGACCAGCTGCAGCGCGACCCGCGCGATTACGGCGGGCACCGTGAAACCGCCGTCGACCTTCTTATGCAGGCGCGCGCGCAAATCGACGCCGGTCTAGCGTACGAGGAGCGCGGTGGCCACTAGCGCACTAAGGCCATTTTGCGCCGGCGCGAGGGAGAGCGCGCTTGCGCGGTCGATAATGTGTCATCCTGAGCGAAGCATTTCGCCTTAAGCGAAATACATTGTCATCCTGAGTTTGTCGAAGGACGAAGGACGGCCGAGCGAGTCGAGGCCCGCGCGAGCTCAGCTCATGCGGGCTTCGTCTACGCTCGCTTCGCTCGCTGCTCAGCCGTGGTTCCCTTCGACATGCGTTTTCAATGAAACGCTGCTCAGGACAGGCTTGCTCACCATGACACCATTAAAAAACCGCTCGGCTGTACCGCTAAAAATCGCCGCGCTATACCGCTACTTGCCGCGATCTTTGAGATCCGCGATCGCATCCCAAGCGGCGTTGCGGACACCGGGCTCGGTATCGTGCGCTTCGACGAACTGCAGCGCCGGGATTGCGCTCTTCTGGTTGAGACGGCCGAGCGCGCGCACCGCCGATGACCGCGCGCGGAAGTACGGATCGTGCTGTGCGATTGCGATGAGGTAGTTCTCGACAAGTGCCGGCTGTTTCTTCGCGATCGTTGCGAGCGCCGAAATGGCGTCGAGGCGTTCGTTCTCGTTCTGACCGTACGCAGCGCGGATCTTCATGAGCGGGACAGCGCGCACGTCGCCGAGGCTCGCAAGCCCGAGCAGCGCTCCGCTAGCGACGGGCTCGCGGAACGCATGGCGGTTCAATCCCGCGACGAGAACGGCGTACGTTCCCGGCGCCTTCGTTGCGCCGAGGCCGCGCAGCGCCGCTCCCGCGATCAGGGGGTCGGACGATGCGGAGAGCGCCTTGAGATCGTACTCGAGCGCCGCGTTCGATGGATGGTCCAGATTCTCGACCTCGTTTGCGGCGGCAATCACAACGCGCGGATCTTTGTCGTGCAGCGCAAGGCGAACGGTTTCGGCGTCGTCGAGCGCGCCGGCCGCATCGAGCGCATCGACGCGAACGCCGTAGAACGGATCGCGTGTAACGACTTGGCGGACAAATCCGGCAGCAGCCGGTTTATCTTTGGTTCCGGCTTTACCGAGATTGCCCGCGGCCCAGAGCCGGTCGCCGACGTAGGGCGCGTGGATGGCTTGATAGCCGAGGTCGGCGATCGATTTATTGTCGTCCAAGCCGCGCAGCACGTTATTGTTTTCGTCGAAGAGCACCATCACGGGTTGCGAAGGCACCTTCGGAATAGTGAAGACCTCGTGGTTGGCACTCACTTGGAGGCGGGCTTCATTTGACATGCCGAACGGCGCGGAAGGGATCGCACGCGCCGCCCACACGCCGACGTCGATGGGCATGCGGAAAGGTTTGCCGTCGTGGTTTTTCTGCGTGACGTCGAGCGTCAGCGTTTGCGCTTTCGGATCGTAGCTTTCTTTGACGTAGAAATGCGGGTACGCGGGCCGGTGAAACCACTCGTTCTCGAACCAGCCCAGATTCTCGCCCAGCGATTTTTGGATCGCGACGAAGAAATGATGCGTGTCGGCGTTCTTGTGCTGGTAGGCCAGCAAGTAGTCGCGCAGCGCGTGGAAGAAGCGCGCGTCGCCATACATCCAGCGCAGCATGTGCAGCACTTGGCCCGGGCGGGGATAGCCGCTCGAATCGAACGAGTCCATCGCGTTGGCATAGGTGTACTCGACGATCGGGCGCCAGTAGCGCTTGGTTTCATTGAAGTACGCCTGCTGCGCGTGGTAGCGCTGATACTGGAACTCGGCTTCGCCGAAATGATGCTGGAACCACAGCTCCTGAAAATACGTCGCGTAGCCTTCATTGATCCAAACGTTGGCCCAATCCGACATCGTGACGTCGTCGCCCCACCACTGGTGCGCCAGCTCGTGTGAGACAAGTCCATCACAGGACCGTTCGAGTTCGTACTGCGGTGGATGAATGGCGAGTTCAGTTTGCGTGGTAGCAGATGCGTTTTCCATTCCGCCTGCCGTAAAACGCTCGACCGCCGTTTGGTCGTATTTTTCCCAGGGATACGGGACGCCGATGATCTTCTGGAAGTACGCAACCATCTGGTTGGTGCGACCGAAGCATTGCGAGCCCCACTGCGCATCGGCTTGCGACGTGAAGAAGTCGACCGGCGTCTTTTGCATCAGCGTGTGGAATTTCGTGTACGGGCCGGCGCTGAACGCGATCAGGTAGGTCGAAATCGGCGCCGGTTCGACCCAATCCCACGTGCTGCCGGAAGCGTTTGATTTTTGAAATTTCAGGTGGCCGTTGGCTTGTACGCGCCAGCCATTTTGCACCGTGATGATTTGCTCGACCGGCGTCTTCTGGTTCGGCTCGTCCCAGGTCGGGAGCCACAGCCGGTTGTCTTCGGCCTCGCCCTGCGACCAAATCTCGGGCTGGTAGTTTGGATAATATTTGTCCGGGCGTATGAAGTAAACGCCGCGGGCCGGCGTAACGCTGTACTTCGTCTCGATCGCCAGCGTATCGGAGACTTTGGCGGCCTTGGCCAAAGTGATGTAGAGATGATCGGCAGTGGTGCTATAACGAGCGGGGACACCGTTCACGGTGACGCTCGAGAAGTGCAGACCGACACTGTTAAAAGGGAGGGACGATAATCCGTTCGCCTTGGGCGAGATCACATTCGTGACGTCACCGTAGACGATGCCCTTTTGGAAATTGAAATTGAGCTTGATCAGTAGGTTGCGAAAGATATATGGTGCGATTGCCGTCTTGTGGTAAGTGGCTTTTCCGCGGCCATAGGGGCGCGGATGCACTTTCGGAGGCGGCGCCGCGATCGCCGCGATGAAAACGATTCCCAACAGCGCGGCGATGGCCGCGCGCCCTGCATTCTTCATAGCCGGAGGGTTGTGCTAGGGCTTCGGGCTTTCCCTCGTGGAGTCGCCCAAGCAGGCGACGGTCGTTTCGATGACGCGTTTTGATTCGTCCGGATCACGGACCTGAATGCAAAGCGCACCGGTTTCACGCGCCGGGTAATCGTTACCGCCCGGAAACAGGGCATCGCCGACGTAGATCATTTCGTCGATCGCGATCCCGAGAATGTCGCGCAGTTTTCGGATCCCGTAGGCTTTGTCGATCCCCGGTTTGGTGACGTCGATCGAGGTCGTACCTCCCATATGGACGGAGAAGTTCGGCAGCATCGGGTCGAGCAGCGCTTTGATCGCCTTGCGTTTTGCGAAGTCCGGATCCCACTTTTCCTTCGCATCCAGCGGGGCTTGCTGGCCCAGCGCGGAGTAGGTGATTTGGCTTCCGCGATCTTCGATCGTTTCTCCCCACACTTGTTGACTTGCGAAGCCAGAATTGGCGACCGCCTTTTTCAGCGCGTCAATGATGGTCGCTTTTTCGGCGTCGGTGAAGTCCTCGGCGTAGAGAAGTTTCCACCCGGCGTCCTTATAGAGATAGAAGCGCGTTCCGCACGTGGGCAGCAGCGACAGCTTGTCGAGGGGCGCATCTTTTGGCAGATTCGCAACGAGCTGTGTTTCGAATTGGGGGAAGCCGCCTCCGGAGATGATCGCAACCTTAACGACGTTCAGGAGCGCACCCAGCAGACCGCTCATTTCAGCGTCGATTGCCGACTTGCTCGGCGCTAAAGTCCCGTCGAGATCGAAAACAATAAGTTTTTTCATTATCGGACGCGCTCCCATGCGATGTAGCTCATATCTATGGCCCGATCACCGGTAAGACGTCGCCGCGGTGCTGTTCAAAGAGCTTTACATCGAAAAACCAATTTGGAAGGGCGGCTAGGAATCGCATAGCCGTTGATGTGGCGTTATACTGGACCGTGCGACCGGAGAACGGATTGCGATAGGTCCAAACATGATGGATAACCAGCCAGTACGGGCCCACTAAACCGAAATCTTCCAGAACAAACGTATCGCTCGCAACATCTCGATAAGTTGGGCGGTAATCTCCTTCAATTATCGCGCGCATGATGTTATCGGATGCCGTGTTAATCCAAAGCTCTCGGAGGTTGTGTTTTTTGGGATCCGATACGGGGCGCAAAGATAGATGATATGCCGTGCCCCCCTGCGTAAGTGAGTCAACTCCGACGAGCGTGATATTGTATGAAGGCCGAGCGACTGAGATGACGGTCGCGATCGTCTTGAGATCCGAAAGGTCGGGATTCATGTTCGTCCCGCCCGGCGGTTGCGTAGTTTGGCGATGCGCTATTAGCCAGGTATCCGGCGCGAACTCTGATTCTCCGATCTGAGGAGGCCTTGAGATCGTGTACGGTACATCAAGCACGCATTCGAGCCGATTTGTCGAATCGAAAATTCTGCGTTCGCCCCACTCGTCGTTACCGTTGTCCCCGGCACTGGCCGCTATCCAGTGTTCGGTGTCAATGATAAATTCAGGCTGTGGCAGCGTGACCAAATGCTGCATTGCGGATTTATAGATTTGGTAAGGGTCGGTCAAGGGCGCTGGCGACGGGGTCGCAAGGCCCAATAGAAGTGCCGCGGCTGCGATCACGTGTGCGCAGCCTCGCGGCAAATGCGGCGCGCCTCCGCGACGTCGACGCGGGCGCGTTCGACGAAGAGTTTGCGCCAGTAGGCTTTTCCGGTAAGCTTCGCTATCAAATCCGACGCTTCACGCGCATCGACGACCGCGCCCGAACTCGTGCTTACCCAGATGGTCGGCGCCTTCGGATCGGCTTGCAGCGGCAAACGATGAAGCAGCTGCGACTGCTCGTCGGCCCATACCGCGTCGCCATAGGCCTTCCTTAAAGCTTTCTCGCAGCGTTCGAATGCCTTCAGGTCGCGCTCGGCGTTGAACTCCGCGGCGACCGCGTAGAGGCGGACTCGCTCGCGCAGCGCGCGAGCCGGGATCGAATCGCGGTCGCGCAGTTCGTTGAGCACGCGAAAATCGTCCCAGCGCAAGAATTCGTCGATTGGATCGAGCAAGCGCGGGTCGGGCCAGAGCTCGCGCAGCGCCTCTTGCAAGATACGCTCGAACATTCGAGTCGTGTGATGAAAATAGACCGACGCGAACATCATATAGCGCGCAAGCAAGAACGATTCGAGTGCCACGACGCCGCGCCGGTCGATCCCGAGCACGGGCCGCCCTTCCACTTGGAAGATGCGCAGCGAACCCAAAAGCTGGTCGGCGTCGTACTTGCCGCCGGCGACGCCGGTGAAATACGCGTCGCGCTGCAAATAGTCCATGCGATCCGCGTCCAGGTTCGGACCGCTCACGAGTTCGGCCAGCACGGGAAACTGCGACTGACCTTGCCCTAAGATAAGATCGGCGACGTGCTGTGAGTCAACGTCGATATCGGCGAGGTGCGCCTGGATCTCCGGACGCGCTAAAATCGCGAGCGTGCGGTCTTCGTGACGAACGCCGACGACGGCTTCGCACGCATGGCTGAACGGTCCGTGACCGACGTCGTGCAGAATGAGCGCGGCACGAACCAGGCGGCGCTGGTATGCCACGTCATCTTCGCTTGTAAAGAATTGGCGGCCGTGATGCAGCAGTTCGTCGAAGGCGCGCGTTCCGACCGCGAGCGCGCCAAGGGCGTGGCTGAACCGCGAATGTTCCGCCGACGGGAACGCCAGGTAAGCCAAGCCGAGCTGACGTAGGCGGCGCAGGCGCTGCAGCGCGGGCGTGTCCAACAAGCGAGCCTCGGCGGGCTCCAGCTCGATGAAATGGTGGACGGGATCGTAAATCCGCTTCATGTGAATACGTCTTGCAGGTTCTGCGGCAGCGGCGGAGACTCCGGCGGGGCGGCGAAGATGCGCTGATGGCAGTCGACGACGGCGCGATTCGCGAGATAAAAGCGCGCATCGACATCGCGAGTTACATCGGATCGCACGTCCAGCTGCGCAAGCGCGGAAACGATCTCGTCGGCCTGTGTCCCTTTCACGCCGAGAAGACTCCGTCGTTTCACGTCCATCCCGATAAGGGCTTTTTCAAATGCTTCGGCTGCGGGGCCGGCGGCGACGTGATCACCTTTGCGCAGCTGCACGAGAACTTGACGTTTCCCGACGCGAAGCGGATGCTGGCGCAGCGCGCCGGCGTTGAACTGGAGCCGCAAAACCCGCAAGCCGCGCGCGCCCGCAACGAACGCGAGGCGATTTACGAAGCCAACCGGATCGCGGTCGCGTTCTTCGAACGCATGCTGCACGAACCGTCAGGCGCAAAAGCGCGCGCCTACTGCGAGAAGCGCGGCATCTCCGAGGCGACGATCGAAAAATTCCACCTCGGCTATGCGCCCGATGAGTGGGAGGGGCTGACGCGCGAACTCGCGCGCAACAACGTCGAAGCGGCGCTGGCTGAAAAGGCCGGCTTGCTCAAACGCGGCGAGCGGGGCTTTTACGATTTTTACCGCGACCGTCTCATCGTGCCGACCTATTCCACAACCGGCGAAGCCATCGCGTTCGGCGGCCGGCTGCTACACGACGGCGAGCCCAAATACATCAACACGACCACGACGCCGGTCTACGAAAAAGGCCGTCACCTGTTCGCGCTCAACGTCGCGCGGCGTGCCGCCTCGCACGACCGCACGCTGATCGTGGTCGAAGGCTACTTGGATTGCATCGCGCTCCATCAGGCCGGTTTCGAAAACGCCGTCGCCGCACTCGGCACATCGTTTACGCAAGACCAGGCCAAGGAACTGCGCAAGTACGCCGACGGAATCTTTCTGTGCTTCGATGCCGACACCGCCGGCAATGCGGCTGCGGCCAAGGCGATCGAAACCGCCGCGCAAGTCATCGAGCATGCCGGCTCCGGCGTGCGCATCGTCGAGTTGCCGGAAGGATCCGATCCGGACGGCTTCGTCCGCGACCAGGGTCCGGAAGCGTTCGCGGAATTGCTCAAGAACGCCAAGCCGGCGATCGAGTTTCGTCTGGAAGGCGAGATCGCGCGGCTTCAAACGGGGTTCCATTCTCCGGCGGCGATAGCGCGCGAAGCCGAAGCCTTGATCCGGCGCCTTATTCCGGCGGCGGAGTGGGACCGTTGGCGCGTCTGGATCGCGCAGCGCCTTCACCTGAACGTCGACGATCTGCGGAACAGCCGCTTTCTTGCGAACAGCGCAAACTTCGGGCCGCGCCAACTTCCGGTTACCGGGCACCGAGCGCGCACTGTCCTCCCCTCGTCCTTCGAACGCGACGTACTCGCCATCATCGTGGAAGAGCCGGCGCTCCTGCGCGCCTTCCGCGATCGGATTCCGCAAGAACGGTTCCGGAACGAGGTCTACCGGCGGATTTACGAGCGGCTGGCGAACGCCGAGGGGCTGGAGAGCACCACCGACGTCTTCACGCTCTTCGGGGACGACAGTGAAACCCTCGCACTCCTTTCGGGGTTGAGTCAGCGGGACCGGAGTTCCACGCTGCCTTATACAGACTCCGACGAGCGGCGAGCGCATTTGGAGCGGGTGGTCGAACGGCTGCAGCTCGACGACGAGCGCGAACGCTATCGCGAACTTTCCCTAAAGATAGATGAACTTGCGACTGCCGGGCAAAACATTAGCACGGAATTGCGCGGCGAGTACGATTCGCTCGTTGCGAAACTAAAAAATAAAAAGGAGGTGAAAGTAAAATAATGCCACGCAAAAAAGCGGCATCGGCAAACGGCACGGCCGTGATCGAGGCGCCGGCGACGTCGGTTGAGGAACTCAAGAAGCGGATCCTGGACCGCGGAAAAAAACGCGGCTCGGTAACGCTTGATGAGATCAATCTCGAAGTCGGCCGCCTGGCCGAGACGCGCGACGAGCTCAACGAAGCCGAGATCTTTGAAGAATTGATGACGGATCTCAACGCCGCCGGAATCGAAGTTCTCGAGGAAACCGAAGAAGAAAAGGCCGAAGCCGACGAGGAAGCCGAGGCCGCAGAAGCGGTCGCCGCCGGATTGGCGCTGGACGATCCCGTCCGGATGTATCTCAAAGAGATCGGACGCGTACCGCTGCTCTCGATGCAAGACGAGAAAGACCTCGCCATGAAAATCGAATCCGGCGAGCGCGAGCTCGAGCGCAACGGCTCGGTCGATCCCCGCATCGTGACCATCGGCGAGGAAGCCAAACGCCAATTGACCGAGGCCAATCTCCGCCTCGTCGTATCGATCGCCAAGAAATACGTCGGCCGCGGCATGCTCTTCTTGGACTTGATCCAGGAAGGCAACCTCGGCTTGATCCGCGCGGTGGAAAAATTCGACTACCGCAAGGGCTATAAGTTTTCCACGTACGCCACCTGGTGGATACGCCAAGCCATTACGCGCGCGCTGGCCGATCAGGCACGCACGATCCGCATTCCCGTGCATATGGTCGAGACGATCAACCGGCTCATCAAGATTTCGCGCCAGCTCTTGCAAGAGCTCGGACGCGATCCATCGGTCGAAGAGATCGCCGCTGAGATGGGCTTAACGCCGGAAAAAGTGCGCGAAGTTATCAAGATCAGCCAAGAGCCGATCTCGCTCGAAACGCCGATCGGCGAGGAAGAAGATTCGCACCTCGGCGACTTTATCGAAGATCAGGAAGCGGTCGCGCCCGCCGAAGCTGCGTCGGTGATGCTGCTCAAGGAGAAGATGCAGGACGTGCTGCAAAACCTGACCGATCGCGAACGCAAAGTGCTCGTGCTGCGCTTCGGTTTAGAAGACGGCCACCAGCGGACGCTCGAAGAAGTTGGCCAAGAGTTCGGCGTGACGCGCGAACGCATCCGTCAAATCGAAGCCAAGGCGTTACGCAAGCTGCGCCATCCCTCGCGCGGCAAAGCGCTCAAAGACTACTGGAGCAACGAGTAGCCGGAGCTACATCTCTCCTTTGGCGTTCTCCGTCGAAGGATGAACCAGCGGGTTCGCGGTTGCAAACGCGCCCTTCGGATTGGGCGTCAGCCAGATCTCAGTATCCCACTGCGCCGGAAACGTGAAGATCTTTACGACCTGCGATGCATCTTTGACTTTGCCCATCGTCACGAGCGTAGCGGCTTGCGGATGGCTGAGGTTGCCGCCGGCAGCGACGAAATCTTTGCCGCGGGCAGCTAGTCCGTAGCTCATCGTCCCGTCGGGATTCTTCACAATCCAATGCACGTGAGCGTTGCGGAACTTGAACCAGCGCTGCGGGTTGAGTCCCCAGAGGTTCGGCGCCACCGCGGGCATCGCAAGCGCGCGCGAAAAGTCCGCGCCCAGCAAACGGCCCTTCACGTCGTACCAGAGTTGGCTCGGGTGACGCGGATCGACGCTGTTCCACTGTAAGTTCGCGTAGCTGATCGCGCCGGTCTTGTCTTCATTGTTGTACCGGAAGTAGCCGGCTTTCACGGCCGCTGCCGGATTGGGGAAGCGGGCGTTGAGATCTTTGGTGGCCGACTGCACGAAAGCGACTTCGCCCGGGAGCGGCGTATCCGGGAGCGGGGCGGGCGTCTGAGCCAACACCGCCGAGGAAGCGAACAATGATAGCGCCAGTGCGAAAAGCGCACGTTTCATGGGTCTACACTCCGTCTGTTATTACGTGGGTTGAGCGGTCGGTAGAACGCTTGGCGACGGCTTCGGCGTGGGTTCCACGAATCCCGGAGGAGTCGCGACCGGGGCAATCTTAATGGCCGCTCGGGGCGCGTCGGCCGCGCCGGCGATGGCCGGGGGGCTGACGATCGCGAGTGAGCCCGCGGTGAAGCGCAGTTCGGACCCGGTGCGCGCCCGGATGACGGTCCCGGGCTTCAGATCGACTTCCAGGCCCTTGCGCAGCATGTGGTACAGATAGTGATAGGGGATGAAAATGTCGCCGACGGTGTCGGTCACTCCGCGCGTCGACGCCTGTCCGGCGGTAAGATGCGGGTCGATGTGGCTGGTCGGCGTGACCAGCGGAAGCGTCCCTCCCGTTGCAAGTGTCAGCGGCTCAAAGTAGATATCGACGAAGCCGTCGACGTTAGCCAGCTGCGCGCCCGTCGCATGGACGATCTGGATTTGCACCGGCGCACCCGCCGGAGCGGCGGTGATGCCGCCAAGCACGATCGGATCGCGCAAGTGCGCGCGAACAAGCGTGCCGGATTGACCGCGGGAACTGATGGCGCCGTCGAGGATGAAAAAGAGGCTCGAGTTGGGCGGCAGGTCGGTTTTCGTGCCCGACGGTTCCGGCAGCGGGCTGGCGCTGGAGACAGTCTTTGGAACGACAATAGCGCGAGCCGTTTGAGGACTCGCGCTCATTGAAACTGCCACGGCGGCGGCAGCGAGCGCCGCTAGCGCGGCGCGTCCGATTTTAGCTGGCTTTTTTTTGCTCTTCGGCGGCTGCTGCGGCACGTTTTCCCTCTTCGATGAGTTGCTTGACCTTCTGGCCGCCCTTTTGTCCGATCTGTTCGTAGAAACTGGGGCCGTACCGGTCACGCGTCGCTTCGCCGCCCTTCTTGCCGCCCTTCTTGCCGATCTGCTCGTAGAAGGCGTGGCCGTGGGCGTTCTTCGTAGCCTGGCCGCCTTTGCGGCCAATTTGCTCGTAGAATTCAGGGCCGTACTTTTTCTTGACGGTTTCGCCGCCTTTTTGCCCGGCTTCACGAACGGTCATTCCGCCGGCTTTCTTCAGGGGGGCGTTGGGGTTACTCATAGGGACTTTTTACCTCGGTTCTTTGCGCCGCCCAAGAAGGACGGCAATCTCATGCTCCATATACTAGAACGCACATTCGGCCCGGAAAGTTGGGGTCTCAAGTGTTCCTGCGATTGATTTTTTGCCTTACACTAGCAAGCGCTCCCATTCTAGTATCGGCAAGTGCGGCGCCGCCGGCTAACCCGTACGTTCAAATCGAGCGCTTGGAGGCGTCCCGCTCTTTAGGCAACGGTGCGCTCGCCGAGTTTGTGACATCGTCCGACCGGCACGTAGCGATCCGGGCCGCGCTGGCCATCGGCCGCACCAAGCAGAGTGCCGGCATTCCGCTATTGCTCAGGCACCTCAACGATTCGGATATCGCGATGCGCGCGACGAGCATCTACGCGCTTGGGCTGATCGGCGGCATTCCAGCGGCACAGCCCGTTTTGGATGCGCTACTGCGCGACCGCGCGGGGGCGGTGCAAGTTGCGGCGCTTGACGCGACCGACCGCGTGGAGACGGCGCACATGTTTTCGGTGACGCAGGAGCGTCAAGCCGGACGGCGCGTTCGCGAATTGCTCGGCGTCGGCGATGTCATCGTACGCGGCCGCGCTGCGACGGCGCTGGAAGCGTTTCACGGGTCGACGTTTTCACAAGATGTGGTCGGCACACTCGCCCGCGGTTACGCGCGCGAGCCGGACTCCTACGTGCGCTGGCATATCATGTGGACGCTTTTCCGCGCCTATGCTAAACGCGCGCCGGTCGAGACGCTGCAGAGCGGTTTGCATGACCGCAACGAGCTCGTGCGCATCGAAGCGGTGCGCGCCTTTGGTCGCCGCGGCGACAAATCGGCGCTTGCGCTGCTGCAACCGCTGGCGGCCGATCCGTCCTGGCGCGTGCAAGAGCAGACGATGGAGTCGATCAAAGTGCTGCAAGGCGGATCGCTGACGGCACATTTGCAAACAATTCCGGCCGGCGTGCATACGCCGGCCCCCGGGCCGGATAAATTTGCCTCGCTGCCGGCGTTGCCGCGCGCCGTTTCTTCCACCAAGCCTCAAAAGCCGTCGGCGGACGCGATCTCTACGACGACGAAGCTCGATCCGGCCACGATCGCCTCGATGACCGGGAGCGCAAAAGGAGTGCATCCGCGCGTGCGCCTGGTTACCACGCAAGGAAACATTTACGTCGAGCTGTTTCCCGAGTGGGCGCCGCTGACCGTCGAGAATTTCCTCAACCTTACGTCGTCCGGCTATTACGACAACAACCGATGGTTCCGGATCGTGCCGGATTTCGTCGTGCAAACGGGCGATCCGAACGGTGACGGAAATGGCGACGCCGGTTACACGATTCCTGCAGAAGAGAATCCAATCGAACAGAGCAGCTACGTGATTTCGATGGGCATGAACTACACCGACCCTCCCAACGCGCACGCGATTCGCGACTCGGCGGGGACGCAGTTTTACATCACGCTCTCACCGCAGCTGCATTTGAATCGCGATTTCACCGTTTTTGGGCGCGTCATCGGCGGCACGGATGTTTTGGGGCGGTTGATCGAGTCCGATAAAATCATTCGCGCCGAACGCATTCCGGACTCGCCGTGAAGGCCGCAGCGGCCGGGGCACTTCTCGCGTTCGCACTTGCGGGTTGCGGAACGCCGCAGCGTTTGCCGCTGGAAATTCCACGCTGCGATGCGGTCAAATCCGCAAACGGCATCGCTCTCACCGCGCTGGTGATTAGCAAGGCGGCGAAACCGATATCGGGGATTGCGGTTTCGGTGGACTTCTACCACGACTTTCGCTCTGCAACCGTCCAGGGCTCAACGCCGATTCGTCCTGAGCTCGATCCAGGTCAGCAACGCAGCATCCTCTTTAACATCGCCGCGCCCCCCGCGCAGGCGCAAGGCCGCGCACTGCGCTGTCTCGCTACGCACATCTCTTATCTCGATGGGACGTCGGAGAGCGTCAAACCTTAGAATATTTTCTTTGTGTCGAGCAGTATGGTGACGGGACCTTCGTTGACCAGCTCCACGTCCATCGTTGCACCGAACTCGCCGTATTCCACGTGCAAGCCTTCGCGCCTTAGCAAAACACCGACGCGTTCGTAAAGGGGCTGCGCCTGCTCTTCCCGGGCGGCCGCAACAAATGACGGGCGCCGTCCTTTGCGCGCGTCGCCGTGCAACGTGAATTGCGAGATCAAGAGTATTGCGCCGCTTACTTCGGCAATGCTGCGGTTCATCAGCCCCTCGCCGTCGCGAAAGATGCGCAGGTTTGCGATTTTTTCCGCGATCTGTTCGGCGTCGCGTTCGTCGTCGTCCACGCCGACGCTCAAGAGCACTACGAGGCCTTGGTCGATCGTTCCGATAGGCTTTTCGGCAACGCGCACCCGCGCACGTGAGACGCGTTGAATGACGGCCCGCACGTCAGCGCGAGAAGATGCTCGAAAGCGCGAAGAGCAGGTTTTCTTTGCGCTCCGCCACGCGCCGGTAGAAATAGGCCGCCCAGTGCGTGCCGAACGGCACATAGATGCGCAGGCGATAACCTTCGCGCACAAGGTCGCGCTGCAGTTGCGGACGCACACCGTAAATCATCTGAAATTCGAACCGCTCTCGCGAAATGTTCTTGGTTTCTACGAACTCTTTTACGGCCGCGATTAAGCGGCGGTCGTGCGTCGCAATGCCGGGATAGTTGCCGCGCGTCAGCAGTCCGCGCGCACAGTGCATGTACTGCTCGCGAATCTTCGGCATCTCTTTGTAGGCGATCGATGCCGGCTCGTTGTAGGCGCCTTTACAAAGCCGCACGCGCGCGCCCAGCTCGATCATGCGCTCCACGTCGGCGGGCGTGCGTTTGAGATAGGCTTGGAGTACGGAGCCGACGTTGTCGCACGCGCTGAAGGCGCGTTCGAAAACGCGCAGCGTAGATTCAGTTACGGCGGAGCCTTCCATGTCGATCCGCACGAATGGATCGGGATTGCGTTTCGCGCGCTCCAAGATAGCGGAAAGGTTCTCGAATGCAAAAGTCTCATCGATCAGCAACCCGAGTGCGGTAAGTTTCACGGAGACGTTGCAGTCGACGCCGCTCCTATGAATGGCATCGAATATTTCCATGTACGTTTCGCGCGTTTTTATGGCGGCAGCACGCTCCAGGACGTCCTCGCCCAGAAAATCGAGCGATGCGCTCATTCCGCCTTCGTTCAGCTCACGCACCGCGGCAATTGCTTCACTAACCGCTTTGCCGGCGACGAACCGCTTGGCCAAAAAAAAGAACCGTTTTTGGAAGGTCGAGTCGGGAGCGAAGAAGCGATCGAGTGCGGCCATCGCAGCTGCTATACGACGCGGCGGCGCAAGGCCCATTGAAGCGCGATCGCGATCGCCGCGAGCACCACGAAGCCGTAGCTGAGGGCAAGCGCAGGAGCGACTCCTTGCGCCGAGAGCGTGACGTAGAGTTGGACGGGCAGCGCCGTTGGATGATATGCGACGATCGAAGTTGCGCCGTACTCACCGATCGCGCGCATCCAAGCAAGCACGACGCCGGCCACGACGTTGGGGGCTGCGAGCGGCAGTGCAACGCGGAAGAAGATGCGAAAGGCGTCGGCTCCCAAGGTTCGCGCTGATTCCTCGTAGATCGGATCGAGTGTTGCAAATGCCGCGGTGGAAACGATCGCGACGAACGAGCCGGCAACGAAAAATTCCGCTAACGCGACTCCCGCTAGCGAATCCACAAACGTTATTCCATGCGAGGACAGTGCCGCGCCGAGCGGTGTATGCGCGCCGACGGTTTGCAGCAGCATAATTCCCGACGCAACCGGCGGGAAGGCCAGCGGCAGCGCAAGCACCGCGAGAGCGACCGCGCGGATGGGGCCGCTCGAATGCGCGAGCGCGTAGCCGGCCGGCACTCCAAGCAGCGTCGCAATCGCGACCGCGATGCTCGAAGCGAGCAGCGAGACGACGAGCGCGTCACGCGCCTGGGGCGCTGAAAAGGCCGCGACAACGTCGCCGGGCCTGACCGCAGCAAGCATCGCAACGACGGGGCCTAGCATCATCACGATGAGCAGCGCCGCGGCTACATGAAAGAGTGAGAATTTCCAGAACCCCATTCCCATTTGAACTTCCTCAAGATTCTGGTCGTCGCCCTCTCGCTCGGATTAGACGTGTTTGCGGTAGGCGTGGGCGTGGGCATGCGCGGCACTTCGCGCGCGATAAAAGTGCGCATCGGAATCGCGTTTGCGACCGCCGAGGTCGTGATGAATTTGGCGGGCGTCGGCTTAGGAAAAATCGCCGGCGAACTGCTGGGAAACGTCGCGGGCTACATCGGATTTGCGGCGTTGATCGGTTTGGGCGGCTACATGATCATCGAAGCCGTCCGCGAGTCCGAACGGAAGCGGCCGCTGGACATGTCGCGCGGATGGGGCCTGCTGGTGGGGTCGCTTTCGATCAGTTTAGATTCGCTCGGCATCGGATTTTCGATCTTATACATTGGCGTGCCGCTCGTGCTTTCACTCAGCGTCATCTTTGTCGTCTCGATCTGTTCGACCGCACTTGGCTTAACGCTCGGCCGGATCGTCGGGCGCCGTGCCGAGGAAAGCGCTGAATTGTGGGCCGGCATCGTACTGGCGCTGACCGGCATCGCGTTCACGCTGGCGAAAGTATTTCTGCCCGCGTGAATACCGGCGAGGCGCTGCTCGATCTCGCGCGCGCCGGCGGACGTACTTCGCTCTTTGTCGTGGGCACCGGAAAGAATGCCGGCAAGACCGTTGCGATGCGTGCGGTCGCGACCGCAGCTACGCGGCGCGGCTTGACGATCGGATTGACGTCGGCCGGACGCGACGGTGAAATGTTCGACGCGGTCGATTCTGCCGCCAAGCCGCGGTTATTTCTCGAACCCGGCACGCTGATCGCCACGGCCCGCACGTTGCTCTCGGCGCGCCACGATTACGAGCTGCTCGAAGAGACGCCATGGCAAACTGCGGCCGGGCCGGTGGTGTTCGCACGGGTCCGCAGCGCAGCATTCTTCGAGCTCGCAGGACCGCCACGAGCCTCCGAGCTGCGCCGCTGCGTCGAACGCCTGCGCGAGTTCGGCTGCGATCAAACGATCGTTGACGGCGCGATCGATCGTGTCGCGGCGCTAGCCGGCGGCGATGACTCGGTGATCGTTTCGGTCGGTCCGGACGCCGGAGCGACGATAGAAGAAGCAGCCCTCAACGTGCAGGCGCTCGTGCAGCGCCTGTGTTTGCCGCCGTACGACTCGTCGAAGCCGTACGAGAAGGTCGAGGGCGCATTGACCGCGGCGCAGGCCGAGACGTTGATGAAAAACGGCGAACAGCGCCAAGTCGTCGTGAGCGATCCGACGCGCGTGGTGATCGCGGGAAAGGCATTTTTGCGGTTGACTGAGCGCGTCACGCTGCGGTGCGAGCATCCGCTGCACGTGGTGGCAGTTACGGTCGCGTCGATCGGCCGCGAGCGACATTTCGAACCGGAGGTCTTTCGCGAGGCGGTCGCGCGGGAGACGGGCTTGCCCGTGTTCGACGTGTACGCAAATACGTTCTCCGAAACTGATTCGAAGAGCCTGTCCTGAGCTTGGCGAAGCAAGGCGTGATGGATCCGCTGATCGTGACGGTCGCACCCGTCGGTGCGGAACTCACACCCGAGCAAACGCCGCACCTTGCGGTGAAGCCGGCGCAGTTGGGTGACGTTGCCGAGAAGTGCCAGCAAGCCGGCGCTTCGATCATACACGTGCACTGCCGCAACGACGACGGCAGCAACACGCACGACGTGGGGCGTTTCAAAGAAGCCTATGATGAGATTCGCGCACGCAGCGATCTGATCGTGCAGTTCTCGACCGGCGGAGCGATCGGTATGTCGCCGGAAGAACGGGCGGGTGTACTCGACTTGCACCCGGAGATGGCGACGCTCACCTGTGGATCGGTCAATTTCGGCGACGATATCTTCGAAAACAGTTTTCCGATCATGCGCGCCATTTTGAAGAAGATGAGCGAACTGGGCGTGCGTCCGGAGCTCGAGATCTTCGATAAGGGTCACCTTTCCAACGCGCGCAAGCTCGAGCGGGAACGCTTGCTCAAGTTTCCGCAGCACGTGGACTTTGTGCTTGGCGTGCCGGGCGGCTTGGATGCGACCGTTTCAAATCTCTGCGATCTCGTCGACGCATTGCCACCCGGCTGCACGTGGTCGGTTGCCGCGATCGGCCGCGCGCAGCTGCCCATGTCGATGGCCGCCATCGCGATGGGAGGGCACGTGCGCGTCGGGCTCGAGGACAACATCTATTATTCCCGGGGGAAGCTCGCCACGAACGACGAGCTGGTGGCGCGCGTCGTACGCATCGCCGGAGAACTCGGCCGCCCGGTTGCAACGCCGGCGAAAGCGCGCGAAATCCTGGGCCTGCCGCCGCTACAGGAGCAAGCCCGCGGAGCTTTAATGTAGCGATTCTTGTTTACGTACGTCGTGCGGCGGACGTTCCAGGCCATACCGCTGCTGTTGCTGATCTCGCTGCTCTTGTTTCTGATCGTCCACAGCGCTCCGGGCGGCGGACTCGGGCCGTATCTGCAAAATCCGCACATCACCCCCGCCGACATCGCGCGGCTCAAGCATAATCTGGGCCTCGATCGTCCGACGCTCATAAACTGCCGCTGGTTCTTCCGGTGCGGTTGGCCGATATGGGATTCTCAATATTTTTCTTGGCTGGGTCAAATTCTCCACGGTAATTTCGGGTACTCGACCAGCAATTCCGAAGACGTGTTCACGGCCATCGTCGAGCGTTTGCCCTCGACACTGCTGCTGATGGGCACCGCGGTTACGATCGCCTTCGTTGTCGGCGTTTCGGCCGGGCTCTTCGCAGCGGTGCGTCCCTACTCGATTTGGGACTACCTGATCACCACGTTCGCGTTCTTCGGACAGTCCATGCCGGTGTTCTGGCTGGCGCTCATGCTGCAGCTGGCCTTTGCGGTGCACGGAATTCCGCTGCCGTTCGGTTACGTGCTGCAACTGCCGTCGGCAGGCATCTCGAGCTCGGATACATTCGATCTCGGCGATCGCATCTCGCATTTGATCTTGCCCGCGACCGCGCTTGCGTTTCTCAACATCGCGCTCTTCAGCCGTTTTATGCGCAGTTCGATGCTCGAAGTGATCCGTACCGATTACATGCGCACCGCTTCCGCCAAAGGCCTCAGTTTCCGCACGGTACTTTTCAAACACGGTTTGAAGAACGCGTTGATTCCGCTGGTCACGGTGACGGCGCTTACTCTTCCCGCACTTTTCGGCGGCGCGATCGTCACCGAAACGATCTTCGCGTGGCCGGGGGAAGGACGGCTGTTCATCACCGCGCTCGGGCAAGAAGATATCGCCGTGCTGATGGGTTATCTCATCGTCAACGCGTTTTTAGTCGTGTTCTTCAATTTGCTCGCTGACGTCTTATACGCATGGCTCGATCCGCGGGTGAAGTACGACTGATGGCACTCTCCGCCCCGATCGGACAGCCCGTAATCGCCGACGACTCCGCCGTCTACAGTAAGGTCACGGTTTGGAGCCGCTTCCGGCGCCACAGGCTCGCGTTGGCCGGCGCCGTCGTGCTGCTCATCATGGTCTTGGTCGCCGTCTTTGCCTGGAAGATTGCGCCGTTCGATCCCAACGCAATCGATGAAGTGCACTGGCAGGGCAACCCGGTTGCGCCGTGCTTCCTCAACGCGGCACAATGCGGCGGCCATCTCCTGGGTTTGGACGAGAACGGGCGCGATGAACTTTCGCGGCTCATGTTCGGGGCGCAGATTTCATTGACCGTCGCGGTCTGCGCGGTGCTGATGGAGTTGATCATCGGAACGCTGCTCGGGGCGCTGGCCGGCTACTACGGCGGATACGTCGACTATTTCCTGATGCGCATCACCGACGTCTTCTTGTCGATTCCACTCCTGCCGCTGCTGTTAGTGCTGACGGGGATTGTGGCGGCGAGCTCGACCAAGGCAGCGCTCAGTTTTCAGGTCATCGTCTTCATCATCGGGGCCTTGTCGTGGCCCAGCGTCGCCCGATTGGTTCGAGCGTCGTTTCTCTCGCTCCGGGAACGCGAATACGCCGAAGCCGCAAGGGCGGTCGGCAATGGGGACTTGCGCATCATGCTGCGCCATTTGCTCCCCAACGCGATGGCGCCGATCATCGTCCAGGCGACCCTGGATATCGCCAACGTCATCATCGTGGAATCCGTGCTCTCGTTCCTAGGCTTTGGCATCCAGCCGCCGACAGCTTCCTGGGGAAACATGCTGAGCAACGCCGAGGCCAACCTCGAGAACATGTGGTGGGCCGCCGTCTTCCCAGGCCTCTGCATTCTCTTCACCGTGATGGCCATCAACTATATCGGCGACGGGCTCCGCGACGCACTTGACCCCAACGCCATTAAGTAGATAGACTGGCCGGGACCCCCCGCGCGCGAGTGGCGAAACTGGTAAACGCACTAGCTTGAGGTGCTAGCGCCCGCAAGGGCCTGGAGGTTCGAGTCCTCTCTCGCGCATAAACATTCGACGGCTCCGCCGTCAAGGAACCCCAGCCTCTCTCGCGCATGAAACCCTCGGGGCCCCGGAACCGTACTTTAGGGGAAGTGCGGCTTAGAAGAGAGCGTAGGATCCGTCTATCATGTGGTTGACCCGGTTCGCGATCAGTCGTCCCATCATCACCGCGGTGGTTTTTGCAGCCCTCGCGATTTTTGGCACGATTTCGTTCCTGCAGCTGGGGCGCAGCTCGAATCCGCCGGGAACGGAATTTCCCGTGATCGTGGTGAGCTCGTTCTATCCGGGCGCCTCGCCGCAAGATATGGAACGGATGATCGTCAAGCCGATCGAAGATCAGATGGCCGGCATCGACAATCTCGACCACATCACCGCCACGGCCCAGGAGAGCCAAGCGTCGGTCGCGGTCTATTTCAAACTCGGCACCAATATCGATCTCGCCGCCGTCGACGTGCAGCGCAGGACGGATACCGCGCGCATCTACATGCCCAACGACGTCGATCCGCCCAATGTGATCAAGGCCGGCAGTTCGCAGCCGCCGCTGCTCGATATCGCCGTCAGCTCCAGCTCGCTCTCGCAGGCGGAGATCGCCGACATCATCACCAGCCAAGTCAAACCGATGATCGAACAGATTCCCAACGTGCAGTCCGTCGACGTCTACGGTTCGGCGAGCCGCGAATTTCACGTCGAGCCGGTTCCGGGCAAATTGCTTGCGACCAACGCAACACTCAGCGATATTTTCGGCGCGGTCGCATCCGATAACCTGAACGTCCCGGGCGGCATGATGACCCAACCGACGCAAGAGGCGACCGTTGCGGTTCACTCCTACATTAATAACACCGGCGATATTCTCGCGATTCCGCTTCCGGTGGCCGGCGCGAGCGCTTCAGGCATGCACATCGCCGACGTGGCGAACGTCTACGACAGCCATCTCGAGATGCGCACGATCTCACACTTCAATGGCAAGCCGCGCGTCTACATCTCGATTAACCCGACGCTCGATGCGGATCAGATCAAGGCCACCAAGATCGCACGGACGGAGATGGCGGCGATCGAGGCGCGCTTCCCGCACCTGCGTTTCACGGAAGAAGACGCGCCGGGCGATTTCACCGCCAAGGAATTGTGGGGCGTTGGCCAATCGTTGATCGAAGGCATCTTCCTGACGGCTATCGTTATGATGCTCTTCCTGCATGCGTGGCGCAACGCCGTCGTCGTGCTCGTCGCGATTCCGAGTTCGATTCTCTCAACGTTCATTCTGATGAAGATCTTCGGCTTTCACATCGACGACTTGTCGATGATGGGACTCTCGCTGATCATCGGTATCCTCGTCGACGACTCGATTGTGGTCTTGGAAAATATCGCTCGACATCGAGACTTGGGGCAAAAGCCGGTGGACGCGGCGATCAACGGTCGATCCGAAATCGGCGGCGCCGCGGTCGCCATCACGATGGTCGACGTGGTCGTCTTCCTGCCGATTGCGTTCTTGCCGGGAATCACGGGGCAATACCTCAAGGAGTACGGCGCCGTCGTCGTGACCGCTACACTGTTCTCGCTCTTCGTATCGTTCACGCTCACGCCGCTGCTGGCGGCGAAGTGGAGTATGTTGAACCGTTCCGAGGGAGATCCGAAGTGGGTCCGCGCGCTCGACAATCGGTTGTTAGACTTTATTTTGCTGGCGGTTTCGGTCGGGATGTTCTTGCTGGGCAACATGACGGGCTGGTTCCTGCTCAACGTCTTCGCAGTCTTCATCGTGGCGCTGTTGGTGTTGAACTTCGTCGTTCACCGCTACGAAGCGTTTACGGAATACTACCAGGCCAAGCTGCTGCCGTTTGCGCTGGCGCACGGCAGTTTCGTGGTCTTTCTCTGCGGCGTGCTGTTCCTCAACTCGATTATGCTCGTGGGCGGTGGCGGAATGACCATCGTCATGATGGACCTGTTTATCGTTGCGGTTACGGCCGGTTTCTATGGCCTGGCATTCGTGCTCCGCATGTTCGGCTATAACAAAACCGAATCCAGGAATCCCTTTGCGCGCATGTTGCGCGGTTTGAGTTCGCTCGGAACCTATCGCCCGCTCACGATCGCGACCCTGCTGGGGCCCATCGCGCTTGGGGTCGTCATGGCGTTGCTGGGCGGAATCAACTTCGACTTTTTCCCGGCGCAGCAAACCGGCGTCATCCGCATGACGGTGAGTTATCCTACCGGGACGCCGATTGCGACGACCACGAAGTTCGTCGGCCAATTGGAAAACGTCATCATGAAGATGCCGGGCGTCAAATCCGTGAGCTCGACCGTGGGACGCAAGCCTTCCGGATTCGGCGCGACTACGGGCGGCAATTTTGCGCAAGTCGTGGCGCAGATGGACGATAAGTACATCAAAGATACAAATAAGGCAGTCGCTCAGATCCGCAAGCTGGGATATTTGGTTCCCGGCGGCGAGTTCGAAGTAGCGGCCGAAGGCGGCGGCGGAGGCGGAGCGGCCGTATCGTACGCGATCACCGGGCCCGAAGATCAAATCGGACCGGCAGCCGAAAAGATCGCCAAATTCCTCCGAACGGTTCCCGGCACGGTTAACGTCCAGACCTCCGCGGAGATCGCGGCGCCGCGTTTGAACGTCGACATCGATCAATCCAAGGCCGCGCTTTTGGGCGTCGCTCCCTCGGCGGCTGCCAACATCGCGCGCATCGCGGTAGGCGGCGCCGTCGCGACCAAAGTTCGCACGCCGAACGGTCTCGTCGACGTGCGCATACAGTTTCCGCAATCCGATCGCAACGCCGTCTCGTCGCTGCAAAACGTGCGTGTGCGCGCAGGTAACGGGATGCTCGTGCCGTTGGGATCGCTTGCGACTTTTACGTGGACGAAGGCTCCGACGCGCATCGAGCGTTTGAACCGGCAGCGCGTCGTCAATGTCTTCAGCGATCTCTTGCCCGGCTACTCGACCGGCCAAGTGATCACGCCCTTGCAGAAAAAACTGCGTGAGCCTGGCTTCTTACCTTCCGGCGTCACACCGGCCGCGCAAGGCAACGCGCAATGGGTCGGCGAGACGATGGTCAATTTGGGTATCGCGCTGATCACATCGTTCGTGCTCGTCTACATCCTGATGGTGATCCTGTACAGCTCCTTCCTCGAACCGCTCATTGTAATGTTCTCGGTTCCGCTTGCGATCATTGGTGCGCTGATCTTCTTGGCCGTCATGGGCAAGGTCCAGCCTGAGCAGGGCCAGTCCTTGAACATCATATCGATGCTCGGCATCATCATGCTCTTCGGATTGGTGTCGAAGAACGGTATTTTGTTGGTTGACTATTCGAATACGCTCGTGAAGCGCGGCATGCGCGTGCGTGACGCGGTCCTGCGCGCCTCGGCCACCCGGTTCCGTCCCATTCTCATGACGACCGCGGCAATGATCTTCGGCATGCTGCCGCTCTCGCTCGGCTACGCCGAAGGCGGCGAATGGCGTACCGCGATGGGAACCGTCATCATCGGCGGGCTGCTGAGCTCGCTCGCGCTGACGATCTTTATCGTGCCGATGATCTACAACACATGGATGGGGTACATGGAAAAGCGCGCGGACGCAAAAGCGGTCCGCCAAGAGCTTCAGCCCCAGGGCGGAGGCGTCGCCGCGGGGGTTCCCGCCTCATAACCTGACGGGCGCTTGCCGCTATCGGCCTGCACTCTGGGTAAGCAACCTTCTGAGACTTGATCTCGGAGGTTTTAGACAATGCTGATCGTCAAACGGCTCGCCGCAGCGGCGCTGGCCGCAGCCCTGTTTGGAAGTCTGGCCGGCTCACCGGCGGTTGCGCAGAGCGTCGCGATCGTGGTCAATGGCTCCGGTGTTACGTTCGACCAGCCGCCCGTCGAGCGCGCGGGACGCGTTTTCGTGCCGCTGCGCGGCGTCTTCGAACGGCTCGGCGCTTCGGTCGTCTATGCCAACGGCGATATCAACGCCCAAGGTAACGGCCGCAGTGTGCACTTGCATATCGGATCGAATCAGGCGGTCGTAAACGGGCAGACGCTCACAATGGACGTTGCGCCGTTTCTCATCGGTGCGCGCACGCTCGTGCCCTTACGTTTTGTCGCGCAGTCGCTTGGTGCAGCAGTCAACTGGAACCAATCCAACAACACCGTTTACATTCAGGGCAACGGCAGCGCTAACGTGGCGCCGCCGGTTGCCGGCACAACGACGAACGTCCTGAACCGGCTTAATCCCGCGCCCAACACGCATGTCGGCGGAACGTTCACGCTTTCGGGGCACACGCGTCCGGGCTCGACCGTGCATGCGGTCGTTACCGCTACGGCAAGCTTGCTCGGCGGCGTCGTTGGAGTCGCCACGGGCGTCAACCGTTACAACACAACGGCCGACGCAAATGGTAATTTCTCCATCCTCGTAAGCATCAACGCGGTTTCGGGCGGTTCGTTGCGCATCGCGCTCACTTCGACTTCGCCAACCGGTGTGGTAGCTCAAAGAACCATCGCGTATTCAACGTAGCCGGCACAATTGCTGTGCCTCGGAGGAAGTTAAAGAAAACTATGATTACTGTCAAACGGCTTGCCGCGTGGACGCTGACCGCCGCATTGATCGGCGGCTTCGGCCTAGCCCCGGTGCAAGCTCAAAGTGTCAACGTTGTCGTCAACGGCGGAACGATCACATTCGATCAGCCGCCGATCGAGCGCGCCGGCAGAGTTTTCGTTCCCCTGCGCGGCGTCTTCGAGCGCTTGGGAGCGACGGTCGTTTACGCCAACAACGACATCAACGCGCAGGGCAACGGCCGCAGCGTGCATCTGCATATCGGCTCGACGGCGGCGACCGTGAACGGGCAGACGGTCTATATGGACGTCGCGCCGTTTCTGGTAGGCGCGCGCACGCTCGTTCCGTTACGCTTTGTAGCGCAAGCTCTCGGCGCAAACGTCAACTGGAACGCGTCGAACAACACCGTCTACATCCAGGGCAGCGGCTCGGCTTCGACATACGTGCCGCCTTCGAATTCATCGTTTTCGCTGGTGAACGCGCGCCCGGCGACGACTGCCCGTACGACCCAGCCGAACATCCGCGCGAGCTTTAGCGAGTCCGTCGATCGCAATTCGCTGCACGTCTATGTGGATGGACAAGACGTGAGCGCGTCAACTGAAGCGAGCTCGAGCAGCTTCAACGTAACGGCGCCGTTCGCGCTGAATCCGGGAACGCACACCGTGCGCGTTACCGGCACCACGACCGCGGGCGCGACGTTTGATAAGAGCTGGTCGTTTACAACGGCGGCCGGCGCCACGAGCAATGTCCTCAATAACATCAGCCCGCCCGACGGCAGCACGGTCGGCAGCTCGTTTACGCTGACCGGGCATACGCGTCCGGGCGCGGCGGTGCACGTTGCTGCAACGGCCAGCGCGACAGCGTTCGGAATCATTCCGATCGGGACCGGCACGTTCCAGACCGACGTGACGGCCGACGGTAACGGCGACTTCAGCGTTCCCGTCAGTCTCAACACGACGTCGGGGGGACACGTGACCGTCATCATCACGACGACGGCAACCAACGGATCCTCGGTTTCTCGAACGCTCAACTACAGCGCACAATAGGCTGCTCCGCGAGAGCGCCGGGAAACCGGCGCTCTCTTCGTTAAAGGGCGCGCATGCGGATCTTGATTACCGGCGCTGCCGCGGGGCTGGCCCAGCGCGTTGCACTGGCGCTGGCACAGGACGGGCATGACGTCGTGTTCACGTTTCGCCCTGGTGGGACGCCGCCGGATGCAACGCTGGGACTCATCCGCAGCGCGGGGCGCGAGGCCGCAGCTTTCCCCGTCGAGTTTCTGGGAGACGAAACTGCGGTGTACGCGGCGTTGAGCGAAGCCGCCCACGAGCCCGTCGATGCTCTCGTGCATGCCGTCGGCCCGATGGTCGTGAAACGGTTCGAGCGCTCTTCCGAAACGGATTACCGCGACATGATCGACGGCAATCTGCGCAGCGCCGTGATCGCGGCGCGCACCGTTCTGCCCGCAATGCGCGAACGCGGTTTTGGACGGTTGATATTTTTCGGCATGAACGGATCGAGCGTCACGCGTCCTGTTCGCGGCCTCTCGCTGCATCTGGCGGCAAAAGCCGGAGTCGTCGCATTCGCGCGCACGCTTTCGCTCGAGGAAGCAAAGCATGCGATCACCGTCAACGTGATCGAGCCGGGTGACATCCGGCAGAAGTCGATTTCGCGCGAAGAAGCGCTCGCGATGCAGGCGCAAAATCCGCGCGGGCGGCCGGGTACAGCCGACGACGTTGCGGACGCGGTGCGCTTCTTTCTGGAGCCGGACAACGATTTCATCAACGGCGCGGTGCTCGCGGTAAGCGGCGGGTTGATCGAACCGTACGAGCGAACCGCCACCCCTTCATGAGTTTCGACGATACGAACGAGCGACGCGCCTTCGCGCTGCCCGGCTCGACCCTGCACTACGGTCCCGACAAGACGGTCGACGTCGAGCACGTCGATCTGCATCTCGTTCCGGACCTGGAGCGGCTCCGGTTAGAGGGCGTTTGCACGACGACGGTGCGCGCGCTCGACGAACCGGTTTCGGTGTTGACGCTGGATGCCGTCGACCTCGTAATTTCTTCAGTTGAGTCGGACGCGCGCAAGCTGAAGTTCACGACGCGCGGCGATCGTCTCGACGTGCACTTCGATCCGCCGCTCGCGCCCGAAACAACGGCGACCTTCGCAATCGCTTACAGCGTCGAAAATCCCCGGCACGGGTTATTCTTCGTCGAACCCTCCACGGAGTATCCAAAAAAAATCCGGCATGCGTGGACGCAGTGTCAAGACGAAAACGCGCGCTACTGGTTTCCATGTTTGGACTATCCGCACGAAAAACAGAGTACGTCGGCAACGATTGCCGTGCCCAAGGGGCAGTTCGCTTTAGGGAACGGCGCACTGGTCGAACGGCGCGACGAAGGTGGGAAAACGATTTTTCGTTACCAGCAAGGTATACCGCACGCGACATACCTCGTGACGATGGTGACCGGGCCTTTCGTCGAGGTCCCGCAAGCCGGTGCGAGCGTTCCCACCTATTACTACGTGCTTCCGGGCCGCGAAGCCGACGGCGAGCGCGCTTTCGGAAAAACGCCGGAGATGATGGCCGTTTTCGAAGAGCGTCTGGACTGCCCGTATCCTTACGCGCGGTACTCGCAGATTGCCGTCTCGGATTTCATCTTTGGCGGAATGGAAAATACGTCGGCAACCACGCAGACGGACCGTACGCTCCACGACGAACGCGCGCATCTGGATTTTTCCAGCGACCCGCTGGTGGCCCACGAGCTCGCGCATCAGTGGTTCGGCGATCTGCTGACGTGCCGCGATTGGTCGCAAGCGTGGCTGAATGAAAGCTTCGCAACGTTCTTCGAGGGAGTCTTCCGCGAAGCTGACCTTGGCTACGACGAGTATATCTACGACGCCTTCGAGTGGGTCAAGCGATATCTGGATGAAGATCGCCGGCGGTACCGGCGCCCGATCGTCTGCAACGATTACCGCGACCCGATCGAGCTCTTCGACCGGCATCTCTACGAAAAAGGCGGCGCCGTTCTTCATATGCTGCGCGGCGAGCTCGGGGAGGCGCGATTCTGGCGCGCGATCCGGCGCTATGTGCGCGACAACGCGCAGCGCTCGGTCGAGACGATCGATCTGATCCGCGCGATCGAGCAAGCCACGGGACGCAACATGCGCGGTTTCTTCGACCGCTGGATCTTTAGCGGCGGGCATCCGCAGCTGTGCGTCGGCGCGAATTACGACGCGCAGCGGCGCGCGCTGGCGCTGACGATCGATCAAACGCAGCCGGTCGACTTGCAGAATCCGGCGTTTGCGTTCGCGGTCGACGTTGAAGTGGACGGGCGCCGCGTCCGTGTCCGGATCGAGCGCGAACACGAAACGATAACGATACCGCTCGATTCCGAACCAACGCTCGTCCGGTTCGATCCGGGCGCCTTCATTTTGGCCGACGTAACGTACGCGCTGGGCGTGAGATTTGCGTCGGCGGCGCTGGCCGGCGATCCATCGGTCGTCGCGCGCATCCGGGCCGGGCGCGAGCTCGTGAAAGACGGAAGCGCGCAGGCGCGGTCCGCTGTGGAGGCAGCGTTCAAAGGCGATGCGTTTTGGGGTGTGGCGGCAGAACTGGCCGGCGCCCTCGGAAAGTCGCGTGCGGCCTGGGCGCGCGACTTGCTCGTCGGCGCTCTCGCGCATCCGCATCCAAAGGTGCGCCGCGCAGTCGCGGATGCGCTCGGCGAATTCAGAGAATCCGCGGTCGCGAAAGCTTTGATTGCTCCGGCTACCGGCGATGCGTCGTATTTCGTTCAGCGCGCGGCCTTGCACGCGCTCGGAAAAACCCGCAGCGAGAAGGCGTTCAAGATTCTTCGCGACGCGGCGCGCACGACGTCATGGAACGGCGTCATCGAATCGGGGGCAGCGCTCGGGCTTGGAGAACTCGCCGACCCCCGCGCGACGCCGCTGCTGTTAGAACTGACGAAACCCGGCGGAGACATTGCGACACGCGGAGCGGCGCTGCTGGCACTGGCGCGCCAAGCCGAACTCTTGGAGTCCGAACGCGCAGCCGCGGTGGACGCGATCGCCGGCGCAATTCGGGACGGAAATTTCTTCATCGCGCGCGGCGGAGTGCTCGCCGCCGAGCGTTTGGCCGACAAACACTTTCTGGCGCCCCTCGATCGTTTGGCGCAAACCGGGTTCGACGGACGGCTGCGGCGCGACGCCGCCGAAGCTGCTGCGCGCATTCGCGAAGCACTAAAAACGCCGGCGGCCGTTACGGGGCTGCGCACCGATCTCGACGCATTGCGTGAAGAACACCGCAAAATCCAAGAAAAGCTCGACGCGATTTCACGCGCTTAAGCGCGCCGTTTTCGTCGTGTCCGCGGTTTTGGCCGGTTGTGCGCATTCGCCGCCCGGGCCGCGGCATGCGGCTCTGGTCAGGCCTCGGCCGAGTGCGCCGGCCTGGGGAGAGGCGGCAAAGCGCGACATGCGGGCCGTTGTCGCGCGGGCGCTCGCTCCCGCGGTGGCGCTTTCCAACGATTGGAGCTGCGCGGTCGTCGCTCAGGATGGCACGCTGCTCTACTCCGATCGCAGCGGACATGCCGTCGTTCCAGCTTCGACGCAGAAGCTGATCGTGGGCGCCGCGGCGCTCGCGACGTTCGATTCCACCTACCGCTTTCACACGCTTTTTGCGAGCACTCAGCCGCCAAATGGCGGCACGATTGCGGGCGATTTCTGGCTCGCCGGCTCCGGCGATCCGTCGCTGCGCTCGGACGATCTGCGGCGCGGCGTCGAAAAACTTCGCGCCCGTGGCATTCGCGCGATCGAAGGCGGCGTTGCCGTCGATGCAAGTGCGCTGGCAGGTCCGGAACTCAATCCGTTCTGGAATCCGGGCGACGCCAACGAAGATTTCATGGCGGCGACCAGCGGGGTTTCGATTGATGAAGACACCGTGGAGTTTCGCGTAGCGGGTGCGGCGGCCGGTTTTCCCGCGAGCGTGCGCGTTAAACCACAGAGCGGCGCCATAAGCTCATTCGGATCGATTGCAACCGGATATGCCGACGACGTCGTCATCGCTGCGACCGGAACGCCCGGCGTTTTCCGGCTGACCGGAACGATCCCCCCGGGTAAGCGACACATTTTTTATCTACCGGTGCACGATATTCCGCACTATGCCGGCGTGGTGCTTTCGGAATTCTTGCGCGATGCGGGGATCGCTTTGGCGCACGGGCCCCGCGCCGGGAAACTTCCGCGCGAAGCGTACGTGCTATGGGATCACCCGTCTCCTGCGTTGACGCAACTCATACACCATATGATGATTTTTTCCGATAATCATTTCGCCGAGCAGTTCTTACGCGTGCTTGGTGGAACGCGCGGACGCGCCGACGACGCGCACGGGCTTGCGGCCGAGCGCGCCGTCTTGAAGAACGAGGGCATTCCGTCGCCCGGGATGCATCTCGTAGACGGCAGCGGGTTGGCCGACGCAAACCGGATCGCGGCGATAACGCTGGTGCGGGTGCTGGCGCGAAACGACGCGCTCTATCCCGTGCTCGCCCGCGGCGGCTTGGACGGTACGCTGAAGCGGTACCACTTTTCGCAAGCGAGCGGGCGGGTCCGCGCCAAGAGCGGTCATCTGGCATCGGTTTCCGCGCTAGCCGGGTATGTGAATACGAGGCACCACGGGAGAGTCGCGTTCGCGTTTCTCTTCAACGGTGTGCGCGATGCGGCCGACCCGGCGGTCGAAAGCGCGATCGATCGTATAGCGCAGCGCTAAGCGGGGTGCTTTCGAGGCCGGGCCGAAACGGAAGGTGCGATGGTTCCCATTAGTTTCGCCTTGATCATGCGCGTCGAGATGCCCAAGAGCCCCGGGGCATTCAGCCAGCTCGCGGCTGTGATTGGCGACGCCGGCGGAGTCATCTCTGCCGTGGATATGCGCGCGCCTGGAAAATCCACGGTTGTGCGCGACGTGACCGTTAACGTCAGCTCCGAATCGATCGGCAAAGCCGTGCGCGACGCGGTCGAAGCCATTGAAGGTGTGAATGTCGTCTTCGTTTCCGACAGCACATTTCTCGCGCATTTGGGCGGAAAGATCACGGTCGAGCCAAAGATTCCCATCAAAACGCGCCAAGATCTCTCGACGGTATACACGCCCGGCGTCGCGCGCGTATCGATGGCGATCGCGGCCGATCCGAGCAAAGCATTCAATCTCAGTATCAAACGTAATTCGGTCGCAGTAGTCACCGACGGCACCGCGGTACTCGGATTGGGCGACATTGGTCCGTTCGGTGCACTCCCCGTGATGGAAGGCAAAGCGATGCTGTTCAAGCAGTTCGCGGGCATCGACGCTTTTCCGATTTGTCTTGACACGAAAGACGTAGACGAGATCGTGGAAACGGTCATGCACATCGCGCCGGTCTTCGGCGGGATAAACCTGGAAGATATTTCGGCGCCGCGCTGCTTCGAGATCGAGGAGCGGCTGATCGAAGCGCTCGACATCCCCGTGATGCACGACGATCAGCACGGCACGGCCGTCGTGATCCTGGCGGCGCTTATTAACGCATCGCGCGTTGTCGGCAAAGAGATGAGCGACCTGCAAATCGTCGTGGCGGGCAGCGGCGCTGCCGGCACCGCGACCATAAAGATGCTGCTCGAAGCCGGCGTGCGCGACGTTATCCCGGTCGACCGTCCGGGCGCGCTCAACCGCACCGACCGTTACGAAAACTCCCACTGGCGCTGGCTCGCCGAGAACACCAATCGCGAAAACCGCCGCGGTTCGCTGGCCGAAGTGCTCAAAGGCTCCGACGTCTTCATCGGCGTTTCGGCGCCGGGCATCCTCAAACCCGACGACATTCGCGGAATGGCGCGCGATCCGATCGTGCTCGCGATGGCGAATCCGACGCCGGAGATTATGCCCGATGTTGCGGAACCCTACGTCGGCGTCATCGCAACCGGGCGTTCGGATTTTCCCAACCAAGTAAACAATCTGCTGGCGTTCCCCGGAATCTTCCGCGGCGCGCTCGATTCGCGCGCGCGCCGGATTACCGATAAAATGAAACTCGCGGCGGCACACGCGATCGCTTCAATCGTCGGCGCCGAGTGCAGCTCCGAGTACATCTTGCCGAGCGTCTTCGACTCCCGCGTCGTCGAAGCGGTTGCGAAAGCGGTCGCATCGGCGGCGGTTGAGGAAGGAGTAGCGCGCCGCGGAGTTTTAAGCGAAGGCGAACCCGCTCAGTGGCACTAGCGCGAATTCTCGTCATCGAAGATGACGAAGAAGTCTCCAAACTCGAGCAAGCCGTGCTCGAACGGGCCGGCTACGAAGTTCGCGTGACTGGCAGCGGCGTGCAAGGCCTGGAACTCGCCGATTCGTACAAGCCCGATGCGGTGATCCTAGACATCGGTCTGCCGGATATTTCGGGGCTCGACGTTTGCACCACGCTTTCCAATACGACCAGCGCGTTCATATTAATGGTCAGCGGACATTCGCGCGAACAAGACGTGCTGCTCGGGCTCGGGCTGGGCGCCGACGACTACATCACCAAGCCGTTTTCGGGCAACGAACTCGTGGCGCGCGTTGCCAGTTTCTTGCGGCGGCGCGAAAAATATCTGCAGAAGAAAGACGATGCGGGCGTACTGCAAATCGGAAGGGCCCAACTCGTGCGCGATTTCCACACGCTCAACTACGACGACCGGACGATCACGCTGACTGCGCTCGAATTTCGGCTGCTCTGGTTCTTGGCGGAAGGTGAAGGGCGCTTGTTGACGCGCGCGCAGATTCTGGAACAAGTATGGAACGACACGTCCGGCGTGCCGACGCGCGTTGTCGACGTGCACATTGCGGCACTGCGCAAGAAAATGTCGGAAGTAGAGGCTCCGGTGGAAATCGCGAGCGTGCGCGGCATTGGGTATCGCCTCGACACGAAGTAGCGCTCGCGGCAGGTGAGCGTCTCCAAGCGTCCGTAACCCAAGACAGGTGCCCCTGTTTTTTTTCGCCCTCGCACTGACCCTGTATTCCGCGCCGGCCGGTAACCGAATCGCCGGAGCTGTCAATCCGAATAACCCGTACAACGTCATCCTGCCCAACGGCCGCCTCGTCGCGCCCGCTGGCCGCAGCGTGGTCGTCGGTATGAACGCATTGGGCGTTGCGCTATCACCCGACGGAAAATATGCGATCGTTACCAACGACGACGAGCGGGAAAGCATCGCGATCAGCCGCTACACGCAAGTGCACGGCGGCTATTCGCTGACCGTCGTCAATACGGCGACGATGGCCGTTACCGACAACTACGCCACAAAAGATATCAAACTGTTTCTCGGCGTCGTCGCGCTCAAAGATCCGGCGCATGCCGGACAGACACTGGTCATCGCAGCCGGCGGAGGGAACGACACGATCTCTTTCTTCCATTTGGATTCCGCCGGCAAACTGCAGCAGGATGCGCCGGCGCTGCAGACGATGCCGCCGATCCCCGCGCCGAGCAAACCACTTTACGCCAACGCGAATCGCGCCTTTCCGGGCTCGATCGTACTCTCGCCCGATCACCGCGTCGCGTATGTGGTGAACAACCTTGGTAATGCCGTCACCGACGTTGATGTCGCGACTCGCCGCCGTTTGCATGACGGTCCGCCTTTCGCGGTCGGATACTTTCCTTATGGCGTGGCCGTTTCGGGGCGGCGACTGTATGTGACCAATCCGGGGCTGTCGCTCTATCAAAATCTACCGGATCCGGTGCGCTTTCCGCAATTTGCAAATGTCGCTGCTGCGCCGCAATTCGCGCAGTCACTGACGGTGCTGCCGCTTTCCGCAACCGGCGTGATCGCCGGTGCCGCGATGGGAACGCTGAGTTTGGACGGAGCGCCTGACGGCGTGCAGAACGTCGGCGGCGCGCAGCCGACCGCGATCGCCATTTCCAGAAATGGGCGCTATGCCTACGTCTGCATGACGAACGTCGATCGCATAGCCGTCGTAGATTTGCTCGGCGTACCGCACGTCGTCGGCGGCCTCGAGCTGCGGCTCTTCGACAAATCACCATACGGTATGCAGCCCAACGCCATCGTCACCAGCGCCGACGGCAAGCGCGTCTACGTTGCGCTCGCCGGACTCAACGCTGTGGCCGTGCTTGACGCAAAGGTGCCCTCGCGGCTGCATCGTTTAGGATTGATCCCGACGGGTTGGTATCCGAGCGCGCTCGCGCTTTCGCGCGACGGCCGCTATCTCTACGTTGCCAACGCCAAAGGTTTCGGGCAGGAGCCGAACTTTGAAGGCGCCGTTCCTACGCACATCGCCGGCGGCCGCGTGCTGCAGGTGCTGCAAGACAGCAACGTCCTCTGGGCGACGCTGGAGAAGATCGATCTGCGCAAACTTCCGCTGACGGCGATGACGCTTTCGACGCTGAAATACGCGCGCGTACCCCAGCATCCGCCGGCAAATACGATGGTGCCGCCGCTGCGGTCGCTCGAACGCAGCACGTTTATCAAGCACGTCGTCTTCATTTTAGAGGAGAACAAGACGTATGATGCGATGCTGGGGGATCTGACCGACGCGCAGGGACAGCCATACGGCAAGGGCGACCCGTCGCTGGTTTCGTTCGGGCAGAACGTGACTCCCAATCTGCACCAACTCGCGCGCGATTTCGGCTTGGCCGTGAACATGTACGCCGACGGCGACGAGTCAGACGCCGGCCACCAGTTCGCATCCGCGGGAATTGCAAGTGCGTACTCCGAGAAGACGCTGCTTGTAAAATCAGGGCGCTATCCGCTGGTCAATAAGAACGAAGACGTCGAGGACTATCCGCGTGCCGGATACATCTTCAATAATGCTGCGCGCGGCGGGATCTCGTATCGCGATTACGGTGACTTAATTCGCTTGTCGGGTTACGACGAAGGCGGAGCGCTCGATCCGCGCGCGGACGATCCAAACTTTCGCGGCGTGAACGATCAGAGCGCGCCGACGAGCGGGTTGGGCGGCTTGTATTCGCTCAACACGCTGGCGCCGGCCGCATTGAAGGGTCATATCGACACGAACTATCCGGGCTGGAACTTGCGCATCCGCGACGTCCGGCGCGCGAACGAGTACATTGCCGATTTCCGCAATCAGCCGATGCCGGACTTCACCTATATTTGGCTGCCGAGCGATCACGGCGGGGTTGGCCCCGACATTCCGCCGATTCCCGAAGAAGTTGCCGACGGTGACCGCGCGCTCGGCGCGATCGTCGATTTCATCAGTCACCAGCCGGAGTGGGATTCAACGGCGATCTTCATTACGCCCGACGACGCGCAAAGCTCTCGCGATCACGTCAGCGAGCACCGGCTCTATGCCATTGTCGTCTCGCCGTATGCACGCCGCCGCTACACCGGTGCGGTTCACCTTTCAACGGTCAGTATTCTGAAGACCGAAGAAGAGCTGCTCGGACTGCCGGCGCTTTCGCTCGGCGATCTGCTCGCGACCGATATGGCCGATTTCTTTACGGCATCGGCGGCTGACGCCACCCCGTATGATGCAATTCCGGTTCCGGCGCAGACTGCAAGCGCCGAGGGGCGGCGCATCGGGGCGCTGCTTGCGTACACCGACCAAAGCGGGCCCGACGCGGATGTCCAAAGATCGGCGCGACTGATCGATCTTTCGCGCCAAGCCGATAAGCTCGCCGCGCAGCGCGGCGCGATCGGCGCGGCGCAATATGAGGCCGCTCAGCATGCGCTCTACGCCGCGGCATTGCGCGCAGTCGGCGAGAACCGAAAATGAGCGAGCACGCAGTGGAGTACGGTCCGCGGTTGATCGTCAGCCCGGCGGCCGCTTTGCGCCGCGCGCTTATCGTTATGCCTTCAAAGGCGATCGAGAATGCCCGGCCGTTGCCGGGCGAGCCGAACGCCGTGCATACGCGCGCGGTTGCCGAACTCGAAGTCTTTGCCAAGACGCTGCGCTTTTTCGGCTGCGAGGTCGTCGAGCTGCACAACTCTTCGGACGATCCGCTGGCGAGCGCAGTCGCCGATGTCGCGGTCGTCTTTGAATCGGGCGCCGCGATCATGCGGCCTTCATCCCCTGCGCGCCGCGCGGAGGCCGCATGGATAGAGGCAGAGTTCGAAAAGCGCGACGTTCCGATCGCGGCGCACCTTTCGGTGCCGGGACTGCTGGACGGAAGCGACGTCGTGCTGGCCGGCAAGACCGCATTTATCGGCGTCAGCCGCCGGAGCAACGCGCTTGGCCGTGAGGGGTTCGCGCGAATTGCGCACGCGCACGGATTCACGCCGGTCGAAGTGCCGTTAGCCGCGGGTGTGCCTTCGCTGCGCGCAGTTTGCGGCGTCCTTTCCGACGAAGAGCTCGTCATCGCTACGGAGCGCCTGGACCGCTCGCTTTTCTCCGGCTTCGAAACGATTGCGGTCGAACGCGGTGACGAGTTTGGCGCGGGGGTTTTGAACGTCGGACACCGGCACGTCATCGCGGACGTCCGTTTTCCGAGCGTCATCGATGCGCTGCGGGCAGCCGGCACGCGCGTGGACGCGATCGACCTTTACGATTTCGGGCGCATCGGTTTGACTCCATCGATGCTTGCAATCGATTTGAAACGTGGCTAACAAACAGCTGCGGATCGCAATTTTTTCCGACATTCACGGAAACCTCATGGGACTCGAGGCGTGCTTGGCCGACCTGCAGGCACAGGGAGGCGCGGACATCCACGTGGCGGCCGGCGATCTTTGCATGGATGGTCCCAAACCCAAGAAAGTGCTGCAGCGCCTTCAAGAGATCGGCGCGCAATGTTTACGCGGAAACACTGACCGTTACATCGGCGCGCAATCCGACGAAGAGCTGGAGGGGGCCGATGCGGCCGATCGCAAACAGCTTGAGTGGCAACGCAAAGAGATCGGCGAGAAGTGGGTCTCGTGGCTGCGCACGCTTCCGTTTTCGCTGCGCTTTGGAAGCGAAGAGAACCAGTTGCTGGTCGTGCATGCGAACCCGACGAGCGACAACGAACATCTCTGGCCGGGCGCGGAAGACGACGTACTCGAGCGGCTGATTGGAGCCGAGCCCGCCGGGACGATCGCATTCGGCCACCTGCACATTCCCTACGTGCGGATGTGGCGCGGCAAGATGCTCGTCAATGTCTCGTCGGCGGGCTTACCGAAGGACGGCGACGCGCGCGCCGGGTACGCAATTTTGACCGAACGGTCGGACGGCTGGGAGGTGCGGCACCGCCGCGCGGCCTTCGACGTGAAGAAAGTTTCGACGCAGCTCGCCGACTGCGGAATTCCCGGCTCATCGGATTTGATCACGACGCTCCGCCGCCACCGGTACAAACGATTAAAATCGCTGATCCCTTAGCGCTCGAAATATCGAACATCCTCAAACGCTACGGCGACTTCACGGCCGTAGACGGCGTCTCACTGCAAGTGAAAGCCGGCGATTTCTTTGGATTTCTCGGTCCGAACGGCGCCGGCAAGACGACGACGATTAACGCCATCGTCGGGCTGGCCCGGCTCAACGGCGGATCGATCCGCGTCTTCGGCTACGACAATCTCACGCAGTGGCGTGACGCGCGGCGCTTCATCGGCTTGGCTCCGCAAGAGTACAACTTCGACCGTTACCTTTCCATTCGCGACATTCTCATCTATCAGGCGGGCTATTTCGGGATTCGCGCGCGCGACGTATCGGAGCGCGCGGACATGCTGCTCGAGCGTTTCGGATTGGCTTCGAAGTCGAAGCTCGATTATTTGAAACTGTCGGGCGGACAGAAACGGCGGCTCACACTGGCCCGCGCGCTCGTCAATTCTCCGCAGCTGCTAATTTTGGACGAACCAACGGCAGGAGTGGACGTAGAGTTGCGGCTGGAGCTATGGGAACTGCTGCAGCAGCTCAATCGCGAAGGCATGACGATCTTCTTGACGACGCATTACCTGGAGGAAGCCGAGCGGCTCTGCCGCGACGTCGGCATCATTCGCGCCGGAAGACTCGTCGCGCAAGAACCCATGCAAGAATTGCTGACGCGTAAGGGCAAGGGGCTGCAAGAAGTGTTTTTGGAACTGACCCGTTCTGGTCCGGCGGACGTTTTATGAACTCGGTCGGGATGTTCACGCTGATGAAGCGCGAGATGGTGCGCAGCCTGAAGATCATCAATCAAGTCATCTGGCCGCCGATGATCACAACTGCGCTCTATGTTTTTGTTTTCGGCGTTGCACTGGGCAGCCGCGTTCACGCGCCGCACGGCATGTCGTATTCGGTGTTTTTGATTCCGGGACTCATCATGCTGCAAGTCATCGACTCGTCGTACGGCGAGTGCAGCAGTTCGGTCTTTCAGGCGCGCTTCATGAATTGGATCCAGGAAATGCTGATCGCGCCGATGTCGGCATATGAGATCGTTTTCGGATACATCTTGGGCAGCATCACTCGTGCGATGCTCATTGCATGTCTCATTATGGGGCTAGGCTTCGCGCTCGTGCACACGCTGCCGCGGGACTGGCTGCTCTACTTTGCCGTGATTGTCGATGTCGCGCTGCTCTTTTCCGCGCTCGGCGTGATCTTTGGGCTGATGGCGGAGAAGTTCGATCACCTTGCCGTGCTGACGACGTTTGCAATCACACCGCTAGTCTTCGTCGGCAGCGCTTTTACGCCGGCGCAGTTCTTGCCGGCAAGCATCCTGCGATTCGAGTATTTTAATCCGATGTTTTATGCGATCGACGCGTTCCGGTATAGCTATACGAACGCGAGCTACCTGCCGCTGTGGCTTTCGATGACCGTCATCACGGGGCTGGCGGCACTCTGCTTGGGAATAGCTCTAACCATGGCCGTAACCGGGTATAAGTTGCGCGTCTAAAGTACGGCCTACGCGGTACTGGGAAGGACGTTTTGTGGAAGTAAAACCGACGTATTTGGGGACGATGATCGCGCTCGGCACGGCCGCTTTTGGATTAATCGCCGCCCTCGCGTGGAACAAATTCATCACGGATCTCATCGCGATGTTTCTCAAGGCGAGCTCGGGAATTTGGGCCGAACTCGCCTATGCCGTCATCATCACGATTATAGCGATCCTCGTCATTCAGGCACTGGGGCGGCTGGCGGAGCGGAGCCCGTAAGAACTCGGCAACTAGGGTATAACGGACGGTGATGATCGTTCTTGCGTTGGTTACCGTGCTGCTCTCGCCCTGGAAGGGAGCGTCGCTGCCGACGGCGCCGAGCGGCAATTATCAAACTTCGTACGCCATGAGCGTTCGCGGCGCGCCTAACGCACGCGTCACGCTGCGCGCCGACGGCGTCGCGGCCGGCTGGGTGGCCGCATTCTGCACGCCACGTTTGTGCTCGCCGTTCCACGCGATGGTGACGCTCGACGGCAGGGGCCGCGCGAAGTATGAGTTTAGTTTGATCCGCACCGATCCGAAGGCTGCTGCTCACACGCGCGCGACCATTCGCGCGAATAACCACATCGTCGCGACCGCGACGCGCTAGAAAAACGGGTTGTGCTCTTTCTCCCACGCCACTTTTGACGGCGGACCGTGGCCGGGCATAAGTACGGTGTCTTCGGGAAGCGTGAAAATCTTCGAGCGAACGCTGTTGAGGATGTCTTCGTAGGTCGAAGCATCGCCGTACGCGCCGCCGACACTGCCGGCGAAGAGCGTGTCGCCGGTAAAGAGCGTGGATTTAAATAGGTAAGACGACGAGCCGTCGGTGTGGCCGGGCGTATGCAGCAGCCGGATCCGGACGTCGCCGAAAGGTACTTCCTCGCCGTCTTTGACCAGCAGCGCAGAGCTCGCGAGCGATCCGATGGCTTGCACGTCGGCACGATGCATCACGATTTTCGCCTTCGGAAAATTGGCGGCGACATCGGCCGTCGCATCGCAATGGTCGGCGTGCTTGTGCGTGACGAAGATGTACTCCAAGTGGTACGCGCCGTCGCGCAGAATGCGCAGCAAATTGCCGGGGATGCCAGCCGGATCGACGAGCGCGGCGCGCTTTCCGCCATCTAAGAAAAAGACGTAGCCGTTGCTCGGATGCGGATGCTGCGGGTGGTGCCGCACGTCGGGCAGCGAGACGTGCTCGGGATGCCACCGCTGGGCGGCCGCGTCGGCGAGCTTTCCAGGATCGAGGCGCAGGAGCACTGCCAGGGCGCGCGCCTGCGCCTCATTGGGTACGTCGCGCCCGCGGCGCCAGTCGTCGATATCGCCGGCCTGGAGACCGGTGACGCGGGCAAGCGCGGCCGTCGTCGCCCGCGTCCCCTTCATCGCCTTGGTTAGAACGTCGCCGAATTCGTCCTCAAGCGCCATCGAAATCGGCTTCTGCGCCGCCGCTTCCGCGGCCCGTCGCAACCGGAGGGGGAACGCGCCCGGTCGAAGCGAGCGGCATGGAACGCGTCATCATCATCGGCTCTGGTCCCGCGGGACTGACCGCCGCAATCTACGCCGCGCGCGCTAATTTGCGTCCGCTGGTGCTTGCCGGCGGCATGTACGGCGGACAGCTGATGTTGACGACCGAGGTCGAGAACTATCCGGGCTTCCCCGACGGCATCATGGGTCCCGATCTGATGATCAAGTTTCGCGAGCAAGCCGAACGCTTTGGCGCGCGGATCGAAAACGTCGACGTGCTTTCGGTCGATTTTTCCAAGCGCCCGCTCGAAGTCACGACGGCGGAGGCGACGTTTAAAGGCAAAAGCGTGATCGTCGCCACCGGCGCGAATGCGCGCTGGCTCAATATTCCGGGCGAAGAGAAATTACGCGGGCGCGGCATTTCCACGTGCGCGACCTGTGACGGCGCGTTTTTCCGCGAGAAACACATCGTTGTCGTTGGGGGCGGGGATTCGGCGATGGAAGAGGCGCTCTTCTTGACGCGCTTCGGCTATAAGGTCACCGTTATTCACCGCCGCGACACGCTGCGCGCGAGCAAAATCATGGCCGACCGCGCCTTCGCGCACGACAAAATCTCGTTCATTTGGAATACGGCTGTCGAAGAAGCGGTGGGCGAGGAGAAATTGCGCGCGCTCAAGTTGCACAATCTCGCCGACGGCACGCGCAGCGAACTTGAGGCGGACGCCCTCTTCATTGCGATCGGCCACGATCCGAACACAGCCATCTTCAAGGACCAGCTCGACTTGGATGCGATGGGGTATATCGCTTCGCCCGACGGCGTTTCAACCAACGTCGAAGGCGTTTTTGTCGCCGGCGACGTCAACGATATCCGCTACAAGCAGGCCGTCACTGCCGCCGGTGCCGGCTGCCGCGCGGCAATGGATGCGGAAAAGTATCTCGAAGCGCTCGAATTTCCAATCGAAGAAGCGATAGCCTAAACTACTACGGCACGGATTTGGAGCGACGGGAACCTCAGCTGGGCTTCGTTCTCACCGCAGTAGCGGCAATAGCAATCAGTGCATTGATCATGCTTGGTGCTGTCTATGCATTTCTGCGTGGTTCTTGCCTCGATCCCACCCCGGTTTTTGATTCGTATGAAACACAATCTAGCGAAGCGCATGAACTTTGGACCGGAATATGGCAGCTCTACATGGCAAACCGCTTTAACGTGGACTCCGCGATGGAGCCAAGGCTACCTCAGCCATTGAATGTGTCGATTTCGGGAAAGGGTGCTACCCTAGTTGTTAAGGCACGCATGCCATCGAATCTGCTCGACTTACGATATGCACAAGTCTGGGGTGAAACATTCAACGCCCATCACGGGAACGGCCGTCAATGTGTGCATTTTCGAGTTTTGTGGCGTGGTGGCGGAACCAAGCAAGAGTGTTGTTTCAACCCGCTATAGAGCGTAGGCCGGGTGCCTATTGCCAGAGCGTCATCACAAACATGGGGCGCGCACCTTTGACGGTCATAGGGCCACTGGGGGTGCCGCATTGCGCCATAAATGTTGTGGGCCATTTCGTTGTGGCGGCCGGAACCGTGCAGACGAGGTTGCCGCTGCAGTAGTAGGGATAATTCCCGACGACCGTTCCGGTGCCGGCATTGCACATGATGCCGCTGCCTCCAGCAATTTGGTAGCGCCATGGCTTTGCGGCGCTCTTAGGGTTGGGTTGCGGTAAGGGCTTCGTGAGGCTGATGATCACGCCGGTGTTCGCCGCGACATTCTGCGGACACGCGACGGCTTTTGCGGAGAGTTTGAAACACGGATCCATGATCGAATTACCGATCATGCAGCGGAATGCGTCGCTGCGCGATGACGCGATCGAGCTCGTCCAGCAGGAGCCGGTGACGGCTTTCCCTTTCATGCCGGAGGCGCTATAACTTACGATTTTTGTAGGGCCGGGGTAGGCCATCGCCGGCGCCGCTGCAAAGCTCGTCAGCGAAAGAATGATTGCGACGGAAATAACTTGCTTCATGGATTCTCCCTTTTAGCGCCCCTCGGCTTGCGCGCCATAGGCGCGCTGCTCGGGGTGGTTCGACAAGCTCACCATGACACTAGCACTGTACCCTCGTCATGCGTCCCTTTGGGGACGCTGCTCGGGGTCCTTCGACAAGCTCAGGATGACACCGTAATCACTATGACACCGGGTTGCTACGCTGACACCAAGTTGGCCAACGCGGACTCGAGTGTTGGATATTTAAATAGAAAACCTTCGGACTGTGCGCGCTCCGGCAGAACGCGTTGCCCCTGCAGCGCCATTTCCGCCGCTTCACCCAACATCATTTTCAGCGCAAAGTTCGGAACGGGCAGCGCGGCCGGGCGGTGAAGCGTCTCTCCGAGCGTTTCCGTGAATTCCTTATTGCGTACGGGATTGGGAGCGGTTCCGTTTACGGAGCCGTCGAGTCTGTCGATCGCAAGCAGGTAGAGACTAACGAGATCGTCGATGTGGATCCAGGAATACCATTGCTTTCCGGTTCCCAACCTGCCGCCGGTGCCGGTTTTGAAGATCGGCAGAATTCGCTCCAGCACGCCGCCGTCGCGGCCGAGCGCCAAACCGTTACGGATGCAGGCGACGCGCATTCCGTGCTCGCGTCCACGCTGCGCGATGCTTTCCCATTCGACGCAAACCTGCGCCAGAAAATCCATTCCCGGCGGGCTGCTTTCCGTGAACGTATCCTCTTCGCTCGTTCCGTAATAGCCGATTGCCGATGCGCTGACGTATGTCTGCGGTTTGGGTTCGACGTGAGCGAGCGCGTCGAAGAATTTCGAAGGCGTGGTGGTACGGCTTTCGCGGATGCGCTGCTTGACTTCGGCGTTCCAGCGCTGTGCGATCGGTTCGCCGGCGAGGTTGACCACAGCGTCCATTCCGCCGGCGGCGGCGGCCGCGGCATGCGGTTCGCGCATCGAGGCCGCGCGCACGTCGTCGCCGCGCGCTCGCAAAGCGGCCACGAGGTGGCTGCCGATGAAGCCGCTAGCGCCGAAGACGGCGATGCGCATCAAATTCCGCCTATGAATCTCCCTGGGTTGAGCGTTCCATGAGGGTCGAAGCGCGCCTTCATCGCGCGCATTTTTTCAATCGCGGGCGGTACCGCGCCCCAGGCTTCGAACGAGGCGCGCGCCGCCGAGTCGCCGGCCACGATGGTGCAGCGCGGCTCAAGTTCGCGCAGTTCGGCGTGGCAAGTTTCGATTTTTGCACCGAAATGCGAAGCATCACGCTCGCTCGCGCGGACGAACACGTCGCCGTTCATGACGTCGAAGAGCACGTCGGTAAAGAGTTCGTGCCGGTTGCATGCGTCGCGCATGCGCTCGGCGCGTTCTTCGGCCGTACCGGGCGAACCGAAGAGGCGATAGGTGATCGAGCGGCCGCGTTTGTTCGCGATGCAGGCGTCGATGGTCCGGTCGAGGCTCTCCGCCGCGCCGGTGTCGACGATCGTCGTCTCCGGAACGCCGGCCTTACCGAGCGCCGAGCGCGTATCGAGCGTGGCGCGTTCGAGCAGTTCTTCGGTGCCCTCGAAGTAGAGAAGTACGCGGCCGTCGATGTCGTCGGCGCCGTCGACGTTCTTCCCAAAGCCTTCCACGCAGAAAGCCGCGGCGGGGGGAACGGCAAGGGAGGCGATCCGTTCGATCGCGCGCGCGCGCGTCGCTTCCGGCAGCGGCGCGATCATGGCGCGGCGCATTTTGGGAAGCGGCACCGTTTTAAAGTTGAGTTGGGTGAAGATCGCGAGCGTGCCGAATGAGCCGATGTAGAGCTTGCTCATGTCGTACCCGCTCACATTCTTTACGACCATACCGCCGGCGTTGGCCAGCGTGCCGTCGGCAAGTGCGACCTGCGAACCGATGACAAAATCGCGTGCGCGTCCGTACATGTGGCGCCGCGGTCCCGGCCAGCCCGCCGCAAGCGATCCACCGATCGTCGCTTTTTTCCGCAGCGGAACATCGATGGGAATGAATTGTCCATGCCGGGCGAGAGCGGCGTTGAGTTGTGCGACGCGCACGCCGCTCTGCGCCGAGCAGGTCAGGTCCTGATATTCGTGCGCGAGAATCGCGCTGAGTCCGGTCGTGATCAGCGAGACGTCGGCGCGCGGAAGAACCGGGCCCATGCCGCTTAGCGTCTTTCCGCCTTCGACAGAGATTTTCAAGCCTTCGCGATCGCAGCGTTCGAGCGTTTCGCGCAGCGTGTCGAGCGACTTCGGCACGACTTTGTCGGGAACGGCCGCGGCGATCATGCGACCTCCGCGCAGCCGACGCCGGCCGGGAAGATCTTTTCGGGATTGAGACTGCGCCGCGGATCGAATACTTCGCGGACTCGCGACATGGTCGCGAGATCGTCGGTCGAGAAGATGCGCCGAAGCGTATCGCGCTTCTCGTAACCGATACCGTGCTCGCCGCTGATCGTGCCGCCGAGGTCGACGGCCGCTTTCAAAATCTCGTTGCCCGCTTCGATGACGGCCGCGACTTGTTTGGGATCGCCGCGATCGTAGAGCAGCAGCGGGTGCAAATTTCCGTCTCCGGCATGAAAGACGTTCCCCGCGATGATCCCTTGGGGAGCGCACGCATCCTCGACAGCTTGGAGCGCTTGCGGAAGTTTCGTGCGCGGCACGACGACGTCTTGGATGTAATAGTTGGGCGCGAGGCGTCCGGTGGCGCCTAGCGCGCCTTTGCGGCCCGCCCAGAGTGCGTCGCGCTCGGCCTGTGATTTTGCGGCGCGCCAGGTGGTCGCGCCGTTTTCTTTCATCACGCGGCGGATCTCGTTTTCGTGCAGATTCATTTCGTCTTCGAATCCGGCGCTTTCGATGAGCAGCACGGCAGCTGCGTCGGTCGGGTAGCCGGCGTGAAAAGCCGCTTCGATCGGCGGCAGCATAACGCGATCGAGCATTTCGAGCGCGGTCGGAATGATGCCGGCGCCGATGATTCCGGTGACCGCCGCCGAGGCCGCGTTGATATCGTCAAAGGCGGCCAGCCACACGCGAACCGTCTCGGGCTGCCGCAGCAAACGCACCCACGCCGAGCTGACGATCGCGAGCGTGCCCTCGCTGCCGACGAGAACGCCGGTGAGATCGTAACCGACGTCGTCGACCGAGGTCGTCGTCACGTCGCCGTTTTCGTCGACGATCTCGAGTTCGAGAATGTGGTTGACCGTCGTGCCGTAGGAAAGACAATGCGGCCCGCCCGCGTTCGTGCCGATGTTTCCGCCGATGGTCGAAACTTTTTGCGACGACGGATCGGGTGCGTAAAAGAGACCGGAGGCGGCGACGTGCTTTGAAAGATCGAGGTTGATGAGGCCCGGCTGTACGCGCGCGCGCCGGTTGCGCACGTCGACTTCGAGGATGCGGTTCATGCGCGCAAACGAGAAGACGACACCGCCGCGTGCCGGCGCCGCGCCTCCGCACAAACCCGTGCCGGCGCCGCGAGCGACGATCGGCTCGCAGGAGTCTTTGGCGATTTTTACGGCGGCGGCGACTTCGCGTGTGTTGGCGGGCAGGACGACAGCCGCGGGCACGACGCCTTGCGAATACGCATCGAAAGCGTAGACTGCGAGATCTTCAGCCTCGGTCTTTACCGCATCCGCTCCGAGCGCTTCGATCAGCCGCTGCTTTAGCACCGGCTAGTGGTTCAACGGTAGAGCAAATATTTCTGCCGCACGGCGAGAAAACGGTGCAAACCGGGTTCCCATTGCGCCTCGATCTGCTGCGCTGACCGGCCCGCTTGCAGCGCGGTGGCAAAGGTATCGGTGCCCCAGTCGGTTGCAGTGGACTTGACGCTGACTTTGAGCTCTCCCGGTGATACCGACCGCACCGCGGTTGCAATTTCGACGGCGGTGCGAACCGACGGAAAGAGTTTCGGATCGAAGACGTCGAGCTCGACCCCCGCGAGTTGTTTGCCGCTGAGCGCACCGAAAAACGGCGACCAGTAAGCGGGACGGAAGTAGACGCCCGGAATACTGCGCGCGTTGAGTTCGCTCGCGAGGCCGTATGCATCTACGTTTTCTGCGCCGACATATTTGAAAGGCTTGGTCGTGCCGATGCCGCCGTTCAAGCCGATACTGTCCGTGAGTCCCGTGCAAGGATAGACGACCGTCGTGCTCCATTCCGGGATGTTGGGCGACGTCTGCACCCATTGCAGGCCGGTCTCGGGCCAGAGCATCGAGCGCTTCCAGCCTTGCATTTTTATGACGCGCAGATTCGCCCCGATGCCGAATTGGTTGTTGAAGAGGCGCGCGAGTTCGCCGACGGTCATTCCGTGGCGCATCGGAATGGGATAGAGTCCGATGAACGATTTGAATGCCGGATCGAGCACCGGTCCTTCGACCATCGTCCCGCCGATTGGATTGGGGCGGTCGAGTACCCAAATCTCTTTCCCGAATTGTTTGGCCGCCTGCATGGCGTAGGCCATCGTTGATACATAAGTGTACGGGCGCGCGCCCACGTCTTGGATGTCAAAGAGCAAGACGTCTACGCCCGCGAGCATTTGTGCGGTCGGGTGGCGCTGATCTCCATATAAACTGTAGACGGGTAATCCAGTTCGCGGATCTGTGTAGGAGGCAACGTACGCGCCCGCCGGACGATCGCCGCGCAATCCATGCTCGGGCGAATAGATCGCTTTCAGGCAGATATTGTGATTCGCTTTGATCGCGTCGACGATATTGACCAGACGCGAAGTCACGCCGGTTTGGTTGGTGATGACGCCGACGCATTTGCCGGCGAGATCGCGCCACGCGCTCTGTAAGAAGACTTCGTCGCCGAGCGTGACGCGGGCCGGCGGCGGCGTTGTGCCGAGCAAGACCGCAGCGAGCGTCCCAGCTAGGAGTGCCTTAAGCAAAAACCGCCTCGACTTGCTCGGGAATAATGCCTTGCTCGCGCGCCCGGCGGAAGAGTTCCTTCACCGCCGCTATCCCTTCGTCGCCGACGTCGTCGGTGTACTCGTTGACGTAGGTGTCGATGTGCTTGCGCATGACGGTGTCGTCCATCTCATTGGCGTGTTCTTTCACGTACTTCATAACGTCTTTTTCGTTTTCACGCGCATAGCACAAACTCCGCCGGATGATGTCGTTGATTTCATCGGAACGTTCGGCAATGTCGTCGCGTATCATAATGGCCCCGAGCGGCACGGGCATCTTCGTTTCGCTCTCCCACCATTCGCCTAGGTCGGCCACGCTGACCAGATCGGAGTCTTTGTACGTGAAGCGCGACTCATGAATGATCAGGCCGGCGTCAACCGTGCCTCCGGCTACGGATTCGATAATCCTATCGAAGCGCATCGCAAGCGTCTGCGGCCTGGCCCCCATCGCGAGGTTGAGCAGCATGAACGCCGTCGTGCGCTCGCCCGGGATCGCAATCAGTTTGTCTTTGAAGTCATCCAGCGATTTGCCGGTACCCGGGCGCGCGACCAATAGTGGGCCGCAGCCGTGGCCGAGTGCTCCGCCCGCACGAAGCATCTTATAGTTTTCGAGCAAGTCGGGCACGACCGCGTAGCTCACTTTCGTCAACTCGTAGTCGCCTTTGAGCGCGGAGTTATTGAGGTTCTCGATATCTTCGAGCTGCACGTTGATCGGCGTCGCGTCCTCAAGCAAGCCGTTGGCGAGCGCGGCGAAGATATAGGTGTCGTTCGGACAAGGCGAGTACGCGAGGGTAAGCGGCTTTTCGTTATCCATCCTTCGTTCCAAGCAGCGAGAGCAACGCATTCAAAACGCGTTCCAGCCCGCGAGCACCGGCGTCAAAATCCCAGCCGCTGCGGCTGCGATCGCCGGCGAGGTTGGATATACCCCGAACTTCGATGGCCGGCACGCCGGCGATTTCTGCCGCGCGCAACACGGCGAAGCCCTCCATCGTCTCGACGCCAACGCCTTGCGAAGCAAGGCGAGCTGCCGTTCCGTCGAGCGCGGTCACTTGGGAGACCGTTACGCCGCGAACGCTGTGAAATCCGAGCTCTACGAGTCGATCGACCAGCGCGAGATCGGAGCTGGCGCGATCGACGACGTGCGCATTGTCGGGCAGTGCGATCGGTGCGCCGGTTTCGAGGCAAAGTGCGAACGTATCATCGGAAACGACGACGCCTTCGCCGATCTCAGCACTCTCTTTGAATGCACCGGCGAGGCCCGCGTTGATGACGAGCTCGGGGCGGCTTTGGGCGAGCGCGCGGGAGACGCTGGCGGCCGCTTCGACCGGGCCTACGCCGGTCACGAGCACTTCAACGTGTGGCTGCGGTTCGAGGAACGCCAGCTCTTTGTTGACTGCGCACGTGATGAGGATCACGGAGCACCGATGAATTTGTGCGTCTGCAGTGAAAGGCGGAAGCGACCGGGATGTGCCTTTGCGTATTCAAGGGCTATCGCGACGTTCTTCGGTTTGTTGCCTTCGGGCTGCAGCAGCAGCGTCTTTTTGTCGGCGAAAAAGTCGAGCCAGTTTTCCGGCACGCGCTCGTCGACGATCAGCTTCACTTCGTTGGCGCGTTTCGCCATTCGTTCGTCGACGCGTTCTTTCGGAGAGACGGTGAGCCACACGTCTTCGGGCAGATCGCTTGCGATAGTACCGTTGGATTCGATGTGCACGCGGCGTCCGTCTTTGCGCAGCGCTTCGATTAAATCGAGCGCCTCGCGTTGCGCGAATGGCTCGCCGCCGGTCAGCACGACCATCGGGCAATCCTTGCCAAGTTCGCGAACCTTCGCGACGACGTCCCCGACGGTGGCGAAAAACTTTAGCGAGTAATCCGTGTCACAAAAACCGCACGAGAGATTGCATCCGGCCAGGCGTACGAAGACCGCCGGCTTTCCGGTATGCTCGCCTTCGCCCTGAATGCTATAAAAGATCTCCGCGAGCTGCAGCATTAGGAGAAGTCGCTTTTTTTAAGGACGGCGCGCGCGGTTTCGGTTTCCCACAGCACGAGCTCGTCGAGTGCGGGGAGCACCGGCTGTAGGCGCTTCCAAACCCACATCGCGATGTGTTCGCACGTCGGGTTTTCGATCGTATCGTTGAGCGAGGTGTGATCGAGTGCGTCGATCACGTGCCGGTCGACGATCGCCGTCAGCACGTCGAAGTCTTCAACCATGCCGCGCGCCGCGCCTTCGGTTTGCAGCGGTCCGCGCACGCCGACTTCGAGCCGGTACGAGTGTCCGTGCGGGCGCGCGCACTTACCCTGATGGAACGGCAGCGTGTGCGCGGCTTCGAAACGGAAGCTTTTCCGAATTTGCATGATAGAGGAAGGCTTGGCTTTGGCTATGGGGCCCCACGTGTCATCCTGAGTAGAGTTCGCAGCGCGAACTCGTAGTCGAAGGACGAAGGACGAAGGGCGAGGGGCGCATGGACCTTACGTCAAGGGCATGATCATCAGTCGCTCTTCCGGTTGACCATCGGCGGTATTAGGAGCAGGGCCGCTGTCGATGAATCCATGACGACGATAGAGCGATATCGCGTGCGTGTTGTCATTCCTGACCGCCAGCACAACGCGGTTCGCGCGCTGCTTCTTTGCCCATGAAACCACTGCTTCGATCAGTGCGTCGCCGACGCCATGCCCGCGTGCGAACGGCGCAACCCACATAGAAACGAGCTCGGTCACGCGATCTTCGTCCGCGTTGATGGCACCGACCATTCCCGCCGGCCGATCGTTAAGGCGCGCGATGATATTTAACGGGACGTCGCTGAGGCGTGCCCTCCAGCGCTCTTCGGTGTCGCCCGGCCCTTGCCAGTCGCTTAGCTTTGAGCCGAATGCATACGGCGCTTCGCGCAGAGCGTCAATTCGAAGCTCGCGCCACAATGGCCAATCTTCAGCATTAAGGACTTTCAGTACTAACGTGCGGCCCTCGTCACGTGCACCTATGGTGCGCTGCTCGGGCGCCCTTCGCCCTTCGACATGCGCATCGAAGATGCGCCACTCAGGATGACATTACTAGGATCAGGATGGCGATGAGGGTTAGAGGGCGCCGCGGGGGCCCATCGATTCCAGGCGCTTCTTGAGATCGGCGAGGAATCCGCTAGCAACGTAGCCGTCGACCACGCGGTGATCCAAAGATAGGCACGAGTTCATCATGTACCGGATCGCAATCGCGTCGTCTTCCATAACCATTGGCCGCTTGACGACCGTTTCCATCGTAACGATGCCGGCCTGGCCGGCATTGATGATCGGCGCCGACGCGAGCGAACCGTTCGCTCCCGTGTTATTGACGGTGAAGGTGCCCTCTTTAAGATCGTCAGCCGAGAGTTTGTTGCGGCGCGCGCGATCGATAAGATCGCCGGCTGCCAGCGCGATGCCCTTAATCGAGAGTTTGTCGGCGTGTTTGATAACCGGAACGACCAGGTTCGCGGGCAAGCCGATTGCGATGCCGATGTTCATTTCTTTTTCGACATGAATCGCGGGTCCGTCGGCGATGAACTTCGAGTTCATGAGCGGGAAGACGGCCAGCGATTCGACGACCGCGCGAATAAAGAACGGAAGAAGCGTGAGTTTGACGCCGGTGTCGCGTTCGAAGCGGTCTTTTTCGCGTTTGCGCCATTCCCAGACGTTGGTCACGTCGACTTCGATCATCGACCACGCGTGCGGCGCGGTCTTACGTGATTCGACCATGCGCTCCGCGATAATGCGGCGCATGCTGCTGAGCTGGATCGTCGTGCCCGGAATTGGATCGGCGTAGGTGCTGGTGTTACCGGGCCCCGGCTTCGCGGGCCCTCGCGGTGCCTCAGCGGTGGCTGCGCCCGTTGGCGTGAGTTTAGCCGCGGCAATCACATCGTCGGCGGTCACGCGTCCGTTTGCACCTGATCCGCGAACGTTACGAACGTCGACATGGTGTTCGCGCGCCAAACGGCGCACGGCCGGCGAAACGCCGCGCAGTGCGGCTTCTTCGCGCTGTCCGTTGCTATGCGGTGGAACTTTCGCCGGCGCGCCGCTGGACGCAGCCACCGATTTCACCTCCAGCTGAGGAATGTTGAAACCAGGGACCGGTTCGGCGTTCGCACTCTCCGCCATCGCGTCGCGCGATTTCGGAGGTGCAGAAGCGGTCTCCGAACTTTTTGCGGCACCGACTTCGTCGATGACCGCGATCGGCGTGCCCGTTGCAACGGTCGTGCCTTCTTGCACGAGCAATTCGCGGATCGTTCCCGTGACGGGAGAGGGAACTTCGGAGTTCACTTTGTCGGTCGAAACTTCAAGGAAGGCTTCGTATTTTTCAACCGGGTCGCCGGCTTTTTTGATCCAGCGCTCGACAGTGCCTTCGGTAACCGTTTCGCCGAGCTGCGGCATCGTGATCGTCGTCGCCACTAGAACTTCACCATATCGCGCATCGCGTCGGCCATTTTCGCCGGCGAACTCATGTACGCTTCCTCAAGCGGCATCGCGTAGCCCATCGCGGGAACGTCGGGTGCGCATAGCCGTCGTATCGGCGCATCGAGATCGAAGAGCGCTTCCTCGGCGACCATCGCACTGATCTCCGCGCCGATCCCGCCGAATTTGTTATCCTCGTGAACGATCAGCAGCTTGCGCGTCTTGCGCACGCTTTCTAAAATCGCGCTCTTGTCCATCGGGCGCACCGAGCGCAGATCGATCACTTCGACGGACATGCCATCGCCTTCTAGTTGTTTGGCGGCCTCGAGCGCCCAGTGCACGTAGAGTCCGTATGAAACCACGGTGAGCTGCGAGCCTTCCTTCTTAATATCGGCCTTGCCGATCGGAATAACGTAATGGCCGTCGGGCACTTCGCCTTTGATGAGGCGATACGTTTTCTTGTGTTCGAGGAAGAGCACCGGATCGGGATCGTCGATCGCCGCATTAAGCAAACCCTTGACGTCGGCCGGAAACGACGGCACGACGATCTTGAGCCCCGGTACGTGATAGAAGAGCGCTTCAACCGAGACCGAGTGCGAAAGCGCGCCGCGCACACCGCCGCCGTAGGGCGTGCGAATGACCATCGGAACGGTATACTCACCGTTGGAGCGATAGCGCGTCTTGGCGGCCTCGCCGACGATCTGGTTGAACGCCGGATAGATGAAGTCGGCGAATTGAATCTCGGCGATCGGGCGCAGGCCTTCCATCGCCATACCGACCGCGATCCCGACGATCGACGCTTCGGCGATCGGCGTGTCGATAATACGCTCGGTGCCGAACTCTTTCACGAAATCCTTGGTGATCAGAAAGACGTTGCCGCGGTTGCCGACGTCTTCGCCGAGAATCACAACCTTGTCGTCGCTTTTTAGCGCTTCGTATAACGTCGCGCGCACCGCCTCGACGTTGTTGAGCACTTGCGAGGAAGAGGTCGCTACTGCCACGGTTCCCAGGCTCCTTCGTAAACGTGCTTGTAGAGATCGCCGGCTGTCGGAAACGGCATCGCTTCGGCCTTGTCGGTGGCTTCGTTGGTTTCTTGCAGCACGTCTTGCTTCATCGCGGCAACTTGCTCCGCGTTCATGATGCCCGATTCGAGCAACAGATTTTCAAAACGCGGAACCGGGTCGTCTTTGCGACGCTCGGTCACGTCGTCGCGCGTGCGATAGGTCATATCGTTGTCATCGGTCGAGTGCGCCAAGAACCGGTAGCAGACGCCTTCGAGCAGCGTTGGACCGCCGCCGTTGCGCGCCCGTTCCATCGCGCGCGCGACAGCATCGTAGGTGGCCAGCGGATCGAAACCGTCGAACTGCTCGCCCGGCATGCCGTAACCTTCCGCGCGCTTATAGATATTTGGTTGCCCCATTTGCAGCGAGAGTGGCGTCGAAATCGCCCACTGGTTGTTTTCACACAAGAAGACAATCGGCAGTTTGTGAACGGCCGCGAAATTCATCGACTCGTGCCACTCGCCTTCGCTCGTCGTGCCGTCGCCGAACGTGACCAGCACCGCGCGTCCGCTTTCCTTACGATACTTCAACGCGTATGCTGCACCGACAGCGTGCGGGATATGCGCGGCCAAAATCGACGAGAAAGACATGAGGCCTGCGCGCTTTGAGGAGTAGTGATTGGGGAATTGCCGGCCGCCGTTGTGATCGTCGGCACGAGCGAAGATCGAGAGCATGATTTCGTAGGGCGAGAGGCCGATTCCGATCGACAAACCGAGATCGCGATAGTAGGGCGCGAGAATATCTTTGCCGCGCACAAACGCCATGGCCGCGCCGGCTTGCAGCGCTTCGTGTCCCTCGCTGCCGAGCGCAAACGGTACTTTCCCCTGGCGGTTCAGCTGAAAGCCGCGATTATCGAGCTGCCGCTGGAGCAGCATCGTCCGAAAAATCGCTTTGAGCTGATCGTCGGAAAGCCCGTGGCGCTCGAGCGATTTCCGGACCTGTGTCGGGATGTTGGCCATCGAGCCTACCTTATTGCCAGGGCTCCCACGGACCCTCGTAGAGCCGGGTGAAGAGGTCCTCGGGGCGCGGGTACGCGACGGACTCGGCGCGGTCGGTCGCGTCATTGGTCTCGGCCAGGATAGAGGCTTTCAGGTCTGTCAGCGACTGGGTCGTGAGGACGCCTTGCTCGACCAGGGCCCGCTCGAACGCCGGAACGGGGTCTTCCTTGCGCCGCTCCTCGACTTCTTCGCGCGTCCGGTAACTGCGGTCGTCGTCGTCGGTGGTGTGCGAGAGAAAGCGGTAGCATTTGGCTTCGATGAGCGTCGGCCCGCCGCCGTGGCGCGCGCGCTCCATCGCTTCCTTTGTCACCGCGTAGCACGCGAGCGGGTCGAACCCGTTGACGACCGCGCCCGGCATCCCATAACCGGCCGCGCGTTTATAGATATCCGGTTGGCCCATCTGCGCCGAGAGCGGCGTGCTGATCGCCCATTCGTTGTTTTCGCAAAGAAAAACGATCGGCAGTTTGTGGATCGCCGCAAAATTCACGGCTTCGTGCCACTCGCCTTCGCTGGTCGCGCCGTCGCCGAACGTCGTTAAGACTGCACGCCCGCGCTCTTTGCGCAGTTTGATGGCATAGGCCGCGCCGACAGCGTGCGAGGTTTGCGCGGCGATGACGGAACTGATCGTGTAGAGTCCGAGCTTCTTGCTTGCGTAATGGTGCGGAAACTGCCGCCCGGCGCTGTGGTCGTCGATGCGCGCGAAGAGCGAGAGCATGACTTCGTACGGCGTCAGACCGATGCCGAGATCCAAGCCGAGATCGCGATAGTAGGGCACGAGAATATCTTTGCCGCGTTCGAACGCCATCGCCGCGCCCGCTTGCACTGCTTCGTGGCCTTCGCTGGCCGACGCGAACGGAATCTTCCCTTGGCGGTTGAGCGCGAAGCCGCGGTTCTCAAGCGTACGATGCAGGATCATGATGCGCAGCATGGCGACGAGTTGCTCGTCGCTCAAGCCGTGCCGTTCAAACTCAGGCGTGCGAGGGGTCGCCGTGCTTGCCATCGGCATGCGTACTCGCCCGAATTCAAGAGCAAATCCTGCGGCGGCACCGAAACTCGCATCATGGGCCGGTTAGCCGCACTTGTCGTTTTCGTTGTCTTGGGGTTGCTCGGCTTTGCACGGGCACAAGCTGCCGCTGAGTTTTGTCCCGCGACACTGGTGACCGATCCGGTGATGGTCGACGGGAACTTCGCGCGTCTTCGTCTGGGCGCGATTAGCCCGCGTACCGTGAGTGGCGTCGTGAGGCTGCAAACCGCGAAAGGGTGGTACGCTTCCTCCTTTGAGAACGTCGCGTTTAAAGCGCTGGAGCAGAACTATAACGACCAAGGCATGACGTTCAGTCATGAGGATTATCTTTCCGACGACATCATGGTGAAGATGCCGGCGCGCGATCCGGTTTTGTATGCGTACGTTGCGCAGGCGCGGGCCACGGGCGACACGTTCATGAACTGGGATCGGTATGGCGACGTCGCCTGTTCGCCGACGCCCTTCGCGCCCAGCGATAAGCGGAACGCGGCGCGGCCGATGCCGGTACTTTCAAAAACGCCGATCGCGCTGACGGCGAAATCGATTGACGCGCCATTTACCGCAACGTGCGCAGAGCCGTTCGCCGACGTGCAAGTCACCAAGCCCGGCGCGTTTCATTATCCCGGCATTCTGGGGCGCGACGATCCGACGGCGCGGCCGACCGGCGTGACCGTCGTGGTGGTGGCAGTGGACCGTGACGGAAGCGTGGTCGACGCGTGGGTGTGGGAGCCGATTGGTACGCCGATGCTCGATCAGTCTGTGGTTGACGAAGCGCGCAAAGCAAAATACGCGCCGGGCAAAGCGTTCTGTCAAAACGTGCCCGGCTATTTCGTGCTGCGCTCAGTTTTTACGCAGTAGCGTTAGGGCCGCTTATTGATGTCGTCGCGGATCGCTTGCGAAGCGGCGTCGGCGGCTTTCATCGCCTTCGCGGCGCCCTTCTTGAAGAGGCTTGTCAGTTGATTTGCAGCCTCTTCGAGCTGGGGCTTGGTTTGCTCGAACGCCTCTTGCACGTGTTTTTTGGCCTTTTCGATCGTGTCGTCGTTCATCGTTCCGTCACCGTGAGCACCCAGCGAATGGCGCGGGCGTACTGGTCCATTTCGCGGACCGTGCGCCGGAGCCAGGCGGAGGGGCCTTTCTCATCGTCGTTACCGCGGGCGGGCGGAAGGTGTTTCGCGTAGGTCAGCGCCGCGTCCAGCTGAGCCTCGACCTGGGGCCAGCAGCCGCGCAGCGATTCTTCGGAGGCGTCCGGCAGGCGTTCTATTACGGGCGGCGCGGGCACGGCCGGATCTCCTAACGCGAATTCCAGTCGCGCAAGCGCGTAATCGGCACTCACGCTAATGAATGAAGCCAGTAGTTGCACCAGCCGAACTTCCATCTACGGGAGCGATTTCGCTTAGCGCCGAAAGGCGGCCTGGTAGTGAGTTTGGTTGGAGATTCTCGGCGCTACGTGATCGTCGGAAACGGTTTTGCGGGGACAACGGCGGCGGAACAGCTGCGCAAACACGATCCATCCTGCTCGATCGTGTTGTTTACCGACGAACCCTACACGCTTTACAACCGGATCGCCCTGCCGCCGATGCTCCGTAAGCAGGTGACCGAACAAAAAGTCATTATGCGCGATCTCGCTTGGCACGAAAAACTGAACATCGAACTGCATTTGGAGACGCGCGTCGACTGCGTCGTTTCCGGCGAGAAGGTTGTGCAGGCCGCCGGGAAGTCATATCGATACGATGCGATGCTGGTGGCGACCGGGGGGCGGCCGAATCCGCATCCGGCCCCGGGTTATGACGGCGGCAACGTCTATAACTTTCAGTACATGAGCGACACTAAGGCGATCTCAGCTGAGCTGGAAACGGCAAAGGCCGGCGTTGCCATTGGCGGCTCGTTCATCGCCTACGAGTTGGCCGAAGCATTCGTTTCGCGCAAAGTCGAGACGCACTGGCTGATGCGCGGACCGTATGCGCTCTCGCGTATGCTCGACGACGTTGCCGGCAATCTGATCGACGAAGCTGCAAAAACCGACGGCGTGCACATGCATTACGGCGATGAGATTACCGAATTCGTGCGTGATAACGGCGTTGTTAAAAAGATCCGCACGAAAAAGGGTGTAGAGATCGAAGCGCAGTGCTACGGCGTCGGGCTCGGTTTGACGATGAACACCGAAGTGCTCGACGGCAGCGGTGTCGACACCAGCAAGAACGGGATCCTCTGCGACGACGGGTTAGAAACGAACGTTAAAGGTATTTTCGCCGCCGGCGACATCGCCGATTTCTACGATCCGATTTTAGAGATGCGTTACCGGATGGGAACGTGGAACAATGCCGGCGCGCACGGTAAAGTCGCCGCGCAAAATATGATGGGCGGCAGTGAGAAGTACCATGACGTTCCCGAGTATTCGAGCTTGCTCTTCAAGGGCCAAACGATCACACAGTTCGGCCTCTCGCCCGAGTATCGCAAGGACATCGAAACCGTCTTCATGGTCGACAAAGAAAAGAAATGGTACCGCGCGCTGTACTTTTGGGAAGACCGCCTCGTCGGGGGCCTCTTTATGGGCAAAGGCAACCGCAGCGGAAAACGCAAGTACGTTGACACAATCAAGAGCAAGGAGCGCTTCCCTAAGCCGCAATGGAAGACGATGCTGGAGTGGACACATGACTAGATGAAGATCTATTTCTTACGCCACGGGATTGCCGTTGAGCCTGAAGATTGGAAGGGCGACGATTACGATCGTCCTCTGACGAGCGACGGGCGCGAACGCATGGGACAAGAAGCAAAAGCGATCCGGAAGCTGGATCTCGGTCTCGACGCTATTCTCACGAGCCCGCTCGTTCGCGCCAAGGAAACAGCGGAGATAGTGGCGCGCGAACTCAAAGTGGTCTCCAAAGAAGACGAGCGGCTCGGCGGTGATTTCGATATGTCAGCTTTGGAAGCGATATTGCAGGGGTGTGCTGACCTAAAGTCACTGATGCTGGTCGGACACGAGCCGAGCATGAGCTCGGTTATCGGCCGGCTGATCGGCGTCGCAAGAATGGATCTCAAAAAAGGCGGCTTGGCCTGCGTCGAACTGCCCGACGCGTCGACCATGACGGGTGAATTGCACTCGCTCATTCCGCCGAAGGTGCTCCTTAGCTAGATCCTCGCGGGCCTCGTCCTTCGACACGCGCGTCAAAGACGCGCTGCTCAGGATGACACTATTGGCTCACGATGACAACTGTTTCTAGATCGTAACTGTCGTGTCGCGAGCTGCAACGTGCGCGTCCCAGCCATACTTCATTTTCACCAGATCGCAGAGCGATTGCGCCGAAACCGGATCGCCATGCACGGCGTAGTACGTCGGCTTGCTCGAGCACGTGTTCAGCCATTGCTGGATCTCGTTGCGATCGGCATGCGCGCTGTAGCCAGAGATAATGCCGGTGGTTGCTTTCACGGGTAAGACGTCGCCGTAAATCTTCACGGACTTCGCGCCATTGGTCATCAGGAATCCGAGCGTGCCGGCTCCTTGGAAGCCAACGAAGAGAATCGTGGCTTTCGGATCGGAGACGTGGTTGTGCAGATGGTGCAGCACCCGCCCGCCGGCGGCCATGCCGCTGGCGGAGACGATGACGTGCGGTCCGGATGCATTATTGATCGCTTTGGATTGCTCCGTCTCAACGGCAACGGTGAGATTATCACAGCCGAACGGTTTGCCGTTGGTCTCGAACGCGACCGGTTTGTGCCAAGCGGGATAATCGGTGAAGAGTTGGTCCACGCGCGCGGCCATTGGGCTATCGAGAAAGACCGGCACATGTGCAAGAGCGGGAACTTGCCGCTGCAGCTGACCGATCGAAAGCAAGATTTCTTGCGAGCGTTCGACGGCAAAAGCCGGAATAACGATGGCTCCGCCGCGCGCAACGCCGGCGGACAGCATTTCGCCGAGTTGCTGAAGCGCATCGGGCGGATGAACGCGATCGCCGTAGGTCGATTCGCAGACCAGGACGTCGGCTTCGCCCATGGGCGTCGGGTCGTAGAGCAGCGTGCGATTGTAGCGCCCGATATCGCCGGAGAAGATGACGCGGCGTCCTTCAACTTCGATGCATGCAAAAGCCGAACCGATAATGTGCGCGGCGTTCTTATAGACGACTGAAAAGCCGGCGGCCTCGAACGATTTTTCGAGATCGAAGCCTTTCGTCTGCTGTAACGTTTGCTGCACGTTCGTCTCGTCGTAGAACGGCGGCGGCGCGTACGCTTCCTCGTGAAAACCGCGTTTTTTTAGGTGTTGCTGCAGATGGGCGGCATCATCGAGCACGATATTCATGAGCGCGCGAGTCGGGACGGTCGCATAGATCGGGCCCTTGAAACCGTCTCGCACGAGTTTGGGCAAGTATCCGATGTGATCAATGTGGCCGTGCGTAATAACAACCGCGTCAATCTCCGCGGCCGGCACAGGCAAAGGCACGCTATTGAGCGCGACAATATTCGACGTGCCTTGAAAGAGCCCGCAATCGATGAATATCCGCCGGCCGTTACTGGTGAGCAGATGTTTGCTGCCGGTAACGGTTCCGGCCGCACCCACGAAGGTGAGCTCAGCCACCGGATTCCTGCACGATACGCAGACGCGGGCGCGGCGGAGGCATGGCCGATTTTGAATGGCGGTCGAAGGCGTGCGAGCTGGGAATGGGTTCGGTGCGATATTTTTCCAGGCAGCGGTCGACGAGCAGCTCCGGGTTCTCATCGTAAAGAATGATCGAACCGGTCTCTTTATGCACCAGTTTGGCGATCGATGAAAAGTCGTTAGAGATGCCGCCCGAGTTGAGCAAGATGCCGATCAGTTTGCCTTCGTCGTACGCGATGCAAAATTCGCCGAGCGTTCCGCTGCGGCCGCCGACGAAGAGCACAAAATCCGAACTGTGAATGTTGTGCGTTTCACGTCCCATCAAGCCCGAGCCGGTAAACACGATACTTGTATATGGCTGCAGCGGCGATCCGTAGACATTGACGTGCTCTTCGGGCGATAGCGCCGGCGAAACGCCGAGGCTGACGCCGCTGGCTTCGTTCGCCCCGATGACCGCGGCGTGCGGCAGGCCCGGGCAGGCGCCCGTGACGATGGTACAGTCCCGTTCGGCGATGCGCCGTCCGATGCGCGCCGCAAGGGCGAGCTCGCTGTCCGTAATCGACCCGCCGGCTGAGCCCATAACGCCGATTTGTATCCTCATGGCGCCTGAATGCGATTTCCATACAAGAGCTTCCCGTGGGCGCCGCCGAAGCCCGGAAAAATGCCGGACCGCGAATCGCTCGAAGTAGACGTCCTGTTCGTGGGCGCGGGCCCGGCCAGTTTGGCGGGCGCGATTCGCCTGATGCAGTTGGCGAAGGCCGCTGGGCGCGAGCTGGACGTGCTCGTGATCGACAAGAGCGGTGAGATTGGCAGCCACGGAATCTCCGGCGCGGTGATGGATCCGAAGGCGCTCGACGAGCTCTTGCCGGATTGGCGCGCGCAAGCGCCGGTCGAATCCGAAGTCACGAGCGATCAATTGTGGTTTCTCACCGAGAACGCCAAAATCAAAGCGCCGATCAACCCGCCGATGCTCAAGAACCGCGGAAAATACGTCGCTTCCTTGCAAAAGATCGTGAAGTGGCTGGGCGCGAAAGCCGAAGAGGCTGGCGCGCAAGTCTTTCCGGCATTTCCCGGACAAGAATTATTGTGGGACGGCGAGCGCGCGATCGGCGTGCGCACCGGTGACAAAGGCGTCGATAAGAACGGCAATCCAAAACCGAATTACGAACCGGGCGCCGATATCTTGGCAAAGATCGTCGTGCTCGGCGAAGGTCCGCGCGGTACGCTCGTCAAGCAGGCCGAAGCGCGATTAAATCTCGATGCGGGGCGTGAGCCGCAAGTCTACGCGGCGGGCGTCAAAGAGTTGTGGCACTGTCCGCCGGGGCGTGTGCAGCCGGGCAGCGTGATTCACACGCTCGGCTATCCGTTGCCTCACGAAACATTCGGCGGCGGTTTCGTGTACGGAATGCAGGAGGACATACTCGACGTCGGATTTGTTACGGGCCTTGACTACCTTAATCCGACGACCGATCCGCACAATGAACTGCAGCGATTCAAACAACATCCGGCCATCCGTGCGCTGCTTCAAAACGCCACGCTCGTTCGCTACGGCGCCAAAGCCATTCCCGAAGGCGGACTCTTTGCGATGCCTCGGATGTATAGTGACGGCCTGCTCATCGTGGGAGACTCGGCCGGCTTTCTAAACGGGATGCGGCTCAAAGGCATTCACTTGGCAATGAAGTCGGGCATGCTCGCCGCCGAGACGGCATTTGAAGCGCTGCAAGCCGGCGACACCGGCTCGGCTCGCCTCTCCGCGGTGGAAAGCAGATTCAGAGACTCGTGGGCTTATCGCGAACTTTTTGCGGCGCGCAACTTCCATCAAGGCTTTGAAGGCGGTTTGGTTGCCGGCATGCTTAACGTCAGCCTCGGCATGATCACGGGCGGGCGCGGTTTCGGCTTCAAAAACAAGCTGCCCGGAAAAGCGGGTTACGCGCGCATGGAAAAGGCCGGTTACAAGCCCAAAGAAACGCCGCGCGCAAAGATCGACAACGTGCTGACGTTCGGAAAACTGACCGATGTGTACAACAGCGGCGTTTCCCATGAAGAGAACCAGCCGAGCCATTTGAAGGTCGCCGATACGAATATTTGCCGCGACCGCTGCACCGTCGAGTACGGCAATCCATGCCAATATTTCTGTCCGGCGCAAGTCTACGAACCGTTCTTTGAGAAGAAGGGCGGCAACGGCGAGGTTGAAGGCCGGCTGCAAATCAACTTCACGAACTGCGTGCACTGCAAAACCTGCGACATCATGGACCCCTACCAAATTATCACTTGGGTACCCCCGCAAGGCGGGGAGGGCCCGGTCTACACCAACATGTAAGCGTTGCAATATGAAGGCGACGATTAACGGCGAGGTGCGCGAACTTCCCGACGGCATGACGATGGAGCGGTTGCTGGCGCATATCGACGCGCCCGAGCGCGGCATCGCGGTCGCAAAGAACGATCGCGTCGTGCGGCGCGCCACGTTCGCGCAAGAAGTCGTCGAAGATGGAGACCGCGTCGAAATCATCCGCGCGGTGGCCGGAGGGTAACGTGCAAGATACATTGCGCATCGGCAAACTCGAACTGACATCGCGCCTTATCGTGGGGAGCGGGAAATACCCATCGATCGACGTGATGCAAGCGGCGCATGATGCCAGCGGCGCGCAAATGGTTACGGTCGCCATCCGGCGGATCAATCTCGATGACAAGAGCGGGAAGACGCTGCTGGATTATATCGACCGATCGCGCTACGCGATTCTGCCGAACACGGCCGGCTGTTACAGCGCCAAAGAGGCGGTGCTGACCGCGCAGCTCGCGCGCGAGTTGTGCGAAACCGATCTCATCAAACTCGAAGTTATCGGCGACGCGCAAACGCTCTATCCCGACACCCGCGAAACGCTCGCTGCCGCGGAGGAACTCGTGCGCGACGGTTTCACGGTTCTGCCTTATATCGTCGATGATCCGGTCGCGTGCAAGCACCTGGAAGAATTAGGTTGCGCGGCAGTCATGCCACTGGCAGCCCCGATCGGCAGCGGCCTGGGGGTTTGTAATCCATATTCGATTCGCATTATTAAAGAGCGCGCCGGTATTCCAGTCATCGTGGATGCGGGCGTCGGTACGGCAAGCGATGCCGCCACTGCGATGGAACTTGGCGTCGACGCCGTTCTCATGAACACGGGCATTGCAGCTGCCAAAGAGCCGGTGATCATGGCCGAAGCAATGAAACGCGCGATCGAGGCCGGCCGGCTGGCGTTTCTAGCGGGACGGATGGAGAAGAGGCTCTATGCGAACGCGTCAAGCCCGATGCGCGACCTCATTACCGTCAACAAGTCTTAGCCTTTCTTGACCGCGCGAACGAACCAATGAACGACGCCGCGCAGCGGTTCGCGGTGGCCCCACGTCCCGACGATATCGTCCGCGGCGGTTTCTTGAATCGACTCGACGCGGTAGTTCGCTTCCAACAGCGAGCGTAATTCTTCACTGATAAAATACACGTGCGGGACGCCGGCCTCGTCGCCCGTTTCGGCCGCATAAACGTGTTTGGAGATACGTTGGCCTTTTCCAAAGCGCGCGTCGAGGGTTGAGGCGAACGTCGCGTGCAGCGGGGCTCCTGGCTTTAGCGTATCCGCAATTGCGCCGAGTGAAGCCGCAATCGTACCCGGCGTTCCGTGAAGCAATGCGTGCGTGGTGAGCGCGGCGTCGTAATAATTGTCGTGCACGGGAATTTGGACGCCGTCCGCAAGCGAGTCGACTTGGAGACCAGCGGCACGCAACGCTTCAGTGTTTCGTCCCGTGCCTACGCCGATTTCCAAGACGCGCGCGTTTGGAACCGCGCGGAGACGTGCGATTAGCGAGATTGTCAGCGGATGTGCGCGGCGGAGCTTCCCGGCGTCTGTGGAAGGTTCGGTCATGCGTGAGCTGCCTTTGATTATTGTCGTTGGCGGTGATGACCTTGCCGGGCGCGTCTGCGACGAACTGCGCACGACGCGGGGCCACGATGTGCTGCAACTCTGGCCGGCGGGCGATGAAGCGCTGCGCGACGCCGGCGTGACCGGCGCCATCTGCATTATTCCGGTCTCTAGCGATGACCGCCTCAATCTGCAGATCGCCTTAAAGGCGCGCGAGATGAATCCCAAGATCCGCATCGTCTTGCGCCAATTCAACCGCGCGCTGGGACATAAGATCGAACAGAATCTTTCCGACTGCTCCGCGATATCACCCGCGGCGCACGCGGCCGCGACCTACGCCGGCGCCGCCGTGGATCCGGCATGCGTCTACGCGCTGCAGTTTCCCGACGTTGACGGTCCACTTGTCGGGTTTTCCGAACGGCTTGCGCGGGACTTCGGTTTGCGCGATACCAGCGTCGGCGAAGCCGAGCGCCGTTTGGGCATGCGCGTGGTCAGTGTTAACAACAGCGTCGCGCCGGAACGCGCCGCGCGAATAGCGCGCGACGATCGCGTGGTTGCGTTCGGGCCGATGGATGCGCTGCAGCACGCGTGGCACCGGCGAAGCCGCGCACGGCCTCAATTTCGCCGCCGCCGCGAGTGGCTCGGCGATATGTTCCGGGCCGCGACGCGCTACGAGCCGTTTCTTATCTATACGTTCGTGTTTGCCACGCTGCTCTTTCTCGCGGGCTCGTTGTATTTCACGTTCCAGTTGCACCTGACGTTTATCCAAGCGATGTATTTCACGGCGGCAACGATGTTCACCGTCGGCTACGGCGACATCACGCCGTACAACCGGCACGGCGGTGACTTTTCGCTACTCGTAGCAATGGCGATTATGGTGGGCGGCGTGACGATCGCCGGTATCTTCATCGCGTCGATCGCGTCGGCGTTCAGCCGCGCGCAAGAAACGGCGCTTCAAGGTTTGCGGCGCGTCCGCGCGGAGGATCATGTCGTGGTCTGCGGAGCCGGCAGCACGGGTACCCGCGTCATCGACTTTTTGCTCGACATGCACCAGCGAGTGGTGGTGCTCGAACAGCGCCCCGACACCCTGGTGCTGGAACTCGCGCGTACTCGGCGTATCGATCTGCTTACCGGAGACGCCACCAGCGACGACACCCTGGAGTTTTGCGATCTGCAATCGGCGCTGAGTTTTGTCGCTGTCACCGACAGCGATACGGCCAATCTGGAAGCCGCGCTGGGTGCGCTGGTGCAAAATCCACAGATTCCGGTGGTCGTGCGCATCAACGATCCGGACTTTTCGCGCCTCATCGAACGCAATTTCAATATCGCCAAATCCTTCTCCGCAGCGGAGTTAACCGCGCCGATGATTGCAGGCCTCGCGCGGTTTCCGGGGACGCGCGGGCGGGTCTCATTTGCGGGCGAAAGCTTTAACGTGGGCGTGCGCAGCGCGACGGACCGCCTTCCGCGCGCCGAGGGCACCGTGCCGCTCTACGCTTGGCGGGCAGGGAAGCTGCGGCCGATACGCGATTTTTCAGAGATGGAGCCCGAGGACCGGGTGCTCTACGTCGTACCGCTCTCGCAATTCAAAGCGGACTCATGAAAGGACGCACATGTTAACCGAAGGCGCGAAAATGCCGGAGCTCGACGTCGTCGACGACGAGGGCAAGAAATTTAATACGCGCGAGCTGCTCGGCAAGCCGCTCGTCTTATGGTTTTATCCCAAAGACGACACACCGGGTTGAACGAACGAGGGGTCGCAGTTTCGCGACGCCATCGACCGCTTTCAAGCGAAGGGCGCCCAAATCGTCGGAGTCAGTAAAGACTCCGTCGCTAGCCATCAAAAATTCAAAGCCAAATACTCTCTGCCGTTTCCGCTCATCGCGGACACCGACGGCAAAATGTACGCCGCCTTTGGCGTAGATGCGCGCACCACGTTTCTCATGGACAAAGACGGCACGGTCCACAAAGTTTGGCCGAAAGTCAGCGTTGCCGGCCACGCGGAGGACGTTTACAACTCGCTGCCTTCAACTTAAGGGGACGTGATGACACAAGTTCAGCGCCTTCGCTTGTGTCATGGTCAACTATGGAATACCTATAGCCGCTAGTGCCTCGCGGATTGCGGTCGGCCCCGTCGCGCGTCGCGCGTCATACGGGTCGGAAAAAATGCCGACGAGATCCCCTGTGGAATAATCGAAGATTCCTGCACCAAGAAAAAGTGTTTCGATTGGAAGATCGAACGTTATGACGCGATCATCCGCTGACTTGCCGCGTAAGATGCCCCAGTAGGGACGTCTTCTATGCCCAAACTTCGAGCTCACAGTAGAGTCCGACCCTCCCTCACCGCTTGAAATCAAAATCTCCGGTACGGCATTCGCAACGGAAACACTTTTGGCGTTCGGAAGGCCCATCTCTATCAGGACAATGCCGCTTTCAATGCTTGCCCCACTGGCGTAGACTATATTAATGTGTCCCTTATCATAAACGGAGTTCTTTGGATCGCTCGGGCAGATGGAGTCCGGAAATCCAGGAGCGAGATATGCATTAAAATTCTGGCCGCCGGCCCACTCTACGCATTCCACCTTGGAGCAGTTAAGGAGATAAGCATCGCAGCCCATTGCAATGGAGGTTGTAACGATAATGCTACGCCGAGAATCACTATGGACCACAGTGCCGGAGGCTATCGATTCCCGACCTTCGGAATCCACTATCTTAAGCTGCACTACTGCATCCGCGGCCTTTTGATAAGCATGCGACGTTTGCAACTCGCCCGTGTAGCCGGCGCCCGCGGGAACTAGAGCGATGAGTTTCTTCTCTAGTTCGTCTTCGTTACGAAAATCAGCAAGCGCGTAGAAATCAAGCGCCCGCAGCGGATCGCGCGGCACGAGTTTGCCTAACGCATACGCATCGCCAACCCGGCCGGCAAGAACTCTGCTCGCTCCACCCACATATCCACGCTGTACCGCCTTGACCGCAAGGCCTAAAGCTTCAGCCTGTTGGGCCGGCAAAGCCCGATTCTGCAGCTGGTCTAACAGTTTTGTTATCGCTTCTATGGAACCGAGACGAGCTGCGTACCACGTGTTCTGATCCGTAGCCACTGCTGCGTTTTTTATACTAAGAAGATCCTCATTTGCCGTCGTATAGTCCAAACTGTAACGCTCGGCAGCATCGGCGTCGCCTTGCTGCATGAGCAACTCATAGCCTCGCATGGCGCGTCGCATCAAATCGATCTGCCGCGCATGATCCGTTGTTTTTGCGGCGAGGTCATCCAACGCGTACGGATTTCCAAGATCGGCAGCCATCTGCAAATACTTGTTTTCCAAAGAAGCCGCTTCAGCCGCACTCACACGGGAACCGCTTGGCGGTGGGCTCGAGCTTAAATACTTATAGATCGCATAAGTGGCCGCTGAGTTTCGTGATTTGACGGCCGTCACTGCGAGCTGTAGTGCCTTCGTGAGGATTGAACCTCGCCTCGTCGTTTCCGAAAGGGAGGAATCAAATCCGCTCGGGCTGAGCGGGAGGTCGCCAAATCCTCTTTCCCCGAACGTCGATAAGAGCGCTATCGCGGCGTTTAAACTCCCCGCGTCGAGTGCCTCACCATAAAGCTGGTCTTCTATCTGCTCAAACGCGCTTTTCCCTATGTACACTTGACGGTCTTGGAGCTGTCTCGCAACATGCAGCACGTTTAAGTAGAGCATGTACGCGCGCGCCCGATTGTCCGGATCGTTCGTCGGATTGCCCAGCCGCTCGCGCAGCGTGAGCAGCAGCGGCGAAACCATCGCCCGCACCGTTGTCGCGCCTATTGCAATGTCGTGATCCCTGTCTTGTTTCCCTTGCAGCACGCCCACGACGGCGCCGCGTTCATTTACAAGCGGCGCCCCGCTATCGCCCGGTTCGCTGGACAACGACAACAGCTCTCGTCCGTCCGTTAGGTGCGCATTAATCGCCCCGCGCAGTGCGCGCGGCTTCAGACGGATCGTTTTCACATGCGCTAAGCGCCGTACCAGCGATTGCGGATAGCCTATTTCTGTCAGAGACTGGTGTTCGTGAGCATCGGCGATGGGGAACGCGGCAAGATTTCCCCGGTGCACGAGCAGAATCGCGAGGTCGTCGGAACCTAACGCCGCGCCGGAGTATGTTCGCTCGGCTTGCCAGACGCGCGCAGGTGAATCGGAGAAACGCAGCGCGATAGTCGATGAGCAATGATCCCCGTATTCGCCGCAACCCAGAACGTGCGCCGCTGTCAGTATATATGAAACACGTGGCGTCGATGCAATAACGAAGCCGGTCCCCGTCTCGCCCGTTCCGAGTCCGCCGCGTTGACCGGCGGCTTGCCGTTCGAGATAAACGACGCTTGAAAGAGCTAAAGCGGCAAGGTACATTAAGTCAGTCCCCGAAGCGACACGAGTGAAGCAGCGCGGCTTACCCAGGTCAGTTTTCGTCATGTGTTTGTTTGCATTCTGCCTCAGCGCACCTGCGACGGTATACGCTGCCGACGGCGCACCGTCGTGCGGTATCTCTATCACATTGATCATGCTTAAGGGCGGAGCGCAACCCGCGGTGCCGGCCGAGTCGTCCTATAGGTCCGCTCTTGAATTTGCCTCAGCTATGAATTGCTCTGAAGCATTTGCTGGTATGCGCAAGTCTGCGGCGCTTGGATACGGGCCTGCGCAGAATGCCCTGGGCGAACTCTATGAAGCAGGCGCGGCCGGCTCGCCTGATTACAACCGGGCAGCGCACTGGTATGAATTGGCAGCCAACGCCGGAGATGCGCGAGCGAGATATAACCTCGGACGACTCATAATTGACGAGCGCGCCCCCGCAGAGGCAGCGACTCATGTCGCCGCATCGCCCGGCAAAACCGCGACCGGCCTTTCTGCAGCTCAGTCCGCATCGTCTCCGATTTGGAACAACGGAACGGCAGCGCATTCTGCGGGTCGCGAACGGTATCTCGCCGCTGCCCGGCTTTGGCAAATAAGCGCCGACGCCGGCGATCACTTGGCTCAGTATCAGCTAGGCGCACTTTTCGCGGCGGGTATGGGTGTACCGTACGATTTGGCTCGTGCGCGGGATCTGTATCGAATGGCTGCCCCATTTGTCCCCGCTGCGAAAAAAGCCCTAGATTCGTTAGACAGCGGGCACGGCCTTTAGTTTTCGGTCTTCGCCTCGCCGCGCGGAAGTGAGAACTGGAGAAGCGAACGCACGGGAGCGAGCCCGCGGCTGACCACGGCGCAACACGTGACGCGAAGTTTCAGTTCTTCGAGGCGATCTTTGGCCGCAAGCAACTCGCGCGCCGTGGTGACGACGTCCTCGAGCAGAAGCACGCGCTGCCCGGCTTCGTAGGCTCCCTCAACATACTCGCCCGCAAATGCGCCGTAGCCTTTCGGTTTTTTGCGCACGGCGATCATAGGAAGGTTCGCCAGCTGTGAAACGGCGGTAGCGATCACGACGCCGCCGAGTTCGGTGCCGCCGATGAGGTCCGGATTCACCTCGGAGATAACCGGAACGAAGAGCCGCGCAATCCGACGCAAGACGTGAGGATCGGAAAACAGCCGGAACTTGTCGATGTAATAATCGCTGCGCGTGCCGCCCGCGAGCATGTAATCGCCGCGGGTCAGCGCGCGTTCAACGATGATCTTACGCAGCCAGTTGAGATCGGGGAGCCGCCCAAGAGATTCGTTTGAGCCTAGATACTCCACTGCCAGGCGTTCCAGGATTCGGTCACCGGGTTGGGTGCGAAGCCTTTGAAGTTGATGCTGATCGGATGCATCGCGCGCTGGTCGTAGATGAAGATCTCAGGGAGATCACGCGCGAGATAGGTTTGGATAAGGTCGTAGGCTTTCTTGCGCGTAGGCCGATCGTAGTTATTCAGCGCGATCTTCTGCGCGGCTTCCATATCCTGGTTGCAGTAGCGCGAGTAGTTGTAGCCTTTGGGCGCCACGTTCGCGCAGGCATACTGCGAAGCGTCGTCGGGATCGATCCCGGCATACCAACCGGCCAGACTCAGATCGAACTTACCGCCTTGCAAGATGCCGCCTTCGCCGACCGGCGCGAAGAGTATGTCACCGGGGTAGTACTTGATGTCGGCGATGATGCCGGCTTTGTGAAGCATCTGCTGGATCTCGATGCTGCCCTTGCGCCGCGTCACGTTGCTGTTATTGCTGACGAGGGTCAGCGTGAGCGGCTGGCCGTTTTTCATCATGATGCCGTCAGCAACGCGCGGCTTGTAGCCGTCGCCGGTGAGCTCTTTACGCGCCGCTTGAATATTGGGCGGATACTGCCGCACGTTCGGGTAGAACGACCACATCCAGAACGGCTGGTCTTCGACCGCGACGCGAGTTTGCCCGAACGTCAGCGTGTCGACGATGCGCTTCTTGTCGATCGCATACGCAACGGCTCGCCGGATGTGCATGTCGTTCAGCATTTGCCCTTTCTCGACGTTGAGTTGGACGTCTTCGTAGCCGTTCGCGTCGACCCAGGCTAAACAAACGCCGGGAATATTCTTGACTTGCGGATAGTTGCTGAGCGACGCCTCGAACATCCAATCGAGCGCGTGCGTCTGCAGCATCGAGCGCATCGTGTTTTCGTCCGGGACGACCTTTATGACGATCTTCGCGAGGCCTGGTTTGCCCATGAAGAAGTTGTCGTTTGCAACATAGGTGATGTGATCGCCGTGCGCCCACTGCTGGAATTTGAATGGGCCGTCGCTGACCGTCGGCGCCGAATTGAACGCGATCTGATTAATGTTCGGATACTTCGAAAGCACATGCGCGGGCGCAACCGGATACGGCTGGTCACTGTCGGCGAAGAACGTGTTGATGATCGGCGAGAACCGTCGCGTCAGGTGCAGGACGACCGTGTAGTCGTCGGGCGTGTCCACGCTCTTAACATAATCATAGCCGTGACGCGAAATGATGTTGTTGCTGTTGCTCATGATCGCTTGCCACGACCACTTCACGTCTTTGCTCGTGACCGGGACGCCGTCGGTCCACTTCACGTTCTTGCGCAAGTGGTATGTGATCGTCAAGCCGTCTTTGCTGATGCCGCCATTCTCGAGTGTGGGCACTTCACTTGCAAGCGAAGGGACCGGATCGCCCTTCGGATTCGCGTGCAACAGCGGCAAGAAGGCAAGGAACTGGAGCATCCCATCGGTCGTGTTCGAACTCAGCAGCGGGTTGAGGTTCTTGACGTCTTGCTGAATCGAGATGCGCAGCGTTCCGCGGGTCGTGCCGGCGGCGGGCGGATCGGCAGGCGCGCCACACGAGAGCGAGTTGACGGCAGTTGCGCCGCCGCCGGTTTTGGTGCAGCCGGCGAGCATCGAGATGACTAGAATGGCAACGACGAAATGTTTCATGTTTCTCTTAAACCGCAGCTTTCGGAGCAGACCATTTGCCTGGTACGGGATCGAAGCGCTCGTGCCGCCAGGAATACGTGCCGAGCCCTTGTGTGGCAGTTCGTAGTTCGGTGATGTATCGCGACAATTCAACTTGTGGGACGTAGGCCTCGACCGTGTCGCAGCCGGGCTTATCGGCGGGATTCATCCCGAGGATCTGCCCGCGCTTTCCCGTGAGCTGCTGTATCACCGAGGACGTGTAGTTCGTTGGGACCGTGACGGCGACGTGCACGATCGGTTCGAGCACGACCGGATTGCACTTCGGCATCGCATCGCGCACGCCCATGCCGGCGGCCGTCTTGAACGCCTGCTCGCTCGAATCGACGTCGTGGTACGCGCCGTCGAAGAGCACGACGTGGAGGTCCGTTACAGGATATCCGCCGACGCTGCCGTGCATGAGCGCCTCGCGCACGCCCTTTTCGACCGCGCCAAAGAATTGGCGGGGAACGACGCCGCCGACGATCTTCACTTCGAACGTCACGCCGTGCCCGCGATCCTGCGGCTGAAAGCGCAGCCATACGTCGGCGAATTGTCCGTGGCCGCCGGTTTGGTGCTTATAGCGCGAGTGAACTTCGGTCCCGGCCGTGAGCGTCTCTTGGTAGGGGATCATCGGAGGCGCCGTAACCACCTCGACTTTATATTTGCGCGTGAGCCGTTCGACGGCAATCGCTACGTGCTGTTCTCCGTTGCCGAGCAGCAATAGCTCGTTCGTGATTGGGGCGCGCTCCAAGCGCAGCGACGGGTCTTCGTCGACGATGCGCGCGAGCATCTGAGAAATTTTAGCTTCGTCCATCCGCTCTTTCGGACGGATCGCTACCGCGAAGACGGGCTCGTTGGCGGGAACGCGCGGCAAGAGCACTTTGAAATTATTTTCAGTCAGCGTATCGCCGGTGGCAACGGTTTCCATGCGCGCGATGCCGACGATGCTTCCCGGGCCCACCTCCGGTACGGGTTCTTGTTTCTTGCCCTGTAACCGGTAGAGTCCGCCGGAACGAACCTTTTCGCCACCCTTGGTGATGTTTGTGAGCGTTGCGTCGGATTTTAGCGTGCCCGAGATGACGCGAACGATCGAAAGTTTTCCGGATTGCGGATGAATCGAGGTTTTGATCACGTGCGCGATGACGGGACCGTCGGCTTTCGATTCGATCGGACAACCTTCGGCATCGAGCACCGGCGCCTCGGCGGGCGAAGGGAACCATTTTTCCATCGCGCGCACGAGCGCAGAAACGCCATAGCCGGGAAGTCCGGCGGCGACCAACACCGGGACGATCTGATCGTGCGCGCATTCCAGGCAGAGATCTTTTTCGACCTCTTCGAGCGGCGGCTCGACGCCTTCGAGCAGCTCTTCCATGAGATGGTCGTCGAAATCCGCCATCGCTTCGAGCAACTGCAGGTGCGCTTTGGCAACGCGGTCTTTCATGTCGGCCGGTACGTCGATATCTTTTTCACCGGTGCCGTCGTATTGGTGGGCTTTGCCGTCGGCCAAGTCGACATAGCCGTTAAAGTTTTCCGCCGAGCCGATCGGCAGCTGTTCGGCAACCACGTGCCGTCCGTATGCGCCTTGAAGTGCGTCGAGCGTACGGTAGAAATCGGAGCCGGGCCGGTCGAGCTTGTTGACCACGAACAAGTGCGGCATCTTGCGCGATTCCATGAAATCGATCAGCGCTTGCGTCTGCGGAACGCGCAGCGGCTCACCGTCGAGCACGATGATGGCCGCATCACAGCCGGCTACGGCAATTTTGGTCTCTTCGAAGAAATCGATGAAGCCGGGGCAGTCGACCAGAGTGAGCTCGAGCGCCTGTCCTGAGCTTGCCGATGGGCAATGCGCGAAGCCGACCGTCGTGGACTGGGCGTGGCCGATGCACTCCGGCTCGTAATCCGTCGTGCTCGTGCCGTCGGTGACGGCGCCTTTGCGGCTCGTCGCGCCGCAGTGCGAGAGAATCGCTTCCACCAGCGTCGTTTTGCCGGCGTGGTGAGTTCCGACGATGGCGATATTACGAACGCGCGAAATGTCCGGCATGGCAAACTCTCCTTGGAGCAGTTAACGTTTTTTGCGGACTGGGGCTTTCTTTTTGGCCTTTGGCGCGGCTTTTTTGGCCGCAAGTTTTTTGGGCGCAGTTTTGGCGGCTTTCTTAGGGGCCGCTTTCTTCTTGGGCGCGGCTTTTTTGACCGCTGGCTTTTTCGGCGCGGGTTTCTTCGCCGCCGGTTTGGCCTTCTTAAGCACGGGGCGGCTAACTTTTTTGACGACCGGTTTCTTTTTCGCGGCGGCCTTCACGGCTTTTGCCGGCGGTTTCACGGCCTTTTTGGCGATGCGCGTCGGCGCCGCAAGGCGTTTGCTCGCAACGGCTGCCTTCTTCCCCTTCTTGACGCGTCCGCCGCGGTGGATGCGCTCTTCCTCTTCGCTGCGTTCGGGCAGGCCGAGCTCGGCGCGTCCATAACCGCTGATGCTGCTGCCAGCCTGAACCGCGGGTTCGCGCGAGAGCACTTTTTGTAGATGTTCTTTGGTGGCGCGCAGGGCGACGCGCGCGAGCCGCCCCGCGACCGGGAAGACCAGCTCGTTGATTTTCGCCTCGTCGAGCAGTTTGAGGACGATCTCGAAGGCGCTGCCCTGATCTTTCGGGCTGTGCGCGTCCGAACCGACGGCAATCCCCACACCTTTGTTCTTGGCTTTCTTCATGAGGCGCAACAGTGCGTCGCGATATTTTTGTTTTTGTTCGGCCGGGTTATCCCGGTAAATGAATCGCGTATTGATTTCGATTGCCAAGCCGCGCGCGACACAAGCTTCGAGCACGCGGTTTTCGTACTGCTCGAGCCGTTTCATATCGGGCCAATTGCCGAAGACCGCCGGCGCATAGATATGCGCGACGATCTGTCCGGGCAGCTTCTCGATATCGTCGATCAGTTTGGCGACGTACATCTCCCACGCTTTTTGCGTGCCGACCACGGCGAAGAGATCTTTGAACTCGGGATTATCGAAAGGCCACGACCAGTCGGCGCCCTTTTCCGGGTGTTCGATCGTGAGAAAATGCACCGAGCGGATCATGCCGTCGGGCTTCATCGCGTCGACAATATTTTGCGCGTCGGGGCGCGCGCGAGGATCGTTGTCGATCTCGGCGCCGATCGAAAAACGCATGCCCTTGCGCAAGCCTTCGGAAACGATGGCAGCGTGCGCGACGTCGACGCCGGCGGTTTCAGCCGCGCCGTATAAGTCGCCGGCTTCGGCCAGCTTCAGCGCGCGACGGACGGTGTTGACCGCGCCCGGATCTTCGAACGTCAGGTAGTTGATATGGTCGGAGACCATCAGGAAGCGCGGCGATCCTCGCTGGCACGCGTGGTAAAACCACAAGAAAAGCATACGTGCGGAGTATGCGATGGGACGTTCCTCGGCAAACGGTTTGTGCTCGCCTTTAGCGTGGCCGTGAACGTCGGGGATGGCGGCGGTGCGGGGGTCGCTCAGATTGTTCTCCTTAGACTCCGGCCGCCGCAGCTTGCCTGCCGGCGTTGCGCCTTTCGATCGAGGGGATGGTGGCGGCTATGGCCAGTTCGATCGCGCGATTCATCAATTCCAGAGACATCGAGGGACTGTTTCCAGCTCCGGCCGCAATGGCTTGCTCGGGGAGATAGGGCAGATGGATGAATCCGGCGGTCACCGGGGGCGAGACCGACTCGGCGATGCCGAGGGCCTCATATAAGATCTGATTGCACAGATAGGTGCCGGCCGAGTTTGAGACGTAGCCCGGGACGCCTTCGCGCTGCCAGGCGTCGACGATCTCGGCGATGGGCATGGGAGAGAGCCGCGCGTCGGGTCCGCCCCGCAGAATAGGCTCGTTCGTGCGCTCCTCACCCGCATTATCGGGCTGCTCGAAGTCGAGCATGTTCACCGCGACGCGTTCTAGCGAGACCGCGGTGCGGCCGGCGGCGAGCCCCGTGCAGACGACCAACTCAGGCTGCTCCTCTTCAAATGCTTGGCGTAAGCGGTCGCCGACGCCGGACGTTTCCACCGGAAAAACCCGCACGACGATGCGGCGCCCCGCGATGAGGCGCCCTTCCAGACTGCGCGCGACCAATTCGCTGGGGTTGACGTCGCTGCCGCCAAACGGCTCGAACCCCGTCACGAGAACCGAACTTGACACCGCTAAAAAGGTTAGGTGAAAAAAAGCCGGCTCCTACGAGCCGGCTGGACTTGTGGTTCTTGGCTGCCGCCTACGAGGCGGCACCTCTTTTCATCGTAATGGTGTGAAAACGTTTGTGACTATCGATACTTACGATGACCACCTCCTCCGTCCGGCTGTTTGCCCTCGTTCGTCTATTTCTGAGGGAACCGCGGACTAATTTCAGGCGACGTTCAGCGCTGCGGGCGATAGCCCTCCATCTTGAGCAAGCGTGCCTTCATCTCGATTCCGTAGCCGTAATTGTGCAGCTCGCCGTGGGAATCGACGACGCGATGGCACGGGAAGAAGAGCGGCAGCGGATTGCGCGCCATCGCCTGCCCGACCGCACGAGCCGCCTTCGGACGGCCGATTGTTTGCGCAACCCACGCGTACGAACGCACTTCACCGGGCGGAATGCTGGCGGCAGCTTTGAGCGCGTCTTGTTCGAACGGCGTCAGATCGGTGATGTCGACTTTGTTTTGGTCAACGCGCCACGTTTTGAAGTAATCATCGAAGATTTTTTGCAGCCACGTGGGAGTTTGGCCCTTGTCGACGGGACGGTGCAAGCGGCGCTCGATCTGCTCGCGCACTTTTTCGAGGCCTTCGCCGCGATCCAAGCCGATGAACGCGATCCGGTCGCCTTTGTATCCAACGTAGACGCGTCCGATCTGCGTGCGCAGCCACGTCAGGACGATCGGCGTGCCGCGGTATTTGCTTTGCAGAGTCGCAATGTGTTCGATCACGCGTTTGGCGAGATCGCAAGATGGTTCGGGCTGCGGCAGGCACGACAGGCAGTAAGCGACGCCTTCGTATTGTTCGTAGAGATCCTGGCAGCGTTGACACGCGCGCAGATGAGTGTGGACGGCGGCGCGGAGCGGGGGCATTCCTTCGCGGATATCATCCCACAGCGCTTCGACTTCACGACATCGCATGGACAGGGACTCCTTCCGGCACGACTTTGCCGATTTGCGGTCCGAGGATACGGCGCAGAATGCGCACTGCGCGGTGCACGTGCGATTTGACCGTTCCGATCGGTTGGTTGAGAATTTCAGCAATTTCGGGGTGGCTGCGGCCTTCGATAAACCGCAGCGTGGCCGCGGCGCGAAGGTGCATCGGGAGTTGGAGGAGCGCCCGCTCCACCAGCGCCATATCAGCGTTTCGTTCGAGGATTTTTTCGGGCTGCGCGGGGCCATCATGGCGGGAGCTGCGCAGCAGGGCGTCGGGATCGGCCAGCGCGTCAAGCGCGACGTTGCTCGGCCGCTTTCCACGCAAGCGGTTTCGCGTGACGTTCAAAGTGATGGTGTAGAGCCACGGCTGCAGGCGCAACTCGGCGCGCTGCTCGGGAGACATTTTGGCAAGGGCGCGATAAGCGCGGACAAACGCATCTTGCACGATCTCTTCGGCGTCTTCGCGGTTGCCGGTCATGCGCAAGGCGAAGCCGTAGAGCCGGCGCTCGTATTCGTCGACGATGCTGTCGAAGCGGTCGGCCTCAGGAGCGCCGATCCGCTTCACCGCTTTCTTTTGTGCCGGAGCCGGCACCCAGTACTCCCTCAGGAGCGGCGCGAGAGCGGTCATATACGCTTTCGAAACACCGCGGCCTAGGGCGAAGGTTTCACATAGGGCTGGGCGAACCCGTCCGCCATGACGCCCCAAGCGTTCATAAAAGATCCCTAACCGTTCAGGCGCGCTGCGCCGGGCGGTTTTTGCTTTTTAGGGGGTATTGATGGAAGCGATCGAGCCGAAGGAAGTTACTTTCGATGCGTACACGATGTGCAGTTTTCTTCCGGCGCTCGATTCTTCACGAGCTATCCCTCTGGTCCTGATCGGTTACCGAAGCGGCGAAGATCCGTGGTTCGTCTGGCTTGTGCCCAAAGAAGGCATCTCGGCGCAAGGCTTGACTGACGATCCGTACTACGCAAAAGTGCTGCGCGATCCGCACGCGTACTTCGTGAAGAAGCTCAATAAGTATATCGAGGAGACGGGTTCGTGCAAACGCGGCGTTGAGATGCTGATCGACTGCCATCAAAACCACTTGGCATTCACGCCGCTTGTCCACTTGCGCGAAGTGCCGTTCACGCACCCGCTGACCGTGGAGTTACTGGCGGCAGTTTAGCTGCGTTTGATTGTTGCGAGCCACGCCGGTGCGCCGACGTCGTGGAATCTCGTCTGAAGCCGGTCCGGAACGATTGCGGCTATGTCCCAGCCATTGCTGTGGCTGAACGCCGCTCTCAGATCTTCCTGACTTACGGGGTGCGGTCCGGTTTCGGGGCCGCCGTCACTGAAGCACAAAACGTACAGAGTTCCATCGTGCTCCATCACCGGCGCCAGACTCGCCACGTATCGTGGTCGCTCGTCGGCATCGAAGGTGTGGAACAATCCGCAGTCGAGCACCGTCTCAAAGCTGCGCCCTAGACGCTTCAGTTCGAACGCGTCGGCTGCTGCGAACTCAACCTCGATCCCACGGTCGTCTGCCTTTTTGCGAGCGATCGCCAATGCCGTCTCAGCCACATCTACGCCAAGAACGGACAATCCGAGCGACGCAACGTGCAGAGCGTTTTCGCCAGTGCCGCAGCCTGCATCGAGCACAGCTCCCGCAAATCCGCCTGCCGACGCCAAACGCACTACCGCTGGTTGCGGACTGCCAATATCCCATGGCGCAGGGCCGTCATGGTACGAAGCGTCCCACGATTGTCCCGCCATCCGTTCGTGGCTGGTAGGCCGGCGCTCCGACAACTTTGTTCCTTTCTTGCGGACCTCGACATGCGTGCGCGATGCGCACGCTGCTCGGTCGTCCTTCGACACGCAGTTCATCCTTACCGGATGAACCGCGGCTCAGGATGACATCGTCAGGCTCAGGATGACAAACTAAAAAAGCGCCATCCCTAGCGCTCATTCCACCCTTAGCACCGTACAAAGCGCCGCAGCTTTGGTTAGTGGGAGCTCGCCTCCGTGCGTGCGGGTAATGTCGCTGGCTGCGCCTTGATCGAGCGCTCGTAGGTGATCGTAACCGGGGAGTGATGCGAGCCGTTTTGGAGCGTGCCCGAAATTGTAAGCGTTTCGTTCAGCGCGAGCAGAAGTGGGTCGCCGTTCATCGCATAGTACGCGGTTCCGCGCATGCGCATCGTTCCGCGCATGGTCATCGCGGCGCGATCCGGTAGCGGTCCGGCCATTGGTCCGGCCGCATCGAAATTGACCGCCAAAGCGTCTTGCGCGGCGACGCGTTCGTTGGCGCCACGGCGCAGGTAGCCGCGCAGCGTGCCGCCCATAACTGGCGCGGGGAACTCGAACGGAACTTCGCTTTTCAACCGAAGCAGATCGTGAAGCGTCTGCTGATCGAGCTCGATCGCAAAGGGCTGGTTGAGGACGGTCAGATAGTCGGGGTCGCCGTCGGTGCGGTCTTGCAGCTCGCCCTGCGGCGTCAAAATTTGAACGAAGGCGGCATGGGTCGGAACCCGTCCGCTTTCGTCGATGCGCAGGTACTTGGCATCGGCCCGGAACAGCGTCTGCTTCCCGTTATGACGGATCGTCAGCTGCTGCGTGCCGCTGTACGAGATATTGGTTTGCAGGTCGGAGGAACCGATCCGGTACCGGTCGCTTCCGCTGACGGCGTATCGCTGATCGGCTCGGGCAGGCAGCGCAATCACCAGTACCGCTGCCAAGCCGAGGCCGACGATGCTGCGGTGACGAGTGATGGCTGGACTCTCTTTCTTAGTCGTTCTAGGTAGATAGGCCCAATTCGCTGAACCTATTATCCCAATAAAGACGTTTATTTCAAACGTCTGAAGGTAGGAAGTTCTTGGGTACGCTCCGGTACGTGAAGGCCGCCAGCATCGCCTTATCCTTCGTTCTGACCCTTGGGCCGGCACTTACGGCTGTTCCCGCCGTTGCGTCTCCTACTGCTGAAATCCCCAACGCTCCGACGACGGTTGCAGTGACGCTGCAACGCATTTACCAGCGCGCCTACGACGAGGCTTACAGCCGTCACGCCACGGTCGAGCCGGACGGCACGACCTTTGTTTCAACTGGCGATATCAGCGCCGAATGGCTGCGCGACTCGAGCGCCGTGCTGACGCCTTACATCGGCTTGGCAACCACCGATTCGTACGTCCGGAACATGCTGCGCGGCGCAATCGCGCGCCAGGCCAAGTATATTCTCATCGATCCTTACGCAAACGCTTTTACCAGCGATTACCAGGTAGCGGAGCGCAAGTTCGAGATGGACTCGCTGCTCTACCCGATTCGGCTGGCGTATGTGTACTGGAAGGCTACCGGCGACCGTTCGATCTTCACGCCGGCGCTACAGCGAGCGATGACGATGGCAGTGCGGACCCTTCGCCTGGAGCAGCATCACGGAACGCGTTCGCACTACCGGCACGCCGAGCTGGCAAACAACGGCATCGGAACTCGAGTGGCTTACACCGGATTGGTCTGGACGGCGTTCCGTCCGTCCGACGACGCCGCACGCTATCAGTACAACATCCCCGACAACATGTTCGCGGCGGTGGTGCTGCAGCAGCTGACCGAGATCGAAAGAAAAGTCTACCGCGACAACGCGATGGCGCTTGAAACGTGGGGACTCGCCGTTCAGATCCGTCATGGCATCGAACACAACGCGCTGGTCAACGTGCCGGGACTCGGCCGTATCTACGCCTACGAAATCGACGGCTTCGGAAACGCCACGCTGATGGACGACGCCAACATTCCCTCGCTGCTTTCGGCACCGTACTTCGGGTACGTCAACGCGCACGACTCCGTCTACAAGGCGACGCGAGCATTTATTCTCTCGCAGCGCAATCCGTATTTTTTCGCCGGAAAGTATGCCTCGGGCATCGGGAGCCCGCACACGCCGCACGGCTACATTTGGCCGCTCTCGCTGGTGATGGAAGCGATTACGTCGACCGATTCGAGCGAGGTCAACAAAGTTATGGGCTATATCGCCGCGTCAGATACTGGCGATCACCGTTTGCATGAATCGTTTAATTCAGATTGGCCCGAGTCGTATACGCGCGACGACTTCGCATGGCCCAATGCGCTCTTCGCGCAGTTAATGCTCTCGCGCCAGGGCCGTCTGCCGGCGGTGCTGGAATCTCTCGCGCGCTAGAAAGAATCTGACCCGCACCGTATCGCCGCCGCAGACCACCACTTCGTCGGGATGCGCGAAGGTACGCCCGTTCACATCAACCGTGAAACGCCCGGCGCGCAAACCCGCAATGGTTGCGCGTAAGTTTCGCATGAAGTGTTCTTGGGTCGCGCGCGCGCCGATGACTTCGCGCACGGCCAGCGAGAGCAGATGATACAAGCGCAGCGGTGTGGCCGATGCAAACGCGCTGCAGCCGCTTTCAGCGACTGCGTGGAGATCGACGGGCACGCGCACCGTAATCACGCGCGTAATCTTCACGCAGTTTCGAGGACCTGCCTGCTGTTTCGGATAATCAATTTAGCGTGAACGACGACGATCTCGGACGGCGGCGCCGGTTGACGCCATCTGGGCCGCGGCGTTCGTCCGGCGGTGGAAACGGCTGGGCTATTACCATTGCTGCCGCTATCGTCGTCGTGATCGCCGGATGGTTCTTGGGCATGGCGCTCGCGCGCTTTGCCAACGCACCGAAAAAACAAAATACGGTTGCGAACATTGCGCCGTCGCCGACCGCGTCGCCGACCCAAGCTCCTACGCCGGCGGCATCGCCTTCCGTAACTCCGTCGCCCGCCAAGACGTCGAAGGCCTCGCCCAAACCCAAACCCAGCGCTACCGCGGCCCCGACCGCAACGCCATCGCCGTTGCCAAAGCCGACGGCGCGCCCCACCGTCGCGCCGACCGTTCCGCCTGCGCCAAAGCCTACGCCGGTACGCACCGCGGCGCCGCGCCGCACGTTACCGGTCGCGCGGCATCCCGAGCCGACGCCCACGCGCGCCGTACCGGCTGCGCCGGTGCCTTCAAATGCGGCCGAGGTAACGGTGCGGTCGTATATCGAGGCGCTGCGCGGCGGCGACCCGCAGACCGCGGCGTCCTATTTAGGGAACGGCTCGCCCGACGAAGGCTTCATCAACTCGAGCACGCACATCGTCAGCATGCACACCGCGCGTGACGCCGACGGCAGCTTTGTTGTAGCGGTAACGATGTCTACGCCGCGCGGAAATTATTTGGAGACCTTCAACGTGTCGGCAACCGCCGACGGCAGCAAGATCTTGCAGAAGAGCGTTTCGAAGCTCTAGTTTAAGTTTCGTCGGGCCACGCGGCGAGCTCGCCGATCGCGGCACTTTTCAAGACTTTGAGGCCGAGCATCGCGCACTTCATCCGGGTCGGACTGATGCCGATCCCGACGTTTTCCAGCACGGCTTCTTTGGGAAGCGTGGCGATCTCCGAGAGCGATTTGCCCTTGATGCTTTCGGTCAGCATCGACGCGGAGGCTTGACTGATCGCGCAGCCTTTGCCGGAAAACTTCACGTCCTGGACCAAGCCGTTGTCGTCGACTTTCAGCTCCATGCGGATCTGATCGCCGCACAGCGGATTGAGATCTTCCGCGAATGCGTCAGCGGCCTCGAGCCGGCCGAAGTTGCGCGGATTGCGGTAGTGATCCAGGATGTAGTCGCGGTAGAAGTCGTCCAAGGCTACAGTTTAAAGACGCGGGCAGCTTTTTCGATGCCCGTTACCAGCGCGTCGATATCTTCTTCGGTGTTGTAAATGTAGAACGACGCGCGCGCGGTGGCGGGCCATCCCATCTTTTCCATGAGCGGCATCGTGCAGTGGTGGCCGGCTCGGACGCAGACGCCGTCCGTGTCGAGGATCGAGGCGAGATCGTGCGGATGCACGTCGCCGAAATTAAACGAGATGACATCGGCGATGCGCTCGGGATCGCGCGGGCCGTAAATCGCTAGCCCGCGGCTTTCCAGTGTTGCCAGGCGTTCGAGGGCGTAGGCGACGAGCCGGCGCTCGTGGTCGCGCACCCACTCCATGCCGATTCCGCTCAAGTAGTCGACGGCGACCGCAAACGCAATCGCGTCGGCGACGTTGCTCGTGCCGGCTTCAAATTTCCAGGGCACCTCATTGAAGGTCGATTTCGCGTACTCGACCTTGCGGATCATGTCTCCGCCCGTCAGGAACGGCGGCATCGCGTCGAGCAGTGCGCGTTTTCCGTAGAGCACGCCGATGCCGGTCGGGCCTAACATCTTGTGCGCGCTGAAAGCGTAGAAGTCCGCATCGAGCGCTTTGAGGTCGACGGGCATGTTCGGCGCAGCCTGCGCGCCGTCAACCATGACCAGCGCTCCAGCCGCGTGCGCGCGCGGAATGATGATGTCGAGCGGCGCAATCGTGCCGAGCGAATTGCTGACGTGCGCAAGCGCGACGAGTTTGCAGCCGTCCAGGAGCGCGTCGAGATCGTCGAGCACGTGCAGTCCGCGATCGTCCACCGGGATGAAGCGCAGCTCCGCGCCGGTTTTCTCGGCGAGCAGCTGCCACGGAACGAGATTGGAGTGGTGCTCGAGCTGCGTCACCAGGATCGCATCGCCTCTCCCGATGTTCTCCTGACCCCAAGAATAGGAGACGAGGTTGATCGATTCGGTCGTGTTGCGCGTCCAGATGATCTCTTGCGTTTGAGCGTTGAAGAAGGACGCCACCGTTTCGCGCGCCTTCTCGAATTCGGCGGTAGCGCGTTCGGCGATTTCATAGACGCCGCGGTGAATGTTGGCGTTGTATTGCGAGTAGTACTCAACGAGCGCATCGATGACGACTTGCGGTTTTTGCGAAGTGGCTGCGGAGTCGAGATAGACGAGGCGTTTGCCGCGTGAGGTTCGGCGCTGTAGTATCGGAAAGTCGGCGATGATGCGGCGAACCTTGGGATCCGCGATTGCGACGCTCACGCGATCTTCGCTTCCAGCGCTGCCCGCAGTCTGTCGCGCATGGCGGCAGTCGGAAAACGCTCGACGACCGGCTCGAAGAATCCGAGCGCGATCATCTTCTCGGCAGCTTCGCGTTCGATGCCGCGGCTTTCCATGTAAAAGATCAAATTTTCGTCGAGTGCACCGATGGTCGCGCCGTGAAACGCTTTGACGTCGTTGGCACCGATTTCGAGCGCCGGCACGGAGTCGATGTGCGCGCGCGGCGAGAGTAGGAGCGCATCGTCGCGCAGGGATGCTTCGGTGCCTTGCGCATGCGGTGCGATGCGAATATTTCCGAGGTAGCGCGCTTGGCCGCGGCCGGTTGCTGCGGACTTAATAAGCGTTTGCGACTGTGATTCTCCAACGTTATGGCGAATCGTCGAGACCATGTCGACGTGCTGGTCCTGGCGCGGAAAGAAAAAGCCGTTGAGGTGCGCGTCTACGCCGGGATGGTCGACGAGCACGTCGATGCGGCTTACCGACAGCCCCGCGCCAACCTCCGCGATGCACCACGTCACGGAAGCATCTTTGCCGGGAGAGGCTGCGCGCGTGAAAAAAGCCTGCGACTCGAGCGGCAGATTCTGTTCGGCGGCGTAGGTGACCGACGCGCCTTCGGCGGCGACGATCTCCGCGATGCCGCAGACGGCGTCGGCGGAGTCACCCTCGATGCGTTCGATAATTGTGCAGCGCGCGCCGCGATCGACCACGACCAGCGTATGCGGGAAGAGCGCGCCGTTTTTCGTGGTGTATGTAATTTCAATCGGATCGTCGACGGCCTGATCCGGGGGTATGTAGACGAAGGCGCCCGTATTGCAGAGCGCGGCCGAGAGCGCCGCGAATTTATCGTTGAGCGAACCCGAGACGCTGCCGAAGGCGCGGTTGAAGATCTCCGCGTGATCGCGTTTTGCTGCATCGAGGCCACAGGCGATCAAGCCGGGCTTGGACGGAGCGACGATCTGCGGATCGGAAGGCGGCGCTGCTTTAAGCGTGGAGAAGTCGATCGCGTCGAGATCGATCTTCCAAAATTGTCCCGGGCGTTCGCGTCCCGATCGCAGGTCGAGCGCTTTGTCGAGGGTCGCGCTAGGCAATCTGCGCCGTCTCCTCGCGGATCTTGTCGTAGCCTTCGCGTTCGATGCGCTGGGCGAGTTCGGCGTCGCCTTCTTTCACGATGCGTCCGTCGATCATGATGTGCACGACGTCTGGTTTGACGTACTGCAGAATGCGCGGGTAGTGCGTGATGATGAGGAAACCCGTATCTTTTCCAGCTTCGCTCGCGCGCATGGCGTTAACCGATTCGCCGACCGCGCGCAGCGCGTCGACGTCGAGTCCGGAGTCGGTTTCGTCCAAAATCGCATACTTCGGCGCAAGCATCGCGAGCTGCAGCATCTCGAGCCGCTTTTTCTCGCCGCCTGAAAAACCGTCGTTGAGATAGCGGCCCATGAAACTCGGATCCATGTCGAGCAGATCCATTTTCTCTAAAAGCAGCGCGCGGAATTTCGCGGGCGGGAGGTCGCCGGGGTGCAGCGCCTGTCGTGCCGCAAACAAAAAGTTCGCGACTTTCACACCCGGGATCGCGGCCGGGTATTGAAAGGAGAGGAAGAGGCCGGCCTTCGCCCGTTTGTCGGGCGGCATGGCGAGCACGTCGGCGCCGTCAAGCGTGACGGAACCGCTCTCTACCTTAAAGCCCGGGTGGCCCGTGAGCGAAAACGCGAGCGTCGATTTACCGCTGCCGTTGGGACCCATCAATGCGTGAACGCGCCCGGCTTCAACCGAGAGGTCTATACCCTTGAGAATCTGGGTGCCGCCCGCACTAGCGCGCAGCTGTTGGATACGTAGGCCCCGTTCGGACACGCTTTGCTCCTCCGGCGATGGAAAGCGGCCTAAGCCGCCTCTCCAATCCTACGGACCGGGGTATAGAAAGTCAAGGAAAACCTGGACTATCTGCGTATTTCGTGCTAGCATTCGAGCAGATTATGCAGGCCGATCGCTTCTTCCAAACGCCTCGCGGACGCATCGTTGAAGAACTCCGCAGGCGCAAATCCGCCTCCGCCGTGGACCTGGCCAATGTCTTCGGACTCTCTCCCAATGCCATCCGGCAGCAACTGGTGGTACTGGAACGAGACGGGTTGGTGGTCGAGCAGTCGGTACGCCGCGGCCCCACCAAACCCACCCACGAGTTTTCGCTGACCAAAGACGGCGAGAAGCTCTTTCCGCAGCATTACGACAAGATGCTCGGCGCGGTTTTACGCGAGGTGCGGGCGCAGCATGGAGAAACGGGCGTCGCCGCGCTCTTCGAAGGCATTTCCAAGCGCACGGTCGCCAAAGCGCGTGCGCGGGTGACGGCTACGGATACCGCGGGCCGGCTCGGGCAGCTGACGGAAGTGCTGCGCGAAGGCGGCGTCGTCGCCGACTACAATTTAATCGAGGGCGGATTTGAACTCCACGAGCACAACTGCCCCTACTCGGCGGTTGCTAAAGACAATCCGGAGGTCTGCTCGGTGATCCACCAAGTCCTGGGAGAGACGATCGGCGGCACCCACGTGCAAACCGAGTCCCTTGCAACCGGCGGCACCGAATGCAAGTTTGAGCTGAAGGCATGAACTTTCCAAAATTTCAAAAGCTGGTCGAAGACCGCACCGGGTTTCGCACCATGGAGAATCCGACCGCGAGCGGTGAGTATTTCAGCGACTCGTGCGGCGACATGTACAACTTTTTTCTCAAGGTCGGCCCGGGAGCCGTCATTGAGGATATGTCGTATTTCACAACGGGCTGCGGATTCGGCACGGCGACGTGCAGCATCGTGGTCGATCTCGCCAAGGGCAAGACGATCGAAGAAGCCGCCGCATTAAAGGAAGCCGACGTCGAGAGCGCGCTCGACGGCTATCCCGAGAAGAAGAAAGATTATCCGCAGCGAGCGCTCGAGGCGCTCCACGTCGCCATCGACGACTACAAACAGAAAGTAGCGTCGGGCGCGGTTCCGGATTACAGCGCGATGCCCGCACCCGATCGGCCGGTTCAACCGGTCGCGGAGACGGTTCCCGAACCGCCGCCGCCGTCGGACAACGGCAAACTCCTCATCAAACTGCACTAAACGCGGTGAGCGCCGGCAAGTACGAGATCCATCTGGACGATAAGTTCGGCTCTTCCACGCTGATCGACGCCGGTGCCGAAGCGAATGCGTGCACGGTTCCCTGGTTCAATCAAACGCTCACGACGGTTAACGATGCGGTTGTACGCCTCGGCGTTTTTCACGGCGAGTTCCACTGGCACAAGCACGACGAACAAGACGAGTTCTTCTTCGTGCTCGAGGGCGAGCTGCTGTTAGATATCGACCACAAAGAAACGCACACGCTCAAACAGCATCAGGGCTACACCGTTCCGAAAAGCGTTATGCACCGCACGCGCGCGCCGGAACGCACTGTTGTTCTCATGGTCGAGCAGCGTGGTGTTATACCGACAGGCGACTAGTTCGGCGAAAACGTCACTTTAAGAAAATACATACTAGGAACGGGCTCGCAGTAGGCCATCGCACCGCGGTAAGCCGAGCGTTTGGCCGCGTCTAAAGCGGCGTTGTCGAGCGCGCTGAATCCGGAGGTTCCCCAAATCCAGGCGTCGCTCAATGTGCCGTTTGGATTTATCGCTACTTGAATGACGGAAGTTCCGGTCGCATGCCCGTCCGGCGCGCGCACGCTCATCACACTTGGATAATCCGGTGTGGCCTGGCTGGTCACGGTGCCGTCGGAAAAAGGCTGACCGCAGTTCGTTTGCCCGAGCGGAGCAGACGTCACCGGTACGATCGGCCTGGCGTCCGCCGGCGGCGAATCGCTGAGGCGGTCTGAGTCTTTTGGGTCGAGTATCGGCGGTCGCTCCGCAAAGTTAGGCGGCACGGCTGCATCGGGACTTGGCGCACACGTAACCTGCCCTTTCGCAGCCCAGCCGAAATCATCGCCCGACGCTTGGGCTGTGTAAACCCACGCATGCTTAAGTTTTAAGGCGACGGGGAATCGCAAGTACATTTTCGGCGACACCCAGTCGCGTCGCACGAAGTCTGCCCACGGGCTAGTGTAATGCCGGTCTTTTTCTCCAATGATGACAGGCGGGACCGTTGCGGTGAACCAGCCCGCGTCGGTATCCAACGCCAACATTGCCGTAACAGAGCGCGGTCCTTGCGCGATGAGATCGAAACCATAGAGTCGCGAACCCGTTACCGGCGCATCGTCGATCGGCCGCACCGCAAGTCTGGCTGGACAAAACTCGGCCATTGCTCGGGCGGCCACGCCCGTCGCCAGAGAAAGTGCCACGACAGCAACGAAAAATATGCCGACCCGCGTCATGGCCGGGCCTTCAGCGGGTACTGGGCGCGAACCTCGTAGCGGGTGGTCCCGCTTGCGGGGATCGATTCGAACAGCGCGAGGTTGCGCACGGGGAGTGTCATCGACTTTATATCGAGGCTCGGAAGATGCACGCTTGGGCCTTTTACGCGAGCGATCGTAACATGCGCGATGGTTTCTTTCTCGAAATGAAAGCCGAGCTCTTCATAAGCGGCGCGCAAGGTTCGCGACAGATCGCGGAACTTCGCGCCTTGTTTGCTCGCGCCGATCCAAATAACGCGCGCTTTCCGCTCGTGCGGGAAGGCGCCGAGCTTGTCCAGGGTCAGTTCGAAAGCATGCACGCTTTGCGCCGCGCGTGCGAGCGCGTCGCGCACCGGTTCTATCGCATCGGGATCGACCCAGCCGAGGAAGGCCAGCGTAATGTGCAGTTTTTCGGGCGCTTCGAACCGAGCGTCAAGGCCGGAGACGCGTGAGCGTTCGATCACGCCGCTACATTTCGCTCGCACCGTTGGCGTGAGATCGATGCCGGCGAAGAGCTTAAGACGCTTCATGCGGGCCTCGACAAGCTCGGCCGTCCTTCGACACACGTTCATCCTTAGCGGATGAACGGCGGCTCAGGATGACACCATTTTTTCGCCCACCTTCTTAACACAGCACTGCAGCCCAGCCTCTTAACACAGCGCCCTACAGCCCACGTTTCTTAACACCACGCCTTACAACTGTAGGTAGGGATTTGTGTTGCGCTCCTCCCCGATCGTCGTAAACGGACCGTGGCCGGGAATCACGCGCGTCTCATCGTCGAACGGCAGCAGCTTTTGCTGAATGCTCTCGACGATGTCTTCCATCGACGTTCCGCCCAAATCCCAACGGCCGATGGCGCCTGCGAAGAGCGTATCGCCGGAGAGAATCGTTTGGGTACTGCCGTCCGCAAAGGCAAAACAGACGCTGCCCGGCGTATGGCCGGGCGTGTGCAGCACAACGATTTCGACGCCGCCGGCGCGGATGCGATCGCCGTCTTGAAGCTCGCCATCGAGCTCGACGATTCGCGGAGCGGCATACTCGCCGATCCAGCGTGCCTGCATGCCGAGGGTGTGATAGAGCGGCAGATCGGCCGGGTGCAGCAGGCCTTGCGCGCCCGTGCGTTCGCGAAGCGTTCCGAGATCGCCGATATGATCGATGTGCGCGTGCGTATGCACGAGATACTTGGCGCGTGCACCTAGCAGCTCCAGGCGCTTGATCACGTCGGACACGCCGTCTCCGCCGTCAATGACGATCGCGTCCTTCGTCTTATCGTCGCAGAGAATCGTGCAGTTGCATGCGAGCGGACCGACCGGGAACGTCTCGACGGTCAATCGATACGAATTCCGAAATCGTGAAACGCGCCGTTGTAGTATCCGAGGGGCGAACCGGCACGCGATGCACACGATACCACGCGGCCGATAAAGACGCTGTGCGTGCCGGCGTGATGCTCTTCGGCCACATCGCATTCCAAATGGGCGACGACGCCGGAAAGAATCGCCGCCCCTGTCCGTCCGGTCTCGAATGCGACGCCTTCGAATTGGTTATCGCGCATCTTGCTGGCAAAGCGTTTGGCGAGCTCCCCTTGGTCTCCGGACAAAATATTGACGCAAAAGATCTTCGATTCCGAGATGTAGAGATAGCTCCGCGCCTCGCGGTTAATGCATATCAGCACGAGCGGCGGGTCGACCGAAACGCTGGCAAACGAACTGACGGTAAGGCCGCGCGGCTGTCTTTCGCGCACGCTGGTGACGACCGTTACGCCGGTTGGAAAATGGCGCATCGCCGCCTTGAACGCGTCCGGCGTTACCGTGGAATTGCTCACGCCTTACGAGCGCCGATGCCTAAGCCGCTGCCGATTGGCAGTATCGTCGCTTCAAGCTGCGCGTGTTTTAAGAAGGCGCGATTGAATGCGTCCGTTTCGTCGTCGGCCGTCAGTCCGTTCAGGATGACCAGGCCCGAGAGCTTCAGCACGTGCAGGCATTGCTTCAGGTACTCGGCGTAGTCGCGGCGCGGTGCGTCCACGAACGCGATGTCGAGATTTCGCTGCGGAAAAATATGCAACACTTCGAGGGCGGGTTGGTTGACGATCTCGATGCGATCGCCAACGCCCGCCCGATCGAAAAATTTCCGCGCAATTTCCGTGCGCTCGATATAGGGGTCGAACGTCCAAATTTTCCCCGCCGGCGGTTGCGCGAGCGCCATTTGCACGGTTGCATAACCATAACCGGTGCCGATTTCGAGAATGCGGTTGGCTTGCATGGCGCTTGTCAAAACCGAGAGCAGCCGTCCAACGGCCTCGGGCACGGTAGCGATACCGTCTTGTTTGGCTTTTTGTTCGATTTCGAAAAGTAGCTCGCGGTCCATATCGAACGCTTAGTCGCGCGGCTGAAGCTTCCCCGCGCGGGCGGCCGCTTGGATCACGTTGCGCAGCAGCGCAACGTTCGTCACCGGGCCGACCCCGCCGGGAACAGGCGTAATGGCGCCTGCCACTTCGACCGCAGAATCGAAGTCGACGTCACCTTTGAGTTCTCCGGCGACCAGCGTCGTCCCGACGTCGATAACCGTCGCTCCCGGCTTAATGTCGGAACCGCGAACGAGATTGGGAACGCCGGTCGCAACAATCAGCACGTCCGCCATGCGCGCGTACGGCTGAAGTCCCGACGATTCTTTGTGCAGGATCGTTACCGTCGCATTTTGGGCGAGCATCAGCATCGCAACGGGCGCGCCGACGACGACCGACCGTCCGATCATCACGGCGTGCAAACCGCTCAGCGGCCAGTGCGGACTCCGCTCGAGCAGCAGCATCACCGCCGCCGGCGTTGCGGGCACGAATTCGGCGCCGCTGCCGAACGCGAGGTGCCCTTGATTGGTGGGATGCGTGCCGTCGACGTCCTTATGAATCGGAATCGAATCGGCGATCGCGCGGATCGAAAGATGCGCCGGCAGCGGCTGCTGCAGCATGACGCCATGTACGGTTGGATCGGCCGCCCACGTTTCGAGCCGCTCGCGAACCGCGTGGGCGGCGGCGTTTTCGGGCAGCTCGTCGACGTGCACGGAAACTCCGACGCGCTCTCCCGTTTTTTCGAGATTGCGCACGTAAGCAACCGAGGATTCGTTTTCGCCGACCAGCACGACAACCAGGCGCGGATGAATGCCGCTGGATTGCAGTCGCGTGTTTTCGGCAATCAGTTCTTCGCGCAGCTCGTTGGCGATAGAACGGCCGTCTAATATGCGTGCCGGCACGGCTCGCGCTTTCGTTTGCGGAAGGAACCTCACCTGGGATAGTAGCACGAATGCAAACGTGAAATGGCTTCTTGCCATGGGCGGCGCCCTCGTTGCCGCCGTGGTCCTCAAACAATACTTTCCCAGCGCCGCTGCCGGCGCGACGCAACTTGCATCGGCAGGAAAGACGGCGCCCAGCTTTGCGGTGCCCTCGACTGACGGAACGAGCCAGACGCTCGCGGCCTATCGCGGCAAAGTCATCGTCATGAATCTTTGGGCGACGTGGTGCCCGCCGTGCCGCTCGGAAATGCCGGATTTCGAAAAGCTCTACGAAACGTACCGCAGCCGCGGTTTGGTCGTGATCGGCATCAATCAAGGTGAATCGCGCCAGCGCGCCGCGTCGTTCGCGCAGTCGCTCCACATCAAGTATCCGATCTGGCTGGATTCCCAGCAGCAGTACGGGCGCACGTACATCGCGCTCGGCTTACCGACCACTGTCGTCATCGACCGTTCGGGCGTGCCCGTGCCGCCCGGGTTCGACGGTCCACTGACCTACGCGCAAATGAAAGCCGCCGTCGCACCGCTTATTCGCGCGCAACATTGATCGTCTTCTGGCTCTTGATTACGGCGGCCGCCGGCATGACGGTCGCGCAAGACGCCTTTCCCGGCGACGCGCTTTTCCATTCAGGCTGGTACAACGCGCTGAACGTTGTAGCGATCGTCGCGGCCGCTTTTCAACGCCGTAGGAATCCGATAGCGCTTTTCGGCGCCGCGGTCGTTGTGCTCTCGGGCGTCGCCGCCGGCCTCATGGGATCGGACACGCATACCGTCGTCGGATCACCGGGCGCGACCGTCACCGACGATCAAATCGGATCGGCATTTGTTTTTCCGCTCGCGCAACCGGACGTCGATCCGCGGTTGGTCACGGTTTCGCTGCGCAGCGGTTCGTCGCTCGTTTCAATCGGAGCGCACCGGCGCTACTGGGGCAGTCTCATCATGTGGCAGACCCCGCGCGTTTCGGTCTGGATTACAGCCGCCGACGCCGCCGGGCGCTTGACGATCACGCAACCGACGAACGGAACGTTCTTGTCGCCGGTCCTCGCGATGCAGCAATCGACGGTCATCGGCGGAATGAGGGTTCGATACGACACCTTCGCCGTGCCGGCCGAACGGCGAACGGTGAAAGCCGTGCTGTTCGATGCGCAACAAGCTTCGCGCTTGGGAGCGCAGTCGCCGGCGAACGGGGGACCTGCGGTGTTATTTGCCGTCGCCGATCGCAACGACCATCCGGTGCCCGCGGGAATCGGCATCGTGCCGTCGGGCTCGCAGAGAAAAATTGGCGGATTGATTCTCGGCGCAACTGCCGGCACTTATCCCGGCGTTACGGTTGCCTCGGCGCCGTATCTCCCCGCGCTCATCGGGGGCTTGCTCATAGTGTTGGCGGGTGCGGCTAGAACTGCGTTCCGCTCGAAAACGTGAAGCCTTCAATTTTTGCAGCCGGCACGACAAGCGAAAACCAGTAGTCGCCCGTGCGCTGCGGCGCGTTCGAAAACTCGCATTTCCCTAACGCGGCGATAATGCTCTGATTAAAGCGCATGTTGCGCACGCCGCCGCCAACTTTTCCGTTTTCGATCAGGAACGTGCCGTCGCGCGTCATGCCCGTAACGATCGCCTTTTTCTGATCGACCGTTCGGATGTACCAGAAGCGGCTGATGAGCAGGCCGCGTTTCGTCTCGGCGATCAGTTGTTCGGTGGATTTCGCTCCGGGCTTCACAATGAGGTCGATCGCCTGCGGGCCGTAGGCGTTGGGCGCCGGCAACGCATGCCCAGTATTCTCACGATTGAGTTTTTTGGCCCAATAGCTGTCGGTTACGAACGTTTTTGCAACGCCGGCTTCGACGAGCGTCAGCCGTTTTTTCGGCTGGCCCTCGAAATCAAACGGCATCGAGGGCGCGAGCGGATGTGCATAATCGTCGGAGACCGTGAGGTTTTCGCCAAAGTAGTGCTTGCCGAGCCCGTCGCTCAAGAACGACGAACCCTCGTCAACGGCCTGCGCCGAAAAATGCGATGCCAGATACGTGAAAAACTCGCCGAACGCCGCCGGCTCCATAATGACGGTCCACTCGCCCGGTTCGACGCCTTGCGGCTGCGCGGAGTTTTTGGCTTTGCCCGCGGCGGTTTCCGCGACGCGGCGCGCGTTCAGTGTGGAGGCGTCGGGCGAATAGGCTTGGCCGTATCCGGTCGAATCGGGCGCGCTCATCTTGACGTTGATGCCGCTGTCGGTGCCGTCGAACGACGCGCGGATGCCGTTGGAATTCGCAATCGTGAAGCCGGCGCTTTGGGTGCGCGCAAAACCGGCACACCAGAATTCGTTCGATTCGGCGACTTTGAAGATGGCGTCGGCCATACCGGCGCGCAGTTGGGGCGACGCATCGGCCGTCGCTTTCACGTAAGCGCCTTCGGGTGCCTGAGTCGGACCGCCCGAGGGCAAAGGCGCAAGCTCGGGATCCTCGGGCGCCAAGTGGGCGATCGCAAGCGCGCGGTCCACCGTGGCGCGCAGCGATTCTTCATCGAGCAGGTTCGTCGCGGCGGTCCCGGTGCGGAGCCCGACTATCGCTCGTACGCTGACGCCGGTATCGGCGCGCGCGACGTTTTGATGTATCTCTTCGTGCGTAAAACGCGTGAGATCGGCGGATTCGGTTCCGATCGTGACCTCGGTTTGGTCGGCCGCGGAGAAGCCCAGGACGCGTTCGGCGAGCGCTTCGCGCTGTTTGCTATCCACCGTAGCCTACGCCAACTTGCACGTTGCGAAAGCGCGCGGGAGAAGCGCATTGCGCCGTGCGCCCGGTCTGCATGGGCTCGCCTTTTCCGCAATTTGGTGTACCCCACGCCACCCACGATTTTTCATCGGCGATCGCATCGCACGAGTTCCAGAATCGCGGCGTCATGCCGGCGTAGGTCGGATTTTTCAACAGCTTGCCGCGCTTGCCATTCTTGACCTCCCACGCGATTTCGCAGCCGAATTGAAAGTTCAAGCGGTGATCGTCGATCGACCACGAGCGGTTGCTCTCCATATAGATGCCGTCTTTAACGTCTTCAAAAAGACCGTCGAAAGGAACGTCGCCCGGCAGCAGATTCAGATTGCACATCCGGATCATCGGGACGAATTCCCAACTCTGCGCGCGCACGCAGGCGTTGCTTTCGCGGCCGATCGCGCGTGCAGTGTCGTTGCTCATTTCATAACCCACGAGCATGCCGTTGCGAATGATGTCGCAGTACGTGCTTTTCGTGCCTTCATCGTCGTAACCGACGGTCGCCATCCCTTGCGGGAGCGTGTTATCGATGCAGATGGTGACGATATCCGAGCCGTAACGGAGTTTGTCGAGTTGTGCGATCTCCAGAAAGCTTACGCCGGAGAAGTTCGCTTCCCAGCCCATGACGCGATCGAGTTCGGCCGGGTGTCCGCACGATTCGTGAATCTGCAGCGAGACCTGCGAGCCGCCCAAAATGATGTCGCGCGTTCCGCTAGGACATTGCTCGGCGCTCAGCAGCGATTGCGCTTCCTCACCGATGCGTTGCGCGTTTTGCACGAGCTGCGCCTCTTCGATGATCTCCCAGCCGCCCGATTTATAGAGTCCGATATCGCCGGGGAACGTGCGCGACTGCACTTCGCCTTCGCCGACCGCAAGCGCTTCAAGTCCGCTGCCTGTTTGCCGTATCGATTGTTCGATGCGCGAACCGAGCGTGCTGTAAAACGTCTTGTCGGTTCGCCAGAGATCGATCCATGCGCGCCCGACGCTGATCTTTGGCGAAACGTGCAATGCCTTTTCAGCCCCGAGCAATAGTGCAACGCGATCGCCGAGCGGAATTTCATCGGGATCTCGCACGATCGGCGTTGCGAACGAGTCGACGTACGCGCGCGGGGGTGCGGCGCCGAAGCGGTGCCGCGCGATCGCGGCTCCGGCTTTTGCGATTTCGACCGCGCGTGCGGCCGTTGCATCGATGCCGGCTGACGTGAGATCGGACGAGGCCGCAAAGCCCCAAGCGCCGCCGACGAGCGCGCGCATGCCGTATCCGCGACTGGTGGCGTCCGAAAGCGTGGCCACGACGCCGTTGCGCGTTTCGATCCGTTCGGCGCGGACGACCTCGAACCGCAGGTCCGCGTACTCGGCGCCCCGCTTAGAGGCAGTATCGAGCGCGCGTGCGGCCAGATCGTCAAAACTCATGCGTTCGCGCTATTTGGGGGGCTGTTCGGAGCCGCCTGCCAGCGTTAGCCGCACCTTGCGGATGCCGACCGCGCCGGCGGTGGTTACCGGATTTTCCGAGCCGACTCGATTGATCGCGTAGATGGCCTTGAACGTGAGCGGCTGCGGCAGCTCGGATGGAAAGCGGAATTGCACGCGCCGCCAGCCGTGCCAGTCGATGTGTGCGATCGTATACATAAAGCGCTCGTTGATCGCATTGTTGACCGCGATGCGCAGCACTTCGCCGTTTCCGTCGCCGTTGATCTCCGCGCTGATGGCGAGCGCGCGCTGCGGTAAGGGAATCGATGCGTCGGCGTACGCGGCCCGTTCGGCTCCGGTGAAATCGTAGCGTAGAATCAGGCATTCTTTGCATGCGGGATCCGGGTCGGGCACGAGTTGCCCGGGGTTGCCTCGCGGCGCGGTGGCAAACACGGCTGAGGCAAGTGAGAGAGGCTCTTCGTGTTCCCCGACCATGACGCGCTCCGTCGCGAGGTAGGATCCGAGTTGTAAGGTTATGGTTGCGTCGGTTTTACCGGCGCGGAAATTTCCCGAATCGTCGATCGCGCCGTTTTGCGCGCGCCAAGGAAGCGCGGGCGGCAATGCAATCGGAAAGCCTTCGCGATCGAAGGCGAGGATCGACAGCCGGACGTTGCCGCCGGGTGTGAGAACCGGGTCGAGCGGTACGATTCGCGTGCGCGCGATCTGGGTCGTTACGGTCACCGGAACGTTCAATCTCATCGTTCCGCGCCGCACTTGCAACACGCCGCTGCCGGCGCGGCTTCCGGCTTTGAATTGACCGTCCGCGAATCTTCCCAAGTTTCCCGGCCTGACGACGACGCGCGTGGCGTTCGCATCTGAAACGGGACGGTCTGCGCGATCGATTGTCGCGAAGCGCAGCGTGACATTCGCACCGGGAAATGCGCGAACGGTTTGTGGCCACGCGATGACGCGCGCCGGCGGCCCGTTCGGCGCATCGCTATAGACGAAGAAACCGTCTGCAACGCTGCGTTCGGTTCCGTCGGACGGAGCGTTCAGAACGCCGGCGCTCGGATTTCCCGGTAAACGCGCCACGATCGTCGAGCTTCCGCCGCCGTCGAACTCCATACCGGTATCCGCGCCGAACGCGATCATGAGCGCGGCGAGTTGTGTTTGCAACACGCCGATCGAACGATCCGGCTGCCGGCCGTCAATCTGGAAGAAGAGCAGACGTCCGTCGCTTGTTGCTGCAACTCCCGAGGCCGGTACGTGCGTTGCAAACTCGCCGCCCGAGGGGCCATCGGGATCGGTATACCAGCGGCCGCCCCGCACGAGCAGCGGACCGCCGCCGATCGCCGTTTCCACGCCGGCCAACGCCGCATCCGCGTTGGAGGTTATCGCGATCGCGTCGCCCGGATTTGGGAGCGGAAATGTTCCGTAGGCGGTCGGACCGATCGACAAGTAATAGCCCGCGGGCTGCGCCACGGAGTTATCCGCGATGCCGGTAACGCGATACGTCGCAAATGGTGGCACGCCGCCGACGGGCTGCAGATGCACCTCGGTGACGTTGGCCGCAGGGCGTAACGCCCCGAACTCCGGCGTCATGAGCACGACGTGGCCTGGTGGCCATTCGTTGATCGCGCGAAGCGGCACGCTCGTCGTCCCGATTTGGGCGGCGGCTGCGATCGAAAACTCGGCGAAGCGCGGAGTTTTCTTGCCGTCGATGGCAACCGCCCAGCGCTGCGAAGGCATGCGTTCCAAGCGTCCGTTCTGCACGAGAATGTTGAGCGGCTCATTGGTTTGGTTGATGTCGAAGTAGTCGCCGTTGACGCCGGCGACCGCGCCGCTGCGCCGTGCCATCGACGAAACCGTTTCGCCTTGCGAAACCAGGTGGTCTTGCGCGAGCATCGCCCCCAGGCGAACCGTCGGCTCCGCGAGGTCGATGGCGACGACATGGACGGAGAGCGGACCGTCGGCGGTCAGCATTTCGTAGTCACCATAAGCTACGCCCGGAGCGACTTCACTGATCGTTTCGGCATCGGTCAAGATGCGCGGAAAAGGCTCCGCGGGATGCGGCGCATGCGGTAAGAGCGCGGCCAGCGCGACCGCCGCAATTAATGCCACGTTGCGACGCTGAGCGGGTATCCGCTCGTTGGAAAGGGCGCGCCGCGCACGCGCTTTAGCGTTACCAGCGAAAAGACGTCCACGCGATCTTCGCGCGCGCACGGAATGTAGAGGCGATCGCCCGAAATGCGCGGCCGCCAGGGCGTCGAGCACGTTTGCAGCGGCGCGATAGCCGGGCGCAGCGTCGCCGCGTGCAATACGTAGACGACGTCGGCCGCTTCGTCGGTGACGAAGACGCGATTCGTTCGCGGATCGAACGCCGCGCCGACCGGAAACTTTAGGTGCGGGCTGCGCATGACCACGTGTGGCGATGGGCCATTCAAAGCGATCGCCGCGACAAAGCCGCCGCCGGGCGTCATCGACGGGCTGGCGTTGGAGACGACAAAAAGCCGGCGCCCGCGTTCGTCGAGCGCGATGCCGAACGGACGCTCCACCGCCGGAATTTTTTGCAGCACACGCATCGATTGCGTATCTACGGCGGCGATCGAATTATCATTAACGTTGCTGACGTATGCGGTATGCCGGGCCGAATCCAACGCGAGGCCTTCGGCCGTGACACCGGTCGTGACGCGCGTCACCGTTCCGGCCGGCGTGATGCGGGTAAGCGCGCCTTGGCCTTGCACGTCGCGGTCGCTCACGAAGATGTTGCCGCCGGCGTCGACCGCAATTTCATTCCCGTTCTCCACTCCGGAAATATTCGAGATACTCCACGGAGTGCGGTCGATGCGCGTCAGGGTGTCGCCATCCGTGTCGGCCGTTACGATGGAGCCGTTCGGAAGAAAGGCCACGTCGGCCGGCGCCCCCGCGATGGCGAAATTTCCAAGCGTTGCGAACGTGCGCTCGTCGTGGAGCGCGATGCCGCCGCGGTACGTTGCAACCGCGATGAGATGCTCGGAGGTGGGTGGCGGAACGGTGCGGATCGCCGCAAACGCGACGGCGGACGAAGATGCGCCGACGATCGTGCTCCACGTGGCCTGCTTCATTTGCGGCGCGATAAATGTATCGCGATCGATTTTCCCCGGCCCCAAGATAGCGAGGGTATACGGGCCGCTCACACCCTCTGCGGAAATATGCACGCGGCTGCCGGAAAAATATGACCCGGCGGGTACGTGCAGCCGGAACGTACCGGTCGTTTGCGGCGCGCGGTGCGGTGCCGTTCCGAGCAGAAAGAGAAAAGCGATCGCGCTAACGCGCGTGAGCATGCGCGCGTTCGAGTCCGGCGAGGACGTCGGTTCCGGGAGCGACGAGCGTTTGAGAAGTTCGCGCGGGGTCAAATGTAAAACTCGCGACTTTGTACTTATCAAACGTGCCGCAAACGATCTGGCCATCCGGATCGACGGCATATGCTCGTCCGGCCTTCAGATCGAACACGACGAGGTACATGTGCAGTTCGATCGCGCGAGCTCGCGCGAAACTCATTTGCCAACCGTCGTCGCTGTGCGTCGTCCACGCGGCCAAGTCGACGCCCGCAAGCCTGTACTCCGAGAGGCCTCCCGGGTCGCGGACGACGTCGTCTGAAACGCAAACGGCGTGTCCGGCGGCGGTTGCCGGAGTGAGCATCGCGTCAGCTTCCAAAATGCCCAGCAGCTCGCGATTGCCCGCAAAAGATTCATCAACCGAAAGCGCCAGCCGCATCGAGCGTTCGTTTCGCGCGGCACTCGAAGGCACGCGGACTTCGCTTGCGCGCAGCGGCTGCGCTCCGCCAACCTCGACCTCGGCAGAAACGATCGCGGGCTCCGTTTCGCCGGCCATTGCCGCGACGGTCCCGTCGGCGGAAACGATCTGGCTCTTCCCGCAATATGCGACGCACTGCAACTCGACGCCGCACTTATTGGCGGCAATGAACGGAACGCCGTTTTCACGTGCGCGCACTCGTGCCAGCAGATCGGCTTGAATGTTCTCCAAATTGCCGGGGTCACGACCGCTGGTCACCCAAGCCGTCGGCATCACCAACATCTCGGCGCCGCGATCGACCAGCGTCCGAGCGATCGTAGGAATCCGGCCGTCTGCGCAGATCAGAACGCCCAGGTTGCCCAGCGACGTCCGAACCGGCTGAAGCTGCTCGGCCGGTGCGAACCATTGGCGGTCGAAGTGCCAGAGGAAATGCTTGTCGGCGCTGCCCGCAATCTCGCCGTCAGCATCGAAGACGATCGCGCTATTGTACACGCGGCCTTCGTGTTCGCGCGCCGCGCCGACGACGAGCACGATCTTGAAGCCGCGCGCCAAATTGCCGCAATCGGCCAGTGCCTCCGCGATCTCCGCTCCGCCAAACGGCCGCCGCCCGAGCACGTAAGCCGGAAGCGTTCCCTCCGGCAGCACGACGAGCTGCGCACCCGCCTTCGCCGCGTCGGTAATGCGCTGCGCGATTGGCGGCCACGCCCGCGGCAGCGAAGCGCGATCGTGAGCTAAGAGTTGGATCGCTGAGATCGTCATTCGACGGCGATTCATGGTGCAGCAAGGGTGTTTGCAGCCGTGGCCACCCTTCCTGTTCGCTTGGAGAGGAACGTAAGCGGCTAATAGGCAGACGAACTGCGGCCGAAGCATGGTTGGGGAGAGAAAAAAGGAGCGGCGCTATGCGCTTACATCGCTTTCTGTTTATCCTAACAGCCTTTTCGCTGTTGGCGTTTACCGCGCCGCAGCCCGCATTTTCGGCCACGCATATAGCGATGGCTAGATTTACGTCGCGAGTCGCACCGGCCGACGAATATTTCGGCCGTTTGAAGATGAGCATTCTCGGCATCCGCAACGAACTGCGCGACCTCGACCAGCGTTTGACCTATTCCCCGGACGCTGGGGCCAGCGCGTTAGGAACCGCGCTTTTCGTTGAAAACGCGATCCGCGATTGGGAAGCCAAGTATCCGGCCGACCCGTGGCTCGCACGCAGCGTCTATCAACTGACGCACGTGTACGCGAAGATCCATACCGCCGGCGGGCACGTCAAGGCCGTGAGCGCGCTGCACTGGCTGGTCAGCCGCTATCACAGCTCGCCGTTCTGCAACGTCGCGCAAACCGAGGTGGGAAGCGCTCTGAAGTAAGCGAACCTGACGGGTGATGAAGAGACGCTCCACCACAACATCTCTTTTAGCTGCCACAGCGGCAGCTTGCATTCTCGGCTCCGTAGCAGCGGCGCCGACATCGAAACCGCCGGCGAAACCGGCCCGTCAAGGGCCAAAGCCACCGGCGGTTTCGAAATTCCGGCAGCACCAGCTCGACATGATGAAAGTCTCCGCGCCGGGAGACGAGTATTTCGGGCGGCTCAAATTGAGCTATCTGGGAATCAACAACACGTTCCGCGACGAGTCCATCCGCGCCGGCGCATACACGACCGATTCACACATCATTTCACAGGTCGATTTCGCTGAAGACGCGTTGCGCGGGTGGGCCAACCGTTATCCGAAAGACCCTCAGCTCGCCCGTTCCTATTTCCTGGCGTACGCGATGTACCGAAAAGTCTGGACGCAGCCCGGCCAGACCAAAGCCTGGCAGTATCTGCACATTATCGAACAGCGCTTTCCCTCGAGCTATTACGGGAAACTGATCAAGAAAGATCTCATCGGATTTACCGAGCACTATTTCATGGAGCCGCAGCCGTGCCCGTCGCCCGTGCCGACGCAGTCGCCGGGCGGCCGCCGTCCGCCGCCGACGCCGAGTCCGTCGCCTTCGCCCCTTCCTGCAGCAACGCCGAGTCCGGCTCCGGGACAGCCGATCGTAGAAGTTCTGCCGGTTCCGTGCTATACGCCGATTCCGCCGACGCCGTCGCCAACGCCGATTCCGACTATAGGACCGAGCGCACTGCCGACCGCACTGCCGAGCGGCCTACCGACCGCGCACGGTTCGCCCGTACCGTTGCCGACGGGTTTGCTCACACCGACGCCGTTACGGTCGGTACATCCGTCGCTAACGCCATCACCGGCTCCCACGCCACTCCGCCTATCTATAAGGAAACGTTGACACTTCGTATGCGCTGGGGCGTCCGGCAACCGCTCGAAAAAAACGTCCATGTTTTTTTCGTCCTTCGACAACGAGTTCGCAGTGCGAACTCTACTCAGGATGACAGGCTCAGGATGACAAGTTCAGGATGACGAGTTCAGGATGACACCAAGTTAGACCGAGCGCCTAACAAAAGAGCCCCGGCTGTCGCCGGGGCTCTTTCTCTTCTAGATCTCTTACGAGATTAGAACTTCAGACCTAGCCCACCGTATGCGCCGGTGTAGCTGTAGTCGCTCGGGGCGTTGGTCTTGTTCTTGCCGTTGCTTCCAAGGAAGCCGAACTCGATGAAGACCGGAACGTTCGGTCCGAACGTAAACGCACCGCCGATATCCCAGCGATAGACGTTGTACGCGAGCGTGAAGGGTACGCCAGGCGGTACGCAGCCGTTCGCCGCGATACACGTCGTGCCGTTGCCTTGCACGTTCGGATAGTAGTAGAAGCTGCCGTACCACGTGAAGCCTTCGTTGAGGTCAGGCAGTTTCTCTAAACCGACGCCAAAGTTACCAAGGTGCGGATATCCGTAATTACTGGATTTCCACAGGTAACCGATGCCGATGTAGATGCGCGGATCCATAACCTTGAGGCCCACACGCGCATCGCCCGTGTATTCGCGAGCGATGAATGCCGGAATGAAGGTTGCGGATTGTCTGCCGATCGTGGTCACGCAACCCGTGTCTCCGGGTGCCGCGTGTCCGCCAAGGCCGTCGCAGACTTGGAAGGCGTTAGCAGCCGTCGTGTTGACGCCCTGATTGTGCGGATAGTTGAATTGCCGGTAGTCGCCTTCGATCATCCACGGCAGGTTGAGGAGATTGAACTCCCATGCGCCGTGTAGACGATACGAGAAACCACCTTGCGTGTTCGTACCGGTGTTGCCCGGGCTGAACTCGTTGTACACCTTCGGCGAAATGATGTAGTCACCGGCGATGAAGTGGTCCATGTACGGCGGCGGCACAGGTGTCGGTGTGGGTACGGGCGACGGCGCCGGCGTGGCCGGAACCGGGGTCGGAGGCGGCGTCGGCGGTATGTAGCGGACTACAACCAGACGTTTGTCCGGAACCCATTGCACGTAAGCGCCCATACCTTCAGATATGACGCGGACCGGAACGACGACGTGTCCTTGGTAGATCTCGGGCGGCACGTCGAGTGGACGCGTTTCGCCATTGATCACGACCTCGGGTTTGCCGACGGTCACTTTTACGTCCGAGCCGGGCTTGGTGACGTCGACCGTTTTAGAAGCAGGGTCGTATGCGACCGTTGCGCCCATTTGCTCGAACATCGAACGTAATGGAATGAGAATGGTACCACCACGCACTAGCGCTGCCAGTACGCGGCCCTGTTTGAGCTCGTCCGGTTTTGCGTAAACGTGATGATCGTTATAGAGAATCGGAATTTGGCCGGACGGCGGGGAACCGAAGTTCATCGGCGGCGGAGCCGGGCTAGCCTGTGCGACCACGTTGGTTCCTAAGTTTCCATGCGATCCAGGCTGCGACGGAGCTGCCACCGCGCTAAGTCCCAAGCCGGCCGTTAACAACGCGGCGAGGACTCCGGTGCTCAGTCGTTTCAAGTTTTCCTCCTAGCTAGAATGAGGAGCTCGGTTTGCCTGGGCTGGCACGGACTTATCCGTACCTCCTGCCGCGAACCAAGCGTGGGTTTCGTCGCAGGGATACCCAAGGACAAGCAAAGCTAATCGTTTCAGGGAGCCGGGTTGCCCCCCCTTCAGTATAAGCGAGTACGGGCTTGCTGCACGGCTACCTTTGCCGCCCAGCCCGCCCAGGGCCCGGTCCCATCGTTTATAAAGGTAGCGTTAAGTGAGCTTCTCTTCAAGCTTTGAGCGGAATTTTGTTCGATCCATCACGTAACGCTCGTGGGTTCCCTCGGCCACGGCCTCCTGTTCGTCGAAGACCCGGACCGCGAAACTGACCCGTGGGCCGTCTACCAGCACGACCTCGACCTCGGTCCTCAAGATGAACCCGACCGGCACCGGCGACTTATGTTCGAGGTCGATGTGGGTGGCCAGACTCACCTGGCCCTCGGCGAGCGTGGGGGCGACACACGCCATCGCGGCTTCTTCGACCAGCTGAACGAGTGTCGGGGTCGAAAGGGCGTCTACGCCTTTGTTGCCCGCTTTTTCTGCGGTCATCCACTCTTCGACGCGGCTCTGCCTGCTGTACGTGCGGCCGATCTCGAGTTTGGCGCCCATGGCGAAGATGTTGTACCACACGAAGGCTCAGGCTCCCCGGTTACTGCACTCGCTTTGGGCCAGGTTAATCGCTCGGGCAGCAACCGGCTCGCCTAGCCTCCGTGTGATAGGGGGTGGGGACAAACGTAGGTGGAGGCCTGATAGGCAACGGGAGGAAGGGCAGACGGTTTTAAGGTCCGATACGTACTACTTGAATCAAACCACTACGATCTCCGTATAAAAAGAAGAATGAAAGCAAAAAGCCTCACGATTTTCGCTATGGTCCTCATACTGGCCGCGTGCGGCGGCGGCGGTCAGCAGAAACGCGGACCGACGGCTCTGGACGTCGACGTCTCGCAAGCGCAGCGCCGCACGATCGCGACCTACATCAATTTGGACGGCCAAGTCTCGCCGTTGGAAGATTCGACGCTGTCGTTCCAGCAATCCGGACCGGTTTCGGCAGTCTACGTGAATCAGGGCGATCGCGTCAGCGCCGGCGAGCTGCTGGCTCGGATCGACGATTCGACACTGCGCGCGCAACTCGCGCAAGACGAGGCGCTGATCTCGCAGGCTTCGGCGCGCGCGCAATCTTCGGCAATGAACGTGCCGATCGTGTCGTCGCAGACATCGGACGCCGCGCGTTCGGCCAAAGCCGCGCTCGATAACGCGCAGTTGACCTACAATCAGGATCAGCAGCTCTTTAAACAGGGTTATGTTTCGCAGTCGCAACTCGTGCAGGCGCGCTCGTCATATATTGCAGCGCAAACGCAATACGAATCCGCGGTTGCGAATCAGAAGTCGACGGGTGTATCGAGTTCGAACGCAGCCGCTGATCGCGCGGCGGTGCAGTCGGCGCAAGCGCAGGCCAATACGCTGCAGACGGAGATCGGCCAGACCGCGCTTTACGCGCCGTTCGACGGCGTCGTCACGGCTCGTCTGCTCGATCCGGGCGCGATGGCGAGTCCTGGAACACCGGCGCTGCGCGTGAGCAAAATCGATACTGTGTGGATTAACGTGAACGTTCCCGACGAAGATTTGCCCTATGTCCATGCCGGCACGCCTGTTACGTTCACGACGGGCGCGGGCGGCCAGCGTTTCACCGCGCGCATCAACGCGGTGAATGCGGTGCCGACGCAAGGCACGCTGTCGTACCAGGCGCGCATCCGGCAAGTCAATCCGGGCAACACGCTGCGCGGCGGAATGCTCGTAAGCGTGACGGTGCAGCAGGCGCGTCACGACAACGCGATCGTCGTACCGCGGCAGGCCGTCGCGCAATCCGACCGCGGCACTGCCGTGTTCGTGGTTGGCGCCGACAAGAAAGCAAAAGAAGTGCCCGTCCAAGTCGGGCTACAAACCGACACGCTGAGTGAAGTGCGCAGCCCCTTGATCACCGCCGGAACGACCGTCATCACGACACGTCCCGACGCTTTGCAAGACGGCAGTTTGGTAGCGTACGGCACGACCGGCGTGGGCGGTGCGCAGCCGGGTGCCGCCGGAGGCGCAAAGCCGCCGGCAGCCGGACGAACTCACCGTAAGCGGACGCAGTAAACGATGCACGCGTTCATTCTAGCGGCCGTCGTTCTGGCGACGCCGACGCCCATTCCCGCGGCCACGCCGCAAGCATTACCGTATCCCGCTTATGGCACCCCAGCCCCCGGTGCGGCCGTGCAGCGCGCGCAGCCCGGGGTCCCGGTTTCCGTTACGCTGGCGCAATCGATTGCGATTGCGGCGGCGCGTTCGCCGGTTCTGGCCATCGCCCGATCGGATTACCGTTTGACGCAGCTCTCGGTCGATCTCGCGCGCACCGGACTCTATCCCAATCTCGCAGGTACGGCCAGCGTCACGCGATCGTTCGGGGCACGCGGCGGTAACTCGGGAGCGATCGGCGGCGGATTCACGAGCGAAGGCCTAAACGCGACGCTGAGGCAGTTTATCTTAGACGGCGGAAAAGTCATCAGTCAGATCCGCCAAGCGCAGTCCGGCCAACTGGCGGGCGCCGGAACATATCAGCGATCGCTGCAGACGCTTGCATTCAACGTCGCGCAGGCGTACTATAACGCGCTGCAAGCGGAGTCCGCGACGCAGCTGGCCGTGCAGGTCGTGCATCAAAACGAAGTGCAGGAGAGTCTCGTGACTGCGCAGCTGCGCGCGGGAACGGCATCGCGCGTCGATCTGGCGACAGCGCAATTGCCGACGGCGCAAGCCCGCGTCGCGCTCGTGCGCGCGCAAGGCAACCAGCTCTCCGCACTGGCGGCATTCGCAAATCAACTCGGGCTCGACGCCAGCGCGCTGGTCATGCCCGTTAACGACACGCCGGCGAATCCGGCGGCTTCGCTCTTGACGCAGCAAAAAGTGGATTACGATCAAGCGGTTGCGCGCGCGTTCTTGGAGCGGCCCGACTACTTGGCGGCGCAGTACACCGCGCAAGCGGCGGCATATAACGTACGCGCACAGCGCGCCGGCCTATTACCGACGCTAACCGGCAACGCGGCCTACGGAACGAACTCGACGACCGCGACTGGAACCGATTTTCGCACCGGCGGAAGCGCCGGCGTCACGCTGAGCATTCCCATCTTCGATCAGGGCGTGACGCGCGTCCAAATCGCGCAAGCCCAAACGCAGGCCGACATCGCGAACAGCCAGCTGGATGAAAGCAAACTGACCGTCGAGCTCAACGTGCGCCAGGCATTGGTTGGGCTTATCTCGGCGCAAGCGGCGGTAGGTCAAGCTCAGGCCGAACTTTCGAAGGCGCAAGAGATCTTGCGCGCCACGCAGGCGCAATACCGCGCCGGTGTGACCACACTGCCGCTGCTGCTGAACGCCCAAGTCGGGCTGACGCAGGCTGAAACCGACGAACTCAACGCCGTCTACGCGCTCCGCCAAGCCGAGCAAACGTATCTGTTCGCACTTGGAGAGAATGACTTGGGCGCTTCGACCTTGTAGCTCGTTATGATGCTGATGCGGTGCATCATAAGGCCCTCGCTTTGAGTCCGGTTAATCGCTTACGCTTGCATGGTGCCACCCTCGCTTTAGGCATGGTTAACCGCTCGGGCGGCACCATGCTTGGCTTGACAGGCTAAGGAGAAAAACACGGAGACGGTTTCGGCGGCGGTTAGCGATCCGGTCAATGCGCAGATTCTTGCCATCTCCGAAGACCGGCTGGCCGGCTTTCAGGAAGATCCGTTTGGTGAGATAGCCGCGCGCAGCGGCGTGCCCGTTGAAACGGTGATCGAGCGCATCGCGGCGATGCTGCGCGCGGGAACGATCCGGCGCGTGCGGCAGACGCTGCTCGCGACGAGCCTCGCGCAGGGCGCGCTCGTCGCTTGGCGCGTTTCTCCCGAAAAACTCGACGCGGCATTCGATTACATGTTCCGCGACGATCCGTTTTCCGGACATGTGGTCATCCGCACCGCCGATCCGGCGACGCCCGGCGCGTCGTATCGCTTGTGGACCACGCTCAAAGTTCCGCAAGGATATTCGCTGCGTAAACATGCGGAGTTCTTGCAACGGCAAGTGGGCGCGGATCATTTCCGTCTCATGCCGGCCATGAAGCTCTTCGCTCTGGGTGTCGGACACGTACGACGGCGTGGCATCGAGATCGGCAGCCGCGCAGAGGTTCCGGCCGAACCAATCGACACGACGATCGTCGAACTCGGCGACCGCGAATGGCGCGTGCTGACGGCGCTCAAACGAGAATTCGCGCTCGAGGAGATCGTGCGCGATCTCTGGCGCGAACGCGCGTCGGAAGCGGGAATTGATCTGCAAGAATTCTACGAAGCTGCGCGAGGATTAAACAAGCGCGGCGTGATCGGCAGATTCTCAACATTTCTCGAACACGTCAAGAAGACCGCGGGCGACGAGCGCGTGACGCGTTATAACGCGCTCTTTCATTGGGCGGTCCCCAAGGGGCGGGAACTCGACGCCGGCCGCGAGGTCGGGCGGCACCACATCGTCACGCACGCGTATTGGCGCGAGGGCGGCGAGGAATTTCACAACGTCAACGTTATGGCGGTGGCGCACGGGCTCGATAAGGACGTCGTGCTCGCGCACAAGGCGGCCATCGACACTCACCTGCGGGAAGCCGGCATCGACTTCGGGTATACCAATGTCTTCTGGGGAGGACGAAGCGAAATCAAGCCGTCCGAGATATCGCCGCTTGCGTACCGCGAGTTCTGCAAAAAGCACGGACTCGATCCCGACGCCATGAGAGAGGAGCCTGGATGAAACGCATTTTCGCCGTCACGCTTGCCGCGGTTTTTGTGCTTGCGGGATGTTCCAAAACAACGACGACCGGCGGGCAGAGCACGACGACGGCCATCCCGAGCAACGGTGCGGCGGAGACCGTCAGCGGTCCGGTAACGAGCCGCGTGAATTCGTTTACGCAGCCGCACGTGTTGCGGTATGCGACGGGCGAAGATATTTCGTCGCTGAATCCTCACCTCGCTCAACAGACGACGCTCGGCCTGATGGCTTCGCTGACGATGGCTTGGCTGATAAAATGGGACCAGCATAATAATGCGATTCCTGAATTAGCGGTCGCAGTCCCGAGCAAACAAAATGGCGGCGTTAGCAAGGACGGCCTGACGATTACGTATCACCTCAGAAAAGGTGTGAAGTGGTCCGATGGTGTTCCGTTCAACGCGGACGATGTCGTCTTTTCGACGCAAGTCGTGCTGAACAAAGCGAATAACGAAGTCAGCCGCCTAGGTTGGGACCGCATCCTCAAAGCTGACGAACCCGATAAGTACACGGTCGTCTATCACTTGAGCAAACCGTACTCGCCGTTTGTCGAAACGTTCTTCTCGAGTGCCGGCGCCAACCCGTGCGTTCTGCCGAAGCATCTACTTAGCGGTCTGCCGAACATTAACACGGCGCCTTACAATGCGCTGCCTATAGGAATAGGACCGTTCAAATATCAGCGCTGGGACCGGGCTTCGCAAGTCGTCATGGTGCCAAATCCTCTCTATTTTAGAGGCGCTCCAAAACTCCAGAAAATCGTGTTTAAGATTATTCAGGACCGAAATACGATCCTGACGGAGCTGCAAGCCAAAGCGCTAGATTTGTGGTATCCCGTGCCGGGCAACTACCTTGCACGTGCCCAGGCCATTCCGGGTTTCACGATCGTCAGGCAGCCCGCTTATACGTTCAACCATATGGATTTCAATATCGTGCGGCCGAAGGTGGCAGATCCGATTGTTCGGCAGGCGCTGCGGCTAGCACTCGATCGGGCGACAATTCGTCACAAAATCGCGCACGATGTCGGCTATCTTCAGGAAGAGCCGGCATCGCATACTGCGCCCTATTTCGATGCAAATATTAAAATGACGCCCTTCGACATCGCGCAAGCCAATGCGCTGTTGGATAAGAACGGCTGGGTGCGCGGAGCCGATGGAATTCGTGCGAAGAACGGCGTTAGACTCGACAACCTCGAATTCGTCACAGCGACTGGAACACCGGATACGGATCTACAGATCGAACTGATTCGCAGCTGGTGGAAACAAATCGGCGTGTCATTCCTCGTCAAGCATTACCCGGCTCCCATGTTATTCGAGCCGGTGGAATCCGGCGGAATCGTGTACGGCGGAAAATGGGACATCATCATTTTTGCTTGGGGATTGGACCCGATCGGCGACTTTTCAACCATCTATGGTTGCAATTCGTTCCCGCCGGCCGGCCAGAACGATATGCGTTGGTGCAATCAGAAGGCGAACCAGGCAATGCTCGATCTTTATACGCAATACGACCAGGCCGGACGGAACAAAGACGATGCGATCATGATGGAGCAGCTCGCCGCGGACGTGCCGACGATCGTCACGAACGCGCGCGAAGATATCTACGTCGTCAACCGCGATCTTCACAACTTCCGTCCGAACGGCGTTACGCAGTTTGACGACTTCATGGAGGTCGATATTTAGCGTGAGCGCGGCCCGGGTTTGTGCGGCGCTCCTCGCGGGCGCCGCGCTCGCATCATGCGGCGGAAATATGGCCGGCAAAAACGCGAGCGGACATCAGCGGCATGCCTGGACCATTCCTGGTACATTCCGCTGGGCGGATGGCGAAGATATCGACAACCTCAATCCGCTGCTCTCTACGGAGACGCTCGTCAACGACCTCTCGTCTTTTACGATGGGCTATTTCTTTTTGTTCGACGACAAGGGCAATACGATACCCTCGCTCTGCCTAAAGGTGCCGACCAAAGCGAACGGATTGATCTCGGCCGATGGAAAATCGCTGACGTTCCGCTTGCGTCACGGTGTGCTCTGGCACGACGGAAAACCGTTTACCTCCGCCGATGTCGCATTCACCGTGAAGACCATCCTCGATCCGCGCACGAACGTGCTGACCCGCGAAGGCTGGGACCTCGTCACGCGCGTCGATACACCGGATCCCTACACCGCGATTTTCCGGCTGAAGAAACCGTACGCCGCATTCATCAATCACTATTTCACGCCGGTCGGAAATCCGGCCATTCTGCCTAAGCATTTGCTCGATGGCGTAGACGTTAACCGCAACGCTTATAACTCGCTCCCCGTCGGCCTCGGGCCGTTTAGGTACGTGCGGTGGGCCCGCGGAAACGATGTGGTGATGGAAGCGTTTCCGCGCTGGTGGGGCGGCGCTCCGAAACTGAAGCGGATCGTCTTCAAAATCATTCCGGACGCAAATTCCGTATTCGTGGCGCTTCAGTCGCACGCGATCGACGCCTACGTACGCGTCCCGACGTTCCAGTATCAATCGGTCGAGGCTACACCGGAGACGCGCACCATCGCGCACGACGTCACGACCTACGGCCACATCGACTTCAACCTCAAGAATCCGATGCTCGCGGACCCGCAAGTGCGCCAAGCTCTGGCGCGCGCGATCGACGTGCATTTGATGTGGCGGAAGGTCGATCACCAGGCGGGCTATCTCGCCTGCACGCCGATCTCACATTTGAGCTGGGCCTATGACTCGAACGCGCCGTGCTATTCGTTCGATCTAAAAGCCGCCGCTGCGCAATTGGATCGGGACGGTTGGAAGCTCGGTACGGACGGGCTGCGCCACAAAAGCGGCGCTACGCTACGCTTTGACTTTGCCGGCAATACCGGCAATCCCGGGCTCGATGAGCGCGTGCTCATGATCCAACAATGGTTTAAGGCGATCGGCGTGGGTTTGGATTACACGCGCTATCAGACTAACCGGCTCTTTGCGTCATATGCTGCCGGGGGTATCGCTGCCACCAGGCACTACGACCTTGCGTCGTTCGCGTGGACGGTCGCACCCGATCCGGATCTCACGAACCTCGTGGCTTGCTCGCGCATCTCGCCGCTCGGACAGAACTATATGGCTTACTGCAACCGTGACGTCGACCGGGCGTTACAAGATGCGCTGCTGCATTACGAGCCCGCGCGCCGGCGCGCTGATTATATCCTCATGCAAGAACTCATGGCGCGCGACGTTCCGTTCATCGTGCTGAGCCAGCGGACCGATCACGTGACGTTCAATGACGATTTCACCGGCATCAATCCGGGACCGCAGATGATGTTCTGGAATCCACAGGACATTTCGAACTGATCCACGCCGCATAAGCGAGTAGCGCGCAGCCCGCGAGCGATGCGCAGCGAAGCAGCGCCCAGAACGCGTCGCGCGCGAAGAGTCCCGTTGCGACTTGCTCGGCATGCCACGCGGCGGCCGCCGTGACGCCGGCAACGTCCGGCGGTGGTGACGCCATTGCATCAGGCCAAACCGGCATGAGGTGGGTTCGCGCGAAGATTCCCGCGGCGACGATAAGCAGCCAGACGATAACCGGCGCTGCCAGCGTCCGATACCCGATGTCACCGCGCAGCGCGAGCAGGGCCATCCCAAAGGTAACGGTCAGCAAAAAAGTTTGGACCGTCGCTTCGGGATTCTGCGCGAGCCCGACCCAATTGGTCGCACAGAGCAAAGCGGCGGTCATGACAAGGGGAAGCGACGCGGCGGGCGTTCGCAGAGCGAACGCGACCGCCGGAACGAAGACGATGACCAAGTCGTGCTGGTGAAAAAATGCTGAGCCGAACGGCACGAACGCGCACGATATGACGAACAGCGTCGGGCGGTCGTCGCATTTTACCATCGCGCGCAACCAGAAGAGCGTTGCGGCGATCGCGGCTAGGCCGCCGATCGCGATTGCCGTGCCGGCGTGTGCACCGAAACCATACGCGATGGCCGCCGGCGTGAGTTGTATCGCGGAGAATTGTTCGGCGGCTCCATGCGCCAGGAGCACCAGCGCATAGGCGAAGACGCCGTTTACGCTTATGCCGGCGCACAGCAGCGCGAATAAGGCGACGGCCGCGATAACGGTAAGTGCAGTACGCTTATGGCGAAACTCTCCGGCGAGCGATAACGCAAGATTCGGCTGCGCAAACGCGGCCGTTGCGGCAAGGACTTTCCCGCCAAATCTCGTGGCGGCGTATGCAACGACGATCGCGGCGGCTACCGGTAACGCGATCTGGCCTAATGCAAACGCGTTGGTGACCGCTCCGAATCCGAGTGCCGCGAGCGCGAGTGCTACAACGTTGAATGGCGATCGCGGTAATCCACCCAGCTGTAGCGCGCCGCACACCATCACCATAATCGACAACCACAGTACGGCTCGCCAAACCATCGCTGCCGTGGGATATGGAAGCCGCGCAAAGGCTGCCCACAAAGGCAGCGTTGCCGGCGGCCCGACGAACGGTAAAAACTCGTACCGCTTAGGACTGACTCCGGGCAGCGTTCGTTCGGTTTGCCAGATGTCGGTCCCGTACGGATCGCCGCCGTGCATCCACGTCGCGCCGGCCGAATAATAGGCCACGAAATCCCGCAACGACGGGCCGGGCGCGCGATGCGGCCGCGCAATCGTCAGCGCCGCGCTCGCTGCAACTACTGCAATGGCCAGCGCCGCCCAGCGCGTTACGCGTGGGTCGATGGCATTCCGGCGGTGTGCGTCATTGTCATGAGATAGAAGAGCGCGAACAGCGTCGCGAGATACCAGGCGCCAACGCGAACTCTGCCCGCCGCCGTCATCGTCGCGAAGCGCGGATCTCGATAACCGCGCCATCCTGCGATCGCGCTGGGCAATGCGAGCGCGGCAAACAGGATGACGAAGAAGAGCGAGATATGCGTCGTTAGCGCGAGGCCCAAAAACGCAACGAATCCAACCACCCACAGCACGGGAGAGAGCGCGCCCGCGATGCGGCCTCCGTCAAACGGCATGGTCGGAATCATGTTAAAGAGGTTCAGGAACGCTCCGATATAGGCGGCCATATACCAAAACGCTTGATGCGTTTCCAAAGCAAAAACGTAACAAATGATGGCTACGCCTAAACCCGTGAGCGGGCCGGCCAGGGCTATATAGGCGTCATGTTCGAGCGACTCGGGAACGCCGCCGACGGTGTACGCTCCGATAAACGGAATGAACATCGGTAAGCGGGCGGGCAATCCATAGTTGCGGATCGTGAAGTAGTGCCCAAGTTCGTGGGCGAGAATCATCAGCACAAAGACCAGGGCAAATTTCCAGCCCCAGAAAAGTCCATAGAGCCAAATCGAGAGAAACATCGATCCGCCGAACTTCAAAATCAAAAAGAGCTTCGGGAAGCTGAATAGGACGAGCAGCAGCGATTTGAATTTCAGCAGAATGGCGCCGAGGCCGAGCCCGGCCGCGCCTATGCCCTCAGCGGTTTTTTTGGCGCGTGCTTTCTTGGCGTCGGGCGAAACGTAGTCAACGTCGTACGCGCGGTTCTCCGGCCGCTCGGCGCTAAACCCCGAGGCCCAAGGATTTTTCGGCGGCTTTTTCCCGTTGTCGTCGTGCACAACAGGGTCCTTCTACGATGACAACGCAAGTTCTTAGCGGAAGAGAGCGGTGTGACGCGGATCGTTATTTTGGGCGGTGGTTTCGCCGCGATCGGAGTAGCGCAGCGTTTGGAGCGCATCTTGCGTCCGGTGGATGCCCAACTCACGCTGATCAGCCGCGAGAATTTCTCGCTCTTCACGCCGATGTTGCCCGAAGTGAGCTCCGGCGCGCTCGGAACACGCGACATCGTGACGCCGATCCGCGCGCAAGTGCGGCGCACGCATTTCATTCTCGCCGACGTCACCGGCGTCGATATAGCTAAACGCGAGGTTTCTTACGCGCACACCTTGACCGGTGTTACGGAACGCATCGGCTACGATCAGCTCGTGATGACGACCGGCGCGTCAACCTCGACGTTTGGACTGCCGGGGATCGCGGAGCGTGTCTTCGCGCTGAAGACGTTGGAAGATGCGGCAATTTTGCGCAACCGTTTTATTTGGCTGCTCGAGCTGGCCGATGACGCCGGCGAAAGCGAACGCAAGAAACTACTGACGCTGGTTGTGGTCGGCGGCGGCTTCACCGGCGTTGAAACCACGGGCGAGATGGCGGAGCTCTTTCGCAACGTCGAGCGATTCTATCCGAACGTCCGGCCTGGAGACGTGCGCATCGTCCTGATCGAAGGCGGAGCGACGCTGCTGCCCGGCCTTCCGCCGCGCATGGGATCGTACGCCGAGAATTTCTTGCGCAAGCGCGGCGTCGAAGTGGTGACCGGCGACGGCGTGCGCGGCGCCGACGACGAAGGGATCGAACTGATCAGCGGCAGGCGGATCGAAACGCGCACGATCGTGTGGAGCGCGGGCATCAAACCGCGGGTGATCGCCGGAACGGAAGCGCTGCCGCACGCGAAAAACGGTGCGATTCTGGTCGATGCCAACCTGAGCGTAGCGGGCTTTCCGGGGATGTGGGCATGCGGCGATTGCGCCGCGGTTCCCGACGGCACGGGCACGTTCTATCCGCCGACGGCACAGCACGCTATTCGTGAAGCGCCGGTGCTGGCGGAGAATTTGGTCGCCGCGATGCGCGGAAAAGTAACGCGCGCATTCCATTACACATCGCTCGGCATGATGGCGTCGCTGGGAGCGCGCAAGGCGGTCGCGCAGTTGCCGGGCGATCGGGTGCTGACCGGTTTTCTCGCCTGGTTTCTCTGGCGAACGTACTATCTGGCACGCTTGCCCGGCTTGGACCGCAAGCTGCGCGTCGCATTCGACTGGACGCTCGAACTGCTCTTCCCGCGCGACATCTCCGAACTGCGCGTCTACACGCGGCGCGCGCAGTCGAGCGCGGCTGCCGACGCGGGGCTTCTCCCGCGCGACGAGAACCCGTAAAAAGTGGAATTGAAGGAGCCGATCGGGCAGCTCATACGCGACCCGCGCGAATTCACCAAGGATCTGAAGTTCCCCGATCCGGCCGAAATCCGGATCTACGACGAAACGCTGCGCGACGGCGAGCAAATGCCGGGCGTCTGCTACACGCCCGAACAGAAACGCGACATCGCCAAGCAGCTGGCCGCGATCGGCGTGCACATCATGAGCGTCGGGTTCCCGGCCGCATCGGCCGGCGATCGCAAGACGCTGCAGCTCGTGATGGAGTCGAAGCGCCGCGACGAGCTCGGCAACGTCGAAATCGTCGTCATGTGCCGCAGCAATCCCAAAGATATCGACGTCACCGCGAAGACGTTGGAAGAAGTGGGCGTTTCGCCGTCGGAAGTGACGTTCTTCATCTTTACGAGCGGCAGCGATCTGCATCTCAAATACAAGATCGGCAAGACGCTACTTAAGTTGGAAGGCCGCGACGAACGCGAGTGGCTCGACCTTCCGCTCGAATTTTACCGCGAAGCGAACATCAAAATGCAGTGCGACGCGATTCGTTACGCGCGCAGCCGCGGCGTGACGAGCATCGAATTCGGCGCGGAAGACGGCAGCCGCGGCGACGTCGATTACTTCATTCGCTATTTCACGCGCAGCTTGGAAGCCGGCGGCGACCGCCCCGCGTGGCCGGATACGGTCGGCTGTTTAACCCCGGAGGCGGCGCGCTGGTACTGCTCGCGCATCGTCGATGCGATGCCGCCGGGCTTGCCGATGGTCTGCCATTTCCACAACGACTATGGGTTGGGCACGATCAACGCGATAACAGCGGTTTCGTGCGGTTTCAAAGTCGTTTCGGTGACCGCCAACGGGTACGGCGAACGCGCCGGCAATGTGAAACTCCACGAGTTCGTGACCGCGCTCAACGTCTTGTATGGCATCGAGATCCCGGGATTCAAATACGACAAGCTGCGGGAGCTCGCGCGTTTCATGGAACGCATGAGCGGCGTGCCGATGCAGCAGCACGAGCCGATCGTCGGATCGAAAGTTTTCGCGCACGAGTCGGGCATCCACACGCAGGCGATGCTGATCGACCGGCGTATGTACGAAGCCGTTCCGGCGGGTTTGGTCGGCGGCGAAATTACCTGGATCTTCGGCAAACATTCCGGCGTGGCGCTCGTCAAAGATACGCTGCGCAAGCACGCTGCGCAGCTTTCCGCCCAGGGTGTCGAGCCCTCCGACGAACTCGCGCATCGTGTGACCGACGAAATCAAACGCCTGCGCGAAGAGCGCGCAGCCGGCAGCAAGAGCGAAGAAACCATCGCCGTGTACGATCGCGCGATGGGCCAGCTATCGTTGGATGAAAACGACGTCGTCGAGATTGCGGCCGCGATAGGTGCGTCCAAAACAGCAGCGCGCTAGCCCTTGCCAAAAGGATCGCTCGTCGTGATATCTATGCGTGCGATTCAGCAAGCATGTAATCAAACAGATGCGCCGCCGGGGCATCCCTCAATCTGATGCAGAGGTAGTCGTCGGTTGGCCGCGTAAGATTTCTCGCGGGAGCGCCGGGACCAAGAACTTGTATGGGCAAGGGCCGATCAGCGGCTATCGGATTCGAGTAACAGTGTCCGCAAATGCGGTGGTAATAACGGTCGCATGGGCGGACTGGCGCAAACCCGGAGATGCATCATGATGAAACCCATCGCAGTTGAAGTAGACCTAGAAGTAAAAGCCGGTTATGTGACCTATTCCGACAACAAAGTCGCCGAGACGCGCGACGTGTGGGAAGAAGGAACTGTAGCGGCCGACTTAGATTCCGAAGGCGGCATTATCGGCATTGAGGTGCTGGGGCTCGATTCCGAGACGCTCTCGCAGGCCCGTAAATACGCTGAGAATAACGATTTGGTGTTTCCAGCGATGTTGGATCTCGCCGCTTCCTAGCTATTAGACCCGCGCGTCGGCGACGGCGCCCATTCTAAACGCGGCAACGAACGCTTTGAAGACCGTTGGATAATCGTCGCTCGTAAACCGCACGGTGCGGGGCGCCGTTCGCTCGAACTGTGGAATCAGCGCGACCCAGTCGGCTTGTTCGATTCGCGCAAGGTCGATCTCGAGCACGATCGGCGGCTCGACCATAAACGGGCGCGCGTCTTTGATCGAGCGCATCGCTTGTGCGGCGCCGTCGCGAATGGCGTCTTGCGCAGCTTGCGGCGACAGTGAGTCGACGGCGTAGTTGCCGATGCTCTCTTTTACGACGACGCCGGTAATCCAAGGCATCTGCGCCTTCGCACTTTCGATCGTCGAGCGGTCGCCGGTGATCAACAGAACCGGAACGCCGCAGTGCCCGGCGAGCGCGGCATTGAGCGTGGCTTCGCTGCAGCGCATACCGTTGAGGCGCACGTCGTAAACGACCGAGGGCGTATAGGTGTGGCAAAGTGTGGCGTTGGGTTCACCGATTGCGCCGTGATAACCGGTGAAGAAGACACCGTCGAATTCGCCGTTCAGGCCTTGGTTCATCGAAAACGGTTTGCGGTTTCCGAAGATGACGCGGGCATTCTCCGGCAGTTCGTCGAGCAACAGATTGCGCATCGGACCGTGCGAATCGTTGATCGTAAATTCGCGCGCGCCGCCCCTGCGCGCGCCTTCGACTGCGGCGCAGACTTCGGCGGTCATGATCTTTTGATAGATATAGTAGTCGGGCGTGTAATTTCGCGCGTCGACCTGATCCCAGGAGCAGACGCCCGCCGTACCTTCCATGTCGGCGGAGATGTAGATCTTCATGCGCGCACGTTTGCGGCGCCGCCGAGCCGAAAGGCCGCGATGAACGCTCGGAAGATCTCGGGGTATTCGCGGGCTTGGAATCGTACGGTCCGGCCGGCGGTGCGCTGATAGCCGGGCATCAGTTCGATGAAGTCGGCTTGCTCGGCATGCGTCGTGTCGATCTCGAGCGTCAGCGGCGGGTCGAACGTAAACGGCTTGGCCTTCGACGCACCTTTTACGGCCTGCGCGGCTGCGTCGCGGATCGCGGCGCATGCGGCTTGCTGCGTCATCGAGTCGGCGGCGTAATGGCCGATGCCTTCCTTGACGATCACACCGGTCACCCACGGCATGTGTTGAGTGACATGCTCTACGACGACGCGATCGCCGGTGACGAGCAGCAGCGGTATGCCGTAGTAACCGGCCATAGCGGCATTGAGCAGCGCTTCGCTGCAGTCGATTCCGTTGACGCGCACGCTATAGATCGTTTCACCCGTGTACGTGTGCGCGAGCACGCCGTTCCGATCGCCGGCCTTAGCGTGATAGCCGGTAAACATGGCGCCGTCGAAGCCTTTTCCCAAGCCCTGCGTCATCGAAAGCGGCTTGCGGCCACCCGAAATGACGCGTACGTCGGCGGGCAGCTCGTCCCACAGGAGGTTTCGCATATCCCAATGTGAGTCGTTCACGACAATCTCGCCGGCGCCGCCTTTTCGCGCGCCATCGATCGCCGCGCGCACTTCCTGCGACATGTAGCGGCGGTAGATCGGATACTCGTGTGTGTTGGACGGATCGCATTGCATCCAGCTGCAGACGCCGGCCGTCCCTTCCATGTCGCACGAGATGTAAAGGCGCATCACTGGGCCTCTTTCAGCCCGGCGCGCGCTTCGCTCAAGCCCTCGCGCGCGGCGACGTTGTGCGGATTCGCTGCAAGCGCCCGAACGTAGTATGGGATCGCGTCGCTATATTTTTCGACCGCGAGGTAGAGATCGCCCAGTTGCGTCAGCGTCACGTCGTCTTTGGGCGAACGCGCGATGCGGGCGCGTAATTCTTGCAGCTGCACGCGAACGGTTGCGGGAGGACCGCCCTCGACGTTGACAGCGGGCGGTCCAGCGGTCTCGTTTGCCGCCGGTGCTTGCGCGGCGACGCCCGTGCCGGTGCCGAAAACCGATCCGCCCGTAGCAAAGCCTTGCTTCAGCAGCCATCCGATGGCCCCAAGGAAAAGCACCGCGATAACGATGACGATGGGAAGATAGATGCGCGGCGGCAGCCCGCGCTTGGGAGCGGCAATCACCAAGAAACGGTTGGACGAACGGCGAACAAACTCTTCGTGCCGACGGAAACCGAGCTTCAACTACTTTTCGCCGAATTGAACAACTATTATTTCAACGGCGAAACGCCGGTCTGCCGCATTCGCTACAACGCACGTTTTTCGAACTCCGCCGGACGCATTACGTACAGTACCAGGCCGGTGCTGATCGAGCTGTCGGTCAAACATTTTCGCGAGCACCCCGAAGCGCTACGCGAAACGCTGCTGCACGAGATGATCCACGCCTGGCTGTATGACCGCACGGGTGATACCGGGCATGGCGCGGAGTTTCGAAAGAAGATGGCAGAGTGCGGGCTGACGTCGATCTATCACGATCTCGGCAACATGAAGCCGCTCAACGAATCAGCGAAGCGCTATATACTGCGCTGCGAGCAGTGCGCGCTCGAAATTTTACGCCGTCGCTTGCCCCGCGCGGCCATGAGCTGCGGCCGCTGCAGCAAGCAGGGCTACGATCCGCGTTTTCCGCTGACACTCCTTGAAGTCACCGAAACGCGCGAGCTCGGCATGACGGTTCCCCGCGCGGCGTTTAAATCTCAGCGTTAGACCTAGCGACAACTTCGGGAACGCGTGATAGAGTACGTATGAGGAGAGACATGACGGCACAACCCATGGAAATTCGCATGGCCCGCCTGGAAGGGGCCTACGAGCAGATAAGTGACCGGCTGAACAGCATTGATATTCGGCTCGGTTCTATCGAAACGCGAATGGACCAGCGCTTCGCCGCCATGGACCATAAATTTCTTTGGGTGATCGGACTGGTACTTGTGTCTATTTTGTTGCCGCTCGTCCAGCGTTTCGCGCCGCACGGCTAGGGCCCATATTTTGAGTGCACAACCCATGGAAATTCGCATGGCCCGCCTGGAAGGAGGCTTACGAGCAGATAAGTGACCGGCTGAACGGCATCGATCTGCGTCTAGCGGCCCTCGAGCCCAGAATCGACTCGACCCGCGATATGCTGTTGGCGCGAATGGATTCTTTGCAGGCCAATATGGACCGCAAATTTATCTGGCTCACGGGGCTCGTGATTGTTTCCATTTTGTTGCCGCTCGTTGGGCGCTTCGTCTCGCACGGGTAAAGAGCGCCCTCCGACCTTTATAGGGGCAGAACCCTGGGCCCAAGCGAGAAGATAAGGGCGTGAAGACACGCACCGAGTCCGACTCCATGGGCCAAATCCAGGTCCCCAGCGACAAATACTACGGCGCCCAGTCCGCCCGCTCGCTCGTCCACTTCGATATTGGCGACGGCGAGTCGCCGCGCGACGTCATGCCGCGCCAGGTCATCCGTGCGATGGCGACGCTGAAAAAGGCCGCGGCGCTAGTCAATCGTGATCTCGGCAAACTCGCGGACGAGAAAGCCAAACTCATCGTAGAGGCGGCCGACGAAGTGATTGCCGGCAAGCTCGAAGACCATTTCCCGCTGCGCGTTTGGCAAACCGGTTCGGGTACGCAGACCAACATGAACGTCAACGAGGTGATCTCCAACCGTGCAATTGAGATCTCCGGCGGCGAGATGGGCAGCAAGAAGCCCGTGCATCCGAACGACGACGTCAACATGTCGCAATCGTCCAACGATACGTTCCCGACCGCGATGCATATGGCGGCGGCAGAAGCTATGTCGGGGATGCTGCCCGCTATTAAAAAGCTGCGCGATGCGCTGGACGCCAAGTCAAAAGAATGGATGGGCATCGTCAAAGTGGGGCGGACCCACTTGCAGGACGCGACGCCGATAACGCTCGGTCAAGAGTTTTCCGGCTACGTGACGCAGCTCGACCGCGCGATGGCGGCCTGCAAGGCGGCGCTCGATCCGCTCTACGATTTAGCGATTGGGGGTACGGCCGTTGGAACCGGGCTTAACGCGCATCCCGAGTTCGGCGAACGCGTAGCCAAGAAGATCGCCGAGCTGACCGGACTGCCCTTCCGCTCGCACCCGAATAAATTTACCGCGCTGGCCTCGCACGACGACTTCGTCTTCGCGTCGGGCGCGCTCAAGACACTGGGTGCAGCTTTAATGAAGATCGCCAACGATATTCGCTGGCTGGCCTCGGGACCGCGCGCCGGCATCGGCGAGCTGACGCTTCCCGAGAACGAGCCCGGCTCGTCGATCATGCCGGGAAAGGTCAACCCGACGCAGTCCGAAGCGATGACGATGGTCGTCGCACAGGTTTATGGCAACGACCTCGCGATCAGTTTCGGTGCTTCGCAGGGCAACTTCGAACTCAACGTCTTCAACCCGGTGATGATCTACAATTTCTTGCACTCGTGCACGCTGCTGCGCGACACGTGCACGATGTTCCGCGAACATGCCGTGGAAGGGCTGACCGCCAACGAGGAGACGATCGCGAAGTATCTGCACGACTCGCTGATGACCGTGACCGCGTTAGCGCCGAAAATCGGCTACGACAAAGCCGCCGAGATCGCCAAACACGCGCACTATCACAAAACGACTCTCAAAGAGGCTGCGGTAAGCTTAGGGCACGTGAGCGCGGAGGATTTCGACAAATATGTCGTGCCGCACGAAATGACGAAACCGAAGTAGCGGCTAGTTGTTAGTGATCAGAACGATCTTGCAGGCATCGCGAGTCGCCTGCCAATCATGTTCGTTGTAGGTGCCGGCTGCGAGCTGCTCGCGGCTGAATAAATCCTGCGCCCAATCGCGATAATACGAGCCTTCGGCTTCGAGGGCGACAGACTCGCGATCCGCTTCCATATATCGTGAATCGGCAGTTGAGCGCCGGTTCTTAGCGGGCCTCCCCGCTCAGGATGACAGAGGGTAATGGCGCCCCTCTCAGCGTGCATCCGACAGCTTGCCGTCTGCGTCGATGATAAAGCGCTCGTCGCGCCAGCTTACGTCCTTTGTGAAAAAGGCGGCGAGCCACGTCGCAGACGCAAATGCGTCCGCGACCGGAATAAGCCAGGGCGATAGCTCGACTTCAGGTGCGAACGTTTTCCGTGCTTCTTCGTGAACCATGACTCGGAGAGCGACGGCCGCCGCCAGCATCGCCCCTGCTAACGGGCTCCGAGAAAGAACTGCGGAAATTGCGGCGAGCGGCACGGTATAGGTTACAAGAGACCCCGCAAAACCGCGGGGACGCGCGGCGAATACAGTGCGCTGCCAACGCAGGTGATGCAGCCAGAGCGCTTTAAGATCGGCATCTGCGATGGTCATGCGCACAACGTACGGACAAAGTGCGACGTTAAAGCCCGCCTCGGTAACGAGTTTTCCGAGCATGAAATCGTCGGCGATGTATTCGCCGAGCGCCGCTAGGCCGCCGACGGCATCAAGCACGTCGCGCCGAACCGCCATTGTTGCGCCGAAACAGTATGTAAGCGGCTCGATCATCAGCGCTACCAGAACCGACGGCATGAAATGTTCGTTCACGACCGCCGCGCCGAGCTCGGTTATCGTGACACCTGTAGGAACGCCGGCATATAAACACGTCGCCGCGCCTACCTTCGGATCAGTAAATGCGCCGGCGACTGCACTCAGATAATCGGGTCCGACCCGAATGTCGCTGTCGATGATGGCGAGCAGGCCGTGTTTGGCTTGGCCGATCATGGATTGCAGGTTTTCGACTTTCGGATTTGCCGAGTGCGGCGCAGGGCCGCCCGCGACCACGCAAAGATCGACCTCCGGAAACTCGCGCACCAGCCGCCGGGCGACAGCGAGCGCCGGATCGTATGGGTCGCGCGACCCGAAGACGACCTGATAACGCGGATACGACTGCTTGCAGAAGGAGCGCAGGTTCTCGTACAACTCCGGTTCGCCGCCGTGCAGCGGTTTAAGAATCGTCACCGGCGGTCGCGATTGCACGGGTCGCGCCGGCCTATTGCGAAAACGGCGCATTCCAAGGATCTCGGTCGCAGCGTACGCTAATCCGGCCGCCGTCAGCGCGTATCCGGCAAGCGCTACAGCGTCGCGCACTTTAAACGCCATTATGCGCCAACTCCGAAAACGTCACCAATCGTACATCTGAACCGCGCAACCGCTCCAACACGCGCGGATCGATCAGCGCCGCGAACTCGCCGCCGTAATCGGCGTCCGGTGGATCCGCCGAATCGAATCGAGCGGTCGCGGGGTGCGAATAGATCTCCGAAACTCCGGGCGGAAGGGCCGCAATGTATTTCTCGATCAGCACTGCGTTCATGTGGCCGGTGTCGATCATGCCGAAGACGTAGTCGTTGGCCGCAAATCCCGCGGCGCGCACGCGCCGTTTCATCAGCGCCATCCAAGGTGCCAGCGACGCGCTTTGCATCCAACGCGCGCGGAAATGCGTCCGCGTCGCGCGCCAAGCGGGGCCGAACGGTTCGTAGGGAACGCGGATCGCGCGCAATCCGAAATCGCGTCCGACCTTCATGATGAGCGAAAGAATTGTCGGATGCACGTGCATGTGGTTCTGCGCGTTTGCATGATCGAGCGCGAGTTCGGTCTCGGCAAAGAGACGGAATTGCTCGCGAATCTCCGCTTCGAGCTGTGCGCGGATGCCGGGCTTGAAAAAATATTGCACGCCGGCTTCGAAGAGGTTGCTGGAAAAGCGCCCCCGCGCGTCGACGAGACCGGGAACGCGTGCTGGCGGAAGCGCAGGCCGCCCGTTTACGAGCACGACGTGCAAACCGACGCGCAAGCCCGGCAGGCGATGAGCGCGCATAACGGCGTCGGCGGTCTGCGGAGCGGCGACCATGAGGCTGGCGGTCGAAAGGATTCCATGCACATGCGCTTGCTCCACGGCTTCGTTCACCTGAACGGCCAATCCGAAATCGTCCGCGGTCACAATCAGGCGGCGCACCACCGCTTTCATTCCCCAAGGAACTCGCGCGACCATCGAAGGAAGGCTGAAACGATGGCGGAGACGGCGGCGCAAGGGACGGTCGCTCGCAAGGCGGACCACGTGCGCATAAACCTCGAGCAAGATGTAGCGGGTCAAGGCCCCGGAAGCGGTTTTGACGAGTACCGTTTCGTCAATCGTGCGCTTCCCGGAATCGATCTCGCAGACGTCGATACGTCCGCTAGGCTTTTCGAACGAAAACTCGGCGCGCCGTTTCTCATTTCGTGCATGACGGGCGGCACCCAAGAAGCGCGACGAATCAATCAGACTCTGGCAGCGGTTGCTCAGGAACATGGGTTTGCGATGGGACTCGGGTCGGCGCGGGCATTGCTCGAAGAGCCCGGCTTGCTCGATACGTTTGCGGTTCGCGCGCAGGCTCCCGACGTTTTGCTGCTTGCAAACCTCGGCGCCATTCAATTAAATAAGGGCTACGGCGCCGATGATTGCCGGAGACTGCTTGACATGCTGCAAGCCGACGCGCTCGTCTTGCATCTCAACGCAATTCAAGAAGCCGTGCAGACCGGCGGCGACACGTGTTTTCGCGGACTGCTCGCAAAAATCGAAACGTTATGTAAGCAGCTGAATGCTCCGGTCATCGTGAAAGAAGTCGGATGGGGAATCGCGGCCGACACGGTGCGCGACCTTTTCGACGCGGGCGTCGCGGCAATCGATCTCGCCGGCGCGGGCGGAACGTCGTGGAGCGAAGTGGAGAAGCACCGCATCGAAGAACCGTGGCGGGCGCGCGTCGCCGGATCGTTTGTGGAGTGGGGAATTCCCACGGCTGAATGTCTGCGCGCGGCGCGTGCGGCCGAACCTGACGGCGTGCTGATCGCCAGCGGAGGCATCAGCAGCGGTATCGACACGGTCAAGGCACTCGCGTTAGGCGCAGACGCGGTAGGGATCGCCGGTCCATTTTTGCGCGCAGCCGATGCCGGAGAGGCAGCCGCAAACGATCTCGCACGCGAACTCCGCGAAGTATTGCGCATCGCCATGTTCGCGCTGGGCGAGCGAACGATCGCGGATTTGCGCGAAACCAAACGGCTGCTGAGACCGGACCAGCACCCATGATGCAGGCCGATGTGTACTGCCGCGATTTAGCAGCGCGCCATTATGAAAATTTTTCGGTCGCATCGCGGTTCGTGCCGGCACCGCTGCGCACCGACCTCATGCGGTTCTATGCATTTTGCCGGACGACCGATGATCTTGGCGACGAAAGTTCGTCGCGCGAAGCGGCGCTCGAGCACTTGCGGCAATGGCGCACCGAAACGGAAGCGCTTTTTTCCGGAGCGGCGCCCGTCCATCCGGTACTGATCGCGTTACACGAAACGGTCGCCAAACATGCTCTAGAAGCGCAGCCTTTTCTCGATCTGATCGCTGCCAACGTGCAAGACCAAACCGTGTTCTCATATTCGACGTGGCCGGAGCTGCGCGCATATTGCATGCTGTCGGCGGCACCGGTCGGCCGCGTGGTGCTGAAAATCTTTGGAATCGACGGAGCCGCGGCGCTTAAGCTCTCTGACGACGTCTGCATCGGACTGCAACTTGCCAATCACGCTCAAGACGTCAGCCGCGATGCGAAGATCGGCCGATCGTATCTCTTGCGCGAAGACAGCGATCTGCGCGGCACGCGCGGCGCAATTCAGGCGCTGGTCGAGCGCGCCCGTTCGCTGCTCGCATCGGGCGAGGCGCTGGAACGGATGACACGCGGAGTGCTGCGGCTGCAGCTGTCATTGTACCGTTTGGGCGGCCTGGCGATTTGCGATCGTATCGAAGAGAGCGGTTTTCGTACGGATGTAACGCGGCCGTCGGTATCGAAGGCCACGAAAGTGGCGCTATTGATTCGGGCGGCTCTTGCTTTGGCCCGCCGCAACGGGAAAAGGGGATGCTGAGCCCGCTCTGGGTCGACCAAGAAGCCGAACGTTTCTGCCGTGAGATGGCGCGCCGCGAGGCCAAGAATTTTTACTGGGGATTCATTTCGCTGCCGCACGAGCAGCGAATATCGATCTATGCGCTGTATGATTTCGCGCGCCAAGTGGACGACGAAGTCGATAGCGCGCCGCGGCCGGATTTGATTCCGCAGAGGCTCTCCGCACAGCGCGATCGCGTAACACGTTCGGAGCATTCTCCGGAGGGCGATCCGGTGATGCACGTGCTATCGCGCGCCGTCGAACGGTACGGTATACCGCAAGCGGAGTTGCTCGCTCTGATCGACGGCGTCGAGATGGATTGCACCAAGACGCGTTACGCGACATGGCCCGAGCTGCACGAATACTGCAAACTCGTGGCTTCGATTGTCGGCCGGATGTGCGTGCGCATTTTCGGCTTCGACGATTCGCAGGCGCTGGATCGCGCCGACGACCTCGGGCTGGCGTTGCAATTGACCAACATCATGCGCGATGTACGGGAAGATGCTGCGATGGGGCGCGTGTATCTGCCGCAAGAAGATCTCGCGCGCTTCGGCGTGTCAGAACAGGCGTTACTCGAGGGGAACCCCGGCGCGGGCTGGGAGCATCTGGTCAACTTCGAAACGCAGCGAACGCGCGCGCTTTTCGAGAGCGGGTATCAGGTGCTTCAATATATTCCGCGTCGCCCTGCAGCCTGCGTGCAAACGATGGCCGGCATCTACGAGCGGATCTTGGAAAAGATCGAACGCGATCCGCAGTTGCCGCTGCGCGGACGTGCGGCGCTCTCGAACGGAGAGAAGCTGCGCGTCGTGGTCGCGTCGTGGCTGCGCCCCGGATAGCGGTAGCGGGCGGCGGTCTCGCCGGACTGGCTGCAGCCCTCGACTTAACGGGCGCCGGATGCGAAGTGCACCTCTTCGAACGAAGCCGGCTGTTGGGCGGCCGCGCGACGTCGTTTGAGATCGACGGCCACACCGTCGACAACGGCCAGCACGTCTATTTGGCATGCTGCACGGAATTCACCGGCTTCGTGGAGCGCGCCGGAATGGCGGACGCGCTCTATCTCCAAGATCGCTTCGACGTCACCGTATACTCGCACGGTGTGCGCAGCGAGCTCAGAGCCGCAAACCTGCCGGCTCCTTGGCACCTGCTCGCATCCATAATCGCGTACCGGCATCTGAACTTTCGTCGAAAATTACAACTCACGCGCGCGCTGATCGCGCTGTCGCGCGAGAAGGCGCCGCAAGGGAATTTTGCGCACTGGCTGCGGCAACACGGCCAAGGCGACGAAACGCTCCGCGCGTTTTGGGATCCGTTCATGGTGCCGGCGCTGAACGCGCCGCTGGAAGCCATGAGCGCCGCGGAAGCGGCGTTCGTGATCCGGACGGCCTTTCTCGGCGATCGCGGCGCCGCACGTTTCGGCTATTCGAAGGTGCCGCTGGCACAGATTATGGAAGCCGCGGCGCGCGATCTCGCTTCGGTCCGGCGCGGGACGGCCGTGGCCGCAATGGAAACCTACGACGGCGGCGTGCGGCTGCGCACTGCGGACTCACAAGACGACGTTTTCGATGCGATCGTCCTAGCGCTGCCGCCGCGCGCGCTGCAGCGCGTTCTCGGAGAGCCGAACCGCTTCGGCGTAACGGATCTTGACAAGTACGAAACGAGTGCGATCGTCGACGTGCACCTGTGGCACGACCGCGGACGGTTGGACTTCGACTTTTGCGCGCTGCTCGATTCGCCGGTGCAATGGATCTTTCAAAAAGGCGACGGCTACTTGTGCTGCAGTTTGAGCGCGGCCGGTGCGTTGGTTTCGACGCCGACCGGCGATGTCGTCGGCGCGATGTGGCGTGAAGTCTCGGCGGCCCTTCCGGAGCTGCGCGACGCGCAGCTGGTGCGCGGCGCGGTCACGCGTAACCCCGAGGGGACGTACAACGCACGGCCCGGCACGGTGCGCCCGGCGGCCCGTACGCTCGATTCGCGCGTGACGATCGCGGGATCGTGGACGGCGACGGGCTGGCCGGATACTATGGAGTCGGCGGTGCGCAGCGGCCGCGAAGCCGCGCGCGCTCTCCTCGAACAAAACGCATGGACGACAAAGCTTTAACCGCGTCGGTCAACTGGTTGCTGGAGCGGCAGTCCCCGGCCGGGTGGTGGACGGACGAGCTCGAGACGAACGTGACGATGACCGCCGAGCACGTGTTGCTGCTGCGTTTCCTCGGCGTCCCGATCGATGGCGTTCACGACGGCGCGACCCGCCATATCCTAAACCATCAGCGCGAGGACGGATCGTGGGCGCTCTATTACGAGGGGCCGGCCGATCTTAGCACGACGATCGAAGCTTACGTGGCGCTCAAAGTGCTCGGTGTGGATGCAGCACGCCCCGAGATGACGCGCGCGCTCGCGGTGATACGCCGACTCGGTGGATTGGCCGAGGCGCGCGTCTTCACGAAGATTTGGATGGCTCTTTTCGGCGAGTATCCGTGGGACGGAATACCGACCATGCCGCCGGAGATCGTCTACTTTCCGCCGTCGATGCCGTTCAATCTGTACGACTTTTCATGCTGGGCGCGCGGAACCGTGGCACCGCTTTGCGTCGTCATCGCGCGACGTCCGCGCCACGAACTCGGCGTCGGCGTGAGCGAGATCGTCAATAAAGGTACGCAAACGCGAATGCATCGCGTTCCGGGTTCGGGTTGGTTGTGGTGGGTGGACCAACTGCTCAAGATGTACGAGCGGCTTCCGTATAGGCCCGGCCGCGATGCGGCGTGTGCGAAGATGATCGACTGGGTCGTTCAGCGTCAAGAAGCCGACGGGAGCTGGGGCGGCATCCAGCCGCCGTGGGTCTATTCGCTGATCGCCCTGAATATTGAAGGCTACGCGCTCGACCATCCCGTGATGCGCAAAGGCTTGCATGGAATGGAGCGCTTTGCATTCAGCGATCAAAGCGGATGGCGCTTTCAAGCTTGCATGTCGCCGGTCTGGGATACCGCGTGGGCGATTCGCGCGCTCTATCAAGCCGGCTTGCGCGCCGATCATCCGGCCATGCGCCGCGCCGTCGCTTGGATGTTGGCCGAGCAGATTCCCGCGGATGCGCCCGGCGATTGGCAAGTGCGCTGCAAAGGCGAGCCGTGCGGCGGCTGGGCTTTCGAATTCGACAACGACATCTATCCCGATATTGACGATACGGCCGTCATCGTCTGCTCGCTGCTGGAAGGCGGAGCGGGCGAAGCCGTGCGCGCTTCGATCGAACGCGCGGTGCGCTGGACGCTGGCAATGCGTTCGAGCAACGGCGCCTGGGCCGCATTCGATCGCGACAATACGAGCGAAATGCTCTACCGCATGCCGTTCTCAGATTTTGGCGCGATGATCGATCCGCCGACTGAGGACGTGACTGCGCACGTGCTGGAGATGCTTGCACTGCTTGGGCGAGACGAACGCGATCCGTACGTCGCGAGCGGATTGAAGTACTTGCGTGAAACGCAGAAGCCGCGCGGACATTGGTTCGGGCGGTGGGGCGTCAATCACATCTACGGAACCTGGTGCGTCGTATCGGCGCTCGCGCAGCTGCATGCCGGGCGCGACATGGTCGAGCGCGCAACCGGGTGGACGATCGCCATGCAAAACAGCGACGGCGGCTGGGGCGAGAGCTGCCATTCATACGCCGACGAGTCGTTCGCGGGGATCGGCACCAGCACGCCCTCGCAGACGGCTTGGGCGATCATGACTTTGCAGTGGGCCGGTTTAGGCGAGCATCCCGGCGCGCAGCGAGGCCTGCGCTTCCTGCGCGAGAGACAACGGGCCGACGGAACTTGGGACGAGCCGCATTTCACCGGCACCGGCTTTCCGCGCGACTTTTATCTGAACTACCACATGTACCGTCATCTCTTCCCGGCTATGGCGCTGGCGATGGATCGCCCGTTCCGGCGTGCCGAGGGGGGAATATCGGCGGGAAGCCAGCACTTAACCGTTTCGTGAGCACACCGTTTGCGCAAAAAGCCGCCATCGCCAAATACGTCCTCAGCAAGAAGCTGAAGGGCGTGAAAAAGTACGCGCTGGTGATGGAACTCGAGCCGCTCTATCAGTGCAATTTGGCATGTGCGGGCTGCGGAAAGATTCAACATCCGGCCGAAACGCTGCGCAAACGGCTGAGCCTCGAACAATGTCTGACTGCGATCGAAGAGTGCGGCGCGCCGGTGATCTCCATCGCCGGCGGCGAGCCGCTGGTCTACGAACAACTTCCGGAACTCGTAGACGAATTGGTGCGACGCAAGAAAGTGGTGATCGTCTGCACGAACGCGCTGCTTCTCGAGAAGAAGATCGATCAATTCAAGCCTTCTCCGTACTTCACGTGGATGATCCACTTGGACGGCATGCGCGAGCGGCACGATGAAGTGGTCTGCCGTGACGGAACCTTCGATAAGGCCGTTGCCGCGATCAAGGTGGCGCAGGAGAAAGGCTTCCGTGTCGGCACCAACACGACGTTTTTCGATCCGGACGACGCGACGGCGATCCGCGGCGTACTCGATTACCTCAACGACGAGCTCAAAGTCGACGCGATGCAGATTTCACCCGGCTATGCCTATGAAAAAGCGCCCGATCAAGAGCATTTCCTGGGCGTGGACCGCACGCGCGCGATCTTCAAGGAAGCGTTCGCCGGCGGAAAGCGCAAGAAGTGGCGCTTGAATCACAGCCCGCTCTATTTGGACTTTCTCGAAGGTAAGTTCGATATGGAATGCACGCCGTGGGGCATTCCGTCATACTCCATCCTGGGCTGGCAGCGGCCGTGCTATTTGATGTCGGACGCGCCATACGCGCAAACCTACAAAGAGTTGATCGAAGAGACGGATTGGTCGCTCTACGGCCGCGGCAAGAATCCGAAGTGCGCGAATTGCATGGCGCACTGCGGCTACGAGCCGACCGCCGTGGTACGGACCACCGGTTCGGTCAAGGAGAGCATTCGCGCGGCGCTTGCCCACTGACCGCGTTTTCCTGACCGGTGCGACCGGCTTCGTCGGCTCGCACGTTTTACGAGAACTGCTAAACGCGGGTTACAGCGTGCGGGCTCTCACGCGTCCTTCGACGACGCGTTCGCCAAGGGCGAACGCTACTCAGGATGACAACACCGCTCAGGATGACATTACGGATCACGATGACATTACCGGTCACCATGACACTGGGCGGGTGGAGATCGTTGAGGGCGACCTTCGCCGTGTCGGGGATTTCGCGCGCGCGCTCGAGGGCTGCCGGTATCTCATGCATTGCGCCGCATTGTACTCTTTCGCGCCGGCCGACCGCCGAGCGTTGCACGACGTCAACGTTCGCGGAACGGCGGGCTTATTCGAGGCAGCGCGCGTGGCGGGCGTGGAACGCGCGGTCCTTACCTCAAGTTCCGCGACGCTCGGAGCCGCGCGTGACGGCACGCCGCGTACCGAAGAAGATTACGCGCAAGCCGGCGGTTGGGGCTATCACCACTCGAAAGTCGAACAAGAACGCGCCGCGTTTGCCGCGCGCGTTCCGGTGGTGGTGTTGCTGCCGACCGCGCCGGTCGGCCCCGGCGACGTCAAGCCCACTCCCACCGGCCAGCTCGTCCTCGAGTATGCGAAAGGAAAGATCTTCGCGAAACCGCCGCGCGGCGGAATGAATCTGGTGCCCGTCGAGGACGTCGCGCGCGCGCACGTGACCGCGCTGCAACGCGGGCGAACCGGAGAGCGTTTCATTTTAGGTGGCGACAATCTTACTCTCGACGAGGTGTGGGCGTTGCTCTCGGCAGTGACCGGCAAGAAAATCCCGGCGTGGCGCGCGCCGGCTTGGCTCGCGCTCGCAATCGCGCACGTCGACGAACTACGAGCGCGTTTAACGCGTACCCGGCCATTTGTACCGGTAGAAGGCGTGCGTATGTCGCGCGCTCTGATGTTTGCGGACAACGCCAAAGCCCGGCGCGAGTTAGATTTCCAACCCGGTTCCGTTACGAGCGCGCTCGAGCGCGCGGTCCACTGGTATCGCGCGCATGGCTACTGCTGATCGCATCACGGTCGTGGCGGCGACCGGAATCGAAGCGCGCGCAGCCAGGGCCGCGCTCGGAAGTCGCGCGCGCGTCGTCCAGTCGGGAATCGCGCTGCGCGGCTTGCGCGGCGATCCTGGTCCGATAACGATCAGCTGCGGTTTAGCCGGCGGATTGCGCGATGATTTGCCGACCGGAACGGTATTGATTCCGCGCGAGGTTCGACGACCCGACGGAACGATGTTGACGTGCGACCCGGAACTTTTTGCCTGGCTCGTGCGTGCCGCTCGCGCGGCCGGATGCGAACCGGTCGATGCGCCGCTGCTGACGACGGCACGGATCGTGCGCGGTCCCCAACGGATGCGCTGGGCGCAACAAGGTTATGCCGGCGCCGACATGGAGACGGGACTGCTGCAGTCGCCGCGCATTGCATGCGTTCGCGTTATCCTCGACACGCCGGTGCACGAGTTTTCGGCGGCGTGGGAAAATCCCGCCCTAGTTATTTTCCGGCCGGATGCGTGGTTCGATATTCCGTTTCTCGCGCGCGAAGCGCCGCGTTGCGCGGCGTTGGCGGCCCGCATCGTAGCGGACGCGCTGGCCTAAAACCGCTCGACGCTTGTCGTGCCTGCAACGGAATGCTGCGGACAGCAGAAGAGCTCGATGAGTTCGGATCCGATCAATTCGCCGCTGCAGCCGCAGGCCCACGACCAGCGCTGCGAATAGTGGTCGTCTACGGTGCCGTATTCGACGGTCGCGCAGGGCGGCCCAAGTTTCCAGGTGGCCCCGGCGGTTTTGGCGACGATCATCGCCGGAATTGTACCCGCGCCGGCCGTTCTTTTATCGAAGCAGTATGGAGATATCTTGGGCTGGAACCGGTGCATGAAAGTAGATGCCTTGTCCGGATTTGCATCCTAGCGACAACAGCGTCTCCGCTTGCGCTTGCGTTTCGATACCTTCCGCCGTGACGCGCAATCCGCAGGCCTCGCCCAATCCAACGAGTAGGCGAACGATCTGCTCGCCTTTCGGTTCGTCGAGCGCGGCGATGAAACTTTGATCGACCTTAAACGAATCGATCGGGAGCGACGTAATGTACTGGAGTGACGAATAGCCGGTGCCGAAATCGTCGATGCACAGGTCGACACCGACGGCTTTCAGCGTTTCGAGAATTCCCGCGGCGCGGTGTTCGCTTTGCAGGATCGATGTCTCCGTAATTTCAAGTGTGAGCATCTTTGGGTCGATCGAGTATGTGCGGATCAACTTCCGCAGAAAATCAGGAAGATTCGGCTGCAGCACCTCTTGCACCGAAAGATTGACGTTCAGTCCCAGAGTCGAATAGCCGGCCTGATGCCAGCGCGCGAGATCGCGGCACGTAGTATCGAGCACGAAGCGTCCGACCGGCTCCATTAACCCGAGTTCTTCGGCGAGCGGCAGAAATGCCGCGGGCGCGAGGTAGCCTTGTTCGGGATGATTCCATCGCAACAGCGCTTCGACGCACTCGACGCGCCGCGTATCCAACATCACTATCGGCTGATACATGACCACAAGCTGCCGCTCTTCGATCGCCGCGCGCAGATCGAGGCGTAAAGAGAGGCGCTGAAGTGCCTCTTCATGCATCGTCGGCGTAAAGATCGCATGGCGATCGCGGCCTTGACTCTTCGCGCGATACATCGCGGTTTCGGCATCGCGCAACACTTCCGCGATAGATGTGTAGCCTTGATCGACCGAGACCACACCGATGCTCGCGGTCATCGCCAGCGTGCGCCCGGCCATCGGGTAGGGCCGGCGAAGCGTTTCGTGGATCGTGTCGAGCACGCTCTGCACGGCTGGAGTCGACGTTCCGGGAACGAGAACGGCGAATTTATCGCCGGCCATCCGCGCGACCAGCGAACGTTCGTCCACAATCATGCGCAAGCGCTGCGCCGTTTCTTTGAGCACGTCGTCGCCGGCAAGGTGTCCGAGTGTGTCGTTGATCGCTTTGAATTCGTCGAGATCGAGATAGAGCACGCTGTGCGGTTCGCCTTCGCCGCGGTGCACGGCCTCGAGTTTGCGCGCGAGCTGCAGCGAAAAAACCGTGCGGTTTGGAAGCGCCGTCAGCGAATCGTGCGTCGCTTCGTACTGCAGCCGGCTCTGCGAACGCGCATTCACCAGCGCCAGTCCCATGAGGTTCACGAAAACTTGCATCGCGCGCAGCGTCTGGACGGCCGGAATCTCTCCGTTGAGCGGCCCGTCGGGCGACATATATCCGATCATCACGCCGTCGCGATCGTGCAGCGTCAGAACGAGAGCATCCCGTTCCTGCCATTGATTGGGATATTGCCGTTTGGTTTCGTTGGGATTAAACCCGGTGTAGATAGAACGCTCCCATTCCGCGTCGCGCTCGGCCGGGAAGAAGTAGCAGTCGTCAAAAAACCGCACCGCGTGGCCGAGCATCGCGGAAAACGCTTCGCGATCGACGTTCTCGTGCAGGCGCTCTTTGACGATCTCTTCGGGGTATCCGAGCATGACGCGGCGGCGCAGATCGCCGTTGGGTTCCTCGGCGGCAACCATCGAAACGAAGCGCCAGCCGAACAATTCTTGCACGCCGCGGGCAAGCGACGTAAGCGCGGCGTCCAAAGTAGGCGCCTCCAAGACGTCGCGCGTGATTTCAAAGAGCCGCTCGAGATCGCTGACCGAACCCGGGCGGCCCGAAACAGATCCGATCTGCTGCATCGGTAGCTTCTACTTCCCGTCCGCAGGCGGGCTCCCTACCCGGTGATGTGACGGAAGACCATGGCGATGGCCGCGATCGTCAGCGCAACCGCAACGCACAGCAGCAAAACGGGCGATTTTACGCGCGCCGAAAGGCGCGCGCCGACGGGACCGCCCAACAAACCGCCCGCAGCCAGCGGCGCGGCGTACGACCATGCGACATCGCTCTGGAACGCGTGCGTAATGAGTCCCACGGGCGACGTCAGCAGTATCGCGAACTGCGACGTAGCGGTTATCGCGTGCGCCGGCAACGCCGTCAAATAGAGCAGCGACGGAATCAAGATCACGCCGCCGCCGACTCCGAATAAACTCGAAACGAAGCCGACGACCAGCCCCATCGCGAGCATGCCGCCCGGATTCTTTCGCTCGGCGTCCCGTCGTTCGTGCAGCCGTTTCTGCCGGTTGACGACGATGTCAACCGAAACGGCGATCAGGAACGCGGCAAAGAGCCAGTCGAAGAGCTGCGCGGTCGAATGTTTGACGGCGAGCGCGCCGAGGATCCCGCCCGGAATTCCGCCGGCCGTGATCAGCCACCCTGTTCGCACGTTCACGCGCTTTTGCAGCAAATTCTCGATCGACCCACCCAGACTGCTCGCAACCACCAGCGCCAGCGACGTCCCCGCCGCGACCGGCGGCGAGAGCCCATACATGAGCCGCAGTATCGGCACCATGATGAACCCGCCTCCCAGACCGACCATCGATCCGAAGACGCTCGCGATAAATCCTATGATAAACAGCCACAGCATTATGTCGATTTCGTTTCTGGTGCATGTTTAAGAAACGAAATCGACATAACGCTGCGGCTGTCTTCCTCGTACTCCGCGGAGACAGAGCTTAGGCGGATACTATGTCGATCTGGTTTCTTAAACATGCTCATGAAACCAGATCGACATAGTATCCGCCTATACCCGACTACACGCGGCCGATATAACGCCGGTCCCGCGTGTCGATGCGGATGACGTCGCCGGAATTGACGAAGAGCGGGACGTTGACGATGGCGCCGGTTTCGAGCGTGGCGGGCTTGGTGGTGCCCTGCGCGGTATCGCCTTTGAAGCCGGGGTCGGTGGTTTCGATGCGCAGCTCGACGTGCGCGGGCAGATCGCAGCCGATCGGCACGCCGTCGTGAAACTGGACTTCAACCATCATGCCGTCTTTGAGAAAGTCGGCGGGGCCGCCGATGAGGTCGCGCTGGAGCGTGACGTTTTCGAACGTCTCCTTGTCCATGAAGTGGTAGCCTTCGGAGTCGTTGTAGAGCATCTGCATCTCGCGGTTGTCGACCGTGGCGCGTTCGAGCTTTTCGCCCGCGCGAAAGGTGCGTTCGACCGTGGATCCGGTCTTGACGTTCTTCATCCGCGTGCGCACGAAAGCGGAGCCCTTGCCGGGCTTTACGTGCTGAAACTCGATGACGGTCCAGAGCTGGCCTTCAACGACGATCGTGATGCCGTTGCGCAAGTCGTTTGAAGAGATCATGACGGGGCCTTACGCAGCGCGGTTTGCCGAGCCCTACAGCTTGATGGCGTTTTCGCGGCCGGCAAGCAGCCGGGCGATGTTTTCGCGGTGCGTGTATACAATGAAGGCGGCTGCGAAAATCCCGTAGCCCGTGAGCCATGGGTCGCGCGTGAAATACCAGAGGGCTGCTGCGGCCAGCACGCTTCCGAGCATGGAGCCGACCGACGAGTAGCGCGATGCGAGTGCACCAACAACCCAGCCGCCGACTGCGACGACGCCGGCCGGCAAGCACAACGCAAAGATGGCGCCGAACGACGTTGCCACGCCTTTGCCGCCCTTCCAGCCCATCCACGGCGAAAAACAATGGCCGAGCACCGCGCAAGCCGCCACGATCGCGGCGCCCGAAGGCGGCACGATATCGCGCTGAAAGAGATAGTGCGCCGGGAAAAATCCCTTCAGCGCGTCGAGCAACAGTACCGCGACGGCGCCCCCCTTGCCGATCGTGCGCATCGCGTTCATCGCGCCGATGTTCCCGCTGCCCGACTTCCGGATGTCGGTTTTGAAAAACACCGCGCCGATGATGTAGCCGAACGGAATCGAGCCGATAAGAAAAGCTAGAACAGCGAGCAGAACGAGCGTCATTCCCGAACCTCCCGGGTGCGTTCGCGGAACTGTAGCGTGAGCGGCACGCCTTCGAAATCGAAGTTTTTCCGGATGGTATTTTCCAGAAAGCGCCGGTAAGACGTCTGCACGAGTTTCGGGTCGTTGACATGAAAGACGAAGAGCGGCGGATGCGTGCCCGGCTGTGAAGCGTAGAGAATTTTCACCGGCTTGCCGCCGGGCGCCGGAGGCGGATGCGCGAGCGATGCGTCGCGCACGATAGCGTTGAGCTTTGGGGTCGGCACGTGCCGGTCCAAATTCTCCGCGACGTGCGTGACCACCGGCATCAGGCTTCCGAGCCGGCGCTGCGTCTTCGCCGAAAGAAACGCCACCGGCGCGAATCGCGCGAAGGGCAGCTGTTCGTGAATGACCGTCGTCAGTTCGTTTTGGCTGTACTCGCCTTGCTCGCGCGCGAGGTCCCACTTGTTGCCAACGAGGATTAGGCCTTTGCGTTCTTCGAGAATCAATCCGGCCAGGCGGCGCTCCTGCGCGAGAATGCCTTGCATTGTATCGAAGAGCAGGATGGCGATGTCGCAGCGCGCGATCGCCCCGAGCGAACGCAGCGCGGCGTAATATTCAATCGCGCCGTGCGCTTTTGGTTTGCTGCGAAGGCCGGCGGTATCGATGAGCCGCAGCCGGCGATCCTGGTAAGTGAGGATGGAGTCGATGGCGTCGCGCGTCGTGCCGGGAACGTCTGAGACGACCGAACGTTCCGATCCGATCAGCGCGTTCAGCAACGAACTCTTGCCGACGTTCGGCCGCCCGACGATCGCGATCGCCAGCTCGCCGGAGTTGTCTTCGGCCGAAGCGTCCGGCGGCAACCGCTCGACCACGCGATCCAGTAAATCTCCGGTGCCCTCGCCGTGGATCGCCGATACCGCGAGCGGCTCGCCGAAACCGAGCGCGGCGAACTCGGCGTACATGGCTGCGTGCGCGCTCGGCGCCTCGGCTTTGTTGGCGGCAAGAATGACGGGGCGGCGAGTCTTGCGTAAAATCTTCGCGACATCGTCGTCGACCGGGTTGCGCCCAGTGGCCGCGTCGACGACAAAGAGAATGACGTCGGCTTCCTGCGCGGCCGCTTCGGCCTGCCTTTGCGTCGCCGCGATTGCGGCATCCGGATCTTTTTCAGCGGTCGGATCCATGCCGGCCGTGTCGACCAAACTGAACGTGCGGCCACGCCATTCGCACAACCCGTACAATCGATCGCGCGTCACGCCGGGCGTGTCTTCCACGATCGCCATGCGCTGCCCGATCAAGCGGTTGAAGAGCGCGCTCTTGCCGACGTTCGGCCGCCCGACGATAGCGACGGTCGCCGGATGAAGCATAGCGCCTTCGCGCTCGTCAGTTTGCACCGTCGGAGGGTTCCGCCGCACTCGGGGTATTCCCGCGGCCGCTGCCGAACAGGCGATGCCCGTGGCGAGCATTTACATCGAAACACACGGCTGTCAAATGAACGAGGCCGATTCACAGTATATAGCGGATCGCGCCGCATCGGCCGGCTATGCCGTGGCCGATCGGGCAGAAGACGCCAACGTCGTTATTCTCAACACGTGCACGGTTCGCGACAATGCGGAACGGCGCGCATACGGACGCATGGGCCACTTCAAATCGCTCAAGGACGCGGACCCGGCGCGCAGACTGATCGTCACCGGCTGCTTGGCGGAGCACGATCGCGATCGCATGCGGCGGATCGCGCCGCACGTGGACGCCATCTTCGGCACCTCGGAGCTGGCGCAGCTCGGGGATGTCATTACGCGCTGGCGCGAAGAGTTTTCTGAAACAGACCTCACCGAAGAGCGCGCGCTGCGTTTCCCGATCGGCGGTTCGCCAGATTGCGTGGCCGGCGCGTTTTCGCGGCTACGGGGATTCGTCACGGTGCAGCGCGGCTGTTCCTACTACTGTACGTTTTGCATCGTGCCGCATGTGCGCGGCCGGTTCGACCACCGCCCGATGGCGGAGATCCTCAGCGAAGCGCATCAGCGTGTAGCCGAAGGGGCCCGCGAGATCGCGCTCGTCGGGCAAACGGTCAACGCTTACCTCAATCCGGTGGGGGACGGCGACTTCGGCGCGCTCTGCTCGCACGTGGCTCGGATTGCTGGTTTGGAGCGGCTGTCGTTCATCTCGCCGCATCCAAAAGATTTCACGCGCGAGATGCTGCGCGAGCTTTCGCAGATTCCGCAGCTCAACCCGCGCATACACTTGCCGCTGCAGTCGGCGAGCGACCCGATGCTGCGCCGCATGAACCGCAAGTACACGTTTTCGCAGTACATGGAAAAAGTGTCTTGGATTCACGAATTCTTTCCGCAAGCGGCGATCACGACCGATTTCATCGTCGGCTTTCCCGGCGAGACCGAGCAAGATTTTCAATCAACACTGGATTGCGTTCGCAGCGGGATCTTTGCTAACGCCTATATGTTCATCTACTCCAAGCGCCGCGGCACGCCGGCAGCGCACTGGGAGCAGGTCGAGCCGGCCGTGGCGAGTGAGCGCCACGCGCGGCTCGCCGAGGCGCAAAACGCCGTCGCTTGCGCTTTCCACGAGAGGAAAGTGAGGACGGAAGCGCGTGCGCTTGTGCAAGGAGTCTCGAAAAAAGACCGTTCAAAGCTCGCCGCCAAAACGCTCGACAACGTGACGGTCATCGTCCCGCAGCCGCCGGATTACGAAGAGCGGCTTTACGCGAGCGAGCCGTGGCTCGACGTTCGGATCGATTCGGCCCACAAGTGGGGATGCGGCGGCACCGTTGTGAGGCGGGCGCGCCGCTTTGCCGATCGCGGATCGGCCGTCAAAACTCCATTAATCAGCTTGCTCACAGCGTAGTCGCAAGTTATCCACAGCCCGTCTCCCGAAATGCGCGGAGCGTGAGCGAGCGGTATTCACCGATGCTCGAGCAGTACTTTGGGATGAAAGCTCGTCATCCCGAAGCGATTTTGCTTTCGCGTGTCGGTGATTTTTATGAGGCCTACGGTGAGGACGCAGAACGGATCGCGCCCGCACTTTCGATTGCTCTCACGTCAAAAGAAGCCGGCAGCGGGCAGCGCATCGCGATGGCCGGCGTACCGCATCACGCGCTTTCACAATACTTAGCGCGCCTCGTGCAGCAGCGCTACATCGTTGCACTTGCCGAGCAACTCGAAGTGCCGCAGCCCAACAAGCTGGTCCGCCGCGATGTCGTTCGGATCGTCACGCCCGGCACGCTGATCGAAGATCAGCTGCTCGATGGCAAGCAAAACAATTATCTGGCGGCGATCACCGCGGTCGACGACACGTACGGGCTGGCCTACGCAGACGTTTCGACCGGTCTCTGCGCTGCGACCGCGCTTTCTGGAGAAGCTGCGTTCGAAGAGTTGCTGGCCGAGATCGGACGCATCGGTCCGGCGGAGATTGTGGCGGACGTCCCGCCGGGGTTGCGCGCGAATCTTTCCCTAACGCTCGAAGGTTCGGGAGTGCGCGTTGCTGCGCCGGCACTCTGTTCGGTCGAGACGCGCGACCGGCGATCGATCGAGGGATTTTCGGTCGACGAAGCGCTCGCAATGCACCGTGCGCTCGACGCAGTCGCGGGATTCGTGCGCCGTTCGGGTGTTACCGGCTCGGCGCAGTCGCCCGAGGCGAGCACGCTGCGCCCGCCCGATTTCTATCGTTACCGCACGTTCTTGGCGCTCGATCCGAATACGCGAAAAAACCTCGAACTGGTGAAAGCACTCGGCGCGAATCCGAAAGCCACACTGCAGGCGACTCTCGACAAGTGTGCGACGTCAATGGGCTCGCGACTGCTGGCGCGTTGGATTCTCGCTCCGCTCGTCGACGCCGAAGCCATCGGCAAGCGCCAAGATGCAGTGGCGGCGCTCATCGCCGAGCACGTCCGGCGGGAATCGATGCAAGAGTTGCTGCGTGGCTGCTTCGATCTCGAACGCATTTCGCAGAAGGTCCGCTTTAAACGGGCGCTGCCGCGCGACTTGGCGTCGCTTCGCCGTACGCTAGAAAACTTGCGCCCGCTGCGCCAGGTGACGCCGCCCGCCTTAAAATTATATGCCGAACGCATGGGCGACTTCGAAGAGATGCTGGCCGATCTCCATATGACGCTCGTTGACGAGCCGCCCGCGCAACTCATGGACGGCGGCGTGATACGGGCCGCCGCAAATACCGAACTCACCGAGTGCGTGAGCCTGCGGACCGATGCGCGCGCGAAACTTTCGGAGCTCGAAGAGCGCGAACGCGAGCGCACGGGCATCAAAACACTGAAGGTTAAATATGTCAGCACGTTCGGATATGCGATCGAAGTTGGCAAGGCGCACGCTTCGAGCGTCCCGGCCGACTATGTACGCAAACAAACACTGACGACCGGAGAGCGCTACACGACGCCGCAGCTCAAGGAACTCGAGATCGCCATCTCGACCGCGCAGTCGCGGCAGCTGCGGCTCGAAGAGCAACTCTTCGGCGAGCTCGTTGACCGGATTGCCGCGCGAATCGAAGATCTGCTGGCGGCCGGCGAAACGCTGGCCGAAGTCGACGCGCTCGCGTCGCTGGCGCAGTGCGCGGCCGAACGGAGCTACGTACGGCCGAAGTTCGTCGAGGAGAGCATCGTCGAATTCAAAGACGGCAGGCATCCGGTGATGGAAGCGATTCTGCACGCCAGCTTCGTGCCGAACGACCTGCATCTGCGCGAAGGCGAGCACCGCTTCGTCTTATTGACCGGGCCGAACATGGGCGGCAAGTCTACCTACTTGCGCCAAGCGGCCTTGCTGACGATCATGGCGCAGATCGGCTCGTTCGTGCCGGCGAAATCCGCGCGCCTCGGTATCGTCGACCGGATCTTCACGCGCATTGGCGCCGGGGACGACCTTGCCTCCGGACAATCCACGTTTTATATCGAGATGGCTGAAGCGGCGAATATTTTGCGCCGCTGCACGCGCAACAGTCTGCTGCTGATCGACGAAGTCGGGCGCGGCACCGGCACGATCGACGGCTTATCGATCGCGCAGGCGATCTGCGAATTTCTGCTCGGCCTGGAGGATCAGGCGCCGCTCGTTCTTTTCGCGACGCACTTTCACGAGCTGGTCGCGCTGGCCGGACACTGGAAGCTCGTTGCGAACTATCACGTAACGGCCGTCGAGAAAACCGGCCCCGACGGCGGTCCGGTCTTTTCGCATCGCGTGCTCGCGGGCAGTACGTCGCGTTCGTTCGGCATCGAAGTAGGGCGCATGGCCGGCTTGCCGGATGCGGTTGTCGAGCGGGCTCAGGAGATCGCCGACGCGCTCTCCGGAAAAGCCGACGTCGAGGAGCAGGTACCGCTGCGCCGGCGATTGCCGAAGATCGTTCCCGCCGAGCGGCAGCTCAATTTCCTCGAGTAGCGGGATGATCCACGTCCTCGATCCGCAGACCGTCGGACAGATTGCCGCCGGCGAGATCATTGAACGGCCGATTTCGGTGGTGAAAGAGCTCGTCGAGAATTCAGTCGATGCCGGGGCGACGCGCGTCACGGTAACGCTGGAAGAAGGCGGCATTGCGGCGATCGAGGTTGCCGACGACGGTGGCGGCATCGAGCCCGCTGACTTGGCGCTGGCCGTGCGACGGCACGCGACGAGCAAACTCATCCGCGCCACGGATCTCGAATCAATTTCGACTCTCGGATTCCGCGGCGAGGGCTTGGCGAGCATCGCTGCAGTCTCGCGGCTCGAGATTCTTTCGCGCGGGATCGAAAGCGACGTCGGCGCGCGTGTCACGGCGCATGCGGAAGACGTCAGTCCGATCGAAAAGGCGGCCGCGCCGGTCGGGACGATCGTCCGCGCGCGCGAACTCTTCGGCAACGTCCCGGTCCGCCGCGAATATCTGAAATCGCCGGCGTCCGAACTGTCGCGCATTTCGAGCTGGCTCTCGACCTTCGCGCTCGGCTATCCGCGCGTCACGTTTGCGCTCCGCCACGACGGTAAGGAAGTCTGGGTCATGCCATCAGTCGACAACGAAAAGGCGCGCCTTGCGATGGTCTTTGGAAAGGCGGCCGCACAAGCGTTGATTCCGATCGACGGCGAGGCCGCGCGCAGCATGCACGGATCACTTTCCGGCTTCATCAGCACGCCCGGAAACGATCGCGCGGACCGGCGCATGCAGATTCTCTTCGTGAACGGACGACTGCTGCGCAGCACGCTGCTGGCCGGCGCGTGGAGCATGGGCTATGCGACCTTCGCGATGACTGGACGGCAGCCGTACGGCGTGCTGTTCTTACAGCTGCCGTCCGATCACGTCGATCCGAACATCCATCCGACCAAGAGCGACGTGCGGTTGCGTTTCGGCCATCAAGTGGCGGACACGGTGAGGCGCGCGATATCCGTTACTCTGCGCAATCACGCCGCGCAGCGCTTCGGCGATGCGGTTACCGTATCGGCAGCGCCGGAGAGCATCGACGCCAGCCTCGCGCACTTGCAGACGCTTTTCGAGCGGGTCCCCGCCGACGATCCGTCGGGCGGCGCGCAGAGCGGGCTACGCGTGCTCGCGCAAATCGACCGCACCTATATTCTCGCCACCGACGGCAGCGCGATCGTGCTGGTCGATCAGCATGCGGCGCACGAGCGCATCGCCTACGAACGCATCGTCGCGGCCGCTAACGCGGCAACCGCGCCGGCCGAACGGCTGCTGGTGCCGTTCACGTTCGAGCTGAGCGGCGATCGTGTTGCCGCGCTCGAGCGCGTACTCGAACCGTTGCGCGAGGGCGGCCTTGAGATAGAGAATTTCGGAGATCGCAGCTACCGAATCATCGCGACGCCCGCCGGTTACGGCGCGCGCGCGTTTGACGTCGCCGGCTTCTTGGATGACTTGAACGCCGACGCGAAAGAGCGTGACGTTCGCGAGCGCGTCTGGGCGTCGCTGGCATGTCATTCCGTGACGCGCGCCGGGGAACGGCTCGACCTTTCAGAGATGACGACTCTGCTCGACCGCCTGCAAGTCTGTGAAAATCCGATGCACTGCCCGCACGGGCGCCCGGCCATCGTCCGCATCGAACCGGGCGGCATCGCGCGGCTCTTCAAACGGTGAGTCCGGCATCCGGCGTTCTGGTGATCGCCGGACCGACCGCGTCGGGGAAAACGGAACTCGCAATCGAGGTCGCGCAGAAGTTCGATGCTGAAATCGTCAACGCCGATTCGCGCCAAATTTATCGCGGGATGCCGATCGGCACGGCCGCGCCCACGCCGCAGCAGTTTGCAGCAGTGCCGCATCACCTGTTCAAATTTCTCGATCCCGCCGAACGCTATTCCGCGGCGCGTTACTCCGAGGACGCAGTCGCGGTCATTGCAGCGATTCACGCGCGCGGCAAACGCGCGATTGTCGTCGGCGGAACCGGATTTTATGTTCGCGCGCTGACCGGCGCGGTGAACTTAGCTCCGCAATACGATGAAGCGGTCCGCGAACGGCTCGCGCGCGAGGCGCGCGTACATGACGCGGAATTCTTACATGCCTGGCTGAGCGTACTCGATCGCGCCCGCGCAGGAGCGATTCACCCTCAAGATTCCTACCGCGTATTACGAGCGCTGGAAGTCGCGTTGGCGCCGCATTCCGGAAACCGCGAAGGCCGGATTACGTCGCTGCGTTCGGCGGGCATCCTGTTCCTCAAAGTCTTCCTTACCGTTAACGAAAATGCGCTGCGCGAGCGGATTGCCGGACGTACGGACGCGATGCTGCAGGCCGGCTTCGTAGAAGAAGCCGAGCGCGTAGGCGAGGGCGCCGTCGCTGCAACGGCAGTCGGATACCCGCAAGCAATCGCGTACGCGCGAGGATGGAGCACGCGCGCTGAGCTGCGCGAATTATTGATTCGCGCCACCAGACGCTATGCGAAACGGCAAACGACGTGGTTTCGCAGCGAGCCGGAGATCGTGCAGGCATTATCCGCGGACGTCGAACGGCTGGCAAGGGAAACCCTGCAGTGGGTTGAAGCGTGATTCATGCCCGGTAGCCTTCAGGATACTTACCTTGCTGAAGTTCGGCGGCAGGGCGTTGCCGTTACCATCTATTTGGTCAACGGTTTTCAATTGCGCGGAGTCGTCAAAGGTTTCGACCCGTTCACCATCTTGATCGAATACGAGCGCAAAACGCATTTGATTTATAAGCACGCCGTGTCGACCATTTCACCGCAAGGTCCGTTTTCGACGCCCGGCGGGGGCGAGGCGGCCCCGGCCGCGCCCGAAGCGGCCGCAGAGGTGACCCCCTCGTAATGTCCGGCGTGGCCGTGACCAAGATGCACGGCGCGTTCAACGACTTCGCCGTCATCGACCGGCGCAATGCAGATGAAGCGTTCGATCTCCATACGTTTGCGCGCCGGATATGCGATCGCCGTGGCGGCGTCGGCGCCGACGGATTGATCCTCATCGAGCCATCGAAAAAAGCAAATGCGCGCATGCGTATCTTCAACGCTGACGGCAGCGAAGCGGAGATGTGCGGAAACGGATTGCGCTGCGCGGCGCGCTTTCTTTGCGAGGCCGGCGAAGGCGATCGTTTCCGCATTGAAACAGCTGCCGGCGTACTTTCAGCCGAGGTCATGAGCCAAGGGGAAACGTTTACCATTCGCACGCAGATCGGCACGCCGCACTTCGAGCCGCGCGCCCTGCCTTTCGCAAATGCCGCGTATGTGGAGATCGGAAATCCGCACGTCGCGATCTTCGAAAAGTCGCTCGATGCGATCGACTTGAAGCAGACCGCGGCGAAGCTCCAGCAATTACTCCCAAACGGCGTCAACGTGCACGTTGTGGTCGCCGTTGACCGCGGCCGGTTGGATGTTCGCCACTGGGAACGCGGAGTCGGATTGACCCAAGCGTGCGGAACCGGCGCCGCCGCCTGCGCAGCCGCGGCGCTTCGCTTTGGTTTGGCGGAGAGCCCGGTTGCCGTTCACGTTCCGGGCGGCGTGCTTGCTGTCGAATGGGACGGCGCGGGTGAGGCGTTTCTGACCGGACCGGCCGTGCGCGTCTTCGATACAACCGTCGCGGCGTTGCATGCAGCTGCCGTCTAACGATCTCGCCGTCTCGATTCGCGATGCGATGCCCGCCGACGCCGAGCGCATCGTCGCGCTTGCGCTGCAGTTAGGATACGAAACTCCACTCGCGCACGTGGAAGCGGTCGTTCATTCGGTAAGCGACGATCGCGCGATCTTGGTTGCGGTCGTCCCGCGCGCGGGCGTCGTAGGATGGACATTCGTGGCGCGCGAGGATACGCTGATCGCCAGCCGGCGCGCCGCGATTTACGGGCTGGTCGTTGAGGACGAGTTTCGCGGCCACGGGATCGGCGAGATGCTCGTCGAGGCGGCGGAAGAGTGGGCGCGAAAGCAGGGCTGCGCGACGCTGCGGCTGCTTTCAAACATCGTCCGGGAGCGGGCACATACGTTTTATGCGCGCCTTGGCTACGACGTGCTGAAGACCGAGTACGTTTTTCAAAAAACGCTGTGATCGGCCTCGCTTACTGCGACAAAGCCGGGCGCATATTCTACGACAAGAAGGTGGAACCGCTGGCTGACGGCGGCCTCGTTCGCGAAGTTGCCCGCGCGGAGCTCGTTCCCGCCCCGCCCGGCACGGTGCCGATGGTGTTGCCGGCGCGTCACCCGCGCGTGACCAAAGGCGTCGAGCGTAGACGCCAGACGCTGGCCGTTATGCTGCCCTCTGGATATACGCGGTTACTGTTGCCCGCCTACAACCGCGACGCGGGCGCGCCGGCGCTGCCCTTGTTCGGCTACACGTTTGCCTGCGCGATCGACGAAACGCTGCACGTCGCCGCGATGCGCACCGACGAGGGGGAAGATTGGCAGCCGCGCACCTTCGCGCGGGGCGAGCTCGAAGCGCTCGTCGAGCGCCGCGTTAGCGCCGGTACCGGGAACCGCGTGCTGCAGCAACTCGCGACATGTTCGCTCGAGTACAGCTGTTTTACGGCACAGAACGTCTTTCTGGAGCGCGGCGAAGCGGCGCTCCCGGTATCGCCGGCCTGCAACGCGCGCTGTGTTGGCTGCATCTCCGAACAAGAACCGGAGACCGGCGTGCCTTCGCCGCAGCTGCGCATCGCCGAGGAAATGGCCGCACGCGATCTCGCGAGGATAGCGGTGCATCACCTCGAGCGCGTGCCGAATGGCATTGTATCGTTCGGTCAAGGCTGCGAGGGAGAGCCGCTGTTGCGCTCGATCGCGATCGCGCGCGCCATCACCATGATTCGAGCTAGCCGCTCGAACGGCGTTATCAATCTCAACACAAACGGCAGTTTACCATCGGCGTTGCGGCGTTGCATCGACGCGGGACTTCAGGCCGTTCGCGTCAGCCTCAATTCGTTTCGTCCGCGCGTTTACGCCGCGTACTATCGTCCGATTGGCTATGCTCTAGACGACGTCTTCGCGTCGATCCGGATGGCGTGCGATGCGGGCCTGCGCGTATCGCTCAACTTGCTAACGCATCCCGGAATTACCGACGATCGCGAGGAGCTGGAGGCGATGCGCGAGTTTCTGGGGTCGGTCAGCGTCGATATGATCCAAACGCGCACGCTGAACATCGACCCGGAGTGGTACTTCGATACGGTGGGCCGGCCGACCGAGCCCACCGGCATGCGCGAGGCGATCTCAGAAATGCGCGCGTCCGGCGTTCGGGTCGGTAACTTCACGCACACACACTGATGCAGTTAGGTTACATCGCCGCGCTCTTGATTGCCGGCATCGCCGCGGGCGTCATCTTTCCTGGGCGGCTTACAGGTCTATTCGGTGCGGCGACCCTCTACGTTTTTCTTCCGGCTCTCATATACGAAGGCGCTTGGCGGCTGGAACCGCGCACGATGGGACGCATGTGGAGCCCGATCCTTATTCTTACTGTTCCGGGTGTCATCGGCACCGCTGCAATCATTGCCGTCAGCGTTCACTACGCCGGCAGCATCGGATGGATTCCCGCCTTGCTGCTTGGCGCTATTCTGAGCGCTACCGATCCCGTGGCGGTGCTGGCGATCTTCCGGCGCCTGCAATTGCCGCATTCGCTCCTGACGCTCGTGGAGAGCGAAGCGCTGTTGAACGATGCCGTTGCTGTCATCATCTATCGTGGGGTAGCGGCGGCGGCAACTGTAACAGTGGCAGCGGGTTTGTGGCAGGCTACCGGCCATGCTGTGCTCGGCGCGTTTTTGGGAATCGTCTGCGGCGCCGCGATGGCCGGCGCAGCGGCGCTGGTGCTTGGCCGGCGCAGACAGTTCATCGCGTACGGCATTGTGACGTTGGCCGGCGCTTACGGCTCGTACTATCTTGCCACGCGATTCGGCGCATCCGGTATTTTCGCAGCCTTGGCGTTTGGCGTCACTTTAAAATTGTTACAAGAACGCAGGGTGGATGCCGCTTGTTCGGAGGCCGTCGGCCGCTTTTGGGAAGGTATCGCGCTGGTCGCGAACGCCGCGCTGTTCTTTTTGATCGGATCGGCGATCGATGTTACGCACATCGGCCGGGCACTCCCGATTTCACTGCTTACCGCGGCAATTGTGCTGGCGGCGCGGTTTGCGATCGTTCACGGGCTGCTTGAGTTCGTTCGCCCTCGACTGCACCTCGCGTGGCTATCGGTCGTGCGCATGGCGGGAATTCGCGGCGCGCTTTCCCTCGCGCTAGCTTTGTCCATTCCGCCGGGTATTCCCGGCCGCGAGCTCGTCGTCAACGTAACATTCGTCGTGGTCGTTATCACGCTGCTTGTCGGGTTGTTGACGCTCGAGCGCCGGGTGAAGGCCCTCGACATGCACGCCTAAAGGGCACGCTCCTCGGGCGTCCTTCGACACGCACCCTTCGACACGCGCATCGAAGATGCGCTACTCAGGATGACAATGTGATCGCCACCACCAGCCGTCGCTACACGGGGGCGGTGACGTGTTTGTGGATCGCGTCCAGAATCACTTCGGTCGACGAGATGACGGTGACGGGATTCTGTTCGTCGAGTGATTCGAAGATGAGTTTGTTGCGCGGGTTGTTGACGCGGGCGATGCAGCGCGCCGTTGAGTTTTTCTTGGTGATCAGGCAGACGACCAGGTTGTCTTCATCGTCTCCGGTGTCCGCGATAACGACATCGGCTCGTTTGAGTCCGCCTTGTTCGAGCACGAGCGGGTCGCAGCCGTCGCCTACGAGTGTGACGTTGCGCTCTAAGAGCTGTTCCAGTAGGCGCGCCTTGCGTTCGGCCTTCTCAACGATGACGACCTCGTGACCTTGCGCGACGAGCGCGCGCGTGAGATACGAGCCGACTTTACCGCCGCCGACGATCAGGACGAACATCAGCCGACCTTTTCCGGTATGCGCGCATCGGCGAACATCTGGGCAAATTCACTGATCGCTTCGGGCGCGACGATCGCATTGATTTCGTCGCTCTCGGCCACGACCGTGTCATTGGCGGCAACGCGCACGCTCTTGCCCGTTCGGATCGCGGCAATGCGGATGCGGCCGGCCCGTTCGAAATCGGAGACGGGCTTGCCGGCGTCGGAGGCGCGGATCGTCGCGGTCAGCGACGTCACGTTGCCGAAATCAAACGATTGCAGCGTATCCCAGGGCGCCTCCATCAACACGTCGCGGATCATTTTCGCCCCGGTCGTCGTAGGACAGACCGTATCTATGCCGAGCTCGCGGTACATCATGCCGCGCGTCGGATCGTAAATGCGCGCGACGATTTTCTTGATATGGAACATCCGCTGTGCGATCAGTGCGGCCATAACGTTGCGGTTGTCGCCGTTGGTCACGGCGACGAATCCGCCGGCTTGCGCGGCGCCCGCATGCTTGAGCACGTCGTAATCTATCCCGGTTCCGACCACGACGTGTCCTTTGAACTTTGTTCCCAAGCGTTTGAAAGCGTTGGGGTCTTCGTCGACGACGATAACTTCGTGCCCGTCTGCGTCGAGCAGCTTCGCGAGGGTGGAACCGACGCGGCCGCAGCCGACGATGAGGTATCTCATGGGTCTGGAGGAAACTTTTAGCTAGCATTGCGCGTTTTCCCGTCCGGTTGGATCCGGCAGGAGGGGGAGGGGGCCGACCGAACCTACGGGAGCACGAATTTCCGGGGCGTGGCTCAGCTTGGTAGAGCGCTTCGTTCGGGACGAAGAGGCCGCTGGTTCGAATCCAGTCGCCCCGAAATTACTCCAACGGCACCCGGAGCAATGCTGGTTGTTCTCAAAATTTAGTCCGGCATCGGGACGCATCTTACGCGCGGCCGAGCAAGAGTGCCGAAATCACAACCACTACTACATCGGTGTCGAGCACCTGCTCGTCGCGTTGCTTCAAGAGCCGGACGCTGCGATCTCCGAGCGCTTGAACCGTGAAGGCATCGATCCCGCTGAAGTGCACTCCGAAATCCGCCGTTCGCTTGGAACCGGCGAAGATCGGGGTTGGGAAGGTATCCTTGTGACGCCCCGCGTCCGCAACATCGTCGCCATCGCCGAAAAAGATACCGAGGGCCTGATCGAGCCCGTAGATTTGCTCGCAGCGATCGAACTCGAAGGCGGCAGCCGCGCCGCAGAAGCCCTCAAGCGATCGCGTGCACGCGTTTAGCGAATTTTTCCTCCGCCTGGTAGACCACTTCGGCTATCTCGGCTTGTACGTCGTGATGACGCTGGCGAACATCGGCGCGCCCGTCGGCAGTGAACTCGTACTGCCGGCGGCGGGCGCACTCGCGGCGACGGGCCACCTCTCGAGCAAGTGGATTGTCATTGCCGTTGCGGTCGCCGGAGAGCTGACGGGTCAAAGCATCGGCTATGCGGTCGGGCGTTTCGGCGGGCGCCCCTTCGTCGATAAGTTCGGTAAGTACGCGCATTTCGAACATGCCGACCTCGTTAAAGTCGACAGGTTCTTCGCGCGCTGGGGAAGTTTCGCGATCTTTATCTGCCGTTTCATTCCTTTTATCAGGGGAGTGATGGGCATCCCCGCCGGCCTCGCCGAGATGCCGCTTTCGCATTTCTACTTTTGGACGTTTCTCGGCTCGCTCATATTCTGCGGGGGTTTCGTGTTGTTGGGGAGCGCGCTGGGTTCCCACGCGACTCTGGTCGGCGAGACGTTCCGTCACTACGCGCTGCTTATTGCGGGCGTGGCCCTGGTCGCACTCGCGATCTATTTTATCGTAAGGAACCGCGCGGCCAAGAAAACGGTTTAGCGTGAACACGCCGCCCGCGCCGCTCGCGCAGACCCTCGGACAGATTCCCGATGCGCCCGGCATCTACATGATGCTGGACAAAAATGGCGACGTACTCTATATCGGGAAGGCGGTTTCGCTGCGCAGCCGCGTCCGCTCGTATTTTCAGGAGAGCGCCGCGCATCACGTGCGCACCCAGGCAATGGTAGAGCGCGTGCAAGATGTGCGCACGATCGTCGTCACCAACGAAGTCGAAGCGCTCATTCTGGAAGCAAACCTCATCAAGCGCTACCAGCCGCCCTACAACGTGCGGCTGCGCGACGACAAACGCTATCCCTACCTCAAGGTCACCAACGAGCCGTTTCCACGCGTGCTTTTTACGCGCGTTGTCAAGAACGACGGCGCGCGCTATTTCGGGCCGTACACGAACGCACACGGGCTGCGGGAGTTGATCGATCTCGTGCGCTTGGTCTTTCCGCTGCGTACGTGTCCCGAGCCGATCGACGGACGGCGGCGGCGCCCGTGTCTGCAGTATCACATCAAACGCTGCCTGGCGCCATGCGTGGGCTACCAAAGCCAAGACGACTACGACGGAATGATCGAGGAAGTCGTGCTGTTTTTAGCGGGCAAGCAAGAGTCGCTGCTCGCGCGCCTTCAACACGACACGGTCTCGTCGGCGGCGTCGTATAACTTTGAAGCGGCGGCGCGTCTGCGCGACCGCATCGTTGCGGTGCGGCGCGTGACCGAGGCGCAGAAGGTCGTGTGGCGTTCGCGTATCGATATGGACCTGCTCGGGCTCGCTCGCGCGCAGGGTCAAGCCTGTGTGCAAGTCTTTATGGTGCGCGCCGGCAAGTTACTGGCGCAGGAGCACTTTATTCTCGACGGCGTCGCGGATCAGCCGGACTCGGAACTCTTCAGCCAGTTCCTCAAACAGTTTTACACGGCCCGTACGGCCGGCGCGCCTGAGCCGCCGGGCATGTCGCCCTTGGCTTCGATTCGCACGGCACGCGGCGTTGAAGCGCCGGTTCCGCTGCCGCGCGCCAATGCCAAGTCCGCGCGCACGGCGGCTAGCGCGATTCCCAAAGAGATTTTGGTGCAAGCGTTGCCTGGCGATACGTCCGTCATCGAGGCGTGGCTGACCGAGTATAAAGGAACGCGCGTGCGCGTGCTGCTGCCGCTCCGGGGGGAGCGCTCGCGCTATCTCAAGCTCGTGCAGAAGAACGCGGAGCAAAATCTCAAAGCGTTCCTGGCGCATCAGGAAGTGCAAGAGACGGCGCAGGCGCAGTCGCTCACCGAACTCGCCGACGCGCTCGAACTACCCGAACCGCCGCACCGGATCGAGTGCTATGACATCTCGAATATTCAAGGCTCAAATGCGGTCAGTTCGATGGTCGTTTTCGTGGAGGGCCGCGCGAAGAAGAGCGACTATCGCAAATTCAAAATCCAGTACGACAAGGGTCCGAACGACTTTGCGATGATGCAGGAGACGTTGCGGCGCCGCCTGCGTTATCTCCGCACCAAAACCGATATTGATGTCGCCAATCGCGACGACGCTGTCGAAGGGCGCGTGTCGAAGGACGAGGGCACGAAGCTCATCGATCAATTAGCCCGCAAAGAGAAATTCAACAAGAAGCCGGACCTCTTGCTGATCGACGGCGGCAAAGGGCAGTTGAGCGCGGTGATGGAGGTGCTCGAACAGATGGATATGACGGGCCTATCCGTCGCCGGCCTCGCAAAGGAAAACGAATGGCTGTACGTGCCGGGTCAGCCGGAGCCGATCGTTCTGCCGCCAAACTCCGCTGCGCTGCATTTGGTGATGCGGATTCGCGACGAAGCGCACCGGTTTGCGGTAACGTATCATCGTCAGCGTCGCGGAAAAGAGATGACGCGTTCAGCGGTCGACGCGCTGGCAGGGGTCGGTCCGGTTCGAAAGAAGCGCTTATTGACTGCCTTTGGTTCCGCGGCGGGTATTCGGCGCGCAAGCGTCGATGAGATCGCGGCGGTCAAGGGCATGACGCCGGCTTTGGCTTCGCGGGTGAAAGCCGCACTGGAGAAGTCGCCTTAAAGGAGTAACGATGCATTTCGTAATCCGCCTGTTAATCAACGCGCTGGCCTTGTGGCTGATCGCCAAGTACGTGCCCGGCTTTTCCATGACCGGCGCTTGGACGCCGATTATCGCCGCGCTGATCTTCGGTATCGTAAACGCACTCGTGCGGCCGATCGTACTGTTGCTAACCTTACCGATTTCGATTTTGACGCTGGGCCTGTTCGTCATCGTTGTCAACGCACTAATGTTCTGGTTGGTCACATGGCTCACACCGAACTTCAAAGTCTCCGGATTCGTTCCGGCCCTTATCGGCGCGCTGATCATGATGGTCGTATCGCTGATCGTCAACCACATCTTCAAGGCGGAAGAAGCGCCCCGCGCGGCAGTTTAGGCTTTAAAACGAGCTCACGAGAAAAAGAGCCGCAATCGCGGCTCTTTTTTTGCTCGTACGCTAGTTATTGCTTGGTGGCGAAAAACGTCGGGTTGTTGTAATCGCCGTAGAGGACGTCCATCGATTCGCCGTACGCGTCGACGTGCATTGCGATCGGCAACGCTCTTGCGTTAACCCACAACGTTTCAATCGCGCCGGTTTGATCGATTAAGCGATAGCCGTCGACCGGCATGCCGTAGAGCGATTTGTGACCGAGCGACGTTACCGAGAACTGATCGCGCACATCGCTCGAAAGCGGGCCGCCCGGCTGCGTCGCGTAATCCAGCAGGAGCTGATATTGTGAGACGCCGGCGGTTGCGATTCGCGCGGGAGCCGACGGCGAAAACTGCACCGTCGCGACGGCGCCGCTCGGAAATTTCTCCACGAGCTGCACCGATTGCACGTGCGAGAAGGCTTCCCGCACCTGAGAGATGGCCGTATACGGGTCGCCTGCGGCTCGGGCCGCGATCGGCGCGAGCGCCAGCAGGGCGATGGTCACTGCACTGACCGTACGCATGGTTGTTTCCTCCGGTTCCTGGGGCTGCATCCAGCTCTTACCCACTTCGTGTTATACTCTACGGCGGTCACCCATGGGGCTGAAATAGGTTCGACGGGAAGATCCGTGGTCAACGTAAGCAGGCGGAGTTGCGAGCCCTCCTAAAACGATCGCAAGCGTTTTACACGCAAATAACCAATACGCACTGGCTGCCTAATCTAGGTTAGCCACCGGACGCGAAGAGTCGGCCCGAACTACTTCGCTCTCCGGTCACGAATTCGGGCTGGCACGGTCGACCGACTCTAAGGCCGTGTAAGAAACAGAGTCTGCTGCGAACGGTAATCTACGCTTTGAGGAGTCCGTTCGAGTAAGTAAAAGTCGAAGCTGAGCCTGGAGAAAGCTTTGGTCCGGCTTTTCGGACTCGGGGGGCAGCACCCCGACAGCTCCACCAATTTTCGAATTTTCCAATTTGCACCCGTGGAACAGGCAACTTCAGAATTAATCTGAGTAGTGACCGGTAATGTCTTTGACGGTCGCGCGCCGTTTCTCTTTGGGCAACTCTCTATTGAGCTTGCCCAACTGCCGCTGGGCCAACTGCATCATGCAGCCGTAAAACATTTCGGCTTTATCGAACGCGTAAGGATTGTTCTCGGCCTCTCGCATGAGCTTAGCGACCGCAAAAGGGCTGGGCCACGCGCGTGCAACATAAATAAAAAGTTGTTCATAGATCGCCTCGCCTGGAAGAACACCATAATAGATATATATTCCGACCCGCTCGAGGAATCGAAGCACCGTCAGCTCGGGGTATTCCGAGAGCTCCCCGCGCGCACCGATGTCCAAGAGTTCTTTGCGGTACGACTCGGTTTGCAAACGAAGAGACAGTTCATCAAGAACATACCGGCGGGCCGTGCGCATCTCCGGCGACTCCCAGCGTTCCAAAAGCGTTTCGGTTCCTTCGAAGGTTTGACCGCGCTGCGCATTGCGCATCTGACGTATCGCCGCAAATGCCGATACCGCAATTACGATAGCGCTGGAGATCGACGCGAGCGCGGTCGTCGCTTCCCAGTTCATTCGCCAGCCGTTTCTGGGTTGCGAAAAAACCCCTGCCGTGATGCACGGCCGCTACGTAAGGATAATCCATCGCCTGGTCTAACGAGCTCCTAAACGCACGCTCACACGCTCGGAGACTCGCATGACTTTAGAACTCTGGAACTCCTTTGCCACATTCGGCACATTCCTTGTCATCGCCGCGACCGCACTAGCTGCCCTCGTTCAATTGCGCCACGCCCGGGGCAGCAACCAGCTTGAAGCGCTCAACGAAATTCGTGAATCGACGGAGAGGCCGTACTTTCGAGATGCGTTGCAATTCATACGCACCGAGCTCGGTGAAAAGCTCAAGGACCCGGCGTTCCGCTACCAGATCGAAAACAGAGCCGCGATAACCAGCGAGAATCACCCACTGATCGAGAAAATAAAAATGGTGGGCAATCTCTACGAGGATATGGGCCTGCTGATCAAGGCCGGTTTCCTCGATCGTGAACTCGCCATGCAGATGTGGAACGTTGATTACTATTGGGGAGTACTCGCGGAATACACGGCGATCGCTCGTCGCCAGGGTGGGGACGATCTTTGGGAAAACTTTGAGTATCTGGCAGTCTTAGTCGAGGACTGGAACGCCAAACACCCCCATGGCACCTATCCGGCCGGCATGCGGCGCAAGCATCTCTCCGATCCGTGGCTTGCGGTCGACGCTCAGCGCGCCGCCTCGCTCGCGACGCCATAGTACTCTCTTACGGTGTTTCGGTTGCGAGCGATGGCGCGGTGAGACTACGATACCGCGCCAGCTCGATGCCTGTATAGGCTTGAGCAGCCGTTTCACAAAGCCGCTCTAAGGTCTCAATCTCATCCGGATCGAGCTTGGTCGCATCGCGATGCAGTGCATACAACCCAAAACCGGTGAGGGAATTGCCCTCAAAGATCGGGATGGCAACGGCCGGCGCCGTCCCCGACTCGAAGGACGCGCCATGAACGCGCGCGTGCAAGTCGGTGAGGTAGAGCCGGGTTCGTTCGGCCATCAGAAAGCGCACGGCGTCGTCGTCGCGTTCGAATGCCGGCAGTTCCAGGGGGTTCCATCCTACGGAGTATACCGGCGCGAAGGCGCCCGAGCGTAAACGGAAGAGAGCTGCCGCGACGAGATCGAACTTGTCGCACGGCGCATCCACCAGCGCGCGGTTGATGGATTCCTCCGTTTGCGCAAAGGTCAAAGTCCGTCCCAAGCGCCGCAGATACTCTTCGCCTTCGTGCTTGCGGCGGAACAAGAAGAAGTCAACGGCGTACTCCAACCATCGATAGGTTCGGTGAAGCAAAAAACCCAGTGCGACGGTCACCAGGGCGTCGAGTGCCATCGCAAAGCGAGCTTCATGCAGATACGCACTGGTCGCCCAATCGACGACGCCTATGAGACCCACGACCAGCGTTGTAATGACCGCATACGCAACGGTACGGCTGATCACAAAGCGGACGTCGATAACGTGACGTCGCAGGATAGCATATACGAGCGCAATCGGCATGACGACGGTCAAAACTGCCGCGACGGTGCTCAGTTCCTGTGTCCAACCGTGTGTTGTTGCAAAAACGTTGCGGAGGTCGTTGGCAACGACACCAAAGATGATCGCGAAGGCCGCCCAGCCGAAACGCGCGCGTTCCGTCCGTTCCATGGTCACGAGCCGCGCAATGACTACCAAAATCGTCGCGGCGGTCAGAGCCCATTCAACGTCGAACCGAATCGCCGGCGCCATAACGATGCCGGTGTAAACCGACCGTATGATTCCCAGCGAAACCCAAATTATGGCGACGATACTGGAAATCCAGAACGCAGTGCCGCGCCATCCCCGCGGAATGCGATCATCGGGCACCAATACCGCAAAGAGCAGTAGAAATGCGACCGCGCTCCACGTGCCCAGGGCTGTCAGGCCGTAAACGATCGCGAACTGCCATGCCGGCAGAATTGTTGAATTCAGTTGCGCGCTCAGCGAAGGCGCGCTACATAGACAATAGGCGTAGAATATCCACGTCATGAGGCTCGTCCGAATGGTCAATAGCGCGATGCCGGTAAGAAAGAACACAAGCACGACGCACAGGCGGAGCGCAGCAATTAGATTTCCGCCATAAATGTTCGGTAGGGCGTGACCAGGCTGCGCAACAAACCGAACCGGTCGAACAGTACCTAATCGGCTAACGCATGTCGAGATTGGGGTTCCCGGACGATACCCTTGTTCCGAGCCAGTCGGCTGCAGCAGCAGCCGAAAGTCGCGCATCGAAAGGCATCCCAGCACGTCGCCCGTTCGCAGACCGGCGCGGTACGCCGGCGACCCGCGATCCACGGTTACCACCGGCCGATAAAAGGACGCTCCCGTCGCGAGTGCGTGCGTCCCAGTGTAGCCGCCCAGAGGCGTTTGAAACATCGGCGGCGCCGCAAGGAGAAGCCAAAACGCCGCAAGGCCGATCGCGAAAATTGCGCGCAGAGCCGTCATAGATGGCCTCTCCAACTGCCCGCTTTTCTGATTTTAGAGCGCATACTCTCCACCGGCAAAGAAGGCGCCGAGACACTGGATTCCGGCGTGAGCGACGCGGCCTTTTTGTAGGAAGTCCGACAAATCGAATGCGCCATCGGCCGCTCGCTTCGGCACATAACGTGTGGAAGGTGCGTCATCCCAACGTTGATCACATGCCGCACAGTGCCGCACCAATAAGTGCAACGATTTCGACGATGTGGCGCATGCGTTCGACGGGCGACGGTTGCGAATGAACGCGATACTCGGGAACCTCGATAGGCGCCATTCCAGTCCTTTGGCGTGAAGAAGCGGGTTTGCCTTGCCGGGCCGGAGCGAACCGATTACGATGGTCGGGATGCCGAGTATCACTCCCAAGACCTTGCGACTCCACGGCGAAGCGAAGACCTAGAGTGCGCGGGACTGCTAAGATTCTTTCAATTTGGCGCGAGATCTCGAAGGCGCGATACACACCATGAGTGAGGCTGTAATCCTCAGCGCATACACCGAAGCGTGGCCGCGCATTTTCGAGGAAGAGGCTAGTAAGTTGCGCGACGCGTTGGCGGGGTACGCGGTCTGCGACCTCGAGCACGTCGGAAGCACGGCAATCCCCGGAATGATCGCCAAACCTGTCATCGACATCATGGCTAGCGTTGAGGACATTAATAAGGTCCCGAGGGGCAACGATCATTTTTGGGTCGCGCTGGGATATGAGTGGGGGCATAGCGATGACGATGATGCTGCAGATTGGCTCTATTTCATCAAGCGCGACAATACAGGCCGGCGGCTCATCCATCTCCATATCGTCCCGGATCATAGCGACTTCCGGAAACGGACAATCGTCTTTCGCGACGCCCTGAGAGCCGATCAAACTAAGGCCCAACAATACGCGCATCTGAAGATGCGTCTGGCCGAAACGTTCCGCGATGATCGGCTGGCTTATCTGGCCGGAAAGGGCGACTTCGTCGCAGCAGTCGTTTCGGAAGAACGAGATAGAGTAGCAAACCATCTTCCATCGCGCAAGACTATCGAGAGCTGGCCTGAGTTTACGCCGTCGCGACCGCTGCGAATGCTCGTCAGCGCGTGCCTGGCGGGTATACCAGTCGGCTTCGATGGATCAACCTACGGGACGCATAACGAGATCGCGGAGATCATCGCGCTACCGAATGTGAAGGCGGTGACGTTCTGCCCCGAAGACTTCGCATTCGGAACTCCCCGAGATATTTGCGACATTCAGGGTGGCGATGGTCACGATGTGCTCGCGGGTCGGGCGCGCGTCGTTTCGGCCGTCGGCGAGGATTGGACAGACCGCATGATCGAGGCCGCTCAGAAGATGCTGCGCATCGCGCATGAGAACGCCTGTGAGGTAGCAGTCCTCATGGATATCAGCGCGGCCTGCGGGTCGCAGGTGATCTACGCGGGAGCGCGGCCGGAAGCGCGCTACCAGTCGTCCCAGGGCGTCTGCGCGGCGCTTCTCATCGAATCGGGGATTCCAGTAATTAGCCAGCGAGACTTTAAAACGCTGTACTACATAAAGCGTAAGCTGCAACCGCAACTTCCGCACAGGGACGATCTGCGCGACCACCACGAGAGCGAGTGGTATCGCAATTATTTCGGTTTGACGAATTGACGGAAACGACAATCGTCGCGGCCACGGATTCCGATTTCGATTGGATCCTTCAGGGCCACCGAACCATTCATCGCGGCCTCCGCCTCCCGCCCGGAGGCATCGATGAGACCTACCTCCTCGAGCACGTTCGCGCAATAGCTGCCAGCCTTCGCAAGCAAAATTGCGACGCCACGTGGATGATGGTTTCGGGCGGCGAAGTTGTCGGGCTGTGTGGTTATCATCAGCCTCCCTCAGCCGGAGGCGAAGTGGAGATTGGATACAACGTCGCGCCCAGCCGGCGGAGGAAAGGTCATGCGACTCGCGCGGTTGCGGCAATGCTTGCAATCGCCGAAAACGATCCGGCTGTTAAAACGATCCTCGCCAGCACACCGGTCGAAAATATCGCCTCGCAGCGCGCGCTCGAGCGGAACGGATTTGCGCGCGTCGGAGAACGCTTGGATCCCGAGGACGGCAAACTTGTTCTCTGGCGAATCGACACGCGCCGTGGATGAAGCGCGCCTTGCGTTCGACAGTATGTATTCCGCAATCGCCGGTAGCCGGGTCTACCGGCAGATCACTCATCGCGCGTTTCCGGACTTGCCCGAATGGCTGATTCCGTATAGCGTATCGCCTTCGCTTGTTTTGCTCGAACGCATTGCTCAATCTCTGAATATCGGACCGGCCTCATCTTTCATGGATCTCGCGTGCGGGATGGGCGGCCCAGGCCTTTGGATTTGCGAGCGGACCGGAGCGTCGCTCGTCGGCGTAGATTTTTCCGCAGCCGCTATCAGCGCTGCAACAACACTTGCGCGTCACCGAGGAATTGCGCGCGCAACTTTCGTGAGCGCCGATGCCACCGACACCGGGCTCCCGGAAAAATCTTTCGATGGACTGATGAGCATCGACGCGATCCAATTCATGGATGCACGAAGCGTCGCGACGGAGATCGCTCGCGTGCTGCGGCCGGGCGGAATCGCGGCTCTGACCACCATGGAAGCACTCGTCGACGATCTGCCTGTTGCGACGGTCGCCAAGGACTATCGCGCAGTTTTCAAGACGACGGGCTTTTCGATATGCGATTACGAGCAGCTTGCGGATTCCGCAGAAAAGGACAACGCGCTCTTTGAATCGATCGATCTCTACCGAGACGCTTTAGTCAAGGAGATCGGCGAAGCGGCCAGTCCTATGCTGGAAGAAGCAGATGAGCGCCTAAAACGAGCGAAGGCACCTCCGCGCGCGCGCAAGATATTCCTGGTCGCCCAGCTACAGTAACTTGGGCATGCTTCCGAACTTCGAAGGGTTATGGAGCTCACCTCTCTGATTATTCCCCCATGAAATATTCTCTCGGGCGATACGTGTACGGTTTGGCGGCGATTGGTTTCGGTATCTGCGCCGTTGCGTTCCATGACATCATCAATTGGCATCAGATTAAGGCGCTTGCAGACGATCCTCAGCGCGCGATTTTTACGTACGTTGTGGCTACCATCGAAGTCCTTGGGGGCGCAGCCGTTCTATGGCCGAGAACCGCCCGAGCCGGCGCCGCCGCGTTGGGTACCATATACTTCATCTTCGCGTTGCTGGCAGTACCGAGCATCGTTAAGCATCCGCTCGTCTACAACGGCTTCGGCAATTTCTTCGAATGGTTCTCGTTAACGACAGGCGCAATGATCCTCTACGCGTATTCCGATCCAATAGCTCGAACCGCACGATGGGCTCAGATCGGGTACTACGCGTTCGGTATCTGCGTCCTTTCGTTCGGACTGGAACAGCTGTTCTATCTCTCCGCGACAGCAAGTCTCGTTCCCAAATGGATTCCGCCCGGACAAACGTTTTGGGCGATCGCCACCACCGCCGCGTTTGCGCTTGCCTCCGCAGCGCTGCTCACTGGATTTATGGCGCGGCTCGCATCGCGATTGACCACCGCAATGCTTGTGGGTTTCGGCGTGCTGGTTTGGCTTCCGGCGGTCGTTGCCGCTCCTCATAATTTTGACAACTGGTCCGAGTTTGTGGAGACGTTTGCTATCGCCGCTTCGGCGTGGGTTGTCGTGGACTTCCTCGACCGACGCTAGGGGTTATGCCGCGCGGCAACCGGGCGGCGTTTAAGTCTACGCGATTGCCTCGCAGCGGAACGCCTTCCTTACGAAGGCGCGCGAGTTGTCTTCGCCCCTGAGTAACGCGGCCGTCGGAACGGACGACGCGATGCCACGGAACCTCATCGCTCGTCGTGGCAAGAATATGCCCGACAAGTCGCGGTGCGCGCGGGTCGATGTCGGCGTACGTTTGAACGAAGCCTTTCGGAATTGCGCGGACGAGAGCGAGTATGCGCGCCGCGCGCTCTCGGTTCACCTCGCGTGTTCGAGCACGACGGAAACTCCTTGCTGACGTCGCGGAATGTTCCAGTATGTCTGTAGCAAACGGTCTTTTTCTTGCCGTGAAACAAGCTTGAAGCCGTGTTTCTGGTATAAGCGTATCGCCCAGACCGCATCAGCCCACGTCCCAACCAAAAGCCGCTCCGCAGATCGACCGGTCAGTTCCGTGAGCAGACGGCTGCCGATGCCCCGTCCCTGATCAGCGCGACGGACATACGCGTGCCGGATGAGCGTGACGTCGCGAACCCTTTGCAGGCCCATAACGCCTCTCAGGGCCTCTGCGTCGTCCCAGCCGGAGAAGTTAACGCCTTCATCTATCTCTGCCTGAAGCTGCGATCCCGACATGTATGGCTCGTGCCAACAATCGTCCGGAATGACTCCCCGGTACGCCTGCGCTGCTTCGTTGATGATGGTTTCGATCGCGGAGAAATCGGCTTTGGTGCAGTCGCGGATCACCTATCCCCCCGGGCTTTCGACGCCGCCTTCGAGCGCGGCGCACTCGCCGCCATCTCGCTCGCAATCTTTGCAGTGATGCCCGTGGTGATTGCTCATTGCATGCCCGCAGGCCGGGCAATCAGTAATTTGAATCTCTTCCATGTTCGAACTCCTGCGCGGCTCCAGAATGAGAGATGCTCGTTCTTGGACGGGGCGATGGATTCTCCTTACGCGAAGCACGGCGGATGACCGATCGCAAGCGGGGCGGAGTCCGGTCGTGCTACAACAAGAACGGTTCGCCGAAAAGTGCCTTCCGTACGAAGAAACTCGCCGAGCGTGCGATTCCACGCACGAGCGTTGGGCTTGCAGCGTACTCGTGCGCCCAGCATGGCTGGCATCTCGGGCACCGGCCGTAACGCTACGTTCCGGCGTCGGCTCCGATGCGGAACACGTACTTGAGTATCATACGGTTGAGCGTAGCATCCGCCGACGGCGAACCAAAATTGAGGTAGAGGTCGCCGTTTTTGGTACGCGCATGAAAAGCCGCTGCCAGGTTGAGGCCGGGGGTCGCGAATCCGCCGCGCCCGTTGAAGCTGCGCAGCGACAGCTGGCGCAAAAATTCGTCTTCGATACGGGTGCCGATCGCAGCTTGCTCTTTCAGGAGTTTGTGGCGGCTCACCCGGGGGACACCGTCGACCAAGGGCTAGGCCAAGCGATGATGGAGTCGTTTCCGTTCGTCCAAGAGAGCGGTGGCGTCGGCGGCGAGATTCCGATCGCTCCGGTTGAAGTCGGCGGGCTCGGATTATCAACGCTACAGTTTCCGCGCTGGCTCTTTTATGTGACGCAGAAAGATCAGGCGTTCAACCAAGAGGACTACGACGGGTTGATTGGCCAGGACGTGCTGCGCAACTTCGATCTCTACTTCGATTACCACCATGCGACGATCTATCTCGTGCCGAATGAGCGCTATCGCACGCGCTGGGGCAGCTAGCGGCTGCGCACGCCAATCTGGCGGCGATCGAAGTCAAAGAGGAGATCGATCTGCTGGAGGGCGCTCAGGCCAACGATAATTGCCGAAAACGGACCTTGCCTCACGTCGATCCGCACGCCGTGCCCGGCGGTAAAATCGTGGTCCCACTGTGCGAGTCGCAGGTGGGCGACCGCACCGGGCGCTGCGTAGCCGGTTGCGTCGACTGGGTTAGTGACCAGCACCGTGAGTCCCGGCGACCCCGTGTCGAAAAGCACTTCGCCGCAGAAGTCATAAGTCAGTAACCCGTCAACCGTGATGCATCCTTGCGGCCAACCGTTGTCGCCGACATCCGCCATGGTAAAAGTTTGCGCGAGCGCATCATCGGGGTTGAGAATGAGTTGCGGACCGCGGAACGACGCGCGGAGTATGTAGCGCTTTCCGATTCCGCCGCTCAATCCCGGAAGCGGGCTCATGCAGCACGCTCCGCGCGGCGGCGAATCGAGATTGATTCCGAGAATGCCGGGAAAAGCGCCGCCGAACATTTCCGGCGTTCCCTGCGGCCCGTTATCTTCGAAATGGTAACTGTCGACGAGTTCGATCGGCACGCCGTCACCGTGCGCGCCGCCAATCGTTAGCGCGGCGTAAGCCTCCTCGCCCTGCAGGCGCAGACCGCTGCCGTAGCCGCCGCCCGCGCTGTGTCCGCTGCGCCGAGCGGCATCGGGATGCAAAACTTTCGCCAAAACGCGAAGTCCCGAAGAACCCGTATCGACGAGTACCCTGACCGGATCGCTTCCGATGGTAAGATCGATTCCCAAGCGAGGTTCGCCGTGCGTTCCTTGCACGACGTGCAACGGAACGACCATCGAAACCGCCAGCAAGAATGCTTGGCCGGCCGCGCCGCCGATCAGCCGCCGCAAGATTTGGTCGAGGTCAGCGATGGGTCGGAGCTTCCCGTGAAAGCACGTATTAAGCCGGGCGCGATCGCAAGCGGCACGCCTTTCGAGTGGATGGTGCACGCGTCCGGAACGCCGCCGATGGCGCCGGTGGAGCGCCACGCGCGCCCTTTACGCGCGAAGACCCAGACTGCGGCCATATCGCAAGCGCCGTGCTCTTCGACGGTCGCCAGGCCGTAGCTACCACTAACCGAGACGTGCGAGACGCGTTGCGGACAGTGCCCCTTCGAAACAGTCGCCAGTTTTCGAATCGCCGCAGTGTCGGAGCTCGGACCGGTGTCGGCGCGGGCTGCAACAGCGGAGCAAAGCAAAATTCCGGCAGCGCATAAGGCGGAAAGAGATTTTTTCATATACGCCTCCTGCGGCGGCGATTCTCCGGTCTCCCGGAATTCCCCGCGGCAGGAGGCTTAAGAGGGCGTTAGCCCGGGTCGTTACCTTTTCTTGCGCGTGGTCCGTTTCGCGGCTCGCTGCGCGAATGAGTCCACGACGTCGGCGGTTTGCTTAATCATTTCACCCGCGCTTACGACAGTCTCGCCGACTTGGCGCGCGCGCGTTGCGGTCTTATGGACGTTTTTCGCGGCTTTGCGAACCGTGCGCTTGCGGTTCTTGACGGCGCTCTTGGCGCGCTTTACCAGGCTGCCGGCCGTCTTGCGTGCTTTCCGTGCCGCGCCTTTAGCGCGCTTGGCGACGGATTTTTTGGAGGACGCTTTTTTGCGCCCGCGTTTTTTTCTAGCCATGGTTAAGCTCTTTCCCCAACAATTGGATACCAAACGAGCGCCGATTTGGGTAAGTAAGCGATATGGATGCGGAAAAGATGGCCGAGTCGATGAAGCAACTTTCGCAAGACGTCGTCGTTCTGGTTCGCAACGAGCTCGAACTGGCTCGCGAAGAGATGGCCGAGAAAGCCAAATCCGCTGGCGCCGGCGTCGGCATGCTCAGCAGTTCCGCGGTTACCGCTTTCTTGACACTTGGTTCGCTCACGGCACTGCTGATGCTCGCGCTATCGCTTGCGGTCGCCCCCTGGGTCGCAGCGCTCATCGTGACGCTTCTGTGGGGCGCGGTCACTGCCGCGCTGGCGCTCAGCGGCAAGAAAAAAATTCAGGCGGCCGGATCGCTTCTGCCCGAGCAAACCATTGAAAACGTCAAAGAAGACATTGCCTGGGCGAAATCCGGCATGAAAGACGACGCGCCCTCACGCTGACTTGCAGCGGGACCCGTATTTTTGGGCGTAGACGTGCGTGAACTCCGCGCCGAAGAGCATGATCTGCGCCGAGTAGTTCACCCAGACCAAGAAGACGACCAGCGATCCAAACGCGCCGAAGCCGGTCGAGATGCCGGCGCGCCCTAAGTACCAGCCCAGCAAGAATTGTCCGATCACAAAGAGCAGCGCGGTTGCGGCGCCGCCCAGCCAGACATCGCGCCATTCGATCTCGCTTTCCGGCAAGTAGCGAAAGAGCAGCGCGAAGAGCACCGTAATCACGGCGAAGGAGAGAACGAAGTCGACGAATTTTATCAGGGTTGGGAAGAGGGGGAAGACGTCTTGCATGGCGCCGGCGGCGATCGTCAGCACGGCGTTGAGACCCAGCGAAACGAGCAGGACGAATGCTATGCCGAGCACGACCCCGAACGACGTCGCGCGCTCGCGCACGAGAGTAAGGAAATTTTTCTTTTCGGGTTCGACGTCCCACACCGTGTTGAGCGCTTCTTGCAGCGATGAGAACAACCCAATGGCGCCGAGAATGAATACGCCCCAGCCGATGACCTGCGCGATGATGCCGGCGCGCCGCTGACTGAACGTGGCGTCCACCATCGAGCGGACGCCGGTCGCAGCAGCTTTCCCGGCCGTGTGCTGCAGATAGCCCATGATGTTGTTGAGCGCCGCTCGATGATGGCCGAGAAACAGGCCGGCGATTTCGACGACCACGATGATGAGCGGCGCGATGGCGAACATCGTGAAGTACGAGATGGCGGCGGCGAGCCACTGTGCCTTGTGGCGGCCAAACTCAGCCCACGTTTCCTTCAGTAAGGCAATCACGAGCGCTTTTCCTTAAAGCGTTCCGCCGTCTCGTGGATCGCGGCCATCGCCTTTTTCGGGCCATCGACGCCCTTAAAGTCGATCTCGTTGCCCTGTTCTACCGAGTACTCCACCAAAAAACGGCAGAGTCCGCGGATGTTCTCCTCCGGCACGTCGCCTATTTTGTCGAAGGCGTCGGTCGTTTGCGCTATGCCCTTGACTTTCTTGGCGCATGCGAGGATGCGATCGTTTTCGTCGCCGTTCTTTTTCAGATGCACGATGCCGATCACGCGCGCTTCGACAAGACATCCCGGAAATGTCGATTGGTCCGCCAGAAAGAGGATATCCAGCGGGTCGCCGTCTTCGGCTAGAGTTCTCGGGATGAAGCCGTAGTCGTAGGGCCACGCCAAACCTTCGGCAAGCGTCGTCATCAGCTTGAACGCGCCAAGGTCCGGCACGAATGCATACTTGTGGCGCTGGCGAGCCGGGGTTTCGATGATGGCGTGAACGAGCAGCTCATCTTTCCCGCCCGCCGGAAAGATGGGGATGTGATCGAATCGCGTCGGGCTGATTGAGGGCATGCGCCGTTAAGGCTCGACGACGATGACGCCGATCTGGCCGATGCCGATATGATAACCGCAGGCGTAGAAATAATGGCCCGTTCGTTTCGTCACGAAGATGGGCGATTTGCCGCCGTGCGCGCGGACGTTGCCGGTGCCCCACTCGTTGGCCTCGATGATACGCCCGTGCGGCTTGGTGAAATCGCTCTGAAATTTATAATTCGCCGGCACCTGGTCGCCCGTGTAGGCCATACCGGTCGCCGTATGATTTTGGTCGTCGGGATTGACGAACTGAATGCGGTCGCCCATATGCACGTGAAGCTCGACCGGGTCGTAGCCGGAAATTTTTCCGAAACTGGAGCGCTTGTGCGGCTTGAAGTCGATATCCATGCGCACCATGACGAGTCGCGAAGCGCTTGTCGAGTGCGGTTTGGGTTTCGGCGTTGCCGCGGTCGTGAGGGCGGCGATCGCTGCGCCCATGAGCAATGCGGAAATAATTTTCATGTGAACCTCCGAGGGCCCTGATACCCAGTTCCCTTCAAGAAACAGCGCCGGAGGTCTTGAGTGTTTTAGGGTGTCTCTACCAAGCCGATGACGTGCTCTTCGGGGTCGGCGAAGAACGCGATCTTCGGTCCGCCGGGCACGTCGTAAGGACCGGCCAGTTTGCGTCCGCCAAGGCCTTCGACCGTACGGAAAGCTGCTTCGATGTCCGGAACGCCGACGTAGAACGTCGCGCAACCCTCGCCTAACTGGGCTTTCCCGACGCCGCCGGCGAGCGTAGCGCTCTCGCCCGTCGTCACCATCGCATAGTCGTTCCCGGCGTCCTTCATGCTCCAGCCGAACGCCTGGGCGTAGAAATTTTGCAGTTTTTTGGCATCCTTGCCGGTGACTTCAAAATGAACAACGGGGTTGGGCATGAGTACACCTCCGAACGAAAGGGCTTTAGGATTTCTTCATACTTGGCCCTTACCATTTGGGAATGATTGCGCTCGCGAACCGGGGGGCCGAAGGTTCTTTCCCATACGACAACACGGTCATCGGCATTGCCTATGCGAGCTTGGCGATCGAACTCGCCAACGCGCTTGACGCGATTGGCACGCCATATTTTCGCGCGCGCGCGACCGACTATCTCGCCGCGCGGCGTACGTTCAAAGGTCTCTTGAAGCCGGCCGATTACCGCTATTTTGATATGCAGTGCCAGGAGTACGCTGGAGCGCCGCAGGCGGCATCTTTTCTTGTGCGCCAACTCCTCCGCGCATCGCTGCGCCGCGATCGCGAGAGCGCGGTCGAGGTTCTCTGCGCCGGCGAATCGCTGCTGAACGATCAGGCCGGAGCGCTTTCACAAGCATCTAGCGCTTAAGCACACGCTCCTTCGAGGGCTCGCATACCCCGCCTTCGTACCTAGGCCGGGATGGCGAAACTCTACTTCCGCTACTCGGCAATGAACGCGGGGAAGTCCACGGCGCTGCTGCAAGTCGCCCACAACTATGAAGAGCACGGCCGGAAGGTTCGCATTTTTACGGCCGCGATCGATCGGCGCTTCGGCGACGGTCTGGTGACGTCGCGCCTCGGACCGCAACGCGAGGTCGAGACGTTCGATGAGACAACCAATTTTACCAAAGCGATCGGAAGCGACACTGCGGAGATCTCGTGCTTACTTGTAGACGAGTCGCAGTTCTTGACGGTCGGCCAAGTCCGCGAACTGCATCGCGTCGCCCACGTGACGGGCGTGCCGGTCATTTGCTACGGACTGCGCAGCGATTTTCTCGGTAACCCGTTTCCCGGCGCGGCGCATCTACTGACGCTCGCGGACAGCATCGAAGAGATTAAAACGATTTGCGCGTGCGGACGAAAGGCTACCATGAACGTGCGGATCGACGAGCTCGGAAAACGCATCACTCAGGGCGAGCAGATTGCCATCGAAGGAGAGACGCGCTACATCCAAACGTGCGGCCGCTGTTTTTACAGCGAAGCTTAGGAGCCTTGGAGCACCATCCGCATCGCGTCGAAATCGATCGTCCAGGCGAAGTGCTCGAGAAACTGATGCGAGATGATGCCGGCTACTTTAAACGGGAAGTTTTGCAGCGGCGAGCCTTGCGGGGTGTAGAGGCCGCGCACGTTCGCTTGGCACGCGGTACCCAGACAGAGTCGATCTAGCGTAAATGGAATAATCGAAACCGCCCCGCCGCCGCCGACCCCGGTGCCCGTGTGCATTTCGTCCAGCCCGATGTTCGCCGCGGCGACCGTTTCCTGCGACGGTCCGAAGCCGCCGCCGGCCATTCCGCTGTCGACCAGAAATAACTGGTCGTTTAACGCGTTCACGCTGCCGCGCGCCAGGAGAAAGTGATCGGGCACGTACCAGAACGGTATCGTGGCCGCCCCCGCCCCAAGTGACTGCTCGAAAGCGGCCGAGGCGCTGCGCGGGCGCAACACGAGCCGCCTGTTCGGATAGTCGACCGTCGACAAAAACTGTGAAAGAAAGATCGTGCCGATGATGCCGTCCACGCGTTTATGGCCGAAGAATGGAATCGGGCGCGTGGGAAGCGCCGACGACTGGAGATTGCGCAGCGTCACACTGCCGATCCGAAAGGCCGGCACCAGGACATCGCGTACTTCTGCATGCTTGCCGCCCGCAAACGTACCGTTGAAGCCGCCCGTCATCGGCAATCCCAACTCCTTAGCAAAATTGGGATCGATGATGAGATTGGGAGCCCCGGTGTCGAGCATGAAGTACGCTTGGCGTCCGTTCACCTGCACGGAAAACAGCGGGAGCGGATCCACTGCCGCCATCGGAATGCTGGCCATCCTCGAGATCGGCCGCGCCTGCTGCATACGAATTCGCGATTGCACTTCGCCGAGCAAGATCTTCACCGGCGCGGTTTGCTTGGCGTCGGCCAGCACCTGCGCCGCATCCAGATACTCCGTGGCGGCGCGCAAATCGTTGGCATAGAGCGCAGCTTGCGCCGCCCCGAAATATGCTGCGAAACTCTTGCCGTCGTGCGCGATCGACGCACGGTAGTCGATGAGCGCGCCCCCAAAATCTCCGGCTGCAAAGGCGGCGTTGCCTTGTGCGAGCGCGGTCGCTAAGGCCACCGCGGCGACGTACGCGCCCGTCAAACGTTCGGCCTCAAATAGACTGCGTGACCTTCGTAGTCGAAGTACATCTGGTAGTACTCCATAATATTGCGGCCGATGATGCCGTCGTAGTCGGGATTATCGTCGGACGTTGCCGGCGGCAGCGCGATACTGGCGTGTTTGAATTGTGCCGGGCCCATCGCAAAGTCGTCGACGGAATATCCCGCCATATCGACGATGCCGCCCAGCCAGCGGGTCTCAAGCGTTACTTCCAGCGGCGTCTTTGTCCGCAGCTGGTCGAAATAGTGACGGTAAATGATAGTGGAAGCCGAACCTGTATCGAGCAGAAAATATCCCTGCACGCCTTCGACCGACGCCGGCGCGCGCGGCACGCCGTCGTCGAGCACTATCGGCATGGCGCTCAAACTTGCGGCATCGGGCGGGCTCGTGTTCGCGGGATAGAGCGTCACGGTTTTGTTTTTGAAATCTATACCGACGATGGCGCTCGACCAAAAGTCCAGTCCAAGAACGCCAACGATGTGGTTTTTGTCGTCGGGCTGATCGATCGGAATCACGCTGAAGACCGCGTTGGTGAGATGCAGGTCGCCGATGCCTAGGTCAGGCACGACGGTTTGCGATACGTCGAATTCGCCGGCGATGTTGGCCTTACTCAACCCATAGCGTTTGTAGCCAAGCTCCGCCGCAATGCGCGGCGATAGTCCCAGGCTATCGGATCCGCTGTCGAGCGCAAAATTGTAGGTGTTTCGCCCGATTTTCACTGGCACGATGATGCCATCTTCGTTGAAGATCGCGGGGATTTCGACGGGTTTTGTTTGCGAAGCGGGGAGCAGCTTGCGCCCGGCCGGAATCCCCGCGATCGAGACGGGCGATGCAGCGAACGACGTGATCTGCGTCACGCTGTCGTTGGCGGGGCGGCCATCGGTGTAGCGCACCGTGTATGGGATCAGCTCGTTGAAGACCGGGCGGTAGCGGGAGAACGTCCAGACACGCGTGCGGCCGTCGCTGCCCGTGATTTCGATCCGGTTCAGCAAATACGTTTCCACATCGTAATAGCGCCGTTCGCGCGGGCCGCCGATGGGCGCGACTTCCAGGACGTATTGCTGAGGCGCGTTGTGCGTTACGCCGAGCACATGCAGAGCAGTGGAGCTGTCCGCGCGGGAGAGCGCGTTCGCATCGGGATCGGCGGTGTCGTGAAATCCACTGAGCAAGATGACGACGCCGTTTTCATTCTGACGCCACTGCTGTCCGTGAAAGCTGCCGAAGGCCGTCGTGAAGGGACCGGTGTGCTCGACCGTCTCGCGATCACCGCCCGAAATTTTCGTTACACCCTCGGTGTGCAGTCCGCCGCCGTCCGACATGTACGTTCGCAGGTAGTTTCCGGGCGTCAGCGTGCCGGAAGTCTTGTCGGCGCGTTCGAGCAGCTGCGCCGGAGTCATCGACGTCGCGTCGAGCTGCGGCGCCGGCGCCGCCGCGGTTGTCAGCAATACAAGAAGAGCAGCCAAAGCAAAGCGAGCGCCAGTCATGATGTTTCCTTAACGTGTTCTGTGAAACACCCTGCACGGCCGCACCGTTTCTCACGCGAGGTACTCGCAACATGATACGCTCTCTTCGTTTTCTCGCATTCTCCGCGTTCGCGCTTGCATTGGCAAGCTGCAGCGGCGCCGGCGGCTTGTTGGGCGGCGGCATCGGCTCCATCGGCGGCATTTTGGGATCGTCAGCATCTTGTAATCCCGGTACCGACGTGCAGCTCGCTAACCCGTTACCATTTCAAAGCGGCGTCAATCCGAACATCGGTCAGATCGTCATCGTGGCCAACGGCAACAACAATGCTCTCGGCCAGAACTATCAGTCGCTAAATATCACGCTGGTTGACGATTTCGGCGGCCGGATCTCGGGCGGCGGGTTACAGCCGGCCTCTTATCCCAACGGTCCTCATCCGTATAACTCCGACTACTACTATCAGTCAGGTTTTGGTCCGCTGCAGCCGGGCATGACCTATACCGCCGAGCTGACCGTCGCGAACGTCAGCACGTTCAATTCGTGCACCTATACGCTGCAGTCGTTTAGGACGTAGCGTCTCGCCGTTGGCGGCCGGCGAGCACCAAGAGCGGCAGTCCGCCGGCTTGCAGCACGAGCGAAAAGACGACCAGCGCCGTGAAGCTGCGATCGTAGAGCAAACCCATCACGGTGCTTCCGGCAAACCACGCGATGCCGTAGATGGCGTCAAAAGTTCCGAGCGCCGTAGCGCGTCGATCCGGCGGCGCGAGTTGCACGATCGCGGCCGGGAAGAGCGTATCTTGCGCGGCCATTCCGAATCCCCACAACAATACGCCCGCGACCGCCATCCACGGCGTTCCAAGAAATGAAAGCGGCGCGAAGACTGCGCTTGCCGCGAAAGCAATGACGAGAACGGCGTTGCCGTACCGGTCATATGCCTTGCCCAGCAGCGGCGAGCCGACGGCTCCCATCAGCATCGCGGCGGCGTACAAGATCGGGATGAGGCCGAGCGCAAAGACGTGCGTCTTGCTGAAATGGAACGAGATGAGCGCGAAGTCGGCGAAGCCGGCCCCGAGGCAAGCTCCCCCAATTGCGTAGAGCCAAAACGATCGCAGTTGCTGGCCGCCGACCTTAAGCGGCTTCGTTTCCAAGTGTTGCGGCACGGGGAACTTCCGCCACGCGATAACGAGCGCGATCAGCGCGAGTACCGCGGGCACGAAGAGCACGCCGAACGCGCGCGCGAAACCGCCGTGATAAAAAAGGATGACGGCGACGAGGATGGGACCGATGGTTGCGCCGGTTTGGTCCATCGCTTCGCGAAATCCAAAAACCCAGCCGTGTCCTAGTTCGGACCCGGCGTACGAGATAAGGGCGCTCGAAGCGGGTTTGCGAATGCCGCGCCCGACGCGTTCGCCGACAACGAGCGCAGCCGCGCCAGGAACCGTGCGCGCCAACGCCAGCAGCGGAACGGCCATGACGTTGATCGCGTAACCGGTCAGCGCAGTTCCCCAATATTTTCCCGTGCGATCGGCTGCGACGCCGGAAATGTAACGCAAGCCGAAGCCCAAGAGCTCGCCGAAGCCCGCGACGAAACCGACGACCGCTCCGCTCGCACCGAGAAACGCGAAAAACGGGCCCGTGACCGAGCGCGCGCCTTCGTACGTCATGTCGGCAAATAAGCTGACAACGCTCATGAGGAAGACGAAGCGGAAAGCCCTCGCCCTTCGCCCTTCGACTACGCGTCCTTTGACTACGCGCATCTACGATGCGCTACTCAGGATGACACCGTAGGTGGCGCTGTCGTTGTTGGTACACACTTAACCGGGAAGTTTACCGAGCGGGCAATGAAGCATACGTCATGCGCGCGATCGTGCAGCGTCGTGGCTTCCGCGGTGCGAGCCGGATCGGCGATCTGCACGCGCGGATGGAGCGTGACCTCGACGAATTCTCCGCTGCCGTCGGGATTGGTGCGCATCGTGCCTTCAGCGAAATCGTCGTACGCCGTAACCACGATGCCGGCATCAGCGCAGAGATGCAAATAGGCCAGCAGGTGGCACGATGACAAGGCCGCGACCAGCAGCTCTTCGGGGTTATAGCGCGCGTCATCGCCGCGATAGGTTTTCGCGCTGGATCCCGCTATGGTGGAGGTTTTCTGCGGCCCGGAAAGCTCGTGGTCGCGTCCGTATGCCCGGTACGAGCTCGTTCCGGTGCCGAGGTTTCCTGTCCAGCGAAGCGTCGTCTGAAAAGCGTGATTCGTCATCGCCGGATGACCCTTATTACCTGACGGTGAGCATGCCTTTCATGTTCGGATGATACGTGCACATCAGCGCGTACGTTCCGGCCTTTTTGAAGGTGTAGCTCCAGGACGCATGTTCGTCCAAGTTGCCGGAATCGAAGGCTCCGCCGGAGGCCGTCACGGTGTGCGGGTAGGAGTCGTCATTGATAAATTCCACCGTGTCGCCGGCGCTCACGGACGCGGATGCCGGTTTGAACGAAAAGTCGGTCAGGTGAATGACGAGCGCAGGTTTTGGCGCCGCCGCCGTCAGCAAGGCAAGCGCGACAATTGCGGTAAGGTATTTCATACTAAAATTTGCTCCACGCCAATCCTATAGCATGGGGTGACTTCGTTGTAGCGCGAGTTTTGACCCTTACCGATCTAATTCTCACCCTTGAGTCCAAGTTGATAGCTTAGGGGGGTCCTACGGTAAAACTTTGCTCAAGCTTTCGACGATGGAGATCCGCTGGTCCAGATTGGTGATGCGGAAGATGCGATGGATCACGCTGGCCTCGGGGACGATGACGACAAGCCGGTCGCCCTGGCGCTGGTGAACCCGCACGACCACTTGGAGCGCGGTGGAGTCCAAAAAGGTGCAGCTGCCCAGGTCGATCACTAAAAGACGCTCGGCGCCCATGTCGGGCTCGGCGCTCACTACGGCGGCTTCAAAATCTTTTGAGTTGGCGATATCGAGCTCGCCAAAGACGTGCAGCGCGATGACCGCATCAAAATCCTCGCGTATAAACGCCGCGCTGTGATAGGAAATGGTGCGCCTGCCTTTCGTCCCTTAGTATGGCTGGTGGGCGAGCAACATACAAGTTGGGATTCTAAACGGGACGCGGCCTGAAAGCGCGGGCGGCTGCCATGAGCGGGGCCTGAATGTCTGCGAGCTGGCGTTCGCGCAACAAGAGCAACGGTACGGCATCGTTGAGATGCGGATTGAGCGCTTGAAACCAAGCACGCGCCGTGTTGCGGTCGCCCTTTTCACAGATGACCCACGCAAGCTGCAACGCGAAGCGGAGAAGGTGCGGGCGTTGCGGCTCGCGGTCGGTCATCCATTGCTTAACCGCGCGGGTTTCGCTGACGCCTCCGATGGCGGCAACCATCGTCGCCCCCAGTGCGTCCACCAGCTCTTTTACGACGTCCCGGATGTCGCTCGAGATGGCGTGCTCATGGGCTTGGATTTCGATCGGGCGCTCGTCTTGGGGATCCGGGCCAAGTTGCATGACGGGGCATATACCCACCTAAATCCCAACCTAAATACCAAACGAGCGTTTGTATAGCCGCGTACGCACGAATGCCCCGTTGCGGCGCGAGCCTCGCCGCCCGCGCCTAGGGCGCGCTCCTCGGCCGTGCTTCGACCGGGCCGCCTCAAGGCGGCCGCTCACCATGACGCCGCAGTTAGCCGCCGCTCGATTTCAGGCCATTCGGCGACCGTAATACTGTACGCGGCCGTGTCGCGCAGCGTGCCGTTCTTGTGCAGCGCGTGGCTGCGAAGAATACCGTCGAGCTTCGCGCCTAGGCGTTCGATAGCGCGGCGGCTTTGAGCATTGGCGGAAGACGTGCGGAATTCAACCGCTATGCATTTGAGCGTGTCGAACGCATGCGACAAGAGCAGAAGTTTACACTCGGTATTCACGGCGGTGCGCTGCACGCTCTTGCGCAGCCACGTCGAGCCGATTTCGAGCCGGCGATTCTCGCTATCGATGTTCATGTATGTCGTCATACCGGCTGCGCGGCCGGTCGCGCGTTCGATTATGGTGAAAGGCAGCATCGAGCCGCGCTCTTGCAACGCTAAACGGCGGTCGATTTCCGCCATCATGCCTGCAGGTTCGGGGACGGTCGTATACCACAAGTTCCAGAGTTCGCCATCGCTCGCCGCAGGGACGAGCTCGTCATGGTGTTCCTTCGAGAGCGGTGCGAGCGTGACGCTCTTGCCGGATAGGGTGACCGGCTCGATCCAGGCCACGCCGTTACGGAGTGACGAGCGGGTTTTTCACGGCGAAAGCGCCGTTCGGATTTGGTCGCACCCAGACGATCAGATCCCAGATTGACGGCATATCGAAAATCGTGACGACCGCAGACGCAGTCTTGACGCGGCCCATCGCAACCAGCTGCGCGGCCGTGGGATGCGCCGGATCGCCGCCCGCGGCGCGGTATTTGCGCGCGTCGACCCAATTGTCGTAGGTCATCGTGCCATCCGCGTTTCGCGCGACCCAATGTACATGGTCGTCGAATTCGTAGAGGCGCCCTGGATTCACGCCGAAAATGCTCGGTCGCGTGGTGCTCGTTTGCAGCACCGAGAAATCCGCCCCAAGCAAATTCCCGGCCTTGTCGTACCACAGTTGACTGGGATGCTTTGCGTCGGATGAGGTCCACTGGAAATTCGCGTAACTGATCGCGCCGGTCTCGTCGGCGTTGGTGTAGCGCACGTATCCCGCTTTTTCGGCGTCTTGCGCCTTGGGAAATCGCGACATGAGATCGGCTTGAATCGCTGTGACGAAAGCCGATTCGGCCGGACCGAGGGGGCCGGCGTAAGTCGGATTTTGATCGGCCCGCGCGAAGACCGGCAGCGCGAACGCTGCGATGAAGAAAAATACAATTGCACGCGTGTACATAATGCCTCCGGGGAAGCAAGTTCGCGCCGCCGTGACGAAGCCCCACCATGACTCCACCGGCTATCCGTTAACGGCGGACGCCGCGATATCTATCGCCGTCCGGGGAATAAGGGGCCGCAAGGAGGTTCGAATGGTACGAAGCGGCGCTCTCATGATCGTTTTTTGGGTTCTGATGCTGGTCTGGTTCATCGACCTCTGGATGGCCGGCCCCACTCTGCGTGCCTTTATTCCGTGGCTCGCCGTGCTCGTACTGGGCTTTGCGGCCGTCGGTTTTCCGGCGATGACGATGGGCGGGCCTGTCCGCAGGGACGACCGCGATTTGCGGCCCTAGGTGAAGCGCATAGTCACGGGTTTCTGGCTGGCAATCGCTTTAGCCGGCTGCACCAATCAGCAAGCCGCACAAACGCAGCAGCAAGTCTCGCACGAAACCGCGCAGTCGTTCAAAGCGGTCAACGGCGCGCTGCAGAAAATCGATGCGAAGGACGCAGCGCTCAAGGTGCGCGTTACTGCGGCAGTGGCGGCGCAGGCCGGCGCCAACGTTTTCCGCGTCGGAACCGACGTGCGCGCGGGCGTGGTCACGTTAAGCGGAACCGTGCCGGATAATCAGGTCGAGCAAACCGTCGTGCGCGCTGCTACCGGCGTGCCCGGCGTTAAGCGCGTCGATAACCGCCTGCGGCTGCAATAGCCGACGTAGACGACCGGTATCACAAAAAGCGTGAGCAGCAGCGAACTCGACAGTCCGCCGATGACGACGGTTCCTAGCGCCTGACGGTATTCGGCGCCGACTGTCTGACCCAACGCCAGCGGCAGCATTCCTACGATCATAGCGAGCGTGGTCATGAGAACCGGCCGGAACCGCAAGGCCGCAGCGCTTTGAATTGCCGCGAGTGCACCGTTACCGTTGCGCAGCGATCGCTCCGCGTACTCCACGAGTAGGATGCCGTTTTTTGCGACCAGCCCGACGAGCAAGACGATTCCGAGCATCGAGTAGAGATTGAGCGGTTGACGAGTTATGAAAAGCAGTCCGAACGCGCCGATTGAAGCCAACGGAACGGTGGCCATAATGATGAGCGGAAGGCCATAACTCTTATAAAGAAGCGCGAGAATGGCATAGACCGCTATCACGGAGAGGCCCAGCGCGGCGAGCATCTTTGTGACCGTATCGAGGAATTGTTCGATATCACCGCGAGGCTCGATGCGCGTGCCTTCAGGCAGGAAATTCGGATCGGCGAGCAGCTTCCCCAGGCTCGCGGTGACGACACTTATGGGCGCGCCGCCCGCGGTATTGGCGCTCACGGTGACGACGCGCCGCCGATTCTCGCGCTCGATCACGACCGGCTGGCGTGTCCATTGCATTTTTACGAGCGCGCGAAGCGGCACGAGCGTCCCGTTGGATGCTCGTACCGTCAGCCGGCCCAGCGCATTCACGTCTGCGGTCCGGCCGGCATTTGACTGCACCAGAACGTCCACGAGTCCGTCGGGCTCGCGAGCCTTCATCGCGATCGCGCCGCCACTCCCTATGCGCGCCGTCTGCGCGGCTTCGTCGGTAGAGACGTTCAACAACTCCGCGCGCCCGGCGTCCACCGTGAGTTGCAGGTGTGGACGCAGTCCAACACCGGTCGTCCGCACGTCGGCGGCTTGCGGGTCGGCACGCAGAAAATCCGCGATCCGCGCCGCTGCCTCGTCGACGGCGTTGGTTTTTCCCGAAATGCTGTAGCTGATCGGCGCCGCACCGCCCATGCCTTTTCCGGCGCCCGCGATTTCGGCTTCGGGTGGCATTCCAGCGGCTTCGCGCAGGCGGCGAACGGCATCGTCGCCGTTGGAATTCTGATCTTCCAAGATGATCTTTATCTGCGCGACGTTTCCGGCGAAAACGTCGGAGACCCCGTTAAATGCACGTCCCGCACTGCCCTCGACGTGCCGAACTCGTTCGTCCTGGAGCAACGTGGACGCGATGCGCTGTGCCGCAGCGTCGGTTCGGGCGAGCGGCGTGCCCGGCGGCATCGTGAGGTCCAAAACGATCGCACCGCGATTGGCCGGCGGGGAAAACTCCGTCGCGATCCATCCCGCGAACAGCGGCACGAGCGAAGCGATACACGTGAGGGCCGCAAACGAGAGAACCAGTCCGCGGCGGTGTAGTGCGCGGGGCAAGAGGGCGAATGCGTACCAGTCCGCGAGTTTTTCTTCCCAGCGGTTAAAGGCGTCGAGCAATCTGCGCCAGCCGGCCGCCGCGCGCGAGACGGAAAGAAGGCGCAGGGTCCAAGGAAGTCTTGCCGGGTCGATGGTTCGGTCCACATCGATCAGAGCCCAGCGCGCGCTCAACAGCGGCGTAAGCGTATAGGCAACGAGCAATGAAAAGACCGTAGCGAAAACGATGACGAGCGCGAACTCGCGCATGAACTCTCCGACGATGCCGTTCATCAGCGCGATAGGCAAGAATACGGCAACGTCGATGAGCGTAATCGCAAAGGCGGCCGCGCCGAGGTCGCGGCGACCTGCCAATGCCGCCCGTTCGCCTCGTAACCCGCGTTTGACGTTGAGCGCGATGGCTTCAATGATCACGATCGAGTCGTCAACGAGGATTCCAATCGTCAGCGACAAGCCCATCAGCGAGAGTACGTTTAACGTGAATCCCATGACCCACATGGCAATGAACGCCGCGCATAGCGATGCCGGAATCGCAACGACGGCGATGACTGCATTTCGCCATGCGCGCAGGAAGAGCAGCATCACGAGAACCGTCAGCGCGATTCCCTCGCCGAGCGTCTGCGTCACGGCGCCGATTGCCGCAGTCGTGTACGGTTCGTCGGTGCGCAATTCTTCGAAACGCAGAAGGGGATACTCAAGGGCAAGCGCGCGAAGCGTTTTGCGCGCTGCTCGAATCGTTCGGATCGAATCGTCACCGGCCGCGCGCGATACGAAGATGACGATAGCCGGTTCGCCGTCCACACGCGAAATCACGGAAGGATCGGCCGAGGCGTCCTCGACCGCGGCGACCTCGCTGAGGCGTACGGTGGAGGAGGGGAGCAAGACGGGAACGGTTCGTAGCCGTTCGATCGACGAAGCGGCTGCGCTAATGCCAATAGTCGTTTCGGTCAGCGGCGAGCGCAACAGGCCGCCGGGAAGCACCGCGTTAGCGCGCGCGGTCGCGCGGAAAACATCCAAGGCGGTGCCGCCGACCGCCGTTAGCGCCGCCGCATTGGGGCGGATTGTAAACTGGCGCGGCACCGCTCCGGCGATCAAAACATTTCCGACACCGTTCGTCGCGCGGAGGGCCGGCACGATGCTGCGCCGGACGATTTCGGAGACGGCGGAAGGCGCCACGATGCGCGAACTGACAGATTCTTCAAGGATCGGCGCTTGCGAGGGATCGTCTTTCGAAACCGACGGCGGGACGAGGTCGGCGGGAAGATTGGGCTGCGCTGCGTTGACGGCTTGTTGAACGTTCGTGCGGTCGGTCTCGACGTCGCTTCCGAAATGGAATCGCACGCTGAGTTCGGCGATGCCGTTCTGCGCAGAAGCGGAAATGCGCTCGACGTTTGGGAGGCTGTCGAGCTCATCTTCGAGCGGTTCCACGATCAGTTGCTCGATTTGCTGTGGGGCCGCTCCCGGATATGGCGCCGTAACGGTGACGACCGGAAAATTCACCGGAGGCAAGATCGCGCGACCGATACGAAAGAAAGCGACCGCTCCGACGAGGAAGATCAGAAGATAAAAGATCGTGAGTGCGATCGGATTGCGGAGCGAAAACCGCGTCAGGAACACTTAGGGGAATTTTGTGACTGCCTGAGGGACCGCTGCCGCAATTCGAGCGACATTACTTCGGCTTGAAGTAATTACGCCGCGTGGCGGCTTTTCAATCTGCAGTCAGAGCGCTATCGTGAAGGCGATGCCATTTTCATCGGTGGCGGGCTGGATCGCCTTGGGATTGCTCCCCACAACCGCGGTAGCGGGGCTGATCCTGCGCAGATTCGCGCGAGGCTCGTTTGTCCGCCGGATGCGCCCGCATTTCATCATCGGCTATGCCGCGCTGGTCTTTGCGGTGCTACATCTCGCGCTGTCGAGCAGCGCGATGCCGGGCGCAAACGGCAACGGCATCTGGCTGGCAACCTTTGCAACGGCCGGACTGGGGGCACAGGCGTTTAGCGGTGCCAGTCTACAAGATCCCGGTGCGTACCGCCAACCCTTGCGGCGCTGGCACGTCCGGTTATTCTGGGCGGTTCTCGTATTGAGCGCGTTGCACGTTGCGCTGAACCGGTAGCGCTACAACTCCCAATCGGGGTGCCATTTTTTGCTGTCGAAGAGCGCGAGCGATTCGCGCAGAAAATGCTGTTCGCTGCGCAAACGCGCGGCCGTATGGGCGAGAGCGAGGTGACCGCCGCCGCTCCGGTCGCTGCCGGCTCCGAAGAGCCGGCTCAAACGTTTTTCTTGATCCCCGATGGCTTGTAACCGAGCGGCAATCATTGCTCGGGCTTTTGCGCGCGGGAGTTGCGCCAGAAGCACGTAGGCGATCTCGATGGCGGGGTCGGCGGCTTGCACGTCGGCAACGATCTTGGCGAGCAGCGCATGAAAACGGCGCTCGCCGGCGGCGGACAAGCGGAAGACGCTTTTCGTGGGTTTTGGGCCGCGCTCGCTGCCGGTGGTTTTCGCGAGCAGCAGTCCGCGCCGCTCGAGCTTCACGACGAGATGATAGACGTTTCCCTGTTTGAGCGTGCGATAGAGGGGGGCGTGTGCGCGCACGGTGCGGTTGAGCGCGTATGCCGACATCGGCGCGCGCCGCAATATTCCGAGGATCAGGAGCTCGCGCGCTTCCTCAAGCATAAGGTTCTCCTTCGGCGCATGTGAATTACTTCCGGTTGAACTAATTGGGGGCGCGCAGCATCTGTCGCGCCGCCCCGCGCTCCGCTATGCTTTCGGTATGAAGTACATGATCTTTAGTTTAGCCTTCGTCTTTGCTGCCGTGCCTGCCGGTGCCCAAATGATGGGCGGCCACACGCCGCCGGTGCCGATGACGCCCGCGCAGTTTTCCGCCGCGCACGTTGGAGCGAACGTGCAAATAGCGGTGCGGGTCACCGGGCGAAACCGGCAGATCGTCTTCGGGGAGGTGCTGCGCCAAAAAACCGAGACGCTCTCACTGCATACCGGCCTCCGCGTCACGCTTTATTTTCCCGACGGGACGCCGACGATTATGGGCACCGCGTCCGACGTTCGTGCCGGCGCGATTCTTTTCGTCTATGGTGTGCTAACCAAGCCCGGCAACGTTGACGTCAAGCGGCTGGTCGTCGATACCCGTTTCGTTCACGTTTAGCGCGTCTCGCTGCGGATCGCTGGGATCGCGTACACACAAAGAGCGACCAGCAGATATCCGATCGCCGAGATTCCCATCGCCAGGCGCGCTCCCCAGTGGTCGGCGGCGTAGCCAAAACCGACGGCCGCAACGGGTATCCCGCAGAGCACCAAGAGCCGGACGGCGCCGAAAACGCGACCGACATATTCCTCGCGAATGACGCGCAGGCGAAATCCGACGATCTGCGAGATCTCAAATTGCACGACCGCATTGGCGAGCGCCCAAAAGACCCCGGCGATCCACACATTGCGCGTGAACACGACGGGCAGAAAAATCACTGCGTCGATTACGTACGCGATCGTCAGCGCGCGGCCGAAGACCCAGCGACTCGCGAATTTGGTCGACAGTACCGATCCGCAGATTGCACCCGCGGCCGAGATGCCGAAGAATATGCCGACGTCGCGATCGCTGGCGCCGAAATCGCGTTTGAGAAAGGGCACTAGCACGGCGTAAGCTCCGAAGCCGAGCATGTTGATCACGAGGTTGGTAAACGCGAGCGCGCGCATAGCCCGGTCGCCGAAGAGCAGAGAAAAGCCCGTTCGAATATCGGAGAGTATCTCGCGATGCGACGGTATGCCCGTGGCGGTTTCCGGTCCAAGCGACGGAATGCGCCATAACGAGATCATCGAGCCGAGGTAGCCCGCCGCCGTAATGAGCAGCGCCGGCAAGGCGCCAAAAAGAGCGAAGAGCGCGCCGCCGATAATCGGTGTTACGAGGTTGGCGAAGTTCTCCGCGCCCCCCAAAGCCGCCGTTGCTTCGGTTCCGCGCTCTTTTCCGAGCAAAAACGGAATGCTCGACGTTTGGCCGCCCAAGAAGAGCGCGGCGGCAATCGCGACGACGACGAGGCCGGCGTAAATATCCCCCACCGTCAGCATGTGTAACGCATACAGCGCTGCGAACAAGAGCATCATCGCGCAGCGAACGGCGTTCGAAACGAACATGACCGCGCGCCGGTTCAGCCGATCGGCCAGCGACCCGGCGATCACGCAGAATAGCGCGAACGGAGCTAGTTCGCACAAGTACGCCACGCCCGTTGAAAGCGCCGAATGCGACAAGCGGAAGACCAGCAGCGGAATCGCAAGCAAACGGAAACCGTCGCCGAGCAAGCTCAAGCATTGCCCGATGTAATATTGCCGAAACCGTTGAACTGAAAATATGCTGCGCCGAACTTGCGCGCTGGCGAACGACATGCGACGAGAACCTCCGGGTAGGGATGGACGTTTGGGGTGGGCTCTCAGTCGCTAGCGCATAACGGCAAGATTCTACCCGATCCTGAAGGACGGCGCAAATGTGCAGGCGGCTCCGGCTCCAAAAGGCATTCCGGATGTTTTCCGGAGAATGCCGCCTCATGCAGCGAACCGCTATTTTTTTCTGCGCCTTATTCGTTTTTGCGGCGCAGGCCCAGGCGCTCCCGGCGTCGCTTCAGACGCCGCTGGCAACCAAGAGTAACCCGATGACCGTCGTGCTCGACGAGCGAACCGCGCCGCGCGGCTACGCTTACTCGCACATGACGATACCGGTCAAACCGGGACCCTTTACACTGTCGTATCCGGAATGGATACCGGGCGAGCACGGTCCGACCGGACCGCTCAACGATCTGGCGGAGCTCAAAATCAGTGCGGGCGGCCAATCGATCCCGTGGGAGCGCGACCGCGTCGACATGTACGCCTTTCACATTAACGTTCCGAGCGGGGTCGCCACGGTCAACGTTGACTTCACGGTGCTGCTGAACCATCCGAACAATTTCGTCGACGGCCAGCTGGCGACGCGCAACGTCATGGTGGGCAACTGGAATCGCTACATCTTGTACCAGCCCGATATCAATAACACGCAGTATTATGTGCGCGCGAGCCTTATTCTACCGCCGGCCTGGGATTACGCCAGCGCGCTTCCGGTCGCCGCGCGAAGCGGAAACCGGATCGACTTTAAAACGGTGACGCTGGAGACGCTCGTCGATTCGCCGACGGACTCGGGGCGCTACTACCGCCACATCGTCGGCTGGAGCGGGCAGGGCACGCACACGTACATCGATCTGTTCGCCGATCATCCCGAAGATCTCAAGATGCCGGCAAGTGAACTCGCCGCGTATAAAAGGATGACGCCGGAGGCGATGGCGCTCTACGGCGGACGGCATTGGAACGTCTATCACTCGGAGCTCACACTGAGCGATTTGATTCCGCCACAGGGAATCGAGCACCATCAATCGAGCGACGATCGTAGCGACGACACATTCTTGACCAATCACGCCGAGCAGCTCGCGGGCGGAGATTTGCTGACGCACGAGTTTTCCCATTCGTGGAACGGAAAGTACCGGCGCCCATTCGATCTGCAGCAGCCCAACTTCAACCGCCCATTCCCCGAGCACACCGAACTGCTTTGGGAGTACGAAGGCATGAACATGTACATGGGCGATCTACTCGCGTTCCGCAGCGGCATCAAAGGGAAGCCTTCGGACTACCCGGAGTATTTCGCGTACATTTATTCGTCGATGGCCTTCGAGCCGGGACGCAAGACAACGCCGATCATCGATCTGACCACAGGCGCGCCGTACTTTTATCTCGCAGATGGCCCATACGGATCGCTGCGGCGTAATGCTTTCGATTTTTACACCGAAGGCGAACTGATGTGGCTGGACGCCGACACGATTATCCGGCAACTAACCCAGGGTAAGAAATCGATCGACGATTACGCTAAGGTGTATGCGGGAGGGACGTCGGGGCCGCACGTTGTCACTTATACCCGCGCGGACTTGGAGCGGTACCTCGGTGAGGTTGCGCCGTATGACTGGCACGGTTTTTTTCAGAAGTATGTCTATTCCATCGCGCCGCAACCGCCGACCGACGAAATCGCGCGCGCGGGTTACCGGCTGGTTTTCACTGCGAAGCCGAATACCTATGAAGCCAACCGCGAGACGCTCAGAAAAACGATCGGGTCCTGGTACGACGTCGGAGTAAATCTGAAGGAGGATGGAACCATCATCGACGTGCGCGAGGGTTCGGCCGCGTGGAACGCCGGCTTAGGTGACGGAATGCAGATCGTCGCATTGAACGGCCGCGAATTTGCGCCAGATGCCTGGAACGGTGCCGTCGCTGCGACTTCGGCGAGTTTCTCGCCCATCGTGTTGCTGGTGAAGCAAGGCGATTTCTATCAGAACATTACCCTGAATTATCGAGGCGGCGCGAAGCATCCGCACCTCGTCCGAATACCGGGAACCACCGATATGTTCGCGCAGATCATGCGGCCGCACGCGAAATGAGAGGGAATGAAATGAAGCACGCAGCTCGAGCCGGCATCGTTGCACTGGCATTTGCGGCCGGTCTCGGCGGCGCTGCATCCGCGCAAACGTTGCCGAACGCGCAGTTCGACCGGCCGCTAGCGACGCAGAGCAATCCGATGACCATAGTGCTCGACGCGCGGAAATCTGCGCTCGGACGCGCGTACGCGCACATGACCATTCCCGCGGCGCCCGGGCCGTTTACGATCGATTACCCGGAGTGGATACCGGGCGAACACGGGCCGACCGGTCCGCTCACTGATATTTCGGAATTGCGCGTAAGTGCCGGCGGCAAGCAGCTGCGCTGGCAGCGCGACCAGGTCGACATGTACGCGTTTCATCTCAACGTGCCGCCTGGCACCTCCACCGTCAACGTTGATTTCACCGTGCTGCTCAACGGCGGCGGCGACAACATGGCGACGCGGAATATCATGGTCGGCAACTGGAACCGCTACATCTTTTATCAACGCAATATCGACAACACACAGTACTTCGCGCGTGCATCGATCATTCTGCCGGCCGGCTGGGATTTTGCATCGGCGCTTCCGGTGGCGTCGCGTTCCGGCAATCGCGTGAATTTCGAGACGGTTTCACTTGAGACGCTGGTCGATTCACCGACCGATATGGGCGCGTACGTGAAACACATCACGACCTGGACCGGCGGCGGTGCCGCGACCTATCTCGATCTGTTCGCGGACGCGCCGGAAGATTTGAAGATCGACGACAAAGTAATCGCTGCCTACAAACAGTTGACGCCCGAAGCGATGGCGGTGTACGGAGGTCGTCACTGGAACGTGTATCACGCTGAGCTCACGCTCAGCAACACGCTCGGATTCCAAGGTATCGAACATCACCAGTCGAGCGACGATCGCGCGGGCGACGATTTCTTGACAAGCCCTCGCCAGCAAATGCTCAGCGGCGATTTGGTGCCGCACGAGTTTTCGCACTCCTGGAACGGCAAGTACCGGCGCCCGTTCGACCTGCAGCAGCCCGATTACAACGAGCCTTTTCCGGAACGCACCGAACTGCTTTGGCAATACGAAGGCATGAACCAATATATCGGCGACATGCTCTCGTTCCGCTCGGGCATTCGCGATCCGAAGGATTATCCGGAGTTTTTAGCTTCGCTGTATTCCGGTCTCGCCTACGAACCCGGACGAAACACGACGCCGCTGATCGACACGACAACGGGCGCGCCGTACTACTATTGCTGCGCGCGCGGCGTCTATCCGAGTTTGCGGCGCACGGCCGGCGATTTCTACCGGGAAGGCGAGCTGGTCTGGCTCGACGCGGACACGATCATTCGCGAGCAATCCCACGGCACGAAGTCGCTGGATGACTACACACGGCTCTTCGCGGGCGGCGTCTCCGGTCCAAAGGTCGTGACGTACACGCGTGAAGATATCGAAAACTATCTGAATCAAGTCGTCCCGTACGACTGGCATGGATTTTTCGAGAAATACGTCTACACGGTCGCGCCGATTCCGCCCACCGACGAGATCGCGCGAGCGGGTTACAAACTCGTTTTCAACGAGACGCCGAATAAATTCGTCAACGGCCGCGGCGGCCGCGGAGTCCCCGCTTGGTTCGACGCCGGCGTCACGTTAAGCGGAACGGGAACGGTCGGCGACGTACGCGAGGATTCGGCAGCTTGGAAGGCGGGACTCGCGCCCGGCATGCAAGTCGTTGCAGTTAACGGGCGCGATTTTAGCGCCGACCTCTGGACGCAGGCTATTAAAGACGCCAAAGGTTCGAGCGCGCCGGTTCATCTGCTTGTAAAGCAAGGCCATTGGTATCAAACGATCGATCTCGATTATCACGACGGCCTGAAATATCCGCACCTCGAGCGCATTGCCGCCGTGCCGGACATGTTAGCGGGTATCATGCGCTCGCACGCCGCCGCCCCGTAATCGGCCTGGCTACTTACCGCAAAGCGATGATCAGCTGCGCCGCTCAGGGCAGCGCGTGATGCGCCGCGTTGCGTTCGCCGCGATCTTTCTGGTTGCGGGTTGGATGCTCTACGTTTTTCTTTTCACGGGTTTGGGCCCCGCGGCGTGGGGAATCGAAAACGAAATGGCGATGCGCGATTTTGCCCGTCAGGTGCTGTTCATAACAGAGGCTCGAACGATTGGCGATCGGACGGTAGAAACCGTTTGCGAGCGTACGACCGCCGCGTGGTCCGCGATGTATATGCGTGACGATGCCGGTAAGCACTATGCGCTTGGCGCGCACTGCGGCGATTATGTGCCGCCGCTCAGCGTCTCCGAAAACGACGCCGCCATCGTCGCAATGCGGACCGATCACGGGATCGTGGAGCAGCTCAAAGGCTCAGCCTTCGATGAGGCGCTCGTGCTCCCGCTATTTGCGCGCGGGCGAGTTATGGGGTTTCTCGTTTGCGGACCCAAGAGCGTCAACGAATCCTATGCGCCGGACGAGCGTGATGCGCTGTCGCAAATTGCGCGCGGCGTGGCGGCGGCCTTCGACTCGGTCCGCTTGGCGGAACTCGAGGATGAGAATCGCGCCCTGCGAGCACAATTGGCGCGCTGACGTTAAATTCACACAGACGCTCGCCCTTATAAGGCGCATGCTAAGCGTGAGGCGCGGAAAGAGTGCCGCTTAGGCATGTTGACAGCGCACTTCAAATGAGAGCGAGAATCTATCTCACAACACGTGATGCGGGCCCAAAAGGCGCCGCACATAACGAGTCTTTTCCGCACGACCATGGTCGAGGCCCCGTTCAGCAGCGTCATAGAGTACGTTACCGATTTTTTTAACGAGCGACCTCAGCTTCGCGTGAAGGCCCTTGCGTCTACCAATGTCACAGTGGAAACGCAGCGCGCATTAGTAGATGACAAGACCGACGCCGTGCGTGGCCATGACGCGCTCACGATCTCATGGCAACCGCGTTGGTCAGCATTCCCGTCGTTCCGTGGCCTCGCTACGGTTCGCCCGCAATCTCCAGGTTCGATTCTCGCTCTGGAAGGCTCGTATGAACCGCCCGGTGGTCTAGCCGGCCAGATTTTCGATCGGTTGATCGGCGGGCGGCTCGCAAACAGTACCATGGACCATTTGCTTGACCGCCTTCGCCGCTACATCAACGATCGTCATGTTGCTTTCCAGCAAGCGTGCCCCACTAATGAACAGCTCAACGAGTCGGAGCGGTCACACCGTACGGAGCATTCATGAACGTTTTCCGCGCAAGGGCCGTCTTTATCGGGATGCTTATCGCAGCGACATTGATGTTGCTGAACTCGACGCCGGTTTCTGCAATGCCGCCGTTCGCGCAAGCGTACGGAATGAAATGCAGCGTTTGTCACACGCAGGTCCCCGCCTTGAACTCGTATGGCCGCTACCTTCAACGTACGGGTTATGCTGAGCTAGACGTTCATACGCTGCACCGCTCGACGCCGTTCTGGATTGGCGAAACCGCGAACTATTCTCATAACTCCCAAGATGCGAGCTCTCCGCGAACGGTATTCGGAAACGTCGCATTTCACGCCGCCGGGGCGTTTGATGCAAATACGACCTTCCATTATCAGCAGTGGATCGTGCAGGGCGGTCAAGCCGGCGGCATCGATACCGCCTGGATTACATTCAATAATTTATTTCACCGTAACGGGCATCTTTTTGTCGGCAAAATGCCCGGGACGACGGCGTCGCCCTTAAGCCAATGGTTCGACATCGCTTCATTTGCGACGCCGGAGCTGACCGTCGGCGAGCACGTATACCAAAACGACGGCAACCGGTGGGGTTCCAAATTCATTTTCGTAAAGAATTCACTAGACGCTGAGATCGGTTACTTCGCGGACGGCGGTGACCTCAGCGGCATCGGAAAATACTCATCGGATGTTGAGAAGACGTTCCAATGGCGATTGGCGCATGCAAATCCCGAACAACCGCTGGAATATGGTCTCATGGGCGCGCGCGGTTCATACCCGCTGGCCGAAGGCGGCTTCGATCAGTACTCATCGTTTACGCCTTACGTCCAACGCGATCCCGTGGGAGTGTTTCCCGGCATCTTTGCGATGTATCAGACGGCTTTCGACAGCAACGCCGGACAGGACGCGCTGGGCAATCCGTTGGGACCTGCGCGGAGCACCGCCGCAACGATCGAGTTCTACGAGCCGGTCGGCGACAAAGGTCTGATCGCGTTTCGCAAAGAGCTCCAAAAGGACGGCTTAGGAACACAGACCCAGAGCGGAAACATCGATTTCGCCTACCACGTGTTGCCATATCTCCATGTGTATCTGGAGACGGCGATGGCGCAAAATACGACGCCGACGTTTAGCTACATGCTGTGGTGGACGATGCCGCTGCAAAATGTCGCCGCAGCAACAAGCGCATTGGCCGCCGCGACACCAAGTCCGGCGGTCCCGGCGGTCGGCAAGAGCGCCTCGGCCGCTCATGCTGCTCCCACGTCAGCTCCGGTCGCGGCTCGCCCGATTATTACGATTTCCGCATCGAACTGGAAGTTTACGCCCGGCACGATCGCGCTGCATACCGGCGAAACGACGCGATTGCGTCTCGTGAGCACGCAAGGCGTTCACGGTTTGCAATCCAAGGATCTCGCCATCCCGCTTACCGTCATGCAGCCCGGCGGCGGCGACATCGTCAACGTCACTCCGAAGAAGGCCGGCGTGTATGTCTTGCATTGTGCGATCATATGCGGTCCCGGGCATCCCAACATGACCCTCACCATAACCGTTACGGACTCGAAAGGGACTACACAGTGAAAATGACTTCTATCGCGTCAACTCTCGGCCTGGCAGCCGCCCTCGCCGCGCCGGTTGTGGCACGCGAACAATCCACCATGGTTTCCGCGAAGAACTTCGCGTTCACGCCGGGGACGATAACGCTCAAATTGCATCAACGCGCGAAATTGGTTTTCGTCGGTACACAGGGAACGCACGGAATTACGATCCCGGAGATCGGCCTAAGCAAAGTGATTGTGATCAGTAACAAACCGACGACCGTGGAAGTGACGCCCGCTCGCATTGGCAGTTTTGTGGCCCGTTGCGCCGTGTACTGCGGCATAGGTCACGGGAGCATGCTGCTCAAGGTCAACGTCATAAAGTGAGGTTGAGGCGCATGCCGGCGCACAAGACGCGGTACATTCCCCCGCAGTAGGGCAATGATTTCACGTATGCGCGGAGATAAGCTGGTGATTCGCACGTTGCCTCCATATATATGGTGCACGCAAAGCGTCCTCGTTTGGCGGCGAAGCTAAGGACGGCCGGTGCGATCCATGATTTCCGACTCAGGCAGTCTTTCCGTTCGTCGTGTGAGTTTCTACGCTGATCGGCGTCGGCGGTACCGGGTACTTGTTGACGATCAAAAGGTCGGATTGCTTGGCGATGGCAACGACCCGCTGACCGTGCAAGTCTCTCCGGGTCCGCATAACGTTTGCGTAAAACTCGATTGGTGTTCGAGCAACACGCTACGTGTTGACGTTAAGCCCGGTCAGCGGGTCGTTACGGAATGCGGTTCAAACCTTACGGACGCGAATTGGGTTTCGATGATCATATATACGACCGTGAAGGCCCACGACTATCTCTGGCTCAGGCAAGTGCTTGAATGACCGCTAAGCACCGGGGCAGGGGTTCGGACAGAGTTTCGCTTGGAACTGTTTCGCGACGGCCGGCGGGATGCCGTAGCGTTTCTCCATCATCGATGCGTATGTGACGCCACCGCCTTGACCGAGGAACGCCCACTTGCCGTTCTTTAGGTGCAGCCACGCGGTGCCTTCCCCCCGTCCGTGCGCCGTTCCGAAATCGCATTGCGCCCACGTTTGCACAACGAAACACGAGGGCTGCTCGATGTCGCTCCAGCCGCGTGCGTGATACGCTGCGACGAGCGCCGCAACGGCGGTCTTCTGCGCTGAGGACGCCGCGTAAGCGGGGATGGCAGCGAGCAACGAAAGCGCGGCTGCAAATGCGATCAACCTGTGTGTTCTCCTTACTTTCTTTCAAAAATGAAAAAGATCAAGCGTCTCTTTTTTTAAAAAGGCTGTGCGTAGGCGACGAGATTCATCGCATCCCGTGGTTTCATGAAATTCTCCCATATACCAACGACCGCCATGTCTGCATACCCGCCTACGCGCAACGGAACGCAAGCCCACGCATTTGATCCATGATTGCCGGACGAGAAGTACACGCGTCGCCCATTAATTTTAGCGCTATATGTTGCGCTCATAATAAATCCATAACCTGGATACCCGTCCGCACGACAGGCTACATTAGCGTCGGCATTACAATCGCGAGATGACGACCAATCAATTTCTTTGCCGCCATTTGTAAAGACGATGCTTAGATTTGTGCCGCAAGCCATCGGTGATAGGGCGGTGCGTTTCCACTTTAGGTACTTAAGCCCCGGCGGAAGACTCGCTGGGTAAAAGTCGTATGGCCCCGTGAGCGCGTGCATTCGAACGCGCTCGGTCTGCGGGACGGACGCTGCTTGGGCCGCCGGTCCTAGCAACACAGTGCAAATAAGAACACACACGGTTAGGGCTATGAAACGCGGCATTGGATGGCGATTGCGCCCGCCGCTAAAAACCCCTCCCGGAGCTAGCATGAGGGAGTGCCCATGTTGCTACGCATTTGCGGCGACTGGAACGAGAGTCACCGGATGTTCTACGAGATTTTGACTCCAACGTACGAGTGCGAGCCAATGGAATTGCTGCACGAAGGCAAAAACTAAAAGCGCCAGAGGAGCCAGCACGATCGCCGCGGACGGCAGAACCGTGATAATTCCGACCGCCGCGACGGTGGCGATGCCCGCCAACACTGCGGTAATGATCGCCGTCAAGATTACTACACCGAGGGTTGGCCAAAAGCGATACGCCGTTGCACTCCAAGTTTTTCCGAACACCTCATCGGGATAAAGCAAATACATCGGAATCGTCAAGGAGAGTTTGGCGCCAATCCAGATGCCGGGAATGATCAAGAAGACGGCGGCGATTTCGATGGCAATCCCCGCAGCAAGGCCGTACAGGAGAGCGCCAAAGAAACGCCCCACGGTCATGCCAAAATGCGGCCGGATCGTGCGCACGGCGGCCGCAAGACCGAAATAGCTGAGCACGACGGAGAGAATGATGACGTAATAGAACGAGCTCACCGCCGCCAGCGCCTGATTCTGCGATCCTATCGGGAAAAATATTCCGAGCAGACCCGCGAATGCCGCCAGCGCGAGGCAGATGTAAAGCGCCTTGCGATATGTCATGAGCGTGGCGCGCGAGTCGGCGAAGGATGAAGAAACGGCCTCACTCACGGAAAGCATAACGGCCTCCTCTGAAAAAGAGCAGCTGTTTACTCTTGTGCCGCAAAGGTGAACCACTCCTTGAAAAGGGCCGGCTTCACGTTTTTTGGAACAACGAGGCGCTATGCCAGTTCTATTGCTCCTGACAACGGTCGCGCTATCCTCGGCCATATGCGCCAGCGCCGCCGATCACAAGGCGGTCTTTGGCGCCATTATGCGTCACGACCACGTAACTGGAACAGTCTTTCCTATCACCATTGTCGGCAACTACGCCGAAGCCGGCGTATCGAGAGCGAGCGGCAATACCTCAGAGTCCGTTCTCCTCGTGAAGAAGAACGGGTCGTGGAAGGTTCTAGCGGCCGGCGGTCGCGCCTACAACGTCGCGTCTATGGAACGCTACGGAATTCCCCGGGCAACAGCGACGACGCTGGCACGCAAGGTCCAGCAGGGAGTTTGCGCCGCACCGGGCTGATGTGGCGACGTCGCGGACCAGCCGCGACTTCTACTGGATTCGGTGATAAATGAAGATGGGACCGTTGCCAAAGGTGACGTCTTGAGCCATGAACGTCGTCGCCGAAGTGAACCGGTAGCGATAAGTCGTGCCCGGTGGTTTTCGGATCGGGAAACATCCTGACGGCGCCATACACTGCACCTTCGGCTGCCAGTTCAGGACGTTTAAACGCAACGTGTTCGGTGCGAACAGAGCGTACGTGCCCGTTTCTTGCGTTATCATTCTATTGCCCGAGCTGATACCCTGATCGAGTTCACTGAATCCGCCTTGCGGGTTCAGCACGAGTTGAATGGTAAGCCGGACGCCGGAGGTGACCGTCGTCGCCTGCCACGTGCCGATAAACGGATTGGTTGCGCCGGTAGCGGGAATCGCCACTAACGATAGCAATCCCAAGATTGCGAGCGTCCTATGGATCATTCACGTCTCCTTTTGTCGCACGCATTTTCGTGGTCTCCCGAAAAACTCTTGGTAGCCCAACGGGATTCGAACTTGCTGGCTGGTTAATACGCGTTCACATGGATTGCCGGACTCGGTGAGGATGGCAGGATCGGCGCACGCGATTACAATGGAGTACGTTCGGTTATAGCCTGTAAGTAGAAGGGAAGTAGAGGATCCGCCACCGGCACCCAGCTCTCGAGGCGTTTTGACTATCGAACGTTTGAGTGGGTTACTTCTTTTTTCCGTTTGGGCCGACGCTGGCAAACTTGTGCGATGCCGGCTTCGCCTTCTTTGACGACGCCATGCCGTGTCCGGATGTGGTCAAGGCAGCCGCTTGCGGCTGCGCTGCTTTTTGCGAGATGAGCTCGTGGGCCGGCACGGCCGCCGTAGCGGCGCTGATGCTCGCCGGGAAGAGTGATGTCGCGAGGAAACCCTTTCGCACGGGCTCTTCGCCGAAGAAAAAGAGCCGGAGCTATCGCTCCGGCTCTCTTTACGGAAGCGCTATTCTACTAAGGCTAGCACCACCAGAACCAGTACAGCCACCGGTAGGGATAGTAGTTGCTATAGACAGCGGCGGAGCAGTCACGATAATATACAGTAAAGCCTTTGCGCTTTGATGCCGAGCCTTTGACCGCCACCATTTTGCCGCCGCGATTCTCGTTGACGCTGACGACCTCGTTGTTTTTCACGACGATGACGAATTTGTGGTTCTTAATGGTGACCATATTGGTCCCGTTATGAACGCCGACCCCGCCCTTTGGAATCGAAGATGCGGCTTGGGCGCCAGCAATCGGCAGAAGTACCGAAATCGCGAGAAAAAAGGCAACTAATTTCGACATTTACCCTCCGGAAAAAGTGTCCGGTTTGTTAACCGAATTTGTAGCAATAGGGTGAGCCCCCAGGCATGCCTGGGGGCCGCTAACTTGGTACTTAGACTTGGAACAAACCTTTCATCTTTACGGCCCCAAGGGCGTCCCCGGCCTGGGGCTCCCTCCAGGCCCTCATTTGTAGGTCGGGTCGGTGCGAATATATCTGCGTGGTCCGGCCACCCGGGCGCCGTTGGTGGGGTGGTCCTCCAGAAACCATAATTTATGGGAGCGGCGGCCATACACGCGTTCTATTTTTTCGAGCGTTCACGCAATCTCGTTCGGAAGCGACCCGTCCCGGAGCACCGCGAAAAACCACGATCGATCTCCACGAGAGATTCGAGTTTCCCGGCCGAGTACGGCGCCGTGACGAGCAATCTTTCGCGTCATCGAGCCCGAACCAGCGCGACCGCGCGGGCCGATCAGCGGCCGAATCGGAAGCGATCACTTCTAAGAACACATCGTCACGCACGCGCAGCAAGCAATTAAGTGTGCCCATTTCCGGATGCGTTCGACCTGGTCTCGAGGCCGCTTTCGATCGAAGAGTTCGAACGGCGCCACGGCAGGACGTGTGAAAAGCCCGTAACATAGCGGTTTTCGCGCCACTCGTTTTCTAACCGGTGCTGGGAAATGCATTTGGAAAACGATCGGGCGGATACTTAAAAAAGTGGGTTTCCGGCCAACGCCTGAGCGACGGCTTCCGGCTCCGTGAGGGACGCGCCATCGCGCATGAGTAACGAAATGTTGTGCTCTTCTAGTTGATCGTGAAGCGACGCCATTATGCGGTCGTAGCACCATTTTTCGGTCGGTTCGCGTTGAATTCCACTGTTTTTGAAGTAGGCATCCACATAGCCGGTGAGCCGGGATGCCCGCGTGGCGTCTCCGCGCAAGGCAGCAATCAACGCCAAGTGTTGCACGGCGATTCCGATATCATAGCTGTTCTGGCTCTCCCGCAACATGCTCAAGGCTTGACGCGCATCCGCTGCAGCCGCGTCATGTTGGTTGAGGGCGATACGGTATGCGGCCAAATTGTTTCGAAGGTTCGCGGCGACGCGCGAGTTCTTGTTACGTTCGGCGAACGTCAGCGCATCTTCAGCGTGGGTGAGCGCCTCTTCGAATCTTCCGCATTGGAATTCGATGTCAGCGAGATAGAGCGATCCTAGCGTGAACGCGAATTCAGCACCTTGCGCGCGAGCCGCATCAAGCCCCCGGGCGCAAAGCGTGCGAGCCGTCTCGAGGTCACCGCGGTAGGAACAGATGGAGCCGAGCGTCGCGAGCGCCAGCGCCAAACCGCCACCGTCGCCCGTCTCCTCAAAAAGATCTGCCGCTCGACGCAACATGTTTTCGGCTTCCGGCAACTGGTGAGTATCGCGCAAAGCAATCGCGCACGCGCGTAAAGCATAAGCCGTACCGCGCTTGTCGCCCACGGATTCATAAAGTGTTTGGGCGCGTTCGGCTGCCTTTTGGCTCTCGGCTCCCCGCGAGGTGCCGGCCAAGAGAACGGCGCGCGCGAGCCACAGCCGTGCGGCTATTTCAGGATTCTGTTTCTCGTCGGTGAGCTCCAGCGCGCGGGAGATCCAAAGACGCCCTTCCCCGAGGCGCCCCGTCTCGTACCAAAACCGCTCCAAGCCGCCCGCGAGCGCTCCGCCCAAAGCCGCGTCTTGCCGCTCGCCGAGCGACCACTGGAGCGCGGAGCGGAAATTCTCCACGTGATCCCGCAAGCGGCTGTACCATTCTAGCTGCGGGATTTTGTGGAAGTTTACGTCCGCCTCTTGGACGATCGCACGATAAAACTCGGCATGCTTCGTCGCTAGTTGCTGGTAGTTGCCGGACTCTTTGAGTTTTTCGAGCGCATATTCTCGGGTCGATTCCAGTAACCGGTAATGCGCGTTCAACTCGTCTGGGTCCGACACCAGGAGCGACTTTTCTGCCAGCGATATAAGCACGTCGAAAATATCATCGGCCTTCAGAAAGTCATCCGCGCAGATGGCACTAGCCGCTTGGAATGAGAATGCGCCCGCAAATATTGCGCAGCGATCGAACAGCAGTCTTTCGCGCGGATCGAGAAGATCATAGCTCCAATCGATGAGCGCGCGCATCGTCTGGTGTCGCGGCAAGTCGGCCCGGCTTCCGCCGGTTAGGAGCCGGAGCCGTTCGTTTAGGCGCTCCTCCAGGGTTTCGACGTTGAGCACTTTGACGCGCGCGGCCGCAAGCTCGATAGCCAGCGCGATGCCGTCCAGCCGCCGGCATATATCCGCGACCGTTGTTGCGTTTTCAGGCGTAAGAAGGAATTTATTATCTGCCGCGCGGGCGCGTTCGACAAACAATGCTATTGCACTGTAGTGCATCGCTTCGTCGAGGCTAATCACCCCGCTGTCGCGCGGGACTGCCATTGGAGCGAGTTGATGAATCCATTCGCCGGCTATCTGCAGTGGTTGCCGAGACGTCGCGATAATTCTGACATTCGGACATTCGCGTAATAGCGCATCCGCAATCTTCGCTACTTCGCCGATGAGGTGCTCGCAATTGTCGAAAATCAAGAGGGCATGCTTGGCCGCAAGCGATTTTACGACGTGTTTCACCGTGAGGGGATCGCGGGATTCACGTACGTTGAGTGTTGAGGCCAGAACGTGGACAAGTAAAGCTGGGTCGGTGATCGAAGCGAACTCTAAGAGCCATACGCCACCATCTGCATATTGATCTAAAACTTCGGCGCCGAGCTGTATCGCAAGCCTCGTCTTCCCAACCCCGCCCGCGCCGACTATGGTGATCAGGCGCGACGTCCGCACGCCTTGCTTGAGCGACTCTAGATCTTTCTTGCGTCCGACGAAACTGGTGAGTTGAAGCGGTAGATTATTTGGCCAAACGTCGGATGAACGTAGCGGCGGAAAATCTGTGCGCAGGCCTGGCGCGCACAGTTGAAAAATGTGCTCTGCTTCCGTGAGGTCCTTCAGACGGTGCACGCCAAGATCGCGCAGCTGCATCTTGGGACCCAAGTCTTCGCCGACGAGATCGGCGCAGATTCCTGAAACCAAGACCTGTCCGCCGCAGCCGATTGAGAGTAGCCGCGCGACGCGATTCACGGTTGACCCGAAATAGTCGCCGGCACGTTCTTCCGCTTCTCCGGTGTGCAAGGCCATGCGCACATACAGGCCTTCGATCTCTGAAAAATCTTCGTCCGCAAACGCCCGCTGAGCAGCGACCGCAGCGGTGGCCGCGTTCGATGCGCGATCGAAGGCCGCGCAGAAAGCGTCGCCCGCCTTCTTGAAGACGACGCCGCCATGCTTTTTGAGAACCCGGTCGAGAATGGCATCGTGACGTTTGACGGTACGCGCCATCTCGTCATGAAATGCTTCCCAGCGGTGCGTGCTGCCTTCGATGTCGGTAAACAGAAACGTTACCGTGCCTGTTGGCAGGATCGATTTCCCTGCGGATCGTCGCACATGTCTCAATTCTTGGAGCACGTGAGCTTTTCCGGCACTCCCCGAGGTACCCGATTGGTTCGGGCAGGGAGTCGAAGCTGTCCAATGAAGCAATGCAGGCGAAATCTTCATCCTTTTTATGGAAGGGGCATTTAATGGCATCCCTCAGCGAATATGTGCTGCGTTTGGCCCGCGATCCGGCCGAGCGTGCGAAGTTCAGTAAGTCCAGAGCGTCAGCGAATGAAGCAATGGACGCGGCGGGCCTAAAAGACGAACACAAGAAGCTTTTGCTCGACGGCGATCAAGCGGACATAACGAAGGCTATTACCGGCGAGATGCCGGCCTCAGCCGCACTACAAGGGGCGTTGAACAGCTGCACGCTGACCATCAGCCTTAGTTTCGATAGGCCCGCATAGCGCGGCATCGCCCGCTAGGAAGTCAGGTTCTCTTACCGTCGTCGGGACGGGAATCAAAATAGCGGCGCAAACCTCGCCCGAAGCGCTTGCATGCATCGAGCGCGCACACAAGGTTTTCTTTCTGCCGGCTGATCCGCTAACGCAATACTGGCTCGAAGAGCTGAACGATTCGACACAGTCATTGCACGATCTCTACGCGGTCGAAAAAGAGCGCACGCAGACGTATGAAGAAATGGTCGAGCGAGTGCTGAAACCGGTGCGCGAGGGCAGTGAAGTTTGCTTCGTATCATATGGCCATCCAGGGGTCTTTGCGCAGCCGATGCACGAAGCTGTACGTCGCGCTCGCGCCGAGGGTTACCAGGCGACGATGCTTCCCGCGATTTCGGCGGAGGACTGTTTGTTCGCAGACCTCGGCGTCGATCCCGGAAATGCAGGCTGTCAAAGCTTCGAGGCAACCGACTTCCTGGTCTATGCGCGAACGTTCGATACACGCAGTGCCCTGGTGCTCTGGCAAATTGGCGTGATCGCAGAAAAGGGGTTCAAAAAACAGTTCGATGCCTGGAGCTTGGCCGGTTTGGAAGTGCTCCGTGATCGTTTACTTGAGTTTTATCCCGCATCTCATGAAGTACAAATCTATGATGCCGCGCAGTATGTTTGTTGCGACCCGGTGATCGCGCGAGTCGACCTTGGGCGTATGCTCGAAGCCAAAATCGGCGCGTTGTCGACCCTGTACGTCCCGCCCACCGCAACCGCGCAGCCTGATCGCGAAATGGTTCGCAAGCTTGGGCTTGCGTAACGTGTGAGTTTTTAGCCCCAACCGGATTCGAACCGGTGTTACCGAGTTGAGAACCCGGCGTCCTAGGCCTCTAGACGATGGGGCCGCGCTCCCGGGCAGAGATTCGAACTCCGATAAGCAGATTCAGAGTCTGCTGTCCTACCGTTGAACGACCCGGGATGGGTGCGCGACGCCTATCGTACACAACCGTGGCCGATTCGCGCAAGCGTTTTGCGCCGCTGCGCGGAAGGGAAGATGCCCCTCCGGAGGTTTTAGCGTGCAAGCGGTCATCTTGGTCGGTGGTGAAGGAACGCGGCTGCGGCCGCTTACCTTCGGCACGCCAAAACCCATGGTTCCGATTGTAGGCGTGCCCTTTTTGGCGCGAACGCTCGAACGCTTATACGAGGCCGGCATTCGCGATGTGATTCTGCCCGCGGGCTATATGCCGCAGGCGATTACCGAATATTTCGGCGACGGCTCGCGCCTCGATATGAAGATTACGTATGTGATCGAGGACGAGCCGCTCGGAACCGCGGGCGCCATAAAAAACGTCGAACAACACATCACCGGTCCGTTCTTTATGATGAACGGCGATGTGCTCACGAGCCTCGATCTGCGCGCGATGATCGCCTACCACAAGGAGAAAGGGGGCCTCGGCGTGCTGCACCTTATAAAGGTAGAAGACCCGTCGTCATTTGGCTGTGTGGTGCATGACGAGTCCGGCCGCATCTCCCAATTCATTGAGAAGCCGCCCAAAGGGACGGAGCCGACCAACGAAATCAACGCGGGCACCTATCTGCTCGAGCCCGAAGTTTTGAGATTCATTCCACCTGGGCGAAACGTATCGATCGAACGCGAAACGTTTCCGAAAATCCTAGCCGACGGGCAGCCGCTTTACGCCTATCCGACGGAAGACTATTGGATCGACGTCGGACGGCCGGAGCACTACCTCACCCTGCATCGCGACGTGCTGAGCGGAGTGATGCCGCTCAAGATCGAGCCCGGAATCAGCGGGCCAGGCGCGGTTCATGCAGATTGCGCTAATCTCGTCGCGCCGGTGCATATCGGTGAAGGCACGATCATCGCGCGCGCGGCGCAAGTCGGCCCGAACGTGGTTCTTGGAAAAAATTGCCGGATTGCGGCCAATGCTGCGATTAGGGACTCCGTGCTGTGGGATGACGTCGCAGTTGAAGAAGGTGCGACGATTGAAGAAACGATCATCGCGAGCCGTTCGATCGTCGGTGCAAACGCGAAGATCGGCAAAGGCTCGGTCATCGGACACGATGCGCGGATCGAACCGGGTACGGTCGCGCCAGAAGGTTCGCGCATTGGACCCTCCGCGCCAATCGGCGCACGCTAGAAGCGTATGTCGCCCGAAACAATTACCGCGATTTCGTCAGCCCTGACCGCGGCGGTTATTGCAGCGACTGCTGTTGCCGCCGTGATTCAGCTGCGCCACATGCGGTCGGGAAATTTGATAGAAGCGGTTCTATCCTTCCGCGCGATGCTTGAAGACGATGAGCACCGCAAGGCCAACCGGTTGCTGCGTGGCGGAGATCTTGCGCGCGAACTCGAGGATCCTCAGTTTCGGCGCTACCTCTACAGAATCTCCAAAAGGCTTCCGGTCGAGGATGTGCCTCAAAGGTACATTGATCTTCTCGAAGCGGCCGTCGCACTCGGGAATAGTTTCGAGCTCATCGGCGGAATGGTTCGGAATCGCGTGGTGGCGCCGGAAATTTTCCTGGCAAACTATTGGTGGGTTGTCACCAATACGTGGGACCGGATGAAAGAATATATTGCAATGGCCAGGCAATATACCGGCGCCGACAGTCTGTTTGAAGATTTTGAATACCTGACGGTCATCTCCGCGGAATGGGCCAAGCGCCATCCGAATAGCTATGCGCGCGGCGTCGCTCGAATGCCCCTGGTTAATCCGTATCCCCTCGAACGTCAAATGTGGCTCAACGAGCCTTAAAGGAAACATAATGGCTTCTAAAATTCACGGTCTGGACTTGAGCGCTTACATGGTCAAAGATGCGGCGCGCGCGATCGCCTTTTACCGCGACACGCTGGGCCTCGAACCGACCACGGTGTATCCGGACAATAACGGTGCAGAGTATGAATTTGCCGACGGCACGGCGTTCGGTCTTTGGTCCGGCGGCGGCATGATGCCGTTCCAGCCGAGCAACGGCATTCTTTTTGCGGTGGACGATTTCGACGGCACGGTGTCCAGCCTAAAAAAGCGTGGCGTTCCAGTCGTTATGGAGCACGAGACGGACAAATGCTTCCTTGCGATGATTCAAGATACTGAGGGGAATAGCGTAACGCTCCACAAGCGCAAGATGTAGACGCCGAAATTCAGGAACGATTCAGAGGTGCGGTTTACCTTAATAGAAGGATGACAAGATCTGCCGCGCTCGGCTTGCTTTTCTCGGTCGCCACGTGCACGAGTGCCGTGGCCGCTACAGAGGCTTGGACGGTCGATCCCGGCCACGTGGCCGCGCAATTTACGGCGCGTCATTTCGGCATCGTCCCGGTCGCCGGCAGTATTCCGGTGAAGAAGGTCGTCGTGAAGCTCGACCCGGACAGCCAGATTCCAATCGAGGTCAGCGCGGAACTCGACCCCTCGAATGTGGATACGCACAATGGCTCGCGCGACAAAGATTTACGCTCCGGCAACTATTTTGACGTCGCGACCTTTCCAAGCATGACGTTTCAAAGCACCAAAATCACCGGCACCGATCCAAGGCACTTTACCATTGTCGGCAATCTGACAATGCATGGCCAAACGCATGCGGTAACGTTGAATGCGGCTGTAGTGGGCGAGCTCAAAACGCCGCGGGGCGGTGCCGTAATCGCCTACGCTGCGAAGGGCTCGCTCGATCGCAGGCTGTGGGGGCTGGGTTTCGGGCCTATTGTCGTCGCCAACGGCATCGATATCTCGCTGAACGTCGAGGCGGCCCGCCCCTAAGCTTTCAGCAACCGTTCAGGCTCGTACGGTTTCCTGTAGATCATGAAACGATTAGCCGCGCTCAGCCTCGCATTTTCCGTTGCCACGACGGCGATCGCGCTCGCCGCGACCGAGACGTGGAGCGTTGACCCGAACCACAGCACGGCGCAGTTTACCGCCCGTCATTTCGGCATCGTGCCGGTCATCGGTACCATTCCGATAAAGAGTGCGGTTGTAAAGCTGCCGTCGGGAAGTCAGATTCCGATCGAGGTCAGCGCGGAGCTCGACCCGTCGAACGTCGATACGCATAACGGTACGCGCGACAACGACATTCGTTCGGGCCATTACTTCGATGTCGCAACGTATCCCAACATGACTTTCCAAAGCACGAAGATCACGGGCACGGATCCGAAACATTTTACGATCGTCGGCAACCTGACGATGCACGGCCAAACGCATCCCGTCACGCTTAGCGCGGGCGTGGTCGGCGCAGGAAAGACGCCGCGCGGACGTTCTGTTATTGCTTACGCTGCGACGGGCACCATCGAACGCTCGCAGTGGGGCATGGGCTTCGGTCCGGTCATCGTCGGCAACAGTATCGACATCTCGCTCAACGTCGAGGCGGACAGCCCATAACCCGCGCGAACTCGAAACGGCTAGGAAACATCTCGGTAACAGCCGTACTCTAGGCTGACCGCATGGCTAAGAGATATTCCTCCGCGGATCTCATGGCGGCTATCCTGGATCTTCGGGATGGCCTTGGAGGGCTTGGAGGGCGCATCGATTCGCTCGATGGTCGCTTGGGTTCCCTGGAAGGTCGCTTCGATTCCATGGAAGGTCGCATGGAGCGCGTGGAGCACGGTCTCGGCAACTTGCGCTACGACATGAACAAGCGATTTGATTCGGTTGATGTTCGGTTCGATGTCTTCGAGAGACGCTTTAATCTTTTAGAGCAGCGCTAGCTTCGCGCGGGCCTCGCCCTTCGACCCTTCGACGAGCTCAGGACAGGCTACTCAGGATGACAATATGGGCTGCTCACCACGACGATGCTAGCTTCCGTTCCACACATAGCCCCCCGGAAGTATTTCCGGGTGGCGCGGAGTCTGCGTGAAATCGAAGTCACGGCGCAGGTCGCCGAGTTGGGAATAGCTTTCGCGCACGAAAGGACGGGTGTCGGCGCGGCCGTCGGTTTTCGGATCGATGCGTGCGCCCGCCAAAAAGTCGTCTTCAATAAATTTGACGTACGCGTCGTGGCTGAGCGTTTGGTGATCGATGAAGCCTCGGCGAGCGTACGGACTGATTACCAAACCGGGAACGCGTAAACCGTATCCGTCGCTGTCGACAACCGGCGGCGCAACGTGGTCGTAAAAGCCGCCCCAGTCGTCCCAACTTACGAAGATCGCTGTGCTGCTCCAGTCGGGGCCTTGCATGACCGCGTTGATCACACCCGTGACGTACGCTTGTCCGGCGCTCACGAGTCCAGGAGGATGCTCGCTGTATTTTCCGGCTGGGCAGAGCCAAACGACGTTCGGCAGCGTTCCGTTTTTGGCCGCGACGTAAAATTTGCGCAGATCTTGCACGTTTGCTAATTCACCGTCTTGCTTCACGGTGTCGAACGAAGGCAGAGGATTCCAAATGCCCGGCGTGTGCACGTTTTGCCGCCGGAGCTGGCAGCCGGCGCTGTCGTCGCGACAGTCTGGTTCCGTCCCGGTCATGACATAGTACGCCCACGAAATGTGATTCTTGTGCAGCAAGTACGTGAGGTCGGTCCAAGGATAATCCGGGCGGCCCTGCGCTCGCGCGCGCGAATTGCGTCCGAAGTCTGGAGGAAGGTCGGGATTCTGCACTTCGTTGACACAGCTCATCGGATCGCCGAGCTTCGCGCAGCTGGCCGACCATTCCGAGACCATGAAAAGATGCTGCGGTAGACTCCACGACGCGTTGGGCTGGAACATGCGATCCTGCAGTACGAAGTCGCGCGCGTAACGCCAGTAGTTCACGAGTTCACCGCCATCGTGATAGCCCATCACGTCACCGCCGCCGCAGCGGGGATCGTTCGTGCCGGCGCATGCCCGCCGGCCGCGCCGCGCCTGGCGCGAAAATCCGTCCATTTTTCCGCCGTCAATATCCGCGATCGCATTCGTATGTCCGTGCGGACCGCCTTGATTGAGATCGTTACTGTCGTGATAAGGCCGGCTGCATCCGATCGCCGGATTTGGAATGCAGACGCCCGCGGGGATGCCGTCGGCGCCGGAATACGTTCCAAAATAAGAATCGAACGAGCGATTCTCTTGCATGATGATGACGATGTGACGGATCCTATGAATGTTGCCGGTATCTTGCGCCGGAGCTCGCGTTACGGCAAAAGTGACAATGGCCGCCGCAACCAGCGCAACGGGCAGAAAATATGATTTCACCCTGAAGCTATACGCGGCAGCGCCCGCCTGCCCCCTTGGGTCCGAAAGCCCTCCCCGTCCGTCCTTCGACTACGCGTTCGCCGCGGGCGAACGCTACTCAGGATGACAGGGATTGGCGGGGCGACGCTACTCAGGATGACAGGGATTGGCAAGCGAACAAGCGCTTTGTAACCTTTGCTGCGTTTTAAAGGTTAAGAAACAAGAGCCCACGGGTATAAATCGCGCACGAGCAGGGGTCCCCACCGGCTTTCCCCTTGCCAGGTTTCGCGTTCCATTTTGAAGAGCCGGAGTTAGGAGTATGGAGTGGTTCCGCGCACCCTCTTCATGGGCTCCTTCCCGCCCCGGGAGTGCGGCATCGCGACCTTTACGCGCGACACGGTGGAATCGTTCGACCGCGCCTACGGCACCAGCTCCGAAATTATCGCGATCGACGAGCCGGGCGGTGAAGTCCGCCATTACGGGCCCGAAGTCGTGGCGCGCCTGCGCGAGGACCGCCGCGAATCCTACGGCGATATCGCCGCCATCGTCAACGCGCATCCCGCCGGTGTGCTGAACATTCAGCACGAGTACGGTCTTTTCGGCGGTGAGCGCGGCGAGTGGCTGATCGATGCGCTGCGCGCGATCGAGAAACCGATTGCACTGACGATGCACACGATTTTACCGGAGCCCGACGAAACGATGCTGCGCGTCACGCGCGAGCTCTGCCGTTACGCCAGTACGGTCGTCGCGCTTTCCGAAACGGGCCGCGACTTGCTGGAACGCGTCTACGACGTCGACCCGAAGCGGCTGCGCGTGATCCATCACGGCGTGCCTGACGTACCGTTCCGCGACACGGACGCCGCGAAGGCGTCGTTCGGCATTGGCCAGCGCATGGTTGTCTCGACGTTCGGGCTGATCAATCGCGGTAAGGGTCTAGAGTACGCGATCGAAGCGATGCGTGAAGTCGTCAAGCGCCACCCCGAAGTGCTCTATCTCATTTTGGGCGAGACGCATCCGGTGGTGCGCCGGCGCGAAGGCGAGTCGTACCGCGAGTCGCTGCAAGCGTTGGTGGCGGAACACGGGCTGCAATACAACGTAAAATTGGTCGACAAATATTTGGAGTTCGACGAACTGGTGGGCTATCTGGAAGCGACCGACATTTATTTGACGCCCTATTTGAATCCGACGCAAATCGTCAGCGGCACGCTGGCGTACGCCGTCGGCTGCGGAAAAGCGATCGTTTCCACGCCTTATCTTTACGCGCAAGAACTGCTCGCGCACAACCGCGGCTTTCTCTGCATGTTCCGCGACGCCAAATCGATCGCCGACCTCGCCGGCGCGCTGCTCGACGACGACGCGCTCCGGCGCGCGACCGAACGGCGCGCGTACCGCTTCGGCCGTCAGATGACATGGCCGCACGTCGCAGTCGAATACGGCCGCCTCTTTGCCGAGCTGGCTCCGCCCGAATTGGAGCTCGTCCATTCAGCCTAGTCTCGAACATCTCATAACGCTCAGCGACGACGTGGGCGTTATTCAACACGCGACGGAAGATATTCCGAATCGCGCAACGGGATACTGCACCGACGACGTCGCCCGCGCGCTGATCGTCGTCTACCAAAAATTGGCCATCGATCCGCGCGACGCCGAAGCGCTGCGGCTGGCTCCAATTTATCTGGCTTTCTTGCAAGACGCACAACTGCCCGACGGACGTTTCCACAATTTCATGGGCTATGACCGGCAGTGGCTCGACTGCGTGGGAACGCACGATTCCGTTGGGCGCGCCCTATGGGCGCTGGGCTTCGGCATGCGCCACGCGCCGCGCGCAACCTGGCGCCGGCTGTGCAAGCGGCTCTTCAATAAAGGCTTGAACTCGATCGACTGGCTGCAGTACGCGCGTTCACAATCGTATGCGGTCATCGGGCTGGCGCACGCATGTCACGCGAGCATCGCCGACATCGAACTGCCCGCCTACAGCGAGGCGCTTCGCAAACTGGCCGGCTCGCTGAAAGCGCGCTTCGAAGCGACCTGCGCCGCGGACTGGGAGTGGTTCGAAGATGTCATGACCTACGATAATGCGCGTCTCTCCGAAGCGATGCTGCGCGCGGGCGCGGCGCTGGCCGACGAAGACGTCAAGTCCATAGGATTGCGCAGCCTCGCATTTTACGAGCGCGTGACGATCGAAGACGGCGTCTTCGTGCCGATCGGAAACGAAGGGTGGTATCCCCGCGGCGGGCCGCGGCCCCGCTATTCTCAGCAGCCCTTGGAAGCCGTTTCGCTGGTCGATGCGGCGCTGGCTGCATACGAGGCGACCGGGGACCTCGCGTTCGCGAAGACCGCCCAACTTGGCTTGGACTGGTACTTGGGGAGGAACTCCCGCGGTATCGCGATGGCCAACGGCGGCGGCTGTCTCGACGGACTCAACGAAACTTCCGTCAACCTTAATATGGGGGCCGAATCCACGCTGGCGTATTTGTCGGCCGCGTATTCGATGGCGCTCCTGCGACAAGCTCAGGATGACAGCCACGGAAAGGGACGCGCGATTATAGGCGCTTTATCCACAGGCGGCGAATAAACTCTCAATGATCCTGGAAACCGATGCTCTCAACGACGTCCAGTCGGCCGCCGTCCGACATACCAATGGCCCGTGTTTGATTTTTGCCGGTGCGGGCAGCGGAAAAACCCGCGTGCTGACACACCGCATTGCGTATCTGCTCGACGAGCTCGAGGTTTCGCCGGATCAAATTCTCGCCGTCACTTTTACGAACAAAGCCGCCGGCGAAATGAAAACGCGTTTGGAACGCATGGTCGGGGCGCCAGCGCGCGACTTATGGGTCGGCACGTTTCATTCCATGTGCGTGCGCATCTTGCGCCGCGAAGGTTCGCGGGCCGGAATCGCTTCGAACTTTGCCATCATCGATGACGCCGATCAGCGCACGGTCGTTCGCGAGATCCTGACCGATCTCGATTACGACGAGCGCCAAACAACGCCGGGCGCATGTTTGGCGGAAATCAGCAAGGCGAAGAACGCGCTGGTCTGGCCCAAGGAATATCACGAGCGCAATACTTCGTTCTTGGGCGAGCGTTACGCAAACGTCTATCAGGAATATCAGCGCCGGCTTTCAGAATCGAACAGCCTCGATTTCGACGACCTGATCGTCCGCACGATCGACCTCTTCGAAAAAGACGAAACCGCCCGCACGAAATGGCAGAACCGTTTCCGTTACGTCATGGTCGACGAATACCAAGACGTCAACTTCGCACAGTACAAACTGATCGCGATTTTAGGCGAGAAGCATCGCAACGTTACCGTCGTCGGCGACGACGACCAGTCGATCTACTCGTGGCGCGGCAGCGACTACAAGATGATCCTGCGGTTCGAAGAAGATTTCCCGGGCGCAAAAGTCTTTACGCTGGAAGAAAACTACCGCAGTACGCAGACGATTCTCGACGCGGCAAACGCGCTGGTCTCCAATAATAAGACGCGCGCTCCGAAGAAACTTTTCACTAGCCGCGACGCGGGGGAACCGATTACGGCATTCGCGGCGGATACGGAACGCTCTGAAGCGCGCTACGTCGTAGAAAAAGTCAAAGAGCTCGTGCGCGAAGGCGCTTCGTACAGCGACTTCCTGGCGCTTTATCGCACGAACGCGCAGTCACGCGTATTCGAAGAAGCGTTTATCGCCGAAGGCATTCCTTACCGCGTCATCGGCGGCGTCGGATTCTACGCGCGGACCGAAATCAAAGACGTCATCGCCTATCTGCGCTATATCGACAACCCCTCGGACGCGATTGCATTCAAGCGAATCGTCAACGTGCCGCGCCGCAGCATCGGATCGCAAACGCTCGCCAGCCTCGTCACCGCTGCGGACGCCGCAAAAGTGCCGGTAGGGCAAGCGATCTTCGATAAGGAGCTGCTGAAGAAGGCGGTTCCGAAGAAGACGCGCGAGCTCGAGCGGTTCGCCGAGCTCATCGAGTCGCTGCGTTCGCGCCTGGGAGAGTTTACGATCGCCGACTTGCTGGTCGCGGTCATGGAAGAGTCCGGCTACCTGCGCGAATTGCGTAACGAAGATACGCCCGATTCGCGCACGCGCATGGAGAATCTGGAAGAACTGGTGGGCGTTGCTCGGGAGTACGAATCCGGCGATCCGGAAGCAACGCTGGCGGGTTTCCTCGCCAATGTCGCGCTGATCAGCGACCTCGACACGCTCGACGATTCGGCCTCGTATATCACCATGATGACGATGCACTCCGCCAAAGGGTTGGAATTCCCGAACGTCTTTTTGACGGGCTTGGAAGAAGGCGTCTTCCCGCACTCGCGTGCGCTCGTCGACATGACCGAGCTCGAAGAAGAGCGCCGTTTGGCGTATGTCGGCGTGACGCGCGCCATGAACCGCCTCTTCCTCTCGTATGCGGAGCGCCGCACGTTGTACGGCAACACGTTCGCGCATCCCAAGTCGCGCTTTCTAGAAGAGATGCCCAACATCGAAATGCTGGGCAGCATCGCGCTGCCTCGCCCTTCGGGCGGGCGTTGGCGCGAGGTCGCAATTCACGAGTCGGCGGGCGCCGGCATCAAGATGAATCTGCAGTCAGGCGATCGCGTGCGTCACCCCAAATGGGGCGAAGGCAAGATATCCGGCGTCATCGGCGCGGGCGGCGACGGCCTCGTCACGATCGATTTCCCCAACGTCGGCCAAAAAATGGTGATGCTGAAATACGCACCGCTGGAGAAACTCTAAGATAAGTGGGCTTCGTCGCGACGTTCGCGGCCGTCGTGCTTGCTGCGACGTTGCCGGCGACGGCCTCGCCGATCGCCGGCCTGCACTTCCTTGTCGGTTCGTGGAAGTGCACGTACCGCGCGGGAGCGGTACGCTTGCCTTACGACGCCACGTACGCGTACGATCGCGACGGCCACACATTCCGGCAGACCGCGTCCTTTACGGGGGGCGGCTCCGAAGAGTTAGTCGCCTATGACGCGCAGCGCCGCGGCTGGACGGCGGTTGTGCTCGACGACCAAGGAACGGCCACGATCCTGCGCGCGCCCGGTAGCGATCCGAACCATATTGCTTACCGAAGCGTCTACCCCGACGCAAGCATCGCCACAACGTTCGACCGCATCTCGGCGACGGAGTACACGCAGCACGCGACGGTGCACTCGGGCGGTAAAACGATCGCCTCCGTCGATACCTGCTTGCGCGCCGCGCGTTAGACGCGGCGCATTCGCGGGCCGCGAGCCGGGGTTGGCCGAAGAATAGCGAGTGAAGGTAGCGATCGCCGGCGCTCAAGGGCGCATGGGGCGCCTCGCATTTGAGGCGATTAAGCGGGTCCCGGACTTGGAATTCGCCGGTGGTTTAGCGCGGGTTGCCGATCAGTCGACGGGAATCTACGATAACGTCGAGCAGCTGCTGGACGAGCGTAAACCTGATGTTATCGTTGACTTTACGCCGCGCCCGGTGACGCAAGTCGTCGCGCGCGCCGCCGTCTCGCGCGGCATTTCGCCAGTGGTCGGTTCGAGCGAATGGAATGCGGCCGAACGCGGCGAGTTGGAAAAGCTCTGCGATCGGCACAAAACCGGAGCGCTGATCGTTCCGAACTTTGCTATCGGGGCGATTCTTATGATGAGCTTTGCCGAGCAGGCCGCAAAGTTTTTTCCGTCGGTTGAAATCGTCGAGATGCACCGCGCCGATAAGCGCGACAAACCGAGTGGGACCGCTTCGGCCACGGCCGAGCGCATTCACGTCGGGGGAGGCCGTGCCGACGTACCCATTCACAGCATCCGTATGAAAGGACTGCTCTCGCACCAAGAAGTGCTTTTCTCTAATGAAGGCGAGCTGCTCACCATCCGGCACGATTCTTTCTCGAGTGAGTCCTTCGCACCGGGCATTATTGCGGCGATCCGAATGGTGCGTTCACTCGAGGGCCTTGAAGTGGGTTTGAAGCTGTGATCGAGCGGCCCTCGACCCGGCTCGGGCGTCCTTCGACGACGCGCATCACAAATGCGCTACTCAGGATGACAATTAGGTGAACGTCGCCGTGGTTGGCGCGACCGGAGCCGTCGGTGAAACGATCGTGCAGGTGCTGCGCGAGCGGAAAATCCCCGTCGAGCGTTTAGGGTTGTTTGCTTCGAGCGCGCGCAGCGGGGTGCTGGAAACCTCGACGGAAGCGCTCGCGGACTACGATACCGTCTTCTTTGCGGGATCGGATGAGGCGAGTTCGGAGTTCGTGCCCCCTATTTTGGAACGGGGCGGTGTGGTGATCGACAACAGCTCCACGTACCGCATGCGTTCCGATGTGCCGCTTGTGGTACCGGAAATTAACGCCTCGGCGATTCTCCCGGAGCATCATTTATTTCCGGTGGGGAACTGTACCGCGATTATCTTATGCGTCGCGCTTGCACCCGTGCGGGACGCGGCAGGGCTGCGATCCGTCAATGTCGCGACATATCAGGCAGTGAGCGGAGCGGGACGCGCGGCGCTCGAGGAGTTCGACGCGGGCGAGGGTGCGTTCGTGCGCAACGTCGTGCCGAAGGTCGGCGATTTCGGCGACGACGGCTACAGCGGCGAAGAATTGAAAGTGCGCGACGAGACGCGGAAGATTTTGGATCTGCCGGAGCTGCCGCTTTATGCGACGACGGTACGCGTACCCGTGAGGACGGCTCATTCGGAGGCGGTGTTTTTCGAGACAGAACGTGAGACGACGGTCGAGCAGCTCGCGCTTGTATTAAGCCGAGCGCCGGCTGTGGTGTTCCATCGCAGCGGCGTCGTGACGCCGCGCGACGTGGAGGGCACCGATGACGTACACGTCGCCCGGTTGCGTTCCGCCGGCGATGATAAGCGGCACTTTCAAATGTGGGTCGTCGGCGATCAGCTTCGCAAGGGCGCCGCGACGAATGCTGTGCAGATACTTGAGTTGCTGATCGCACGTGGCGTGCGGGCCTCGTCCTTCGACTACGCGCGTCAAGGACGTGCTACTCAGGATGACATCGCTGGGTCAGGATGACATCGTGAAAATCGCTGTGTTGAAGTTTGGTGGTACGTCGGTCGCGTCGCCCGAAACGCGCGACATCGCGGTTGAACGAATCCGTGAGGCCATCGAACGCGGAGAATCGCCTGTTGCAGTTGTTTCCGCGATGGGCCGCGCGCCCCAGCCTTATGCGACTGACTCGCTGCTTTCGCTGATTGACGGCGCGCGCAGTGGTCCGAACGCGGATCTGCTGCTGGCGTCGGGCGAACTTATCGCCGCCGCAGTTCTGGCCTCTGAATTGGAGCGCGACGGCATCGGAGCGGTCGCGTTGAGCGGCGCACAGGCCGGAATCATTACCGACGATGTGCACGGCGATGCGACGATCGTTCGGGTCGAAACGCAGCGCGTGCGCGACGTTCTTGCGGCGAAGAAAGTCCCGGTTATCGCCGGCTTTCAGGGCATCAGCGAAGACGGCCAGATTACCACGTTGGGACGCGGTGGAACTGACCTGACGGCGATTGCGCTCGGACATGCGCTCGATGCGGAGCGCATCGACGTTTACACCGACGTCGCCGGCGCAATGACCGCCGATCCGCGCCGCGTGAACGGCGCGCACACGATCGATCGCGCAAGCCTCGAAGAGATGACCGAACTCGCGCAGCACGGTGCGAAGATCATGCACCATAAGGCGGCTGACTACGCGCAGCGCACGCGCACGCCATATGCTATCCGCAGTCTCGCGACGGGCGAAGGAACCGTCGTTGACGCGCGGCTGGAGCCCCGCAAGCCGGTCACCGGGGTCACGGCGTCGGGACGCGTCACCTGGATTCGCGCCATTCGCGGGGACATCGAAGACCGGCAACGGCGCATGCAGCTTGAAATGCATATGTTCGAGCGGCTTGCAGCAGCGGGGATATCCATCGATCAGGTGACGATCAATCAAGCCGGCGTCATGTTTGTTGTCGAAGGCGATCGCGGCGAGGAAATTCGCAAGCTCCTTGGAGATCTGAATCTGGCCGTGCGCGCGCGCGAGGCTTGTTCGAAGCTTTCCGTTGTTGGCGAAGGTATGCGCTACGAACCAGGCGTCATTCACCGGATCGTTTCGGCGCTCTCGACAGCGAACATCGAGATCATCCACGCGACCGACAGCAACATCACGGTCTCGATCCTCGTTCCATCCGATGACGCCGCGCGCTCCGAACAGGCCGTGCACGACGAATTCCACTTGTCGTCCTTCGACTACGATGTCGCTGATGCGACATCTACTCAGGATGACAAGCTTGCTAAGGCGACCTCTACTCAGGATGACAAGCTTGCTAAGGCGACATCTACTCAGGATGACAAGCTTGCTAAGGCGACCTCTACTCAGGATGACAAGGGGAACACCGGCGAAAAGACTGTTATCAAATGAAGAAGCTCGGGACGATCGTGACGGCAATGATCACGCCGTTTGACGGCAATGGCGAAGTCGATTACCGCGAAGCGGCTCGCCTCGCTTCGTGGCTCGTCGAACGTGGCAACGATGGGTTAGTGGTGGCCGGCTCAACCGGCGAGGGTCAAACGATGACCCCGGAGGAGCGCGCCCGGCTATTTTCGGCCGTGAAGGACGAGTTGGGCGAGCGCGCGGCCGTGATCGCCAACGCGGGCACCAACAACACGCGCGATTCGGTGCGATCGGTGAAAGCTGCGGAGAAGGCCGGCGCGGATGGTATTCTCGCCGTCGTACCATACTACAACAAGCCGCCGCAGAGCGGCATGATCGCGCACTTCAGCGCGATTGCCGAGGCGACGGCGCTACCCATCGTCATCTACAACATCCCCGGGCGCACGGGCATCAACATGCTGCCCGAAACACTGCTCAAACTTGCGCGCAGCCACAAAAACATCGTGGGCGTAAAAGAGTCGAGCGGCGATTTGCGGCAGATCGGATTTATTCTGCGCGACCGCGACGCGGGCTTTACCGTTTGGGCGGGCGACGACCATTTGTTCCTTCCCTGTCTGGCGATGGGCGCGGACGGCGTCGTGGGCGTCGCTTCGCACTTGTGCTCGCGCGAGTACGTCGCCATGGTGCGAGCGTATAAGAACGGCGACGCCTCGGAGGCCGCACGCATTCATGCCTCGCTTTTGCCGTTGATCGATGCGCTGTTCGCGACGACTAGCCCCATCCCGGTAAAATGGGCGATGAAGCAGCTCGGATTCAGCGCCGGCGAGTGCCGCTTGCCGCTCGATTCGATGCCCGAACATCTCGCCCGCAACCTTCGGCCGCTGCTTTCGCAGTATGATTATTCTCGGGTGTAAGCTCGATCCAATCGACTCCGATCAGGCCACCGACGCTATCGTGCGCTATGCCCGCGAAGGAACCGGCGCGCAAGTTGTCACGCTCGGTACGGAGATGGTCGTCTATGCGCAACGCGACGAGGATTACCGCCGCGTCGTAAATGCGAGCGCGCTCTCGTTGTGTGATACGGTGGGGTTGCTGGGCGTCGCGCGATCGCGCGGCGCGAAGCTGCGCGAGCGCGTCGCGGGGGTCGAGTTAATCGAGCACCTTTGTGCGCGGGCCGCCGCGGAAGGCTTGCCGGTGTATTTGCTGGGCGGAGCGCCGGGAATCGCCGAACGCGCCGCGGGCGCGCTGCAGTCGCGGCATCCGGGTCTGCAAGTTGCCGGAACGCGCGATGGATATTTCGACGACAGCGAATCGGCGGCGGTAGCAGCCGCAATTCGCGCGAGCGGCGCGCGCATGCTTTTCGCCGGAATGGGTTTTCCGCGACAAGAGTTTTGGCTCTCGGAATATTTGGCGCAAACGGGTTGCGGGGTTGGAATCGGCGTCGGCGGTTCTTTCGACGTTCTTAGCGGCAACGTGCAACGAGCGCCGGATGGCTGGCGGAAGGCGCACCTGGAATGGCTCTATCGTTTGGTAACGCAGCCGCAGCGCTGGCGCCGCCAGCTCGCGCTCCCGTATTTCGTGCTGCTGGTCGCGGGCGAAAACGTGCGCAACCGCTTCGCGCGGGAGAAAACCTAGTGCGTGCGATGATCTTGGCGGGCGGTTTGAGTACCCGGCTCTATCCGCTGACCAAGCAAGTGCCCAAGCCGCTCGTACCCGTCGTAGGTTCACCGAACGCGGTTCACTTGATCCGCTATCTTACGTTGTACGGCTTTAATGAGATCGCGATCAACGTGCACTACTTGGCCGATATGATCGTCGAGACGCTCGGCGACGGCTCGGCGTATGGCGCACGGCTCGAATACTTGCACGAAAAAGAATTGCTCGGCAGTGCCGGCGCCGTCAAACAGATGCAAGAGTTTCTGGGCGGCGATTCGTTCGTCGTCATCGGCTGCGACGACTTGACCGATATGCGGCTCGACCGCGTCGTCGCTTTTCACAAAGAGAAAGCCGCGCTCGCGACGATCGGGCTGGTCGAGCGCGAGGAAGTCGATCAGTACGGCGTCGTCGTAACCGACGCTTTCAGCAGAATTACCGAGTTCCAAGAAAAGCCCGCCAGAGGCACCGAGCGCAGCAAACTGGTCAACACCGGAATTTACGTCTTCACGCCGGAGATATTCGATCACATTCCGGCCGGCACGTTTTACGATTTCGGAACGAACGTCTTTCCGGCGCTGCAGCGGGCCGGAGCAGCATTCTACGGTTTCGATGCGCGCGGCGCGCAATGGCACGATATCGGGACGCCCGGCGAGTACCGCGCCGCGACCGCCGATGTGCTGATGGGAAGGTTACGCGTTCCCGGCGTTTGGGTGGACGGCGGCGTCTGGATCGGCCCGAATGCGGAGGTGGCGGAAACCGCCCACATCGACGGGGGGAGCGTTGTCGGCGCCGGCGTGCATGTCGAAGAGGGCGCGCGTATTGAACGGTCGATCATATGGCAGGGGTCGCGCATCGGCAAGAACGCCGTGTTGCGCGATTCCATCGTCGGAATGAATTACAAAGTCGGTCCCGATGCGGTATTGGAAGATGCAATTGTCGCCAACGAGTAGCGCTCGCGAGCTGCTGCGCGAATTTCGCTCGACGCATTCCGTTTGCACGCACCGCATCGGCGCGCACGTGTGGGACGTTATCGCCGGCGGCGAAGGTGAGCCGGCACTGGTGTTATTGCCGGGCGGTGGAGGCAGCGCGGAGTCCCAGTTTCATCTGATCGATCTCTTGGAGAAGCACGCGCGCGTTCTTTCGATTGGATGCCCCGTGACGGTGACCCGAGTCGGCGATATTGTCGAAGGGCTCGAGCGCCTTCTCCACGAGTACGACGCAGCTCAATGCTTTGTGTTGGGGCATTCACTGGGAGGCATTTTTGCGCAAACGTTCGCGGCGGCGCATCCGGAACGTGTTCGCGGATTGATCCTCGCCAACACCGCCTTGTATTCTCCGCGGCGCGGGCGTCTCGTCGGGGCTGCCCTGCGCTCCGCGGGATATATTCCGAGGCGCTTGGTGACGTCGTATTTAAACGCGCGCGTCAGGCGGCTACTGGCGGATCACCGCGACCGCGAGTTTTGGGTCGAGTATTTCGCCCACGACGAGTTCGCGCGCATCGGCAATCGAGGCGCCGCAAACCGGGGGCAGTGCGTGGCCGATTCCGTCGCAACAGTGCCGGCAAAAGTGTACGAGGGGCCAACGCTCATTATCGAATCGGACAACGAGTCTGGTTTTACTCTTGCTGAACGGCTCGCGTTCAAGCGATCGTATCCACACGCCACGCTTTGCACGTTCCACGGTGCGGGTCATTTGAGCAGTATCACGCGCTGCGATGAATTCGTGGTGGCAGTGTTGGGATTTATGGAACGGTCGCAATCACTAGCGCCTGAGTAACCATCCCTCCCGCGCCGCGCACGGTGCGCGCGCATTCTTCAAGCGTCGCTCCGGTGGTGACGACGTCGTCGAGCAGAACGATGCGTGAGCCGTTCAGCGGCGCGGCGCGCCAACGAAAGCGCTGACGGTGGCTAAGGCGCGCTTCGCGGCCGCGACCACGCTGGGTTTCACCGCGAACCTGCATGAGGCCGGGCGCGACACGCGATCCGAACGCGAGTAGCGCGATCAGTTCGCAGCCGTCGAAGCCGCGCTGCCGGCGGCGCGCCGCAGTGGTTGGGACGGGCACCGCGATCGTGTTGGCCGGGAGTCGCGTGCGCAGCTTTTCCGCGAAAGCTTCGGCGACGTCGCGTCGTCCGCTCTTTAGCGCCAGTACCGCGCGGCGAAGGGCGCCGTCGTATATTCCCAGCGCCGACACGTTCAGGCTGGGGAGCCCGCGTTCGATAAGCGGGCCAGGTGGTAAGCACGTATCGCAAAGGCCGGATCCGGTCCGTTCACATCCGCCACACTGCGGGGGAAATGCGAAATCCAAGAGTGCACGCAGCCTCATGCGTTCCATTCACGCGGACCGCCGCGTTTCGCAAGCTCGGTTTCGCACGGGCCTCGCCCTTCGACCGGCGCATCACAGATGCGCTGCTCAGGATGACATCGCTCGGCCGTCCTTCGACTGGGGCGCCTTATGGCGCCCGCTCAGGATGACAGTAGCGCGACCCCGAATCACCAGGCGGTGGACAGGCTCGACCGGTTGTTCTTGGATCGTGCATACGAACTCGCCGAGCGCGGTGTGGGGAATACGTCGCCCAATCCGCCGGTCGGTGCGGTTGTCGTGCGTGATGAAACGATCGTCGGCGAAGGCTACCACCATCGTGCCGGGGATGCGCATGCGGAGATCAATGCGATCAAAAGCGCGGGCGAAGCCGCGCGTGGATCGACGCTGTACGTCTCGCTGGAGCCGTGCAACCATACCGGACTCACACCGCCGTGCACCGACGCGATCGAGAAGGCGGGCCTAGCTCGCGTCGTCGCGGGCGCGCACGACCCGAATCCGCAAACCAATGGTTCGGGCATCACGAGCCTGCTCGAAAGAAAGATTTCCGTCGACGTGCTCGACGAGCCGCGCGCCGCCGCGTTAATCGAACCATTTGCGCGAGCGATCCGTTCGCACCGTCCGTATGTCTCGTTGAAGCTCGCTGTTTCGTTCGACGGTTTTATCGCGTCGAAGCCCGGCGTGCAAGAATGGCTAACCGGAGAAGAGGCGCGCGAGTTTGTGCGCGAGTTGCGCATCGCGCACGATGCGACCGCCATCGGCGCCGGCACGGTCCGCATCGACAATCCGCAACTCACCGTGCGGCCTTCGCATACGCGGCTGCGGGAGTACGTGCGCGTCGTAATCTGCGAAAACGCTCCGGTCGATCCGGCCAGCGCTGTTTTCAAAAAAGAGAAGGGCTACGCCAAAACGATCGTGCTCGCGCCGGCGGCGTCGCGCGACCGGTTCTCTGACTTGGAAAAAACCGCGGACGTGGTTTATTCGGGGGACGCCGGTTCCGAACGGCTGAATCTCGCGGGCGCTTTGCACGCGTTGCGCGAGCACGGAATAACGAGCCTGCTGTGCGAAGGAGGGCCTACTGTGGCAGGCCATCTTCTTACAGACGGACTGGTGGATCGCTTCCACTGGATCTTCGCGCCGCGTTTTCTGCGCGGGCCATCCGCCATCGCCGCTTTTACGACAACCGCGCTGGCAAACACGCAGCTTCAGATCGATCGGGTCGAGCAGCTCGGCGCCGACGCGCTCGTTTCGGGCATCATTCCGCATCATGTTTAGCGGCATCATCTCTTCTAACGGCGTCGTGGAGGATGTACGGCCGGCTGCCCAGGGAGGGCTTCGCTTGCGCGTGCGCTGCGAGAACGCATCGGACGAAGACGTGGAACCGAAAGATTCGATCGCGATCAACGGCGTCTGCCTCACGGTAACGGCAATCGATCACAACGTCGTGGATTTTGACGTCGTTCCCGAGACGCTCGCGCGCTCGGCCTTATTGGGTGCGCGCAAAGGCGAGCGCGTCAATGTGGAGTACGCGCTGCGCGCGGGCGACCGAATGGGTGGACACTTTGTCTACGGACACGTCGATGCGGCCGCGAAAGTGCTCGCGCTCACGCCGGAGGGACAAGGCGCGCGACTCCGTATCGAGTTGCCGCAAAGCCTGAAACCGTTCGTGCGCGAGAAAGGCTTCGTTAGTGCCGACGGTGTGAGCGTGACGGTCGCGGCCGTCGGCGCCGACTGGTTCGAGATCGCGCTCATTCCCGAAACGATGGAGCGCACGACGCTCGGCCGCCGGGCGACCGGAGATCTCGTCAATCTCGAAGCGGATCCGATCGCGCGATATGCGGTCCAGCCGTGAGTAAGGCCGGAGGGCGTACTTTTGAAAGCCGCGTCCTCGTACAATGGGCCGATGTAGATATCGCCGGCATCATGTATTTCGCGGCCTATCAACGCGCCGTCGAACGCGCTGAAATGGATTTCTTTCGCGAGCTCGGTTTTCCGTATAGCGAGGTCTTCGAGAAATACGATATTTGGTTTCCGCGCGTACATGTGGTAGCGGACTATTTCAAACCCGCCGCGATGGAAGACTGGCTGACCCTCAAGACGATCATCTATCATGTGGGCACGTCGTCGGTGAAATGGAAAACCGTGATGCACAACGAGCGCACGGGAGAAGCGGGCGCACAGATGGACGTGACGGTCGTCTGCATCGACCGCACCTCGCACAAGAGCCGGCCGCTTCCGCAAGATATTCGCGACGCACTGATGGCCTGTTTGGAAGAGATCGATTGATCGCTTCGAAGACGATGCGCGCAGCCGTGCTGTTGCGCCCCGGGACGATCGAATTGCAAGATGTGCCCGTCCCCGAGGCACCTCCCGGCGGCCTAGTCGTGCGCGTACGCACCGCGCTGACCGACGGCACCGATTTCAAAGCCTACCGGCGCGGTCATCCGCGCATGCCGATGCCGACGCCGTTCGGCCACGAGTTTTCGGGCGACGTCGCGGCCAGCAATAACAGCAGCTTTGCCGCCGGAGACGCCGTCATGTGCGTGCACACGGCCCCGTGCGGCCAATGCTACTGGTGCAAACGCGGACAGGAAGAGCTCTGCGAAACGATCATGGCGACCATGATCCTCGGCGCGTACGCGGAGTACATCGCGATTCCCGAGCGAATCGTACAGCGCAACTGCTATCCGAAGCCGGCCGATCTCTCGTACGCGACGGCAGCTTTCCTGGAGCCGTTGTCGTGTGTGGTTCATTCGCTGGACTTGCTGCATTGCGGGCCCGACGATACCGTATTGGTCATCGGTGACGGAGGGTTCGGGCTGCTGCACGCGATGCTGCTGCGGCAGAGCGGAGCCACGGTTTTGCTGGCGGGCCGCCGCGAAGCGCGCCTGAAGATCGCTCGCGATCTCGGGATAGAGACCATGAACGCGCGCAGCCAAAACATCGGCGACGAAGTGCGAAAACGCACTCGCGATCGCGGAGCCGACGTGGTGATCGAGTGCACGGGGCGGGAAGAGGTATGGGAAGCGGCGCCCGACTTGGCCCGGCGCGGGGGCACGGTTTCATTCTTCGGCGGATTGCCGGCAGAGGCAAAGGCGCTATTTACCGCATCTAGACTGCACTACGACGAGATCCGCTTGGTGAGCCCGTTTCACTTTACGCCCGCCGCCGTCAAACGCGCGCGTGACTTGCTCGCCGATAAGAAGATCGACCCGCTGCCTTTGATCACCGAAACCGTTCCGCTGGCCGAGATCGCGTCGGTCTTCGAGCGCTTGAAGAACGGCGAAGGCATAAAGTTCGCGGTGGCGCCATGAAGCGCGCCGAAAAAATGCGGGCAGCCGTCCTTTACGACGTCGACGACATCCGCATAGAAACGCGCGACGTACCGGCGATCGGCGCGGGCGAAGTCCTGGTGCAAACACGGGCAGCGGGCATCTGCACGGGCGACGTGATGGGGTGGTATATTCGTCGCAAAGCGCCGCTGGTGCTCGGTCACGAGCCGGCCGGCGTTGTGGTCGAATCGCAGAGCGAGGAATTTGCACCGGGCGATCGCGTTTTCGTGCATCACCACGCGCCATGTTTTGAATGCCGCGCATGCGCTCGCGGAGAGTACGTGCAATGTGCAACGTGGCGTGCAAGCAAGATCGATCCCGGCGGCCTCGCCGAGTACTTCCGCGTGCCGCGTGAAAATCTACGGGATACGTTAAAACTGCCCGTGGATCTGCCGTTTACCGACGGCGCATTGGTAGAGCCGCTGGCCTGCGTCGTAAAATCGCTGCGCCGCGGCGGACTTCGCGAAGGCGACACGCTCTACGTGATCGGTCTGGGTGTGATGGGTTTGATGCACGGGCTGGCCGCGCAGGCACAAGGCGCCCAGGTGGTAGGCAGCGATTTCATCGAGTCGCGGCGGCGCTTTGCGAGTTCGCTCGGCATTCGCGCCGTCAGTCCCGTGCAGCCGTTTTCCGGCGCGGACGTCGTAATTTGCGGGCCTGGTTCACCTGAAGCGCTGCGCGACGCATTCGCGGCCGCGGCTCCCGGTGGGACCGTCGTCATGTTCACGCCGCTCGAGCCGGGCATTCCGTTTACGTTCGATCCGAACGATCTCTATTTCCGCGATCTGCGCTTCGTTCCGAGCTACTCGTGCGGTCCGCCGGACACACGCGCAGCGCTCGATCTCATCGAGCGAGGCGTCGTGACGGCCGAACGCCTTGGTGCGTCCTATTATCCGCTGGAAGAGGCGCCCGCGGCGTACGCCGCCCTGCTGCGCTCGGAGATTCTCAAGCCGATCGTCACGTTCGAGCCCTCGCTTTTCCACTAGCCCGCTCGGGTGGGCAGCGGGCCGTCAAGCGGGTACAACTCCCCGTAGAGTTCCTCACCAGTTGCACTACGGAGAAAGACTTTAATGAAGAAGCTTCTGTTTTCGCTCGGAACGGCGGCCCTCGTTATGGCGCTCGCGACGAACGCGGCCGCGCAGACCACGCCGGCGCCGAGCCCGCAAGCAACCATGGCCCCGGCTCCTGCCGTGCCGACTGTAACCCCGACCCCGATGCACTCGACGACCAGTTCACCTTCGGCCAAGCGCGGGCTGCTGAACAAATTGAAGAAGCTCGCAAGCGGCGTGCTGCAGCTCGCGCAAGTAAAATATGGAGTGACGCATCAATCGCAAGAACTCGCGAGGCTCAAAGCGATGAAAAAGGTTCCGTACTCGAACCTGCGCTTCTATAAGATCCCGCCGGCGCTCGTCCCGCAGGTCAAGGCATGGCGTTCTCAGCAGGCATACGACCCCTCGTTCCGGTTAAACGATGCGCTGGCGCAGTCGAGCAATCCGTTCCTCAACATCTTCGCGAACGTCGTCGTGACGAACGCGCTCAACAATATCCTCAATAACAACAACGTCAGCGTTTCGCTCAATGACGTTCTGAACGCGAACAAAATCGGGATCGGCCAAGTCGTCGGCCTGTTCATTAACGGCGGCGGTATCATTACCACCATCATCAACTAAGCGGAGACGAGCATGACAAATAGAGTGATCTACGCATTTCTCGCCGCCGCGTTAACGGCGGCAAGCGCGGCCCCGGTTTGGGCGCAGACCACGCCGGCGCCCAGTCCTGCGGCCACAATGGCGCCGGTTCCCGTCGCGACGAGCGCACCGCAGGCGACGGCGCATCCGGGCGCGACCAACAACGGGAAGCATAACGGACAAGTCAAGAAGATCGCAGCAGGTAATCTTTCATTCGCGCAAGTGACCTATGCGCTCACGCACATGCCCCAGGAAATCTCCTCGCTGCGGAAACTGCATAAAGTAAAATTCGAGAACTTGCGAGTGCAGCGCGTGCCGACAACGCTGCGCCGGTTGGAACGCACGTCGCAGTTCCAGGCTTCGGCGGTGGCCTACCAACCGGTGACGCTCAACGATGCGCTCGCGCAAAACGCGTCTCCATCACCGGCGCCCAAGTCACCGGGTTTGCTAGGCAGCTTGCTCAATATCATCGCGAATATCAATATTTCCGACGCGCTCAACAACGCGCTCAACGGCAATACCGTCAATCTGTCGCTGAGCAACGTGCTCAACGGAAATAAGATCGCGATCGGCCAGGTCGTCGGCGTTTACGTCGGCGGCGCCGGCATCATCACGACGCTCCTGAAGTAACCAGCCTCCATCGCCCGCATGCGCCCGCTTCAATCGGGCGCATGCTTTTGGGCTAGCGCCTTACCTGCACCCTTACCGTCGCTTCGCCGCTTTGAGAGCCGTCGCTGACGACGACGCGCAAGATGTGCGGGCCGATTCCCTCCAACCGCAGCGACAGACTTGTGCCGGGTTGTTCGATGGACTTGGTGACATACGATTTTCCGCCGTTCGTTGAATCGAAGACCGAGCTGTAAAACGGTCCGCGCGCGCTCGACGCGATGCTCCACTCCAGGGCGGCGCGCCCGGTTGAATTGACCGAACTCGTCGATGCCGAAATCCGGACGGCGGGCGGCGCACCGGTAATGACCTTTGTTGCAAGCACGCCGTGAGCGCGCGAAACCAACTGTATCTCGCGCGTTCCTGAAACGTACGGGATACGCGTGTAGAATGCGATAAGCCGCGCGTGCCGCAGGACGGTGCGCTTGATATCATCCGGTCGAACGAACAGCGCCTTGTACGAGACTTCCTTGAGCATCGCTCCGGAGGCGCTGCGCAAAACGATCCGCAGATCCTGCGAAGGATCGACGCGGTCGTTATCGAGCATGCTGTCGACCGTGTAGAACGGCGTGAACGCAGCAGCCAACCGGCCCGGACTGCGCGCGAGATATCCGCGGACCAGAAAAACACGCGGATCGGGTATTGTCCCCTTGAGCTGGTCCGTCAAATGGCGGTACGTGCACTGCTCGTCGTAATTGTCTTCCCCGACCGGTCCCATTAGGCCGGTTGAGTAGTTGTAGTGCTTGCGATAGCCGGGAGTTTTGCCGCTCCAAATAAAGCGAAGACCCTCGGCCCTGCCCGTTTCGTTGTGATAGCCTTGTTGGCATTCGTTGAGCATCCAAGTCACGCTATCTTTATCGCTTACGTCGGAATCTTGCGAGTGATCCCATGGGAGCGTGTGAGCAAGCTCGTGTCCGATAGTCGTGTATACGCTTTCGGCACGAGCGGCGATCAGCTTCTCTGAAGTCGTGTAAGCCCCGGCATTGCTGTGCCCCGTCAAGTCGAAGTCGTGGTCATTCAGCACGATGACCATGCGTCCGGCTTTTTCTAGAACTGCCGCCAGGCCAAAGGTGTTGGTAATTTCTTCCAGCAGGGCGTTCTCATAGTTAAGCCGGCCGGGCTGAAGGTCCGGATTCAGGCCCAGCGCGTCGCGCAAACTCTTGGGGAGGTCAATCTCGGGGTGCAACATGTGGTTGCTCTGCGAGAGGTCGGTTACATCGCCGTCTTTATCCGATTCGACTTTCCACGGAAAAATCGACTGCGAGTTTCCATGGCTCGGCTGCAGCGGATAGAGATCCGGCAACTTGAGCCCCACCTCCTCACCCATTCTTTTTGCCGCTTTTCCAATCGGGTCGTCATTTAGAGCGACGCGAGCGGCGCCGGTAAGATGAATGGGAACATAGTGAATCTCAAAACCGCGGGTCTTTACAATCGACCCATGCACGGTCATTAACAACCCCGGGACGTCTTCCCAATACTTGTCATGTAAGTGCTGGATGTGCGCCATCAAGACATAGTCGCCCGGCTCTGTGGGAGTAAAGGCTACGTCGTTTGAAGGGTATCCGAGCGGAGCGGGAATCCCGATTGTGTAGGCGTCGCCTTCGACCTGCGCGTAACCCTGGAACGGCGCCTTGTAACCGGGGTCGTAGATTTTTTTCCAGGTCTGCTTGCCGCCGACGTACAGGGCGAATTCTAAACGTACGGGTTCATCGTACTTGTGATCGCAGTTCGTGCTGAAGCCGAGTTTTATGGTGCCCGGACCGGAATCGCCTCCGCGATCCTGGACGTACGTAATGCCGCCAGGGACGCGGTTGTATTTATACACGCCTGCGAGCAACGTCGGACGGTTCACGATCAGCGGATAGTAAGCTTGGTAGAGCGGATAATCCGCCTCGAGGCGATCCAGGATATGCGGCTCAGGAAAGATGCGGTCGTCTTGCCAGATTCCTTGCGTCGGCTGCATGTAGCCGTCGCGCACGCCCACCTTGCACGGAACATTCTCGGTGGGTGCAACGACAGGAGGAGTCGCGGTAACTACCGGTTGCGGAGTCGCGGGGGTCTTGGGCGTTTCGCGTGTCGGCGTCGGACCCGGGCTCGGCGAGCTCTCTTGCGCGGCATGCGAGTGATGGTGCGTCAACAGATAGATGAACGCGCCGACGCCCGCACTGATCCAAATCCAATCGCTATTGTTTTTCTTTTCGACTGTTTGCGCGGTGGCCGCGCACGGGGCGAGCAACGATACGCAAAGCAGAAGTCCGAGGAATCGCCGCCAAAAGATTTTGAGCATCTCCCAACCTCCGTATCGAGCTGGGATGCTTAGACCGCTACCCTTGTTTTAGCCTGCGGACACTTACCAAAACGGTAAAGCGCCGGTCTGACAGGCCTGCGCACTGCAGCGGTTGCTCACGAGTTGCTCGTGGGCAACCGCGTCGTTGCGGGCTATAAACAGGACGCTGAGCGCGCCTATGAGCACGCCCAAAGCGAAAAATACGACCGCGACGTAGTTGCTGCGTTGCTCCACACCAATAACCCCCGCCCCTACTATCGGCAAAAAAGCAAGCGGCCGTAGGTCTTCCGACCCATAAAAATACTTGACAACTGTTAAGTTCGCCTCGTAAGCTGGACTAGTGATCCCCTTCGCTGACGAACTCAATGCGGCCATGACCTCCGCCGGCCTGACGGCTGCGGAATTGGCCGACCGAAGCGGGCTGACCGAGGCCGCCATCTCCTACCTGCGCTCCGGGCAGCGCGAGCCGTCTTACCGCTCCCTGCAGCGGCTGACCCAAGTGCTGCCTGAACTGAACGGCACGCTTGAGGAATCCTCGCCCTTCGATTCGATCGAAGGCGCCGTCCGCGACATCCGCGCCGGCAAAATGGTCATCGTGCTCGACGACGAGGATCGCGAGAACGAAGGCGACCTGGTGATGGCCGCGCAGATGGTGACGCCCGAAGCGATCAACTTCATGCGCAAACACGCGGGCGGCCTCATCTGCGTGCCGCTGATCGGCAGACGTTTGGACGAGCTGCACTTGCCGCAGATGGTTTCCGAAAATAGCGCGCTTCATGAAACGGCTTTTACGGTTTCGGTTGAGGCGCGAGGACGGACGACCACCGGAATTTCGGCGCACGATCGATCCGCCACGATCGCCGCACTGCTGGATCCGGCGACGAAGCCGTCGGATTTGCTGCGGCCCGGCCATTCATTTCCGTTGCGAGCGCGCGATGGCGGTGTGCTCGTTCGCGCCGGGCAGACGGAGGCTGCGGTCGACCTCGCGCGGTTGGCCGGCTTGTATCCGGCCGGGGTCATCTGCGAAATCATGGCCGAAGACGGCAAGATGGAGCGCCTCGACGGGCTGATCGCGTTCGCCAAAAAGCACGGCCTCAAACTGATCACCGTCAAAGATTTGATTGCTTACCGTTGGCGCACCGAAAAACTGCTGCATCGCATCGCCGAGTTCAAGCTCCCGACGCCGCTCGGCGAATGGACCGGGTACGCTTACGAAAACAGCATCGACAAGAATACGCACGTCGCGCTCGTCATGGGTGAGATTGGCGACGGCAAAGATATCGCGGTGCGCGTTCACTCCGAATGCCTGACCGGTGACGCGCTCCATTCGATCCGGTGCGATTGCGCGGAGCAGCGCGATGCAGCCATGCGCATTATCGCGGCGCAAGGCCGCGGCGTCTTCCTGTATCTGCGCCAGGAAGGGCGCGGCATCGGGCTTGCCAACAAACTGCGCGCATACGAGCTGCAAGACCAAGGCGCGGACACGGTGGAAGCCAATATCGCTCTCGGTTTGCCGGTCGATAAACGCGATTACGGGATCGGCTCGCAGATTCTGGCGGATCTCGGTGTGAAAGAGATGCGCATCATCACCAACAATCCGCGCAAAATCTTCGGGCTCGAAGGATACGGCCTCAAAATCGTGGACCGTGTTCCGCTGCAAACCGAGCAAACGCCCTTTAACACCAAATATATGCAGACGAAGCGCAATAAAATGGGACATATGTTAGATCGGGCCTCGTCCTTCGACGACTAGGTCGCTAAGGCGACCTCTACTCAGGATGACAGAAAGTAATGACCTTCCCATGACACCCAACTGCGAGGGGAAGCGGTTCGTCATCATTACCGCGCGCTTTTATCCGCAGATCGCCGATTGGCTCGAGGCGGGGGCGCGCCGCGCGCTGCGCGCGTGCAACGTGCGTGAAGAAGATATACGCACGTACGCCGTGCCGGGCTGTTTCGAATTGCCGCTGGCGGCGAGGCGGGTGATTTCCGAAGGCAATACCGATGCGATCGTAGCGCTTGGCGCGGTGGTGCGCGGAGAAACGGCGCATTTCGATTACGTCGCGGGCGAGGCCGCGCGCGGCATTATGGACGTGCAGCTCGCGACCGGCGTGCCGATCGGATTCGGCGTGCTCACGACCGATACGCTCGAACAGGCGGAGTTCCGCGCGGATCCAAAGCGCGGCGACAAAGGCTATCACGCTGCACTTGCGGCGGCGGCGCTGCTGGGTATTCCCGCGGACACAAGGGTTCCCGCGCGCTAAGAGCGGATACCAAGCCCCTGCTACTTCGTGGAGGCCCGTCTCGTGGAAGACAAAAACATCACCTGTAAAGAGTGCGGTCGGGATTTTGTTTTCTCGGCTCGCGACCAGCAATTCTACGCTGAAAAGGGGTTCCAAAACGAACCTCAGCGTTGCCGCGATTGCCGTCAATCTCGCAAAGCTCCCGGAGCGGGCGGCGCCGGCGGGAACCGTCCGAGTTTCGAGGCGGTCTGCGCCGAGTGCGGGACCAACACCACGGTGCCGTTCAAGCCGCGCGGCGATCGACCGGTCTACTGCCGCACGTGCTATACCGCGCACGCGCCGGCGGCGTCCGTTTAACGATCGAAACACCAGAAGCCGTTCGCTGGGCCGGCAACGCGATCGAGTACCTCGATCAGCGGTCGCTTCCGCATGAGACGATCGTCCGTCGCGCGGTCTCTGCCGAGCAACTCGAAGACGCCATAAGAACGCTGGCGGTGCGCGGCGCGCCGTGCATCGGCGTTTTCGGCGCGTACGGCGTCGCGCTCTTACGTTCGCAGATCGCTGACGACGCGAAGTTCCAGGCCGCGGTGGCGCGCGTGCGTGGGGCCCGCCCCACCGCGGTGAATCTGCGCTGGGCCGTAGAGCGCGTGCTGAATTCGAAGGACATGCTCGCCGAAGCGCAGGCTATCCATGCCGAACAACGCGAGGTTGACCGCCGCATCGCCGAAGCCGCGGCCGAACTCATCGAGCGCGACGCGACGATCTACACGCACTGCCACACCGGCTCGCTAGCGACGGCCGGAGGCGGCACTGCATTGGGGACAATACTCTTTGCGGCGCGCGCCGGAAAACGGCCGCATGTCTTCGTTGGCGAAACGCGCCCGCTCTTACAGGGCGCGCGGCTGACATATTACGAGCTGTCGCAAGCTGGAGTTGACGCAACGCTGGTTGTCGATTCTGCGGCAGCGATTTCCATGCAGCGCAAGGAGATCGATCTCGTCATCGTGGGCGCCGACCGCATCGCGCGCAACGGCGATACGGCCAACAAAGTCGGCACGTATGGGTTAGCAATCCTGGCGGCTCACCACCGCATTCCGTTTTACGTCGCCGCGCCGCGCTCAACGTTCGATTTCGACCTCGCTACCGGGCGCGATATTCCCATCGAGGAACGATCGGCAGACGAAGTCGCCGGCTTCGGCGAAACTCGCAGCGCGCTTCCGGGCGCCAACGCGTACAATCCGGCGTTCGATGTTACGCCGAATCACCTCATTACGGCATTCGTTACCGAGTATGGTATTTTGCGGCCACCTTATGGTGAGTCGATTCCCGATTTGCAGATGCGCCCGAATATGAGCGCCTTGCTGTCAAGCCGCTAACAGCTTGCTGCCCGTTCCGCCGTCGATTTCTTGCCCAGTAACGTTCGCCGTATCGATGAATCCTTGATTTGCGGCTAGCGTGGTCGGTTGGCCGTTCGAGACAAAGGTTACGGATGTTGCAAAAGCTGCTCCGTGTACGGACGCTGCACTAGCGCCGGCTCGTCAGGACTTGCGTTGAGCCGCTGTATAGCCTTGCCGGGCGAGTTTAACTAGTGACCGTTCACGAGCCGCGCGATCGCAAAAGCTACTCCGGCGGCTATTCCTCCGATGGCGACCGTTTGTAAAGCGCTGCGAACCCAAGCGAGCCCCGTGAGCTTACCCTTGAGCGCGCCAAACAAAAATAAAGCGAGCAATGTGAAGCCCGCCGAGTAGTATAAGGCGAGCGTGGCATTTTGAACGAGCATGTAGGGTAGAAGCGGCACGATCCCGCCGGCCACGTATGCTCCCCCAATCGTAAGTGCGCTGACCGGCGCTCTCTTTTTGTCGGGCTTGTCGAGTTGCAGCTCAAAGCGCATCATGAAATCCACCCAACGCCTTTTATCGGACGTTATTGCGGTCGTGACGCGTTCAGCGTCCTGATCGCTTAGGCCATACCCATGAAAAATTTTAAAAACCTCGCGCGCCTCGTCGCGTGGAACGTCGTCTATCTCTGCAAATTCACGAGTGCGCTCGCTGCCGTAATGTTCAAAATCGGTTCGGGCGGCCAAGTAACCGCCCAGGCCCATTGATATGCCCCCGGCTGCCAGCTCGGCTACACCGGCAGTCACGATGACATGAGAAACCGCGATCGCACCAGAAATTCCGGCCGCGAGCGCGAAAGGAACGGTCAAACCGTCGGACATGCCGATGACAATATCTCGAACAGTCGCGGTAGCCGTGAAGTGCCGTTCTTCGTGTGCCTGGCGCGGTATTCGCGTGCCTCTCATTTCATCTTTCCTCCCAATGCAGACTTGCCCAATCGGAAACTCGCGTCTAGCCGGGCATGGCGCCCGCTCCTGCACCATTTTGTGTAAAACGTCGTGAGTGGCGGGCCGGCGAATGCGTAATGTAACGTGGGACCGCTGCTCACGGACGAGCACCCGTTCGCGATCACGCGCATGACTTCAGGGTCAGCGCCCGGCGGCTCATTCAAAATCACTAAGTAGCGCGTCGGGATGGAGCGACTTTGCCACATCTCCCACTGACGGCGCCCAATTCCGGAGATGACGGTCGATTCGATGCCGCCCTGGTACAGCAGCTCGGATGCGATCTCGAATTTGTCGGTCATGACGATTGCGTTGTGATTTTTCAGCAGCCCGCGAATGTCACGCGCCAGCGGCGCGTACGCATAGACCGCTGAGTAGAGCATATTTTTGGCGCCGTTTCCCGTCGCGCGCAATAGCGCCGCTTGCGTGGGCTGGGGTAGCGAAAGAGCCGCAACGGCGAGCATCGCGTAAGCCGCGGGAACGATCCAAGCCGCGGCAGCAAGTCGCTTCCAGAGCAGCGGAAAATTCGCATACGCAATGCCGAGCGCAACGCAGAGCGAGGCAAACGGTCCCAAGAGCCAATACGATTCGACGCCTTCGAAAAACGAGAGCACGATAAGGAGCAGCGGCAGCGGGAGTGCCGTGCAGGCCAGCAAATCGTAGCGGCGCCGGATCGTCAGAAGATACGTGGCGACGAGAAACGCTGCAGCCTCAAGTGCGAAGCGCAGCGTCGAAGGCACTAGGAGATGTGCGGCGCTGAAGTTTTCGTAGGCTTCGCGATAGACGGTGAAACTATAATTCGCCCACCCGTGCGTTGCATTCCAATAGACGAATGGAGAATAGAGCGCTGCTGCAATGGTGGGCGCAATCCAAAAGCCCTGTTTCCACATACGCCGCTGAGCGGGCAGAAGGGAGAAGATGAGCACTCCGGCCAGAAGTGAGAAACCAAAAGCGCGCGAGAGCAGCGCTCCTCCAATTGCGATTCCCAAAAGGGTCATATCCGCGGTGCGCACACGCGAAGCCGCGCGCGCAGCGAAGAGCAGTGCGAGCGACCAGAACAAGAGATACGGACCGTCCGGGAGCGCTTCGCCGATGATCATACGCGTCTGAGCGATGAGCGCGAAGATGACGGCGGCTGCGCCACCCGCTCGCACGTTACGGGTCAGCGCGATCGCCGTGTAGCCGAGCGCGATCGCTGCAAACGCTTCGCACGCAATGAACGGCAGGCGAATAGCCAGCTCGCTCGAGCCGAACGGCGCGGTCAGTGCGATGAGCCAGGCAACCATCGGCGGATGGTCGACGTATCCGAGCGCGAGATGGCGGCTCCACGTCCAATAGTACGATTCGTCTTCGGTGAGCGGAATATGCGACGCGACGGCAATCCGGAAGGCTGCCATTCCCGCAACGATCAGTAACGCCGCGCGAGGCAATCGGTTCATCGTGTTGGCGCGGGGTTGGCGAGGCGCGTCTTTGCGGCCTGCCGAATACTGCCGGGCGTGAAGTTTTACGATTTTGTCGACAAGCAGCCCGCGATCGGCAGGCTCGCGATTATCGAGGGCACCGAGCGCGCACTCGCCGATCGCGCGCTGGAAATCGTGATCGAACGCGTCCTTCCCGCCGAGACGCGCGACTTAAACCTCGACCGCTTTCCGGCCGGCGATCTCGACGATACAATCCGGCTGCGGGAAGCCGTGCAGGCAATGCCGTTTCTGTCTACATCGCGGCTGATCGTGATAACCGACGCGCAAACGCTCAAAACCGCGATCCGGCGCGACATTTGGAGCGTGGCCGAAGGCGTACCGGACGGCAACATACTGGTCATCTGCGATTTACTTTCGCCGCGCGCGCAACGTCCGCAGCCCTTCGGCGCCATGGCGGGTCGCAGCGCGTTGCGCATCGACACCACCGCGAACGACGACGTGCGCAAGCGATTCACCGAGGAAACGCTCGCGGATCTCAAAGCGACGGCCGAGCCGCGCGTCGTCGGTGCGCTTGCCGGCAGCAGCGCAGATCTCGCCGCGATCCGCAACGATCTGCAAAAGCTCGCGCTCGGGGGCAAGAAGATCACGTTTGCGGACCTCGAGCAAGAGACACTTTCTATTGAAGACCCCAAAGCGTACAAGTATGCCGGCGCTCTCGTTGAAGGGCGCGTTGCCGAAGCGCTCGCAATCGCGCGCGAAATGTTTTCGACCGATCGTACGGCCGGCGTTCCACTGGTCTATGCGGCGGCGACCGAATGCGGGCTATTGTGGGAACTCGCGCGCGGCGGCCAACTGATGGGCCGCTCAGCGTGGCGTTCGCGGGCGCTGGGCCCGGTTGCCGCCCGGGTGGGGGAACAGCGCGCCCGGCGCGCATTCGAGCGCGCGATAGGCGCCTTTGACGCTATCGTCACCGGCCGCATCGACGACCCCGAGCTGGCGGTCGAACTCTTGACCGCGGAACTGGCCGGCCTGAGCGCGAAACGTTCGACCACCGCATGACCTACGATTCTTACGCGTCGCCGTTCTCTTGGAGATACGGGCGCGCCGAGCTGCGCTCGCTTTTTTCCGAGCACGAACGGCGCAGACTGTGGCGTCAGGTGTGGCTGGCTTTAGCAGAAGCGCAGTCGCAGTACGGGCTCGTATCGGCTGAAGAAGTTGACGATATTCGCGCTCACGCGGACGACGTCGATGTAGATGCCGCGCTAAAAATCGAAGGCGAAATCCATCACGATCTGATGGCGGAGATCCGTGTTTTTGCTTCGCAGGCACGCGTCGGAGGCGGGAAGCTCCACCTCGGCGCGACGTCGATGGACATCGAAGACACGGTTGAAACGTATCGGCTGCGGCGCGCGACGGCGATGATTGGTGCTTCGCTTGGCGACCTGCTGCGCGCATTTGCCAGGCGCATTCGCGAGACTTCGGACGTGGTCTGCATGGCGTTTACGCATCTGCAGCCGGCTGAGCCCACGACGCTCGGATACCGTTTCGCCGTTTACGCACAAGATTTACTCATCGATGACGCGGCGCTGCGCTTCGCTTTCGAGAACCTCACCGCCAAAGGCATGCGCGGAGCGGTCGGGACCGCCGCCTCATACCAGCAACTGCTCAACGGCAGCGGCGCCGGTTCGGTGGAGTCGATGGAGAGGGCGGTGCTCGATCGATTCGGATTGACGGCTCGCGATATCAGCACACAAACCTATCCGCGCAAGCTGGACTTTCTGCTCCTGAGCGCGCTTGCGGGAATCGGTGCGTCGCTTTCGAAATTCGCCGCCGACATTCGCATCTTGAGCTCACCGGAGTTTGGCGAGCTTCGTGAACCGTTTGGGGAGAAACAAGTCGGCAGTTCCGCGATGCCCTTCAAACGCAATCCGATCTTATGCGAGCGCATCGATTCGCTTGCGCGACTTCTTCCAGCATATGCCGGCGTTGCCTGGCAGAACGCGGCGACAAATTATCTCGAGCGCACGCTCGACGATAGCGCGAACAGGCGAACGATTCTGCCCGAGGCGCTGCTCTGCACCGACGAAATCGTGCAGTTGGCGATTCGAGTGGTGAACGGGCTTACGGTTGAAACCAAACGCATTGCGGATAACTTGCGCACCTATGGTCCGTTCGCGGGAACGGAGTCGGTGTTGCTGGAGGCCGTGCGCGCCGGCGGCGACCGCCAGGCGACGCACGAACTGTTGCGCGCCGCTTCGATGCGAGCGTGGGAAGCCGTCGCGCGCGGTAAGGAAAACCCGCTCGGCCAGCTGTTGACGGAGGAACCGGAGCTCACCGGCCGCCTCGATCCGGCTGAGATTCGCCGGATGCTCGAACCGTCAGGTCACACGGGAAGTGCGCCCGCGCGCGCACTTGCGCTTGCGGACCGGATCGAGAACCTTGAGCCGTTTCCCGCGCAGGCGACTATCACGCGGGCCCCGGCGTCGCTCGGCCGTCCTTCGACACGCGCGTCGAAGACGCGCTACTCAGGATGACAATAGGGAAATGAACAAAGGCATCGAGATCGCTCACGGCAAGACCAAAGTGCTTTACGAAAGCCCGGGGCAGCCGGATGTCGCGGTCATCAAGCAAACCGATGCGATCAGCGCCGGCGACGGTGCGCGGCGCAACGAGATTGCCGGCAAAGGGCGTTTAGCGGCGCAAACGACGGCGCGCGTTTTCCGGCTGCTGAATCTTTGCGGTTTGCCGACCCACTATCTGAGCGGCGGCGAAGACGACGATCAAAATGAGATGCTCGTGCGCCGCTGCAACATGATTCCGCTCGAAGCGGTGGTGCGCGGTGTGGCGGCGGGGTCGCTGGTGAAGCGCAATCCCGGTATGCAGCGCGGCGCCATTCTCATTCCGCGTATGCTCGAGTTCTTTCTAAAAGATGACGCTAACCATGATCCTCTGATTACGCCAGATGAAATCGTCTCGCGCAATATCGCGCAGCCGCCGGAAATTGCGGCGATGAGTGAAATCGCGCGCATCACGTTTGAGATATTGGCGCACGCGTGGCGGAAGCGTGACGTCATGCTGGTCGATCTGAAACTGGAGTTCGGCAGGCTGGCGAGCGGTGAAAACCAAGGACAGCTCGTTATCGCCGACGTGATCGACAACGACTCGTGGCGCATCTGGCCCGGCGGACGTGAAGATCGGATGCTGGATAAGCAGATTTACCGCAATCTGGAAAAGGTCGACGACGAAGCGCTCAGCTACGTAAAGAGCGCTTATGAGCAAGTGACCGAGATGACGGGAAATTTTCCGGTCATGCGTCCGGGCATGATCGCGATCTTTGCCGAGAAACCCGATCAGACGTCCGAGGTCAACGCGCTCTCGCAAGCGCTGGCGCAACTCGGATTACCGATCGTGCGCCACGTCGCCAGCGCCGCGAAAACTCCGGGCTTCGTATTGCAGCTCATACAGCAACACGACGCGAGCTTCGCGCGCTTGGTTTACGTGACGGTTTCCGGATCCGACGGCGCCCTACACGCAATCATCGAGGGCACCACGAGTGCGCCCGTTTTTGAAGCCGGCGGCAAAGAGCCCGGCGCGGTGGCGCTGCAGTGCGCCAAAGTGCTCGGGCTAGAAGACACCGTGATGTTCGGACGCACGCTGATGGTGCAAACCAATATGCGTTCGGCGGTGCTGCAAGCCGACGCCGCGCTCAACATGCAGCCGGCACAGCCCCCGCCGAACTTTGGCTAGGCTCGCTTTGGCCTTGCGGCCCGACGAGTTGCGCCGCATCGCCGAGGGTTTGGGCCGCGAGCCAACGACCGTCGAGCTGCACGCGTTCGATGCGCAGTGGAGCGAACATTGCTCCTACAAGAGCAGCCGCCACCTGCTCAAGCAGTTGCCGACGACCGGAGCAAGCGTGGTCCTCGGGCCGGGTGAGGATGCGGGCATCTTGCATCTCGGGGAATACAAGGGCGAGCGTTACGGCGTCGTCATCGCGCATGAATCGCACAACCATCCTTCACAAGTCGTGCCGTTCGAAGGCGCCGCGACCGGGGTCGGCGGCATCGTGCGCGACGTGCTGTGCATGGGCGCGGAAGTGATCGCGCTGGCCGATTGCCTGCGCTTCGGCAACGTCGATGATCCGAATTCCCACCAGCGCTACGTCGCGCAACAAGTCGTCGACGGTATCGCGGCATACGGAAACGCGATCGGCGTCCCAAACATCGCCGGCGACGTCTACTTCGACGAAGGCTTCAACGACAATTGCCTGGTCAACGTGATCGCATTGGGCCTTGTGAAAGAGAGCGAGATCATACGTTCGCGGGCGCCGGACGGCTCGGCCGGATGGGATATCGTGCTCGTCGGGAAAGCGACCGACGCAAGCGGTTTCGGCGGCGCCTCATTTTCATCGCTGACGTTGGCAGAAGATAACCAGGAAGCCAACAAGAGCGCAGTTCAGGTTCCGGATCCGTTTCTCAAAAATGTCATCATGCGGGCGTCCTATCGCGTCTTCGAATATCTGCGCGAGAAGAAAATCACGGCCGGCTTCAAGGATTTGGGCGCCGGCGGTATCATGGGTTGCACCGCGGAGCTCTGTGCGGCGGGCGGCTATGGAGCGATCATCGATCTCGACGACGTCAACGTTGCGGTGCAGGACTTGCCGCCGGAAGTGATTGCCGTCGGCGAAACGCAGGAGCGGCTGGCCTGGGTCTTGCCCGGCGATGTGACCGCCGACGTGTTGCGCATATATAATGAAGAGTTTTCGCTCCCTGAGATTGCCCGCGGCGCCCGGGCGACCGTCATCGGAGCCGTGCAGGCCGAGAAGCGTTACGTCATGCGGTACGGTAGCGACATCGTCATGGACGTGCCGGTTGATTTTCTAACCGGCGCCCCTTCGACTGAAAGAACGCTCGGTGGTAGCGCTCGTCCTTCGACCCTTCGACAAGCTCAGGGCAGGCTTACTCAGGATGACATCACCGCTCAGGATGACATACGGGGAGGGGCTGCGCCCTTAACCAAAACGCTGGCGCACATAAACGCCTGCTCGCGCGAACCGCTGTACAAAGAATACGATTCGGTCGTGCGGGGAAGGACCGTTATTCCGCGCGGTCACGCGGACGCGGGGGTCATTGCGCCGGTTCCGGGTGCGCCATTCGGCGTAGCATTAAGCGTTGGCGCAAGCGTCTTCGAAGCGGTTCGGAAAGTCGTCGCGGTCGGAGCTCGACCCATCGGTTTAACGGATTGCCTGAATTTCGGCAATCCGAATAACGAAGAGCATTATGGGGAGCTCGTTAGCGCCGTCGCGGCGCTATCGGAGGAAGCCAAAATTCTGGGGCTGCCGTTTGTATCCGGCAATGTGAGTCTGTATAATGAATCAGCATCCGGAACGGCTATCCCGTCGTCGCCGATAATCGGATGCATCGGGGTGCTCGACAATATTGGTAAGGTGGTCACTCCGGCGCTGAAACGTCCGGGTTCTCGCCTGTATTTTGTCGGAGCTCGGGGAGATGCGACCAACTCGCCAACCGAAAGTAAACGCATGGTTGCGGTCCTTGAGGGAATCAACGACAGGTTGATTTTGTCGGTCCGAGCGATCGGAGACGATGGCATGTTGGCAGCGGCGGCACAAATGGCGTTTGCCTCCGGAAATGATTTTGGCGTCGAATTCACAACGGGAATTGCGCAGGAAGGGCATCATCGCGGCTGGTTAATCGAAGCGGCCGAAGCCGCGGCTTTCGAGGATCTTGCAAGCCGGAAGCTATCGCCTGACGACTGGCGGCGTGTAGGCATTGTGACGGTCGCAGATATCGAAGGCGAAGTCGACATCGCTTCAGGCGGCCAATTCTGGGATCTGGACGAACTGCGCGCTGCGTGGCTAAAGCCGCTGGCCGAGATCTACGCGTGAGCGCGAAAGTTGCGGTGCTTGTCTTCCCCGGCACAAATAGCGAGGCCGAAACGGTTCGCATTTGCCGCGACGTAGGGCTCAACGCGGAGAGCGTCCACTGGAGTAAGGCGGCGTCGCTTCTCAGATATGACGCGTATGTACTCCCGGGCGGCTTCGCGTACGAAGATCGCATTCGTGCGGGTGCGATCTCGGCGCACGAGCCGATGATGGACTACGTGATCGAAGCGGCTGGAAAGGGTAAATTGGTTTTGGGCATCTGCAATGGGGCTCAGATTTTACTCGAAGCCGGACTCGTTCCGGGAACCGGCGCCCTTCGCAAGCCAACGGCAGCCTTCACGCACAACGCTCCTACCGGCAAGTTCATCTGCAAACACGTCCACATAAAGCTCGCAGCGGATCCATCGCGGTGCGCGATTACGGCGGAACTAGCGAGCGATACGCTCATTCCGGCATGGGCCGCTCACGGCGAGGGGCGCTTAGCCGCGTCCGCCGAGCATTTGGAAGAAATAACCTCGGGTGGCCATATCGCGTTCGTTTACGCACATTCAGATGGAACCGTCGACGACGCGGCCGTTCCGAACGGTTCGGCGTTGCGGTGCGCCGGGCTAACGAACAAGGCCGGCAACGTACTGGCGATCATGCCGCACCCCGAGCGCGACGCTTGGAATTTTAACCACCCCGATCGCGCCGAAGGTAAAGATACTCTCGCCCCATCCGGCGGCGCAACATTTTTTCGCGCATTTGCAAAAGCGCTCCAATAGGTCTTGCTCACCTACAGCGCTTACGTCGTCGCCGAACCCCGAACCGCAGCGTCGGCTATTTTGTTGTAGATCAGCGCGAACAAGCCGCCGGCAATAACTCCGCCCACGAAATTCCATATGAGCGAGGTGACCATGAACCCACTGCCGATCGCGGCCAATCCGAAAGGGAGGTGCCGCAAAAACGTGCTGTTCATCATCAACGACAGCGGAGCGAAATTCGAGAGGGCGAGGACGCCTTTGGCGACGCCGAACGCCAGCGCTAACGCCAACGGGTTAAAACGTATCAAGTCCAAAAGCCGGCAATTTGCGCGTGGAGCTTGAACCGGACGAGTGCAGCACCGGAGTGCACGCCCCTGATTCGCACCTGCGCGATGCCGTTTTGCACCGGTACCGACGTGGTCGTGCCGCCGTCGGCAAGAACGGCAGCTCCGCCGACCTGAAAGTACATCGTGCCCGGGTCGGATGCGGGCAGGCCGTCGCAATGGACCGTGACGGTTTGCACGGCGCCGGTTTCGGAGACGCCGATCGGATCAGCGCGCAATTGGACGATATCGGCCGGAATCGCATTTGAAGTTCCGACGGTCACGCTCGTGCGCCCGAGCGGAGCGTCTTGCGAAATGAGCCCTTTTGTTTCCTTGTTTGACGCGCTCACGGTTTCGACGTTGGCGGTGCTTCCGTTCAACTTGATTTGCGCCCGCAGTGGATCGGTCCCGCGCGTCTGCAGGTCCACGAGGTTGTTCGTGCCGCGCTCGTAGGCCGACGATGCGCGCGTAATCGCCTCTCCGGTTGAGGGCACGTTCGCGACGGCTTGCGTACCGGGAACCGTTGCATTTCCGTCGACCAAGCAGCGTGCGGCGGCCGGTCCGGCTTTGTGATCCGCCGTAAAGTGAGTGAACAACTCAAAAGCGGCGGCGTAGGCCGGCAGCTTGAAGTTCACGTGGCCATTGGGATCGGTAAACGTCCGGAAGAAGTGGTGGCCGCCCTTCTTGTCGTCGAATTGCACCGTCACTTGATCCGTGGGTCCACTTTGGTCTGAATTCTGGTTGGAATCGACGACGGTCGCAACGATTTCCGAGCCCGGGCCGGAAACGTTTGGAGCAAAAACTTGCTCCGTGCCGGCACCTGATCCGGCTTGCGGAATGGCCGGCTGCAACAAGGCGAGCGTGCTTTTCCAAATGCCTTCGGGCCATTCGTACTTGCGATCGATCGTTTTCTTAGGGGGGCTGCCTTTCTTCTCTTCGGTTACCGTTTGGTGCCCGTCGGTTTGTTCCCATTTACCGGTTGGTCCCGCGCCGAAGAACGTATCTTCCGTGGTAAAATCGTCAACGGTTTTTTCCCCGGTTCGCGGATCCTCCGTGACGGTTTTTGAAGTGTGGTTCCTTACGCCTTTTTTCCAGTCGGTATGATCGGTCGACGTGCGCGTCGTGCGGCCGATCGGCTTGCCGTCTTTGTCGAGGTTTTCGTGGACGTGCGTATCGGTGCGGTCGAGCTCGTGACCGTTTGGGTCGGTCGTAGTGGTCGTCACATCGTGATTTGTTTGCGAGGTCGCGCCGGGCTGCGCATTGTTTGCGGGATTGCCATTGTTTAGCGGCCCCGAGAGGTCTCTGGTTACGGTCGTGACCGTATTTCCGTTTGCATCGATGGCGGTCGTCGTCGTCTGCGTGCCGGTCTGCGAAAAACTATCGGAAATAGGAATCGTCTGAGCCGAGGCCGGCGCAATGCGGACCATCTGGAGGCCGAAGATCAGCGCCGTGAGGATTGCAAAGAAACGAATGCGTTGAGTGTTCATGCGTATAACCTCTCGAGAGCTAGGGCTTTTCGCCCGCTCCCCCGTTTTTCATGCTGCAGAGGACCCTCGGAGCGTGGGCGGGTATCCACGGCCTCTAACGTGCTGCACACCATTGCCATTAAACTGAAGATTCCCGACAACACCGCGTTCAGCGCTTTGACGGCTTTGCGCCGGCTCGGAGTTGATGTGGCCCGCGTGGAGCGGGCCGATATTTGGCAATTCGCGGGGCCGGGATCGAGCGAAGACGTCGCCGTCAGCGTGAAGCGCAACGAATCGTTGTTCAATCCAAACAAGCACGTCCTGGAAATACTCGATTCACCCACGCCGCGAGTGGGGGAGACCTGGGTTGTCAGTATGCCCAGTGGCGGCCATGCGTCGCCGCGCCCATCGAACGTGGCCGCAATTCATTACGTGGCGTGGCGGCTATTTACCGGAGAAGATCGACCGGCGGACAAGGCAACGGTCGCTGCGGCGATCGAGAAGCTCCTCTGTAATCCGGCGATCGAACGCGCCATCACATAATGCCGAACCGGTCTTACACTGTTGCAACGCTCGGATCGCATTCGGCGCTTCAAATTCTTAAAGGCGCGCACGACGAAGGATTCGGAACGCTGGCAATCGCGAACCGCGACACCGAAGCATTGTATCGTTCATTCCGTTTCGTCGATGAAGTGATCGGCGTCGAGCGGTACCAAGAGTTTCCAAAACTCATCGGCGAGCTCGAAAAGCGCAAGATTATCATTGTGCCGCACGGCTCGTTCGTAGCATATCTTTCCCTCGACGAGCACAAGCGCATGACGATTCCCTATTTCGGAAACAAAGCTGTGCTCGACTGGGAAGCGAGCCGCGAACTGCAGCGCCAGTGGCTCTCACGCGCAGGGCTCACGCTGCCCCGCCAATTTCAAACGGGCAGCGATATTGACCGTCCCGTTATTGTGAAGCTGTACGGGGCCAAGGGCGGAAAAGGGTACATGTTCATCCGCGATACCGCCGACTTCGAAGCGCGCGCCGCGCACCTCAAAGAAGAACACATCATACAAGAGTACATCGTCGGCGTTCCCCTTTACGTGCATTATTTTTACTCGCCGCTGGAAGACCGGCTCGAGATCATGAGCATGGATCGCCGGTACGAAACCAACGTCGACTCCCTTGGCCGAATTCCGGCAGCGGCGCAGGAAGGCATGGACGTCAGCCCTTCATATGTTGTCGTCGGCAACTCGCCGGTCTCGCTGCGCGAATCAATGCTGGCGGAAGCCTACCGCATGGGCGAGGCGGTCGTGCAGGTTAGTAAGGAGATTTGCGGGCCGAAGGGATTATTCGGCGCGTTCTGCATCGAGACGATCATTACGCCCGACATGCAGTTCTTCGTGATGGAGATTTCCGCGCGCATTGTAGCGGGGACCAACCTCTTCATCGACGGCTCGCCGTATTCATACCTGAATTACTCGGAGCCCATGTCGACCGGGCGCCGGATTGCCAGGGAACTCAAAAATGCCATTTCGAGTAATAAACTGGGAATGGTATTAGATGATGGGTAGTCCTTCGACTACGAGGCCGCTAAGGCGGCCTCTACTCAGGATGATAATGGGGGCGTTACTAGCGCTCTTGTTGCCGTTGCGGGCGAGCGCGACGCTCATGGCCGATCCCGCCACGCTGTACGCACAGATGAAGGCATCGTTCGAAAAGGGCGCTGCGCAGGGCTGGACGTTTTACAATCAGCAAGAATATCTCTCAACGATCTTTAACGCCGGCCGCGCGTACTCGCTGCAGCGGCCAAACGATCCGGGTTATGCTAACCTGGCGCAACTGACGGTCGATATGGCGTCTGCCTTACATTACGATCCGCTCATCAATCACGAAGCTGTACCGTGGTGGGTGCGCGAGGCGGCGCTCTTCGTTCAGAAAAACAATCCCGATCGCGCGGAGCAGACCAAAGCCAAGGATTTGCTCGCGCGGGTCAACGCGCTCGAAGATCCCATCGCGCTCGCACAATATGCCGACGAAGATGCCACCGCGCTATTGCAGGCCTATCCCCGCGACGCGAACGCACAATTGGAGCGGGTCGAGGCGAACTGGCGCGGCTACCTGATCAGCGGCGACGCCTCGTGGCGCAGTTTAGCCTTCGTGCATGCGAACGCACCGGCGTTTCCGATCGCCAATTTGCCCTCCACGTGGGGGCCGTCTTTCCTTAACGCGTTGCGCAATGCGGCTGCCGGCGCGGAAAGCTACACGCAGGGCGACCAAGTCAACGCTCAGGCGGTGCTCAACAGGCTGCGCCTGGCAAACGCGCCGCCGCTCATCGCCAGCGTCAAGTCACAACCGCACGACGTGTATTTAACGACGCTGGCGCCCGCGGACGAGTATTTCGGGCCGATGGGAATGTCGATTCTCGGCATTCAAAACGAACTCAAGCGCGTCAATTTCATGATCGGCTATGGCTACACTTCGCAAGAAAGCAACGCGGCCGTGCAGATCGCCACCGCGATCGACGACATGCACAAAGTCTATCCGCGCGACCGAGACCTGCCGCAGCTCCTACTCGACATGTATACCACGCTCGGAAAAATCGGCACGCCGGATGCAAACGCCGCTCGCACGCACATGCGTGCTATCCTGACCGTCGAGTACCAGGACACGCCCCAGGCTCGCAAATTACTCTCCCTCTAAGGTTGGAGGAGACGGGTTCTGGCGGGCGGTACCTTTCAGGTCCACAATGTGGAAAGGGGTCTCTATGGCTCGTAAAACCATCGATTGCCGCGAATTTCCCAGCGAAAATAACTGCACCATCGCAATCGCGGCCGACACCGAAGAAGAATTGCTCGACTCGGCGGTCACGCACGCGGTCAGGGTGCACAAGCATGAAGATACGCCCGAACTGCGCAGCCAAATACGGTCCGGTATTAAAGAAGGCGCACTTACCTAAAGCGCGTCGCAGTCATCGAAAAGGCGCCCCGGCGCCTTTTTTCTTTTGCCCCTCTCCATTAGGGGCTAGCGCGTGATGGTATTATGTGAGATGCAGAGTATGGCGACCACGATGTGCGACAAGCCGGAAATCGAGTACCTCGACGGCCGGCCCTATCCCAAGGTGAGCCCCAAGATTAGTCACGGGCTCGTTCAGGTTGCCCTTGTGGCAGTCGTCAAAGCCTGCGCCGGCGATCGTGGAATCGTTGTGACTGAGGTACGATTCGACCCTGGCGCCATTGTGGGCACAAAGAAAACGGAGTTCGTTCCTGATGTCGCCTTTCTGAGCCGCGAGCGGCGAGAACGATTGACCGGGCACGGTCGAGAGAAACCGCCGCTGTCACCGGAGATTGCCATCGAGGTGCGTTCGCCTTCAGACAATCTGCGCTATCTCGCAAAGAAAATTTCGCGCTACGTCGCAACGGGTTCGATCCTGGCGCTCGACGTTGATCCCAAGGCGCGTCGCATTATCGCACATGCTGCCGATGGAGTGCGCGAATATTACGCGGGAGAACGCTTCAAACATCCGGCCCTGCCTTGGCTGCAATTCGACGTGGATGCGGTTTTTGCAGATTTGGATCCGTCATGAAACACGACGCAGCGCCCGACGTTGCGAAAACTGAAGAAGAATGGCGTAACGAGCTCGGAGCCGAGCGCTACCACATTCTGCGCGAAGCGGGCACGGAGCGTCCGTTCACGGGCTCGCTCCTCAGCGTCGATGACGAAGGTACGTACACGTGCGGCGCGTGCGGCGCTCCGCTCTTCAAATCGGATTCGAAATTCGAATCACATTGCGGCTGGCCGAGTTTCACGCGTCCGGAAGAGCAACAAAACGTCCGGTTGTTAGATGACGATACGCTCGGCATGCATCGCGTCGAGGTCCGATGCAAGCGCTGCGACTCCCACCTCGGCCACGTCTTCGACGACGGCCCCGGCCCCGAAGGCACGCGCTACTGCATCAACTCGTTATCGCTAAACTTTAAACCGAAGCAGTAGGGCTAATGTTCCGAGACTGAGAGCGTGTTGCCGTCGGGATCTTTGAACCAGGCAACGCTTCCGTCCGAGCTGTCCCAGATTCCCAGATCGTCCTGCTTCATCCAATCCATTCCTAGGCGCTCGAAGGTTACGCCGCGTTTGGTGAGCTCGGCGACGACATCGCGGATCCGGGTGACTTCCCAGCCGACGATCGTGCGCTGCAGCGGTTCCAGCGTCGCGCCTTTTTGCAGCATGATTCGGTTCGCGCCGGCGCGGTAGGTCGCCACGTACTCGTTGTCGCTGATGAACTCAAATCCAAGTACACCTTCGTAGAAGGCCCGCGCCCTCGCGGCGTCCTTAGTCGGCACAAAACCGTTCATTGGAAAGCTGTTTAGCATCGCAGTCCTCCCGGGCGGCGCCCGCTTTCAAGGCTTCGCAGTAGGTTTTTCGTACCAGTACACCTTCCCGGCACCTACCGGTGCCAGAAAGGTCACTATGAAAAAGCTACTTATCGCATTATGCCTCGCCGCCTTCGCTTGCTCGCTGCAGGCCTGCACCTCCAAGGGCTCCACGCTCGTCCCGCTTACTGCCCAGCAACAGAAGCCACCGCAGGTTCAGAAGGCTGACAACGGGGGCGGCCCGGCCAACAATTGCCCCGAATCGGGATGCCCCGATCCGACGCCCACGCCGTAGCGCGCAGGGCAGTACGAAGGTACTACCAAAAGGATGGTGCGGCGGGTTCTCCCGCCGCATCATGGCTACACTCAAGCAATCGAGCCGTACGGCGCGCTTCAACGAAGACGGCTTTAACGCTATCTTCTTGTCGGCGGATTACCCGGGTTGCCGGCGTTTCTTGGACGAGCTCGGCGGGCGCGATCCCGTTCGAGCCGCCTTGCTGTCCGCGCGCGTAGATTTTCGCGAGCAGCGCTATCTCGAGATGATCGAACGGCTCGCGGGTTTGAAGACGAAAGATTCGCAGTCCGAGATCGAGCGCGACATTCTCCTAGGCGCGGCCTACTCCGAGACGAACGACTTTTCAACAGCGCGCCTCCGGCTCGATCGCGCGCTTGAAAAAGCCGCACCCGGCAGTCAATTGCAAGCAGACGCGATTTTTTATAAGGGTCTGCTCGCGTGGCTGGAGCACGAGCACCGGGAAAGCGCCGCCTTGATGGAGCGCGCGCTCCAAGATCCGTCGCCGAATAACCGCGCGCGCGCGCACGTGCTGCTGTCGTGGATCGCCGTGCGCCGTCGTGACACCGAGCGGCAAGTGGGTGAGCTCGTGACTGCACTCGACGTACTTGCGACGGCTGAAGCAGCCGACGAGTATTACCGCGCCAAGGCGCTTCGAACGCTGAGCCTGTTGGCCCGCGAACTACCGCTTACCGAGGAAGCTGACAGGGCCAGAGAGATTTACGGTTCGATGGAATGGGCAGCGGGCACGCGGCTCGAGCAGTTTCAAACGCAACGTTACATCGGTTGGATCGACGCATTGCAAGGCGACGAATTGGCGGCTTTCCGCGCCTTTCGCGCGGCCTCCGCGCTCGCGCCTTCGGAGCATTGGCGTGTGCTCTGTTTGACCGACCGGGCATATCTTGCGCGCAACACAGGCGAGCACACGTTCGCGCAAGACGTGCTGCACGAGGCGCACGAAGTCGCGCAGCATCTTTCGTGGTCGGAGACGCAGCGGGAGGAACGGTCTTCGCTGTTCGTCTTGGCCGAATTGTTTGCCACGATCGATCCAGCGCTTTCGCAGAAATATCTCGCGCAATTTCGCTCGCTGAACACGCCCGTGATGCCTGGGATTTCCTATGACGACGATCCCCGGACGCGAGCGTTTGCGGCGTACTCGGCCGGCAAAGCGATGCTCGAACTGGGCGAAAAAGAAGAAGCGATCGCGCTGCTTTCCGAAGGGCGCGAGATCTTCGATGCGTTTCACTACGGCTGGCGAACCGCGCTCTGCGCGCTGGCCTTATACCGCGCGACAGGCGAGGCGGCGTGGCTGATCGAGGCGCGTCAGAAAATTGCGCCGTGGCCCAAGAGCTGGGTCGCGCGCGAGATTGCCGAGGCCGGCGATGAGGGTGCCGACAGCCGGCGGCTTTCCAAAGCGCAGCGGCGCGTACTCGATTTGCTGCTGGAGGGAAAGAGCAACGCCGGCATCGCCAAGGCGCTGGACCGCAGCCCCTACACCGTGCGCAATCACATTGCGCAGCTCTTCCGGACTTATAACGTCACCAACCGGACCCAGCTGGCCGGCCTTTTTCGGAGCCGGAAGCGAGCTTAGAAGGAAGACTAGTACTTCCGTACTAACCTACGGGTGTGGGTGACGAGTGCGCAGATCTCGGCTTCATCCCTTGCCTCTGGTGCGCCGGGTCAATACGCCATAGTCGAGCGGTCGGAGCCATGCAGGCGTGCGCCGTACCGCTTTATTGTAGCGACGACTGTCGCGCCGACCTCGAACGCTCGCTCGTCAAGCGCATGTACGACGCCAGCGAAGCCGCGGCCGAAGTCGCCGGCTACGCCGATTTTTCGGAGTTCGATTCCGCCGTTCGGGCAGATTTCGCAGCGCGTCTGCGTGCCGCCACCTCGTTTCCAAGCATGCGCGGCGTCATCAGTACTCGCCAGAGCCTCGAAGGCAGACTCGAAGAGCTGGCTGCCAATCTGCTGAAATAAGGCGCCCACTAGCGGGCCTCGACAAGCTCGGCCGTCCTTCGACTTCGCGTTTCGCTAAAGGCGAAACGCTACGCTCAGGATGACATTACTGGGCTCACCATGACAATATGTGCCCGCTCACCATGACACAATGTGTCCGGCTCACCCATGACAATATGCGCGCCGCGCTTACAGCGCGGCTAGAGACTCGCTGAAGGCCCGTAGGAATTCGGCCGTGTCGTTGTCGTCGAAGATCAGCGGCGGCTGAATGCGCAGCACGTTGCCGAAACGTCCGCCCTTGCCGATTAGGACCTTGCGCTTACGCATCTCTTCGAGCATGCGCGAGGCTTCGTTCGGCGCATAGGCTTTCGTCTTTTGGTCGAGCACGAGTTCCACGCCGATCATCAGGCCGTGGCCGCGCACATCGCCGATCAGCGGGAAGCGTTTTTGCAGATCGCGCAAGCCGGCCAAGAGTTTTTCACCCTGGCGCTTCGCGTTGGCGATCAGGTCGCGCTTTTCGATGACTTCGAGGGTGACGCGGGCGGCTGTGGCCGATAGCGCGTTGCCGCCGAACGTGTTAATGTGCGGGCCCTTAAAGACGTCGGCGAGTTCGGGTCGCGTGATCGTGACGGCGATCGGCATCCCGCTCGCCAGGCCTTTCGCCGACGTGATGATGTCGGGCACGACGCCGTAGGTTCCGGTGATGCCGAACATGCCGTCGCCGAGCCGTCCCCAGCCGGTCTGCACTTCGTCGGCAATAAAAAGCGTGCCGAACGGTTCGAGCGTCTCTTTCAAAACTTTAAAGTACTCATGGGGCGGCGTGATGATACCGCCGACGCCGGCGATCGTCTCGGCGATCATCGCTGCGGGATTGCCGTTCGTCTGCGTTTCGATAACGCGCTTTGCCGCCTTCGCGCAAGCGATGCCGCACGACGGGTAGGTCATGCCGAGCGGACACCGGTAGCAGTACGGGCTCGGCACGAATGCAACGTGCGGTACGACGGGACCGAAATTGCGCCAGTTGCTTTGGCCGGCGAGCGCGACCGTGTACAGCGTTCGGCCGTGATAGGCTTGTTCGAGCGAAAGAAAGTCGGTCGAATTTTTCGCAAGGCGCGAAATGAGCGCGGCCATCTCGTTGGCTTCGGAACCTGAATTCGAGAAGAATGTTTTCGTCATGCCCTCGGGCGCGATCTCGGAGATCTTTTCGGCCAGATCGAGCATTTCGTCGGTCAAGTAGAGCGTCGAGACGTGCATCAGCTTCTTGGCTTGCTCGGCGACCGCTTGCGCGACTTCGGTTTCGCCGTACCCGACCGTGTTGGTCGCAATGCCGGCGAACGCGTCGAGGTATTCGTTGCCTTCGTCGTCGCGGACCCGCGTGCCGTGGCCGCCCGTGAGCGTCAGCGGCTGCTCGTAATACGTTTGCTGCGCGGCGAAGACATGTTTCTTCGCGCGGTCGGCGTTCTTTTTCTTGAGCAACTGCATTAGTCTGCCTCCGTCGCCGTGATGGCGTCAAATTGTTCTTCGGTGATGACCGAGCGGTCTCCGCGCATCAGCAGCCAGTAGGCGAGCAGGCCGCCCAAGAGGCTGAAGATCCACCCTCCGCTCCACAAGAAATGGACCGGCGTCACGAAAAATCCGATCAGCGCGATGCCCCAGCCGGCGACCAGCGCGCCGACCGCGCGCAGATTGAAACCGCCGGCGTAACCGTAGACGCCGCGCGGAGTGTAGAGTTGCGCGAGATCCAGCCGGCGCTTACGGACCAGCCAATAATCGGCAATGGCTATTCCGTCGAAGGCTCCGAGCATCAGTCCGTAGGTTCCAAGCCAGAGAAAGACATATGTCTGCGACGTTTCGAGCACGCGCCATGGCTGCAGCACCAAACTCAGCAGTCCCGTCAAAACGGCGCCGATTGCGAAGTTGATGTACCGCGGCCACAGATTTTCGAATGCGCGCGCGGGTGCCATGACGTTGGCTCCGACGTTGATTGTCACCGATGAGAGGATGACGATCACACCGGCGATGACGATGACCGCGAGCGGAAACTTCTCGATCAAGTCGACCGGGTTCCACATGGCCGTACCGAAGATCTTCACGGTCGCCGACGTGACCGCGATGCCGAGGAACGAGAAGAGCGCCATCGCAAGCGGCATCGAGAGCACCTGCCCCAGCATTTGTCCGCGCTGAGTACGGGCGTAGCGCGTGTAGTCCGGAATGTTCAGCGCGAGCGTCGCCCAGAAACCGATCACGCCGACGACCGAAGGCAAGAACTGTATCCAGAATTGGCCGCCGTGTATTTTTGCCGGCGCCGCCAGCATCGGCCCGAAACCACCGGCGGCGTGCGCTGCCCACGCGAGCAAAGCGATTGCGGCGATGCCGACCGTCGGCGCGGCAATTTGCGCGAGCCGCCCGATCGCTTGCGCGCCGCGCATCGCGATGGCGACGTTTAAGAGCCAGAAGAGCGCGAATGCAAGCCACGTGTGTTGCTGGTAATGGCCCCACTGCGCGTCCAAGCCCCGCCATGCGGGCAATACCGTGGACAGGATCGCGTCGAGCGCCTGACCGCCAAACCAGGAGTTTATTCCGAACCAGCCGGCCGCGATAAGCGCGCGCGCCAGCGCGGGAATGTGCGCGCCGCGCGTTCCAAACCATAAGCGCGCGAAGACCGGATACGGTATGCCGTATTTCGTTCCGGCGTGCGCCACGAACAGAATCGCGCTCAGAACGACGACGCTTCCTAGGAATATCGCCAGGACCGCTTCCCACCAATTCATGCCGATCGATATCATGCTGCCGGCGAGCGTGTAGGTTGGAATGCACAGGCACATGCCGATCCACAGTGACGCAAACTTCGATCCGGGCCACGAGTGTTCGGCGAGGGTGCACGGCCGCAGGTCTTCATTCCACATGGAGTGATTCTGCTCGGCCTCTTTGTGTGCGGCGTCCGTCAGGACGACGACGTCGCCCACGCGCAGCTGCGTTGCGGTCGTGTTCACGTTAGACCCGAACGAGGTCTTCGTATGTTTCGGGGCGGCGATCGCGGTAGAACTGCCAGGTGTTGCGCACCTCGGTTATCAGATCGCGATCCATCACGCCGATGACGACTTCATCTTTGTCGCGGCTGCCGACGGCGACGAAATTGCCGCGCGGGTCGACCAAGTACGATTGCCCGTAGAATTCGCCCATGTTCCAAGGCGGTTCCACGCCGACGCGGTTGATCGCGCCGACGTAATAGCCGTTGGCAACCGCGTGCGCGGGTTGTTCGAGCTTCCAGAGATACTCGGAAAGGCCGGCGACGGTCGCGGACGGGTTAAAAACGATCTCCGCACCGTGTAAGCCCAGCATGCGCGCGCCTTCCGGGAAATGGCGATCGTAGCAGATGTAGACGCCCACCTTTGCAAAAGCGGTTTCGAAAACCGGGTAGCCCAAATTTCCGGGGCGGAAGTAATATTTTTCCCAGAAACCGCACCCCTGTGGCCCAGCTTGCACTTGCGGGATATGGTGCTTGCGGTATTTGCCGAGGTATTTTCCGCCGGCGTCGATGACTGCCGCCGTGTTGTAGTAGACGCCGGCGAAGTCTTCCTCGTACATCGGCACGACCAGCACGATGCCGAGCTCTTTCGCGAGGTCTTGCATGAGTTTGGTCGTTGGGCCGTCGGGAATCTGCTCGACCGCGGTATACCACTTCGGGGTTTGTTCCGTGCAGAAGTAGGGGCCGTAAAACAGCTCTTGCAGGCACACGATCTGCGCGCCCTTTTGCTTGGCCTCGCGGATGAGCTTGATGTGCTTGTCCGTCGCTTCTTTCTTATGTACGTCGACGGGCTGCGCGCCGTCGGTGTCGTGGTGGGCCTGTATTAGGCCGATCGTCACTTTAGATTCCATTCACCTATCCTATTTGTTGAAGGATGGAAGAACCCACACCCAGTTCCGGAACCGCCGGCAAAAAAAACGTCCATGTTTTTTTGCCGCTTGAGCGCATTTTCGAGAAAACAAAGTTTTGAAGTCGACATCCTGTCGAGCTCGAAAATGTCGCACATTCCGGAACAGGGCACGGGTTCTTCCATCCTACACCTGCACCGGATAATAACGGGCGCTCTTCTGATGTTTGCCGGCGCCTTTGGCGCCGGTGAATGTGTCGCCGTCGGCTACCATCTTGCCGCGCGAGAAGACGTAGCGCGGGCGGCCTTCGACGGTCATTCCTTCGAAGACATTGTTGTCGACGTTCATATGATGGTTCTTGGCTGAAATCGTGCGCTTTTTCTTGGGATCCCAAACGACGACATCGGCATCGCTGCCCACCGCGATCGTGCCCTTGCGCGGGAAGAGTCCGAAGAATTTGGCCGGGTTCGTAGAGCAGAGCGCGACGAATTGGTTCGGGCCGAGGACGCCGCTGTTGACGCCGACTTGCCAGAGTATCGCAAGGCGATCCTCGGCCGTCGGCGCGCCGTTGGGAATCTTCGAGAAATCGTTCTTGCCGAGCTCTTTCTGACCGCACAAGTTGAACGAGCAGTGGTCGGAGCCGAAACTGTGCAGTTCCATGTTCTTGAGCTTGCGCAGCAGAACGGCTTGATTCCATTTTTCGCGGATCGGCGGCGAGAGCACGTATTTAGCGCCCTCGAAGTTGGGGCGCTCGTAGTCGGTGAAGTCGCAGACCAGATATTGCGGACACGTTTCGCCGTAGACCGGTAAGCCGCGTTTGCGGCCGTCGCTGATCGCGTCCGCGGCCATCGCGCTGCTGACGTGCACCACGTAAAGCGGCGCGCCGGCGATTTCGGCCAGACGAATCGCGCGATGGGTTGCCTCCCCTTCGCACTCCACCGGGCGCGTAAGTGCATGCCACTTCGGTTCGGTCTTGCCTGCGGCCAGCGCCTGTTTTGTGATCACTTCGATCACGTCGCCGTTTTCGGCGTGCACTTGCACCAGCCCGCCGGCGTCGCGACAGGCTTGCAGTGTTTTGAAGATCGTCTCATCGTCGACGTAGAGCACGTGCTTGTACGCCATGAAGACTTTGAACGAGTTGACACCGGCGGCGATCATCTCGGGGATCTCGGCCATCGTCTCATCGCGGCCGTCGGCGATCGTTAAGTGGAAGGCGTAGTCGATGACGGCTTTGCCGGCCGCCTTTTCTTTCCACTTGTCGAGCGCATTCTGCAGCGAATCTCCGCGCGTGTGCAGCGCGAAATCCACCACGGTCGTCGTGCCGCCCATCGCTGCGCCGCGCGTGCCGGTCTCGAAATCGTCGGCGGTAACCGTGCCGCCGAACGGCATGTCGAAGTGCGTGTGCGGATCGATGCCGCCGGGAAAGACGAAGGCGTTGCTCGCGTCGACGACCGCGTGTTTGCTCGCGTCGAGATTCCGGCCAATCGTGGCGATCGTTTCGCCCTCGATCAAAATGTCAGCGTCGTAGGTATCGGTCGCGGTGACGACGGTACCGCCGCGGATAAGCGTCCCCATTACGTCAGCGCTTCAAGACGGATACTGCGCTGCTTCCACGATTCGGGCGGCAAGCCCGTATCGATTTGCACCATCTCGATGCAGTCCTCGACGGGGCAGACCATTTGGCAGAGGTTGCAGCCGACGCACTCTTGTTCGTCGACAACCACCGTGGATGAGCCGTTGTTCGTGATGCGGTCGATGCACTGATGAGCTGCATCTTCGCAGGCAACGTAACATTTGTTGCAGTGAATGCACTTGTCTTGGTCAATGCGCGCGACGATCTTGTAGTTGAGGTTCAGGTTTTCCCAAGTCGTGATGCGGTTGGCGGCTCCGCCGACCAGGTCCCGAACGCTCGCGAGGCCGCGTTCGTCGAGATAATTGTTCAGGCCGTCGATCATGTCTTCGACAATGCGGAAGCCGTGGTGCATCGCGGCCGTGCAGATTTGCACGTTGCTCGCACCCAGGAGCAAGAACTCGACCGCGTCCTTCCAGGTCTCGATTCCGCCGATGCCCGAGATTGGGATTGTCACTTGCGGGTCGCGCGCGCACTCGTTGACCATGTTGAGCGCGATCGGCTTGACTGCCGGCCCGCAGTACCCGCCATGGCTGCTTTTGCCGTCGACGTGCGGGACGGGGTTCCAAGTCTCGAGGTCGACGCCAATCAAACTGTTGATGGTGTTAATGAGGCTGACCGCATCCGCGCCGCCTTCTGACGCCGCACGCGCACCGAAACGGATGTCGGTGATGTTCGGCGTCAGCTTCACGATCACGGGAACGCGGGCGACTTCTTTGGTCCACTCGGCGACTTGGGCGATCAGATCGGGGTGCTGCCCGACCGCCGAGCCCATACCGCGCTCGCTCATGCCGTGCGGGCAGCCGAAGTTCAGTTCGAAGCCGTCGATGTCCACTTCTTGGACGCGCTTCACCAGTTCGTGCCACGCTTTCTGTTCGCAAACTTCCATCAGCGATGCGATGATCGTGCGATCGGGGAAAGCTTTCTTGCACTCGGCGATTTCCTTCAGGTTTACATCGAGCGGGCGATCGGTAATCAACTCGATGTTGTTCAAACCGATGATCTTGTTTTGTTTGTAGTCGAGTGCGGCGAAGCGAGAAGTGACGTTCACGATCGGCGTCCCGAGCGTTTTCCATACGGCGCCTCCCCAGCCGGCTTCGAACGCGCGCATGACTTGGTAACCGCTGTTCGTCGGCGGCGCCGACGCGAGCCAGAATGGGTTGGGGCTTTTAATTCCGGCGAGGTTACTCTCTAAGTTTGCCATACGCTACTTTCATGCGGGCCTCGCCCTTCGAGGACGCGCGCCTGACGGCGCACTGCTCAGGATGACACTATTAACGCCCACCATCACGCACAGCGTCATGCCGGTACCTTCGCGTTCAGGTAGGCGTCGATCGATTGTGCCGCCAGTTTGCCCTGCTGCGCTACCTCGACGACCATGGCTTCGCGCATGCCTTTTTCAAAGATGCAATCGCCGGCGGCCCAGACGCCCGGGCGCGAGCTTTGCAGAGAGTCGTCCACTTTGACGACGCCGAAATCGTGCGCGATGCCTAAGCGTTCGAAGGTTTCGATCAGGCGGCTCTGACCGATCGCCGAAATGAGCGTGTCGACGGGCTCGGTAAATTCGGTTCCGGCAAGCGGAGTGACCACCTCACGGTCGCCTTGCGTTTCCAATTGCGTGCGCACGAATTCGACGGCGTTGACGTGCAGGTTTTGTCCGATGACGCGCGTGGGGGCGGAGAAGAAGCGGAACTCGATGCCCTCTTCCTTGGCGAAGTCGTACTCGAATTGGTAGGCGGTCATTTGTTCGGCGCCGCGGCGGTAGTAGCAGATGACGCGTGCTTCTTTGCCGCGCGCGATTGATAGTCGCTTGGCGCAGGTCAGCGCGTCGATGGCGGTATTCCCCGCGCCGATCACTGCGACGCGTTCGCCGAGATCCGGTATCGGCTTGCCGAGCTTCGCGCGTTCGATGAAATCGAGTGCGTCCCAAACGCCTTCCAGGTTTTCGCCTTCGATCCCGAGTTTCGGGACGTTGCCCATGCCGCACGCCAAGACAACGGCATCGTAATCCTTGACCAGCTGCTCGAGCGTCAAGTCGAAGCCGACGCGCACGCCGGTGCGCACGTCCAAACCCAGCCGCACGACTTGTTCGGCTTCCCACAGCGCCGTTTCAACCGAAAGCCGGAACGGCACGATGCCGTAAGTGTTGAGGCCGCCCAGTTGTTCTTTCGATTCGAAAATCGTGACCGCATGGCCGAGCCGGCGCAAGTCGCGCGCAGTAGAGAGACCGGCCGGGCCGCCGCCGATGATCGCGACGCGTTTTCCGCTGTCGGGCCCCGGCTCGAAGAGTTGGATATCGCGCGCGGCGACGTAGTCGAGCGCGTAACGCTGCAGATCGCCGATACGGATCGGCGAATCACCGGCCTCGTTATAGACGCACGCGCCTTCGCAGAGTTCTTCGGTGGGACAGACGCGCGCGCAACTCGCGCCCATCGCGTTCGCGTCCATGATCGTGCGGGCGCTGCCCTTCACGTTGCCGGTCGATATCTTTTGAATGAAGGAAGCGACGTCGATGTGCGTCGGACACGCATTCATACATGGAGCATCGTAGCAATACAAACAGCGGTTCGCTTCGATCGTGACTTCGATCTCCGAGAGCGGCTTATGGATCGACGCGCCGAGCTGTTCGCTCATTTATGCGTGGGGAAACCCAGGTTCACGCCAGCGTTGGAATCGTGCCAGCGCGACGTGATCACCTTGCCGCGCGTGTAGAAGCGGAAGCCGTCTTCGCCGTAGATGTGCAGGTCGCCGAAAAGCGACGCCTTCCATCCGCCAAAACTGTAATAGCCGACCGGGACCGGAATCGGGACATTAATGCCGATCATGCCGACCTCGACTTCGCTCTGGAACCGGCGAGCTGCCGCGCCGCTGCGCGTGAAGATCGACGTGCCGTTGCCGTAAGGATTGTCGCGGAGCATTTGAAGCGCTTCGTCGAGCGAGCCGACGCGCGTGTTCACCAACACCGGGCCGAAGATTTCGTCGGAGTAGATAGACATTTTCGGTGTGACGTTATCGAACAGTGTCGGTCCGATGAAGAACCCGTTCTCGTAACCGCTCACGCGAAAATCGCGTCCGTCCACGACCAGCTTTGCGCCGGCCGCCTCACCTTGTTTGATGTAATCCAGGATGCGATCGCGCGCGGCGGGCGAGACTACGGGCCCCATGTCGTTGCCGCGATCGAAACCGGGGCCGATCTTGAGTTTGCCTATGCGTTCCTTGATCCGGTTCATAAGCGCGTCGGCGGTGTCACCGACCGTTATCGACGCCGAGATCGCCATGCAGCGTTGTCCGGCCGAGCCGTAGCCGGCCGAAACCAGCGCGTCGGCGGCCGAATCGAGATCGGCGTCGGGCATAACGACCATGTGGTTTTTCGCGCCGCCCAGCGCTTGCACGCGCTTGCCGTGAGCCGCGGCGGTTTGGTAGATGTATTTTGCGATCGGCGTCGAGCCGACAAAGCTGACTGCGTTGACGCCGGGATGCGTCAGCAGTGCGTCGACCGCGACTTTATCGCCGTGCACAACGTTGAAGACGCCATCCGGCAATCCGGCGCGCTTGAGGAGGTCCGCGATCAGCAGCGAAGCCGACGGGTCGCGTTCGGAGGGTTTCAATACGAACGTGTTGCCGCATGCGATCGATATCGCGAACATCCACGTTGGGACCATCATCGGAAAGTTAAACGGGGTGATGCCGGCGCAGACTCCGACCGGTTGGCGCATCGAGTAGGTGTCGATCGTGGTCGAGACGTTTTCGCTGAACTCGCCCTTCAGGAGATGGGTGAGCGAGCATGCAAAATCGACAACCTCGAGCGCACGCGCAACCTCTCCCTCGGCGTCGCTGACGATCTTGCCGTGCTCGCTTGCGAGGATCTCGCCGAATTGTGTCGCGTGTTCTTTCATCAAGGCGCGGAAGGCGAAGAAGATTTCTGCGCGCTTTCCCAGTGGGGTACGGCCCCATGCGGCTTGCGCGGTTTTCGCGGTCTGCACCGCGAGGTCGACGGTTGCTTGGTCTGCAAAAGCGACGTGTGCTTGCACGTCGCCGCGCGCCGGATCGTAGACGTCGCCGAAGCGCGCCGCGTCCTCGCCGTAGGCCTTACCGCCTATGAAATGGGTAATGGTCCGCGTTCTTACGGGAGCTTGCATGCGGGCCTCTTCGCCGCGGGGCCGCCTAAGGGCTTCCGGGATCCTCCAGCTGCGTTTCGATCGCGACGGTTTCGACGATGCGCGATTGAGTAGAGGTTATCGTCTCCGCGCCCTGCAGCGTGAGCTTGGTCATGATCCCGTGCACGAAGACGGCCTCTCCGTCCTCACGCTGATCGCGCAGATACTTGTCGCCGATGAAACCCGAGCCGCTGTGACCCTGAAAGGAAAGGCGCAACCGAACAAGACCGGTCGCCGCGTTCGCGTCCGTGACCGTGCTGCTCCAAAGCTCGTAGGCTCCGCCGTGGTGGATCGAATTCGTCCAACTGACGCCGGGCCGCAACAGCCCCGGCGGTTGTCCAAGAAGCGCCGTGTTGTAGATGAAGACAGGAAGACCGGCGGCTTTCCCGCTGTCACGATCGACGACTTGACCGGAGATATCACTGGCAAATTTGAGCAGCGAATTCGATCCGCCGGTGTACCGGCGCGTCCAGGAAACATGCGCGGGCGAGCCGTCCGAGACGGTCACCGTGTACGTAACACCGGTCACAGTCGGACTTGCGGCTGCCAGTTGCGGACCATTGATTTGCCGCGTCCACGTGGTGTGGTAGCGGAGCTGTTGTCCGGTGCGGACTTGCGGCGCCAGCAAGGCAGGGAGAGCGACGGCTGCTAGCAGCATTACCGGTTCATTATAATACGCATCGTCAGCCGTTCATAGTCCGGAGCTGCGCGGGCTCGTTTACATCGTCGTATGCGCCTTCGTCATCGATGGGTACCGCTACCCGTAACAACTCCGGATCGTCGCGCAAACTTTGCAGCGAATCTCCGGTGGTCACCTCGAGACGCGTTCTCGCGCGCGGCGAGAAGTAGACGGGGTGACCGCCCACGCCATCGCGTTCGGGAAAACAGACGTCGGCGTCCGTCTCCATCGCGCGCTGAGCGATCGTGTTCGCGAGCGTGGCGGTGACGAGCGGCTTATCGCCGAGAAAAACCAGCAGGGCGTGTTCGGGGGGCGCGGCGCCGTTGGCGATCTCGAACGAGTGCGCCATGCCTTGCTCGGGTCGATTGTTTTGAATGACTTGTATGCGCGGGCGCAGACGAATGTGCGGTGCTACCTCGGGCGAACTGACGACGATCGTTTCGAAATCGCGGCAGGCGTCGAGCACGCGATCGAGCATCGGGACGCCGCGCACGTCCATGAGGAGCTTCTGCGCGCCCATGCGCGAAGAGCGTCCCGCCGCTAGGACAACTGCGGTGACTTCCAATGTCCTCTCACCGGCCCGCTGCCAGTTGTGAGCCTCCCGCCTTCGCGGCCGTGGCGCAGCGCCACGATCTCGGCGGCAATGGCGATCGCGGTTTCTTCAGGCGTGCGCGCGCCTAAGTCGAGCCCGATCGGTGCATTGAGCCGCGCGAGTTCTTCGGGCGTCATCCCCAACTCGCGCAATTGCGTCATGCGCCGTTCGTTGGTGCGCCGGCTGCCCATCACGCCGATATATCCGGCGTTTGTTTGCAATGCCGCGCGAATTAGCGGGATGTCGAATTTCTCGTCGTGTGTTAGCGCGACGATCGCGGTGCGCTCGTCGACCGGCGATTCGCGCAAAAAATCGTCGGGCCACGCAACGACCACGCGATCGGCTTCGGGAAAACGTTCGGGTGTTGCGAAAGCCGGTCGCGCGTCGCAGAGCGTGACGTCGTAGCCGAGCAATTTGGCGACGCGCACCATCGCATGCGCGAAATCGATCGCGCCGAAAACGTACATGCGCGGTTTTGCTAACGTGCGATGAATGAAAACGCTAACGTCGCCGTGCGGTTCGCCTTCATCGCCGAACATGCGAATTTCGGTGGCGTCGCCTGCAATCGAGGCGCGCACTTCAGCCGCAACCACGTCGTCGAGCCGCGTGTTGCCGAGCGAACCGATGACGGAGTCTTCAAAAAGAAAGAGGCGGTTTGCGCGTCCGGCCTCGTCGAGCCGGATCGCTTCAGCGACGAGGTTTTCAGATGACAGGCGGCGTTCGATGGCAGCGGTTTCGGCGGCCTCCAAGGCCTCGACCAGGACGCTAAGCGTTCCGCCGCAGCTGAGGCCGACGGCTTGGGCGTCGGCGTCGGAAAGGCCGTATTGCACGAGACGGGGATTTCCGTCGCGCAGCACTGCCGCGGCTTCTTGCGCCAGGGCCGACTCGACGCAGCCACCGCTGATCGAGCCGAGGAGCGTGCCGGCCGACGAGATCGCCATGACCGCACCGGGGTCGCGCGGCGCGGAGCGCAGGACGTCCACAAGCGTCGCCAGGGCAACGCGTTCGCCGGCCTCTTGAAGGCGGCGGATCGGCCCGAGCAATTCGTGCATGCGCATGGCTTCAACGGGGGCCCGGTGAAGTCCGACCGTGATGCTGTGGCAGCAGTACTTTCAGCCGCGTTCGATAGCGCGGGCGCTTGCATTGCTCCGCGAATACGGTGCAGCGGCCCGCATTGTGTCGGGCGGCACCGACGTGCTCGTCGAGCTGCAGCGCGGGGTCAAGCCGACGGAAACGCTGATAGACGTTACGCAGCTCACCGAGCTGAAATACGTTCGCGACGAAGGCGAGCGCATCGCGATTGGCGGACTCGCGACGCACAATGACGTGCTCGCCTCGCAAGCGTGCGCCCAGCGCGCGCTGCCGCTCGTGCAAGCGTGCGTCGAAGTCGGCGCGCCGCAGATTCGCACGCGCGCGACACTCGCCGGCAACTTGGTTACCGCTTCCCCCGCAAACGACACGATCGTCCCGTTGATCGCGATGGGCGGCGAAGTCGTGCTGCAAAGCGTCGATGGCGAGCGCACAATCGACATCGCCGACTTTTTTACGGGCTTCCGGCAGACCGTGATGCGCCCGGACGAGCTGCTGCGTGAAATTCGCGTGCGTCCTTTAGCCGAAAATGAACGCGGGATATTTCTCAAGCTCGGCTTACGCCGCGCACAAGCGATTTCGGTGATAAGCGTTGCGACGGTTGTTTCGTTCAGCAACGCTCCTTCGACTACGCGGTCGCCGAGGGCGACCGCTACTCAGGATGACAATATTAGCGAGGCGAGGATCGCGCTCGGCTGTTTGGCGCCGACGATCGTGCGCGCGAAAAACGCTGAGGCGGCGCTGATTGGGAAGGCGTTGAGCGCGGAGACGATGGCATCGGCGTCAGAAGCGGTGCTCGATGACGTTTCGCCGATCGGTGACGTGCGCGGCAGCGCGGAGTACCGGCGGCTCGCGGTTAGCGCGCTCGTAGAGCGCAGCTTGCAGCGCATTGCCGGCGACTCATGCGCGGACGGCCTGCCCGATCGCCACATCTTGCTCGACACGGGCGAGGCGCCGGCGCTTTCCACCAGCGAGTTCGACGGCACGATTGTAACGATGATCAACGGCAAACGCGCCGAGATGCGCGACGCTGGGCGTAAGACGCTGCTCAACGCCTTGCGCGAGAATGCTTCGCTCACGGGATCGAAAGAAGGCTGCGCCGAGGGAGAATGCGGCGCATGCACTGTTTGGATCGACGGGCAGGCGGTGATGTCGTGTCTCGTTCCGGCCGCGCAAGCGCACGGCCACGTGCTCGTTACGATTGAAGGCCTAGCTGCGAGTCATAACGTCCTTCGACAAACTCAGGATGACATACCATTGCATCCGCTGCAGCAGGCTTACATCGAGCGCGGCGCCGTGCAGTGCGGGTTTTGCATACCCGGTATGTTGATGGCGGGCGCCAAGCTCTTGCAAGAATGCGAAGCTCCGACACTCGAACAGCATCAAACCGCCATTAGCGGAAATATTTGCCGCTGTACCGGTTACCGGAAGATCCTCGACGCGATGCAGCAAGCCAGCGAGCAGATGAGGCATGAAGAAAGCCCTCGTCCTTCGACTACGCGTTCGCCGAGGGCGAACGCTACTCAGGATGACAAAGTAAATGCGACGGCCCGATAATACTTTGATCGGCCAGGCAGTGGCGCGGCCGGATGCGCTAGGCAAAGTGACCGGCGCGGCGCTGTACCCGGCCGACTTGGTGCGCGCCGATATGGTCCAACTGAAGGCCGTGTTCGCCAACCGCGCGCACGCGCGCATTCTTTCGGTCGATACTTCGGCGGCCTTGGCGCATCCGGGTGTCCTTGCCGTGTTTACGGCGACAGACGTTCCGTACAACCGCTTCGGGTTGATCGACGACGACCAACCGCTGTTGTGCGACGACAAGGTACGCTTCGTCGGCGACCGCGTAGCGCTGGTAGCCGCGGAAACTCTTGAAGCCGCTGAAGTAGCTGCAAAACTCATGCGCGTCGAGTACGAAGACTTGCCGATCGTTTCCGATGCGCGCGCCGCGATGGCGTCCGATGCCCCGCTGGTCCACGCGGATCGCGACGGCAATATTCTTGGCCGTGTCCGTATTCGGAAGGGCGACGTGGATGCCGCGTTCGCTTCGGCGGACGTCGTTATAGAAGAAGAGTTTTCCACATCGTGGCAAGAGCATGCGTATCTTCAGCCCGACGCCGGCATCGCATATTACGAAGGCAAGAGGCTCGTGATCGAAACGGCCGGACAATGGCTGCACGAGGACCGCAGGCAGATCGCCAAGATGCTGCAGCTCGCCGAGGACGACGTGGTGATCAGGTACGCGAAGATCGGCGGCGCGTTCGGCGGCCGTGAGGATTTGATCGTCCAACCGCTGCTGGCGTTGGCAACGTGGAAACTGAAGCGGCCTTCGGCGCTGGTGTGGAACCGCGAGGAGTCGATCGTCGGCCATCAAAAGCGCCATCCGTATTTTATTCGGTCGAAGTGGGCGGCGAACAAAGACGGGAAGATCGTTGCCGCGCAAACCGAGTTGCTCGCCGACGGCGGCGCGTACGCAAGCACGAGTGTCGAAGTGCTCAAGGGCGCGACGGTCGGCGCGTCGGGGACGTACGAGATTGAAAACGTCGCCACCGACGGATACGTCGTCTACACGAACAATGTGCCGTGCGGCGCCTTCCGAGGTTTCGGTTTACCGCAGGCGCACTTCGCCGCGGAATCTATGGTTACGCGATTGGCGTTGGCCCTCGGCATCGATCCGGTCGAGATTCGCCGGCGCAACATGTACCGTGAAGGCAGCTTGACCGCAACGCAAACGCCATTGCCGCAAGGTGTCAGTGCTTTACCCGTGCTCGAGCGGTGTGTAGCGGAGATGGCGGCGCGCTTTAAGAGTAACGGGGCCTCGCCAAGCTCGGCCGTCCTTCGTCCTTCGACACGCGCATCGAAGATGCGCACTCAGGATGACACTTTTGTGAGCGGCGCCTATGACACGATGCTGCGGCGAGGCGTGGGGATCGCTTCGGGGATTAAGAACGTCGGTTATTCATTTGGTTTTCCGGATCAGGCGACGGCCACCGTTGAGCTGTACGGTGAACAGGAGATCGATCGCGTCGTGCTGCGCATCGGCGCAGCCGAGTGCGGACAGGGCGCACATCTCGTTATGCGAACGATCTGCGCGGCTACGCTCAAGGTACCGCTGGACCGCATCGAATTGATTGCGGAGGACAGCCACGAGTCGCCCAACGCCGGCAGCGCTTCGGCGTCGCGCATGACCTTCATGGGCGGCCGGGCGGTTAAGGACGCGGCGACGGCGGCGCTTCAGAGGTTTCCCGGTAAAGAGGCAAAGGCGACGGTGCAATTCCGCCCAGAGGAAACCACGCCGCTCGAGCCCGAGACCGGCAAAGGCTTTCCGCACTTCAATTACGGTTACGTTTCGCAAGCCGTCGAAGTCGAAGTCGACACGGCGACCGGTTTGGTGCGCGTGTTGCGCATCATCAGCGTGCACGACGTCGGCCGTGCGATCAACAAGCAGCAAGTGGAAGGCCAGATCGAGGGGTGCTTAGCGCAAGCGGTGGGTTACGCGCTCACCGAAAACTTCCAGTGCCGCGACGGAAGAATCCTCACGCCGCATTTCAGCACGTATCTTTTGCCGACGACGCTTGACATGCCGACCGAGGTCTATCCCGTCATTATGGAGTTGGCCGATCCGAACGGTCCGTTCGGCGCGCGCGGCGTGGCAGAGATGGCGCTCGTTCCTTTTGCGGCAGCGGTCGCTAACGCGATTCACGCGGCGACCGGCGCGTGGGTGACGCAAGTACCGTTTACGCCCGAGCGCGTCTTGGCGGCGATTGCAAGATCGCATAGTGCGGAAGGGGTAACCGCCTGAAGCGACGCGGCGCCGCACTATGGATTATCTTAGCGGCCGCGTTTACGCTGTCGTTTCCGGTTGTACAGTTGATGCTCGACAGCGGCAATTTCATGGGCTTGAATCCTGCGCCGATTGGCGCGACCGTCGATTACCCCTCGGGCACGCTAAAAGCGGTGCTGCCCGGCACTGCGGCATCCATCGCAGGCATGCGCCCGGGCGATCGCATCGATTACGCTCGGGCCGGATGGACGATGCGTATCTGGATTCGGTCGGGGCATTTACGCGCCGGCACTCCCAAGACGCTTCCAATTATCCGCGAAGGCCATGGCACGACGGTAACCCTGATTGCTCAGCGTCCCGAGCCCATATCCACAGGCCTGCTCGTCGTCGATCTGGCTAAAATACTGGCGGCCATCATTTATGTCGTTCTGGGCTGCGCGTTCTATTTCGCTTCGCGTTCGACACTGTCGCTTGCGTTCATGATCTTTTGCTTCGCAATGATCGGTCCGTTTGCCAATACCGCCTGGATGCATGTCTCTCCGCCCTGGGCGGAGCCGCCGGCAGCATTTGCCGCCGCATTACTTCCGCTCGCGCAGTCGTGGGGTTATCTGTTACTTTGCTTGCGCTTTCCGACGGGGACTGCGATCGGCCGGTGGAGGCTGGTCGACCGCGCCGTCCCGACTATCATGGTGCTCTTCTTTTTGATGTACTACGGGCATTTCTATACCGTCGCATTTATCGACGGAGAAAACGACCCGCTCTACAACGTTTTCGTTTCGTGCGCATGGCTCGCCAACTTCCTGGGAGCCGGTGCCTTCATAGCTCGTTACTGGAATACGCGCGGCGCGGAGACTCTTCGCATGCGCTGGGTAGCCGTAGCGGTCGCCGTTTACCTGGGGATATTGGGAATATTTTTCACCGATCAAGTGCTTCACGCCAACGCGCTCTGGGTTTCTTATCTGACGCTTTTCAACCCGGCGCCGGTCGCATTTGCCTATGCGCTGGTGCGCGGCCGTATTATCGACGTTCGAATTTTCGGCGGCCGCGCCATCGTCTATGCGGCGCTTACGGCAATTCCGGTGGCTTTGCTGGCGATCGCCGACTGGTTTTTCGCCCGGCGGCTCCAGGATGCACGCCTTGCAACATTCGTCGAAGTGGGCTTGGCCGTCGCGTTCAGTTTTTGGCTCCGCGGCTTGCACCGGCGCATCGATCGTTTCGTGGAGCGCGTCTTTTTTGCGAGCCGGCACCGCGCGCTCGAGCGTATACGGCACATCACGCGCGCGCTGCCGTTCACCGAGAGAATAGAGACGATCGAGACGATGCTCTGCGATGAAACTGCGGCCGCGCTGCAGCTGACCTCTGCGGCTCTCTTTCGGGCGGATGAAGGCGCATATGTTAGAACCTGCGCGCGCGATTGGGACGATGCAGCCGATCATCTGGATCCGGACGATCCGCTCATTCTTTTCGCACGCTCGTCACCTGCGGGCGTATTCTTGGAGGACGTCCCGCGCTCGCATGCGTCGATTCCAAAGGGCGACGCTAAACCGGCGTTCGGATTGCCCATCACCGTGGGGCGCCGCGTGATTGCGGTCGTGCTGTACGGAAACCATGTGAACGGCGAGCCTATCGACGGCGAAGAAGAGGAGCTTCTCAACGCGCTTGCTCACGCTTCGGCGACCGCCTACGAACATTTGCATGCCCTTGAACGCGAGCGCGAGATCGTGCAGCTCCGTTCGCAGCTACGGCTCAGTACATCGACCTAGCCGTTCGGCAGGTCAATATCCGCAAAAAGTTCATCGACTTCGAAATCTAACCACGTCACCGCATCGTGACGAAAGCGCGCGCCGTTAGCATATTGTGTTTTACCGGCGATAGTGTAGGCGGTGACGAGCCGCTTTGCGGGGTCGACGTCGAGAACTAAGGCTGCGCCGGTTGCAAGATATTTGCGCGCTTTTTCCCGAAAGAATTGCTCGCGGTACGACCGGGACCGCACTTCAACGGCGATGTCCGGTGCAAACGGCGGCTGCTCACGATCGGCTCGAGACAAGGCGCGCAGACGCTCGATCGCAACATACGCGAGATCCGGGACGAGGAGCGTGTTTGTTCCATCAGCGACGCCGAGTCTGAAGTCCCATTCGGTCGCAACCTGACCGCGAGAGCCGGCGCACCGCCGAAGGATAATAAGGGCGTTGGATTGCACGAGGGCATGGGTTCGTTGTGGACTCACCTTGCGTGCAGGCCGGCCGTCGATGGTTTCGATCGCAGGCTTGTCCGAGAGCGTATCGCGCAGCGTGTCCATGCCACATGAGTATATCACGCGTTTAGCGAGGTCTCGCTAGGTGGAAGTGCGGCTGAGTCGCCGCTTCACCAGCCACCAGCAGAGTGCGACGAGCAACACGTACGGCACAAATGCTGCGGCCCAAACGATGACCGAGATCAGGCCGATGGTGAACTGTGATACGGCGTGACGAGCCGCGCGCCACTCGCTGACGAGTTGCGCCGTCGCGGAAGATTCTACCGGCACAGTCGCTACTTCGGCTGCTAGCGACACGGAGATGGTCGAATAACTCACGCGATTATGCATCTCTTTGAGATGGGCGTCGAGCGTTTCGATTTGTTCGCGTACCGAAGAAAGCTGGTTTTCGGCTTCCAGGATTTGGCCGACGGAGCCCGAGCGATCCATGATCTTCGCAATATCGAACTCGGTACGGCGCAGATTCCGCAGGCGCGCCGCTGAATCGACGATCTGCGTGGTCAGATCCTCGGCGCTGATCGAGCGCGCTCGAGTGTTCCCGACACGCGTAAGGTCACGCATGGTAGCTTCGAACCGGTTATCCGGAACCCGCAATTCCATGTCTGCCGAAGGCGCGCCGCCTTGTTCGTTTTTGGCGGTGTCATCGAGCGAAAGTATGTCACCGGTTTGAGTGCGCGCGATCGCCGACACAGCCGCAATTGCCTTGTCGACATTCGGGACAAACAGGCTTACGGAGCCGACCCGAGCGATCTGAGCGGAACTGCGCGCCGATTTAGTTGCCGGCGCAGCCACCGCAGAAGGCGCTGCAAGTCGCGGTGCGCCTTGCTCCGTTCCTTTGAGTGCTATATCGTGAGCCTCAAGCGCAGATTTCATTACACGCACGAACTGAACGGGGGCTATCGCCGGATAATCCTGTGTCGAAGAGCGCGACGCCGCGAATATGGCCGCCGCGAGCACTATAGCGGCGGCACAAAACGTAATGAGTACAGGGCGAACGTATTTTCGCATTTCCGGCCCAACCTTTAGATTGATGAAACGCTTTGGCGGCGGGTAGTTGTGACAGCCGCGCCGGGTCAGATTAGCGGGATGAGGTAGCGCCGCATATTGCGGCCGGGATGGACGGCATCGGCAATTCGCACGCCGCCGCATTTTTCGATGACGCCCGCCGAAGCGGCGTTATCGTCCCAGCAGGTCAGTAATGCGTCGGCTTCGCCAAGTTCCCGTAATCGCTGGCAGGCGTAGCGCAGCATCGCGGTTGCCACGCCTCGGCGTCGAAATTTCGGTTGCACGGAGTATCCGATGTGCCCTCCCGTGCGCCATAGCATCCCGCGCACGTAGTGGCGCACGTGAATCTCTCCAGCCATTTCGTCTCCCGCAAATACCCAATACGTATCGGATGTAACCCAGCGCTCAGGCAGGCCGCGGCCTTTGGAGGCGCCGTCCAAGAACTCAAGATATTTGGGCATATCGGTACGTGCGAGGCCGAAGATGCTATCCGCGGGCCACATGTCGTGATCGCCAGGAAGAAACGCGTTCAAAAATTTCTCGAACGCGGGCGCGAGCGCGGGCGAGGGGCGGCGGAAATCAAGCTGCACGATTCCGCCACTTTCTAGCAATACTGGGACAACACTTGGTACGAATAATTTGCTTCGTGAAAACGCGCGACCTGGTGGCGCTCCTAGAAGAATTTGGCTGGACCTTCGTTAGGGAAGGCAAGGGGAGTCATCGAATATATCGTCACCCGGATGGCACGCGGATCGTAGCGGTTCCATTCCACGGTTCGGCTAGGGAAGTGCCGCTGGGGATCTTAAAGACGATTTTGAAGCAAGCAGGGTTGAAATGAGCAAAACTTATGTGGCTCTATTGGAGCAGGCGAGCGATGGGGGCTGGGGTGCCCTGGTTCCCGATTTGCCTGGCTGCTTCAGCTGGGGCGAATCCCGCGCGGATGCGGCACGCAATGTCCGCGATGCGATTGAAACTTATATCGATGCGTTGCGAGAGCTTAACGAACCAATCCCCGAACCGCACTCCTTCGCAGAGAGCATTTCAATACCATAGCGCGGGCCTCGCCAAGCTCGGCCGTGGTTCGATACGCGCATCAAAGATGCGCTGCTCACCATGACACGATTATCACCATGACGTAGTGTTCCTTAGCCCGCAAGTGCTTTGGCGATCTCGTTCGCCCGGTTAACTGTCGCTTGCAGATCGAAGTTCAGCAGTTCGCCGTTGCGGACGCGCTCCTCGCCGTTGACGATGACGAGGTCGGCGCGCTGCGGATGGCAGAAGACCAGCGACGCGACGGCGTCGTGCACCGCGCCGCCAGAAAGCTCGAGCGAATCGATCGACCAGCCGGCGATGTCCGCGGCTTTCCCCGGCTCGAGCGATCCGATGTCGTCGCGCCCCAGAACTTCTGCGCCGCCGCGCGTCGCAAGCTCCAGCGAGTCGCGAGCGGTCAGCGCATCGGGTATGCCGGCGGATACGCGCTGCAAGAGCATGGCATGGCGTACTTCATCGATCAAATTGGACGAGTCGTTCGAAGCGGAGCCGTCGACGCCGAGCCCGACGCGCGCGTTCGCCGCTCGCAACGCCAAGATTGGCGCAATGCCGGAACCGAGCCGCATGTTCGAGCTTGCGCAGTAAGCAATGCCGGTGCGCGTGGCGCCCAGGCGCGCGCACTCTTCAGCGGATGCGTGCACCATATGCGCGTGCCAGACGTCGTTCCCGACCCAGCCGAGCCGCTCGGCTAATTCCACCGGGCGGCAGCCGAAATGCTCGAGGCAGTAGCGTTCCTCATCCAGCGTTTCGGCAAGGTGTGTGTGGGAATGCACGCCGGCGCTGCGTGCAAGCGCGATGCTCTCGCGCATCAGATCGGGCGTTACTGAAAAAGGGGAACAGGGAGCGACGACGACGCGCGTCAGCGCGAACGGTTTTGGATCATGATAGTTTTCGATAACGCGCTGTGTATCTTTTAAGATCGTCGCCTCGTCTTCGACGACGTCGTCGGGTGGCAAGCCGCCCTTGGAGCGGCCGAGCGACATCGAACCGCGCGATGCATGAAAGCGAAAGCCCATTTCGCGCGCAGCTTCGATTTGATCATCGACCCGCGCGCCGTTGGGCCATACGTAGGTGTGGTCCATGGATGTGGTGCAGCCCGAGAGCAAGAGCTCGGCGATCGCGATCTGTGTCGATACGCGAATCGCGTCGGGAGTAAAACGCCCCCACATCGGATAGAGGGTTTGCAGCCAATCGAAGAGTTTGACGTCTTGCGTTCCCGGAACGCTGCGCGTAAGCGTTTGATAGAAATGATGGTGCGTGTTCACGAGGCCGGGGAGCAGCACCATGCGCGAACAGTCGATCGTTGCATCGGCCGGCCTTTCGGGTGCGCCGGCGGCGTCGATCGCTTCGAGGACGTTATCGCGCAAGAAGAGGCTCGCGCCGTGCAGCTCGTGCCGCTCGCGGTCAAAAGTCGCAACCGTGTGCGCGTTCTTCAAAAGAAGCGTGGTCATGGCTACAAGGCGGGTACGGCCTACAGGCGCGTCTAACCTCGCCGCTCGTGAATTCCGCGGCACTCCTCGATGGCTACGACCGCTCGGCGCTGACGTTGTGCTCAATCGGCAGTCATTCCGCGTTGGAAGTGGCCGCGGGCGCGCGGGCGCAGGGACTGCGTAATTTGGTCGTCACCGCCAAGGGCCGCGAAAAAACGTATGCCCGATATTATGCGCAGAAAGACGACCCTGCTCGCGGGTGCGTCGATGCGACGCTGGAGCTCGAGGCGTTCGTCGATATACTCGAATCCAAGGTGCAAGACGAGTTGCGCGAGCGCAACGCCGTCTTCGTAGCGAACCGCTCGTTCGAAGTCTACCTGCGCGAAAAATATTCCTACGACCAAATCGAGGCCGGTATGCGCGTTCCGATGTTCGGCAACCGCAAACTGCTGCGCGCCGAAGAACGTGGCGAAGCAAACAATCAGTATGCGCTCTTGCGGCGGGCGGGCATTCGACATCCGCTGCAGTTCAAGGGTCCGGCCGAGATCGACCGCCTTGTTATGGTGAAGGCGCAGCACGCGAAGGTCGCTTTCGAGCGCGCGTTCTTTCTTTGTTCGTCGGCGCACGAGTACCGAGAGATTTCGCAGCGGCTCATTCGCGATGATGTGGTGCGCGAGGAGGGACTGCAGGACGCGGTCATCGAGGAGTATGCGCTCGGGCCGACGGTTAACCTGAACTTTTTTTATTCGCCCGTGTTGCACGAACTAGAACTCTGCGGGACGGATACTCGCCGGCAAACCAACCTCGAAGGTTTTCGCAACGTGCCGCCGTCGGCGCTGGGCACGCTGCAAGACGTGCCGATGCGCTTGGAAGAGGCCGGCCATATCGCCGCAACGCTGACGGAATCGATGCTTGAGAAAGCCTTCGAAATGGGCGCCGCGTTTCTGCAGGCGGCGCGCGAGCTCAATCCGCCCGGGGTTATCGGGCCGTTTGCGCTGCAGTGCGCGATCGTCGCGGGGCCGCCCAAAGAGTTCGTCTGCTACGATGTGTCGCTGCGCATTCCGGGCTCGCCCGGTACGCGGTACACGCCGTATTCGAGTTACCGCTGGGGACGCGACGTTTCGGTCGGCGAACGCATAGCGATGGAGATCGTCTTTGCGCGGGATGCCGATCGTTTGGAAGAGGTCGTGACGTGAATCCGAATTATCCGCGCGACCTCATTGGCTACGGCGAAAATCCGCCCGACCCGTGCTGGCCCGGAGACGCGCGAGTCGCGGTGCAGATCGTCATGAATTATGAAGAGGGCTCGGAGTATTCCATCCCCGACGGCGACGAGCATTCGGAGACGTACCTCACCGAAGTTCCCGGAGCGACGCTTGGGCCGAACAAGCGCGACCTGATCGTCGAGTCGGTCTACGAATACGGCAGCCGCGCGGGGTTTTGGCGGCTCATGCGCATCTTCAAAGAACGCGACATCCCGATCACGGTCTTCGGAGCGGCGCTCGCGCTCGAGCGCAATCCGGAAGCCGCGCGCGCAATTCGCGACGCCGGGTACGAAGTCTGTTCGCATGGCTGGCGCTGGGTCGGCTTCCAAGATATGAGCGAAGAGCAAGAGCGCGCCGAGATGAAACGCGCCGTCGAATCGATCGAGCGGACCATCGGCCAACGTCCTTACGGCTGGTACTGCCGGTATGCGCCAAGTGAAAACACTCGCCGGCTCGTGGTGGAGGAAGGCGGATTTCTCTACGATTCAAACTCCTACGACGACGACTTGCCGTATTGGGTGAAGGTCTCGGGGAAAAATCATCTCGTCATTCCTTACACGCTCGACGTCAACGACATGAAGTTTTCAGTTCCACCCGGTTTTACGGCGCCTTCGGGTTATTTCGAATACATGAAGGATACGTTCGATGTGTTGTACCGGGAAGGGAAGACCCAACCTAAGATGATGAGCGTCGGTTTGCACACGCGTCTCGCCGGGCGTCCAGGCCGTGCCGCTGCACTCGCCCGCTTTCTCGACTACGTGCTCGATCACAAACGCGTGTGGATTTGCAAGCGCGTCGACATCGCCCGGCACTGGATTGCGAACCATGCGCCGGAGTAATGCGCCCCTCGATATGCGCGCTCACGCGCGCTACTCGGGGTCCTTCGACAAGCTCAGGATGACAAACCAACGGGGCGCGCGTTAGCGCGCCAACCTTTATGAGTAGCGTCGTTCAGCGGCTGGCGGAGTTGGCCGAGTTCGGGAAGTACGAACACGGCATCAACCGCGGACTGGCGACGCCGCAAGAGCGCAGAGCTCGCGAACTCTTCGTGAAGTGGGCGACCGGAAGCGGTTACCAACTGACGCAGGATCCGATCGGCAATCTTTTTGCACGCCGCAACGGAATTGATCCGGCAGCGGCGCCGATTCTGGTCGGTTCGCATCTCGATACGGTTCCGACGGGCGGCGCATACGACGGTGCATACGGGGTTGTCGCTGCGCTCTGCGCGCTCGAACAGCTCGACAGCGAGGGCGTTGAGACGCGCCACCCGGTCGAAGCCGTCGCGTGGGTCGGAGAAGAGGGCAGCCGCTTTTCGATCGGATGTTTGGGCAGCGCGGTTTTTGCGCGGCTGACTTCACTCGACGATGCGTATGCGCTGCGCGACGAATCGGGCGTCACTCTTGCCGAGGCGCTTGCGTCGCCGGACGGCGGATTGCTGGATTTGCCGCAGCGCGGCGAGCAGCGCGCCGCCGCCTATTTGGAATTGCACGTCGAGCAGGGCCCCGTACTCGAAGCGGCGGGCGTTCAGCTCGGCGTCGTCAGCGCGATTACGGGCCAGATCCGCTACCGCGCCGTCGTCGAAGGAACGAGCGGCCACGCCGGAACCGTGCCGATGGACCGGCGTTCCGACGCGCTTTCGGCTGCTGCCGAGATCGTGCTCGCGATGGAGGCGGCCGCACGAAACGCCGGCGGCGCTGTCGTCACGGTCGGCCGCCTCGTCGTTGAACCGGGCGGCACGAACGTCATTCCGGCGCGCGTCAGTTTCTCGATCGACAACCGTTCCCCGGACGTTGCCAAGATGGAAGCAATCGAGTCCGCCTTTCATGCGACCGCGGAAAAAGTCACGAAAGAACGCGGCGTACGCGTCATGCTCGAAAAGCTCGACGTGCACAAGCCGACGCAGATGGACGGTAAACTGCGCGCCGCGCTGCACCGCGTCTGTGAAACGATGGGACACAAGGCGTTGGACGTACCGAGCGGGGCGGGTCACGACGCGATGTGCATTGCAAAAATTGCTCCGGCGGCCATGCTCTTCGTTCCGAGCATCGGCGGGCATAGCCACGTCGGAGAAGAGAAAACCGCGGATGCGGATTTGGAACTAGGAGTCGTGGCGCTGGCTCGCGCGATTGAGGAGGTCGACAAGTGAGGTTTTTTATCTGCGGGTCCGCGCTGCGCGGTCAGCCCGACCACAAGAACCTGGGTGACGCGAAGTTCTTGGGAGAAGCGCGCACGGCGCCGCGATACCGCTTGCATTCGGTACGCGATCAACACCCAGGGATTTACGAAGTCGAAAGCGGCGGCATTTCTATTGCGGGCGAGTTATACGAATTCACGCCCGAGCAGCACGAACAGTTGCTTGAGAGCGAGCCGCCCGATCTCTACGAGGCCCCGATCGTGCTCGACGACGGTTCGAGCGTCAGCGCAATGATCTATCCGCGCTCGCTGATCGAAGAGCGCGGCTACAAAGATATCTCCGAGTACGGCGGCTGGAAGGCGTTTAAATCTTCGCAGAGCTCCTAGCTTTGTAGCCTGCGGGCCTCGTCACGTGCGCTCCGCGCACTGCTCGGCCGTGGTTCGACCGGGGGCGCCTAATGGCGCCCGCTCACCATGACAATATTGGGCCGCTCACCATGACAATATTGGGCCGCTCACCATGACAAACAGCGCCAGCGCTAAGGCAAATTAAGGCGAAGATGTAATATCATCGAAGTTCGCGGTTGCGTTGTTTACGCCGTTTGACGTGACGTGCAGGCGAATCTCGATAAGCGAACCAACTGAAAAATCTGCTCGCGAAAATGAGTAAGACTTTGTTATCGGCACGGCGCCGGTACATGCGGTTGAGCTCGCATGCAGCGGGGCCGGCGTAAACGTGTCGAGGATGGTTTCAGTGCCCCGAGAGGTGCCCGTCGGGAAAACGATGCCCACGGTCACCGTGACGGGATCTTGTCCTCCCCACACGCGGAACGAGACCGATTGCGGCACGCCGTGGTCGATGAACTGCTGCGAAAGATAGCCATCGGCGCCGGCCGGCGTCTCGATAGCCGCAAACGGATTCCCCGCTTGCGACGGCAGACACGAGTCGGATGTTTTGAGCGTAAAGGTCGGAAACCCGGGCAGCGTTCCCGGCTTGATCGGTGTGCGGTCCCAACACACCCAATCGAAATTAAAACCGGTGTTGATGATATTCGTAGTGTTGCACGCGATGAGGCCGGCGCCGATCGGTGCGTGAGCTACTCCGTTCGAGCCGCAACCCGCAAGCAAAACGAGCGCCGCCAACGCCGCGGTACTTAAATATTTCATGGGAACCGCGTGCCGATTCCGAAGAACGAGCCTTCTGTCCATCCGCTGACCGGCGTGTTGATCGTCGCCCTGAAGAATTCGCCTGCCCAGCCTGCCTCTAAGAATAAGTTCGTCTGGGTCAACCAGAACGTTGCGCCTGCGCGATATTTGAGAACACTATACCCAAAAGGCACGGTCTGTCCGGAAAACGGCCCAAGATAGGGCGAAACCGGGTAGGTGTAATTGCCGGTCACCGCCGGGTAGTACCAGACGCTCGCAAACAGGGAGAGCTGCTTATCGAGATTGGGAAGTTTCGATATGCCGATTCCGACTCCACGAATGTTTGGGAAACCGAGGTAACTGTAATGTTTGAAGTAGGCTCCTACGCCGGCGTAGGTGTGCGGAAGAATTTTCAGCGCCGCGCGCAGATCGACGTCGGTATCGATCCCGTTGAACGCGGTCACATATTCTTGTGCGCTGCCGGTCTGCTTACCGATCAGGTTCGCGCCGACCGCCGTGACGCAGCCGGGGTCGGGACCCGGACAAACGCCGGTTTGATATTGGCCAAGCGCATTGACTGTTGTACAACCGGGCCCCGGGTCGCAGAACTGCGTTTTCTGGAAGGCGTCATGCGGAAAGCGGTAGCGCTTGAAATCGATCTGCACTAAGAAGGTCTGCGCCGCGCCGAACAGATACGAACCTTGGATGCCGAACGATTGGTTAGCAATGGTGTGAGCGGGAGCGCTTTCATTTGAAATGGCCGGCGCGTTCATATAATCGATGGAAGCGAGTATCCGAGCTTGTTTCTTTCCGGCGATAACGGACGGCAAAGGTGTTGGTGTCGGAGCGGGCGGCGGCGCGGCTTGCGGTCCGGGAGTACGCGATGCTGAAGGCGTCGGTTTGGGCGACGGCGCGGATGGCGCGGGTGTGGCGGGAACGGGCGTGGGCGGGGGCGGCGTTGGC